>OBZC01000017.1_pt1 | contig 199285 bp, 161 predicted proteins | sample 1538231 | NCBI WGS metagenome assembly OBZC01 (sample SAMEA2580225, study PRJEB22360) | human gut metagenome | biome: human gut; feature: human-associated habitat; material: faeces | place: Denmark | collected 2008/2010 | reverse complement strand
GTCTCTGGTTATAGCAGTTACTCTGGTTACTTCTTGAGAACTTAGTAAGCTTGTACTCATGAACCTTACCGCTTGTTTCTTTCACAAGAATTCTGTTAGACTCTGATGAAAGAACAACACCATCTTCTTCTGCAACAACACACACACCTGAGTCACATGCTGTCTTATTCTCTATACCTGTACCAATAACTGGAGCCTCTGTCATAAGAAGAGGTACTGCCTGACGCTGCATGTTAGAACCCATAAGAGCTCGTGTACAGTCATCGTTCTGAAGGAAAGGTATCATAGATGTAGCTACTGAGAAGACCATCTTAGGAGATACATCCATAAGGTCAATCATACTCTTATCGAATTCAGATGTTTCTTCTCTGAAACGTCCTGATACTGAATTCTTAACAAAGTATCCGTTCTCATCTATCTCGGCATTAGCCTGTGCTACATGGTAATCATCTTCCTCATCGGCTGTAAAGTAACGCACTTCATCTGTTACTCTTGGATTCTTAGGATCAGTCTTATCAATAATACGATAAGGTGCTTCTACGAAACCATACTCATTAATTCTTGCATATGATGCAAGTGAGTTGATAAGTCCGATATTAGGACCTTCAGGTGTCTCGATAGGACACATTCTTCCGTAATGTGTATAGTGGACATCTCGAACCTCGAAACCTGCACGGTCTCTTGAAAGACCACCAGGACCAAGTGCTGAAAGACGTCTCTTATGTGTAATCTCAGATAATGGATTGTTCTGATCCATGAACTGAGAAAGCTGTGAACTACCAAAGAATTCCTTGATAGCTGCTGTTACAGGCTTGATATTGATAAGTGACTGTGGTGAAATACCGCTTAAATCCTGAGTTGACATTCTTTCACGTACAACTCTTTCCATTCTTGAGATACCGATTCTGAACTGGTTCTGTAAAAGTTCACCAACGGCTCTTATACGTCTGTTACCAAGGTGATCGATATCATCCTTAGTACCAATACCATACTCAAGATGCATATTATAGTTGATAGATGCAAGTATATCTTCAACTGTGATATGCTTTGGAATAAGGTCAGCCACATTCTTTTCTATAGCATCCTTGATATCATCAAGTGACTCATTATCAGCTAATATCTGTGAAAGAACTGGATAGTAAACTGCTTCATTTACACCAAGTTCCTTAGCTTCATCCTCTGTAATATCTACCCACTTAGTAATATCTACTGAAAGGTTAGATAATATCTTAACTACTCTTTCACGAACTGTACCATCAGAAGACTTTAACTCAGCCTTTAAGAATACAGCAGGAACAGCAGCGTTCTGAATCATATCTGCTGTCTCTCTTGTGAGCTTGTCACCAGCCTTAGCGATAACTTCGCCATTGCCATCAACAACATCCTCAGCAAGAACGTGTCCGGCAATTCTGTTTCTGAAAGAAAGCTTCTTATTGAACTTATAACGACCTACTCTTGCAAGGTCATATCTTCTTGGGTCGAAGAACATACCTGAGATAAGTGCTTCAGCACTATCTACTGATAAAGGTTCTCCTGGTCTTAACTTCTTATAAAGTTCAAGTACACCTTCCTGATAGTTAGTAGAAGTATCCTTCTCCATTGTCGCAAGAAGCTTAGGCTCCTCGCCAAATATGTCAATAATCTCTGCATTAGTTCCGAAGCCAAGAGCTCTTATAAGAACTGTGATAGGAACCTTCTTGTTACGGTCAACCTTAACATAGAAAACATCGTTAGCATCTGTTTCATACTCTAACCATGCACCTCTGTTAGGAATAACTGTAGAACTGTACAGGAATATCTTACCATACTTATCTTTCTGTATATCATAGTAAATACCAGGTGAACGCACCAGCTGGCTGACTATAACTCGTTCTGCACCGTTAATTACAAATGTACCGGTCTTAGTCATCAAAGGAAGGTCACCCATGAAGATTTCATGTTCACTGATATCTTCATTCTCTTTATTATGAAGTCTTACACGTACCTTGAGTGGAGCTGCATATGTAGCATCTCTTTCCTTACACTCTTCTATAGAGTACTTTCTCTCTTCTTCACATAATGCAAAATCAACGAATTCAAGACTGAGTCTACCGTTGTAATCTGCAATTGGAGAGATGTCGTTAAAGACCTCTTTTAAGCCTTCATTTAAAAACCACTGGTAAGAATCTTTTTGTACCTCAATAAGGTTAGGCATCTCAAGAACTTCCTTCTGTCTTGAGAAACTCATACGCATCGCTTTGCCTGACTTTACTGGACGTATTCTGTTTTTCTCCATTGACGTTTCACCCCTTAGTTTTCTTTACATTAATTTATTACATTATAGATATGAGTGCAAATACTATGCACACCATACCATAATAGTGCATTATTCATAGTAACAAAAAAAGTCCCGATTGTCAATACAACAACCGGAACTTTTTTCACATTTATCATAATATACCAAATATATCTTAAAAAATCAAGCGATTTCCAACATATTGCTATAATTACTTAAGTGTAACCTTAGCGCCTTCAGCTTCAAGCTTCTTCTGGATTTCTTCAGCTTCTTCCTTAGAAGCAGCTTCCTTAACAACCTTAGGTGCGCCATCAACAACTTCCTTAGCTTCCTTTAAGCCAAGACCTGTGATTTCACGAACAACCTTGATAACCTTAACCTTGTTAGCACCAGCTTCTGTAAGCTCAACGTCGAACTCTGTCTTTTCTTCTGCTGCTGCGCCAGCTGGGCCTGCTGCTACAACAACACCTGCTGCTGCAGAAACACCAAATTCTTCTTCACATGCTTTAACTAAATCGTTTAATTCTAATACTGATAAACCCTTAATAACTTCGATAATTTCCTGTGTAGTCATTATTATAATCTCCTTTTAATATTCTAAAATCTTTGTTTACGCCGCGTAATTATGCAACCTCTTCGTTCTTCTCAGCGATCTGCTTAATAACACGAGCAAAGTTTGTAATAGGTGACTGGATGCTTCCAAGGAACTTAGCAAGAAGTTCATCTCTTGAAGGAATGCTTGCGATAGCTGCGATTCCTGTAGCATCGTAGTAAGTACCTTCAACAACACCACACTTAAGTTCAAGTGCATCTGCTGTCTTAGCAAAGTTAGCTAAAACTCTTGCTGGAGCTGTAGCATCGTCCTTGCAGATTGCAATAGCGTTAGGTCCTTCAAGAACTTCTGCCATTGGCTCGAATTCTGTACCTGCGATTGCTCTCTTTACTAAAGTATTCTTATAAACCTTGTAAACGACACCAGCTTCTCTTAACTGCTTACGAAGCTGAGTATCCTGCTCAACAGTTAAGCCACGATAATCAACAACAACAACGCCCTGAGCGCCTTCTAAGTATGATTTGATTTCGTCTACGATAGGCTGCTTAAGTTCTACTTTTGCCATGAATATTTACCTCCTGTTAGATTAATATCTGTTTCCAGATAATATTCTGCCCAGACGTACAATGTATCAGGCTATCAAAAAAGCCCTCCTGCCGCTACGACAGAAGGACTGAATAAACTGATAAACATATCTTAAAATGTAACATAGTCATTAGCTTGCGCTTTCAAACCGGTACACCTTAAAATATAAGTCTGTCCTCGGTAGGCGTATTACCTTTAACCCTTTCGGGACCTGCTGTCTTAGGCAAAATGTGAAATATCACTTTCACTTCATGTGTGAAAAGCCACACACAGCTGATAGTATACTATCATAATATATAGGTTGTCAACCGTTTTTCACAAAATATGTTGAAAAAATAAAATTCTGTTTAACCAACATTTATTACAGCATCAAAATGCCGAACTTAAATATCAGTCTATTCAACCCACAACAAAAATATTAGCCAACATACTTAGCTGTGCTAACCTTAACACCAGGACCCATAGTTGCTGTAAGAACAACGCTCTTTAAATACTGACCCTTAAGTGAAGATGGCTTAGCCTTAACGATTGCGTCCATAATAGCCTGGAAGTTGTCTGATAACTGCTCCTCTTTGAATGAAGCCTTACCAATTGGCACGTGAATGATATTAGTCTTATCAAGTCTGTACTCGATCTTACCAGCCTTAATATCATTAACAGCTTTTGTTACATCCATAGTAACTGTACCAGCCTTAGGGTTTGGCATTAAGCCCTTAGGTCCGAGTACACGTCCGAGACGACCAACAACGCCCATCATATCAGGTGTAGCAACAACTACATCGAAATCAAACCAGTTATCGTTCTGGATCTTAGGAATAAGTTCCTCGCCACCAACGAAATCTGCACCAGCTGCTTCAGCTTCATCAGCCTTAGCGCCCTTAGCAAATACTAAAACCTTAACAGTCTTACCTGTTCCGTGTGGAAGAACAACAGCTCCTCTGATCTGCTGTTCAGCGTGACGTCCATCACAACCTGTTCTGATATGAGCTTCGATAGTCTCATCGAACTTTGCAACTGCGCTCTTCTTTACTAAAGAAACTGCTTCAGCTGCTTCATATAATGTCTGGCGGTCAATATTCTTGGCTGCCTCTACGTATTTCTTTCCTCTTTTCATTATAAACCTCCTAGTGGTATTATCGGAAGGATTCTATCTTTCCTCCCACATATTGAACAATCCCGGATAATCATAGGATTAATCTTCCGCATGTTCTTCTATGAAATCTTTAATAATCAATGAATGAAAGTAATTAATATAAAATCAATTACAGTCTTTATGGATACGTAAGAACTAGTCTTCTACAACAATACCCATACTCTTAGCAGTACCTTCGATCATAGATGTAGCTGCTTCGATAGAAGCTGCATTAAGATCTGGCATCTTAAGTTCAGCAATCTTCTGAACTTCAGCTCTCTTGATTGTAGCAACCTTAGTCTTGTTAGGAACACCTGAACCTGACTTAATGTTGCAAGCCTTCTTAAGAAGAACTGCAGCAGGTGGAGTCTTTGTGATGAAGCTGAAGCTTCTATCAGCATAAACTGTAATAACTACAGGGATGATTAAGTCACCCTGATCTGCTGTCTTTGCATTAAACTGCTTTGTAAATTCTACAATGTTAACACCATGCTGACCAAGTGCTGGACCAACTGGTGGAGCTGGTGTAGCCTTGCCGGCAGGAATCTGTAATTTAATATAACCTGTTACTTTCTTTGCCATTGTGGCACCTCCTAATTATAAATGTGGTTTATGGCGGCTATTAAGCCTCCCACAGGTAACGGAAATACATTACCTTGATTACAGTACCTTCACATCTGTGAAGTCAACTTCGACCGGTGTTTCACGGCCGAACATTTCAACATTAATAGTGACACACTGCTTGCCCTCATTAATGCTTGTGATCTGACCAACTGTATTCTCCCATGCTCCTGAAAGAATCTGTATCTGATCACCAACCTTACCAGCAAATTCTACTACTGGCTTAGTTTCTTCAACTGAACCATTCTCATCATCGATGCCGAATGATCTTACCTCAGCTGGAGATAATGGCACTGGCTTTGATCCAGGACCAACGAACCCCGTTACACCTCTGGTATTTCTGACAACATACCAGCTGTCATCGTTCATAACCATCTTTACAAAGACATAACCTGGGAATATCTTTCTCTCAACCGTCTTTGGCTTGCCGTTATTAACTTCAACTACTGTTTCAACGGGAACAAGCACGTCAAAGATCTGGTCCTGAAGATTTCTGTTCTCAACTGTCTTTAAGATATTAACCCTTACATTATTCTCATAGCCAGAATAAGTATGAGCCACATACCATTTTGCTTCGTCCATCTGATCACCTTTTCCTTACTTTACAATGAATTCAATTCCAAAGCGAACAATCAAGTCCACAACTGAAATAATTACACCTAATAATACGGATACAACCAATACAGCGATGGTTTCCTTAGTAAGTGATTTCTGGTCTGGCCAAATGATCTTAGAGAACTCTGCCTTAAGTCCCTTGAACCAGCTCTTTTTCTGTTTCTTTGTCTTAACAGCTTCACTCATCTTAATACCTCACTGATACTAATTACTTTGTTTCCTTGTGTAATGTGTGTGACTTACAGAACTTGCAATACTTCTTAGTTTCCATTCTGTCTGGATGGGCTTTCTTTTCCTTAGTCATGTTGTAATTGCGCTGTTTACACTCTGTACATGCCAATGTTATCTTTACTCGCACAACTTCCACCTCCAATTATTTATTTTGCAGGTGTTATTAACACCAATTGGTTTTTTCTTATGCGCTGAACTGTTGGGTCAAATCAGGGCACAAAAAAAAGACCGCTTCCATAGCTAGCCTAATATATCACATATTCAGACATTTCGTCAACCCATTTATTATTAATTTTATAACTTTTATTTCTTTTTATAATATGATTAAAGGGTCAAAAGGTATCATCGATGCATGCTTGCATGCAATTCGATGTATACCTTAGTGACCTGCACTACACCGAGAAAGTAGCAATTTACTATGCGAAGCTAGTAAATTAGCGGATTTCGAGGTGGAGTCAGATTACGGGAATGCGGAGCATGGAGTAATCTGATTAATCATAAATGAGGTGCAAAATACCTTTTGACCCTCATATCATAATATATGATGTAAGGTTCACAAGTTCAAAAGTCTTATCGCACAGACACGCATGACTTTGTAACCCTTACATTAACACATAAATATAACCAATTCTTATGTATTACTTCAACAAATTTTTGTTATAAAATTTCAGCATAAAGGGATTGCAAAATCAACATTATACTTATAAAATAAGAATAGATATTTATCTGGTACGATGCATTATTGATACATATTCAATCCGCACATCATTTCAGGAAATGGACTTCCTGTTATTATGCGCTGTCTTGCATATGCCGATAAATATTATGTGATGCACTTCACATACCTACAATAGATAATTGTACAGATTGATTATACAGACAAGGAGGTGACTGTTATGATCAGTAGTGTATATAGCTACTACCTGTCCCAGTACGGACATAGAACGAATTCAAAGTATGATACCCATACCAAATCACAGCTTAAAAACACATACAGCAAGGTAGTCAAGATTAACAGCCAGACTCCTGTATACAAGCTTGACTTATCAAGTGCTGCGCAGAAGTATGCCATTGATTTAAAAGAAAATGCGCGTGCCCTCGAGAATATAACACAGGATTTATCTGACAGCTCAAGCGGCGAGATGACATTTAAGAAGTCAGCCGTTTCAAGCGACCCGGATGTTGTATCTGCAAGTTATATTGGTGATTCAAGTCTTGCTGCCGATGATGAGACATTTGACATTGATGTTAAGCAGTTAGCTTCAACACAGATTAATACAGGTAATTACTTACAGCCTCGTTCTAAGATGATACAGCTGGGCGATTATTCTTTCGACCTGTCTATTAATAATGTAACTTATGAGTTCCAGTTTGCTGTAGAGAATAATGAAACTGTCAACAACATACAGAACAAGCTTGCAAGGCTTATCAACCGTTCCAATATCGGACTTACTGCCAACATTAAGGAAGATAATCTTGGTAATACAGCTATTAACATAGAGTCAGAAGCGACCGGTATCAGCGGTTCAGAACCTGTTATATTTAAGATTGAGCCAAGCAGCTTATCTAACAGTAACTCATCTGATGACAGTTATTTGAGTGATACTAAAAGCATTGATAATAACGCTTTTGTCGCAAGAAATGCTTCACTCATTAATACTCTTGGATTGGACAGAGTTTCACAGTACCCATCCAATGCCATATTTGATGTGAATGATGAAGAACGAGCTTCAATGAGCAACTCTATTACTATCAATAAGTCATATGCACTTGAGCTTTCTGATACTACCGACAAGCCGGTGACTATAAGCCTTAAAGCGGATGCCGACTCAATAGCCGAAAGTATCAGCGAACTTGTGTCAGGATATAATAACCTTATATCAGTGGCTGGCGATAAGGATAACAGCAAGTTTCAGGGAACAGAGCGTTTATATAAGGAAATAACCGCGATAGCACGCTCTCACAAGAACCAGCTTGAGAACAACGGACTTACACTTAACAAAGACGGAACTATAAGCACGAACAGGGAAGTAATAAGCGAAGCTGCCGAGAGCAATCAGTTAAGCAGTGTCTTTGAAAGTCTTAATTCCTTCAAGGATTCTATCAAAACAAAGGCAGAAAATATAGCACTTAATCCTATGGATTATGTAAATAACAAGATTATTGCTTACAAGAACCCTACACGTACATATAATGACCCGTATAACCTTTCAGCTTATACAGGAATGATGTTTAATGGATATATTTAATTGATAATAAAAAAGGCCTGGCACTTTACCAATCACAGTAAAGCACCAAGCCTTTTTGGTTATTATCATATTATTATGTAATGCTCAAAAGACTTTTGACTTTTAGCACCGCCTAATACATAAAACGGAATAAAAAGACACAAAAGACAAACATAAACCATCATTACATACATAGTTACGCAGCAGTGATATTCTTAGCTGCCTCACCATAAGCCTGTATGAACTTCTTCATACCATCAAGCGCATCTGCCTTGGCATCATCTACACCACTCTTAAGTGCTGTACCAAGTGTAATTACAGCCGCATTAACCTCTGCCTCATCTATATCAGAATGTTCCTGAACAAGTGAACGTGTTGCGTTATACATCTCTAATGTATTGTTAACAGCATCAACTGTCATTCTGAGATACTCATCAGTATCATCCTTCTTATCTCCCTTAAGCTCTGGAATAACAGTATCTATGCAATGAAGTACCTTCTGGCAATAATCCTTAGCCTCTTCTAATACTTCTAACTGCTGCTTTTTCATATCCTCCATGATAATTACCTCTCATCCTGTAAACTTTGTAATATAATTCAGAAAATGCAGACACAGCCATGCTGCCTGCACCATCTGACTAATAGCCTATAATAAGTATATCGGTACATCGCACATATACTTAACCCCTGTTCTTGTTGTACATTGTATAACGGTTACAGCTTCTTTTCTTTATGCTTTTATTTTTAATATAATTTTATCTTTTCTACATTCGCATGTCATTTGTCTTCAAGCAGGTCATCTATTGCTTCTGTATCTATATCACCATTGGCAAGTCTTGGAAGCGGCTCCCTTACAAACTTTATCTTCTGGATTTCCCATCTGAAGCCTTTTCTTTCATTATATCTGTTGATAAGTCTTACAAATCTGTCTTCCCTTGCTTCCTTATCAATAGGAACTATTATCGCTGTAAGCTTGTCATCGTGAAGTGTAACATAACTTTCTGCCACTCCGTCAAGCGCTGTAATCTCCCTTATAGTAACTGTACGGCTTATCTTCTCTCCTGTAGGAAGAAGAATAATCTCAGGATTACGAAGAAGAAGCACCAGACGTCCCCTTTCATTAATTCTTCCAAGGTCGCCTGTGTGATACTTTCCATCCCTTACAACACGCTTTGTATATTCCTCATCCTTATCATAACCCTTCATAACACAGTCTCCGCTGATAAGAATTTCTCCATCTTGAGCTATTGTAACCCGTGATTCATCAAAAAGCCTGTATGTTCCATCCATCGTATCATTTATACCTATACAGCCTGATGTCTCCGTCATTCCATAGACATTATATACCTTTAAGTCCCTGTCCTTAAGAGCCTCAAACAGTCTGAACGGACAACTTGCACCACCAATAATAATAGTTTTTAACTGGCTGTTAAATGCCTTTATCCTCTTTAAGTAATCAACCATCGAAGGTGAGCCCGGAAGAATAGTAGGATTATAATAATACGTGTCCGCATCTATATGTCTTAAGCCTCTTCCTATGCACACGCACGCACCATTATGAAGCGGTAGTATAAGGCTGTATATATATCCAAATATATGATGAAGCGCAATCTGTGCAAGCACCTTATCATCCGGTTCACATATGCAGTACTCATTAAGCTCATTTACAGTATTAAGAATATTGGCAACTGTCAGCACGACCGCCTTATCACACTCCTGTGGAACTGCTGTGAGCATAAGTATATTGCCCTCATTAACGCTGTCAGCCTCATATACAAGACCATCAACATCATCCTTATCAGCACCCGGTATCATAATTGCATCACTATTTGCAAGAATATACTGGTTTGTAGAAGTGAGCACATAATCGACACCAACCTTTTCAAGAATAGCATTTCTTGTGTTCTGTGGAAGGAAAAAGTCGACAAGCATAACATCCTTACCCGCAAGAATTGTACCAAACATATTAACTATCCATCTGTAAGAAGCCGGACCATATAAGGCAATCCTGCTGCCCTCAAACCTCATAAGATGAAGCGCCTTCCTGCATACATCCTCAAAAAGTTTACTATAAGTTATCGTCATCGTATCATACACGATTGCTTCCTTATCCGGATACTTCTCTGCATTATCTTTAAGCATTTTATAAAATGAATTAAGCTTTTCCATACTCTGTACACCTTACCTCCTCTTATGATAAAATACATCCTATAATGTCATCTCTGTTTTTATAAACTAGCATTATTGTAAGTTAATAATTGATTTTATACAAGCCTAATTGTAATATTCCATTATAGAAATGTGAGGTTCAAAAATATTTTGCCCATATCATCATAAAATATCACTAAGAATACTCTTCATTCTTTTTTCAAATGTATACTCACTTTTCACCTTTTCATATCCATTCCGTGCAATTCTTAATCTTTCATTCTCGTGTGTCAGATAATAATTCACCTTTACAATAAGGTCTGGAATATCTTCATATATCACAAGCTCCCTGCCATTCTCAAAGCACTCTGCTATCTCATGCTGATAGTTAGTTATAAGAAAGCCTCCGCACCCAAGGACATCAAACACTCTCAACGGAATTCCTGACTGTATCACTTTGAGAGATATATTAAGATTAATCTTTGCATTATGAAATGCTGACGGCATCTGTTTGTAATAATCCACAGGTCCGCAATGATTAATCCCTTTAAGTCTTCCATCACCTTCAGTCGAATACAGATTAACCCTGCATCTGTTCTGTAAAAGAGCAAGTATCTTATAACGTTCCCTGCCTGTGACCTCCGTTGCCATAGCATAAGTAACCTCTGGCTTGATAACCGAATACTTTCCACTCGATGCCTTTGCAAAATTCTCATTAATACGCTGTATTATTGAAGCATTTACACAGTCATCAATAACATAACCACCATAAAGCTTCTCCTGAGTTGCCACTATCCCCTCCAGATATCCTCTTGTATAATCATCCTGATACCGGCTTATATACTGGTAATCGGACTTATAAAGCTTACCAACCAGTGCCACGTCACAGTCATATGAAGAACCTGAAAGTTTCTTACCAAGACCATCTCCTGATATATTTCCATCATTATACATTCTGATAGTTTCTTCAAAAACATCTGTATCTACAGCAAGTGGCATATGCCTTGCTCCAATGACACCCTGTTTCTTATATCCTTCTGCCTGAATTCTGTCAAAGAAATATATTGTATTACACTCATTTTTAAGTGTATCTGTACGTCTTATATTAACCGGACAGTCATATACCCATGATATATACTTGAGCTGTTTCTTCCATTTTGCACTATTCTTACCGCTTTCTATACATTTGCTGACATCTTTCTCTGATAATGATGCAACGCTCACTGTACCATCTTTACTGCCTTCCATACATTTGCTGACATCCTTCTCTGATAATGCCGAAACATTCCCTGTACCATCTTCACAGTTTTCCATTCCATCGACTTCATTAAGTCCGCTTTCCTCTATACCACTTTTTTCGTGTCTTAATCTGTCGCACACATCGGATATCATAGGAATAAAATTCACTGAAAATATACAATCGTATCCTGTACTACTGTTATTAAGATAGTCTGTCAGCTTCTTAACCAGCACCTCATCGTTATCCCAATCCTTCATATCATAGTAGAAAACATCATAACTCACATTCATCTTTTTTAATGCATTCTCTATACCCTTTTGCATAAATGCAAACCACTGAAAAAATAATATATGCATATGTTACCCTCTGTAATTGTTATTATTATAAAAATGTATTTTCAATCTATAAATGAGCAAATAAAGAAAAAGCACAAAAATAATTTGTTTTTGTCTGTATCTCAGATACATTTCAATATATTATGAAAAATCTGTTTTTCTAACATTGACATACTTGTGCAATATTTTAAATATACTCATTTATAGTATAAATCATATTAGCAATATCTATATCTTATAATATATTTATTGTTATGTCACTATTGCAACCCTATTGATTTCTTAGGATTTACCTTATAACACCGACTTAAATTCTGCACTATTTTATTTACAACTATAAATGAGCAAATTCAAAATACTGTACAATTATGTCCACATCAAAAGACATATTTCTCGTGATTTATTGAAATTTATCACATACACAAACAATAAAAACTTACTTTTGTGCATTTTTCTTTATTTGCTTATTTATAGTCTACAATACATTTCATACTTCTTACATACGAATTTGATTAACTATAGCATAAAATATTGCTTTATAATATGAATACATTTATATTATGATATAGGTATTAAAAGTGTTTTTCAGCACTTACATTATATTACTTATGACAGATAGGTAATTGCGAAATGTATTGAACACAATTTATATATTTTGTATAAAAATAAGCCACCCCCCTTGATATTTTAGGCTTTGAATTCAGGCAAAATAGATATAACAGTTTCTATTTCAGTGAAGAGAATTGCAAAATATAAGCTTAAAGGAATTAGAATTCACACGACCTGTAGAACTTCGCAAACACCTATTTATGACAGAATTGGAAAGGAGATGAAGCTGACGCAGCAGACATATTTATATATGTATCCAATATATAAACACAGCATATTTACAGCAGTTCTATATTGTATAGTTTATGTTTAACATGTCAGTTTCAATTATTCATATGAAAATATATATATACCGTTACGGCAGTATCTGTGAGCCTGACGTAATAGATTCCTTTAAAAGACTGGGGCTTGAAGTCCACGAAGAGTGTATGGAAATGTTCAACAAAAATCTCACACCATCCGAATGTGTAGCTCATACTTCCAAAGACATTTTAGATGGCGGCTATTCATTTGTATTTTCCATCAATTTCTTCCCATGGCTTTCAGATGTGTGTAACATTGCAAGAATTGTTTATATAAGCCTTATCGTTGACAGCCCTGTTCTTGAATTATATTCAAAATCACTGTCAAACCCTTGCAACCGTGTATTTCTTTTTGACAAACTGCTTTATAAAGAATTCGCGCCTTACAATCCGGGACATGTTTTTCACGTTCCTCTTGCAACCAATGTTACACGAACAGATAAAGTTATAAATGAAGCAACTGCCAGTGAGCGTAAGCATTTTCAAAGCGACATATCATTTATCGGTTCAACTTATCAGGAAAAATGCGATTTCAACAAAATAAAACTTAACGAATATGACACTGGATACGTCAATGGACTTATCGAAGCACAGCTTAAAATATATGGTTACAACTTCATAGAAGATGTCATATCCGATGAATTCGCCGATAGATTTCTAAAAGAAAATCTTGGCACATATGTATTTCCAGAAGGTTCCCGCTGCAACAACAGGGCACTTGTTGCACAACATTATATAAGTGTCAAAGTTGCCGAACAGGAAAGGTTAAGAATACTTAAAATGTTGTCCGATTTTTTCAATGTTGATATATATACCGGAAGCGACACTTCTTCCATGCCTCACATACACAACAGAGGCTTTGCAAAATCACTTGAAGAAATGCCTATTATATTTAACAACAGCAAAATCAACCTGAATATTACCGCAAAGTCCATCCGCTCTGGACTTTCACTACGTATATTTGACGTGCTCGGCTGCGGTGGTTTTCTCATAACCAACTATCAGGCTGAACTTCCCGAATTCTTTGAATTAGGAAAAGACCTTGTCGCCTATGAAAGTATGGAAGACCTTAAGTACAAATGTGACTATTACTTAAAGCATGATGACGAACGAATGGAAATTGCCGCCCACGGATATGAAACGGTAAAAAAATTTCATACATATGATACACGGCTTATCCAGATGATAGATATGGCGTTTCCAGCTGTGAAGTAATGTGAATTTCATTACAATTTTTAATATACTTATTTGCTATAATTAATATTACGTCTGCAATCCATTTTAAAAATATAACTGCAATTTCTTTGTATATTTATTAATCTGTCATACAAGATATGAAGTTATAAATGAGCAAATTTAAAATATTGCACAATTATGTCCATGTCAGAAAAACAGATTTTTCATAATCTTTTAAAATGTATCTGAGATACAAACAAAAGCAGATTATTTTTGTGCATTTTCTGTATTTGCTCATTTATAGTATGAAGTTTATTCTAAGTAAATTATAATATCTAAAATAGCCGGATATTATTGACAATGGATATTTTAACCATACATTTATGAGTGCAGTATAACAATATTAAAATCATTAAATATATTTAACATTTTATAATAATACTATAAGCAGAAAGGAATACCACATAAACATATGAACATTCTTGAATTTGAGAACAAACACTTTGGGGTTGAAGACTTAAAAGAGATACTTCCCACTATGGGACACAAGCTTACAGTTATATCAACTCCACTTATATTAGAACGAACCAGCGATGAATTTGACCAGTTATTTGATAAGGCTATTAGCAAATGTAACTATGATGCTGTATTTACATTTAATTACAGTGTTGTTGTATCCAAATGCTGCAACCGACATAATATTCCTTATATTGCTTGGGTATATGACAGCCCGCTTATGACTCTTTACTCATACACAATTACCAACCCCTGCAATCACATTTTCCTGTTCGACAGCGCACAATATCTCGAACTTAAAAATGGAGGAATTGACACAGTCTACTATATGCCGCTTGCTGCCAATACTGACAGACTTGACAAACTGACACTTAACGAAAATATTCATCATGTATTTGACAGTGACATATCATTTGTCGGCTCAATGTATAATGAAAAGGGAAACTTCTACGACAGAATATACGACAAGCTTGCACCATGGGCAAGGGGCTACCTTGACGCCATAATAGCTGCACAGCAGAATGTATATGGAATGAACTTTCTTGAGGATATGCTCTCAGGCACACCTGATACAAACAGAATTCTTGGGGAGCTTATGCGTGTTGAACCATACACCCCCAACGCAGATGGCATAGAAACTCCTGCATATACATATGCCAATTATTTCCTTGCAAGGAAAGTAGCTCAAAATGAGCGTACCGCACTACTATCGGCGGTATCAGAACATTTTACAACTAAGTTATATACACACAATAAAACACCTGATATGCCACACGTCATCAATCAGGGCGCTATTGACTTCTATGACAATATGCCATATGTATTCAAATGCAGCAAAATCAATCTCAATATAACACTTAGAAGCATCAAAAATGGTATCCCTCTGCGCTGTATGGATATTATGGGGGCTGGCGGTTTCCTTATGACTAACTTCCAAGCGGACTTTCTCAACCACTTTACACCTGATGTTGACTATGTTTACTTTGAATCTAAGGATGACCTTATAAACAAATGTGATTACTACTTAAAGCACGATGACGAAAGAATGACAATCGCAGAAAATGGACACAAAAAAGTGCAGCAGTTCCATAACTACAGGACACGTCTTGAAGAAATATTTGAGGTGTGCGGGCTTTTATAATTTATCTAATTAAAACAATATCAGACTTTTCTATATTTATTATTTAATTATTGTCTTATTCATACATGGCAAAAAACCAGATGCCCTCACACATCTGGTTTTTACCCACCTACATCATTATTGAAAATACAAACTCTCCATTTTTATAATCAATAATATATTCTGCATCATATTTTTCCAACGTTGCGACTATATTTCGTATCCCCCATCCATGCTCTTCCTTATTATTCTTAGTTGTGCGTATATATCCATCTTCAGTGAGCATAGGTTCTGTTTTATATGTATTAGATACGGCTATAGTAAGCACATCATCCTCACTTAACAGCTTTATCTTTACTGTCCTTTTTCCTACGTTACACTGCTTTGCTGCCTCTATTGCATTATCAAGAAGATTAGACAATATAGTAACAATATCCTCATCTGATACCTTAATATCCGACAAGTCATTTATCTTAAGCACAAATAAAACATCATTCTTTATAGCTTCGTAATACTTTGCATTAAGAATTGCATTTACGACATCATTGTTTGTATCAACCATGTCTAACTGCGCATCCAGTCCGTCTGATATATTACCTATGTAGTCTTCAAGCTTACTGTAATCTTTTTTCTTCATAAGCATATCCATACATACAATCTGATTTTTGTACTCATGTGTTCTTTGTCTTTGTATATTATAATTCTCACGCATAGAATTATACAGTTCAACCTGACCTATAGACTGCTACCTTAAAATCTGTGCCTCCTTCATCTTACGGGAATGCTCAAGAATTTCACTGATAAGATGGAACACAACAAGATTAAGAACAATAAGCCCAATAGCTATAATATAATAAACAGGAACTATATCACTGTGATACGATTTCATTACCGAATTCACCATAAGCATAACTGCACATATCGTAAATATAGGAAATATCAGGAATTGAATCCACTCTTTATTACTCATATCAGCAGTAACATTGTTCCTTTTCTTAGAACTAATCCTGCTTATAACAATAAGTATCGCAAATAGTATTAACCTGCTTAGAATAATAATGAGTCTTCCAACTAAACCTGATGCACCTTCTAATACAGTTATATCTCCATAGATCTTTGTTAATATCATAATTACTATATAGTCAATAATTGCTATTATACCCTGCACAAAAAGCACTAATATTATTGCTTTAATAATGTTAATTTCATATAAAAACAACATTACTAACAGCATTATAACAATCATTAGCAGCATCTTAACAATAATATATTTTTTTAGGAAATGTATACAAAATCGTGATAATAGCATTAATACAAAAACTGATAATATTACCGTTCTCTTGTCTCTCTTTCTTTTCACCACAAAAATATTAAAAAAAGTAAGATAGCATACTATTTCAGTAATCAGTATTGTTACATCAGTAATATATTCAAGCATTCAGCTACTCCATAAAATACTACTGCTTATCTTTTACATCTGGTCTTTTAGGCTGATGTAAAATAACAGTACATTCTGGTGGCCATGTTTGATTTTTTCTCTCGACCATTTTCTTAGTTGCCTTATTCACTGTTTTAAGTACATTTACCTTTAAATCACTCATTTTTTACCTCCATTAACTTATAACTTAGCTTTAAACTCTAATATTGCTTTCTTTACTTCCTTATACCTTGCCTTAGGCACTCCAATGTCGACACCATTATCCAGCAATATATGATAACTGCTGATTTTCCTGACATACATCATGTTAACTATATAGCTCTGATGTACCCTTATAAAATAATTATAGTCACCTAATTCCTTTTCTATATTATTAAGCTTATCGTTAATAATATAGTTATTCATCTCTTTTCCCACTATGTGGAACTTGACTTTATGCGCGCTGCTTTCTATGTACATAACATTATTAAGTATAATCTCTTTTTTCTGCTGATTGCATACGAATACTTTCCTGTCTGCATCAAAATAATTCATCCTGTATAAGACTGCATCCATACATTCATATATTGATTGTTCCAGCTGATTAGTATTTTTCGGTATATACCTTATCGCATTATAATTATATCCTTTTAAGGAGTAACTAATCATAGCTGTTATGAACGCTATAATTATTTTGTCTGAAAACATTCTTATCCAGCCAGCAACTTCAAAACCATCTGCATCTGGCATATCGACATCTAAAAACACAACATCATAAGTCAGTATCTCATCCTGAAGTGTCATCATGGCTTCACCTGAATTGTATAATTCAACACTATACTCCAATGGTTTATCTTTAAAATAAGCCTCCAGCACTCCACCAATATATTCAGCAGCAACTTTTTCATCATCACATACGGCTATCTTCAACCTTACTTACCTCATATCACTTAATATTTAATATGATAATCATATCTTTTACTGCTTTTAATTATACACTAACTTATGGTGTTCTAACATGTCCTAAAATGTCATAACATATGTTATGTTAGATATAATGTATCACTAACATAACTTTATAACAATAACGTTTGCAAAAAAAGACTATAAAATGCAAAAAAAGACCATATTTTGATAGTATTAATCATATTCTTACGATATAAATCTTGCAATCATATATACCAGCTTTCGTTATTGTAATACTATATAAAATGCGCTACTTAAGCAATTTATAACCGACTAATCAAATCATCATACAACTCATGCGCCCTTACTTTCCATGTATGATTTTTCAATGCTGTATCATATCCCTTCTCTGCTATAAACTGCATTTTATTATCATCATTTAATAAATCTTTTATTTTGGCTGGCAAGTCATTTATTTCTTCAAGTTCAAACATTATGAGTTCATCATCAGAAAAATTCTCTTTCATATAAATAGAAGAATCCGTTACCGCTACTGCTTTTGCAAGCATTCCATTAAATACCCTGTCATGCGTTCCATCCTTAAACCATGTCATTGTATTAAGAACTATTTTACTGTCATTCATAACATCTATCACATCATCTGCTGCAATTCGTCCTCTGTAATCAAGATTTTCATTATCAATCCAATCGCATACTTCCCAGCCTGTACCATATAATGTTACTTTAATTCCTGATTCAACAAGAGTTTTAATAACTTTTTCCCTATAATAAGATACAGCTAACATATCAACATATCTTAATTTTTCTATTACATATAATAATTGTTTGTCATTTAATTTTATTCCATTCTCTAATAACTTTTCTTCTATCACCTCTTCTGTTGTCCTATAAGGATGTATCAAAAGCTCATCATATGACTGCTTTGCAATCAACTCAATATCAAACGAAAATTCTTTAACATCGGGCTTTATCTGTTCTATGAATTTATACGATATTCCACCTGCATACAATACATCTATAGTCCTGTCTTTAATAGGTTTATATTGCAATCTTTTTTCTTTTCCACCATGAGGAAGAAACCCTGCAATCTGAATATCTGGATAAAATCTCTGAACAAATTTCATATGATTTCTATCAGGACATATAACTATCGCATTATCAGGAGCTGTATCTAATGCATTTTTATGAAACATTGGGTGATCCATCAATATATTAATACAGGGAATTCCCAGACTCTCCCATATATTTTCGCCTTTTTTCAATTCCATATTAAACCCAAGATTATTAAAAGTCACAACTGCATTAACAGGTTTTTCTATAAATTTCATTAGAGAATACAGGGATTCTTTCATATCCTTTGTATTAAATTCCATAACCTCCAATCCCATATTTATAAACTCTTGTCTCAATTCATATGTGAATATATCTAATGTATCATAGACTCCTGTCATTAATATAACTCTGATGCTCATAACTTTCCCCTTTACTATAATTTACTTTGATAATATTTTTGCTGACATCCTGATCTAATTAAATTTATCGGCAATATCTTACCGTATTAACAGCTTTCCTTAACAAATATTTTTAGATACTTCAAAACATTTATCCCTACATTGAAAATCATTAAATCAAATGATATAATTCCATTAACCAATATATATTATATATGAAAATACTAAATATACTAATTTATAAGCAAACAGAAAGACAGAGGAATTTTATATGCCTACATCTGAAAATAGATGCTGCTCTAATAATATTAATTCTATTATACTTCGGGCTTCTTCTTTTATGGATAATGCTGAGTATAATAAAGCACTTGATTTTATTAATAACGGTATTAAGCTTGATAACAATAACTATGAGCTTATATTTATGAAAGCTATATGCCTTGAACAATCAGGATATATTGAAGATGCTTATTATTTATATAAGCTTGCTATATTTATAGCAAATAATTCTAATTCGAATGATGAATCAATTATTAACAGTGAATTCACACGTATGTGCTCTTGTAATAATGCTGACCCATATAAACTGGGAAAATCTCTTGAACATCTTATAACTGAACATATAAAGCTTCATGAATACACAACAACATTTAATTTTTTGAAGTTATTTATATATGACACCAATAAATTTTCTGCTAATATTAACCTTACAGATGGTAATATGCTTTTATATATGATGTTAGAAATATATGAATCAGAACAGTCTCATCCTTCAATCGTTAATGGAACTGGAATGACTAATCTATTTTCCAGCGATGATGTTGGAATGGCTTTATTTAAAGAAATTCACTGCCACGTCAAACTTGCAATCAGACGGATATGGTTTGGCATTAATTTTACATATCAGAATTATATATGTGAACTCATATCTAAATACCAGCTTTCTCCAGATACTTTACTAATCCTTATCAAATATTCTGTTGAAGAAACTTTCCTATGTGATGTATTGAAGAAAACTGCTGATATTATTAAAGAAGACTTCCCAATTTATGCTGATTTTATATATTTACATAGTAAATGGCTGAAAAACAATAATATTAATTGTACCAGTACATGTTTTCCTGCCCAATCATACACCAATAACGCTGTAATAACATACTTAAACTACAATGATTTTAAAAATAAAAACATTAAGCAATCCGAATATTCAACACTTCTAAACAGAAACCTTGATTATTCAAAAATAAGCATAATATTCTGCACGAATGATGATACATATAGTAATGAGTGCATATTATACCTAAAACAGCTCCTTGTTCCTGAAAACATGATTATGGACATAATTGTTGTCAAGCAGGCTCCTGGAATGGCAGCTGGCTATAATTACGCTATGCTGCACAGCAATTCCAAATACAAATTATATATACATCATGATACTTTCATTATAGATTATAATTTACTACATAAACTTATTAAAGCATTCAAATCAGATACTTCAATTGGCATGATTGGAAATACCGGCTCAACTCATCTTACTAAAACAGCAAGATGGTTTGAAAGTGATATACAACATAGAAGATGTAATATCTATAAAGATATACTACTTAATGTACAACATTGTAACTCACTGTATACTCTTAGTGATTTAGAATATGCGGAAGCAATAGATGGAATATTTATGGCAACTTCCTATGATGTCTTATGGCGTGAAGATTTGTTTGATGGATGGCATTATTATGATATATCACAGACATATGAATATAGAAAAGCAGACTTAAAAACAGTATTTACTACTTCTCAACCAGTTATGCTTCTTCACGAAACAACAACTACTAAAGATCCACTGGACTTATATGGTAAATATCAGAAAGTATTTATAGATAATTATTTTTAATAAAAATGTACAACACATAATATTAAGGAGGATACTACATTGAATTTTGAGCATAATTTTTTCTTAACAGAAGTAAGAGAAGGCTTTGAGATTTCCTCTATGATGAAAAGAGCATGGGCTGCCCAGATGGAGGTATTTAAAATCGTAGCAGATATATGCCGCAAAAATAAATTAAGATATTTTGCAGACTGGGGAACATTGCTCGGTGCCATAAGACATAAAGGAATGATTCCATGGGATGACGATATTGATATATGCCTTATGCGTGAGGAATATAATGAGCTGATAAAAATTCTACCTAATGAATTACCCTACGGATTTGTTGTTGCTGGAATGTATGCCAGTTCAGAACGACTGCAAAACGCTGCATTTGTGCCACAACTGAGAGTTATAGCTGATGAAACATTGTGGGATTTTAATGATTATATGAAATATTTTCATGGATTTCCATACCAACGTGCTGGCATTGATATTTTTCCAATAGATTATATATCAAGAAACAGCGATTTTACAGATATCCAGAAAAAAATAATCCAATTGGGATTAATGATACTGGAACAATGGAACGACCTGCAAAAGTCAAATTCACTGGAACAATGTGTTAAAAATTTCAGTAATCTATGTAATATAAATATTCCGTTAAATTCAACCTCTCAAAATCAAATATGGAAAATCATAGATAACATATCCTCATTGTGTTACAAAGAAGAAGCTGATTATGTTACTGAATTTCAATTCTGGATTAAAAAAGACGATTATAAAATACCAAAAGAATGTTATGATAATGTTATCAGAATACCTTTCGAAAACTTTAGTATAAATGCTCCCTCTAACTATGATCGTGTCCTTCGTGCTGAATTCGGTGATTATATGACCCCTATAAAAGGATGTGCCGACCATGATTATCCATTCTATGGACATATGGAACAGGAACTGATCCGCCAGATTAGAAATGTTGGTTTTAATGGCAGCGTTGATGAATTCTGCGAAGAAGTTTCAAGTGGAAGACTGCATGTATAACATATTTCTTTATACACTTATTATAAATACTCAAAATATATGCAGCAGCTAAGTAACTAACTATTTTACCTTGCTGCTGCATATATCAATATTTCCCTGCTTATTTCTGGCAGTATATCACAACATCAAATCATTACACATATCCCTATAAATATACTCCGACGCATTTATTCCATTTCTTCCATAATAATCAAGTTGTCTATAAAATACATCCTTTCTTATATCTTTCTTTACATCATCCCCATTAATTACAACATTCTGAATAAACATATCTATACTCATATAATCACGTCCATCAGCCGTATAGTGAGCCTCCATCAATGCCTCTCCCAAATCATTAAAGTTCTGTTCTTCCCGCGTTAAAAATAATAATGGTTTCTGCACATATAGATATTCACCCACAAATGACATGGAATCCATTATCATTGCATCCGATGTTTCAAACAACTTAAGATAATCAGCTTCTTCTACAACATTTCCATTCGGCAATTCTCTCCATCTGTCCAAGTATTCCTCATACTCATCATATGATTTCATATATCCACTTTTCACAACTGCATTTCTAAGATTAGGATGTGGCTTAAATATAAATGTAACTTTATATTTATACTTCTGGGCAAGATAAAGAAAATAATACATATTACTTCCAAATGTCGAAAAACTCACCTCACTAATATTCCCAACCGAAAAATGTGGTGCCAGTATTATCTTTTTCATATCATCATATACACAACCATCTGGTATTTTCCATATTTTTTCTAACTCATCCTCTGAATAAGAATGTGTTTCATAAAAATAATCCATCTTTGCATATCCACTATTTCTGACATTACTTCCCTTTAACAGTTCATATCTGACAAAAGCCTCATAGTCCTGCACAGACTCTGTGTATACTCTCCACTGCATATTAATAAAATCATTATTATATAAACCAATCTTATCATAACTACCATCTGGTGAAGTTCCAACTGAAAGTCCATATGATATATAAACATTCAAGACAGATGCTGGAAGCCTTGTAATTTGATAATATTCAGCCATATCAAGATACCATGGTGTTACATTTATTACAATATCCGGCATCCCACCAACTTCATCCCAATCATATAATTCGTCTGTATCTGAATTATATACACTCTTTAACTCATAATTATTTTCTTTAAAATACTCATATGTCTGTTTATATATCCTGCTTCTATCATTATAGTCACGTCCTATAAGAGGTACAGGAATTACATTTACATCAAATCTGTCATCTTCCGCTAGCCTTCTATACACACCTTCCGCTGGCCATTCAGCAGCCGATATTGGTAAAAATGCAACTTTTATCTTTTTACCTTCTGATATTTTCTTTCTTACCATGCTCTTACCATACTGTATATAGGCTTTATAAAATATGCTATACAACTTATCACATCCAGATATAACATTTCTCATTGAAAATAATGCTATAAGATGTTCATAACGCAAATCTGACATATATGCGTAATTCTCTATGTCATTATAATGATTATTATTAAAAACTCCCTTATCATAAATATCCAGAAGCTCTGTTACCCTATCTGCAATCCTGTCTTCATCAAGCACTTTCTGTTTATCATCAATCTTCATATCAATATATACCTCATTTCTAATCCCATACTTCTTTATATCCTTCTGATTCCTCCTGCACTATCTCAACCATCTGGCGTGCAGTAAGCTTGTCCTGATATCTCGGATTATTAAAAAGATTTTCATGGTCTTCCCTGACTGTATGAAACTTTTCAAAAGATATTGCATAAAAGTCACGCCCCATCCACTCATAATCATGCTCTGTCATCTGTTCTGGATGAAAATAATAACCACCATATCTGAATGAATGCCAATTTCTGTAAACATATACTTCAGGATGTTTTGTCATCATATATGTACCATAAGTTTCAAATTCACTAAAACTATTTTCCTGTATATGCTCAAGCCTTATTGAATTAAAAATTTTCTCCCAGAATGTTGTACCTTTAATATTTTCATTAGCCTCTATAGCTGCTATAAGCTCATTCATATATCCACTGTTAAATATCATATGTTCCGATATAAAAGACTTATCAACAATCTTTTTGATAGGTGGCAGAATTGTTTCCATAGTTATAAAATATTCCTCATGATATTCGTGCTTCATATCAAAGTAAGGTCTTCCCTCACTATCAAACATCGAAAAATCCTTACAGGGAACTGTATCTCCATCCCAGCTCATATAATATTCGTCATCGCACAATGCTGAATACTTCATCTTAAGAAACTGCTGGTAATACCATCCTACAAGTCCCCTTGGCAGCTCTCTGCCGAGAAGAATATCTGCCATAACATCTTTCATGCAATTATATACATCTTCAAATGGTATAAGGTCGTTTTCATTGACAAAACCAGCCTTATCACCAAAATCAGACTGCTTCACCAACTCTCCAAGCTCTTCACTTCCAACAAATAACACCTTTCTTACTGGTAAATATTTTACTATTCTTTGATTATTGCACTCAACCCGCTTAAAATCATTAGGTGTAACTATTACTACTGCATCATATGTCTTTATATCCATCATTCACTCTTCACTTCCTTATTTCATTTATTGTGTTTATGTCTTATAATATAAAATATTATACTATAAATTAATTCATATATTAATATGTATTTTATTAAGCGAGAGGAACATACTATGAGTTCAACAAAAGAATTACTTATAAAGATTAAAGATGCTGCCTATAATGGTGCACTTCCGGTAAATGATATTCCTATAGACGATATCAAAGAAGCTGTATTAGCTGAATACACCAATAATGCTAATAATACAACAGCATACCAGACACATTTAGCTGAATTACAAGATACTATCATGTCTATTGATAACACCGAAAAGAATCTCAACAATATACTGCTTTTTCTTGATTCTATGATTAATCATATGATCTATCTTGAAAATTACGACAATCTATACAATAAGTCCAGTCTTCCGGACAATATAGAGCCAGATGATGAATATCAATACTATCTTAATCTTGCTGATTATTATTCTGCATTTAGTTCAAAACAGTGCTGCCTATGTCTTGAAAATGCATATTACCACTGTAAGGATACCATAACAAAATCTTTGCTCTTTAATAAAATGAATACTTACAGAAAAGAACATGATATACATATAAATAAAATAAGTATAATTATTGTTTCTTATAATAATTGTTATATTACTCAACAATGTATATACAGTATTAGAAAATATTGTTATAGCGGCTCATACGAAATAATAGTTGTTGACAACGCTTCTACTGATGGAGTAACTGAATGGTTAGAACAGCAGCAGGATATTAAACTTATAAAGAGTTCCTGCAATTTAGGTTTTCCTAAAGGTTGTAATGTCGGAATTGCTAATTCAGATAAAAATAATGATATATTTCTTCTGAACAATGACACAAGACTTACACCTAATGCACTTTTCTGGCTCAGAATGGGTCTTTACGAATCTGAAAATACTGGTGCTGCTGGTGCCGTAAGTAACTATGCAGCTTTACTACAATACATTAATTTATTTTACGGTTCTATTGATGATTATCAGCGTTTTGGATTTGTAAATAATATTTTCAAAGACAATCCTTTTGAAAGCTGCACATTCTTATCTGGTTTTGCTATGTTGATAAAACGAAGTGCGCTTAATAAAACAACCCTGCTTGATGAAGAACTATCACCTGGTTACTACGATGATGATGATATTTCATTCCAGTTGCTTAATAAGGGCTTCTTACTTAAAGTATGCCACAATAGCTTTATATATCATGCAGGAAGTCAGAGCTTCAATCAGATTAATTCTGATAAAATACAACTGATATATCAAAAAAATCGTGAATATCTTACAGACAAGTGGGGATTTTCTCCTGATTCTGTCAGGGTAAATACCGGACTACCTGACTATATTAAAAGCTCTGACCCCGACACACTTATTAATATAATGGAGCTAAACGCACACAATGGCACCAATTATGGACACCTTAAATATGTACATTCAAATATTAATTATATAGGATTAGAACAAAATTCTGCTTATTTAAAATGCTCTATAAATGGTTCTAACATAATACATGCTGATTATTTTAATTTTGATTACTCTGTATATGCCGGATCCATAGACTACATAATAATAAGCCAATACAATATTTTTACAGATACTGAAAAGGATTTATTACATACAATTCTGCAGCCCGTTCTAAAACCAACTGGTCAGATATTATCTATCATTGACCAACCTGATAATAACTAAAATAATTTAATTATACAAGCATCTAAGTAAATATCCTTTTACTTAGATGCTATGATTATGTATCGGTATGTTTCGAATTCATTTACTTCTGCAGCACCTGATATATTATTTATAAGATTAAAGAACTCCTGTCTGTCAGAATCTGATATCTGTCCATTCTCATATTCGTTAATAACTCTTGCATATGATTCAACGCTATATCCACATTTTTTAATCATTTTAATAGCCGATTTTATTGTAAAAAATCTTACATGTGTCCTGTCAAGAATTCCTGCATCTTTGTACTCAAATTCACCTTTTAACAGTTGAAGAATAACACTCATATGTATAACATTAGGGATACTAATTAACAATCTTGCATCTTTCTTCATATAACGCCTTACCTTTTCCAATACTTTTTCTGGATCAAATAAATGTTCTAATACATCACCAAATATAATATAATCAAAATATCCATCTGGATAATCCATATTCATTGTTTCTATATTACCTTGAATAATATTGTAATTATTAGCGCCTATCCTGGCAACATCGTCCATAAGTTCTATACCTCTTACATCTGATTCCGGCCATAAATATTTTATTTTAGATAATGTAGCACCACATCCACATCCTATTTCCAAAACATTTATTGTTTTATATTTTTCCTGTGCTATAAAAGATATTAATTCTTCCCTTGCATATGAATAATAATCTATATCAAACTTCCATTTATCTTTAAAAAGCTTTCTATTAGTCTTCATTAATTCCAATTGCCTATCTGGAACTTCTCCAAAGGATTGAGAACCCCAATGAAATATAAAGCTATTATGACATAATATACACTGATATCCTGCATATTGTAATCTGATACATATATCATTATCCTCATAATATCCTATTCCATACCTGTAATCCAGAAGTCCAACCTCATCCAGTGTCTTTCTTCTAAACATAAGTGCAAATCCTGATAGCCATACCCTTTTTTCATATGGATTGGTATTAGGAATATTGTTACGAATACCATAATCTATATATTCTGCGATACTATCATACTTTTCTGATATGCATTGTCCAGCTGCATTATTAGACATGCAACCGACTGCACCAACCTTCTTGTTTTCATAAAGTCCCATCCTAAGCCAAAAAAGTGCATTTGGTGTAATTATTGTATCATTATTTAATAAAAATATATCATTATCACAGGCAGCCACCTTTATTCCCTGATTAGAGCCCTCACCAAACCCTTTATTACTGCTATTTTTTATAAGCTTAATATCTTCCTGATTTTCAAGCCATTCTTTAACTCCATCTGTAGAATTATTATCAATTACTATAATTTCATTATCTATAACATTATTATTATCCCTTATAGTTTGCAGACATAGCTTCATAATATCCTGTGAATTATATGAAACAATTATAATAGAATAAGGTTTAACATCAATTTCTGATTTTTTTACCTCATTCATCACTTCTTCTATATACTCTTTATCTCTATCATTATCACAATAAAACAAAGCATTCTGATAACACAAATATGCCTGATTAATATTTTTTTTAAGATAATATTCTCCCAATGCAAAGTAAAGTTCATAATCTCTATAATTTCTTTTTAATCCTTCAATTATTTCATTGTAACATTTATCCCACATCTGATTATTTATTAATTCCGATATATATTCATAATTAGTATTTGTCATATATTTTCTCCATATGCTGCTAATCCAACAACCCTCAATAATCTTACTTTTTCATTATATAACCATAATAAGTTTCTTCTCCAACAAAATTACTTTTTCTATTATCAGCTTTATAACTCAGCTTATACAGCCATGTATTATTAACAATATCATCCCATATATTTTTCCTGAATATCCTATTTCCATTATTCATAAAAAACTGGATTTCCATATTGTTAATATCACACGCATCAATCGCATCACAGACAGCTTTTAAGTTGTCGTATGCTATTTCTATAAAATAATCCAGCATAAAATGCTCTATTAAATCATCCTTGTAGCTATAATATTCATCAAAAGCCTGCATCACAAACCCAAATAAAGAAAAACCTGCATCCCCCTTCATAAAATCACATGTCCATCTTCCATTTACTACAGCATCATTATCTAATGAATATCCAGCCTTCTGAGTATAAAAGCCTTTCCTCTCTATAACCTCATTAATTCTGCTATCAGCTATGTAATATGTTGCATCTATCCATAACCCACCGTATCTGTATAATAACTCCATACCTAGTCTATCCGATAAAGTCGACATCGATATCTTTCCAGCATTAAATTTATCTATTATCTGTGGTGAAAATGTCACATAATCCATACAGTTTTCCAAAGTGACAATATGTATCTGTGCTTTATTATTATCAACACACATTTTTACCTGTTCTATACATTTCTTCACTAATTCAGGTGCATTTTCCTCTCCCTGCCACCAGCACATCCATATCGGAAACTTTTCATTATTGTTCTGTGAAAAACTGGTATCAGGTAATATCGGAAATATTTCTCTAATATAATCATCAACCAATGGTTTTGTCATTTTTCTAAACAGCTGCCTTTTTAACTCAATTCCACGTGAATGTAATTCAAACTCGTCAGATTCCATCTGTTTTATTTCCTGCTCTTTAACTCTGTAATTATTAGCAAGTAACCATACTTTTAACATTCTTTCTGACAAGAATCCCATAACCCTTTTCTGATAATCATCTTTACCATCTATATCTATTCTCTTTTCCACTTCAAATAATATATCGAATAACCACTCACAATACTGATCAAAAATTTCTTTTCTTGTGATTATCATATTACACTTATTAATAAGTCTTGAACTTTCCATATGTTCAAAAGCATTCATATACTCAGGATATTTTTCTCTTATGACACTTCTGCATACTTCCCAGTCCTGACCACAATGCTTATCATAATATTGCTCTTTAACCGAATCCTGTATTACAAGATCGCTTTGCGGTACAATTATGTCGTATTTTTTCAATGTTTTCTCTATATACTCTTTAGTAATAAGTCTTTCTTTTTTAATAAAAAAACGCCTGTAATGACATATTCCTATTATATCACAGCTGTAATTTTTCCACAGCCAGTACATTCCAGTTAATTCACAATAATATTTATTTTTCTCTGATATATTATCTCCAGTATTATCACCTACATACCCAAGATCCTGTGTCAGACTTCTTCCTACATGTATAGTTCTATATAATTCATCATCAATTTCTTTATATTTTTTATGTGTTACAACCCATATTTCTGTTTTCATTGACATCCCTCTTATTCATCATAAGAATATAATAATTACTATTTCATTTTTTTCATAATATCATTACATCTTGATAATATTGAACGTAATTCATTGTTTTCATTAATAAGCTGATCAAACTTTGATTCCACAAGTCTGCTTTCCATTGACTTTGTAAATACACTTTCCATTAATTCGTAATAAAATGGACATAATCTGGCATACTCCCACCAGATTTTTTCTATATCATACCTTACAAGATTCACAGTCCACGGCTTTGCCTGCCCTGTAAAATGTATAATATATGCATTCTGTTTAATATTATCATATGTAAGTCCTTGTGAATGTGCTGTCTGTGCAAATATTCCATACTTATATTCATCTACATACTTTACATTCTTATAATGAATATAATTCAATAAATCCTGATCCGGCAATACTACACTATCTTCTATATCCATAAAAATATCTTTATATAATTCACAGGTATATTTATCTTTCAGCTTTTTTATATTCATAAGCAACATTCCGGAACAAAAATATATCATTCCATCATCTTTTAATCTTATGAATAAATCGTTTCTTTTCTGCTCCCCTTCATCGTTATTCATAATTAAATTATCGAATTCCATATCTTTAGCTACTATCATTTCTTTATCGTCAAAATCCAAATTATAAAATTCTGTGATATCCTTATTAACAATCATATCAATATCAAGATATAATATTCTATCTATACGGTCACCAAGCATATCTGGAAGAAGCAGTCTGTAATACATCTCAAGACTCCATAAAGAATTATATGGAAATCCAATAAATATACTTTCATCTATATGCAGTTCCACAACCTCATGCCCAATTGCCGTATTAATCTTTAAAGCCTGTCTTAGTGCATCTATATCTTCTTTTTCGAGATTACTGTGCAGTACATATAATGTAACTTTTTCTTTTACATTGACTGCTATTGATGCCAGCAGCACATATGCCTGTACTATAACTTTTTTATTAAGTGCAATTGCTATATTCATACAATTCTCCCACCTATTCTCTTTCCTTTATTTTTATAAGAAAATACTTGTCTAAGCCTATATTAAAACATATCTCATTATAATCCATATCAAACAGTATCTTATCCTGCTCATATATAAGAACATATGAACACATATTTTCAAGTGCCTTTATCATATCTTTTTTGTCTTCATATGTCATACTACTGATATCATCACTAAGAAACACACCAAGCTTATATAATTTTCCTGAGTTATACACATTACTGCATAATTCAGATATTTTATTAATATCTATAATATCATTATAAATGTTATTATATACATTAAGATTATCTGTCCGTTTAATCCTTACACCTGTCATATAGTATTCCTCTGGCACTCCCATATCAAGTATCTGCCTTGTTATTCCACCTATACTTTCAATAAACATACCGGCATCAAGTACTCTATCAGGCTCAAGCTGTTTTATCACTTCGCAAAATACATACATCGTATTCTTATTCACTATCATATTACGCTTTCTCCATTATTCTGTAAGTTTAAAATCTATACACCCTTGGTTGCAAGCTTCAGCATATATTCTTTAATCTTTTCCTCAAGAATACTATCATCAAAATTCTCATATTTTATTAATTCCAGTACTTTTCTATCATTCGTAAGCGAAGGATAATACAAATATGGATTCTGGGCATAATCTGGTACACACTTTTTTAATGTATCCGCTATATATCTGAATATCCCCACTGGCATCAATATTCCCCTTGCTGCCATGAAAAAAAACATTTCAGCATAAAAAGTATGTATAAAATATAGATTAATCTCATCTTTATAATCTTTAAAAAAAGGAGCTTTAATCATATCTATATATAATCTTAACTGGACTTTTAAATGGTCTGTCATCGTTACAGGATTATTCATATACTTAAGCATAGTTCCTTCCGGATTCTGTCTGTAATAATATAACTTAGCTTCTGTTACACACACCCTGTCCACATAAAACTTTAACGGATATGTGAACATCGGTTCTTCATAAGCAACTCCCTCCGCATATCTGGCATTTGCTTTATCTATTATAGATTTTCTATATAACTTAGTTGTACACGATTCATCAAGTATTCTTTCATCAACAAGATATTCTTTTCTGTTCAATGAATAATCATATACTTTATATTGAATATTATTAAAATCCATATATTCCTTCGGCTCTTCACACTTATCTTCATAATAAATGTCATTTTCATCATATACTCCGGTATATCTGAATTGAACTATATCACTTGATGTTTTCTGAATAAGATTAATAAGAATATTGTACATATCTTTATGGAACCAGTCATCTGAATCAACAAAACTTATATAATCACCTGTCGCATAATCAAGTCCTATATTCCTTGCTGTCCCCTGCTTTCCGTTATGCTCACATAATATTACCATCATATTATCGCTGTAACGTTTTTCGTATTCTTTTAATATATCTACTGTTTTATCTGTTGAAGCATCATCTATCAATATCAGTTCAAGATGTTCTACACCAATTGATTGATTTACCAAAGAATCAAGACATTTTCTAATATATTTTTCCACATTATAACAGGCAATAATTACAGATATTTTATAATCTATATACTTTTTCATCTTACCTTCTCCACTTCGTATCATCAATGCTTAATAATCTATTCAATAAAGAAAGCCCTTAAAAGATAGCTTATATTCTATCCTCTAAGGGCTTCATATACTATGTATATTATACTCAATTATATTACTGTAAAAGTGAAAGTACACCCTGTGTCTGCTGATTAGCCTGCGCAAGCATAGACTGACCTGCCTGTACAAGAATATTATTCTTGCTGTATTCAACCATCTCTGTAGCCATATCTGTATCACGTATACGTGATTCTGCTGATGATGTATTCTCACTTGTTGTTTCAAGGTTATTAATAGTGTGCTCTAATCTGTTCTGAATAGCACCCAGCTTAGAACGCTGTGTTGAAACAGAAGTTATAGCCTCTTGAATAAGTGACATAGCCTTTCCTGCACTAGCATTAGAACTAACCTTAAGAGCTGATGAAGTAAGACCTATAGTTGATGCCCTCATAGCTGTTATACTTATAGTTATAATCTGACCTGATGTCGCACCAACCTGAAGCTTTTGTCCTGTAAAACTACCATCAAGAAGATTCATAGTATTAAACTGAGTTGTTGATGATATTCTGTTTAATTCTGATGTCAGCTGATCCATCTCCTGCTGGATAGACTTTCTATCTGTAGATGTATTAGTATCGTTAGCTGCCTGTGTAGCAAGCTCATTCATTCTCTGTAAGATAGAATGTGACTCATTAAGAGCACCTTCTGCTACCTGTATAAGTGAAATACCATCTGATGCATTAGATGCAGCCTTATCAAGACCTCTTATCTGGCTTCTCATCTTCTCTGATATAGAAAGACCAGCTGCATCATCCGCCGCTCTATTAATCTTATAACCAGATGATAACTTTTCTGTTGACTTAGACAAAGCACTTGTCACAGTTCCCATCTGTCTGTTAGTATTCATTGCTGATAAATTATGCTGTACTACCATAATTACAATCCTCCCTGATTAACTTTTATCCCATATTTAAATATAATTACAATGATTAATGTCCTTATCAATCATATATAATTCTTTTCAAGTATACATTAACTTATTCAAACTGTGTACCCGAATATAACTGTATTAACTCATAAATAATTATACACTATATTTATCGGATTTCATATAGCTTTCTTAACCTTTTTTCTTCATTTTTGAAAAATTTTTTTCAATTATATCTGTGTTTCGTACTATATCATTATATGACTGTTGTAAACCACCACTTATATCATAATCAATCAATGCTGTTTTTAACTCGTTAACCGGATAACACAATTCGTATAATTTTTCGTCATCCCTGTGCCTGATAATATATTCCTCCAGTTGCATTGTATCATCAATAATGCATCCTATGTTACTGTCCGTAAAATTATTAAACTCTGATAACTCATTTAATACCTTGCTAAACATATCATGTCCCAATTCACTTATATATATTATATCATTATATATATAATACACATAATACTTTTTATCTTTATGCACAATCAATATTCCTCTATCATCAAGAAGCTTCTTAATATCATCAAGACAGCTATCATAATATTTCTGTCCATAGAGCTGCATTACATCCGCATCAGCAACTATCAGTCTGTATTTTACTCCTTCCGATATCTGTTGTCTTATATAATCCATATATATCTGAACATATTCTATATCATCATATCCTTCATCGGACGATATAATATTAATTATATTATCTTCACCGAATTGATCTATATATTCAACAAATTCATCAAGCCATATTTTATTAAAAAAACACATTGTATCACTTTTGCCCGGATATTCTGAAATTAGTTTAAGCATTATAATATGTAATAAAAAATTCTCCTGCCAGCCAAAATAATAATCACCATAAAAAGCTGAATTCTGATATGACAATAATTTATTAATTATACGAATCTGTTTTTCTCTTGATACATAACTTTTATTGGTATATTCATCGTTTAAGTTAATAATCGTCCTGCCGTCACACAATATACTATATTCATCTATCTTTAATTTATATGCTGATAAAACATATGTCTTAATCATTTTTTTGTCCCTCTAGTATGTAATGAACTCTTTTTATAATGTTATTATAATTACAGTAATATTCAGCATACTGTTGTATGCTTTCAAATTTATTTTTAAAAAAGCTGCTATCCGTTTTTTCTTTATTACATATCTTTACCAACAGGTCGGATAACGCTTCTATATCTCCTATCGGGAATACAGAACCTGTTGTCCCCCAGTTCGTCATATCTCCAGAACCATCTATATCAGAACATATAATATAACATCCATATGCCGCAGCCTCTCCAAACACATTAGGTGTTCCTCCTTCTTTTTTAGAAGTCAAGGCAAATACCTTGGCACAGCTATATTCATTATACAGCTTCTGTTTATCTATAATTTTACCTGTAAATATAACTCTTCCCTTTAAGAAAGGATATTTTATAAAATATTCTTCTATATAATATTCAAACTCATCCTCAATAACTCCTATCAGTTTCAATTTCCAGTCTGGTATCATATGTGCACACCTTGCAAATGCTTCCAATAATATCTGATTCTGTTTATCTACATCCCCAACCCTGCCAACATAAAGGATTGTATTCTGTTTATCATCATATGTGCACTTTATATGGTTATATCTGTACGGAAATCCATTGGGAAGATATTCGATTTTATATGGCAATTTCGATGCCAGAAGTTCTTTTATTTTTTTACACTCACACCCTATATAATCACAATTTTTCAGAAACTCACTGTATAGCTTATTACCAAAAGACATGTTATCAACCCATGCGGCATTGGCATCCATCTTTAATATAACTTTTCCATCTGGTCTAAGTTTTTTATACAATGGCACTATATCCATATACACATAATATATCCCAAAGCAATACAAAATATCACATTCATTGATATTCTGCTTAATATATTCCTTACATAATTCTGTCCATGCTATTATATCTTCCTGCTCTGGCATATATTGCATAATAACATCTGGCATATACTTAAGATAGTCATATTCACCTGACTTAACAGTTATAATCACTGTTTCATAGCCATACATACGTCCATATATATATGGTAACTGACAACAATCTTTCATAAGATGTTCATTATAATAATGCATATCCGGAGCTATATTATATATTTTCTTCTTACTACCTGATTTCATTTTCATCATTCCATTCATATTATTAGTAAACTATTATTACTATTCTAATTCGTCATCAATACAATCCAATAAAATCTTTTTAACATTAATAAAATAATTATTTATACTATATTTTTCAACTGATTGTCTGCATATGTTTCTGTCACACAATGACAGAGTACCATCATATATATAGTCCAGTATCTTCGCTAATTCTTCTGCATTATACTGCTCAAACAAATAACCATTCCTTCCTGGAACAATATAATCAAGAAGTCCATCCACCGGCGTTGATATAACTGTCATTCCCATAGACAGCGCTTCTGCCCCTGTAAGCATGAAACCCTCATACTCAGATGCTGCAATAAGCGCAACCGAATCACTGCAATAATTCCATGGCTCCTCTTTCCATCCAAGAAATTCAATCTGTCCGCTTTGAATCTGTCCAAGAAATTCAGCCATATCTTTTAATTTTTCTTCCGCTTCTCCACTTCCTACTATCTTAAACTTCCATTTATGATGTGCCCTGTACAATGCTTCAAGAATAACTTCCACACACTTTACATCCTGTAATCTCCCAACATAACACATTGTATTATCAGATATATTAGAAACTAAAGAATATTCTTTAACTGGATTACCTATAACATATGTTACTGCCAGCGCATTATGATTCTTAATCTGCCTTTCATTATTACTGTTTATACATAAATGTGCATCTGCAGCAACCAGTTCATTCACTCCTCCAAGACCTGCTTTTTCATACTCTTCTATACGGCTGTGTACCCATGATAATATCTTATAATCACATTCCATTACTTTCCTTGCAGCATCCGCAACCAGACACATACAGGGCCAGTTAATAGCTATACATATATCCGGACTTCCATAACTCTTAATAAATCCTGCATAATTTCTTGTAAAATGTGTAAGCTTTTCATTAATATCTATATACTGACACTCTTCGAATGCATATATATCATCAAATCCCTTAAGATAAGCCATCCCCGGTGCCATATGTATCACCCTTAGCCTGAACACATCCTTATCAAGATTCCCTTTCCATAATCTTATAACATTTTCTATTCCGCCTTTGCTTCCACCAACAGGTGATAAAATATCTACTGTTATCATAGTATTACCGATACCCCTCGTAAACATCTGCAAATCTCTTTACATCTTCGTTAAACTTAACTTTCTCATTGATTATCATATCACAATATTCTTTATAATCTGCCTGAACCTTCGGAAAATCATCACATATATGATGAAGAATTGCCTCTACAACCTCAATATCACTCTCGTCCTCAACCTTATACTTATCAGGAATCATTACATCCTCATAATACCCTGCACTTCCTGTTCTGTTAGTAATAACCGCACATCCACATATAGCTGCTTCCCTTGGAATTCTGTCCTTTCCGGGATGATTACCAAAATCCACATACACCTTCGCTATATGCATATATGCAACCATATTCTCTTCGGTAAGATTCTTAAGCGGTACCCACTTAAGCCATGAAGAAGTTCTTTCAATAACTGGTATTAACTTATCCAAGCCTTTTCTTGGATTATATAAGGCTATATTATATCTTACCATCTCTGGCACATCTGTCATATATATATCTCCTATATAATCTGACACATACATAATTCTGTCTGTACTGATACCAAGCCTGTTTTTCACATATTCATACGCATACCTTGACTGAACAAGATGCATCTCTATCTGTGACTTTAAAATATCTGCATCTGATTCTTTGGTATTTAATACATAATTATCAACACTCATCCACCAAAGCACCTTATGACAATGTGAAAGATATGGTATAAGACCTGTTGCCGCCTCATTAAATATAACAACCGAAGTTTCTTTTTCTACCTCATATCTTGTACATACATGTCCTGTATTATACTTGATATATTTGCTGCTTGCATCCACATCCTGCGGCTCTATACAGTTCTGCTTTATATAATACATCTCTGCCCTATACCCAAGTTCCCGTAACCTGTAACACATCTGATGTGCAAGCTCCGGTCCCCCACTTTCATATTCTGCTGGACATACATTATAATATATCATTGTACTTTCCTATCTTATACTTACGTTTTACTATATGCTAAAAATATATAATATAAATAAAATGATGTGCAGATTCCTCTACACATCACTCTGTTTATTTTAATACTCTTATTTTAACTTATATTAATTTTTTGCTTTAACTACAGTTGAAGCTACGCCTGTATATGTATCGTCAGCCTCCCAAGATTTATCATACTGATTTTTTGTGATAGCTGTTAATGTATATACAGTACTTACTGTAACATCTCCATCAACATATGTTGACTGTGGATCTACCTTACCCTTGAAAGTAAATGAAGCACTTGCATCTTTCATATTATCTGATGCTGCTGCTAAACGGAAATTATTTTCTACTGCTGTACCATTAGCTAAAATTGCTGCTCCAATACCATTAGCAGAAGTTGCATTTGTTATTGTTGAATCAACATCAGCACCATATGTATATGTGAAAGCATCATCCTGGTATGTTGCATCCTTTACATATGACATGCAAAGGAAAACATTCTTTTTATTAGTTGTAGCATCATGTGTTAATTCACCTGATTTATCATCATATGTTGCTGTACTCATTAAGTTTACATCAGCTCCCTGAGTAGCTGTTGTCTTTGTATTGATAACAACTGCTACATTACTATAATTAACAATTGCATAATCTGAAGCAACTATCTGTCTTGTGTCTTCTGTTGCACCTTCTTCAGCCACATTAACATTTAATGGGTTAAGACCAAATGTTAATTCTCCTGGTATAGCAACTTCTATTGTTGGCTGTACTGGATATGTGCTACCTTCTACAGTCGATGTGCCACCCTGATTATTCCAATCAATTGCTGGTTCTTCTGCAAATGCTGTTGTTGCAAATACTGTTGTAAGCATTGTTGCTACAACTAATGCTGATACTAACTTTCTCTTAATCATAATTAATTCCTCCTTGAATAACATATTTAAATAAGAGTATCTATATTCAACTATATTAGATATAGTTTGAATCTAAAAAAACTACTGTACAACTATCTTGGCTGCTGTCTTTACTGTTGAATAAACCTCTCCATCCTTTACTGCCTGATGGGCAACAACTATGTCATAAGTGCCCTTGTCAAGCTTGTTTGGAAGTCCAAAGTTCTGAATACATGAACCTACTGGAACATCTGGTGTTTCCAATATAGTTTCTCCTGTATCTGCCATAGTCACCTGAAATCTCAATGGATAACTATTCTTATCAGAATTAGCAAGATATGCATTACTTGATGTACAAGCACTGTTAAATGTCCATTCTCCTGTCATCTTAACAACAATCATGCCATCACTTACTTTCTGAGCTATATCTGATGCTGTAATTCGTGAATCTTCTGTTATAACCAAACTGACACCATTCGCATTTTGCGTAGGGACTTCTTTATCTGTATTCTTGTTAGAATTGTAAGCATGTATTCCTACTGCTACTGCAATAACTGCCACAACACCTACAATAACTGCTGTAATAATTATCCCAAGATGTGAACCAGCTGCTCCTGCTTTTACTGCTGCCCCAGCTATCTTTTCCTTATCTTTCATATATCCTCCATATAATAAAGCTAACTTATAAGTAAATTAATTAAAAACATCCAGACATACATGCCTGGATGTTAAATACTTCTGATATATAATATATCAAATATGGTGCATCCTTGCATACATGTGAAATCATCCTTAATTTCTCTTACAATCTGTATCTAAACTGTATATCGGTAGTAATTATATTTTCTTAACCTTTTAATTGAAAAATTTTCAATTAGTCTTCAATCCTTGAATCAATAGCCTTTTTCAGCTTGGTAGAACTTGTACTTTGTGTATATGGAAAGAATACCATAGTTGCACCATGTTTTTCAAGCCATTCTTTTTCTGCCAGCCAGTCAGGATTATTCTCATAATCACTTCCAGAGAACTGAACATCAAAATGATATAACATCCACGCATCCCTTGTACCAGAATAATTATAGGGAATTTCTACCGCCTCGTCTACATATCTGCATGCTCTCACCATCTCGATTCTTTCCTTAAATGGTACAAAAGGTTCTGTTCCCTTTCGTATTCTTACACCGTCTTCTGACACAACTCCCACTATAAGATAATCACATTGTTCTTTCGCCCTCCTAAACATATTAAGATGGCCTATATGAAACAAATCAAATACTCCTGCAATATAACCTACATGATATGGCTTCTTTCTATCATCACCATCCAGCTCTGTTCTGACAAATAGCTTATGTGGATATTCAACATCCGGATTATATATATGATAATCGTTAACCCCCATATCTGAAAGCTGACATACTATTCCAAGATAATTCTTAATACATATGATTATATGTCTCTGCTTCTCTGAAATATCATTTATCATCTGTGGCGACATAACTGGTATTCCTTCAAATGTACTTCCCCATTTATCCTTATTATTATCCACTATTGCATAGATATCATAGTCTTTGCCAAACTGTATAAGGAATCTCTTTGTGAATCTTCCACTTCCAAACAGAATTATCTTCTTATTCTCAATATTATTAAATATATTTACAAATATCTTGTTATAATCTTCTATTGAATAATTAATCTTCTGTCTGTTTGTTGACATAACATTACCATATATCTGATGTAACTCAGCATATTTACTTAACTCTCTCCTATTCCTTAAACCTGCTATAAACTCCTCATCCTTCTTCTCCCACAGTCTGAGATTCTGTGTAAGTCCATATTTATCAAAGAAATACTTTTGAGGCACTATATTTTCAATTTTATTTTCCACTTTCCAATACACCAGATATATAAGTCTGAATATTATCGCATTAGCATAACAATTCTCAAAATACAGTTCCTGATCAAACATGAGAAATTCGCCAGTATCTTCTATATAAAAGCTATTAAGCGGTACAAAGTCCATGTATCCTCTTTTTAATATAACCCCCATACCATCATGTAAATCTTCCTGAATATGTTCTGATGACCTAAGAATGCACTCTCTAAATTGATCAATTAACTCTATAAAACATTCCTTATCCTTATACGCCATCTCTCTTATATAATCAAGTGCAGTATGTGCATGAATATATGGCATTGTGAATGTACCATCTTGAACTCTTGCTTCAACCATATTAATACTATGCTGCTTTAAATAATCATAATTATTCTTCAGATTATCAATCTTTATAACTCCTTCTTTATAAACAGGTTTCTTTTGCACTAATTCAGGTCCGCCATCTCCTTTTATGGTTGTAATCATAGCATTCTCTTTACCACGGTCTATTGATATGGTCGCATGTAATACATTAGAAAAAATATTATCTGGTGAATATTCAATAAGATAAGAATTAGCCATCTGATGAAACATATCATTCTTTATAAGATCTTCATACATGAATTCTTCCTCAAGAAATACCGTATCAGGATAATTATATGACGGAAAATATCTTGAATTAAGATTTTCTTCTGGTTCGTAACCCTGTGCATAAACAAGCTGCGTTTCCTGAATATTAGGAAATACTGAATAGTATTTTACATTATTCAGACCGGCTTCCATTAATATATCGTTTATCTCAGCCTTGGAATAACATCTTCCGCATATATTTTTCCAATCCATCGAAGATACTCTTAAATAATTCTCCACACCATCAAAATTCCTGCCAGTATACGGATCTCTGTCACCGCAGAAATATCTCATGCCCAGACGGTTATCAACAGCTATAAGAATATGTCCATCTTTTTTTACACATTTCTTTAAAATTATAAGAGCTTCTGTAGGATTAACCATTCTCTCAAGCATATCTATAATTACTATATAATCATATTCTTTGCATAGATTGATATCAATTGTGATATTTTTAACAACATCAACAACACATCCCTTTTCTATTAGAACTTCTGTTAATGCCTGTGTATTCTTATCTGCCACAAGCATTACTTTGCTGTTTTTGTTAAATTCATACCAGCATATTATGCCTTTTGGTAATTCATCTGCTATATTTTCTGAAATCATTATTATGTCCTCATATCTATTACAACTTACAACATATCATAATTTAGTATTTTATCTTCTTCAATGCCCATATCTCTAAGCTGCTCATATATGTTATCAGCATGTGATGCATTAGCAATAAGATAATACGCATCAGCATACCTTTGTACTACCTCTTCGGGAGAATATATATTAATTCCTTCTATCTTACTCCCCCATTTTTCCCGTGAATTATCCGTAAATGAAAGTATCTGCTCTGTTGCTTTTTCAAAATATTTCTTATATCTTAAACCTCTTTGCCCACAACCAAAGATAACAAATTTACATTTTTTATCAACAAGCCTCCAAAATGAAGTAAGCATCATTATGGAGTTCTGTATTTTTTCATATTCAACCTTTTTGTCAGCAAGGTATCTTTTCTCATCTGACATATATAAAATATCTGTAAATGGATATGCCTTTAACGAATACTCTGGCATATTTTTTATATCTTTTCTTAATTCTTCCATATATTTATCATATAATATTTTCTGTCCCTCTGGTAATAATATGCCCGATAAATTACCATTAAAATCCATATATTTCCAATAATATTTTTGCATCCATACGTCTTTATCTTTTATATTTCTCTTTACAAGTTCATCTTCAAGATATTTGTGTTCATAAACTATTGCAAGTATTTTAGAGACATCCTTCATAGAAGAAGCTGCATTATCCATTCTATACTTATAAACTGGTCTATCAATGTGATACATCTTCTTAGCAAGTACACTTAATAGAAATCTAAAAGACATATCTTGAAACGAAGCTCCCTCAGATTCATTTAGCAATATCTGATTATCTGTAATAAACTTTTTCTTATAAATCCCTGTCCAGTATCTATCCATTATTTCGAGTTTTCTTCCACTGGCTGTATTATTAATAACACAATTATATGGCTGTATATTATACAAATTGTGTTCAAGATAATGTCTTACTCCATCCACATCCCAGAAAAATCTGTATTCTCCATTTACAAAATCCAAATCTTTGTACCTGTTATGTACACCCATAAGAATCTCAACCATATTATTTTCATATATATCATCCGACTCAATAACAGCTACATAATCTCCTTTAGCCTCTTTAATACCAATGTTTATCTTATGTCCATAACTTGTATTTATATCATTAATTATTCGTATTCTATTATCACGCGCTTGATATTCTTTCAATATTTCTGGTGATAAATCCTTACTTCCACCATCAACACATATTATTTCTATGTCTTTATATGTCTGATTAACAACACTATCAAGACACTCTCTTATATATTTATCAGCATTGTGCACCGTTACTATTATAGATACCATGATAACTCCTCCAGTTGACAAATTATATTTATTATTCCAAAAAAATAATTGGCAGTTCACATATACTGTAATCATTTAATGCCAGCCACACTGTAAGCATTCTCTCCATAAGAAAACCGATGATTCTTTTTGAATAATCATCCCATTTTTCATTAATTTTTACATTTTCAACCATATAAAATGAAATTGGAAATAGCCATTCACAAAATTTATCCATATTTTTCTTTTTAGTTATAAACATATTACATGGATATATAATCTGATTATTAAATACATATTCCATTGCCTGATATTCTTCTTTGCTCCTTGTTTTAAAATAGTCTTTTAATACTTTCCATGCCATATCAAATGCTTCGCTTTCAACACTATTACGTATATCTATTATTTCAGGTTTATCTGTAGCTCCAACACCTTCAGCAATTATAAAATCGTATCTATTTAATAATCCTACAATTTCAACTCTATTTAAAGCCGCATATTCATCATTTGCAACAGATTTAAAACACCTTCTATAATGATTAAGTCCTATTATGTTATCAGTTGTATTTTTCCACATCCAGTACAAGGCTGTTAATTCGTTTATTTTACCATTAATATCTGCTATATTATCCCCTGTACTATCTGTTATATCCTCCTTTCCAATATCTAATTTATTACCAACCCATATACTATTGTACATATCACTGTTATAATTACAAAAACTCTTATGAGCCACCTGATATATGCTTATATCCAGTTTGTTTTTTAACAAAGCACCAAATATATAACCATGCACATTATATAATACCAGCTTATCTAGTATATCCTTGTCAAATCTATCAACATAATCTTTATTCATATCAAGTATGATGCAGTTTGTAATTTCAAATATACTATACATATATTTCATTGAAATGTTATGTTTTGATATATCTATAAGCACTATATCATATTTCCTGCTAATATTTTTAATATTCTCAGCAATTTCAACATTTATTTTATAAGAATAATTATACAATCTGTTTAAAAACATATTTTTTTTATTATATATAGAATCAACCTGCATATTTTTAATATGACTGTACATTGCATACTTTGCTAGTATTTCATCTATATCAAATATGCTTTTAATACCACTTAATCTTATTATCTTACCAAAAGAATCTGCTATTTTCTTTTGATTCTGACACAAGAATTCTTTGTAATACCACTGAAATGAAACTATTCTCTCAGGATTGACCCCATACTTCCATACCAACTCTTCTGCCATAGCTTCAAATAAATTTATAGAAAATATAACAATGTAATCATAATTATACTTATGTACTTCTTTATTATTAATTACAGGATATCCATCACATTCTGTAATATCACAGTCATTATCTAGATAACATACAAGTTCATCTAATTCTATAAGATGTTTATATCTATTAAATATTCTACCTAATCCCATAACAATAATTTTATTGTCCATTTATTTCACCTAATATTTCATCTATACTAACAATCTTCCTTATATTTTTACTGTTACTGCCTGACAACCTTTCCTTAATTGACTCATAACCATAAGATGTCACGATAAGCATATCTGTGTAAGTAAATTCTTCCTCAGGTCTATAACAAATATATTTTTCGCCTATATTTCCCACAATTCTGTCTACAACATATGAAATATTTACACCTTCCTTTTCAAGCTGATAGATTAATGATTTACCAACTATTCCAAGCCCATAAACAGCCACATTTTTCACATTATTTTTTTCAAAGTATTCTCTAAAACTATACTCTTCTTGAACACAATTAAGAAAATGCACTGCAACATTAAATAAATATCTATGCCTTTGCAAGTCATTAAAAAGTTGTGTAAGCTGTTCATTATCAGCACTCTTCTCATAATTTTCACAAGAATCATCAACTTCAACATTCTGATATTTAGTTATAATTCTACCTAAAGCCTCAAGATATCCATATTTATAGTCCATGTCAGGTTCTAGATACATTCCCTCACCCCATTCGTTCCATGCATTTATAAATACATACTCATTTTGTGCCTTAATTGTCTTTTTATACAATCCATCCATCATCTTTTCGAATAGTTCTGGTGAATCATTAACCATGCAGCTACCATTTACACCTCGTCTTGGTGTATCATCAAGACCAACCTGTGCCATATAATAACATTTATTATATCCGACAACCTTTTCAACATTGCAAACTCTATCTACAACATCACTATATTCATAACATCTCACACCATTCTTTATAAAAGACTTATCCTTATTATTAAGATATGTAATCACATCATCTGGCTGTTGTATAAGTGCTGCATCAAGATTTGCTACTGGCATCTGTAAATGTTCTCCTATAATATACATACCTTCAAAGCCATTTTCTATAGCTAATTTATTCCAGTATTCTATCATCTCACTAAGACATATAATTCTATTTGCATTATAGAAAATAAATACAGGTTTTCCATCTTTTTTTATATATCGTCTATCTTTAAAAAATGGCAATAAATAATTAAAATGTTCTTTCCAAGCCTCTTCTTCTCCATAATATTCCTGAAGAAGTATTTCTTTTCCTATCTTTATATCCTTATTTTCGCACTTTTCTCCCCAAACATTACCATATATCTTACTCCACGAACGGACCCACGATTCGCTTGCCCAGTTAAAACAAAATGGAATGTTTATATCCTGCCATTCTAACAACTTTTCTACAGGTTTTTCAAGAATTTTCTTATTATCCTTAAAATAATAATGATAAAAACAAAATCCATAAATTCCATATTTTTTAATAAGCTCGGCCTGATGTTCAAATGTTTCTTTATTCATTAAATCATAATAATTTTCACCATAAGGCACTCTTGGCTGTCTCTGATTTTCAAAATATGGCTCATTACTCTTTACAGCAGTCCATTCTGTAAAACCTCTTCCCCACCATTCATTATTTTCTTTAACCTCATGAAATTGTGGTAAATATATTGCAAGTGCTTTTATCTTACTCATTTTTATCTCCTCTTCACTCTTACTGTAAGCAGAAATGGATACATCTCATCGTTATAATCAAAATCTCTACTGTTTAAATCCTGTGCACATAACCCATATAAATATGCTACAGCAATCTTAACATTTCCATATGAATTAATTTCAACATTATCACTTCCAAATACAGGATTGAATATTTCAGATAATGACTTAGGTGTAAAACTCCATTTTTCACCCCAGTTTTCATCATCATACATACTTAAAGCCTTAATACCAGGTACAGTTATAAGTGCCACTCCTCCAGGCTTTAATATCTTATATATATTCTTTGCCGTATCTTTAAGGTTATATATATACTGAAGTGTTTGTGTACATATCAAACAATCAACCATGTTTTCAGTAAGCCCTTCACCTGTTTCAAGATTTCCTTTCATAGCATCTTTACCCCAGCCTTTTACATGTAATACTATCTTCTTATCAACTCTTTTCTCCCCAAATCTTTCAATATATGATGATGATGCTATCTCCATCACAATCCCTTTTACATCAGATTTATGTGCTTCAAGGAAATTTTCTATGTATATACGATCCACTGCACTACCTCTGTCTAGGCCAAACACTCTGCTATATGGCTTTACAGGCAATCTGCTTATGTCACATATTCCACTATTTCTTTGATTAAATTTCAGTCTTAAAATATTCTCTAATTCCTGTTTTGTTGAAAACTGTATATTTTTACCATCTGTATCTTTATATAATAATTTACCATTATTTTTTATTAATCTCTGACCATCACTAAATGCAAACTTATCAATCCCCGTAAAATGAGGTGCAAAATGAACGCCAAATTCAATATTTTCATCACTAATATTTAATTCCTTCAATTGATTATACATTCCTATAAAATCCGCCGACATACATATAAAAATACAATTAGAAAATATATGTATCATACTAGGATTACAAATTTTCACTCCTTCTAAATCTTCTAAAATTTTTTTTTCTTCCACTCTATTATCTAAAAAACCAATTACATGATATTTCTCTTTTATCGAATCAATTTTAAAATCGCAATACTTGCCTCTTCCAAAAATAACAACTCTATCTTTTGCCATAATCTGTCCCTTACATTTCATTTAAAATATCATACAAAGATGTAACATTATCTATATCTTTATTATTAAGTGCAGCTTTGATTTTTTCAAAATCATTCACACACGTAACAATTGCTATATCAACATCTGGTATGTTATCATTTATATCAACTATATTAATTTTATTTTCTGTACCGCTTAAAGCTCTATCAATAACGCATGAAATATTAATGCCTTTTTTAGTATTTAAAATATTGTCATACAATCTCTTTCCTAAATTTCCAAATCCATATATAGCAATATTTTTATACCCTTTTATCTTTAAATACTCTGCAATATTTTTATTTTCAATTATTCTTTGTAACCATAAATCATAAATTTTATTAATCTGTATATTCTTATATAATCTGCTTTCAATCAATGTTTGTTCATTATTGCTACTTATATCTATTTTTAAATATGACTCAAAATACCCATGTTTTTTTGCTGCCTGCATTGCTCTGTACATATTAATAGAAGATGCGAGTCCACAATAATTTAAACCCTTTAGCTGTGACTTATGAAAATTAATTAAGTTAAGTTTATTCTGAATAGCATCACTTATATCCAAAAAATGTGAAGTATTTGATAATGGATTAGTTACCTCATATTGATATATTTCTATATTCTGACATTCTTGTACTATTAATGCATTCATAACTATTTTAAATGCAGCTCTGTGGTCATCATGTAAATCATTTTCATTTGTTACAAATATTTTTGTATATTTACTTAAATCTTCTGAATTTAATATATCCAAATTATCCATAAGTTTACCATCTTCTATTCCAAATAGTCGGTAGTCCTTTATATTTAATTTTTTCATTTCATCTATAAATTCTTTTTTTCTCATATTACTCAATTCAAAATCAGTAATTTCTGATGTTACTTCTTTTCCATGTCTTCCATCAGTCATTACCCATATATCACATTTATCCGCATATAAATATATAAGTCCACCTGTTCCAATACATTCATCATCAGGATGTGGTGCTACAATTAAAATATGATCCGAACTATTGATTTCTAAACTCAACATAACTTTTCCTCATTTAATTACAATTGTTTTATTATATTTTTTTCTAATCTTTCTGCCAGCTTATTAATTGTAAAATTATCTTCATAAGTCTGTCTTGCCTGTTTTTTTATACTTTCTAAATTATATTTATTATTCATTATATCATTTAACAACTCACTTAATTCAGCATAATTACCATAATCATAAACAAAGCCATTTTCTTCATTAATAACATAATCACTCATACCAGTAGTTTTAGTCATAATACAAACTTTTCCAAACATCATACCCTCTGTTATAGCAAGTGACATTGTTTCCCTTTTCGATGAACAGATTATAATATCAATCTTATTATATAACTTGTATATTTCTTCACGATTTAATATGCCGGTAAATATTATTTTGATATCAAAATACTTATGCTGTAACTCTAATCTCTCATTTTCACTAATATCCCCTATAAGATAAATAGATATTTTATCTTTATTCTCTTTAAGATTACGAACAGCTCTAAGAACTGTATCCTGTGATTTTAATTCACAATACTTTCCAACAACAGCAATTTTTATACCTCTATTATCATTATCTTTTTTATTACTTACAGTAATATCATTAAGTCCGTATTCCATAATTGCATTAACTTCAATATTTGGATAAAACTTTCTGAACTTTTCAGCACAATTTCTACTAACTGCTATTATATATATATCTTTTAATTTATCTTCATAAATTTCATATTCCAGCTTAAATCTTTCATATACTGTACTATCTTCATGTAACCACAATATTACATGCATACTCTTATTTAATAAAACTGCACTTAATGCCATTATAAATGAATTTACAATAATACAGTCATAGCTTTTAAAAAAACTTAATAGTGTTCTATTAATTACAGGCAATGCCGGCATTTCTATTATAGTAACATCGTATTTTTCTAACTCTTTTACCATTTCAATGTCTATTTTTGGAGTAAATAATGTCACACCATATCCTATACTTTTCAATGCATTAATTGTATTTATAACTACAACTGGTGCTCCACTATATTCCATTTCCTGCATGATTATCGCTACTGATTTTGCATATATATTTTTCTGTATACAAATTTTCTTATATGTATCTTTATATATATATGCTTTATATTCCCACCAAAACCATATATTTCCTTTTTCTATTCCATATTCTATTAATTGTTTTTTTATTAAATTCCCATATCCTCTTCCAACAAGAATTAAGATTTTATCAAAATTAATAGTATTTATTAATGATGGTTCCACCACTTTAATTCCATCTAACTGTTTATTCCATAATTTTTTATTATTATCTGATAAAGCCAATATATGTTCCGATTTAAATAATTCTTTTTTTTTTGTGTATATATTTTACCTGTTCCAAATATTACCAAATTAATTTTTTTCATTATTACCCGCCTTAAAATATTCACTCTATACCATCTATAATACTAATTCATCTTATATTATAAAGTAATACTAAATTTTCAACATTCTCTAATCTTCTATATACCATCTCTGTATTTTTTTTATTCATTCCTACAATCAACACATCATCAATTTTAATTTTTTCAAATTTCCATTGTGATATTCTAACTCCACATAGTTTTGCTTTTTTATCAGTAATATCTGAAACTAGAAACGCCGTAACCTGTAATCCATTTTCCTTTAAAAAATAATAAATATGTCTTGCAACTATTCCAGCTCCATATATATATATCTCTTTATGCCTACTACATACATTTAATATCTCATCGCCTGTTATATCTATATAATCATAAAACTCACAATCTTGTTTTTCATAATCATCTGTATATAAAGAACTATTAATATAAAAATTAAATTTCCTTTTGGCGACACTATCAACTAAAGATAAATCATAATTATACATATTATGTATATATCTTATACTGTTATTAAGATTAACTTCATTACTCCAATTCCTGTCCAATACTTTTTTCTTAAGGAATACTTCTCCATATTTTAATCCCCAATAACTACTTGTATATGAATTAATATTATCTCTACTATGATATACTCCTGCTATATACCCAAGTGACTGTAATTTCCTGAAAATTCCAACCTCGAATAATGAATATATATCACCTATATCTGTACAATTTTCATCTATGTATTCATTCCAGTAAGCATAAAAATTATTATCTTGTATAATATTCTTTCTAAAAACCATAAACCATGACTGGATGTGTGTATAGAATTGTTTGTTTATCCTTTTCATCCCCCAAAAATCACATTTGCATTTACTCATATCTGAAAATATTTCACTAAATGATATAAATGGTCCAAAACATGTATCATTTGATAGTACAATTTCATCATATTCTTTTAATTTTTCTACTCCAATATAATCAAACATGCACTGCTTATATGCTCCAGCATCATATCCTTTATTTTCTCTAACAATTATTTCATCAGTGTATTTTAGCAATTTTTTATAATAGTCATTTTTTATATTACCATTTACAACTATAACTATTCTTTTTACAATTTGGGATATTTCATTTAAATAATACTCTATATACTCATCAACAATTCCATCATTGTCAAAAAAAGAAAATATACATATTCTTTTCATAGTTTTGCCTTTCTACTTTTGAAATATAGTTTAGCATATAAATCAATTGTATTTTCAAATTTAAAATTGTAACTACTTAACAAAATAACTTTTTCGGATCATTAATATATTCTTCTTTAATCCACAAAATTCTTTCAGTTCTTATTCCGCTATTTATTAGTCTTCTTTTTATTTGTGTAACATCTCGGGCTCTTAAAACAGAAATTATTATTTTTTCCTCACCATTTTTATTAATAGATAAAGGATTGTTAACTTGATACTCACTCCCTTTAAAATTTTCCCATGATTTATCTACCCAATTTATAACCATGCTTGAATTTATTTTATCAATATATCTATATATATTAATTCCAACTACACCTGCACCATATAAAATTATTTTTTCATTTTTATCTACTCCTCCAAATGGAATTAATAACTTTTCATTTTTATCAAACATTTTTATATTTAACATAATACAAAAATACATTTTAAAGTAATTAATTTGCTGCAAAATGCTTTCTTTATAAATTCCTGTATAATCTAAATTTTTATATAATAATTTAATATGCATATTCAATAGTTCTTCAAATTCATTAACCTTTTTTCTTTTTATAGAATTTCTCACAACTCTATAATGATAAAAAGCCTTATTAAATATGTAAATAGAATGCCATTTCATCAAATACGGAATTACGCTTACAAAATCCTCTAACATAGATTGTTTATCGTTTAATTTTCCATAAATATCACATATGTAATCTCTTACGAATAACTTATTCCATATATACGGTGTAACTGTACCAAATTCATAAAAATTACCATCATATATCAAATTATTAAGAATATACCTACCATAATCTTCTCCTATATACACACCACATTTTAGTTTATAGTTACGTTCAGTCTCATTTTCCTCATCGCAATCTATAACTCCTGTTTCTACCATCGAAACATTATATTTTTCTATAGCATTGTACATCTCCTGATACATATCTTTATCTATCCAATCATCGCCATCAACAAAACCAACATACTTTCCATTAGCATATTTTAATCCTTCTTTTCTTGCCGTCACTAAACCACCATTTTTTTTATGTATAACATGAACTCTAGAATCTTGTTCTTTATAATAATCACAAATACTAGAACTACTATCTGTCGAACCATCATCTACACATATTACTTCTATATTTTTAATACTTTGATTTAGTATACTATATAAACATTTATGAAGATATTTTTCAACATTATAAACCGGCACAATAATAGTTATATCAATCATATTTTTTCTCTTCTACTTCTACTATATTATTTTCCCAACAATCTTCTTCGCCAGCCTCTCACTAGCATCTCCATTAAACACAAGTCCAACACTCTTATGAAATTCGTCAAGTCTGCTATCATACTCATTCTGATTGAAATTCATAATATCCTGTTCAAGTTCATCATTATCACTTGCAACTGGAAACGGAAACTTTACATTCATCTTAGGTGTAAACCTCTTATTATTTCCTATACTATGTCTTGAGTCTGTGGCTATATTCCACATAAGTGCCCCCCTGTCCTTTGCATACTTCTGTATATCATCTGCATATATAAACACTGGAATATGTGCAAATCCAGCTTCAAAGCAGGCACTTGAATAGTCAGTAATATAGGCATCCATCCCCGCAAGCAGTTCATACATGTCATCCGCCTGACTTTCATCTATAAGTCTTTCCTGAACATCTGGATTCTTATACTCACTAAATGTTGGTGCCAGTTGTGGATGGACTCTTATACATACATACCATTCGCCACCGAATTTACTTTCAAAGTTATGTATCAGCCTCTTAAAATCTATCGACCATATTTCAGAATAAACACTACGCACGCCATTCTTGGCGCCTTCTCTGAATGTTGGCGCAAACATTACAACTTTCGCATTATATGGAAGATTATATTTTTTATGAAAGCTTTCTTTAGCATTAATTCTGTCTCCGTAAAGAACATCACATCTTGGTGCCCCCGTCTTTGCATATGTTCCATCATACACCAATGCCTTATCAAAACTCTGCTCGCACCAGTCGGAATCAATGACAAGGTCATCTATCATATCTGAATCATTCTTGCTGACCAGATACGCCATCTCTGAGAATCCTTTGCCTCGCAATAACCCCGTACATTTAATTCCTATTGTGTAATGATTTACATTAAGATAATACTGTCCCTTACGCTTACATGTTCCGTAAGGTTTTCTGTAATTATCAATCCACACCTTAGATCTTGTCAGCCAGTAAGCCCTGCTCCACAATGTATTAGGAACTTTCTTAATATAATCTGGAAATTCCTTATTCATATCATTAACGAACCATACAAACTCATATTCCGGATTCATCTCATGCAGTTTTTTCACGAGGGGTTTAGCGTTACATCCAAATCCACCTTTTCCCTCAAACGTACATATACTTATGAGATTTTTCTTGACTGGAAATATCCTGCACACGTAAAAACACATCTTCTCACGAAATGCTTTTCTTTTTCTTTTCTTTATATATCTGATTTCTTTTGGATCTGTTGCTATTGTATGTTCCACTGGTCATACCTCTCATCATTGTCATATTCTTTCAGGAATATATCCGTATAAAAAAAGTCCTGCATACAAATGCAGGGCTATACACTAATTATTGTTTGATAACAATACCGATATATTATTTAGCGACTCCATTCGCAGCAATATGTAATGTATATTTATCAATATCCAGACATATTTATAAATCCTATTTATATTAATTATATCGGTTATTATATATTATTCTTAACCTTTTATCTATATTCTTCTGTCCATCCGTGACGTATTATTAACATTCTTCATCAGCCATTTAGAAGTGTTAATACATTTTCTTTATTCTTTGAATTCTACGACATTATTGCTGTGGCACTTTGTACAAGGATTGACTATTTCCAGTAATCTGACATCTCGGATGCCATATCTGCATCACGTAATGCTGACACTGCTTTCTGTTGTATCTGTATTACGCTTTGTTGTGGTAGTTGAAGTTATGGTTGAATATGTAGTTTTATAAGAATCCCTTCCATACTTATCAGGTTTTAACGTCTGTTCTTTTATTGTATGTGTAGTATATGGTCCTTGTGTATATGTTCCTTCAATTCCCGCATTATTCTCATTAACCACAGGATTAGTTATTTTTTCACTTGAAGTTTCATCATACTCCCTAAGTGTTATCTCTTTAGCTTTAAATATCTCTTTTGTGTTAAATGTTGTATTCGAAAATACTCTTTCTATTTCTTCATTAAGTTGGGATAATTCACTTTGTATTGCCTGCCTGTCTTCTGGTGTGTTGGTATCATTAGCCCCCTGTACCATAAGCTCACGCTCTCTCTGCAACATATCAGTCACTTCTTTTAAAGCACCATCCGCTACTCTTGTAAGTGACATTCCATCCTGAATATTCCTGCCCGCACGCTTCATATCACGAATCTGTATTCTTAATTTTTCTGATATTGACAACCCTGCTGCATCATCCGCAGATATATTAATTCTGTATCCGGAAGAAAGTTTTTCTGTTTTTTTCTGGAGAGAAACATTGTTTTTGTTAATTATATTATTATTATTCATCATAGATATATCATGCGTTATAACCATATATTATTCTCTCCCCTCTCTTTTTTGCATACTCTTTATATATTATAACCTATAATACATTTTATTTCTATATATTTATCAGTATACTTTTAATTATTATATTTCTATCCCAAGCTGTGAGTACAATGTCCTTTTCTGCTTATTATAAAATGGATATTCATGATTAGTTCCACCTATATATGGCACCATATACTCATCTCCATATTTTTGTCTAAGAATAGCATCATATCCTACCGGAATTGGCACTTCTATATATTCAAACGGTACATATATACTATCACTATAGTATTCTTTAGGATATACATCCAAAGGTCTTGGACCAGCATGATCCGTCATAAGGGCAATCTTATCAGAATCAGCATCTGTATATATCATACGCATTCTCTCTGACAGACTAAGTATCTGTACTGACATTGGTACATCACTATTATAATCAAACTGTACACCATATTGTTCTTCTATGGCATGTATATTAGCAAGCACTTCCGGGTCGTTCTGATTCCCCGGCGTTACCATTTGGCCAAATATATCAAGTATCCTTATCATACCACACTGCAATTCATCTTCTTCCTCAGTCGGTGCTACATAGTCAAGAGGAAATATATCAAGACCTATTACATACGGACAGCCATGGAATTTTTCAAGATGTTCTTTGTCATATCTTATTCTTCTTCCATTAACTATTCTTGAAGCCAACGAATCCCAGCCAGGTTCTGTATGTACATTAATTATATTTAATCCTGGCATCTGCTCTTCGGCTATAAGACAAAACTTATTATAATCAGGTCTTTTCATAGTTATATCCATATCATCATCCCATGGAACAAAACCTTTATGTCTTACAGCTCCCAGAAGTGTCCCCCAGTCGGCAAAATACTGTATGTCATTTTCTCTGCACACACGGTCAACCTGAGCCAGTACCTCCATCTGGGCAGCCCACGTTTTTTTCATCATTGATTCAACATAGAACCCTTCTCTTATTTCTCCCTCAAGATATCGTTCTGGTATCTTCATATATTTAACCTCTTTTCCATCTGTTTTTATGATTTACTTGACTTAACTTTTCTTATTATGCTAGTCTTTCCAATAGATAACAACATAATTTTTAAGGAGGGCAATATGCTTACATTTCCAAGTGAATATTTCAACAGTGAAACCAGAGAGGGTTTCTTTATAGAATCCAAAATGAAACATGCATGGGCTGCCCAGCTTGAAGTCCTGGAGGAAATCAAACGAATCTGCAACAGACATAATATCCTTTTCTTTGCCGACTGGGGCTCTTTACTTGGTGCTGTAAGACACCATGGCTTCATCCCATGGGATGATGATTTGGATATTGGCATGCTTCGTAATGATTATTCACATTTTCTTGAAATTGCTCCATCTGAACTAACAGAATTCTTTGAATTGAAAAGCCTTTATAACGATCCTTCACACGATAATGTAAAGTGCCGTATTATAACTGGACGACACATGAACTTCTCTTCTGACTATCTAAAAAAATTTCATGGCTGTCCATATGTTGTTGGAATTGATATATTCCCTATCGACTATATTAACAGTAATACTGATGAATTAAACGAGCAACTAAGGCTTATCGAACTTATATTATCAACAGCTTCAAGTATTCCGGATACCCAGCCTTATAGTACAGAAGTATGGCAGGTTATACACAAGCTTGAAACTATGTTTAATATAACATTTAACTACAATAACCGTCTTGTTCATGAACTAAAGAAGCTTGTTGATATGCTATCAGCAGTATGTCCGCCACAGTCAGCTGATGGCGTGTGTTCAATGATAGATCTTGCAGGCGGATGGGATTACCACGCAAATCTTGACTGGTATTCCAGCTCTATTGAGATGCCTTTTGAGAATACCACTATTCCTGTACCTGTTGGATATGATGGAATATTACGTATAAAATATGGCGACAGCTATATGACTCCCGTTCAGTGTTCTGGCTCACACGATTATCCATTCTATAAAAAACAGGAAACAGCACTTCGTGATGTTATTGAACACAATATAAACCACCAGCTTTCTGATGAAGTGTTTGACCAGCTTCTTAATGATAAAATATCTGAATCAGGAATATCTGAATGGTAAATATGATAAGTATTTGTTACTGCTTATCATTAACCATATTTACATATTTTTCTGGCAGATTGGTAAATATATCAGTTGCACCATAATATCTGTATTTTTCAAGATGCTTTTCCAGAAGAGGAGCCCCATCATTAAAGAATGGTTCCTCTCCATTCCATGCTCTTACTGGCATATTTTTCATATCTTCAGGGAGTCCGTACACGAGACCTCCTATATATGGATGTAATGCATCTGCATGTGTCTTTCTTGCCATCACGATACATTCTTCCAGCGACATAGCCAGAACTCCTGTCTTAGCCTTAGAATCGAGCTTTTTTATAATTCCAACTGATTCTGCCAAAAATGATGACCATATTATATAATCCTCCATTCCATAATGCTTTACAAGTTCATACGCTTTCTGTTCTATACCCTCATATCTTATATTACTTGTCTTAAGTTCTATATTGATAAGTACTCCCTTATTTTCACAATAAGGTTTCATCATAACAAGTACCTCTTCTAATGTCGGTATGTGACAATACTCTCCATTATATGCTTCAAGTTTTATGCTTTTGATATCAGCCAGTGTACAATCTTTTACATATCTGTTTATATGTGCCACACGTACTAAATCCTCGTCATGATATACAACCATTTCACCATCTGATGTAAGCTGTATATCAAGCTCTATACCTGTTAATCCATCAAGCTCTGCTGCTGTTCTGAATGCCTCTAACGTATTCTCAGGATATTGTGTGCAGCATCCACGATGTGCCCATACAGCTGGCATTTTTCTATGCTCTCCATTCTTCATAAACTGATTATATGCTGCCTCATACTGCTGTTTGTTCCATGCTATGAATTTTTCCATAACATCTGCAATTGCAGTACTTATATTATTCATCATATATATTTCTTTATGTGTTTCCGTTAATGCTTCATTTATTCTCTTTAAGAATTCTCTTGTTTCATATTGAAGACCTGAACCATCGTAGGCATATTTATATGCTTCTATATTACCAGGATCCTCGTATCTTACCTCAAATTCCTTAGTAAGCCACCATGGTGATTTGGCAAGTATGTATCCATTAGTTCCTGTTATAAGAAGTTGTCCTTCGGTCTTAGCTCCAAGCCCCTGTTTTATTATAGCTGTTTTGTCTTTATATTCTATAAATGCTTTAGTATACGCATCAACACCATTCTGTGCCCTTACTGTTCTGAATGACACAGCATCATATTCACATCCTAATAATCTTAATACTGGAAGTAACGTATAACTGGCAAATTCCATAAAGCTTCCATTATATTCTTTATTCATGTATTCTCTTGTATTAATGAATGTAAGTCTTGAAAATGCTGCTTCAACTTCTACTATTCTTCCTATCTTTCCACTTTCGGCAGCCTCTATAAGTGCTTTAAATCCTGGACAATAAGCTGTCTTAAGTGCCTCCATATATACAACACCCTTTTTATGTGCTATATCTATAAGCTCTGCCACCTGTTCTTTCTTTAATGCTGCTGGCTTCTCACATAACACATGCTTTCCATTAAGTAATGCCTTCCTGCTGTACTCATAGTGTGTTTCATGTGGCGATGCTACATACACGGCATCAACAACATCAAGTAATTCATCTATATCAGTTGTACATGCTTCTATATTATGCTGCTGTATGAATCTTAATGCACTTTCCTCTCTTGGATTATATACACAGCTTATAACAGCATTCTCTACACCTGATAGTGCCGTATCTGCAAATCTTGCTGCAATTCTTCCTGTTCCTATTATTCCTATACGCATTCTTTTTCTCCTCATATCGATATTCTTGTATCCTGCTGTTTTATCATAAAACATGGTTAAAATATCTACTACATATTCTCAACCTGTCCGGCCATATATTCACCAATTGAATGAATAGTTTTAAGAACTGACTTTGTCATTCCCTTTGGAAAACTATTTACACAAGGAAATGTTTCAAAACTCAATGTACCACTGAATCCAATTTCTTTTAATCCCTTATATATATCATTCCATTTTTGTCCCATATCCGAACCGTTTCCAAATGTATATGGCATCTGATGAAGATCTCCAACAGCATCATTTTCATGAAGATGAAGTACTTTCAGACGTTTTCCCATAAGCTTTATAAACTCATATGGATCTCTTTTAACAAGCTGCAGATGCCCTGTGTCCAGACAAAAGCCAAACAATTCTTCCCCAGCAATTTCATTAAGTGTATCAACATACCATATTGCATCATATGGATCAGCGCATACTCCTTCTATTAAACGCTGTCCAATCCCCTCATACAGATTTTCAAAGCATACCCCTACCTTACACTGCTTTAATATTGGTATAAGCATACGGAAGTATTCTATATTTTCTTTTTTCTCTTTTTCCTTATCATATTCAATATCATATACATACTGCATTTTAAACGGATGTATTACAACCCATGGTACTCCTAGAACCTCTGCTATTAGAATACTTTTAGGTATTACATTACCCTGCATATAGTCATTTTGTTTTCCTTTTCCCCATACCCATACTGGATAAGGTGCGTGCATCTGTGATGGAGTTATTCCATACCTATCCATAGCTTTTGCATACTGGCTGAAGTACATATATAATTCTTCAACTGAAGCATCAAAAAATGTGTTGACTTTGCCCTTGTACAAGTCAGAATTCTTAAGAAATGTATCAATATTAATATCAACCCTTGAGAATCCACATTCGCTTATTAACTTAAATCCTTTATCTATATCCATCTCAGGCAAAATACCTTTAGTCTGTACTCCAATATCTAACATATTCTCTCCTTACCACTATATAAAATACAAATCTCTATAGCATCTATACTCTATTCCCATATTATCAAGCTGTGTTCCCACAATTTCATAATTAAGATTACATATCCATACATTTCTTTGTTCAGGAGGAATATTCAGTATCTCCTGTGGTGATTTTATAGGAACTCCCATTAACTTCTGTCCCCATCTGTCTTGATTATTGTCAACAAGATAGTATGGCTTATACTTATTTCCCCAGTAATCCATATATGTTTCTGTCATTCTTCCTGAACCGAAAAGTATAAGTTTTTTACCATTCTGTTCAAGATATTTTTCGATTTCAAAGCAGTTATCTTCCCATTCATACACACATGCACACATGAGTTCTAACATAGCCGTGTGCAATTCTACAGGTGTCCTTGCAAATGTACCTTTATTATCAAATATCATATATCCAGAATATTTTTCTTTATAAAGTACTCCGATAAACCGGTTCCAGTCTGTAGATAACTCTCCTCTTCCCGTAGTAAATGTATATGGCATCTGATGCTGATCTTCATAACTGTTATTATCATTAATATGCACAAGACCTATATACCCGCTGCATACTCTTACCATATCTCTTATATTAATTCCTAGCAGATTAGTATGTCCTACATTGATACATATCTTCCAATCCACACCCGGACAAAGCATATTAAGCTTAATAACTAACTCCTTAAGCTTTCTTCCATCTGAATAATCGTTATGATAATATCTTCCATTACTATATTTATAACCATTTTCTATATATATAGAAACCTGCGAATTTATAAGAAATTCACTGCTTTCGCTTATAAGTTGTTCTATCACTGAAGCACTATTAACACCTTCTGTATCAAGAACGATATATGAACTTATATTATTTCTAACATATGATAACGCCTTTTTAAGTGTAAGCCTAGCACTATCTGATAGTATTTCTTTTTCATTATTACCTGATAACAATTTTATAACTTCTACGCATATTCCGGAAATCTTTCCTCCGGCAGCCTTGACAACCTCAAGCTTATCTATATCATCAATATTTAACTCAACATATTCCAGTCCGCTTTCGACTGCACTTTTTACCGATAAATCGGCATTATACTGAATTCCTGACTTCATCCTTTTATTCTCCTGTATTCAAACGCTTATTCATAAATCTTTCTATGAATTCTGACATAAGTATTGATTCTCCTGCTGTAAGCTTATAATCTTTCTTATCCGTTCCATTTATCTTAGACACAAAATCACTTATTTCATATCGCAGACCATCTCCAAGAAACCTTGGCTCATAATGCTCTATCTTAGCAGCATCCTCGTATCTTACATCAAACTGTTTCATAAGCCACCATGGCGACTGTGCTATTATATACCCTTTCGTTCCTGATACAACAAGCTGACCTTCTGTCTTAACTCCAACTCCTGTTTTTACTGTAGCAAAACCATGTGGATATCTTATATCCGCCTTAGTATATATATCAACACCCGATTCATCATATATACTGTCATATCTCACATCGCTATATTCAGATCCCATAAGCTTAATTACTGGTACAAGAACACTCGGACCAAACTCAAGAAATGCCCCACCATATCTGCTATCTGTTCTTTCTCTTGATGACGTATCAGCAAGTCTTGTAAATGATGCCTCAACATCTATAATATCCCCTATTTTTCCTGACTTTGCCACATTAATAAGCTGCTGAAAACCGGGACAGTAAGCTGCCTTAACAGCCTCCATAAGTACTATATTATTATTTTTGGCAAGCTTATATAATTTTTCACTTTCCTCTCTTGTAAAAGCTAGCGGCTTCTCTGAAAGTACATGTTTACCGGACTCTATAGCATTTCTTGCATATTCATAATGTGTTTCATTCGGAGAAGCTATATACACCGCATCTACCTTATCCAGAAATCCGGCATAATCATCTGTCATACATTTTATCTGCTCTTTTTGCTCGAACTTACGTGCACTGTCTTTTATAGGATTATATGCATACTCTATTGTAAGACCACTTACATACTTTGACTCAGAGATAAATCTTGGGGCTATTCGTCCTGTTCCCACTATGCCTATTCTTACAATATTGAATTGCTTTTTTCTTAATAATGTTGATGATATACCTGGCGTTCTGTCAAGGTATACTACCTTACAGAATGAATTGAGATAATCAAATGTACCTACCCAGTCAGAACCAACCGTGAATATATCAACATCATACTTTTGTATATCCTCTATCTTCTGACCCTCATGGTCTTCTACTATTATCATATCCGCAAAGCCTGTTTTTTTTACATTCTCTATACGCTCCATTATAGGGTCGACAACATTCACCTTCCCTCTTGCCTCATCAAAATGTTCTGTTGTCACTCCCACTATAAGATAGTCGCCCAGCTCTTTAGCTCTTTTTAACAGATTGTAATGCCCCTGATGAAATAGATCATATGTTCCATATGTAATAACTTTTTTCATAATATCACACATTTATTCCTCTCTGGATATATTCCTGTCTTTGCTGCTTTCTATAAAATGGATATTCATGATTAGTTCCGCCAAGATACGGAATCATATAATCTTCACCATATTTACGTTTTAATATATTCTCATATCCAATAGGAACAGGAATCGTTGTATATTCAAATGGCACGTATATACTCTCACTATAATATTCTTTAGGATATACATCCAATGGTCTCGGTCCTGCATGGTCTCCCATCAAAGCTACAGCATGTGACTCCTCCTCTGAATACATCATAGCTAATCTTTCAGTCAGCTTCAGAAGTTGGGCTGACAAAGGCTCTGTATCATTAAATTTTACACCACATAGATTCTCTATTTCTTTTTTAACCTGTACTTTCTCTTCCTGCGATGTATCCGCTCTTCTAACAACATCCGCAAAAGAACCGACTATAGATATCATATTACATTGTAACTCATCTTCCTCTTTTGTTGGCGCAACATAATCCAATGGAAATATATCTATACCAGCAATATATGGAAATCCATGATATTTTTTCATATGTTCAGGATTATAATTAATTATTCTTCCATTAATAACTCTTGATAGCATATCTGTCCAATCTGAATCTGTATGAACATTAATTATTTCAATTTCCCCCTGCTGTTGCTGTACAATCTGACAAAACCTGATATAATCCTGTCTTTTCATAGTAATATCCATATCATCATCCCATGGAACAAAGCCTTTATGCCTTATAGCACCTAGCAGCGTTCCCCAGTCTGCAAAGTATTTAATATCATATTGTCTGCATATCTTATCCACCTCATTAAGCACCTCTAATTGTGCAGCCCAGGCTTTTTTCATCATATTTTCTACATAAAATCCATCACGAATCTCTCCTTCTAAGAATTTATCTGGTATATTCATTTGAAATTCTCCTTATTTTTCTCATATACGAATATCGTATTTTATCAAAATGCTTTTTATTGATTCTATAACAGTAAAAAAAGTCAATGATGTAATAATCATTGACTTTAAAAATTATTAGTATATATTACAGATAATCTGTAAACGTGGAATTCTATTAGAAAATAATTTTATAATACTATATAAATATATATTGTCGCTCTTATTCACTAATTATTCCTCCTTGAATATGTTCACTTATTAATTCCTAATTAATAACTATGTCATATATATATTATCGGTTAGTTTAATATTCACTTAACCTCATACATATATTCCTGTAGAAATTTCTGTCGGTATTCTTCATATTTATTATATGGATCCTTTTTGCTCGTTACTTCATGCAACAATGCAATCTTATCATCATTTAGGAATACTGTCTTATATCCGGCTCTTCTGAATTCATATGTCTGTGATATATCATAAAAATGCCACCCATTAAAAACATCTTCTCTCCATGTGATATCCTTAGATGTTGCCATAAATATTCCGTCTATTGCAACCGCATTCTCTACTCGTCCATTTCTACATAAAGTGACCAGCTTTGAAGTATTAAGAAGCAGATCCTGATATAGATTACCCCTCCAGTTTTTATAATTATTCTGCTTATCAGACCACCATATTCCATCCTTTGGCAGCATTACTGTTCCACTATTACCTATAAGTCCGATATCATGGTCTGATTCAAAAGTCTTCACTATCTTGTCTAATATGTATGTATCTATGATGAATGTATCCTGATGTATATATATTTTATAACCTGCATTATTCGTATGCATAGCTATATTATATCCAGATGTCATGCTGTCTGCTTTTTTTACTGCTGTTATTTCAAGCTTCATTCCGTCTGGTATTCGTAATCTTCTTATATACCTTACACATTCCTCACAGTACAAATCGTCATTGGTACAGAATATTATGTTTATCTTATGATAATCCTTATCAGATTGCTCATTATTAATGTTAAACTTGTTACAATTAATTTCAACAAGTTCTGCATTATTATTATAGTTATCTTCATCATAACATTGCTGTATCGGTATATCCCCTCTGGATAATATCCAGTTCATATATCCGCCGACCACTTCTGCCTGTTCTGCACATTTATTTTCAATTATACCTTTAGCCTTATCCATAACAACATACCAGCAGGCAGGATCAATAGCATATTCTATTATAACCGCAAGCATATCTCCTGTTATATTATACTTAAGCATAAGTACTTCTAATTCTTTCTGTTCACTATATGCCAGTCCAAAACGTATTCTTCTTAATGCCAGTCTTACTTTTATAAATATTTTTTCAAACAGCTCATAATCATAACGTCTAAATATGTTCTGTTCTTCTTTAATACCACTATTTCTTTCACACAGACTTATCTCTAGCATCATAAAAAGCAACATATTTTCATACGTTGCTGCAATATCCACAGCTATCTTATTCTTAACATATAATATTTCTTTCAGAAAATTATATGTATTATTATATTCTCCCATATGTATGCGTTCTTTCACAAGACTTTCAAGTGCTTTTCCAAGACTATATTCATCTGTATCTGAATATCTGCACATTCTGTCATATTCTATTTTTATTATATCCCCATCTTCTGTATCTTTTGATAAAAATATTGCTAACTTATACATATAATATGCTTCTGATATACAGCCTTCCTGTTCGAGGCATAAAGCCTTCATAAATATAAGCTCATAATTATTACTATCCTGCATAAGTCCCTTATTTATAAGCTCTACCGCACATTCAATCTGTCCGTTATCCATATATGCTGAAGCTTCTGTTATTATATTGTTAATATCCTGTATATCAATCTTTGTCACCTAAATATATCTCCCACATAGTACTTATTATTATACAACACTATTATTGTACTGTATATATAGCAAAAGAGCCGGTGTATAACACCGGCTCCATATGCTTATAGTAGTAATTATAATTAACCGAGAAGTGAAAGAACACCCTGAGTCTGCTGATTAGCCTGAGCAAGCATAGACTGTCCAACCTGTGTAAGGATATTGTTCTTGCTGTACTCAACCATCTCTGTAGCCATATCTGTATCACGAATACGAGATTCTGCTGATGAAGTATTCTCAGATGTTGTATCCAGGTTATTGATTGTGTGCTCAAGTCTGTTCTGAATAGCACCTAACTTAGATCTCTCTGTAGATACAGATGTGATAGCATCCTGAATAAGTGACATAGACTTACCAGCTGCATCATTAGTAGATACCTTAATATTAGCTGCCTGAATACCAAGAGCTGAAGACTTCATGCTTCCAATACTAATCTTAATTACCTGACCAGAAAGTGAACCTACCTGAAGGTTCTTACCAGTGAAGCTACCATCTAAGAGGTTCATTGTATTGAACTGTGTTGTTGAGTAGATTCTGTCGATTTCAGATGTTAACTGATTCATCTCCTGCTCGATAGCTGTTCTATCTGTAGAAGTATTAGTATCGTTAGCTGCCTGTGTAGCAAGTTCGTTCATTCTCTGAAGAATTGAATGTGTTTCATTAAGAGCGCCTTCAGCTACCTGAATAAGTGAAATACCATCCTGTGCATTTGAAGAAGCCTTATTAAGACCTCTAATCTGGCTTCTCATCTTTTCTGAAATAGAAAGACCAGCTGCATCGTCACCAGCTCTGTTAATCTTGTAACCTGATGATAACTTCTCTGTAGACTTAGATAATGCGCTAGATACACCTGACATCTGTCTGTTAGTGTTCATTGCTGAAAGATTGTGTTGTACTACCATAATAGTTTCCTCCTTGAATTCTTGGTGGCTTCCATGCCACCCATAATAATATTATTGTTCAGGATCTCTCCTGTTATTTATTATATCGGACATATGTTAATTAACTTTAGTCCTAATATAAACTATTTTTAAAAATTATATTATGATTATTTCTTCTTATCCATAAACTGTGGCTCAGAACTAACCATACTCATATTCTTATAGTATTTATTTGCCATACTGACACTTCTTTTGGCATTCTGTGCATCAGACCTTAACTGCCTAAACTTCATCTCTGCTTTTATCTTATTTCTTGATTCCTGTGCCTGTATAGTAGCACCTAATGAAGTAACTTTCTTAATCATTTCCTGAAGCTGTCTTATATCTTCCTTATAATTCTGCTTATATAGCTCAACACCATCTTTAATGCGGTTATATACCATCTGAAAGCCATCATCCAATGAATTAAGCTCATCTATACTATTGGACTTTTTTTCCATATTCGTCTGAAAAGCATCTCCATCAAATTCAATCGCATCAAGCAATTTCTGTTGTTCTATATTATATGCTATTATTTGTTCAAGAATGGTTTCTTTCTTTTTCAGACTATCAATCATTATTCTAAGATAATTCTCAGTTTCCATATGCTGCTCAACCTGCCATCCATATAACTTTTATATATTAATGTCCACCGCCTGCTCTTGCCATAACCTCTTTCCATGTATCACGCATACCTCTGAGCTCATTAGTCGCACGCTCTAACAATTCCTTATCTTTCCCCATATTGGCATCAATAAGCAGACCATATATATACTTATACAGCTTATCAAAATCCTCAGCTACAGGATACTTATGATTAAGTGTAGACTGGAATTCCTCTATAATCATCTCTGCTTTAACTATATTAGTATGCACTTTTTCAAAATCATTCTTCTCAAGTGCAACCATAGCTATATTACAGAACTTGATAGCTCCTTCATATAGCAAAAGTGTAAGTTCAGCTGGAGATGCTGTCAATATCTTATTACGATTATACTGCTGTGCTACATTTTGATTATATAACATACATTATCCTCTCCTGATGTATATACATCCTTGTATTCTTTACATTCCGGTATACGATACATATATGTAATAACGTCTAATCCTATTAGTATTCATATATATATCATTTAAATTGTAGTATAAATAATATTTAATCCGGCTAATACATAAATACAAAGAATACGATTCTCTAACACCGTATTCTTTTGTATCCACGTATATAAATATTATTACTTATAATATCATACAAACATATTCATATGATAATAATATAATTATTATACATCATTATCAGCTTCCAAACAAGCCTGACATTGAAGATGATTGTGAATTAAGCTTGGCAAGTGCTGATTCCATAGCTGAGAACTTGCTATAATAATAGTCTTCCCATGTTGTCACTTTATTCTCTGCTGCTGTAATCTTAGTATTATATTCTGAATATTGTGTATTCATCTGCTTATCATTATATATAGTATAAGCACTGCTCACTGATGAAGATGCCATCTTGTTACCAAGATCGGTATATACTTTAGTGCACAGCTTTGAGAAGAATGAAATTACTGTTTCAGGATCACCTGCTATTGCTGCCCTTAGCTTATCGTCATTACCAGATGTCGATGTATCGTCTTTATTGCCATCTATATGATATACGCCTTTCTCATTCTCACCTGATGCAAAATATCCAAGAGTAGATATTCCAAAGCTTGAAAGTGAATATAACTTACCATCGACTTCAAAAGATGATGCCATATCATTCTTTAATGTATTAATTACACTGTTCAATGTATCATCTTTTCTAAGAAGCGAATCCTTTATCTTGGTTTCCCACTTCTCTACTTCCGAATCAGACATTGCATCTTTTTCATCATCTGTTAATGGTTCATATCCCTTAGAGCTTGATGCATTATAAGCCTCGTCCATAGACTTAATAAGCTTATTATACTCTGAAAACATATCTTTAATAGAATTATATATGGCATCAACATCTGTATCTGTAGTTATCGTTACTGGTTCATTAGCTTTAGTCACCGCAGTAACCTGAATTGTAAGTCCATTAATAGAATAATTATTAGTGTTGCTTGTAAACGTAGCACCATTAAGTTCTATTTCTGAATCCTGTCCATCTATTCTTACTGCACCTTTTGATGCTGCATATATACCTGTACCACTCTGAATATTACTAAGCATATCTGAACTATTCTTAGCTTTAGCAGTATATTCAGCCTCTATATCACTATAAAGCTGTTTATTTCTGCTCTCAACTTCGCCCTTAATATAAGAAACTCCAGCCGGTGAATATGATGAATCTGTTTCTTTAATTGCTGAAACTGTCTTTGTTCCAGTATCATTAGTTACGACTTTAACATATTTTTTCTTTTCATATTCGTCTATCAGTTCATTATTTTTAGTATAATTACCTATATCCTCTGTTAATTCATCAACTGATGCTTTTAATGAATCATATTCTTTCTGATCATCATCACCCAACGTACCATTATTTTTTTTCTTTGTATCTTCTAATTGATCTAACCTTGCCTGCTTTGAAGTCAACTGAGCATTAGCATTATCCTTTGCTGACAGACCTGTATCAGACTGATACTTGTTTTCAAATGAATCCTTAGCAGCTACAGCATTACTATAATTGTCCAACAATTCTTTAGCAACTGTATCAAAATCCGTCTTTTGGGATTCATAAGCTTCGCTTATCAGCTTTCCAAGTTCTGTATTAGCTTTTTCATCATCTGATAATCCAGGTTTATTATATGCACTCCAATAATCAGCCCACTTTTTATATTCCTTATATGTTGCTGACTGTTCATCATCTGTCTTATTACTGTCATATATAGAAGTGCTGAGCCCAAGCTTATTAAGTGATGCCATACCATCTGTATCATTAGCTACAAGTGTAAAATCGCCTTCTTTTCCAGATGTCTTCGAACTTATAAAGAATCTCTGGTTATTCTCATCAAAACTTGCCTGTACACCAGCATCTTTTAACTTGACAATAAACTGATTAACAGTCATATCATCTGTCAGTTCTATATTAGTACTTTTTCCATCTACAGATAAGTTCAAGCTTCCTTTGCTTCCTGTTATATCCGTTATCTTACTAGAACCTGTTACTTTACTCTTATCAGCACTAGTAATTTCTCCACCTGTAAGATATCCAGATGATGCGAGCTTAGTAACCTTAAGCTTCTGTGTTCCTGCAACCGCACTTGAACTTGCCGTTACAGTTGCTGCACTTGAATCCGACACCGTTGACTTTTTTAAGCTATATGCACTTGACATTCTGGCAGCTGACAGCTTTCCACTGTAGAAGCTATATATACTCGTATTCATAGTCTTCCACTTTTCCTGTTTCCATGAAAGCTTTGTCTGTGCTTTTACAAGATTATCTTTTTGAACTTTATATCCTGATACGAGTGCAGTTACAAGTGATTCTGTATCCATACCTGAAACCATACCTGATAATCTAATTGGCATATTATACCTCCAATCTTTATGTGAATATCTCTTATTTCTGCAAACCACCTTGCATAATATACTCTCTTATCTATCTCTTCTCATCCACCATAATACCCGCAAGCTCCCACGCTTTTGCAAGCATCTCCAATGCTTTCTCCGATGGTATCTCTTTAATTACTTCATCGGTATCTTTATCCTTAATCTTAATAGTAATACGATTAGTAGGTTCGTTATATCCAAACTCTGCTACTGTATTATGATTAATAACCTTCTGGATATCCTTAAGCTTCTGAATAGAAGCCTGCTGCTGTTCTTCCTGCTGCTTAGGACTTACATCGGCACCATTGCTGCTTCCATCTGTGTTAGCCTTCTGTGAAGAACTTATCTGCATAACTGCTGCTGTATGTGCTGAATTATTTACTGAATCCTGCGAATTATTAGTTTCTGATGATGGCTGGACATTTACCTTACTTGCCTGCACTGCCTGACTCTGGTATCCTGCCTGTCCACTTATCTTTTCAATTCCCATTATCTTTCACCTCCATGTGCGTGTATAACAATATATCTTTAATATTAAACTTTAAGCCTTAGAGAGAAGTCCTTTTCTTTCTATATAATATAGCCGCTATAAATATTCGTATCTATCTGCCCGCATATGTATATATCACTTTAATATATCATCTTTGACAGGTATCTCCCGACTGCATAACTATACCTTCAGCTTTTCAGTTCTTAAACCCTATATCGGCAAGGCAAAGCAAAAAAATAACACCCAAGTCCTAAATATATGCCTATTATTAATATAATACCATACTCAGAAATTGCCCTTACCTGCACTGTTAAGGATTTGTATTTACTTCTTAAAAAGACTATTAAGTGCCGCCACATCTATATTCTGTGAGGCTGCTTCTTTATTAGCATCCTTTATCTGCACATATACTTCTTTTCTATATATAGGAACAGACTTTGGAGCAGCAATTCCAAGCTTTACCTGATCGCCTTTTATCTCGATAACAGTAATTTCTATATCGTCATTGATGATGATTGCTTCATCTTTTTTTCTTGATAACGCCAGCATACTACTCACCCTGCCTTTCCTTGAGTATATGATATATAGGATATTTGACAGCATAATCTTCATTGTCAGCTATAAGCTGTACACCCTTTAATGTGTCCGCATTGACTATAATAGGTGCCTTAAGATTAATTGTCATCTTCGTAAGGTCTTCTGGTACTGTAACTGTGCAGAATACTGCAAGGTTAGCGTTCTTAATATCTCCACCAAGGTTATTAAGAATTTCATCCTCAACTACAGGGTCATATCCATTCATGATATACTCAGGTTTCATAACCGGAAGTGCCAATGCCGCCTCGTCAAGTGACTGAAGCCACATAATAGCTACCTCATCCCCCTTATCCACATCGTATATCAGTGTGAATTGCTTACAATACTCGAAACCTATTATTCCAAGTTCAAATGTAATTATCTTATTATCATCAATATCTACAGTCCCAAACCACTTAGTGTTAACCTGCATATATACCTCCTTGTTTTTGCGAAGCAAAAATCCGAACCCCTCTGGTGAGGAGAGGTATATTTGCCTCCTTGTTTTTGTGAAACAGTTTTCTACTCCGCCGTACAAGTCAAAGAAAGCTAACTGCTTTCTTTAACTGTCGGTCGTTCGTCCTATCAGGCAAAAGCCTTACAAATAACTTTGTGCAAGCGCTGTTCTTTATCAGGCTTTTGTCTGGCACTGCTCGTTGCTTACACACATTTTAACCTATAAAATCCAGCAATGTCTGCTGTACAACCTTACTTGCCGCAGAAAGCGCTGCATTGTATACAAGCTGTGCTGCTGTATAGTTTACAACTACCTCCTCAAGGTCGATATCTTCATTTTCTGACTTAAGACTTGTAAAGTTAGTCTTCTGCTCTGTAAGTCTTGACTTTGTAAGGTCAAGTCTATGTATTCTGTTACCTACATCGGCCTTTGCATTCGATATCTGTTCCTGATAGCCCTGCATCTGTCCGATACCCTTCTCAAATGCCTTTGTCATCTGGTCCTTTGCAAGGTCGTTCTGCTTGTTAAGTCCCTCAAGTATGTCATCGAGAGCCTTCTGGTCTTCTGTACTAGAATATCTTTCCTCATTTTTCATGCTCTCAACTTTTTTAATCTGATTCTCAATGTCTATGGTATTCTGAACAGCCGCCATAATATCATCTACATTTCTTCCAAGATATATATTAAAGCTTTCACTTGCCTGTGTATTAACCTTTAACTTCTGTGTAAAATTGACATTGTATTCAATATCTTCATCTTTTTTCTGATATACTATGCCAGTAACATTGTCTACGCAGTCAAAGTACATAGTTGGGTTAACATCGCCCTTCTTGAAGTTAGACTTATCATACTGTACTGAGAATGAGTTGTTAGTGTATGTATTGTTGTATACATTTTCACCAAGAAGCACTTCTCCAAGCTGTGTGTTGATAGTTATCTCATCATCACCCGGCACATAGTTGTCATCAGATGTAAATGTTATATTAACAGGATTACCGCTTCCATCATCAAGCGAAGCTATCGCATTGCCCTGACTGTCAACAACACTTACATTAGCAGTTCCATCATCATTCTTTGTCACTGTTGCAACATTACCACTTGCATCTGTAATCTTAAATGCTCCATCTTCATCCACTTCTGAATAAGCAAGCTGCACTCTGTGAACTGTTGTAACATTAGGTGTTATTATGTTGCCGTTGGCATCCTTTTTTACATTAAGGTTAATGATATCTTCATTGGTATATGCATTAGTGTATACCTTCTTTTCAGATATGCCTTCCCTGTCAAACTTCTGTGTAATAGTATAATCCACATCTGCTGCCGCCGCATCTGACTGGTATGTAAGCGGCTTATCTGTAGCATACCCCGTAAATACATATCTTCCGGCGTAGTCGACATCTCCCTGTATATAATAAGAATTCTTTAACTCATCAAGCGATTCTATAATAGTATTACGTTCAGAAGATGAATAAGAATCTGAAGCGCCCTGATTGCAGTAGCCATATAACTGGTAAACTATATCATAGCCCTGGTCAAGTGCATCCTGTGTAACTGAAAGCCATGATGAAGCATCAGGTATATTTTTTCCTACATACTGTGTTACCTGGTCAAGACTGCTTCTTAATCTTAATGCTCGTATAGCTATAATAGGGTCGTCAGAAGGCTTATTTATCTTCTTCTGTGTAGATAACTGTGTATCCATAGTATTAATCTGGCTCTTATTAGCCTGAATGTTGGCTATAGAGCTGTTTATCATCATCTGGTTAGTAACTCTCATATATTCCACCTCTCATGTTGATATACTGTTAGTTTATAATTCTATTCTGCAATAAACACCATGTTTATTACGCTATAACTTCTCACAGCCTCCATATTTACTGCTGTTATAATAGCGTATCTGTCCATTGTTACTGAATATATCCTCTCAGCTTCATTTATTATAATCCTGTCTGGTTGATAAGCTTGTCATATATCTGGTTCATAACTGACATCATCTTTGAGTTAAGATTATATGCCTGCTGGAACTTCATAATATCCATTGCCTCTTCATCCGTATCAACACCCATAACTGAAAGTCGCTGGTTCTGGATAGTTGTCTTCATATTGTTGTAGTTAGACAGAAAAGACTTAGCTTTTCCTGCATCTATAGACATATCACTGACAATACTTTCAAGGAAGTAAGCTCCTGTACCACCATCAAATATTTTCTGTGACTGTAGTGCATTAAGCTTTTCCATAATGCTCGCATTACCTTCTCCATCACTTACCTCTGTCTTAGTTGCAAGCTTATTAGAATCCTCAAGGAGTTCACTGTTTACTGTTACTGTTGATGCTGTAAGCTTTCCTGAGCTTCCACCAACAACAAAAAGTGGAATACCTTTATTAGCCTCATCCTCTGTACTGGCATCTGACACATATCCACTCTTAAATATCTGGTTAACAGCTTCAGAAAATGTCTGTATAAACTGGTTAAGCTGTGTCTGATAGTAAGGAATACCTTTGTAATTAACATTATCTTCAGCCTGAGGATTAGTTTCTGTAATAATATTGCCGTCTTTATCAAGCTTATAGGAACCATCTTCATTAGTTGCCACTGACTCTATCTCGCCATTACAGCCATCTCTTATATCAACAAGAGCCTTAAGCTGTCCACCAAGTGATGAACTGTATATATTAAATGGATTGCCATCTGTCCACTGTACATCATATAATCCGGCTGCATCACTGTCATTTCTAGGAGTTTCTCTGGCAACCACCTGAAGTTTCTTATAATTATAGTTATGAACAAGTGACTGTCCATTTACAGTTATCTGGAATGATGTAAGTCCGTTTTCTATTGGCTCCTCACTTGTTGTTATATCAATATACTTTGAAAGGTCATCAACAAGTGCGTTTCTCTGGTCTCTTAAGTCGTTAGCATCACCATAGCATGCTTCTATCTGATTAATCTGCTTGTTAAGCGCTGTTATATTCTGTGCAAGTGTATTGATGTGATCTACAGTATCCTTTATCTCATTGTTAGCATCTGTCTGCACATTTCTTAAGTTAGTTGAAAGAGTGTTAAAATAATCTGACATACTCTTTGCATTATTGATAAGCTGGTTCTTTGCCGACTCATCACCTGGTGTTATAGTAAGCTGGTTTACTGCTGAGAAGAAGTTACTGTATTCCTTTGAGAAACCATTAAGTATGAATTCATTCAGATAATCTTCTATCTGTGTCATATAGTTATTCTTAGATTCATACTGTCCATAATTAGACATATTATTTCTGTACTTCTGGTCGTAGTAACTGTCTCTTGTCTGATTAATCTCAACAACGTTAACACCAGAACCTATAGTTCCATATGTTGAAAATGTTCTTAAAGCATCTGAAGCCTGAAGAACCGCTGTCTGCTTTGTATATCCATCAGTATTTATATTAGACAGGTTATGTGCCGCAGTCGTTATAGATGTCTGCGCTGCCTGTAATCCTTTGTATGATATTGATAAGCCAAAAAATGTAGATGCCATATCTTTTTCTCCATTCTGCCGTTTTTTCGCAGCTTTTCATATATAATAGCCTTTTATTACTTCTTCAGTTAAGTCTGTCGTGCAGACACAAAATGATCTTCTGACCCTTTACCTCTGCAACATATTATCATCAGGCTCCTAATGATGTTAACAAATGCTCCATCATCTCACTGACAACATTTACATATCTTGATGCTGCATTATATGCATGCTGATACTTAATCATCTTCTGAAGTTCTTCATCTGATGATACACCTGATGTCTGTAATCTCTGATTATCATAGCCGTTTACCATAGTTGTCTGGTTATTGACGAACTTTGTAAGTACGCTGCCCATCGTAGCAAACTCACCTATGAAATCATTATAAAAAGTATTAAAATCCGCCTTTGCGTAGTCCTGTGGATTAAGTGAGGCGAACTTGTTGCTGAATGTATCTATAAGTTCGTTTGCCTTTGCAAAGTCTTCTTTTCCATGAATGGTTGAAAGAGGTATCTTTCCAACATTCTGTGAAGCTTCAGGATTAACTAAAAGATTGCCAAGTGTATAATCTATTTCATAACCTGTTGCATTCAGGTTATTTCTTACATATGTTGTTGTGCCATCTTCACCTGTAATCTTTATGTATCTTTCTGTACCTTTTCTCTTAAAAAGTTCAACACCTACAGTTTCATCTTCATCTGTACCAAAGCCAGCCTTGTCCATATCAAGAATAAGATATGTCATGCTGTCTATATCTTCTGCTGTTGTATGCTGTTCATCTATATACAGCTTTTCTCCCGATGTATAACTATAAGTTCCATCTCCATTGTCAGTTCCCTCAACAACATTACCGAATCTGTCATAAAGTCGTCCATACTGTGAAGCATTATATACATACTTATCTGCCTGAAGAGGATTACCCTCATCATCTGTCATCTCTGTTGTTGTTTCGACTTCCTTTTCAGGACATAAAACATCATTCAGGGCTGTCACTATACCATTTACAAGCTTATCAAAGCCTGCTATAGCACTAAGGATAGCTGAAGGCTCTATATACTTATTGTAGTAATCCTGCTGTTTCTGGTAATCATCCATAGCACTGTTATACTGCGCCATACCCTCTGCTGTTGTAAGGTCATAATCTGACTTATCCGGCATAACAGGAACATCCTGATAATTCACATCTATAGTTCCTCTTGCAACAAGAAGTCCTTTAAGCTTTCCTTTATCATTATTGTTGGCATTGGATGCTGCTTTTTCAAAGCTGAACACATCCTTTTCATATGCTGGCCACTCTGGTATAAGCAGTCCATACTGACCTTCCTGTCTTACATCCATAGTATTTACTTCGCTCTTTGATACAAACGGAATATTCTCAGCTGATATGATAATCTGTCCATCTGTTGTTTCATAATAGTCGATATCAAGGTACTGGCTCAGTTCATCAAGTGCAAGGTCTCTTGTATCTCTAAGATCATTGGCACGCTCAACTCCTCCTGCCTCGACCTTTGATATACTCTTATTAAGACTATATATCTTCTGTCCAAGTTCATTAATCTTATCTACCATACTGCTGACTTCTGTGTTCAGCGTTATCTGATAATCTTTAAGTCCTGAATATATAGCCTGTGATCTGTCTATAAATGCTGTTGCATTCTGTATAAGAGAGGATCTTGCTATTGTACTTGTTGGGTTTTTTGTAAGCTCATTTATTGAGTTATAAAGGTCTGTTATGTGCTGCTGGTATGTAACTCCCTGCATCTCACCAAACCAGTCTTCCACTTCATACACTGCATTTGCCTGACTTTCATAAAAGCCCAGTCTTGAATACTCAGTTCTATATGACCTGTCTATAAAATCATTCCTTACACGGCTTATTGCTCCTATATCTACACCAAGTCCGTACTTGCCAGGCACGATACTGCTGCTGAATACATTGGCATATGTCGTATCTGTAAATGTTACCTGTTGTCTTGTATACCCTTGCGTATTTACATTGGAAAGGTTATGTGCTGTTGTATTAAGTGCTGTCTGTGCTGACCTCAATCCTGAGGAGCCAACCATCAGCGATGCCATTCCGTTTGCCATAGTTCCTCCACTTTAAAAATCACATCCTCAAAGAACGATCCTAAACATTAATTCAAATAATTGCTTAAGTATCCCAATTCATTCCTTTGAAAATGTGATTCTTATATTATCTTTTATTTATTTGATAGCTATTCTTAATCTGCTCCAAAAAGCATATGTAAATATAGCTTATTACCTTTATTAGTATTACAAGCCTTAATCTGTATCAATCCTTTTCCTCAGATTATGCTTATATTCTGCTGCAAGCTTTTAACTGCCTCTATATATCCTTATATACACCACTTGCATATGTCACTTATCTTATTCTTTCAAGCTTATCAACTACTGCTTGGCATCAAAACCCGTTGCACCAGTAATCTCCGCTTCCTCGTAAGCTGTTCTTCCATAGTTACCTGTCTGTGGCTTTAACACCGCATTCTTAGCCAGATCTAATTCGAACTGAATCATATCCATAGACTCTTTAAGTAACAGCTTATTATTCTCATTAACTGCCGTCAGCTGGTTAAGCGTTCTTTTAAGCTTAAGATATATGTCCTGAAGAGCATCATGCTCTTTCGCTTTTTTCTCAAGTATCTGAACTATATGTTCAACTCTTATCTCTTCATATGGAAGTCTTAGCACATTGCATATATCCCTGACATCTTCCTGTCTTTTATTTTCATATACATCTATCTCTTCTATGAGCTTCTGCTCCCTTATGAATATCTCCTGAAGCTTCTCAACATTTCCGCTGACTATCGCAGATGTCTTATCATTAGATAAGTCAAGGAGCTTCTCATATCCATCATTCTCATTAGTAAGATCTTCGATTAAACAATCTATTAAGCTTGCCATTCTGCTCCCTCCGTCTGCGTGTAATGTTAATATACATCCTATATCTTGTATGTATATCTCTTATCTTCTATATCCTGTTATATTAAAATGTTAATGTTGAAATGCTTTCAAGCATCTTATCCGCTACTGCCTCTGAACTTATATTATATGTTCCGGCTGACATACGTGCCTTGATGTCGTTGACCTTATCAAGTCTTACATCTGAAGCTTCATTAACTGCTGTTCTGGCTGTATTGTATACCTTGGCTGTATCTGATAATTCGTACTTATCCTTCTCAGTCTTCTTTACTGCAATACTTTTATCCTTGGCATAAGCACTTGTCTTATACACCTGGCTGACAGCATTATAAGCATCTATACGCATACTAACCGCCTCTCTTTCTATCATAAAGCTATGCTTTTATCATTACTTTATTCTTTGCTTTTATTTCTTTATGATTAATGTATCGGTTGCTTACGGATATTCCTTAACCCCTTGTGTGGAAATATGAGGGGAATTAACGTAATAAAAAGCAGAAAAACACACCTTCCTCCAGTGTATTTCTCTGCTTTTATTGTATCTATAATATTTATAACATAATCCAGCTTTTTAAGCCATTATCTTATATATTATAGTTCTGCGTTATAGCACCATTATAAAAATAGCTATAACTCATCTCATCAACTCAGATTAATATGCCTTACCCCAGTAAACCATCTTCTTAGCTGGCTTGCCACAGCATACGCACACATCACTCAACTGCTCCTGTGCAAATGGCATACATCTTGATGTACAAGTTGTTTCTTCCTTAATCTTGTCCTCACAAGCCTGCTCACCACACCACATAGCCTTAATAAATCCTGGCTTGTTAGCTGCTGTTTCCTTGAACTCATCATAGTTAGTTGCAACATATGTATGTGCATCTCTGTGAGCTCTTGCTCTCTCAAGCATATCCTTCTGGATAGTATCAAGTATCTCTGGAAGCTTAACTGCAAGCTCATCTATAGCTACTGTAATCTTTTCTCTTGTATCACGGCGTACAACGATAGCCTGGTTAGCTTCGATATCTCTTGGTCCCATCTCAACTCTTACCGGGATACCACGCATTTCCTGCTCTGAGAACTTCCATCCTGGGTTCTTGTCAGTATCATCAACCTTAACTCTAAGACCGGCTGCCTTGACAGCATCTCTTACTTCGTATGCCTTATCAAGAACGCCTTCTTTCTTCTGCATAATAGGAATAATATCAACCTGAACTGGTGCAACCTTAGGTGGAAGCACAAGTCCTGAATTATCACCGTGTGTCATGATAACAGCGCCGATAAGTCTTGTTGTTGTTCCCCATGATGTCTGGTGAACATACTTAAGCTTGTTATCTTTGTCTGTATACTGTATACCGAATGCCTTTGCAAATCCATCACCAAAGTTGTGGCTTGTTCCTGACTGGAGTGCCTTGCCATCATGCATAAGTGCTTCAATAGTGTATGTAGCCTCTGCACCTGCAAACTTCTCCTTATCTGTCTTACGTCCCTTGATAACTGGAATAGCAAGTACCTCTTCACAAAAGTCTGCATAAAGGTTAAGCATCTGCTGTGTACGTGCCTCTGCATCCTCTGCTGTTGCGTGTGCTGTATGTCCTTCCTGCCATAAGAACTCTCTTGAACGAAGGAAAGGTCTCGTTTCTTTCTCCCATCTTACAACTGAACACCACTGGTTATATACCTTTGGTAAATCTCTGTAAGACTGTATCTCATCCTTGTAGAAATCACAGAAAAGTGTCTCAGATGTTGGTCTTACACACATTCTCTCCTGAAGTGGATTGAGTCCGCCGTAAGTTACCCATGCAACTTCTGGTGCAAATCCTTCTACATGGTCCTTTTCTTTCTCAAGAAGACTTTCCGGAATAAACATAGGAAGATATACATTCTCTACTCCTGTTTCCTTAAATCTTCTGTCCATCTCATTTTTTATATTCTCCCAGATTGCATATCCAGCCGGCTTGAATATCATACATCCCTTAACGCTTGAATATGACATAAGCTCTGCCTTCTTACATACATCTGTGTACCACTGTGCAAAGTCTACATCCATGGAAGTAATCGCTTCTACTAACTTCTTATCCTCTGCCATAAATATACCTCATTCCTGCGCTGTGCGCGCTTCCTGTTAAATGTGCCATAAGCCTGTAATTATGCCATAAAGTCAACTAATTATCAATGACCGTTAATTATACATTACAAACTCACATAATCTGTAATAGTCTAACATTTCCACCGATTATTTTCAAGGCATTTATTATAATCCATAACTAACCAAAACGGAAATTTTAATTATCCGCCAAAAGCCTGTTGGAAACTTTTTCCCACTCCACAATCAAAATTTGCATTCTAGTATTATTACTTGGAAATAAAAGTTTTAGATAATGTCAGTGAAATTCCCCTTCATTTTCGATGCCACATAATATCTCTGAGCCTTCCCACTAAAGCTTTTATTATGACATAACTCACCGGTCCTGTGATAAATCCGGGTATCCCATAGGCAAGCAGTCCAACAAATATAATAACCAGCATTGCAAATGGTGATATTCCTAGTCTGTCACCCATACACTTTGACTCCATAATCTCTCTTACAAAATATGTTATCACGTATGCCACAAGCAATACTCCTGCCGCCCAGTAGTTTCTCATAATCACATTAAACACAGCCCACGGAATAAGTATAGTTCCCGTTCCAAACACAGGGAGCACATCAACTATACCCACAATAATTCCAAGTACTACCGCATAAGGACTTCTTATTATAAAAAATGCTGCCATACTTATAAGCAAATTTATAAGCATAATTCTTAATTCTACTTTAAAGTAAATGTTGATAAGCCGCTTCACTTCACCCCACAGCATATATATCTCTTCCACAAATACGCTTTTACGCACCTGCAATCTCACTTCATTCATATCCGCCGACAGATATATGACCGATATAAAGCCTACCACAAGTCCGCCTGCAACTATAACTACATTTTTTATAACTGGAACTGATATATGAAATATTTTTTCAGGCATTATACCTGCCACCTTACGCCCGCACATTATGAGCGTGTCCAGACAGCAGCCTCCCTCAAGCCCAAGGAATTCGTCCGTCTGAAGACATATTCTTGCTGTCTGCTGCCTTATTCCTATCGTATTATAATCCCAGTTTTTAAGAAAGCTGCTGACCTCATTCGCACCCGTTATAACTGCGAGTATAAGAAGCACTACTATAATAATTGTAATAACAGACATGATAATTGTTGCTATAATGCTTTTTATTCGGTGCTCGGGATGTTTTTTATTTTTCTTATCGTTACTTTTATGCTCATTATAAGACCTGGCATTATTCTGATACATGCCGTTTTTATATGCATTATTTCTACTTTTATCATTCTGATTTATATTATTTTTACTATAATGATTTCTGTCATCAGGACATTTATTTATATCATTATTTCTACCACTATTATCACTGCCTTCTATTCCATCTTTATCTTTCCTTGTTCTATCTTTGTTCTTTCTTACACCTTTATATATCCAGCCTGATATACTATTGACCGGTTTTTCTGCAATAAGCGCGACAAGAACACCTAACACAAAAGGCCAGACATATACAAGCAGGTATTTAAAGCTCACGTACACTGCAAGCGTTATTATAATTATCCCAACAAGATACTTAAGCTTTCTGCCATATTCATTATTGGCAGTTTCATTATCACCATAACCATTATTCCCATACCGGCACATAAAATAATCACCTCCGTAGAAGTATTCCACAGAGGTGTTAAGCATATACATTTAAAGTACTTTTTATTTTAAATATCCTAAAATTCCGGTGACACTTCATATGTCCTGCCGTCAACTGTAAGGCTGACAGCGCACAGTGCGATACAGCCTCTCTTAAGGCGTGTGCCCTTTAGCTGCCTTACTGCCTGCAAAGCACGTTCACCACCATACTTTCCATCGCCAATGACTGGCATATTTCTTGATGAAAGCTGCACTCTTATCTGATGATGTCTTCCTGTTATAAGATGAATATCAAGTCTTGCTATGTCCGTTTCCTCGTCATATGATAACAGCTTATAAAAAAGACGTGCCTCCTTTGCACCTGTCTTTCCTTTAGGAACAACTGACGACTCATTATTCTTTGCATCTTTTATAAGATTATCCACAAGCTCGCCCTCATCAGACTCTGGTTTTCCACATACAAGCACCTGGTAATGTTTACAAAGTGTTTCTTTTTGCATAAGCAAAGACAGCCTTGCTGCTTCCTTTTTATTCTTAGCCATAAGCACAAGCCCTGATACAGGACGGTCAAGTCTGTTTATTATAGCTGCGTAAGCTTCTTCACCCTTGCTTTTTCTATATGTAAGAACTTCACTTACAAGATCCATCTCAAACGACTTTCCGCTCTGTGAAAGCTGTCCTGCCGGCTTGTTTAATATAATCTTATCTTTATCCTCGTATACTATATCCATCTTAACTAATAATTCCAATACTCTTAATCCACTTTGTAAAAAGTACTTTCCACTCACCAGTCTGTGCAAAATCATCACCACAGCCATAACCATGGCCACCTGTTCTGAATATATGAAGTTCAGCACTTACCCCGGCTTTTCTTGCTGCCATATAAAAGCCCACACTGTTCTCAGACAATGTTGTTCTGTCATCATCCGTTTCACATATAAATACTGGCGGCATATCCGGTCTTACAAGCTTATCCGGATTATACTTATGCAGTATCTTTGCCTTACTGTCACTGATTCTCTCAAGCACCTGTTCCTCAGACATATATCTTTTGCCTGCTTCAATACAATCGTCAATACTTATAACCGGATATGAACAAACAGCAAAATCTGGTCTTGCTGATAGTTTATCATATTCATCCTTATACTTATAATCCGCATACACATCACTTTCATACGCTGTTGATAATAACGCTGCCATAAAGCCTCCTGCTGAAAAGCCCATAACGCCTATCTTAGCTTCATCTATACCGAATTCCTGCGCCCTTCCTCTTATAACTCTCATTGCGCGCATAGCATCTATAAGTGGGACATCCTCTGCATTATCATGTTCATCTGATGGAAGTCTGCATTCAAGAACAAATGCAGCTATTCCCATACTATTAAGCCACTTTGCAACATCTTCACCTTCAAAGTTGTATACAAGGCGTCTGAACGCACCTCCTGGAATAATCAATACTGCCGGAATCCTTTGTCTGTCTGTACTGTTACCAATACCATCAGGTATATAAGGAACAATATCCGGATCTGTAATGTTCTGCACTATATGCTTTACTCTTCCATCAGGCATATCTTCAGTGTAATATTTTCTTGTAAGCTTAAGGTTCTGCGAACCCGGAGCCCCATGCTCAAACAGCCTTATCTTGTTTACTGGTGTCTTAAACACCTCATCCTGCATATCTGTCATATCTACTCCTCCCTGCTTTCAAGAAAAAGAAGCTTATTTGCCTGAAGGCTTAACTGCTCATACTGCATCATCATACGGTCTTCACCATATTCTTCTGAAAGTACCTCATAACCCTCAAACTTAATAAGACATTTGAAATATTCTTCTACATCTGCTGTTTCTTTAATAACAACCTCACTATATGCAAGTCCTTCGCCCGACTCCTGATAATCAGGACGGAAAAAAAGCTCTCCGGTAAGTATATTCTCTTTGTCAGCCACAAGCACGGCTCTTGCATAATACTTATTACTGTCTGTTGTTGCAAGACGTATCTTTCTTAATGGTGCCATTGTCTTGTCATTCATTGCATTGGCTTTCTTAATTTCTTCTGCATCAAAATATTTCTTCTCTATAATCATAATAATCCTCATTTCTGCGCACTTTTTCGCGCATAACGGGTTTGTGTCAAGTGTGCGCAGGCACAAATCTCGCGCGTGAACATGACTATCTGTTAGTTAACGGTTTCCAAAATGATACATCCTGAACTTAAATAAAACTACTCCTACAAAAGCATCTTTAGGAGTTTCGCCAAAATATCTGCTGTCATAAGATGCATCAGTATTATCACCTAATACATAATATCCATCTGTTGACTTGTCAGCATAATATCTTTTAATTATTTCAGGTACATCATGCTCGAATTCAGGTATCTTTGATGTGTCAAGTATAATTACATCTTTGTCTTTAGGTGTAACCCATTTAGATAAAATAATATAATCGCCATCAAGAAATGAAGGCATCATTGAATTACCATGAACACGCCCTAAACAAAGCATTCCTGACCAACCTAATATAATAATAACAAGCGTAACTATCACAATAGCAGTCATCCACTTGTCAGCTTTCATTACTTCCAATAATTTTTTCATATTTTATCAAAATGCTCTATCTTACAACTTAAACCGATACCCAACGCCCCATATCGTTTCAATATACTGAGGCTTGCTTGTATCAAGTTCAATCTTCTCTCTTATCTTCTTGATATGGACTGTAACTGTTGCTATGTCACCGATAGAATCCATATCCCAGATTTCCTTGAACAGCTCTTCCTTTGTGTATACATGATTAGGATGCTCTGCTAAGAAAGTAAGAAGGTCAAATTCCTTCGTTGTAAATACTTTCTCCTCGCCATTTACAAATACTCTTCTTGCAGTCTTATCTATCTTGATACCACGTATCTCGATAATATCATTTTCAGGCTGCGCGCTGTTTACAAGTCTTTCATATCTTGAGAGGTGTGCCTTCACTCTTGCAACAAGCTCACTTGGACTGAAAGGCTTAGTCATATAATCATCAGCACCAACTCCAAGGCCTCTTATCTTATCGATATCCTCTTTCTTTGCAGATACCATAATAATAGGTGTGTTCTTAACTTCTCTTATTTTCTTGCATATCTCAAAGCCATCTATGCCAGGAAGCATAACATCAAGAATATATATGTCATAATCCCCGTCAAGTGCCTCTGCAAGACCGCTTGTTCCATCCTTACATGTAGTTACAGTAAAACCGCTTAACTCAAGATAATCCTTTTCAATATCTGCGATTGCTTCTTCATCTTCAACTATTAATACTTTACTCATATACATTTCCCTTTCATGGTTTTATTTTAATATTTACTTAATTCTGATGTTCATTTTCCTTATACTTAAGGAAGTTCAGATGCATCGTGGTTCCTTCGCCCTCGACACTCTCTGCCCATATCTTGCCTTTATGGTCTTCTACTATCTTCTTTACTATGGCAAGTCCTATTCCGCTACCACCCTGCTTAGAATTGCGGGATTCATCAGTTCTGTAAAATCTTTCAAATATTCTTGAAATATCCTTGCCCGCTATACCCTTTCCGTTATCCGCCATAACAATATGGATGTAATCACCCTCATCATAAAGGTCTATATCTATCTTTCCCTTTCTTCCTTCTGCCATATACTTGACAGAATTACTGATTATGTTATTGATAACTCTCTTTAACTGTTCAGGGTCTGCTACAATTATAGCCGGCTCTATTATGTGGTTTCTGTAGTTAAGCTCTATGCCTGCTGCATCAAGCTCTGTTCCTATCTCATCACAGCAGTCATCAAAGTAATCAGATATGTTAAGCTTTATAAATGTATACAATATCCTGTTGGCATCAAGTCTTGAATATATCGTAAGCTCATCAATAAGCTTATCCATGTCATTAACCTTGTTAGCTATCGTCTTAACATACTTTGCCTGCTTTTCCGGAGTATCTGCAACTCCGTCCCTTAAGCCCTCCACATAACCCTTAATAGCTGTAAGTGGCGTCTTTAAGTCGTGCGAAATATTTCTTATAAGCTCTTTTTCTTCCTTATCGGACTGTATTTTATCCTCTGAAGACTTCTTAAGGATAAGCCTCATTTCCTCAAAATCTTTACATACATCTCCAATCTCGTTATTAGGAACCTTCGGCATCTCAAAGTCAAAGTTACCTTCTTTAATATTGTCTGTTGCAAGCTTCAGCTTATTAACCGGCTTTATAATAGAACTGTATATCCACAGGTTCAGTATAAGGCTTGTAACTACAAGTATCACTATTATAATAAAAGCAAGCTGCCATAACATCTGCTTTATCTGTGGCACGCTCTGCTTAACCGATGTAATAATCGATACACTGTAAATGTTACCTAAATCATCAGAAAAATCAACCTGCTTTATAAGACTGTGATATGCACCACCTTTATATGTAGCAACATCTGTAACATTATTCTCATCTGTTTCATATTCTGGCAGAATTCTGGCAAGTTCTGTGTTAGAATACTGAGTTGAGTTATATGTCACATTATTATTCTTTCTTACAACAAGCTTTGACAGTCTTTCATCCAGAGTGTTACCTAAAGACTCAAGATATGCCCTGTTGTTAAATGAGGTTGGATTATCCTCTGCCTGCTCTTTTATCTGTTCATACACATCATCAGTAATACTTCCAAACAACGTCATAGGTGAGTAAAAGTACAGCAGTACCGTATCGCCCTCTACGTTATATGCCTTACATATGCTGTCTGACTGTATCTTAAATATACCTACAACAAGCACACAAAGCATAAGCGCCGGAAGTACAACCATAACGCAGAACGAAACTTTCAGCTTATCTTTTAACTTCATATACTCTCCATTCCTGCGTATTCACATATTTTTTATTGAATTTTTCTTATTCTGATACATCTATGCCAAAATATGTCTTGTTCTGTACATATATATGATATGAGGATCAAATGGTATTTTGACTCTTTAATCATCTTTACTTATATCAGTTAACTTATTTAATTTTAACACATTTTAACATAATATTTGTAAAAAAAAGATAAAAATATATAAAAACTGCGAAAATCATTATATATTCAATATTATAAAGCAAGCTGTCTAACATCCAGCCTTAATCATAATACTAAATATATATAATCTCCGCAGTCCTTATCTTATTAAATATGCATTTTTAATATACATTCTTGTTAATAGCTATATCTTGCAACTCATATAGATGCACATTCATTAACCTATCTTTAACTTAAACTTCTGAAGCTCCCTTTCTGAGTCAACCTTTGCAATAACCGCGCCAAGTGCTGAAAGCTTACCTTCAAAGTCCTCATATCCTCTCTGGATATACTCTATATCATCTATCTCTGATATACCATCAGCCGCAAGTGCTGCAATAACTAACGCTGCTCCAGCTCTTAAGTCGGGAGCTGAAAGCTGTGCTGATGTAAAATGCTCCACGCCCTCTATATAGGCTGTATTACCTTCAACTTTAATCTTAGCTCCCATCCTGTTAAGCTCATCTACATACTTGAATCTGTTTTCAAATATGCTCTCAGTTACCATACTTGAACCCTTGGCAAGTGCAAGCGCAACTGCTATCTGTGGCTGCATATCTGTTGGGAAACCTGGGTATGGAAGTGTCTTGACATTAGTACTTCCAACCTCTCCCTGTGCTATAACTCTTATCCAGTCGTCACCCTCTATAAGCTCGCATCCCATCTCATTAAGCTTTGCCGTTATAGACTCAAGATGCTTAGGTATAACATCCTTTATAACAATATCGCCATGTGTAGCTGCTGCTGCCATCATAAATGTACCTGCCTCTATCTGGTCAGGAATGATAGAATATGAACATCCATGCAGTCTTGGTACTCCCTTTATTCTTATAACATCTGTACCAGCTCCTTTTATATTAGCGCCCATAGCATTAAGGAAGTTGGCAACGTCAACAATATGAGGCTCCTTAGCTGCATTTTCAAGGATAGTTTCTCCCTCTGCCATACATGAAGCCATCATAAGATTAATCGTGGCACCTACTGTTACTACATCAAAATATATGTGTCCGCCAACAAGCTTTTCCGCCTTGGCACTCACAACTCCGTGGTCTATCTCTACCTTTGCACCAAGAGCCTTAAATCCCTTAAGATGCTGGTCTATCGGTCTGCTTCCTATATTACATCCACCTGGAAGTGCAACATTGGACTCGTTATACTTTCCAAGAAGTGCTCCAAGAAGATAATAAGAAGCCCTTATTTTTCTTATATACTCATACTCTACATTAAGGTCACATATAGAGCCACCATTTATCTGAACTGTATTATTATATACATACTTTACTTTTGCGCCTATTCCCTCAATTGCCTGAAGCAATACTCTTGTATCCCTTACGTTAGGCACATTCTCTATTGTTACTGTCTCATCTGTCATAATCGCTGCTGCCAGAATACCAAGTGCTGCATTCTTAGCTCCACCTATGGACACTTCTCCACAAAGTGGCACTCCACCTTTGACAACATACTGTTCCATACTTCGCACCTCAATTATCACTTACTTAATTATATCTATCACTTTAGTTTCTCAATCTTATTATAATGTGAGCCTCCAGATTCGCTTCTGGCACTCACATTATATTATGATATCCTGCCACAAAGTCCAATCATATATTCCAAACAACTTCTGCCGCTGATATCATATATAGTGTCTATATTAAATATTATATACATAGCAGCTATATATACTGCATCATAGCTGGTGGCTTTTGGCACCAACATCATATATATCATTATATTCCAAATGTATCATAAGTAATCATCAATACTCAAAAATATATTACCAATGTATACTCATAATTGATTACTTTAAATAATGTTGATATTCAAATCAATATCTTAATGATTATATCATACCTTTTTATTATGTCAACGATATTCAGTTAAAAACAGGGCATGGATTGCATATCCACGCCCCTAATTCATAAGCATCCTTAATTCTTGTTCACATAATCAAGTGGATTAACTCTTCTGCCATCTATCCATATTTCAAAATGCACATGTGGCGTTGTACTGTCACCTGTACTTCCACTAAGAGCTACCTGTTCACCTTGCTTTACCTGCTGTCCTTCATTTACAGTAATCTGACTGTTATGCCCATACCTTGTGATACTGCCATCCTCATGTTGTATATCTACACAATATCCATAACCTGAATACCATCCTGCTCTTGTTACAACACCATCTCTTGCTGCTTTTACAGAAGTTCCTATGCTGCATGACCAGTCCACACCATAATGCATTTCTCCATCCCTTAAACCATATCCTGATGAAAATGTTCCACCATTAATTGGCTTAATATATGCGGGAGGAGTAAGTGTTCCTACCGCTATTCTTGCCGGCTTAGACTCTACTGTAACATTTTCCTTAGTTATCTGTCTGTCAACTTCCTTGCCATTCTCATAAGTAACCGTGGCAACTACTGAACGATGACCTGTAGTACCCTCACTAAGTACATAATTAGTTCCTCTATAGTTGTTATTATCATCCATATACTGCGGCTCTGCCTGATAATCTTCCTCATATGAAAGCTGCTTTGTAGTAATAACTGTTATATCTGACTTGGGCACTGTTATAACAAGCTCATTTCCTGGAACTACAACTGTATCCTCGTCATAATCCTTATTGAGCTTTAACAGGTCATCTAAAGACATATCATGGTCTTTTGCTATCTGTGAAAGAGTATCTCCTTCTTTAACAATATAATAAGTATTAGTCTGACTTTCCTTTGTTATATCATTATATGCATCCTGCACTGTTGATAATTCAACTTTATCTGCATATACTGCATTGACTGATATATCCTGTGCAAAACCTATAGCCTGAATTTCGTCAGGTGTCTTCTTGCTCTCACCATTAGGACTTTCACTGTCTTCAAAGAATGAGGCAACTATCTGTGTATCCTGAACTGTAGTCTCTTCATTCTTCTCTATAGCTACCATATATGTTCCGTCTGCTGCCGGGTCTGCCTTAATAACAGGCTCAAACTCACTTGCCCTGTTATATGGCTGTATAAGCTTTGTAAATAACTCCTCTACTTCCTGCTTGGATGAAAGATTGACTGTATAATCACCTATTCTTACGGTGTATGCAAGCTGGTCTTCTACATCAACTATACAATCAAATAGCTGGCTGTATATAGAACTCTCAAGCTCCTTTTCTGACATTCTTTGTGCTATCGCCCTGTTTTCCCTGTCAATCTGGACATCGCAGTCCATATATACATAATCATCAAGCTGCTGACTTAACTGTAATCTCGCATTCGCCAGCGCAACATTAACCTCTTCCTCTGTATTGGCTGCCCCAACAGGTGTACCTTGAATAGATATGCTGTAATATCCAACCTCATTGTTAAGCATCTTTTTGGAAACAAATGGAATACCAACCACGATTGCAAGACAAGCCGCAAACATAGTTGAGATAAATGTAGTTCTTATCTTTCTACCATATCTTGTGATGCGTGTCATACGTTCCTCCAATATATTGTATCAATAACAGAATTAATCCCCGTAATAATTCTGTAACATTTTTGTAACAAATTTATACTACCACGCATACATTTATTTGTAAAGCATTTTTCAGTACTTTAAAAAGGTTTTATATATATTTTATAAATACAAATATTCAGTCTATTATTTCTTTTTTACTGAGTATCCGAAACGTCCAAGATGTTCGCCCAATGCATAGTACTGACCATGTGAATATGACACAAGTTCGGCCTTTTCAAGATGAAGAGTTCCCTTCTTATCAAGCAGTGATTCATCGACATTAACTGCCACTACCTCTGCTATAAACATATCATGGCTTCCAAGTTCTATGATGTCCTTTACTTTACATTCGATATTGACAGGGCTTTCTTTGATAGCCGGTGCGTTTATCTTGACTGACTTTTCCGGTGTCAGGTGCATATCTGCAAACTTATCTGTGTCCTTTCCTGACCTCACACCGCAATAGTCGGTTGCACGACACAGTCTTTTAGTTGTGAGGTTTATGACAAATTCACCTGACTCTTTTATTATATTATGGCTGTATCTTTCTTTTCTCACCGATATTGACACCATCGCAGGGTCGGAACATATTGTTCCTGCCCACGCAACTGTTATAATATTGGGCTTTTCGTCACCTCTCTGGCAGCTTACCATAACTGCTGGAACTGGGTATAGCATATTTCCGGGTTTCCATGTCTGTTTACTCATATTGTATTACTCCTTGTCTTCTTTTTTATTGTTTTGTCTGATTGGCTTTCTTCTGCAATATTTGCGCTTTGCTAGCTTTTTTAACTTCCGCTAATTCACCGTGCAGGTTCAAGAAAGCTGTCGCTTTCTTGAACTGTCGGGCTGCGCCCTATCAGACAAAAGAATAAATAAGCGCTTTGTGCCAGCACAAGCGCTCCTTTATTCTTTCGTCTGGCACGGCTTGGCTTACACACAGTATACTACAAATTTTTTGAAAGTTTCTACTATATATCGAAGTATTCTTCAAATTATTTTCATATGTGCTTTAACTTTAACAAATTAATGAATTTCTTCAATTTATCAACGCATTTCAGTTGTATCATTGGCTTAATTATGTTAATATTATTTTAATAAAATATTCATAATGAATTGGAAGTCACGAGGGATTCTGATTCATATTTTTATTATTATTTATTATTTTAATTGGAGGACATTTATGTTAGGAAATGTTATCGTAGGACAGTCTGGTGGACCAACTTCCGTAATCAATTCAAGTCTTGCAGGTGTATTTAAGACAGCAAAGGACAGAGGAGCTAATAAGGTATATGGTATGCTTCACGGAATTAAAGGGCTTCTTGATAAGCAGTATGTAGACCTTTCAGAGAAGATTAAGACTGATATCGATATTGACCTTTTAAAAAGAACACCTTCTTCTTACTTAGGTTCATGTCGTTATAAGCTTCCTGAAATCTCAGATGACAGAGAAACTTATGAGAAGATTTTCGAAATCCTTAGAGAACTCAATATATCTTACTTCTTCTATATTGGTGGTAACGATTCAATGGATACTATCAAGAAGCTTTCTGATTATGCACTCCTTATCGGAAGCGACATAAAGTTTATGGGTGTTCCTAAGACTATCGACAACGACCTTGCAGTTACAGACCATACTCCTGGCTTTGGTAGTGCTGCCAAGTTTATTGCCGCTACTATGAAAGAGATTATACGTGATGGTCTTGTTTATGATTATCCAACAGTTACTATCGTTGAGATTATGGGACGTAATGCCGGATGGCTTACAGCAGCTTCTGCACTTGCAAGAGGCGAAGACTGTGAAGGCGTAGACCTTATTTATCTTCCAGAGAAGGTATTTGATATCGACCACTTCCTTGAAAGAGTTAAGGAGATAGCTTCTAAGGGTCGTTCAATGGTTATCGCTGTTTCAGAAGGTATCAAGGTTATGGACGGAAGATATGTATTCGAACTTTCAGAGCATGTAGAGTTTGTTGATGCTTTCGGTCATAAGCAGTTAGCTGGTTCTGCTAAGTTCCTTGCTAACAAAGTGGGTTCTGAACTTGGTATCAAGACAAGAGCTATCGAATTATCTACACTTCAGCGTTGTGCAGCACATATGACATCACGTACAGATATCACAGAAGCTTTCAACGTTGGTGGTGCTGCTGTTAAGGCTGCATTTGAAGGTGAAACCGGTAAGGTTGTAGTACTTAAGAGAGTTTCTGATGACCCATATATGTGCATTACTGAAACTCATGATGTTCATCAGATTGCTAACATCGAAAAGAAGGTTCCACTTGAGTGGATTACAGAGGATGATTTCGTTACAGAAGACCTTATTCACTATATCAGACCATTGATTCAGGCTGAACTCTCACCAATCATGGTTGATGGTCTTCCAAGACATCTTAATGTAAACATGGATTAGTATACGATTATATGCTTAAGAGCATATAATAACCTCGCCTATACTTTTCTATAATTTTATTGTACATAGCTATAGGAAACCGCCCCATATCTGGACATCCATTCAGATATGGGGCGGTTTCCTAGTTATTTTAGTCAGGAATAAGGTCAAAGATAAAAATTTTCCCAATTTCATGCTTCTTTATCATAAGCAAGGGAATATTTTCTATTATTTTATTAAATGTCAGATTCAACTATATCATTATTCTTTAGCAGCCTCTGAAAACACAATGCTGTACTGGTCTGACGGGCATACCTGATATATAAAAGAAGATAATAATGTCTTCGCATTCTCAAGCGCCTTATCATAAAGTCCATTACTTATAGCATCACTTAATGCATCATCTGTGAGCTGCTTAACCGCATCGTTATGTTCTATAAGTGTAATAGGTGTAAATATGCTTGTGCTCTCATGAAGCACTTTAAATGAGTCCAGGTCAAGCTCACAGGAAAGTGCTTTAACTTCTGGAATCTGCACATATATAGTATTCTTAGTATCTTCTGTATCACCAAAATTCCACACAACATCACTAAAGTTAATACCTGCTTTAATATTAGTGTTATATGTATATATGTACTTCGACTCAGTAAATGGTATAGATATATCAAAAAGCTTTCTATCCTTGGTTTCAACTCTCACAGAAGTCGTTGTAACCGACTGTGTGGCAAGCTCACCAATATTTTCAAAACCAAGCTGTGTTACTTTTCCGTCAGTCTGATAACTTACTGAAGCCGTTTTTTTAGTGTAAATAAGAGCTATCACAAGTGCTGCTATTATAACAATACTTATAACAGGACTGATACTTAAAAAGCTTATATGTAATCTTTTTTTATGTTTTTTAGGGGAACCTGGATTATCTGTATAATCATTACTCATATTATCCTCCATTTTCTGCATATAACATATATGGCTGCATTGGTGTAATCATTAGCATATATTATTATGTACGGAGCAAAAGGTATTTTGTCCATAAATGCTAATCTTTCGTGATTATAACATATAATCCAGAACTAAGGAAGAATGTGTATCATAAAATCAGCCTCTTCTCTTTCTTATACACACATATCCAAGTCCAAAAACTACTGCTGCACTTACCGCAGACAGTGCTGCATATAATCCCATATGTAATGTATCGCCTGTCTTTACAGTACCTGAGGAATTATCTGTAGAACCTGTGCTGTCTGTATCAGCATTTCCTGTTGTTGTCAAGTCAGAAACTGTAGTACCATCTGTAGCAGAATTATCCGCATCCTCTTTAACAACCGGATTCTGGTTAGTATCACCAGCCCACTCTATGCTTAAGCTGTGAAGCATAGTTGAATTCTGCCATCCGCCTGTTCCTGTTGTTCCTGTGTGCTGTATAGCAACGCCTCCATAAGCATTGGCATCTATATCTGCTGTTAAGTCAACCGCATGTACATATCCGGCTGCTGCCTGGTCTGCAAGCTGTGCTGTAGGTGTTTCTACGTGTGCTGTAAGCTTACCGCCCTCTGCCTTTAAGGTTATCTCACATCCAGTAAGGAAGCAGGATGCTATAACCTCATCTGATATATAAGATGTATTGCCGTTATCATATTTTACAAGTACAAATGTTACTGCGTTTGAAGCTGCCTTTGTCCTTACTATTCTTAATGCATAGCCTGTAAGTGTAGAAGTATCAAACTTAACGCATACATCCATATACTGTCCTGCACTACCAAAGCCCTGACCTGCTGTTTTGGCTGGGTCTGCAACAAGCTTTACAGTCATATCACCATATTCACCTTCAACTGGTGTATACATAAGTCTTGAGCCCTGTGTTCCCTGATATATTCCTGCACCTACTGAACCATTACCAGTTTCACCGTATACCCAAGGGGTATCAGTGTCCTCACCCTTCCAGCTTCCAAAGCTTTCTGTATCGGCTGGCCTGTAAGTATCTACAGTCCAGAAGCCCGGTTTAATCTCTGGCTGTTTAACTGTTGGGAAGTCTGAGAAATCTGTTGTATAGTTCTTTGTTTTAATATCCTTTGCACTTATTGCCTCGCTATATACCGTCTTTATCGCATCGCCTAAGTCACTTCTTATATTCTTAGGTGCAACCGTGGCACAGATATAATATCCTATATCACCTGCTGTAAGCGTGTATGTATACTGAGGATTATCCATAGTTGACACTGCCACTAATACAGGGTCGCTTCCATTTGCATCACTGCATCTGTACCAGTTGATAACGGACATATCTGCCCTGTCGCCAAGGTTAAGCTTATAATCAGCCTTAAGTGTGCCATCACCATTATTAATCACCTCTGGAAGCTTTGTCCATGAAGGTGCCGTAAGCTTGCTTGGCTTAACTGTTATGGCAGTTGCTGCACACAAACCACTCTCTGTAGCTGCTTCAATAATTACCTCTTTAGCCTCATCCTCATTATTAACACCTTCTACTACACAGTTTCCATCCTTGTTATCCTTTATTGAAACATATGCTTTATATTCATCTGCAACGCTGTAAGTAATCTTCTGGCTTGTATCTGTGTCACCATAGAAGTACTTGATATCTGCCGTAAGTGTGGCTGTTTCACTTCCCGACTCTATAGTATCCGCTGTACTTGTTATATTAAGCTGTGTAGCTATGCTGTCCGCACCACTCTTTACTGCTATATCCTTAACATCAAGTGGGTCCCAGTCATCACTGCCTTTTAACAGATTGTAAGTATTGTAATATACCTTGCCGCCATCTTCTATCCTATATGCGTTAAGCACCTGTTTTCCGGTCATATCAACTGTTTCAGCAGCATCTTTTCCTGCTATAATGATGCTTTCGCCATTGTGCGTTATATTGTACTGATAGCACTTAAGTGACTTATCTGGATACTTTGTCCATGCAATTCCGAAAGGAATACTGAAGTTGCTCTTATATGCGCAGTCTACTGCTGTTATTGTTCCGCCTTCCTTTGTGAAATACTGCATAGGCTCTGCCTCGACATTTAAGACGACACTGTTAAATGTACATCCTAAAAATGTAGAACCTGTGTTGTATGATGAATACAAAGGTCTGTTTCCATAGAAATCAAAGTCGCAGCCGACAAACACTGCATTACCATTAATCGCATCATCTGTGCTCTCAAAGTGGCAGTTATTGTAAAGGCTTCTTAAAGCGCCACCTATAGGGTCAAGATTAAGACGGCTGATAAAGTTACAATTATCTGCAAACATCTTATCACCAGACATATCTGCAAGCTGTGCCTGTGTGATAGTTGATGTTCTCTTGTCAACATTTAACTCTGAAAGAAGCGGATACTTAAGGTCAACGCTGCAGTAGTTACCTATGGTAATATTCTTAACTGTGAGCGCACCCTTACAGTTAAACCTAAACATCGTATAGTTACCATTAGAAGCGTGTGACTGTCCTCTGTTTCCTGCAAACACTACATTATATGGGTCTTTTGTAAGTCCCTCTATAGTAAGATAATCACTATCAATAATCATTCCATAAGGAACTCCGTAAGTCTTATCAGGCTGCATGGTATCTGTCGCTGCCGGGTCATCTATCCAGTATACATAAGGTGCAACATATACTGTCATCGGACTCTCCTCTGTTCCCTGCTTCAAGCTTTCACTTCCCAGCGTCTTTGTGATATCGTTGTATACATATGGATACTTGTCCGCAATCTCATCGGAAAGCGAACCGTCCAGATATATCGCCGTTTCTGACAACTCTATAGTCTGCGAATTATACTTAATATAAGTGCCACCAAACTCTATTGGGTCACTCTCGTCAAGTGACTTATAATTATCCTCGTCACTGTTAATATCCTTTACTGCTGTGTAAATGCTTCTTACCTGCATACTATCATCCTCCTGCGCCATAATATTACCCGGAAATGCTGCTATATTTCCAACAACAAGCAGTCCCGACATAACACCTGCCATGATAGATGAAACTAATCTTTTCCTTCGTATCATATCTGTTGCCCTTCCTTTCCTGATATAAATATAGTAAATCTTCATTCCCTGTTACTTTTTACGCCAGCAGAACTTATGAAGCCCACATTTCTGTCTCAATGATTTTATATTGTTCACGTTAAACTTATGTATTGATTATAACACACATTGTACTCATATTAATACATAAAATTTGCAGGAAACTTGTAAAAATACTTAAAATATGTTAGCTTGTAACATAATGTAGCTTAATAACTCTGCGTGGCTACCTACAAAAATACTTAAAATATGTTAGCTTGTAACTAATTAATGCTATGATGTTAGGGTCAAAGGCCCAACTATGATACAGTTATTTTATGATACCAGGGTCAAAAGGTCTAAACACACACGAGCTTGCTCATAAGTGGGTGAATGACCTTGTGACCCCAACATCATTTTATTAGCAGAAAGGAAATACAACGATGTTCAGATTATGGTGTAAATTATTCGATAATTCCAATCATATGATTAAAGATATGGTCGCTGTCAATGACGACCCCGAACTTAACAGAACAAGAAAAATATTTGATGGCATAAAAGAAGCCTGCTATGAATTTGACTTAAGCGAGCCTATGTGGTTCGATTCAAATATAGCAGACTTCAAACGCCACTCTAAAGTACGCTTTACAAGCGATAACTTTATTGACGATATTGATTTTTCATATATGGAGATACAGGTTATCGAAGAGGACTAACCCTTTATTCATTAATATCAAGGTTTACTCCCTTAAGCCCGATAAATGCAGTATCATCAAGTCCACCTTCCGCATGTCCTATAAGCCACTTATTAGCAGCTGCAAGAAGTGCATCTTCACTTTCAGCAATGTTGTTATGTACTCTTGTATGCTTTGATGTAAGCGGATAATTAGTTCCTTTAGGAAGCACTACTGCAACCTGAAAACCATTTCCATCCACACCACAAGGTGCATAATGAAGAGTTGTTGCATATACCTCAACTGCTGTTCCTGCTGGCACTAAAAATGCCTTTACATTGGCTGTATCGTAAGTATGCTCCTTACTTACGTCTGTCAGAAGTCCAAGCATAAGTATCATATCTGTAGCAGCTATATTAATCTCTGAGTCCCTGTGATATTCAAGGGCATTAAGCTTGCTGTTATGTCCATTGCAGTAACCTATCTGAACTGGCATTTCCCCGTATACAATCTGTGATATATCAAGTCTTACCGGAAGTGCTTCAAGCTCCTTTACTGCTGGTTCATACACAACGCCTGCTGGAACTGGTGTCCTCTTTAATTCTTCTATAAGTGCTGTAAAATCCACATTATCTACAACACGTCCATACTTTCTGAATTCATCATCATTCACTGATAATATCTGCATATTCTTCTCCTTCTAAAGCCCATTATTTCTAAGTGTTTTTTAAGACATTTTAATTACATTTATTATGTTCATCCTGCTTCATTACTCTGTAATTCATACAAGTTTAAAACACCTTATGCCATGATTATTCTACTGCATTTCTCTTCTCGCCCTTAGTAAATGCAACAATATTCTCATACACTTCATCCATAAGCCTTGTTCTTGCCTCAACTGTTCCCCATGCAACATGAGGTGTTATAACAAGCTTAGTGCTGTCCTTTATTCTAAGAAGTGGATTGTCTGCTTCTATAGGCTCTTTTCCAAGCACGTCAAGTCCTGCACCGGCTATCTTTCCGGCATCAAGCGCATCTGCAAGGTCAGCATCATTAACTATAGGACCACGTCCAAGATTAAGTAATATCGCACTTGTCTTCATCTTATCAAATGCTGCACTGTCGAAAAGATTATTAGTCTTATCATTAAGTGGTGCATGTATAGACACGATGTCCGATTTTTTCAAAAATTCATCAAGTTCTTTTCTTTCATAAGGAACATCCTGTGTCCTGCCGCTCGCAGAATAATATATAACCCTGCATCCAAAGTCAGCTGCAATCTTAGCCACACCCTTGCCTATAGTTCCAAGTCCTACGATACCCCATGTCTTTCCTGTAAGTTCGTGGAATACATTTGAAAAATGTGAAAAAATCGGACATTTTGCATATTCACCTGACTTAACATAATCATCATAATAACTCATCTTTTCTATGAGATATAATCCAAGCGCAAATGTGTGCTGGACTACTGAATCTGTTGAATAACCTGCAACATTGGCTACTCTTATATTCTTTTCCTTTGCATAAGCTACATCAATATTGTTATATCCTGTTGCTGTTTCTGCTATCATCTTAAGTGCCGGCGCTGCATCAATAAATTCCTTATCAGCCTCTATCTTATTGATAATAACAACCTCCGGATTGTACTCACTCACTCTTTTAAGAGCCTCTTCTCTTGTACTTGTGGAATAACTCTTAACCTCTCCAAGTTCATAGTACTTGTCAATATTGACATCATCACCATATGTAGATGAGTCTAACATAAGTATTTTCATAAGCTGCCTCCATTTCTTAAAAGCCTCAACTTTTAGTAATATGTATTACAAAACTTTTCTATCAACATTATACTTCCACAATATATATTTTTCAACGTATTTTTTCTTACATAACATAGCGTGTTTTCCTTGTTTTCGACAAATAATAATAGTATAATTATTATAATATTTGTACGATTAAAAGGAGGATATATATTTATGATTAATTGGAACAATCTGGATACACTTGCGTCTTTTAAGGAGCTTAAGGATACTAAAGCTGTAGACCTTGTATCTGCTATGTCTGGAGAGTCTGGCGCTGACAGGGTTAAGAGCTTTAACATACCTATGGCAGAGGGACTTAACTACAATTATGCTGCCAAGCAGGTAGACTCAGATGTATTAGACAAGCTCGTAAAGCTTGCAGATGAAGCACAGCTTGCTGATAAGTTTGCAGCTCTTTATAACGGCGAAGTTGTAAACACTGGTGAGAAAAGACTTGTTCTTCACCATATGACACGCGGCCAGCTCGGTGAAGCTGTAGAAGCTGAAGGCGTTGACAAGAGAACTTTCTATAAGACACAGCAGGAACGTATCGCTGAATTTGCCAATAAGGTACATAGCGGTGAGATCGCCAATGCTGCCGGTGAAAAGTTTACAACTGTAGTACAGATAGGTATCGGCGGAAGTGACTTAGGTCCTCGTGCGATGTACATAGCCCTTGAAAACTGGGCTAAGAAGAACAACTCCTTCAAGATGGAGGCTAAGTTCATAAGTAATGTTGACCCGGATGATGCATCAGCAGTACTTGCTTCTATTGACGTTGCACATTCATTATTTATACTTGTATCTAAGTCAGGTACTACTCTTGAAACTCTTACTAATGAGTCTTTTGTTAAGGATGCTTTAAAGAAGGCAGGTCTTGAACCGGCAAAGCATATGATTGCTGTAACTAGCGAAACTTCACCTCTTGCAAAGAGCTCTGATTACCTTGATGCATTCTTTATGGATGATTATATCGGAGGACGTTTCTCTTCTACTTCTTCTGTCGGCGGTGCTGTATTATCACTTGCTTTCGGACCAGAAGTATTTGCAGCATTTCTTGATGGCGCTGCCAAGGAAGATAAGCTTTCTATGAACAGCGACCCACTCAAGAATCCAGAAATGCTTGATGCCCTCATCGGCGTATATGAGCGCAATGTACTCGGTTATGAATGTACAGCAGTACTTCCTTACTCACAGGGCTTAAGCAGATTTCCAGCACATTTACAGCAGCTTGATATGGAGTCTAACGGTAAGTCTGTAAACAGATTTGGTGAGCCGGTAGATTATCCTACAGGTCCTGTTATATTTGGTGAACCGGGTACTAACGGACAGCACTCATTCTATCAGCTTTTACATCAGGGTACTAACATTGTTCCTCTTCAGTTCATCGGCTTTAGAAACAGCCAGCTTGAAAATGATGTTACTATTCAGGACAGCACAAGCCAGCAGAAGTTATGTGCCAATGTAGCAGCCCAGATTGTTGCATTTGCCTGCGGAAAGTCCGACGATAATCTTAACAAGAACTTCAAGGGTGGCAGACCTTCAAGCATAATAACAGGTGATGCCCTCACTCCTGAAACTCTTGGTGCTCTTCTTGCACACTTTGAGAATAAGATTATGTTCCAGGGCTTCTTATGGAATATAAACAGCTTCGACCAGGAAGGTGTACAGCTTGGAAAGGTGCTTGCTAAGCGCGTGCTTGCACATGATACTGACGGAGCACTTAAGGTATATAGTGAGTTACTTAATATATAATTAAAAATTGACAAACGGATAATATAGAATAAGCGGAGTACATATACTGCACCCCGCTTATTTTATAATTAACTCTTTTTCTTTTGCGCTCATTATATCGTAGCTACTAATTCCTTAATAAGCTTAACCGAATTAGCTATAGCCTGCTTCTCAAATGTAGGATAATCCATTGTTGCGCTGTCATCTGCCTTGTCTGATATGGCTCTTAAGATTACAAATGGAACCTTGTTAAGATAAGCTGCCTGTGCTATGGCTGCGCCTTCCATCTCTGTGCAATATCCGTCAAAGTTAGATGATATTCTTTCCTTAACAGTCTTATCTGATATGAACTGGTCGCCGCTGACAATACGCCCGATATGTGTTCCTATCTCTGGAAGAACCTTTTTGCAGGCTTTATCTGCAAGCTCTATAAGCTTCTTATCTGCTTCAAATGATAATACTTCCATTCTTGGAATTTGTCCTAAAGGATATCCAAAGCCTGTTGCATCCATATCATGGTGAAGTACATCACTTGATATAACAATATCAGCTATGTTAATCTCTGCCTTTAAAGAACCTGCAATTCCTGTATTGATAACATAATCCACATTAAAGTCATCTACTAATATCTGTGTGCATACAGCAGCATTAACCTTACCAATTCCGCTCCTTACAACTACAACATCCTTACCATTAAGCTTTCCAGCCTTAAATGTCATACAAGCCTTGCTTTCTTCACGCTCAATCTGCATAACTTCCACGATCTGGGCTACCTCTTCATCCATCGCTCCTATAATACCTATCATGATTATACCATCCTTTTTCTTTAAATATTATGTACTGATTTACTCTTTTCTGGCTCTATACTCATAAATTCGCACTAACATTATTATACTAACACAGTAAATCTTTCTATTCAACTTCTTAAATTATATACCCTTATTTTATTATATCTGAAGTATAGTAATAAAAAATATATATTATATCATAATCATTAAAAAATATTTATTAATATACTCAATAAATAATTCTTAATATGACAGCCCCTTAAATAATCCCACCTCTATTTAATTCCTGCTTTACAATTCATATAATCCTCTCTTGTATGTTATCCTTTATAATGTTAAGATGTAAAGGTCTCAAGTTCAAAAGTCTTATTGTGCAGGCACGAAAGACTTTTTGACCTTTTGCACCTTACATCATGTTAATATATAACGATGTAAATAATTAATATCTAATATACAGAAAGGCGGAATATAATTATGAAGTATACAACAAAAGGCGTGTGCTCACGTTCTATAGAATTTGATGTAGTTGATAATAAAGTTACTGGTGTTAAGTTTGAGGGAGGATGTTCTGGTAATACACAGGGCGTTGCTGCTCTTGTTGAAGGCATGGATGTCAACGAAGCTATCAAGCGTATGAAAGGTATTAAGTGCGGTTTTAAGCCAACATCATGTCCTGACCAGCTTGCCAATGCACTTGAACAGTATCTTGCAAAAGCTAACTAAAATTATACCTGCGGAATGGAGATAATATGGGTTCAGTAAGCCGTTTCAAAAGAATATATATAGAAATTACAAGCACCTGCAACCTGAAGTGTTCGTTCTGTCAGGAAACAAAACGTCCACCTCACTTTATGTCGATTGAAGAATTCGGACATATTCTTGATGAAGTCAAGCCGTATACGAATTACATTTATCTGCACGTAAAAGGTGAACCTATGCTGCATCCTGAACTTGAAACTATTCTTTCAATGTGCAGTGATGCCAATATGACAGTCAACTTAACGACTAATGGAACTCTGCTTTATAAGAAGCTTGACACACTTATAAAGCAGCCTGTACACCAGATAAATGTATCTATGCACAGTGCTGATGACAACGACTGCATAGATATGGACAACTATATTAATGAGCTTTTTTATTCCTGTGAAGAGATATTAGAAAAGACAGAAACCGAAATATCCCTGCGACTATGGAATACCAAAAAAGAACCAACACTTTTTAATAAGCGCAACTGTACAATAAAAAGACATTTATATGTCAATGTCCAAAGTCCTTTTGAATGGCCTGAGCTTAACAACACTTACTGTAATGAGCGCGGCTTCTGTCAAGGACTTAGAACACATATCGCTATACTAAGCGATGGCACTGTAACTCCATGCTGTCTTGATGGCAACGGTGTTATGAAGCTCGGCAATATATTTGACACCCCGCTTAAGGATATTCTTGAGTGTAAACGAAGTGTCGAATTCATCAAAGGTTTTCATAATAAATACGCTGTAGAGCCTTTATGTAAGCATTGCAGCTTTAAGGAAAGATTTGCACATAAAATGTAAGCACCTCATATGAGTGCGCGGAAATGAGGATTAATAATGAAGAAAATAGTACTTACCGGCGGTGGAACTGCTGGTCATGTAACACCTAATATAGCTCTGCTTCCAAGCCTTAAAGAGGCTGGATATGAAGTATTCTATATTGGTTCATACAATGGAATTGAAAAAAGTCTGATTGAAAGTCTTGATATACCTTACTATGGAATATCATCCGGAAAGTTAAGAAGATATAAGAGCTTTAAGAACCTTACCGACCCTTTCAGAGTTATTAAAGGTTACTTTCAGGCAAGAAAGCTTATGCGCCGCATTAAGCCTGATATAGTATTTTCAAAGGGTGGCTTTGTGTCTGTTCCTGTTGTACTTGCAGCGGGTCATAAACACATTCCCGTTATAATACATGAATCCGATATGACACCTGGACTTGCCAACAAGATAGCCATGAGAAAAGCAACACGTATATGCTGCAACTTTCCTGAAACTATCAAGTATCTTCCTAAAGATAAGGCCGTCCTTACAGGTTCTCCTATAAGACAGGAGCTTCTTCTTGGCAACAAGCTCGCCGGACTTGAATTATGTAACTTCACACCAGATAAACCTATTATTATGGTTGTTGGCGGAAGTACTGGTGCTGTCCATGTAAATGAAGCTGTAAGAAAAATTCTTCCTGAACTTTTAAAGAAGTTTCAGGTTGTACACCTTTGTGGAAAAGGCAAAACAGATGCTTCACTTAATAATATTAATGGTTATGTGCAGTTTGAATATATCAGCGAGCAGATGCGTGACCTCTTCTCCATAAGTGATATTGTCATATCAAGGGCAGGCGCTAACTCTATATGTGAACTGCTTGCTTTAAAGAAGCCTAATCTTTTAATTCCGCTATCTGCTAATGCAAGCCGTGGCGACCAGATACTTAATGCAAAGTCCTTTAAAGAACACGGATATTCAAGTGTTATATTTGAAGAAGACCTTACACCTGAGTCTCTTTTAAATGCTGTTAATGAACTGTATGAAAACAGACACTCTTACATTAACAATATGGCAAAGAGCAAAGAAAGCAATGCCATACCTATAATTATGGAACTTATAGAGCAGTGTTCTCTTCATTCTTAAGTTACATTTTTATCTGGTATTATACAATGATGTCAGGGTCAAAATTCCCCAACTTCGATGCCTACGGATTGTTCCGTGATACACAATCCTACAATTAAAGAATTATATATAAAGCGCCTGCTATACCGTATATAGATAATATAGCTATGCCAGACCTGTGGCATGTTACCGGGGATAGGAATTACACCATATATCAGCAGCTTCCTGATACTTCAGCTATTGTTATAACGTATAATGTTAAAGCAGGCGCTAGTTTTTCTACTCCACAAAATATGCATCAGGATTGACAGGTTCTCCATATTGTGTGAGCTTAAAGTACACTCCAGGACCTTCTTCTATATAATATGCACTAGGGCTTGCCACGGTACCTATAAGCTGGCCTGCAACAACTTTATCACCTTTTCTTAGATTAACATTTTCTATAAGACCTGTTGTTGTTTCATATCCATTACCGATTGAAACTGTCACTGTTGTGCCAGTCTCTGAAAGTTCTGCAACGTCTGTGACTATTCCAGAAGCCGCAGCTCCTACATTAGTTCCTACTTCTGAGCTTATAATAATTCCAGGACTGCATTTGTATACACCAAGGCTCTTAAAAAGCACAGTTTCATCCATACTGTAATCAAGAGTAATATGTCCTAATACCGGCCATGCAAGCTTATTGCTCTCATCAAAAGAAAAGCTCTTCATAGCCTCCGCCATAACCTCCTCTGATGACATTGTTGGTGGAACTGTAGGTTCTTCTGTCACATTTTCCTTATCAGCCTTAGCTGCAACTGTTGTGCTTTCAGTTGCAGATATATCGCTGTCCTCTGCCATTCTGCCTCTTGCATTGGCCTCCTGTAGTATTTCTTCTGTTCCCAGCTCATCTATCTCATCGGTTACATCTTCTGTTTTTATCGCAACATTCTCTTCGGTTTCATTCAGATTGACTATGTTATTATTGCCCCCTCTGTTGGCATTGACACTTTTTATGACTGAAACAACGCCAATAATAAGCGCTGCAATTATTCCCAACGAAATAACTGTAGACACAATCTTTACCGTATTCTTTTTACGCTTATCCATATTAACCTCCATTCTGCACATATAATGCACAATATAATAACCAAGCTGCTCACTACACTTATGCACTCATTGCTTGTGATGTTAATATGTTTTCCACTTATTCTGTTACTTATTCATATATATTGGGGATTATTTAAGATTGTTTAAAATTTACTACTGTTAATCAGTTATCAACTGATTTTAATTCATATAAAAACCTGATTTTATTATTATGATGTAATGGAGCAAAATATCAGAAAAGCCGTTTATGCTTGCATAATCAGGCATTGGACTTTTAGCCCCGCCTTGCAGGCCTAAGAACACTTCCACTTTCTTAAGCCTCCGGGCATTCTACCTATAATCTTAAAGCCAAAAACACTCAGCTTTTCGTTATCTTTTTCTGATACAACTCGTTTTATGCACACTATTATGAGTCGAAATATCTCATCTTAGCTTCTGCTCTTGCTCTCTTTTCCATATTCTCTACGGCAGCATTAGACTCCCCATACATAGAGCCTAAGTTATTAGCCATCTTATTCTTACATCTTTCGCAAAATCTTCCTGATTTTATTGATACTCCACATCTCTCACATGTAATTCCGATAGACGAACCCTCAGTTATCATAAGTCTTTCCTGTCTTATCCACTGTTCTATCTGCCTTGCACTTACATCACATTCCTCTGATACTTCGTTGATAGTTGCTGCCGGATGCTCATCTATATATTCCTTAACATCCTGAAACTTGTCCTCCATTCTTTCCACACAATTAGGGCATAAATTACGATAAGGTCCTGATCCACCTACAAAATTAAATAACCTTCCACACATTTTACAGTTTCTTACTTCCATAATATCCTCCAATCCAGCATATTGTCACTTCTTCTGTCTATATTCATATATGTATACAATATCAATTCCCACAAATGTATAACCCTATATAAAAGCCGCTGTCATTAATTCTACAACCCGCTGTCTGCAACATCCAAAAATCAGTAAGCCCTAGAAACCATTCCCTATACACAATGTTATTGCATATACATTGTCTGTACCATACTCTTTAAGACACTTTGCACATGCATCTATAGTCGCTCCCGTTGTATATATGTCGTCAACAATCAATACTTTATTATATCTTATACCATTATAATATATTTGAAAAGCATTTTGAAGATTTTTAACTCTTTCTATGTTATTAAGTTCCTTCATAGGGGTTGTTTTCTTAACACGGATAATATAATTCTCATCGACTGGTATATGGAGTTTCTTTGAAAGGCTGCATGCAATAAGCCCTGCCTGATTATACCCTCTCTGCCTGTACCTTTCCTTGTGTATCGGAACAGGAATAATAACATCCGGCTCCCACATATTTATAACTATGCCACATTCCCTTGCAATCTCAGCAGCATACACATCTGCATACTCCCTTTTATTGCGGTACTTAAATCTGTATATGGACTGCTTTATGCCATCTGAATACTCATACAGGCTTATTGCCTGGTCGTATAAATGCCTTGTTTTCGTGCAGTCAGTGCAGTAATCTCTGTCATTATCCTCCAGTGCCTTACCGCACTTTATACAGGTTGGTTCCTTAACATACTTTATGTTATCATAACACCAAGGACATATATCCAGTCTTTTTCCACCTCTTATCACTCTCGGTTTTGAACAAATAGGACATGCAGGTGGAAATACAGCATCCTCTATGCCGTTTATTATATTTTTTATTACATTTTCTGCACCTTTATACGATGCACTATCTCCCTTAATACTAAGTATATCCCCTTTATTTTTCATTAATCCCCCATTAAGTTATACTCATTGCTAATATGCTATTAATTATTAAAACTCCATCCCCTGTGCCAGCTCACGTATACGCATATCAAGTGAGGTATATCTTCTGGCATCTGACTCATTGGCTGCCATCTGCATAAATATATCCTCCTCGCCTATCATACACACGCACTTTCTGGCTCTTGTGATGGCTGTATACAGAATATTGCGGTTCATAAGCATCCTTGGTCCTGTATACATAGGAATAATAACTGCCGGATATTCACTTCCCTGCGCCTTGTGCACAGTTATCGCATACGCAAGTTCAAGCTCGTCAAGATTATCAAAGCTGTACTCCACATATCTTCCATCTTCAAACCTGACAGTCATACTTTTGTTAAATGGAACTATCTCCTTAACTATTCCCGTATCACCGTTAAATACTCCACTGCCCTGTTCAATAACAATTCCGTTATTATTTCTTTTCATCCAGTCAAGCTGATAATCGTTTTTTATCTGCATAACCTTATCGCCTTCCCTGAAAAGCGTATCGCCATGCTTTTTCTCCATCTTTGCCGCACTTGCTGGATTAAGATATTCCTGAAGGACTGTGTTAAGCCTCTCTACCCCGACCGCCGACTTTCTTGATGGCGTAAGCACCTGGATTTCACTTACGTCCGCATCCACATACTTAGGAAGCTTCTCTTTCACAACAGTCTTTAATGCAGCTATTATCGCCTCAGCACCATGTCTGTGTATAAAAAGAAAGTCCTTGCTGTACTTATTAAGTGTAACCTGTTCTCCTTTATTTATCCTGTGCGCATTGGTTATTATTTCACTTTCTGCCGCCTGTCTGAATATTTTTTCGAGCTTTACGACATTAAAGCACTCAGAATATATAATGTCCTTTAACACATTTCCGGGACCGACACTTGGAAGCTGGTCAACATCCCCGACAAGTATAAGTCTTGTTCCTACAGGAACCGCCTTAAGAAGCGCATTCATAATATTAATATCAACCATTGACATCTCATCGACTATGATGACATCCGCCTCAAGAGGATTTTCCTGATCCCTGTTAAAATGCATACCAAGCCCCGCTGATGCACTTCGTTTTTCACCATCAAGCTCTGCAAGCCCACCACCTGCTATCTCAAGAAGTCTGTGAAGTGTCTGTGCCTCCACACCACAGGTTTCTGTCATACGCTTAGCCGCCCTTCCCGTCGGTGCAGCAAGCCTTATATCAAGTCTTTCCATCTCAAAATACTTGATTATGGCATTAATAGTAGTCGTCTTTCCTGTACCGGGACCACCTGTGATAATCACAAGTCCATTAAGTGCAGCATCAACAACCGCCTGCTTTTGTATATCGTCAAGCTCTATATTTTCTGTTTTTTCAATGTCAGCAATTCTTTCATATACATTTTCAACATTCTCATCACACTGTATATTAAGTTCAAGCAGATTTTTCGCTACATTCTGCTCCATACGGTAATACATTGCCGAATATACATTCCACTGGTTATGCTCATCCTCATCTGTGGTATCAGAATTATCCTCTGCCACATTTTTCTTGATAACAATCTTCTTATCTATGGCAAGGTCACTTATAAAATGTTCATAATCTTCTATCTTAACATCTAAAAGCTGCTCTGCCTGAGTCTTTAACATATCATATGGCAGGTATGTATGCCCCTGTAATGTCGCCTGATTAAGACAATACAACATACCGCTTTTTATTCTGAAGTCCGAATTACCTTTAATTCCGACCTTCGTTGCAATAGCATCTGCTTTTTTAAAGCCTATACCCTCAATATCATCTGCAAGCCTGTATGGATTATCTGTGATAATCGTGTATATGCTGTTGCCGTATTTTTTGAATATTTTGTTAGCAAGATTCATCTGGATGCCATAATCCTGAAGATACATAACAGCCTTTCTGGTATCTCTCTTACCAGCATACTGCTGCGCTATATCCATCGCCTTGTTATAACTTATTCCTTTAATACCTGCCAGACGTTCTGGTTCTTTGTCAAGCACCTCAAATGTCTGCTCACCGAATTCTTTAACTATTCGTTCAGCCATCTTTGCGCCTATACCCTTGATTGCACCAGAACTCAGATAACGCTTTACAGACTCCGCATCCGTAGGCGTTTTGAACTCATAAGAAGTTATCTTAAACTGCATTGTATAGTATGATGGATGTTTTACAAAATCTCCATCCGCAGCTATAAATTCACCTGTGTCAACACTGCTTAAAGTGCCAACACAGGTAACATCTTCACCTTTGTATTTTATTTCAAAAACTGTGTAGCCATTATCCCCATTACGAAAGATAATATTCTCTACAAAACCTTCTACATACTTAACAGACTCGTAATCCAATCTGCTTTTCCTCTCTTTATAACTTTTTATATAAGCTATGCCTCGTCCACTGAATAGTTACGTTTCATCTGCTCATAAAGTGTCTGTGCTATGCCAAGTCCCTTTCCATTGTTAGTTTCTGTAAATAACTGGGCATAATTCTTAATCATTTCATCACCGAAGTAGCTTCCAAGTGTGCTCATGGCAGAATCTGAATCTCCTCCTATAGAAGCCATACTGTTAAACAGTGATGTGCTGCTGTCATCATCGTCTGAATCTATCTTAGCCATCTTTTCCATGGACTTAAGCATCTGCTCTACAAAGTAACTTTCAAAGTCCTTGCACACACTCATAAGCTCATCATCTGATGCCTTTGAAAAGTCTGTGCCTGTTATCTTATCAGTAAGGTCTGATGAAGTTTTATCATATGTATCCGCATAACTTGTATTAATACCTGTCATATAATCCATAATAATCTCCATTCCTGCAAATGCATAGGCTTAATTACCTCTTAAGTGCGTTTGCCTGCTCCATCATAGTATCAGTTGTTGTTATAGCCTTAGAGCAGAGTTCGTATGCTCTCTGTGCTGTTATAAGGTTAACCATCTCTGTTGCAACTTCAACATTAGATGCCTCAAGATAATTCTGTCTTAACTCACTCTTCTTGCCAACATCATCTGTTTCCTCATTAAGTGGAATACCAGATGCATCTGTTTCTGCAAGATAAGTGCCTCCAAGCTTCTCAAGACCTGATGGGTTAGTGAACTGGAAAAGTCCTATCTTAATTCCGATATTCTCAAGATTACCATCATCACCCGGATACTGGATATTACCTTCCTTATCAACCTTTACCTTTGATGCATTATAATCATCTGTAAGTACTATTGGCTGTCCATCTGTACTTAATACAGGATAGCCATCTGCCGTACATAACATCATACCTTCTGTTGCTGTTGAGAAATAAAAGTTACCATTACGTGTGTATACTGTATCTCCGTTCTCATTCTGTACTGCAAAGAAGCCATCACCATTAATAGCAAAGTCTGTTGAACTTTCACTCGCATTCATAGCGCCCTGTGTATAATGTGATGTAACCGATACTACTCTTGAACCAAGTCCAACCTGTGCAGATACTGGCTTATTTTCTCCATTGGCTGATGTTGTCTTCGCCTGAAGATTCTGATATAACAATGACTTGAATTCTGTTGATTCTGACTTATAACCTACTGTATTAACATTAGCAAGGTTATTCGATATTGTATCTACACTTGTCTGCTGCGCCATCATACCCGATGCAGCAGTCCATAATGATCTCATCATAGTGCTTATTCCTCCTGATTATCATACAAAGCAATTATACTTTATATATATTTGTATGATATATAAACATTTTAATATATGACGTTTTAAGCTTAATTTAACTTCATCTCTTCCTTCCGGAATTCACCTAAAACACAACAACTACTTAAATACGTGGCACAATTCACTTCTGCCACACACAGCCTGTTGCAGCTACACATAAATGTAAGCTTACCAAGGCTGATATTTATGAATTAATCTACGTTATAAAGCTGTCCATTATAAACAGGATCTACAACTCAGATATGCCGACCATCTTTCCTAACATCTCATCTATGGCGTTGACAATCTTCTGATTACTTTCATACTCTCTGGATATATTAATCATATCGACCATTTCTGTCACAACATTAATATTAGATGACTCAATATATCCCTGATTAACTGCTGCTGTGGAATCAGTTGTAACTGCTCCGTCAACTGCCCTATAGAGATTCTCACCATAAGCCTCTATGTAGTTATAATCTTCAAAATCAACAATTCCAAATGTATCTACATACTGTCCATCCGCATATATACCTCCTGTCGAATCGACTGTAAGCTGCGATACATCTGTAGGAAGTTGTATAGGGTTGCCGCCTTCACCCAATACATAATCACCATCCTTGGTAACCAGATAACCCTCCTGATTCATCTGGAAAGATCCATCCCTGGTATAAAGTGTTGATGTTTCACCTGCTTTATTAGTAAATGAGATAGAGAAAAATCCCTGTCCTGAAAGTGCGAAATCGTAATCGCTGTCTGTGTTTCTAAGGGAACCCTGATCCCAGCTTCTGTATGTTTCTCCTATCTTTGCACCAAGACTCATGCTGCCTATACTCTGATTCATATAGCCAACTGTAGCATCATTAATCTTAATTCCGTATACAGAATCAAAGCTCTGTGTTGTAACGCCTTCCTTCTTATATCCGGTTGTTGTTGCATTTGCAAGATTATTCGACACTATATCAAGTCTTCTCTGCTGATTCACTAATCCTGTGTAAGCAGTATATAAACCTCTTACCATACCTGACCTCTTTTCCTAATCTTCTCTGTAACCTGCAAGGAATTCTATGAACTTACCTGTTCCTATGGCAACTGCTGTCATAGGGTCTTCTGCTGTCATAGTGTTAATTCCTGTCTTTGATTCTATAAGTTCTTCTAATCCTGAAAGGAGACTTCCGCCACCTGTAAGAACGATACCTCTGTCTGCGATATCTGATGCAAGTTCTGGTGGTGTCTTCTCTAACACACTGTGAACTGCCTCAACTATCTGTGATGTAGCTTCCTTTAAAGCTTCCTCTGTCTCTTCTGAAGTTACCTCAACTGTCTTTGGAAGACCTGTAACAAGGTTACGTCCTCTTACATTCATCTTGACAACCTCTGGACGTGGATAAGCTGAACCAATCTTTATCTTAATATCTTCTGCTGTTCTTTCACCGATAAGAAGATTATGCTTCTTTCTCATATATCTTACAAGTGCTTCATCAAAGTCATCACCTGCAATCTTGATAGAAGTACTTACAACTGTACCTCCAAGTGAAATAACAGCGATATCTGTAGTACCACCACCAATATCAACTATCATATTACCGCAAGGTCTTGATATATCAATACCTGCACCGATAGCTGCTGCTATAGGTTCCTCAATAATAGCAACCTCTCTTGCACCTGCCTGAAGAGTTGCATCCTCAACTGCCTTCTTCTCTACTTCTGTAACACCAGAAGGCACACATACACTTATTCTAGGCTTCTTAAGCATTCTTCTTCCGATAGCCTTCTGGATGAAGTACTTAAGCATCTTCTCTGTAACTGTATAATCTGAAATAACGCCCTGACGAAGTGGTCTTACCGCCACGATATTACCAGGTGTTCTACCAAGCATCAGACGGGCTTCCTCGCCGATAGCCTTAATCTTATTAGTATCTCTGTCAAATGCGACAACTGAAGGTTCCTTTAAAACAACGCCCTTACCCTTTATATATACAAGAATACTTGCAGTACCCAAATCGATTCCAATATCAGTTGATAACATCTTTTCTCCTCCTAAATCTTCAACTTTCTATCTCTGTTATCGTCAATTATGTCTAATCTGCATATTAATATCGTCTTAATTATAATTCCACTATGATACCTACGGATTGTTCCGTGCTGCGCACTCCCACAATCCCCCAATATTCGCATATCGTTGGACTATCATCCCACTTTTATGCTCATATTGGGTCGGGTCACAAGGTCATTCACCCACCTATGAGCAGGCTAATGTGGATTTAGGTCTTTTGCCCCTGGTATAATTATATAAACATATGCAAATAAATGTATCTCATTAATATATTAGCAATAAAAAATACTTTTCATAACTAATCAACATTATATACATAAATAAGGAATTTTAAAAGTACTTAATGAGAAAAAATATAATTTTTTTATAAATATTGGTGTTTAGGGATGGCATTGATAAGTGACTAACGGACGATTTGACCTCCTTGTCAAATCGTTGCTGAGAACTAAAGGAAAGTATAAGAAGCAGCACAGACAGACATAATAAAGCTACACGTAGCTGGCATCGTTGATGTATACCAGCTACGTGTAGCTTTATTAAGTCGTCCGTTCGCCAACATTATAATTATGAATGTATACTAAACGCCCCTATATTTTAAAGATACTTCTTAAGTGCATCAACCTTATCTAACTTCTCCCAAGGAAGGTTAAGATCTGTACGTCCAAAGTGACCATAGCTTGCTGTCTGCTTGTAGATAGGTCTTCTTAAGTCGAGCATCTTAATAATTCCATTTGGTCTTAAATCAAAGTTCTCTCTGATGATTTCTACAATCTTCTCATCGCTTAACTTACCTGTGCCAAATGTGTCAACGCAGATAGATGTTGGATGTGCAACACCGATTGCATATGAGAGCTGGATTTCGCATCTGTCAGCAATACCTGCTGCAACTAAGTTCTTAGCTACATAACGTGCTGCATATGCTGCTGAACGATCAACCTTTGTGCAGTCCTTACCAGAGAAAGCTCCACCACCATGTCTTGCAGCTCCACCGTAAGTATCTACGATAATCTTTCTTCCTGTAAGACCTGAATCTCCGTTAGGTCCACCTATAACGAAACGTCCCGTTGGATTGATAAATATCTTAGTATCAGCATCTACCATAGCTGGGTCAACAATTGCATCAATAACATACTTCTTGATATCTTCGTGAATCTGTTCCTGTGATACTTCTGGTGCATGCTGTGATGATACAACGATTGCATCAAGACGGATTGGCTTATTGTTTTCATCATATTCAACTGTTACCTGAGTCTTTCCATCTGGTCTTAAGTAGCTTAATGTGCCGTCCTTACGAACCTTTGTGAGCTGCTTAGAAAGCTTCTGTGCAAGCGCTGCTGAGTATGGCATATATTCTTCTGTTTCATTAGTAGCATAACCAAACATCATACCCTGATCTCCAGCACCAAGGTCGTCATCTTCTTTATCAATGCCTTCCTTAGCTTCAAGTGCCTTATCAACACCCATAGCTATATCTGCAGACTGCTTATCAAGTGCAACCATAACAGCACAAGTGTTACCATCAAATCCCTTTTCTGAACTGTCATAACCTATCTCAACAACTGTATCACGTACAATCTGTGGAATATCAACATTTGCCTTTGTTGTAATCTCACCCATTACCATAACGAAACCTGTATTTGTAAGTGTTTCGCATGCAACTCTTGAATATGGGTCCTGCGCATAAAGTGCATCAAGTACTGCATCTGATATCTGGTCGCAGATTTTATCTGGATGTCCTTCTGTTACTGACTCTGAAGTAAATAATCTTTTTTCCATTGTGTTAGTCATTCTCCTTCTCTTAAAATAAACTTCCATGTTACTAAGTATCTCCGATTATGCCTGATATAACACACCACAAAGCATAATTCGACATGCTTATATCCTAATTCCGTATGGATGCATAATTATAATTTAAATTGTATGTCCGTTTTTTACATACATTTATATATATCTATGCATAGAAAAAGGTCCCTTGAAGGGACCCGAAATCTGCTTCGAAATCCTCTCATTGTTCGAATAATCTCGCTCAGGTTGGCACCTTCCTTTCTCATATATAAATGTGATACGGATATAAACATGAATTCATATCCACACATCACTTATAAGGGGTTGCCGGGCTTCTCAGATCCTATGTATCTCCACCGCTCTAAATAAGGGATATAATCATATATTCATTTATGACTACGCTGGCAAAACCTTTGACAGCCAGACTCATCTGCGTACATTAATATACCTCAAATGTCACTTAACCGCCTTGATATCTGACATACCATATAGCTGATAATCCGTCAGATAATCACACCATCCGTAATCTACCACAGATATTACACAATATATTCTTCTACGTCAAGTAGAATTGACTTTTTACATTATTAATTTTATAATTATTTTATATTTAATTTAACGTGATACTGACAGGGCATAAAGATAAAAATGTTTTAAAACCATTTACTTTTTACAGCAGGTGGGCATTTTCTTTTTTATCGTATGTATCTAAAACAGGAGGTTTTTATGAACGACATTACTATATTTATATTTGATGCGCAGGCTGGAATGAAGCTTTCGCGAGACATTATACTAAGCGATGGCTCTATGCTTGCACCTAAAGATACTGTACTTACACCGTCACTTATTGCAAAGATATCAAGTCTGCATGTGCTTGAAATAAACATTTATAATGAAGAAGAAGATTCCGCTTCGCAGGCAGAAAGAAATGCGGCTTCAATCAATGCTGATAAGGAAAATACCAATTATTATGAAAAGGTGCGTAATTCTGAGGAATACAAACATTTTGAATCAGAATACAACCATAATGTTGACTCTGTAAAAGATAACCTTAATTCATTTCTGACATCGGATGAGTCTATAGATACTGACTCAATGGTATCGGATACTATGAACATAGTTTCCGAAGCCCGCAACTCTTTACAGATGTTTGATATGCTTCATGCTATGCGAAATAAAGATGACATTACATATGTCCACTCAGTCAATGTCGCCCTCATAGCTTCTATCATTGGTAAATGGCTTAACTTTAGTGAGGAAGATATTAAAATTCTTACTCTTGCTGGACTTCTTCACGATATAGGCAAGCTTCTTGTACCTGATAAGATTCTCAATAAGCCCGGTGCGCTCACTGATAATGAATATGAGATTATGAAACATCACGTTAATCTCGGGTATGAGCAGATTAAGGATAAAGCCCTTCCACTTCCTGTTAAGGAAGCAGTTCTTTTGCACCATGAAAAATGTGATGGAAGCGGTTATCCTTTTGGGCTCAAAAGTGACGACATTCCTGTTATTGCAAAGATTATTACTATTGCAGATGTTTATGATGCCATGACTGCCGCACGCATATACCGTGCATCTATATGCCCGTTTGAAGTTGTTAAGATGATGTATCAGGATGCTTTCACTAAGTTTGACCCTGTATATGTCGTTCCATTTCTTAAAAATGTAGTAGCTTCTTACATTGGAACTAATGTCAAGTTATCCGATGGCCGCACAGGAAAAGTTGTTCTTATCAATGACAACGCACTCCACCAGCCTATAGTGCAGTGTGTGGATGAATATGTTGACCTTTCTAAAACCAGCGGACTTAATATTGTTTCGCTTTTGTAATTTAAGATTGCCGTGAGAATAGCATTTTGTTTATATACTATAAATATTGGGGCTTAATGACGTTTTGTTTGTGTAATTTAGAATATTGAACAAGTATGTCCTCGTTAGAAAATCAGATTTTTTATAATCTATTGAAACGTATCTTAAGTACAAAACAAAAGCAAATTATTTTTGTGCATTTTTCTGTACCTGCTCATTTGTAGTTATAAAGGTATGAGTTTAGTAATAATTTTTAAAATATAGCTTCGGATAATAAAAAATAACTAACACACACTTAAATGCCAGAATGTGTTTCGGAAATAAAGCTTAACGCATTATCATTGAAACACCTTCTGGCATATAAGCAGATTTTTAACTATTCTTAATTCCCACAAACGCACTTATCCCCGGAAATACTGCTGCTGCTCCGAGCTCATCTTCTATTCGTAACAGCCTGTTATACTTCGCAACACGCTCTCCTCTTGATGGTGCGCCTGTCTTTATCTGCCCCATATTGAGGGCGACCGCCATATCTGCTATTGTTGTATCCTCTGTTTCTCCGGAACGATGGCTTGATATGGCTGTGTAACCGGCACGATGTGCCATCTTAACTGCTTCAATCGTTTCCGTAAGAGTTCCTATCTGATTAAACTTTATAAGAATAGAATTGGCACAGCCTGACTCTATACCCCTCTTAAGTCTTTCTGTATTCGTCACAAACAAGTCATCACCAACAAGCTGTATACGGCTGCCAAGTTTGTCTGTGATATACTTCCATCCTTCCCAATCTTCCTCGTTAAGTGGGTCTTCTACTGATATCAGAGGATATTTGTCGACAATTTTATAGTAATAATCGACAAGTTCCCTGCTATTACGCTTAATATCGCCAGTTGGATTGACTGTGTCCGGAAAATCAGGAGAAACTATCTTATCCGGTTTATCTACATTTTCTGTACCATTATCAGATGAATTCCTGCACGAACATAAGCTTCTGTTATGTGATGCCTGATACTCTCTTGGAAACTCATATAATCCGCTTTCTGTATTGTAAAGCTCTGAAGCTGCGGCATCCATCGCAAAGTATATATCCTTTCCCGGTTCATAACCTGCCGCCCTGACTGCCTCCATAAGAAGCTCAAATACTTCAAATGCATCAGCCACATCTGGCGCAAAGCCACCCTCATCACCTACAGTAACCGCATATCCTTTCCTTGATAATATATCCTTTAACGAATGAAACACCTCTGTTCCCATACGGAGTGATTCACGAAAACATTTTGCACCTGCCGGAACTATCATATATTCCTGAAAGTCACTTCCAACCGCATGTCTTCCACCATTGATGATATTCATCATAGGAACTGGAAGAGTTGTTGCCGCATTTCCACCTATAAACTTGTACAGAGGCATATGAAGTGATGCCGCCGCTGCCCTTGCACATGCTATTGACACAGCAAGAATAGAATTGGCACCAAGCCTTGACTTATCCTTTGTTCCATCCTCTTTTATCATCGCATTATCAATCCCGAAGGTATCAGAGGCATCCATCGCAAGAACTGTATTATTAAGTTCAACATTTATATGGTTGACTGCCTTAAGCGTGCCCCTGCCAAGATACCTTTTCTGGTTCATATCTCTTAACTCAACCGCTTCAAATGCGCCTGTTGATGCTCCACTTGGCACCATTCCGTGTCCAACTGTTCCATCAGCAAGCAGCACCTGTGCCTCCACAGTAGGATTGCCTCTTGAGTCAAGAATTTCCCTTCCTATAACTTTTCTTATCTCCAGCTTTCTATGCTCCATAAATCTGTGGGCTGTAACCCCCTCCTTAGGGATACACGGATTGTCAAGACAGCCCGCAACTATCCCCTCACTATAAGCATCCGATGCTGGCGAACAGTATCTTTCTGCCATCGGCTCATTCATAGGCACACCTCCCGCAAAATTGGATGACGTGTACTTAGAAGAGACATTTTCGTTATAATTATTGTCAGTAGTGTTGTGTGAATTATGCTGCGAACTGCTGCTATTGTTTTCTGAATTATATTGCATAAGTAGTATTCCTCCTGTCAATTACTGGACAAGCGTCCATCCGGCTCAACCTGATACCAATTAATAAATGTATTAAACACATTTAAAAATATAACTCTGACTATTGATGCCTTTAATTTATATAGTTGGCAGAACATTATTAAAATATACTTAAATGCATATATATTTTGCTGATGATTTGTTGTGATATATCGCTATTGTAAATGATGTGCGTATTTTTCCTTAGTCGCCATACCTCCACGTATATGACGCTCCTGCTTGTTAATATCAAGTATTTTCCGCACTCTCGCCGCAAGCTTTGGATTAATCTCTAAAAGTCTTGTGGTAACATCTTTATGCGCTGTACTCTTGCTGACTCCAAACTGCTTTGCAGCCTTTCTTACGGTTGCATTGTTATCTATTATGTAATTGGCAATATCAATAACCCTTTCTTCAATATAAGTTTTCAAAAATAAAAACCCCTGCATATCTGTTTGTACAGTTTATGCAGGGAATGGGAAAATATTCTGTTTGATTTTATTTGATTATGTAATAGATGTTAAATTGAAAATTTTTGCTGCTAAATGCCTGCTGCTGATTACTTTATTGGTTGATAATTATTTTACACCTAAATTACATATAGTGCATTAAATATATCTTTTTATTTACGACTTATAAATGAGCAAATACAAAAAAATGCACAAAAACACTTTGCTTTTGTTTGTACCTCAGATACATTTTAATAGATTATGAAAAATCTGTTTTTCTGACGCGGACATAATTGTGCAATATTTTAAATTTGCTCATTTATAGTACGACTTAACTTCTACAACTATAATTGAGCCACTTAAAAATGCTCAAAATATTTAGAATTGTTATATATTATCTTACGCAAGTTCTTCTCTAAGCACATTTAACAGTCCCTCGCATCCAGCTTTTACATCTCTGTAGGTTGCCTCGAAATCTCCTGTATACCAAGGGTCTGCAACATCCATGCCTGAACCTGTAAATGTGAGCAGCTTATATATTTTTTCATCAGGGTCACCACCTGATATACGCTGCATATTACGGATATTTTCTGTATCCATTCCTATAAGGTAATCATATTCCTCATAATCATTCAGTGTCATCTGCACTGCCCTGTGTGGAATAACCGGGATGCCTTCTGCCCTTAGCTTCGCCACAGTTCCATGATGTGGCGGATTACCTATCTCCTCTCGGCTGGTTGCTGCTGAATTAATATAAAAATCATTCTCCAGCCCTGCCTGTTTAACTAAATATGTCATAACGCTTTCTGCCATGGTGCTGCGGCAGATGTTGCCGTGGCAGATGAATAATATTTTTATCATTGTTTTTCTTCTCCTTATTTTGTTAAATGCTTGGAAATGTATCAATGAAATCAATCACTTAAACATCTTCTATTTCATCGTATTTATCAATTGCATTCTCTTTCCACTACTGAGGCGAATTATTGACATTTACCCATAAGAAACCTGCCCTCATAAGGCACACATAAAAATGGCGAAGTGCTTATCGTAACACTCCGCCGAAAGCATAACTGGTTTGAGCATAAAATGCTTTACTATTTTTTGCATTTCTACCAAATTTATACACTTAAATGTGCTTTCCAATCAGTTGGAAGATTCATTACTGTAAGACTGATTACCCCAATATTATTCTGAATGAGCTTATCCAAAGCATCCACGAATACTGTCCACTCCTTATCAGACGAACGGAGATACTTCATCGCTAATAAGATTTGATATAAACCATTATGTACAGGCGGTGGTGTAACCTTATCTACATATAAAATTTCAGGTGCAGTATGTATTGTTCAATTATATATTCTTGAATTATGAGCACATATATTACGCAATACTGAAACACCCTGTAGCCATGAAGCAAACCTTTTCTTAGATGGTTTCACCAAATTTCCTTTATTCGATTTATACTTGTAATTATCTGCCAATATAGCATATGAACTTCCAATACCTGTTTTCAAATTTAGTTCCGGGAACATATTTTTTCGTATTATTATCATATAAGTGGAATGAATATCCACGTAAGCGATAATAGCCAACTGTTTTTAATACCTTTTCGACATCTGATTGATTACCAATCTCCATTCCTGCATCTATATATGATTGTACTTGTTGGGATATTGTTAATATTTGTTTTGGATATTTATACATAAGACTCCCCATAAATAAAAAAATCCCACCGGGTTGCGCATAAAAAATCAGAGGCGTGGTGGGTTCTGTTGTTTTTATTATACAACTTTTACTTTAACTGTCAAGATTTCTTTTTTCAAAACAGACGATATATTATCTCCCAACTCTCCCCAAGACACAAAATGTTCTCATTATCACCATATTTTCTTCACCATTCCCCCTCGGAAGTTTGACACCCCAAAACCCTCTCAGACCAGTAATAGCCTTATTTTTTTGTAAATTTTAAATTTCCCATAGACCGTATTGTCGTATTGTGTTATAATAGTATTAACGGTTAGGAGGTCTGTTTTTATGAGGTTAATGATTAGTCCATCAAAGAATGCTAAATCTTTTTATGTTATTAAATCCGTTCAGAAAAATGGTAAAAATACTTCTGAAATTGTAGAAAAACTTGGTACTGAAACTTTTATAAAAGAAACTTATGGTGTTGATGATGCAGAAGCATGGGCACGCTCACACGTCAATGAGTTAAATACTGCTGAAAAGGCTGCCAAAGATGTTGAACACTTTGTGCGTTTCTCCGCGAATGAACTGATTCCTGCTGGCAAACAGTTGTCATTTAACACCGGCTACCTTTTTCTTCAAAGAATTTACTATCAGCTTGGATTACCTTCTATCTGCAAAAAGATCAAAAAGGATAATGCTTTCACTTATGACCTTAATGCTGTCCTTTCAAGGTTTGTTTATGGCAGGATTCTTTTTCCTTCTTCAAAACTGTCGTGCTATGAACAGTCAAAGGAACTTTTAGAACAGCCTGAGTTTGACCTGCACCATATTTATCGCGCCCTTTCTGTTCTTGCTGATAATTCTGATTTTATACAGGCTGAGCTTTACAAGCGTTCTAAAAAGCTTGTTAAATGCAATACCGGTGTTTTATTTTATAACTGTACGAATTACTTTTTTGAGCTTGAACTCGAAGATGGTCTGAAGCAGTATGGTCCAAGCAAGGAACACAGACCTAATCCGATTGTACAGATGGGATTATTTATGGATAAATCAGGTATTCCTCTTGCCTTCTGTATTAATCCCGGCAATCAGAATGAACAGTTATCTTTAAAACCTCTTGAACAGCAGATTATGCGTGATTTTGAACTTTCAAAGTTTGTTGTTTGTACAGATGCCGGATTGTCATCCGATGCCAACCGCCGTTTCAATAATTTTGGTGAAAGAAGCTTTATAACAACACAGTCCATCAAAAAGCTGAAAAGCGACTTAAAAGAATGGTGTCTTGACTGCAAAGGCTGGCAGTTGGAGGGAAGTAAGAAATCTTATGATATTTCTGAAATCGAAGACACGCCTGAAAACAGAAACAAGATTTTTTATAAACAGATGCTTATTGAAGGTTATGATGAAGAAAGAGATATAGCATTTGACCAGACACTTATTGTCACATACTCTCTCAAGTACAAGCTGTACCAGCAGACTATACGTGAACGCCAGATTGAAAGAGCAAAGAAATATCTACAGCATCCGGCACAGTATGATAAACGCTCTGTAACTGTTGCAAAAAGATTTATCAAAAAAACTCCTGTCACTAAGGATGGCGAAATTGCAGAAAAAGCTGCCTATGAGTTAAATATAAACGCTATTGAAGAAGAAGCAAAATATGATGGCTTTTATGCCGTATGTACAAACCTTGATGATGATCCTGCTGATATAGCCAGAATAAACCATGACAGATGGGAAATAGAAGAAGCTTTCAGAATCATGAAATCAGAATTCGATGCAAGACCTGTGTATCTTCATAGGGATGACCGCATAAAAGCACATTTTCTCACATGCTTCATATCACTTATGATTTACAGGATACTTGAAAAACAGCTTGATAACAGCTTTACATGTGAGGAAATCATAAACACCCTGCGCAAAATGAATGTCAGGGAAGTTGGTGAATATGGCTATATACCTAACTATACAAGAACCGAAATAACAGATGCATTACATGATAATGCTGGATTCAGAACCGATAACGAACTTACAACACCTAAATCAATGGCTGGAATAATCAGACGTTCCAAAGGATTATAAGCATTACGTAAAACATTACATATTTCACGAAAAAATCATAAACGCCGCAAACGTAGTAACTGTCTGCATTTGCGGCGATTTTTAACCTTAAAAGTGTCAAAGATTTGATTTTAGCAAAGAAGGTGAGGCTTACGAAGAGGAAAATACAAATTTATGCACATTTTTTAGATAAGGAATCAGTGTAATCATTCAACGTGGATAACTTTCCTAAATTTATAAGAAATGTGGAAACAGACGAATTTGGAAGATTGGCAGGTTATAAAATAAATTTACCTTTTAAAGCTACAAAAAATAAATGGTTGTTGTTTTTAAGCAACAATTATGTTATGCTATTATCGCACTCTTTATGAAGGGATAATATTTATGAAAACAATACTTAAATGGCCTGGAGGCAAAGAAAAAGAGCTTCCTATTATTAGAAAATATAGCCCAATATACTCCGGACGCTTTATTGAACCTTTTGTCGGTGGAGGAGCTGTATTCTTTGATACCCATACTGAACACTGTTGTATAAACGACAAATCTACAGAACTAATCAATTTATACACTTGCGTTAGGGAAAAAAACAAAGAATTAATAAAGTATTTGCAATTGGAAGCAAATGAATTTAATTCTCTCGGTTATTTTGTTGATGAACATACCACAGAAATATTAGACCTATACCTTTCGAAGATATCTATAGATGAATATATTAATAATTACAACGAATTCTTTTCATCATTAGCGGAAGGATATACCAGTATTTTTCTCAAAGAATTGAAGAAAAATCTCACAAACAAAATATTTCGCTCAGCAAAATTAGAAAAAGAAAACGGAGCAATTTCTGATAAAGATAGGCTTGATAATATTGAAGCATCAATGAAGTCTGCCTATTATATGTACATTCGATATTTGCAAAACCATTTATCTGAATTAAGTAAAGGTAGACAAGCTGCTGTATTTTTCTTTATAAGAGAATTTTGCTACTCTTCTATGTTTAGATACAACGCCAAAGGCGAATTTAATGTTCCATATGGTGGAATTTCATACAACAGAAAGGATTTCCAAAAAAAGATTAACTATCTCTTCTCTAATGAAATGATTTCCAAATTAGCCAATACAGATATTCATTGTGAAGATTTTGAGACATTTATTGAAAACTTAAATTTGACTGAAGATGACTTTATTTTTTTAGACCCTCCATACGATTCTGACTTCTCAACATATGCTCAAAATGAGTTTGGCCACGAAGAACAAATACGGCTATGCGAATGTCTAAAAAGAACACCTGCAAAAATTCTATTAATAATAAAAAATACTGATTTCATATATAATTTGTACAATAATGAGCATTTTAATATAACAAGCTTTGATAAAAAATATATGGTTAGTTTTATGAATCGTAATAATAAAGATGTTGAACACTTAGTTATAACAAATTATTAAGCACAAAAGGAGCCCCTCAGATAATTGATGAGCTCCTTAATGCGTTACAATGCTTTCTGCTTAATAAATTTATCTAGTACTGCCTGTCCTGACGTTGTAATATTCAACAACCCTGCATTACTATATGATACTAAGCCTCTATTAATTATATTATTTGATGAATCATTTCTGTGGCTAATAATATTTCTAACAATCTGGTCTATAGCCGTATCGTTCCTGTCAACTAATGGTACAAGATTAACTCCATCTGGTTCTGTGTAATACCAGATGTACTTCTTTAATTCACTTGTATTAATATTGGGATGTCTATCCAAAATATACAAAACAATAAAGTCTAAATCTCGCTCTCCTATTTTTCCATAATTAGACATTCTCTTTATCCTCCTTTGTTACTACTTCTGTCATTTCTATTCTGCTCTTAGCCGCCTCGAAAAAAATAGGATCAATTTCACATCCAACATAATTTCTATTTAATTCCTTCGCAGCAACGCCCGTCGAACCAACCCCCATAAAAGGATCAAAAATCAGGTCACCTTCATTACTAGCTATTTTTATTAAATGTCTTAACAATTTTAGTGGTTTTTGAGATGGATGTTTAGGTTCTTTCAAACGCTCCTTTCCCATACATATCGGACATTCAAAATAATTATGCATCTCATTTTGACTTAAAAAATTCCATTTATGTTTTTTATTCCATAAACAAACTATCATCTCACAACTATTTAAGAATCCATTTTTAAATATCTTTGGCATAGGATTTGTTTTGTGCCATATAAAATATTGAAATGTATCAAATTCCGGATCAAAAGCTTCATGCCATTTACCTATTAAATTATAACTAGTAAAAATAAAAACATTTCCATCTGGTTTTAAGATACGCTTAAACTCATCCACAAAATCAAACGGATTAATTTCTTTTAAATCCCACTCTCCCAAATCATTATTAACCGCAGTTCTTCCTGGTAATGAAATATTTCCTGTAGAATATTGAGCAATATTATAAGGTGGATCCGTAAGTATCAAATCAATCGATTTATCTGGTATTCCTTTTATATATTCTAAGCAATCACAGTTAGCAAGTACACAATTAATATCCATTTGCAATTATATCTCTCACTCTAACATTATTCTCAAATGCTTCAGAATACATAACAATAAATTCATCATATATCATTTCATCTAATGGTAATATTTTCTCCCAAAAAAGTCGTCCAATTGCTTTGTGCTCTGCATCTAACATACCAAAAATGATTCCATCAGGGGAATTGCCCTCACCCCTATTATTATAACAAGCAGCAAACTTTGATTTATTATTTCCAAACATAGAAAATACTTTTTCAAGACGAATAACTTCATTCATATTTTCACCTTTATTCTTTGTATCCAAATTTCCACCTACTTTAATTTCATATACATATGCACGCTTACATGAAACACTCGGATAATTTACCACATGACCACTCCAGTATAAGTGCTGTGTCATTCCTTTATCTAATGGGTATGATAAAATTTCAACAACCAATCTTACATCATTTTCTCTCATTATAACAATATTTGGAACATTAAGAAATCCATATCGATATCGAGCACAATAAAATGCAATCTTCTGTAATCTCCTTCCTAGTTGAGAATCGAAGCTTCTCCCTACAGCCATATATTTTTCTTCATCACCATCAAATAAACTAAAAGGATTATTTGCTCTATTTGTAATATTACCTGCATATTTTTTTACCACATTCTTTGCCATCTCATTTAATTGGCACTCGATAAACTGCTTCAAATCTTCCCTGAACACTATCTTACTGTCCTTCTTATCATCTCATTTATTCTTAAATTAAGGTCAAGTTCCTCTAGTGCCATTTTGTACAGTTCTGTAAATCGCTCATATGTAATACCATCCGGGAGAATTGTGTTCCAAAATTTCTTTCCAATTAAAAACATCTCAGGAAAAGCCATATGTTTTTTTACAGCACCAGTCCATGTATTTCCTTCACCATTTTTATTATATAGAGTAGCAAAATAAGCTTTTGAATTAGAAATATTTAATCCCGCGTAGATAGTAAGAAGTTTTTCAACATTAGCGGGTGCATTGGAACTATCCAAATCTCCTCCTGCTTTAAGTTCCAAAACCACCCAATCTTTTCCATCAAAAAATGCTAGGTCAACCGGCTTTGTGTGATAACCAGGAGCTTTGTATCTCTGTGCCATTGGCAATAATGATTTTATACTATTCTGAGTAACTCCACTTTCCGAACGCGTACTACCTTTTCCTGTTGCAACATTTGATGCTCTGAACTCAGATATTGCTCCACGAAGTGCTCCATTATCAGTATCAATATCCGTCACAATAATCTGTCCACTTATTGAAGCGGGGTTAATATTATGTTTGACATTTCTAGGATTTACGATTGTTGGTACATTTTCATCTCCAAATTTTAATCGCGCTACTCTTTTTGCACATGTCTCGATAGCGAAGCCACTCTTAGACTCAAAGCTACTTACAAATACCATGTTTGCAATAATCTTTTCATCAAGCTGATTTAGCAAAAAATTATATCTTTTCTTTACAAAATTGGTTTTAAAATCACCTTCAATATTTAATATTAATTTGGAAAATTCCTCATAAACAATATTCTTTATCTGATCTTCTGTATTAGTCATCGCAATCTTCTCCTATGCCATCAAATAATTCTGAAATTGTAATATTAAGCCCTTTAGCAATTTTCTCAATATTTTGCAAAGAGATATTTCTCTTTCCTAATTCCACAGTCGCAAAATAAGTTCTATCCATATCAATTTTTAGCGCAAATTTTTCTTGACTCAGACCTGTTTTTTGCGTAATTCTTTAATTCTTTCTCCAAGTTGCTTGGCTATCATTTAAGGCTTCCCCTCCTTTTTCGACAAAATAATTCTATATTTTTTTGTGGTTTTGAGGCAACGGGTTATAAGCAACATTTAAATATACAATGCTATTCGATGGTCTGCAGCTGCAAGATATTCACAATTAAGTTCGCTTCCTACAAATCTTCTGCCTTTTTTTATCGCAGAAACTCCAGTAGTACCTACACCCATAAATGGATCAAAAATTACACCTCCTGGGTTAGAAGCAACTTCGATAAAATGATCAATTAATTTCAAGGGTTTTTGAGCAGGATGAAATGGAGATTTAAGACGCTCAGGATATGAACAAATAGGACATTCGAAAAAATTATGCATCTCATCTTGAGTTGAGAAATTCCAAATATGACCTTTATTCCATAGAAATATAACAAACTCACAGCTATTACAAAACCCCGTTTTGTACACTTTCGGAGCTGGATTTGTCTTATGCCATACAAATATTTGAAATGTATCAAATTCTGGATCAAAAGTTTTATGCCAATCGCCAATTTGATTGTAACCTGCAAAAATAATTATATTACCTCTTGGTTTAATAATACGCTTAAATTCACGTACATACTCAACTGGATTTATTATAGTTTTATCCCAGTCGGCAATATCGTTATTTAATGTGCTTTTTCCTTCTCGTGGAATGTTTCCAGTAGAATACTGTGAAATGTTATAAGGTGGATCTGTTAAAATCAAATCTACTGATTGAGACGGCATTCGTTTCATTAACTCATTACAGTCCTCATTGAATAATTTATAGATGCTTGGTTTTTTAGATATCAATCGTTATCCTTTCCCCAGTCGAGTTATTTTATAATATCACTTTCAGATTATATTGCAACAGATTATAAGCAACAAAATGGCCACAATCTCAGTAGTTCTTCCTACCAACAATTGTGGCTTTTGTCATTCATATTACATCCCTAAGTAGTCGAAACCGTAGTAATTCCAAGGCTTTCCGCCCTATTATGCCGTACTCTGCCCCAGTCTGCGAAGGTATGCATTATCATAAAACTGGAGTGCCGTGGCAGATGAATAGTATTTTTATCATAATCTCTATAATCCTCCATAAGTCTCAAAAATGTTGATTTTACAAGGCTTTTTATTGTATTTCATAATCTTTGCTTTTATACGGTGTTTTTGGTTCTGCTACCATCGACAACTTTTCCTCCGTGATAATCACATTAAGGTCATGGTCGCGCTGTTCCACCACATACTCATGCCATTCATTCATGACATCATCCACATCATTGATTCCTGCAATAAATGTTTCAATGAGCTGTTTCTTGCTACGCAGTTCCGGGCTGGCATCAATCGCCTTATTGATGGTAATCAGAACTTCCTTGTCTTCGCAATGGGTATCATGGTACTTCTTTACGAGCATGAGAATATAATCAATGTTAATTTCTATCCAGACAGAAGTTTCTTTAATGGGCTCGATGGTTGCATGAGAATATAATCAATGTTGATTTCTATCTGTCGGATTAGTTCAATCTCAAACACTACATCATCTGTAATATCCGTGCTTTCCTGACGCTTGCGTTTCCACTCATCACGTAAGTCCTGATAGTGTCTAAGATAATCCTGTAAATCACGTTCAGAATCGAACTCTCCACCAGATTTTCCGGCATTCGATGCATAATGGTCTAAGGTACTCGTATGCATCACCAAAGGCATCTAAAATACTCTTAAATACATATTGTGGCAAAATCATTACATATATTACTTATCTTTCCCACAACATTTCTTATATTTTTTCCCTGACCCACAAGGACACGGATCATTTCTTCCTATCTTAAGATACTCTCTTACATATGGCTGCTGATAACCAAAATCTTCATAATCAAAAGGATAATCGTTAAACATAATATCATCAAATTCTGTATCTTCAAATGAATTATTCCACTTTTCATCTTTTAACGCACCTGGCATCTGCAGGATTATTTGCTTATGTTTCCTCAGTTCTTTTGCCATCTTTTTTCCTAATTTGGATATTTTCTCAAGTTCCTTTATAAGACCATCTGCCTCTTTATATTGTTCAATCATCAGATAATTAAATGCCAAGTCATATATATATTCCTCAGAACAAATATTTTCTTTATTCTTATATTCCATAAGCTTATCTGCATAATTAATAAACTTCTTTTCACTATCAGTTGTTACATTTTCATTACCTATGCTGTACATCATACATTGTATATCAGCCGGAAATTCATACATATGTTTATATTCTTTATTACCAATTTTCTGATAATTATTATCTGATACCATATCTAACGACCAGGCTGATATATTTTTTTCATCTGCATATTCTATTCGGTTTCTTCCTTTAAGCATCGGCAGCTGAATTTCTAACATCAGACCTGTAATAGTCTCCCATATCTGTATACATGCCTCTATATTTTCATTATCCATATAATCTTTAAATAACTCATCAAATATCTGGTCAATCGTATATCCACTAATCACCTTACTTAAAGTTTCTATGAGTATATCATTTGCCTCATACTCAGGTATATTAAATATATTAACAAGACTATCATACAGAATATCTATCCACTCACTCCAATTGCCAATATCGTCTGCATAATCTACTATCTGTTCTCTTGTATAAATTATATATGGCATATCTTTTACATATTTATCCATATTTTTTACTATATTCTCTGGACTGGTTACATACTTCGACGAAACATATCTCTTTCCATCACCGTTAGAAAATGTATTAATCAGGTTGTTATATCTTGCATGCCAGTATACATAACGATAAAAATCTTCTTTATTCTGATTTTTGTAATACCTGCTCCTATATATATCATATAAGCTTTCAAGTTCAAGCATTCCGTAGGCCAGCACAATACTTCCAACCCTGTCATCAAGTTTATTTATCTCTTTATATACTTTCTTTTTTACGTTTTTATCAATATTTTCAATATATTTATCAATATCCGAAGCCAATCCTATCCTCACATAGTCCCCTTCAACCGAAAAACTTCCAAGTCCCAGACTTATAGTTTTCACTATTGTCTCTTCATATTGCCCCAGATTACACATGTATCCTAACGGCTTACTATTAAGCTGTACAAGTTCATCATATTGTTTTTCATTATATATGTACATAATATATTCTGGATGATTTATTAATTCATTTGTTATTGCTGATATCTTTTCTTCCTTTGATAATAATTTATCCTGTGGCAATCCTAAATATTTATAATAATCTGCCGCTTCCTTTTCTCCTAATGACATAAGCAGTTCTTTCTGGCTGCTCATATTTCTTGCTATACACAGGTTATTATCTTTATATGTACCATTCTCTTCTGAGTTATCAATAAATGTTCTTAATTGCATTAACTTCTTTGTCATATCAGATGCATTGCCATTATATTCGTCCAATACTTCTGCAACAATATTATTACGCACTTCTGGATTCATACCCGCAAGCTTCTTTAATGCTTCTTTAAACATCTTCAGATTATTGTCTATGACACATTCAAATTTATTGCCTTCCTCGTGACCTTTTCTTATGTTATTTTTTTCATTTTCATACACTGGAATACTCATACATCCTAGTTTTCTCTCTACAATTTCTTTATTGAACTCACTCCTATAGTATTCTTCTATGCCACTTTCAATATTATCTGCATCATCCAATTCATCATATAATTCCTCGAACTGACACCATACTCCGCCACAATCTTCTACGAAATTATCTCCCTTAGTTTTTAAAAGTTTTACATAACGAGCATTATATGTTTCATCATATTTTTCTATATTTATCTTATGACGCCAGTCATCACCAAAATCATATGTATAGCGAATCCACTTATAATTATTAAAAAATTCATCTATGGCAACTGATTTTTCATCATACCATTCACGCCATCCATAGACATCTTCATCATCACTAATCACAATATTTTCTGATGGCAGCGTAAATTCATGCAAATGCATATCTTCCCAGCCAAATAATATCTGTATTATTCTATGGACATCAAAAAAAGTAACCTTATCTGGAATTATCACTCTTCTCCATATTGGTGGATGTGAATCTTCTATTACTATCTTACATACATAACCAGCCATAATTTTATCTCCTAACATCAATATTTACTTTAACCATTACATTTTTATATAATCGTATCTATATTTTTATAATAAACTATATTTGCAAAAATAAAAATATCTGTATTTCAAAATTTTACTTTTTCCAACTCTTCCAAGACACAAAATATTCTCATTCTTACCATATTTTCTTCACCATTCCCCCTTACACTATAGATAATCAATAAAACAACTAAACAAAAGAACCAAGGAAAGGATGAATGAATATGATTAATTTAAAGAAGGTAAACAAATCGTGCGTTGCCGCAGTTATACTTGCGATGTGTCTTATGACATCGGGCTGCGGTTCACAGGCAGATACAAATAGCAGCACTGGAAATAGTGCCAGTACAACAGTCACTTCAAGCATTACAGCAGAGAACACAAACGTAACCCACGCAGATGATGCAGATAATTATAAAACAGAAATAACAGGAGCATTTACTATTACATCGGGCAATGGTACTTCAGTAACACAGAACGGTTCTGTGTATACAATAACACAAGCTGGTGAATATACTGTTTCGGGACTTTTATCAGAAGGCCAGATTGTCGTTGATGCCGCTGACGATGCAGAAATAACAATTACACTTAATGGCACATCTATCACCTGCTCAACCGGCTCACCTATATACGTTAAAAACGCAGATAGTGTAAAGATTAAATCTGAAGAAAATACTTACAACTGCGTTGTTGATGCAAGAGAAAAAGCCAGTGACGATGCATCTGATGATGCCGGCAATGCTGCTATTTATGCAACCTGCGACCTTAAATTTGTAGGAAAAGGCGCATTATCAGTAACTGGCAACTACAATAATGGTATCCAGAGCAAGGATGACCTTTCTATTAAAAATGTAACTATAAAAGTTACCGCTGTTAATAATGCAATAAAGGGTAACGATGCTGTTGATATTGAGTCAGGCGAAGTAATCGCTATCTCTAAAAAGGGTGATGGCATAAAGACATCTAACAGCAGTCTTTCAAGCAAAGGCAAGCAGAAAGGAATTGTCACAATATCTGGTGGCAATATAGATGTATACGCAGCGTGCGATGGTATTGACGCAGCTTATGGAGTTGACGTATCTGGTGACGGCAATCTTAACATTTATACAGATACTTATTCTGCATACAGTGAAGAGGTTACAGACAGTTCAACAACAAACACAAGCTCTTCTAATTCAGGCAACAGTTCTTCAAACAGCACTGGCTCATCAAAGTCATCTGCCAGCGCAAGTATGATGTCATACACGACAGATGGCACATCAACTTCTGATGTATCTGCTGCTTACACTATAAATACTTCCAGTGACAACAGTTCAGGCATTACTCTGACTGCAGACACTAACAACCAGAACAATGGTAATATGGGTACTCCTCCGGATATGAATAATAATCAGAATGACGGCAGTATGGGCACCCCTCCAGATATGAACAATAATCAGAATGACGACAGTATGGGCACTCCTCCGGATATGAATAACAGCCAGAATAGTTCTGATAGCAATAATAACTCAGGTTTTGGTGGCGGCTTTGGCGGCGGAAATAACGGCAATAAGCCGGGTGATATGAATAACAGCTCTGGCAATTCTTCCAAGAAGTCTTACTCTACTAAGGGAATTAAGGCTGACAGCGAAATAACTATATCCGGTGCAACTATTAATATCAGTTCAACAGATGATGGTATCCACGCTAATTCAGACTCAGGCGTGCTTGAAACTGGCGAAAACGGAAAGGGCGTAATCACAGTAGCAGGCGGTTCTATCACAATATCTACTGGTGATGATGGTATCCACGCTGACAAGGAACTTGATGTAACTGATGGATATATAAATGTTGTAACTTCTTATGAAGGTCTTGAAGCTATGATGCTTAATATAAGCGGTGGAAAGGTATATGTATATGCTACTGATGACGGACTTAACGCCTGCACTGGTGATGGCTCTACTACTCCACTTATTAATATCACTGGTGGATATGTAGATGTTACAACGGCTTCTGGTGATACTGATGGTATTGACTCTAACGGTAATTATACACAGTCTGGTGGCATGGTTCTTGTAAAGGGCGGCAGCTCTTCAGGTCAGGTATCCGGTTCTATCGATGTTGATGGAACAGTCACTGTAACTGGTGGAATATGTGTAGCTTTAGGTGGTGTCTGCGAAACACCTGAGAATTCAGCAAATGCTTATGTTTTCAGTTCATTATCATTTAATACCGGAAGCTATTCTCTTAAGGATGCAAGTGGCAATGAAGTACTTAGCTTTACATTAACTGAAAGCTATTCAAACGGATGGATATGTGCATCTGCTCTTACAACTGGCACTGAATATACTCTTTACTGCGATGGTAACTCCGTTGCAAACTGGACACAGACAAGCGGCACTATGGGCGCAACCAATACTGGCGGCTTTGGCGGCGGTTTCGGAGGTGGCGACCGTGGTGGTAATATGAATGGCAATTCTAATGGCAACGCCCCTGGCGGTAATATGAATGGCAATTCTAATGGCAGCGTCCCTGGCGGTAATATGAATGGCAATTCTAATGGCAGCGTCCCTGGCGGTAATATGAATGGCAGATAATTATAATGGTAGCGCCCCTGGCGGTAACATGAACGATAGATAATTTTAACTACAACATTAAATATAACTGTCCGCTTATATATAGATAATACATATTATGATGCAGCCAAAAGTAAATCTTTAAATCTTACTTCTAGCAATTATATAAACATTAAAACAACTTGATTAAACATTTTTAATACTTACTTAAAAAAATGACTGGATAATTGGAATTAACAATTATCCAGTCATTTCTTTATTTAGTATATCAACTTATAATATAGCTCACTCTTAATATATTATAATATTCCTAGACAAATAAATTTTAAAAGATATGTATTTCTACATGTTTCTGATAAATATAACGGCAGTAGCAAAATGCCTTGTAGATAATATCGGCAACAATATCTGTATATAAAAAACCGATATAATAACAATCGCAAAACACCTTACAACCATTTTTTCATCATAACTATTTCAATATAAAAATTTAAAAATCACAAAAAATAAATCGTTTGGCTTATGTTAATCACCATATTTTATTTATCAAGCTTCCTTATAATAACTCCCAGTTCTGCCACTATTGCCAGCCCTATTCCCATAAATATAAGGTCTGTGGCTGATTTCTTACTATTCTTGTGTACCGCCCTGTATCTTATGTTACCGCTATCCTTTAAAATTGCTGTCTGTTTCCTTAGAAACCCAGTAATTACATTTATCCCTGTAATCAATCAGAGGACTTTCCGCCTCTTTTCCAACAGAAATATTTTTATTATCGTAAAGCGACTTTATAAGTGTTCCATCAAAAGGACTATAAGCTCTTTTAAATGCTGAACAAACCAGAAGGTCATATGTTTCATCAACCTTTGTAATATCAGAACATCTGACTTCTATACGTTTTATTATTCCGTCAATATTAATTTCCCTGCACCACTCCATATGAACCTTCTCCTATATAACATCTGCAAATGTAATTTATCAGCATTTACCTATTAAAAAGATGTACTTATCTTATATTTTAGATAAAAATGAAAATATCGTTTGTAATCTAAACCTATCAAAAAACAGTGTACTTATCTCAATCCACACAACTTACTTCCACTACGCCAACTTCCTGCTCCTGATGTCCGCCTCGTGGATAATAATATGTCATTATAACTTTGAAATGTGCTTCATCAATATCTTCTGCATAGTAATCTCCACTCCATTTCTTCACATTTCTTATTAGGCGTTTATAAAACTCTCCAAACTGCATAAATCCTAACTTCTTTGAGCCTCTATTTTGCAATTACCTAACATTTCCTATGTGAATACATATATAAAATATATTTATTATCAATACTATAAACGAACAAATACAGGAAAATGCTGTCTCATACTGCCACATTTATATAGTTCTACTTAGAATATGTAAGCTCCCTGTTATTCTCATCATAATCAAACAGACCATCATTCTTCTCTTCAATAGCCTTAATGATATGATAGGTGTATTCGTTGTAAGGTGTTGGTATTCCCAGTTCTTTTCCCATACGCATAAGTGCTCCTGAAAACATATCTATCTCTGTATGGCGCTTGGCATCAATATCCTGCAATGTTGAATATCTGGCTGTTGGTGGCACTGCACTTCCACGTGTTGATGTCTTTTCAATAACACTCATATCAATTCCTTTAGCCTTGGCGATTGCTTCAAGCTCATTTCTCAGACCATTACTTATCGCCTTCATATGTTCACTGTCTGTATAACAGCCGACTCCTGCGCCAAGTACTGCCTGTGGAAGATTATTGCTTACATTCAGTCTGAACTTACTCCATATTTCTTCTTTTATATGTTCAGTTATCCTGTAATTAATTCTGCCTGCTCCAAAAAGTGCATCTATAGCCTGTATTCTCTCACTCTGATAAGGCTCATCTGCCTCGCCAAATATAATACCTATTGTTGTTTCAGGATTAAAATAATATCCACTACCCTCCTTATGTGAAGCAACCTTTATAAGTGAATAAACAATGTGTGACATTCCTATCTTTTCAGCTATTATATCTTCACTGTCAACACCATTCATAAGGCTCATTACAATAGTATTTTCTCCTACTGCCGCTTTGATACTGTCAAGCGCAGCATGAAGTGCTCCATATTTTAAGGAAACTATAAGAAGGTCTACTCCGTGTGCCTCCTGAGGTGTCCATACCTCTGGTCTGTAGACTTCATCATTTATAAGACAGCCTTCTTTCTTTAACCTGCTGGCACGCTCACCTTCCGCTATTACTCCAAGCTTTATATCCTTCACGCTGTTAAGTCCCCATATAACATATGAGCCTACTGCTCCAGCACCTAATATTGCAACTGATTTTATCTGCATAATATTTTCTCCATATTCTTTATTAATAACAAGGTCACCCACACCTATGAGCAGACTCATGTGGGTTTAGACCTTTTGACCTTGGTATCATTATAATAATAATCAATAATATAGGCAACCGGATTTATCTACTCTATACACTTTTGACTGGTGTCTAATGGAAAGCAGATTACATACAAATACAAATAACCGCCTGGTCAAAACCTCATAATAACAACAAAGGGCGGAATTGAATTTAAACGCTCAATTCCGCCCTTATAACATTCCTATTTAGTGAACGTCAATTATTAGATTATGTCAGATAGTAATTCTAATATGCAACGCCATTAGATACCTCAACGTAGTAAATATTAACTCCTCCATCCTCTGATATAAGATAATATTCACCTGCATCCGGCACCCTGAATGAAACTGACTTAAGAGAATTGCCTGGAATTTTTGATGTACTTGTAATATCATTTCCATCCTTGTCAATTATCTTGATAAGTCTTGAGTCATCTGTGCTTGAACTTGTAGCATATACCTTTACCTTGGATTCACCAGCTGTCTTAAATGCAATAGCCCTGCCGCTTGTGCTGCCACTGCCAGAAAGCTTAATTCTTCTTGTAAAGTCTATACCCTTATATTCTTTGCTGCTCTTATCTACTGTTACTGTAGACTTACTGCCTGCAACAATCTTAAATCCGTCTACTGTAAGTGTTGACTTTAATTTTCCTGTTCTTACATCATTGGCATTAAGAACAAGCTTAGTACCGCTTACATCCGAACTAGTTGTGTTTTCTGTTGTCTTCTCTGTTGCTTTTGTTGTGGCTTCTGTTGTCTTTTCTGTCGCCTTTGTTGTGGCTTCTGTTGTCTTTTCTGTTGCTTTTGTTGTAGCTTCTGTTACAGACTCTGTTTCTTTCTCTGTTGGCTTTACCTCATCTGATGATTTTCCTGTAACGCTTATAATCTGGTTAGCTGCATTAAAGTGTGCACCAAGAGTTGCATAACTGCCCTGTGTTTCATAAAGGTTGTTCATATTGATAGTTCCGTCAACATTTCTTAACTGCTTATCTATATCACCATTAAGATTAATGGAATTATCTGTATTCTTAAACATTCCAGTTACTGTAGCCGGATTATCTACAACTGTACCCTTCTTGTCACCATTTACAACAGGTGTTGGTAATACACCTGACAGTCTGAAATACTTACCTGAATTGTAATATATAGAGTCACTCATATTACCTGTAAACTTATCTGAGTCTATAGCATTTGCTGAAACAAGCCCAACATATACAGCTTCACTTGAAGCTCTGTAGCACAAGAAGTTACCCTTCTTTGCTGACTGTCCATTACCCCATGCTGTAGCATTTATAATTGTAAGACCTGATGGGTTGTTGTTATCAGTAAATCCTGTTGCTCCATTATTAAATGAAAGACAGTTAAGTACAACATGAGGTGTACCAACACCAGAACCACCAAGCTTGAAACCATTCATATCACCATTTGCATAATGAACACCATTAGACAGTGTTCCGTTACCAAATGATACACAGTTTCTTATAGTTATTACGCCGATAGGACCTGTAGCAGACTTTGCAAAAAGGTCCCATCCATCATCTGAATTACAGTATGATATACATCCATCAAATACATTACCTTCGCCGCATGTAAGCTTTGCTGCGAAACCATCAGCATTTTCACCTGTACCACCCTGGTCTGGATAATCGCAGTTATCAAACGCTGTACAGTTAATTATAAGGTTGTTTGATGGCCATAAATCCTTAGTTGCTGCTGTTGTGTCATATCTTGATATCTGAAGGCCTGAATCCCTGTTTGCCTCAAATACACATTTTTCAAAAATGTTATTGTTACCTGCAAGTAATACTCCGTTATCACCAGCTCCATAGAAGTTAATTCCCTCGAAATACCAGTAATCACCATCTACAACAACACCTCTGTTTGCACCATCAAGTGTCTGTGCTGAAAAGTCAAACTTAACACTGGCACCATCTGCTGCCTTAACAACTATGTAAGCACCATTCTTTCCATTCATAGCATTATTGATAACTATTGTGTCTGTGAACTTATAAGTTCCATCTTTGACAATAATAACATCTCCTGCCTTTGCACTATTTATTGCTGACAGAATTTCTGATGATGATGAAACATACTTTGCATTTTTAAAGCCAGAATCTTTCTTTGTACTTAAGTCAGTATAAGCGCCTGAATAATCAAGGCTTGTCTTATCATAACTGTTGTTAGTATCTGAATCTGAACCTGTAGTTTCCTTTTCTGTTTCCTTTGTTGCTTCTGTTGCCTTAGAAGTTGTTGCCTTTTCTGTAGCCTTTGAAGTTGTTGCCTTCTCTGTAGCCTTTGTAGTACTCTCTGTTGCTTTTGTTGTTTCATCTGTTGAAGGTTCTGGAGTTACTATGCTGGCATTAGTTCCGCCAACTGCTACAAGCTCTGTATTCTTATAATTAGTAACTGCAGCCTTTAAATCTTTATCTACAACGTATACTGTGTCGTCTTCATCGCTGAACTTCCAGTCGATAACACCACCGCCAAGACTTCCTGCTCCTTTTGAAGATGTAACAAGTGCTGGAACATCCTCTGCTGCTATAAGGCTTCCTGCCTTAACTCCAAGGTCCTTAGTTGTATCAAAGTTATCATATGATGTACCACCTGCTGCTGTCTTGTATGATGATGGTACTTTCTCACTTGCAGAAGAAGCAAGATATGCATCAAATGTTGTAGAATTGGCAGCTTCACCTGTAACTGATGCTGCATTGGCATATATGATACCTGTTGCACCAACTATCTCATTGCCATAAGCTTTGATAATACCACCATTCTCACCTGAAAATGTACCTTCGCCTAAAGCATCTGTACCCTGATTAGATGAAAGCATAGGATACTTGCAGTTTCTAAAGTAGTTGTTTTCTACATATATAGAAGAACCCATAGTTGAACCTACGCCATACTTTGCATTTCCATCATAATAATTGTTGTACATATGTACTGACATTGTTCTTACTCTGGCATGTCTTGAGTCTGAATGGTCAAACCAGTTATGATGATATGTGATGTAGTTAGGACCACTCTCACTCTTCATACCACATAAAGAACATTTTCCTGAGTCATAGAAATGTACATATGAAACTGTTATATACTGTGAATCACCCTTTATATCGATAGAACCATCACCCTTTGCCTGGTCAGCATCCCCGCCAACCTTGCCGTAGTAAAGGTCTACATTATGTATCCATACATTGCAGTTTGCTGTATCAAGAGAAATTCCATCATCCATAAAGTTAAGAATTGAAAGATTTCTCATCTCAACATTTCCTGCATTTCTTAAAAGGAAACCGAATCCGCTTATACTTGCATCCTCGCCTATTCCTTCCAAAGTCATATTAAGATTAGAATAAGCACTTGCTCCCTTTATCTGCACACCCTCAGATGAGCTTGAGAACTTATCCATACCTGCATCTGTAAGACATCCTATTACCCTTACATCAAGTGCCCTTGTTTCTACACCCTTGCTGGCACTCTTTGTATATGCATCGATAATTGTCTGAAGACCTGTATACTGCTTTTCGCCTTTTGCTTCCATAATGCCGGCTGTTATAGTCTTTGCATTATCATTAGTTACATAAAGAACGATTGCATCACTCTTAAGTGTTCCGTCTCCGTTATATGCTCCCGAACCTGTCTTATATCTTGATTCAGAAGAAAATGCAAAACCAGACCTGTCATATGAGCTTACGCTGAGTACATCTGTCACCTCAGCTTTGGCAGTTACCTCTTTACCATTCTTTACTGGCACTACCTTAATAACATAGTCACCTGCCGCAAGACCAACAGCATCAACTCTGTAGTAATTCTTATACTTTCTTATGAGTTCATTATCAATTCTTGCGTATGCTGAATCTGACTGTGAAGCTTTTTTGATATACGCTGTATATCCGTCTGCCTCTTTATCAACCGCCCATTCTGCATAAGCTGACTCAAGCCAGCCTTCTGCTGTACCGTTAAACTGTACTGTTCCAACCTCTGCCTTTGCGGTAGATATAGTTGTTGGAATAATGACACTTACAACCATCAGTGCTGCAAGTATCCATGCCCATCCTTTGCGGGCACTTCTGCTAATATTAGCTTTCATGTTATGCCTCCCAATACATTTATTTGTACAATATTCCTTGTACATATGATGCCTTACTCGCTTATATTAGCAATATTGTATAATAATGTACACACTTTAACGTGGTAAATTAGTACCATTTATAAAAACAATGTTGTTTATTTATTAAAAGTATATGGATATTTTGTCGCTTTTTATTATTATATCAAACACGCTGTCTTTCGTGAATTCCGCCACTGTCAGACATAATATAAGCGGATGCCTGTACTATAGACATCCGCTTATATTATGTCGTCCGTCCGTTAATAACCTGACAACAACATCCATTATCTAACCTTATTCTTTATCTCTGTTTCAATCTTCTTAACAAACTCATCCAGCGCAAGTGTTGTAGTATCCTGCTCACCGTGAAGTCTGTAAGATACAGTTTCATTTTCCTGCTCATTAAAGCCAATAACAAGAAGATATGGAACCTTCTGAATCTGACCTTCACGCATACGATAACCAAGCTTCTCTGCTCTGTCATCAAGCTCTACTCTTACATCCTTTTCAGCAAGAGCATCTACTATCTTATGGGCATAATTCATAATATCTTCATTATCAGTCTTAACAGGCATTACTCTTACCTGAACTGGTGCAAGCCATGTTGGAAGATTACCCTTTGTTTCCTCAAGTATATAAGCCATAAATCTGTCAAGAGAACCAAGTATAGCTCTGTGAAGCACAACAGGAGTCTTCTTCTCGCCATCCTTGTCAACATATGAAAGATTAAACTTAGCTGGAAGACAGAAATCTAACTGACATGTTGAAAGTGTAATCTCATTACCAACAGCTGGCTTAACATTAACATCAAGCTTAGGACCGTAAAATGCAGCCTCACCAATTTCCTCTGTATATTCAATGCCAAGACTGTTCATAACATCTCTTAAAGCATTTTCAGCCTTATTCCACATTTCATCATCATCATGATACTTAGTCTTGTTCTCTGGGTCACGAAGAGAAAGTACACAACGGTAATTAGTGATGCCAAAGTCCTTATATGTGCTGAATATAAGGTCAACTACGCTTGATATTTCATCCTTAATCTGCTCTGGTGTAACAAAAAGATGTGCATCATTCTGACAGAAATGTCTTCCTCTTTCAATACCCTTTAATGTTCCACTTGACTCATATCTGAAGTCATGTGCAATCTCACCAATTCTTATAGGAAGATCCTTGTAAGAATGAAGTCTGTTAGCATATATCATCATATGATGAGGACAGTTCATTGGACGAAGTACAAAGCTTTCATCATCAACCTGCATAGCTGGGAACATATTTTCCTTATAATGATCCCAGTGTCCTGATGTCTTGTAAAGGTCAACTGTACCTACACAAGGTGTAAGAACATGCTGGTAACCAAGCTTTCTTTCCTTACCCTTTATATAATCTTCAAGCTCCTGCCAGATAATATAACCCTTTGGAAGATACATAGGAAGTCCACGTCCGATAAGGTCATCCACCATAAAGAGCTGCATATCCTTACCTATCTTTCTGTGGTCTCTTTCCTTTGCTTCTTCAAGCTCCTGAAGATGTGCTTCAAGTTCTTCTGGTGTTGGGAAACATACACCGTAAATTCTCTGAAGAACCTTATTGTTGCTGTCACCCTTCCAGTATGCACCTGAATGTCTGAGTAACTTAAAGTTACGGCATAACTTAACATTATCTACGTGAGGTCCACGACAGAGGTCAGTAAAGTCGCCCTGCTCATAACAAGAGATTGTTCCGTCTTCAAGATTAGAGATAAGGTCTAACTTATACTCATCATCCTTGAACATCTCCATAGCTTCTTCCTTTGAGATTTCCTTACGGACAATTCTCTTGCCGCTCTTTGCAACCTTTTTCATTTCCTTTTCAATCTTAGGAATATCTTCATCCCTTATAACATCATCGCCAAGGTCTACATCATAGTAGAAACCTTCTGCTACTACTGGTCCAACCCAGAACTTAGCCTGTGGATAAAGGTGCTTGATAGCCTGTGCCATAAGATGCGCACATGAATGATTTAATGTCTTTAACTGTTCGTCTTCTTTGAAATTAACCATTGTTTTTCTCCTTCTAATAATGTCCGATTTTTTCAATAATGCCAGAATTCACATATGCTCTTGTCTGCATACTTCTGGTGTAAATGCAACGAAAGCACCTTCAGGTAGGTACACTTTCGCCTGCCTAAGGGTGCTTTCACACGGTTCCACCTTATATTTCACTTTAATGGTCTGTAACGTACACCACACGGTAACGCTTCAAAGTATATACTCACGTATATGCTTCTTCTACGCACAGCTCGGGAATGGTCTTCATATAATAGCTTCATAAGCTGCTTCCACCACACACAGCTCTCTCTGGATGTCGCACATATACTACTTTTTCCGTCAATGCTTTTAATTATTTGCTTTTGCTGGTTGTTATTGTACCACGGGATAATTTAATTAACAACACCTTTTTTAATCATTTTCTTTAAAATGTATCTCTGGAACTGCAACTCCGTCATAAGTAACATGTGTCTTCTTATGCATATGTGCGTGGTGGTCAGCATTATCTGCTGCCATATCTTCATTGCCTGCTGTGCCTGCTCTGACATTCTGTGCATTAACATCACCTGCGCCATCGGCACCTTCTGCCTGCTGCCCGTTTACCTTGTTATCACTCCCACCAGGCTTTGCATCTGCATTGCCCTTTATATGAATTTCCGGAATAGCCAGATTATCATACGAAAGGTCGTAACCCTTTTTAGGAGTGTTATCTTTATTACGCATTTTCTTTAAAAAATTAAACATAGCATTCCTCCTCATATTAATCTTAATTCCAACATTACATTTGCCTCTCACATTTTACAGCAGATTAATAAATAACGTAATAATCAGGCTGTTAAGGAAATCTGCAAACAGACTTCCTATAAGAGGAATTATAAGATACGCCTTAACAGATGGCACATACTTATCACAAAGCGCCTGCATATTAGCCATGGCGTTAGGTGTTGCACCCATACCGAAGCCGCATGTTCCTGCAACAAGCACTGCCGCATCGTAATCTCTTCCCATAACATTGAACACTACAAAATATGTATACAGCATTATTACAAGCGCCTGTGCCAAAAGCAGTATAACAAGTGGAAGTGCAAGTGCTGTAAGCTGCCACAGCTTAAGTGTAATCATCGCCATACCAAGGAACAGCGAAAGTGCTATACCACCAAGGTCATTAATCTCACCCATATGTATAGCGAAATTCTCATTGCTTGAGTACTCCGCAATATTACGCATAAGAGCTGCCGCAATCATCGCACCTATATATATAGGGAAAGTCATACCTGTCTTAGTAAGTGCCCATGAAAATATTGTTCCTATTCCTATTGCTATGATGAGCTGGAATACCGCCGCTGCATACATCTGTGTATGACGTTCGTGTTTCTTCTCATCCTCGACTAAAAGGCTGTCATCCTCAAGAATAGCTGTCTTTAAAAGGTCCTTTTTATCTATAAGTCTTTTACCTAAAGGTCCGCCTATGATACTTCCGAATATAAGTCCAAATGTAGCGGCTGCTGTACATATGGTTGTAGCACCCTGCACATTAAAATCCTCAAGTACAGGACCAAATGCGCCCGCTGTACCATGTCCTCCGACCATAGGTATAGAGCCTGTACACATTCCTATAAGTGAATTAAGTCCAAGAAGCTTTGAAAGTCCTACGGCAACAAGGTTCTGTGTAAATATAAGCACAATTACAAGTCCAAGAAATATTACCATAGACTTTCCGCCCTTCTTAAGCACCTTAAGATTGGCCTGAAACCCTACAGATGTAAAGAAAAAGACCATACATACCTCTTTTAATATATCATCAAACTCGAATTCAAGAATTCCTGTCGCATAGCATATGCATGTGAATATTGCAAATAAAAAACCGCCAACTACAGGTGCTGGTATACAGAACTTCTCAAGTATGCTTATTCTCTTTCGTAAATAACTTCCTAACATCAGAACTACTACAGCAACAGCCATTGTCTGATACATATCTAACTGAATTTTCATATATATCTCCATTTCATAAACGTATTAACTATACCTGCTATATATAACAGGTTTTTTACTGCTCTTTAATAAGTATCATACTTATACCCATAAGCAGTCAGGGTGACAATATCCGTTACGGTTACTGTCATTCTGTCTTAACATTAACACCCTGTTTAGCATAATACGCCGCCGCTCCTGCATGAAATGGAATATCCACGCCATTTGCTCCTTCCTTGACATCGAATAAAGCATCAAGTGAAGTTGCATTTTTAAAGTCTGAACTGTGTGAGAATATCAGACTTGTTATCTGTTCTGTTGTTGAGTCTGAAAGGCTTGAAGATGCTATAAGCACCGCCCTTACGCCTATCGTGCTTACAGGCTCATTCTGTCCCTGATATGTTCCCGCAGGAATTGTATATTTTTCATACAAAGGATAAGCTGTCAGAAGCTTTTCAATACATTTGTCATCAAGACTTATAACATCTATGTCACAGCTTTTTGATATCTGTTCTATTATACCCGTTCTTATTCCGGCTGTACAAATCATCGCATCTATCTTACCGTCAGCAAGCTTTTCTGCCGCCTCTGCATAGTCCATATTGACTGTCTTTACAAGCTCCTCTGTTATGCCGCTTACCTTAAGTATCTCCTCAGCATTTTTCTCTGTTCCTGACTCTGCTGCACCTATGCTCACTATCTTTCCGACAAGGTCATCTATAGAGCTGATACCTGACTCCTTTCTTACGACTATCTGACATGCTTCTATATACAGTGACGCAAGTGCCTTATACCCCTTCTGGTAATCGCCATTTTCAAAGGTGCCCCTGCTGTTATAGGCATCACTAAGCATATCTGCCTGAACTATTCCAAGGTCGATATAACCACCTGATATAAGCCTTAAGTTCGCTACCGAACCTGCTGTTGTCTTGGTTTCAAAAGTATAACCGCTCATATCTTCGTGTGCTATCTGTGCAAATGTGCTTGAATATGCATAATACACACCACCGATATCAGCCGCACCTACTCTTATGTTTTTGCTTTTACCGCCGCAGCCTGTCATAACAAGCATAACAAGTGCAAGCAGCATCGCCGCTGTTCGTTTCATAAGCTTCTCTCCTGTTCATATTTTCTGGTTTGTTCTGTCATCTGTGCACTCCCCGCACTAACCGCGAAGCATTAACTCCTTTTCAACAACCTTTCCATCCTGCATATATATTCTTGTAACTCTCTTACTTACTGCGCATGTCAGCTCATAAGGAATAGTTCCCGCAAGCTCTGCCATCTTTTCAATAGGATTGTTATCTCCAAATATCTCTACTTCACTTCCAACATCAACGCCCATCTTATCTGTCAGGTCTATCATACACATATCCATACATATCTTGCCTCTCTGTGGAACTAAGCCCTCACTTGTCATAAGCTCATATCTGTTAGAAAGGCATCTGAAAAATCCATCGGCATATCCATAAGGAACAACACCCATTCTTGTCTTCTTGTCTGTCTTATATATTCCGCCATAGCTTATAGCAGTTCCAGCAGGGTATGTCTTTATTGTGCTTACCGTTGTCTTAAGTGACATAACCGGCTTTAAGCCAAGTTCCTCTGCAAACTCACCATATCCATACAGAAGAAGTCCCGGTCTTACCATATCAAGCCATGTCTCAGGATACTTTGCAACCGCACCTGTATTGGCACAGTGTCTTATCTGAAACTTCTTTCCAAGCTTCTTTTCTACTGCATCTATCACACTTGTAAACAGCTCAAACTGGTGCTTTGTATAAGCCCTGCACTCTTCTCCCGGTTCATCTGACACTGCAAAATGTGTAAATATACCCTCAGGCATAAGTCCCGGAAGCTCACAGCCTTCACATATTCCTTCAACACCGCTGTCAAAGTAATCACCATCACAAAGATAACCAAGTCGTGACATACCTGTATCAACCTTGATATGTATCTTTAATGTGCCATTACATTTAACTGCCTCTTCGCTGTATTCAAGCGCCTTTGCCTTACAAGTTACAGCCTGTGTGATATTATTCTTTATAAGCTCTCCTACCTCTTCCTTAGGAGTATGTCCGAGTATAAGTATTGGCATTGTTATGCCATTATGCCTTAATTCTATCGCTTCATCTATACTGCTCACTGCAAGATAATCTGCACCAAGCTTTTCAAGCAGCCTGCTTACCTGTACTGAACCATGTCCATATGCATCCGCCTTAACCACTCCTAAGAACTTTACATTACTGCCTATTCTTTCTCTTAATGTATTATAATTATGAGCAAGAGCATTAAGATTTATTTCTGCCCATGTTCTTTTTAATGTTGAATTCATATTAATCTCCATTTCCGCGCACGTTTTTTCTAAAGTTCTGCCAATATCTGCCAGTAAATAACAGCTTTTAGTCTATCTTTATTATATTCTGATTAATGCTTTCGCGCAACTGTTCTATACATAGAAAGTATACAACGCCCGTCAAGTGTATTAAAAAAGGCAGCTATCAGGATTACCCTGATAACTGCCGTAATTGCTTTGCGTGACTGTTCATTAATAGCGCAAGAAAAGTAAATGTCTGCTTCGCAACCGCTTCTTTTTCTTTTGCGCTCATTGTATCATAATTTATTTTTTCTTAATCTACGCTGCCACCGGTTCCAATTTACCGCTTCGCTTCAGATATATATACGCGCACACACATATAATAACCGACAACAGTGAGCCCGCTGGCGCTGCCAGTCCCATAGGAAAGAGCGTATCACCAGACAGCTTCGAGGCAAGGTATGAACCCGGCACACGCACAAAGGTTATTGATATAATATTATGCATAAATCCGATATATGACTTTCCATATGCTGCAAAGTAGCCGCTGAAACAGAAATGCACTCCTGCAAATATGCTGTCGATAATATATCCCTTCATATACTGTGTTCCAAGAACAACAACTGCCGCATCCTTTGTAAATAATGCAAGAAGTGGTGCCGCAAGCACCTGCATAATAACTGCCATAAATACGCCATACACACTTGTAATCATAGTTGCATACTTAAGTGTCTTCGCCGCCCTGTCATACTTTCCTGCACCTATATTCTGGGCTGAAAGCGCCGACACTGTAGCAAGCATAGATGATGGAATTATGAATATTGCACTTATCATTTTCTCAACTATGCCAACAGCCGCAGCATCGTCAAGTCCTCTGTGGTTAGCTATAACTGTGATTATAATAAATGCCACCTGTATACATCCGTCCTGAACTGCAACGGGAATACCGACTTTAAGAATTTCCCCCAGCACTTTCCTGTCTGGTATGAAATCTTCCTTTACAAGCTTTATTCCTGTTTTTCTCTTTCTTATTGAAATAAATGCAACTATTACACTGAATGTCTGTGAAAGAACTGTTCCAAGTGCCGCACCTGATGGTCCTAAGTCACATAATCCTATAAATACATAATCAAGTGTTATATTGGTTAAACATGATATACCTATAAAGTACATTGGACTTTTAGAGTCGCCAAGTCCTCTGAATATGGAACTTATTATATTATAAGCTGTTATAAATGGAATTCCGATGAAACATATTATAAGATACCTTACTGTTCCGGCAACAGCCTCCTGCGGTACTCCTATAAGCAGCACTATCGGCTTTGCTGCTATAAGAAACACTATTGTCATCACTATGGCAATTCCCATAAATAATGTTATTGTATTACCTATAGCCCTGCCTGCATTATCAAGCTTATTGCCGCCTATGGCTTTGCCTATTATAACCGTTGTTCCCATAGCAAGACCAACAATTATAACTGTAAGCATATGCATAACCTGACTTCCATTTGACACCGCCGTTATAGAGTCAACGCCGTTAAACTGCCCCGTTATGTAAAGGTCTGCCATACCATATAAGGTCTGTAAAAAATATGATAAAAGATATGGAAGTGCGAAATATATTATCGTCTTAAGTACACTTCCGGTTGTAAGATTTTTCTCCATGATATCTAATCTCCTGTTTCTCTATGATGCTAAATAGCCAGTCTTCAGGATGTATATCCGGACAGTTTCCTGTAGTACTCCGGTGACTGCTTATGACTTCCACAAAATCTGACAGATACACACATAGTTTCACCTTACATCACACTTCTACAGTTCTATACTCTTACTTGTAATCTCTATTTCAACCCTGTTAGTATTCATCTGCTGATTATTAACCTCCATAGTATATTCTATGGCTGCATCTATCCTATCTTCTTCCCTTTTAATGTCAAGAACACTTGTAAATATAGCAACATCAATACTTCCATACGGCGTATTATAACAGCTTAGTGTTCTTTTGTTCTTAGCAAACTCCATACATGTTGTTATAGCGCCTTTTTTGCTCACCTCAATACTGTCATCAGTTATCTTTATAATAGTGAGCGACTTCTCACTTGCACCATCGTATACTTCCTCAAACTTAATATACTCCTTACCGTTGCGGCTTGTGTGCCTTCCCACACTTATAACCTCAACATTGTCCGCCTCCTCTGTGATACTTCCATCAACAGACTGTTCCTCCAATGCAAGTCCTTTTATCTTAATATACACTTTATCCTTCATATATTATTACTCCATCTGTATTATAATTAATAATTTTGTCCGTATTACCAGAACTTTTTATTCTTATTCTAAATACTTATTGAGAAACTTCAGATACTTAAACCTGAAACTGACATTATCTCCCGACACTGTCCTGTATTCATCTTCTGTGAGAACGCCCTTAAGTTCCTCCTTAGACTCCTCTGGAACCTCTCCATACACTGCATCCACGAAACACAATGGTGGATACAGCACACACCACCAGTTCCTGCCTTTGGCATCGCCTATATCGACCCTGAATGCCTCGTATTCTCCCGGTGGAAATGTCATATCCCCGTAAGTCTTCATCGGAAAATAACAATTCTCAAAATACACGCTCACATCACTTTCATCGCCAAGACTTCTAAGTGTATCAACTGCAACATCCCTTATACCGTCACTTTCATCGGTAAGAATTGCCCTTGACTCATCTACCGACTGCGACTTTGAAAGAATCGGACTTATATAATCAAGCACCGCTTCCTTAACCTGCATTTTAATCCACTGGTCTTCATCTGAGTCACTTTCCGCCCTCACATGAAACCTGATAATGTTTGATGCAATGCCTTTTTGTATATGTACTTCTCTGTTATCAATATACAGCCTATAGCCTGCAATTACAAGCATAATTGTTGCTAAAAATATAAATAGAATTCCTGCTGTGCTCTTTTTTGCATTACCTGTACGTCTGCCTTCTCTTCTTATATTTTCAATGCCCATTATATTCCCTCCGCTATGTCCAACTAATTATTAACTACATTTACATAGTTCCCATATAATGGCGATTTATACATATATGCAACTAAGTAATAAAAACTCTTTCCACACTTTAACAACACATACAAAAAAGTTAATTTTAGATTTAATTATAATCCGATTACCCTGTACAAATAACAAAATATAATATCAGAGAGGCATACATTTAATATCAAAAACATCCTGTAACCAACACACACAATATAAAAAGCCAAAAAAATAGCGGCACCATATGACTTACACATATGATGCCACTATTCTTAATTTCATCTATCCATCAGTTTTATTAGATATTAAGCAGTCTTATAATCCCCTTTTCCTGATTATTAACGTGCTGTCTTACTATAATCTTTGCCTTTTCAACATCCTTGTCGGCAAGCTGCCTGATGATATCGTTATGCTCACTTATAAGAATAGAATGTGTTCTTGCATCCTTTACATACTCAAGACGATATCTGTACATCTGCTCACTAAGGCTGTTGATAAGCTGGATGAGTCGCTGGTTATCTGTCATTGAATATATGATATTGTGGAATGTAACATCAGCGTTTACTATGGCTACTACATCCTTTGATACGATAGCTGCCTCAAACACTCTGTTGGCTGTCTTTAACTCATCTATATGCTCTGGTGTAACATTCTTGCAGGCAAGTGTTGCAGCAAGTTCCTCAAGCGCTGAGCGCACCTCTAAAACATCTCTCATATCCTTAACTGTGATATGTGCAACCTCTGCTCCCTTTCTTGGAATCATAATAACAAGACCTTCAAGCTCAAGCTTTCTTATTGCCTCTCTTATAGGTGTACGGCTTACTCCAAGCTTATTGGCAAGCTGGATTTCCATAAGTCTCTCGCCCGGTTCCATCTCTCCTGTAAGAATTGCCTGTCTTAATGTATTGAATACAACATCCCTTAATGGAAGGTATTCATTAACGTCCATCTTTAATTCACCCTTCATCTTCTAATCCTCCATATGTATATCTGTTTTATTGTCTGTTATTATCTAAAATGTTTCCGTGATATATACCTGTCTTGCATCTTCCTGCGACTTTAAGTATTCCTTACAGTTAAGCGCAGTCTGCTCATCAGGAAATATTCCAAACACTGTAGGACCGCTTCCGCTCATCATAGCATTGTAAGCGCCATTGGCCAGCATATCGTTCTTAATCTTTGCGATAACCGGATACATCGGTATCGTAACGTCCTCAAGGACATTGCCCATACGCTCTGCAACTTTCTTGACATCACCTTCATTGATAGCTTCTATAATTCCGTCTATGTCCGGATGCTTTGTTATTGCACCTGAGTCAAGACTCTCATACACCATCTTTGTTGAAACATTGATAGGCGGCTTTGCAACTACTATATAACAGTGTGGCATCGGTGTAAGCTTGGTAAGCTTCTCCCCTATTCCCTCTGCAAGTGCTGTTCCTCTCATAATACAGTATGGAACATCAGCTCCTATCTTTACACCCTGCTCCATAAGTTCTGCATTGGATAATCCAAGATTAAAAAGCTTGTTAATTGCAAACATAGTTGATGCTGCATCTGTACTTCCACCTGCCATACCTGCTGCTATCGGTATAAACTTGTTGAGGTCTACATCTATTCCCCCACTAAAGCCATACTCATCCTTCATAAGCTTATACGCCTTATATATCAGGTTATTCTCATTGACAGGAAGAAACTTAAGATTGATATTAATCCTGATATCATCCTCAGGAATTCTTGTTATGATAAGCCTGTCATATATTCCAACAGTCTGCATAACCATCTTTACATCGTGATATCCGTTTTCCCTCTTGCCTAATACATCCAGTCCAAGATTAATCTTGGCTCTCGCCTTAAGTCTAATTGAATCCATATTTTTTATCTCCAGTTTTTTGTATACACAAATATTATATAAAACACATTGTACAAAATCAAGTACAAATCAAAAAATTCCCGAAGCCAGAACGTATAGGCCGGCATCGGGAAATGATATAAAGATATAAAATTGTGTCTTGGCATTATGTGAATTGCAAAACAATGAAGTAATCCATAAACATCATTTATTGGCAAAATACCCTTTTACCTTAACATAACATAATCCTATAAACTTACTATGCGACATTTGTCTTAGAAGCTTGTGCTGCTGCATTTTCCGTCTTCTCAATCTTAATAGTCGACTTCTTCCATATACCCGTCCAGTACAGTATATAGAGTATCAAAGCAGAAGTTGCATTACTTACAACAACGGCATACCACACACTCTCAACGCCCATTCCAAGCACATTGGCACACACCCAGAGTGTAAGAAATCTGAATATCCAGATACGTGTCGCATCAACTGCCATAGTTATCATCGTATGACCACAGCCCTGAAAAAGTCCCTGTGTTACATTATAAAATGCATTGGTCCAGCAGCACATTGCCATAATAGAAAGGAAGTCTGTTGCAAGTGGAACAACCTGTTCATCGGATGTAAAGAACCTTACCATAGGTTCTGCTATAAAACGTCTTGATAAAATCATACCACACACAAAAAGGAAAACAGCACCTATTCTCAATGCTATGTGGTAAGACCTATCAGTTCTTCTGACATTGCCAGCCCCCATATTCTGACCGACAATAGTTGATATGGCAGAGCCAATTCCGCTTGCCGGCATAGTTATAATACTGTTAATCTTGTTTCCAATACCATATGCTGTCATAGCTGTTGCCCCATAGACATTAACATTTCTAGACATAAGAAGAAAACCGAACTGCATTGTACTTCCACCGATTGCTGTAGGCAGACCTATCTTTAATATAGACATAACCTTATTCTTATCAAATCTGAAGCCCTTAAAGCTTATTCTTACAAGCTGGTTCTTTCCTGTAAGTATTACAAAGCCTATGATGGCACTTGGAATTTTCGCTATAAGTGTTGCAAATGCGGCTCCACCGATACCCCAGTTAAATACAACAAGAAACAGCGGGTCAAGTATAAGGTTGATAGTAACACCAAGTATATTCAGAAGCAGCGGTCTTACTGTATCGCCCTGCGCCTGCCTTACAGATGAAAACAGATTAATCATAAAAAGGAATGGAAGGTCCATTACAACTATTCTTATATATGTAAGTCCGTAATTATATATATCGCCTTCTGCACCAAGCCATCTGACAAGTCCTGACGAACACAGCCAGCATATACAGGCACATATGACTGAAAATCCAAGCGAGGTTATACATATATGATTTGCCATTGAGTTGGCCTGCTTATCTTCCCTTGCACCTAAGTACTGTGATATAAGTATAGCTCCGGCTGTTGTTATTCCGGCTCCGAAGTTGATAAGTATATTCTGGAATGGGGAAACAAGTGTTATGGCTGCCTGACTTGTTGTTCCTATCTTTCCAAGCCAGAATGTATCTGTAAGATTGTACATTGACTGTATAAAACTGTTAAGCATAACAGGTATTGCCAGTGTAAGTATCGCCTTTACCAGATTGCCATTTAAAATCATTTCTCTTTTTCCTGCACTTATTGGCTTTGCCATTTTTTCTCACTCACTTTCTGATATTTACTAATTCGCTCTTTATTTTTTACAATATATATGTTAGCATAAAAAGCAGTAATTTCTACTAATTTATATCTATATTAGCGTGAAACTACAGATATTTTTCCTTTTTAATCTTATGTGATGTCAGCATTACAAGGTCAGTTATCCTTATTAACCTGCCTATCAAGTAGATAATTGCGTAATTGCAACCCAATAGGGCAGGACACCAACGCCTGTCAGCAGCAGGATACTTACCTACGACCAGACATCTGATATACAATTAAAAGCTGCCTAATATTAAGAGGCACAGAAATGAGGATTACTATGTTACAGGATATGCAGAAAGACTTTGAGATAAAAAAAATCAAGCGTTCAGCCTTCAAGATGAAAGAACCGCACTCACATCCGTTTCATGAGCTGTTTTATCTTGCCCGCGGGGAGTGCACCGCATTTATAAGCCACAATATATATAAGTTCAGCCGCGGCGATATCGTCATCGTTCCTGCCGGAACTATACACAAGACTGACTACACCGGAAAAGGTATCAATGAACGTATTGTTATAAGCTTCAAACCTCCGGTTACAGACTGGTTAAGCGGTATCGTGGGAACCGACATCGTATCAGAGGTTATGCAGACTGGTGTTATCAATATTCCTGAGAAGAGAAGGGATTACATTGAGAAAATCCTTGATAAGCTTATGTTTGAAAATGAGGGGCAGGACCCGCTCTCTCCGGGCTTTGTAAGCGTGGCACTTGCAGAACTTATTCTTTTTATTGCAAGATGTAAGAAGTATGAAGAAAATGTAATAAAAGAGATTGACGTGGATAACCAGATTATGCAGGAGGTTGCCACTTACATATACACCCACTACAATGAAAAGCTTGTTCTTGAGGATATGGCAAAACAGTTTAACTTAAGCCGTTCATATCTTTCAAAGAAGTTTAAAAGTGTGACTGGCTTTGGTTTTAAGGAGTATATAATTAATGTCCGCATTAAGCACGCCTGCGAACTGCTGCTTAACACCAACAAGTCAATAACCACGATTGCATTTGAATGTGGCTTTAATGACAGCAACTACTTTGGTGATGCCTTCAGGCGGACTAAGGGCGTATCGCCTAATAAGTACAGGCGTAATCAGGAGCGTATCTGATTTATTTTATTAATTTTTGATATTCTGCCTGCTTAGTTATCCTGCAGACAGAATCGTATCTGATTACAGATATCCACTCCAATTTTTAAGTACGGGTTAATTATCCACAAAACTCTCCGATATATGATATATAACAAATGTCCAAGTGTGGTATATCAGATTACACATAACTGTGGGCATTATATTAAGAGCCACGGATGGCTTTTTTCCTGTGTATGTTTCATATATTCAACTTACTACAGTAATGGGCATACATAGATGTCACTTATTAATTACACAGCCAGCTTATATAATGGTTAGAATGGAGGAATAATATGGAATTAAATGGAGTTAATTCTTATTACACAAGTTACGAAGCGGCTTCTAACAAGAAGACTGCCGTTAAAGACACCGACAACTCAACAGCTTCTAAAAACACAAGCGATGTTGCAGCTACTTATGAGTCATCTTCAGACAAAAGCAGCTCTTCAACATCATCTGTTAAAAGTAATGCTGCCAATCCAGCACTTGTCGCAAAGCTCAAGGCTGACTCTGACAATCGTATGCAGCAGTTACAGTCACTTGTAACTACTATGTTCAAGAAGCAGGGTATTACTATAGGAACTGCTGATGATATGTGGAAAGCACTTGCAAGCGGTAACTTTACTGCCGATGCAGACACTATCGCAAAGGCTAAAGAAGACATATCAGAAGATGGCTACTGGGGCGTTAAGCAGACATCTGAGAGAATTTTCGACTTCGCACAGGCTCTTGCCGGTGATGATGAAGAAAAGATGAAGACTATGAAGGAAGCCGTAGAAAAAGGCTTCAAGGAAGCTACTAAGAGCTGGGGCAGAACTCTTCCTGATATATCACAGGATACATACAGTGCCGTTATGGATAAGTTCGATAAGTACTTCGCTTCAAAGAATACAGATAGCACTAATGCCTAAAGCTTTAATATAACTTTAATATGACACATACGGGACTGACACAGTATATTTGTGGCAGCCCCGTTTTATTTAACTAATTATAACTACTCTGCCACCATGCACTCCTTTATAAGCAGCAGCTTAGTCCCCCTTGGCACATCATCACTGTCAGAAAGCCTCTGCACAGGCGCATTATCCCTTCTTATTGCATCACAGGTCGTATTATACTTCTTTGCTATATCCCACATATTACATCTGCCATCCGATATGTAACCGACCATAGAAGGAAGTGAAGCATAATATTCCCCATCACCCGGTGTATACTCACACTCCTCTATCGTTGAGAGCACTACCGGCTCAAAGCATATTGCATCAAGCGAAACAACTGCCTTGACTTCTATCTGCGCGCTGCTGTTCATTGATGCCTGCAGCTGTTCTATACAAGGTCTTATCATATACTCTATATTATCCTTATCATACTCCTTTATGGCTACTACACCTGTAAATGGAATGACAGCATTGACACTTCCCATAGGTGCATTATCATCTGATGTTATGTAGCATACATTTACCATAACAGCACCCGACACCTCTATGCCCTCAGAAGTATATTCGTAGTCATCTATCTGCACCCCTGCCGTGGCATTTACTATCTGCATAAGATTTATATAATCAGCAACCTTAATGTTATCGGCTACACGGCACTTGGTATTATTTCTTATAAGCAGCTTCTTAAGCTTCACCTCTGACTGCTTTATATTCATAGTACTTCCCGGAACATATACATCCTTAAGCGCAGTCTTTTTACAGTCCCTGTAAGACTTGATATCCATATCAAGCACAAGCTCCACCGCTATCTCCCTGTTGTTTCCGTCATAGTCTGGCCTTACCTCCACATTTTTACCTGTAAGAGTAAAACCTACATAGCATATACTTTCAGGGTCGGCACCACTCACATCTATAACACCCGTAAACGGCACTGAAGTTTCATACCACTGCACTGACTGACCGTCATCATTGCTTATATACATAATAAATACACTAAGCTCACCACCGACACTAAGCCCATCCTCAGTCATACGTGTACTCATATTCTTTACATCCACGTCATCCCACACAAGCTCTGCCACATCTGCCTTGCCGTTAGGAAGTGACAGACTTTCCTTTATCCTTAAGTTGTCACGCATATTTACATCCATCTGTGCATACTCATAATCCTTATAGAGAAGCTGCAGGCTGCACTCCTCATCTGCCGTTATCTGCGATGATATGGCAACATTATTGATTTCCTCACACACTACAGTAAGGCTCACTATCGCCTTTACGCTTATTTTCCTTGAATTAATCGACTTGATGGTGAGGTCTTCTATACGCGCCCTGCAGGTCACCTCCGTATCAGAGGCATCACACGACAGATTAATATTTTCCAGAAAATGCAGGCTTCCCTCCATCTTTACAGGAAGAAAACTTCCCTCCTCCTGTCCCTTTCCTATGTAGAGTATCGCATACTTAAGACTGCCCTCAACCTGCGCCTTATCCTGATTGACCCTTATACTGTCAAGCACAACCATACCAAAATCTTTTACTATACTGTCTATATCCGGTTTGCTGTCCGGCACATTATAATCATCATCAAGAGTTATCTGGGAAGTATTTGAACACTTTACAGTGTATTGGTGAATATTGTCATACTTAAGCTCCAACTTATAAACCTCCTTATATTTATCAGGCACTTTTCCTTTATGTAGTATATGAACCAGTAATTCCAGATAGTACTTTATTTTATATTTCAATGTAAGTGTCCCCAGTAAGAAAGTCTTTTTCTGCCGGCATAAACGACTTTTATACTTTTGACACTTACATCTTAAATACTACCGGCTCATCCCTTTTTTCGTACTTGAGCACTATATAAGGTGTTGTAGCCACCTCATTTACAGCCTCATTTTCCGATGGCCCAATAAGGGCAAAATCTGCATATATTGCATCACCACTCTTATACACATCATTTACTTTTATACTGTAACCGGACGTTTCCTTTGTTCCAAAGCCGGCTACAACATATGTATAATCCTTTGTTGTGTATGTAAGCCGCAGTGTATTTTCCTTCTTGTTATCTATGAGCTTCCTAAGTTCTGCCGGGAGGTCTTCATTCTCAACCACTGTGTAATCAATAACTGTGTGCTCCTTTGACTCATTTTTACTGCAGCCCGTCATCGTCATAATACTTAGAAAGATAATGCATAACACGGCTGGCAGTATATAAATATATCTGGCAGGCGTATTTGCACATTTTTTTCTTCTTACTGTATCATGTGTACGGCATACACATTTATCCGCATACACCAAAGCCTCCTCTTTATTGCATACACATTTATCCACATACACTAATGGCTCTTCTGTACTATATCCACATATTCGCGACATAAAAAAATCCCCTTGTTAATAAGACTACTATCATCTTATTAACAAGGAGAATTGTTTATTCATACATATTTATGATACCAGTGTCACAAAGTCATTTACCCATATGATTTTACTCATATGTGGTGGTTGACCTCAACATCATAGTTACCCTGCTACATAGCCCTTACTCTTAATAACCTCGATTACTTCATCGACATAAGCTTCACACTCATCATGTGTACCGGCTTCAACCATAACTCTTATAACCGGCTCTGTTCCGCTCTCTCTTACAAGAATACGGCCATTCTCACCAAGTGCCTCTGCTACCCTTGCTACTGCTGCCTTAACATCCTCATCATTCTGTGCTGTAGGCTTGTCGTATACACGTACATTCTTAAGCACCTGTGGATATATATGAAGAGGCGCTGCAAGCTGTGCAAGTGTCTTCTTCTTTGCAATCATAACCTCCATCATCTTAAGGGCTGTTATGATACCATCACCTGTTGTCGCATACTTGCTGAATATGATGTGTCCTGACTGCTCACCGCCAAGACGGTAACCGTTCTTAGACATACACTCATATACATACTTATCTCCAACCTTAGTCTTCTCATAATCGATACCTGCCGCATCGAACGCCTTGTAAAGACCAAAGTTAGACATAACTGTTGTGACAACTGTGTTATCGATAAGCTTTCCTCTTTCCTTCATATAACATCCATATATATAAAGGATATGGTCGCCTGTTATAACATCACCATTCTCATCTACACAAAGACATCTGTCTGCATCCCCGTCAAATGCAAAACCTGCATCAAGGTGTTCTCTCTTAACAAGGTCACATAAGCCTTCTATATGTGTAGAACCACAGTCAGCGTTGATATTAGTTCCATTAGGCTCTGCATTGATAACATATGTCTTGGCACCAAGTGCATCAAATACTGCCTTTGCAAGTGTCCACGCACTTCCGTTAGATGCATCAAGACCTATTCTCATTCCCTTGAAGGAATATATTGCAAGGCTCATAAGATAACCCATATATCTGTTACGTCCTGCTGTATGGTCTACTGTACAGCCTATCTTTTCCTTAGTAGCGTATGGAATATCCTTAATCTCGCCATCAAGGTACTTCTCTATCTCATCAATGACATCCTCTCTCATCTTCTCGCCCTTGCTGTTGATGAGCTTGATACCATTATCATAAAAAGGATTGTGGCTTGCAGATATCATAATACCGCAGTCAAAGTCCTCTGTTCTTGTTACATATGCAACACTAGGTGTTGTTGTTACATGAAGAAGATATACATCTGCGCCGGAAGCTGTAAGTCCTGCAACTAGTGAATACTCAAACATATAGCTGCTTCTTCTTGTATCCTTGCCGATTACAATCTTAGCCTTTCCATCTTCCTTTTCCTTACCATAAAACCAGCCAAGAAATCTTCCTACCTTAAATGCATGGTCTACTGTAAGTGTAACGTTAGCTTCTCCACGAAATCCATCTGTACCAAAATACTTTCCCATTATTCTGCCATCATCCTCTCTGTTGACCAGATCTCAACTTGATACTTATTAGCCTTGTTGTATCTCTTTCTAAGATCCTTAAGCTGCTTAAGGTATTCAAGAGTAACCTTTCCTGAAAGCTTAGACTCGCCCTCTGTTCTCTGCTGGAACTTGTAAGGTATCTCTATAACCTTCTTATATGAACCCATGGCAAGAACTTCTACCATAATCTTCCATCCGATAGGCTGAAGGTCTGCATGCTCTATTACTTCACGTCTGAACATAAAAAGTCCGCTTGTAGGGTCTGATATCTGTCTTAAGCAAGGAAGCATCCACTGTCCTATCTTACGTGCTGTTCCCGATACGAACTTTCTGTACCAGTTAAGTCCGCCATCATCTCCACCCGGAATAAGACGGCTAGGTATACAGAAGTCTGCGCCACTTTCCATTGCCTTATACATATACTTAAGGACGATAGGTGGGTGCTGTAAGTCAGCATCCATACATGCCATATACTCACCCTTTGCAAGCTCGAAGCCCTTAAGAACGGCTGTTGCAAGACCAGTTTCACCTGTTCTGTGCTCCATTCTTACCTGTGGGAAGTCCTTTGCAACCTCCATAATAACCTCTGGTGTATTATCTTTACTATCATCTACAAATAATATTTCGTAATCAATTCCCTTAAGTGCATCATTTATCTGTGTCACCAGATTTCTAATATTCTTTCCCTCATTAAATGTAGGTACAACTACTGATAACATATTTTTCTCCTTCTGATATACATAACTTTTGTACGTTACTTATTATTCAAAACAAAATCTCTCATATTCTAAAAAGCGTGTTAATTATAATACCTTTACGTAAAGTTCGCAAGTATTTTCACAAAGTATACACACTCGCTACATAAGCAGTCCGTCCCAGAAATACCACGCCGATATGCACACCACTTCAGCTACTGCAAGCAGCACCATAATAATTCGTCTGGTTCTTATTCTGACTGACAGCAGTATCTGCGTAATACCAATATATATAACAAATGAACCGACTATAAATCTTAACGTGCTCATAACGCTTGAAGTAAGCGGTATTATAAGTGCCACTATTCCAAATACTCCGGCGGAATAATGCTTTCTCGCTATCATAATCACATACAGTAACAGTGCAAATATACAGAACCATCCAAGTATTATGCCGTTTATCTGCTTGACATCCGACATAGAGCCGAGCTGTCCTGTACACGACTTGTAAAGCACCCCGATAACCGGAAAAAGCTTCTGTGTCCTCCATGCTCTCTGAACATGGTAAAATGCCCACGCATCACCGCAGAAGTGCTTAAGGAAAGTCATATACACAAATATTCCAAGAGGACATAATGCAAGTGATAAAAGCTTTCTGCCATCTTTTATAATGTCTTGTACTGTATACAGTATACGCTTTGACATCACTTCCTGTTTCTTATATCTATCTATATACATTTCTATGAGTAATACAACTATAAGAGTACAGCCGACTATTCTTGTCGCACTTGCAAGCGCCGCAAATACACCTGCCGTCATATAATTTCTCTTTCTGGCATTATAGAAGCACATCACAACACACATTGTAAAAAGTGCTTCTGTATACATCGCTCCATAGTACACAGCACAAGGACCTGCAAGCATAAGAAATATGATTATATTTTCTATATCCTTTTTATCATACTTACCCTTATCTAGTTCAAGATATGCTAGCTTTACCGCATAATATACTGCCACTATTATACATATGTTAGATACCATCATGCCTATGGCATAAGTATTGATATGACCGCCTGTTATAATCCTCACTGCCCTGCATATCATAGGATACAGCGGAAAGAACGCCCAGTTAGCCATACCTGTTGACCTTGGAAACTTATATCCCACCTCTGTCATCTCTTTATACCACTCTGCATCCCACGGATTCATATAATAGAGTATATTGTGTGGTGTGTCCGCCACAAGGTTCATAACAGGAACCATTATGAGCATTACAAGCCTTGAAAGCAGCCACACCACTATTATCTTTGTAAATAATCTGAACTTTTCATTATTCTTATAGTATCCCGCTAATACTGAAAACATTTACATCCCCAATACGTATCTTATATTTGCTATAATACTTGCAATAAGAGGCACTGCAAACATTACAACTGCAAGCACTGCTATAATAAACATATATATGCCGCCTGCGCACTTCTTCATCCATTCAGGTACACGTATCTTCTTATAATGATTAACCACCATAAGAATAATCATAACTATAAGTACAAGAACTGATATAAGCAGTGCTTTGTTCTTAGTCACCGGACTGAATGTAAATACTATCTCATTCTCACCCTCATTTACAGCTACTCCTGTAAATAAGCCTGCGATATCCTTAGTTTCACATTCTTTTCCATTGACAGTCACCTTCCAGTTATCGCTCTTGATAATAGGAACTATTGCATAATTGTCAGTCTTACTTCCATTGACCTTAACTGTAACCGAATTGTTAGTATATGTCACTTCACTCTGCTTATTATCATACATTGCACAGAGTGCGCTCATCTTATCAAGGTCTATTCCACCCATAGTAAATATGTATCTGTCAACCGATACATCGCCGTTATTATCAAGAGGTCTTGCAAAGTCAAGCTGTACTTCAACCTCTTCATCTGTAAATGTTCCGATGTAGATAAGTCCGTTGTTGTAATCAGTCGTGTAATACTTATTCTCTACATTTCCTATAGTCGGTATATCTATCTGTTTTCCATTAACTGTTATTGTAAGGCTTCTGAATAACTGTGAAACATTGGCATCAGATGTGCCTATATTGTAGTCTGCAACACTTACATACACTGCCTGACGGCCCTTTATAGTGTCCTTGTAAGTCTTTACTACATGCGTCTGCTGTGTTGGTCTGTCTGTAGCTGAATTATCGCTTGCTGCATTGATATCATCAACCTGGCTTTCACCCACCTGATATACCTTTGCACCTGCAAACTCTCCATACTCTGTGACAAGCTTTTCAGAATTGCCGCTTAAAGCACTGTACATAAGGTTATGAAGATATATCCAGTCCTTTGTTGTAGTGTTCCAGTTATAATCGTTCTCAGTAGCATCACCTGAACTTATGGCATTAAGCTTTGTGTAATCCCTGTTAAAGTCTATCAGTGATATATTGCTGTTTGTCACCATAGCAAAAGGAAGCTGGTAATTAGCCTTATAAAGGTCGTACTCACAGTCGCCTGTTCCTTGCTTTTCAAGTGTATACAAAGAGCCGTCAAGCTTATTGACATTGACTGCCTCTGTTATATGTAAAAGTGCATCCGAGAACACTGTTCCGCCTGAGTCAAGCGCCCAGAGGAAGTACTTTGAGTGACCCCACCTTACTGTCTGCTTCTGTGTATCCTTCTGTAGTGCTGCTGTAAAGCTTGAAAGCGAACCTCTCTTCATAATAAGGGGATAGTTGGCATTAAAGCTTAAGTCAGGATTAGTTATCCTGTCTACCGGCGACTCACTTATCTCAAGGTTATTAGTGGCATTAACTGCAAGCTGCACATAATCTCCATACTGGTATGGCGCATATGTGTAGAACTTAGGAGGGCCTGTCATAGAAAATGCTCCTATAAACACCTCCACTGCCACAAGGCTTATGACAATACTTATCTTATAGCCGTTCTTCATAACAACAACGCCCACTATATGTAATATGAGCATAACTGCAAATACTGCTATAAAGAAGATAAATGCTGCCACATATGAATTAACCGGAAGCTTATCATACACAACTGCCATCACAGCGCATGCAATAACTGTCACAACTGCCTGTATTACAGCCTTTATCTTATCCGGCTTATCGTATGCAAAAACCTCATCCGCATATGCACATGCAAGACATATAAGTGTAAATGCTATGATATAACCATTTCTTAATGTATAACCATTATATGAGCCAAAGTGCCATATAATGTTAGTACCCTCTGCTATAGCCTGTACAATAACTATAACTATAAGAGATATTGCATACCAGTTAAACTTTCTGGCTTCTGTGTTTCTCTTATATCCAGCAGCCTTCATTGTTCTGTGTATGCCTGTAAATATAATAACGAAGAATAATCCCATTCCATAGAACATCATTATTCTTTCAAACTCACCAAGGCTGAAGCTTCTGAACGTAGGATTAGATATCCATGAAAGATACTGGCTTGTAAGTGAGTCTGTATTGCCTGTTCTCTGCGACTGTGAAAGCTGTGCAAATACCGGTATAAGAACGAAAGCTGAAAGTGCTATTCCTGTAAATGTTCCAATACCTAAGTCCCACGCCTTTTCACGTCTCTGCTTTCTGTCACATCTGAATATAAGATACATTCCACCTACAAGAAGAATGTATACAAGTGACATCGCTGCAAGGTAGTAATTAATTATAAACATTACGGCAACCATAAGTATATAGAAAAGCTTCTTTCCAGTCTTTTCCAATACATCAAGTGCCATCATAAGCAGCGGAAACAGTGCAACTATATCCATCCATGGTGTAAAGCATGATGCATATAAAAGTACATATCCACAGAATGCGTATACTACTGCAAAAAGTGCCTTTACGCTGTATGACAGTTCATTATATCTTTTATTGATAAATGCATACATCGTCACAGACATTACAAATGTCTTTATGACAGTGAGTATTGATATGAATTCAAGTATATAATCTCTTGGGCACAGATATAAAAATATGTTAAACGGACTTATCATAGAGAATGCTGATATACTCATTGAAACATTGGTTCCAAGTCCTGTATACCAGTCAAACCATATGCTCGCCTTGCCGTGCATGGCATCCCACAGATGTGCATACAGCGGTGCTACCTGCTGCATATTGTCAAACAGGTCAATTCTGTTGCTTCCAAAAGGCCATATACCTTTAGCAGCAAGCACTATCAACATAACAAGTAGTGTTATTAATCCCGGAAAAAGATATCCTAGTATCTTTCTTCCATTATTTTCAGAACTGTTATTCATATTAATCTCCATTATTATACGTGTGTTATTATGCAGGTAGACTTGCCTTTAACTATGATGTTTCTCTTGCCTGCACTTATAAAGAAGCTTTCTCCTGCCTTAAAATGCATCTCTTTATCGTAATCATCTGTCTTAATAGTGCCTTCACCTTCAACAACGATTACCGATACGAAAGAAGTTTCATCCACAGGTATTTTTGCTTCATCTTCAACTTCATACTTGATTACTTCAAAATACTTGCACTGTACAAGTCTTCTTGCAATATAATGCTCATTATGTGTAAGCATTACATTACACTTATTATCTTTTTCGTACTTGACCGGATTGACAACATCAAGTGACTTCGCAACGTGAAGCTCTCTTGGATTGCCAAACTTATCTCTTCTGTCATAATCATACATACGGTATGTGCAGTTAGAGTTCTGCTGTATCTCACATATAAATATACCCGCGCCTATAGCGTGTATAGTTCCAGCCTTAACCATAACTACATCACCCTTCTTAACATCTATTTTGTTAAGAATTTCCGTTATTGTGTTATTCTTTATGCGCTCCTCTATCTCTTCCCTTGAAGAGTCCCTTGAAAGACCGCAGTAAAGATATGCGCCTGGCTCTGCATCAAGCACATACCACATTTCATTTTTTCCGTATTCGTTCTCATTTTCAAGGGCATACTCATCATCCGGATGAATCTGGATAGAGAGTGCCTGCTTTGCATCTATGAACTTGATAAGTACAGGAAATCTGTCCTGTGCCTGACATTTCCAGCCAAGTGACTCCTTGCCAATGATAGTAAGATAGTCATTAAAAAGCATGCCTTTGTAATAACCCTCTGCTATGCGGCTCTGTCCATCAGGATGTGCAGAAAGTTCCCAGCTCTCACCGATAACTTCATAGTCACACTTCTTGCCAAAGACATCCCTTATCTTTGTTCCGCCCCACAGATTATCCTTAAAGGCAGGGTCAAGCTTTACTATAGGACTGTTATCTGTCCTTACATAATTGCTCTCACTGCTTCCTGAATCCTGTGCATATATCTTAACAAGGTCATTCTCAAGGATGGAGTCACCTATTCCTACTTCTATTATAACTACATTCTTGTCTGTCTTATTGGCTACCCTGTGCTTGACCCCAACAGGTACAAACACACTCTCATACTTATCATAATCCTTTGTTTCAGTGCCAATGGTAATAGTCGCTGTTCCCTCAACTACTGACCAGTATTCTGCCCTTAACTCATGCTGGTGAAGATTCATCATCATGCCTGGGAATACTGTGACCTTCTTAACCTTATATCCCTTAGAATAAGTGAGAAGCTCATGGATGCCCCACTCTCTGTAGGATATTCTGTTATAGTCAAAGTAAGTTTCATACTGATCCATATTGTCCCTGACTATCTCTTTGATATTGCCGGCAGAATTCTTTGATGATATATACACAGCATCCTCTGTATTGACAACTACCATATCCCTTAAGTCATTGGCAACTACGAGCTGTCTCTGTGCATTATTGATAACTGATACATTGCTGCAATCATTCTTTATCACGTAGTCATTCTTGCCATCGTTGTGCTGTGGCCCTATATCACATACGTTATCTATGTCTTTCCATATGATATGTGCCTCAACAACCTTGAGCTTATCGCACTTCTCAAGTATAAGTGACTCTATGCTTCCACTCATAATGTCCTTCATAACATTTTCTGAGAAACGTATAGCCCTTCTTATGGCAGGAACCTTCCTCTTGGCTGTCCTGCATGCAGCATACAGCTCAGGCTGTTCCTTTCTTACGATATTAATCATATCGCCTGCGCGGAATATAAGCATACCACTGTTCCACAGATACCCCTCATCATAAGAATAGCAGTCTGATATTTCTGATAAATTATTATCAAAATCTACTCTTGGTATAAGCTTCTTTACATCGCAGTCATCTCTTAGTATATATCCAAGGTTTTTAGCCTGATATGCAGGCTTAACACCAAGTGCCACTATTGCACCCGACTTTGCCATCTCCTTGGCACTTATGATTGCATCCTTATAGCCGTCACCGTCTATAAAGTTGTCCGAATTCACTATAAGCACAAACTCTGTAGGATTCGCAAACATAGTTCCAAGTATAATAGCTGCCGCTGTTCCTTTCGCTGTTCCTTCAAGAATCAGTCTGTATCTGAGGCTCTGGAAAGCCTTCATCTGTCCGTTGACAATATTCTTATATGCCTCATTCGTAACTATGATAAATTCATCACAATATGGCATATTTCTTACTACTGTCTCCTGAAGCAGTGAACGCCCTTCCTTGAAGTTCATAAACTGCTTAGGGTAATTCTTTCTGGACAATGGCCACAAACTATCGCCACTGCCGCCTGCCAGGATAACACACTTCATCCGAATGTCCCTCCCAAAAATATACTCATTAACTTTATTATTATTTATCTTATTATTATTCCACCACCAAAGTCAGATTCATTGTCATCGGTTTTAGAATCATCACCACTGTCATTTTTGCCATTATTGCCGTTTCCACTATCATTGCTTCCACTATTGCCATTGCCGCCATTTCCACTATCATTGCTTCCACTATTGCCATTGCCGCCGTTTCCACTATCATCGCTTCCACTATTGCCATTGCCGCCGTTTCCACTATCATTGCTTCCACTATTGCCATTGCCGCTGTTTCCACTATCATCGCTTCCACTATTGCCATTGCCGCTGTTTCCACTATCATCGCTTCCACTATTGTCATTGCCGCTGTTTCCACTATCATCGCTTCCACTATTGTCATTGCCACTGTTTCCACTATCATCGCTTCCACTATTGCCGCTGTCGCTGTTTCCACTATCATTGCTTCCACTATTACCACTATCTCTGTTATCACCATCATCAGCTGCTGTAGTAACACGATTATCAGCGTTATTATTTTCCGGCACAACAACCTTCTTTGAACTTTCTGTTTCCTTCTGTGTAGTCTTATCCTGTGTTGCAGCTTCTGTTTCTGCAGTATTGTCTGAACTTTCCTCTGTTTTATCCTGCTTTGTTGTTGAAGACTGCTTTGTTGTGTAATACTGCATATCCTGATAGTCATAATCTTTGCTTACTTTTTTCTTGTTATTCTTACCAGCTATGGCAGATACGAATAATACAGAAACAAGTACTATGACAACCACACAGCCAACCGCCCATGATATAGCTTTACGGGCTGGAAGAGAAAGTGCTGGGAATATTTTTTTAATAAACATTGTAACAGAATTCTCCCTGTGACCACCAGCTCTCTTATATACAGAACTTACCGCCCTCTTCTCTTCATATGTATCATTGTAATCTATAGCTTCCTCATCATCCTGTAACTCTTCATGCTCTGGCTCTTCGTAAGCTTCCTCACCAGCCTCTTCACTATCCTGTGTCTGTGATAAAGCTTCTTCCTCTGGCGCTGCCGCTACAGCTTCATAACCTTCTATGACAGCTTCCTTGACACCTGCTATCCAGCTTGCTATATAAGAGCTGTCAACATCTGTTATTCTTTCTATAGTTTCCACTGACTGCATCTCATAGGCATACATTTCCATAAGTGCCATCTGTACCGGATTAAGTGAAGCGAATTCCTTACCCTCTTCATCAAATACCTTAGGACTTCTGAATACACCAGCCTTTTTCTTCATATAGCCAAGCAATTCTTCGTCCTCACGTATTCTTGAATAATTATATTCTCTCATAACATAATCATTCTTTAATTCATTCTCGTACTCACTTACCGCACTTACAAAAAAGTAAGCAGATACAATAGTTGCAACCTGCTTATGAACATTCTTTGACAGATTAATATCCTCAATGCGGTTGCATACCTCTATAAGGGCCTTCTTTGCCTGTGTCATGCTCTTTTCTTCATCCTGATATACTGGATACGCAAGAGCGTACACTTCCTTATATATCCTGTTACAAAGCTCCTTCTTTTCTGCATTGCCTGCTATAACGTCCTGTATAAGCACTACAATCTCATTATCCTGATTATTATTCATACATATCTCCCTGCTATTATGATACGATACACAGCTTACTGCTGCCTTACATCATCTATTATTAGTTATCTTTCTTTAGTAATCCGTGTTTACTCACACTTACTCTGATTATCCAATCATCTTTTTATTATAACACCTTGTCTGATAATTGTCACTATCACTATAAACGCAGTAAAACCGGGGCTTTACGAAGATTTTAACTTTTCGTAAACCTGCCCCGGTTCCCATATTTCACTTCACAGCCATATCATTCTAAGCTGATTTAATAACATTTTTTAATAATATTTTCCTGCTAGAAGTTCGCATATATAAAGTCTGAAGTAGTGGCTGTACTTCCGTATATAAGTATGAACATTATAAATGCGATATATATAATCCATCTTACCGCTATGTTCTTCTGTGCTATGGTCTCTCTTATATTCATTCCCTTTTCCTTAAGAAGACTGACAATGAATATGATCAGACAGCCCACACCAACTATAATAAGGTCCTGTGCGCTAAGTCCCACTGCCTTTACTGTCGCCATCGATATCTGTGACAGATGTGCTTTGGTAAATGTTTCTGCTAACATCACATTAGCTGCGTGAAGGTCTGGTGCCATATCAAAGTAGAATCCTATATTGACAAGTATAAAGGTTCTTATGATACAGAAGCCCTGATACCACCAGCTCTTAGGATTAATGTGAAGCTTCGTGTGTATCTTTGCATATACCGGCGCAAGCATACCGCTGGCTGCTATTATAACACCGTTATACATACCATACATTATGTACTTCCACGCTGCCCCGTGCCATATACCTACAATAAAGAATACCACAAGATTGGCAAGGCTTACCGGCAACAGCTTTCCTATATTATTGCCAAATGTTTTCTTGCACCACTTACCGAACTTGTTCATACACTTTGACAGTGAGAAGGGATAGAATATGTAATCCTTCATCCATGTACCAAGTGTTATGTGCCATCTTCTCCAGAACTCACTTATAGAGTGTGAGAAGTAAGGCTGACGGAAGTTCTCATCCATAGTTATTCCAAACATCTGCGCAACACCGATAGTTATATCAATACCGCCTGAGAAGTCCGCATATAACTGTATGCTGTATAAGATAACACCGAACACATTAATCCAGCCGCCATAGTTCCAGTAGTTATTAAATATAAGTGTTACTGCCGCATTTACCCTGTCGGCAAGCACCATCTTCTTAAGCATGCCCCAGAGTATTCTCTGTACGCCAAACTGTATATTACGAAGGTCATAGGAATGTCCCTCATACAACTGGCTTCCCAGTCTTTCATATCGTCCGATAGGTCCCTGTAAGAGCTGTGGAAAGAACGATACAAACAGTGCATACTTAAAAAAGTTCTTCTGTGGCTCATGCTTTCCCCTGTATACATCAACAACATAGCTTACAGACTGGAATGTATAAAATGATATTCCAAGAGGAAGTGTCAGCTTAAGAACACTCAGTCTTCCTGTTGCCTTTGTCATAGCCAGTATTCCATTTATGTTGCCTATCATAAAGTTAGTGTACTTACATACTGCAAGCACTCCGAAAGAAAGAAGTATCACTAACAGAACAACTTTCTTTTTCCTGTGTGTTATATCCTTCTTAAATGCTTTCTTTGCCTCTCTGTCGGCATCCTTGTCGGGCTTTAGTCCGTTGAGCCTTCCAAGCAGCACTCCGCCAGTGTATGTAACCGCTGTTGTAAGTATCATCATCCATACCGTTGTGACATGGTATGAGAAATAATATATATAACTGAGTATGAGCAGCCACACCCAGCGCACCTTTTTAGGAATAATATAATATACAACTAACGCAGTGAGTGCAAATAAGAAGAATTCAAATGTTGTAAAAGACATATTACTCTCCATTCTTTATCATCATCAATAAGACTTCCACTCTAAGCCTGTGGTATTCTCGTAATCCGCAACCATAGAGTTATACATGCTCTCGTATGAGTCGTAGAAGTAATCACTCTCATTAAGAGTACCTGCTGCAGCCTTATCAAGTACCTCTGCAAGCACCTCTGAGTAGCTTTCTGCAAGCTCTCCATACATATGGCCTTCCGTATCAACATATGAAGAGTCATCTCTTGGAAGCACTGACATAAGTGTCTTATTGAAATCATAGTAAGCTATTCCATAGCTGTCAAACAGTGACTTTAACTTTGTAACTGCCTTATCAACCTCAGCATTCCTGAATGCATCTGGTGTTATAGGTGACTCCACGCACACTATTTCAATGTCATTGTCCCTGCAATAGCTGACAAGCTGTTCAAACTGTTTTATAACTGTCGCATCCAGCTCTTTATTGGCATTACCTTTCATAGTTTTAATATACTCTGGATTGCCCGGAACATCATTCATTTTATATCTGAAGCAGAAGCCTTTGCCCATATAAGGGCCGCCCGCTGTCGCAAAGTATCCGTCCACATCAAGCCCTGCTGACATCTCATAATTCTTATAAGCCTCTGTGTTCTTAAGCTTTATATTAGTCTTTGCCTTATCGAGCGTACATTTCCAAGTAAGACGTCTTGAGAACACATTTCTTATATCTATGTATTCCTTATTCTTCCACAGATATTCCGCCTTAAGCGCAGGGTCACTTATCTGCTGGTATATAAAAGACCTCGAAAAATGGTTCTGCGACTGACCGTTCATCCAGTAATAATAGTCTACATCTATAATAACCTTCTTAACCTTATTATCCTTACATACAGACTTTAAGACATAGTACATATCATCGACCGTCTCACCAGGGATACCCATATTAAATGCATGGGAACCTGACATAATATCCATATAACTTACATCTATACTGCATCTTGTGTGCGATGCGCCAAGAACTATCGTATCATAACCTGTATCTGTATCCGCATTTTCTGCCTTTACCTGATTAAATATAAATCTTATGTATCCACTCTCCGCAAACAGATAATCACATACGCATATAACTGCGGCAAGAACACATAAAAATATTACGCTTCTAATGTGTGGCCATAACTTTTTCATACCACGCCTCGTTTCCTTTAGTTTCTTAATACTTCTGATATACAATCAACCGCATTTTCATGCACCATGACCGTACAAGTATAGCTGATTATATCACCGATTAAAACTCTAATTGTTAACAATATGTTAACTCTTTTTGAATTTCCTGCGAAATATAAACACGCGTAAACAAAAGCTGACCTCCGCATACGTTATTACGGAAATCAGCCTATCAGGATGATGTAAAAGTCAAAAGCCTTATCGTTCAGGCACGAATGGTTTTCTGACCTTTTGCCCCTTACTTTACATTAATTATAGCAACTGCAAGATTAAGGTATGCCGCAAATGTTACCCATAAAAGATATGGAACCATCATCCATGCTGCCACTTTATTGACATGGAAAAATCTCCACACTGTAAATATAATAAGCACCCACAACAACATAAGCCAGAAAAACGCCAGCCAGAAGGCTCCAAAGTCAAAGAATATGACTGACCAGCCTACATTTACAAAAAGCTGCACACCATACAGTATAAGTGCTTCCATTCTGTCGTCATCCCTTGTTTCGCACACGATATAGGATGCAATTCCCATAAGCACAAAAAGTATTGTCCACACAATAGGAAAGACCTGCCCCGGTGGTGACAGCGGCGGCTTCTTGATATTTGCATACATTTCCATGGAATTGCCCGTCAGCAGCCATGATATCACACCTGCTCCCAGACTCACTACCAGCGCCAGTATCAGCCTTTTCCAGTTAATTCTCATATTTCCTGCCATAAACTACTCTCCATTCCGCATATAAGCAGCTAATTATTCTATAGATATCTTATCTATGTAAGACATCTATTATATATTTCAAAATATAGTTTATGCAGTTATATGGAATTCATACGCATTTATAATGGTCAAAAAATCAAAAGTCTTATTATGCAGGCATAAACGGCTTTTTGACCTTTTGACCTTTGTGTTATATTAATATAAAATAAATTATTCTCATAATAAGTCAATCATAGTAATGCTTAAAGTACACTCTGTTAAATATTGCCCATGTATCAAAAAATGCCTGTATACAATCCTTAATTCCTATTCTCTTAGAGCCCTGTTCTCTCACAAACACGACCTCAACGGGCATCTGTGCTATCTTAAAGCCTCTTCTGTGAACTGCCACTAAAAGCTCTATATCATACGCAAAGCCGGAAGTCCTTATAAGATGTCCGACTGGCTTTATAGCCTCCGCCTTAAACACCTTAAGCCCTGTCTGTGTATCCTTTACATTCAGGTGGAAAAGCACAAGCAGCATTATGTAATAGCACATACTTATCACTTTTCTCTTAAATGGATACTTAAGCTTTGAGTCCTTATGAAACTTACAGCCGATAACGACATCGACATTATCGGTAATCATCTTTTTAAGATACCCTTCAAGCTGTGATGGATTAAGTTCAAGGTCTGCATCCACGAAAGCGATATACCTGCCTTCTGCCTGTGACACACCGGCTATTATGGCATTGCCCTTGCCCCTGTTTTTATCGGAAGTTACAAGCCGCACTCTCTTATCTTCTTTCTGTGCCCTTATAATCTCAGCTTTGGTATTATCCCTGCTGCCATCGTTTACTGCGACTATCTCTATATCTTTTACAAATGCTGAGACTATATCCAGCGTTTTCATAATGCTTGAATATATAAGCTTCTCTTCATTGTACGCCGGCATAACTATCGACAACATTCCATCAAGCTCTAACATATATCATCCCCCGTTGATAAAGTATTCTATCTGATGTTTTAATCAAATCTATAAAAGTTAATTGTACACTAATACCGCAAATGTATCAAGCACGATGCGGTCTGATACTGTCACATAATCATCAATTCCGAATAATATCCATATCCGCAATTTTATGGTATACATAATCTTCTATAATGATTATATGCCTGTCATATTAAAATCATCACCACAATAAAAATATATATTAAAAAAACAGACCCCTCTTACTCAAGAAAGGTCTGCTCTTACATAGTGCCGGCAACGGGAATCGAACCCGTATGGGAGTATAAGTCCCGCAGGATTTTAAGTCCTGTGCGTCTGCCAGTTCCGCCACACCGGCTCTTTTGTATTTTAATACATAACATATACTTGGCGCAGCCTAAGTATTGCTTTACTGCCAGCAAGTCTGTGCTATGTAGAATGGGCGGAGAAGGATTCGAACCTTCGAAGGCAGTGCCAGCAGATTTACAGTCTGTCCCCTTTGGCCACTCGGGAATCCACCCATTTATCATAAGCAAACATACATAAATATATTTGCCAACGAAACTTTTTGAAGTGTACCATATATAATCATTCTTTGCAAGTCTTTTTTTGCATTTTTAATATAAGCAGCACAAACTCACTAATATCTCATCTCTATCGATGTTATCCTGAAACCCTTGTACTTCTTAAAGTTGTCGTTTCCGATACTGTTCATATAATTGTATATATTTACTGTTTCCTCTGGAACAAATGTAAGCTTTACAAGTCCGTCCTCACCGATTGCGCTCACAGGAATAGTAAGCACATTGCAGTTATTATTTACCTTATCTTCCCTTATTCTGTCACCATATTCATTCTTATGATAGGTTACAGCCTCCTCTGCCTCATCATAAGCCGCAATAATGCCTATATAAGTATCGTTGGCATACACCTTTGTAGCAGTATTATAACTTGCACCATATACATCAAGTACAACATCCGATGGCACATTTACAGTAAATCTATAGTAAAGAGAAGCCTCCTTGCTGTCTGTTGTATATATGCCTGTGTGCAGTGAATAAAAGCCCTTACTATATCTGTATGGAATGTGAAGGTCGACAGTCTTTTCACTGCTGTCAGTATCAGTGTCCGTATCCCCTGCCTTATCAGCAGCATTATCCTGTGAATAACTGCTCTGTGCGGCAAGCATTTTCTGGAAATACTTATCTATGGCTGAATCTCTGTTAGACTCGACTTTATCCTTATCAGACTCCTTATCATCTGCCTCATCGCTCTCATCACGGTACGATGGGTCGCCATAGAGCTTCTCCTCCTCTAACAGCCTTTTATACTCATCAAGCTTTGATGTATCATATATATCAACATCGCCAAAGCTGTAGTCAAGCCCGTGTTCTCCCGGCCATCTTGACAGCTCATCGTCAACATAATACAGGTCGTACTCCTTGGAAACCTCACGTTTCTGACCTAATACAAGAGTAGCAAGATAAAATACTGCAAGTGCAGCCGTAATAACATAACATATTCCATTAATTATCTTTTTATTCTTCATATATAATCCTCATTTTTATCAACACCTATGGTTTTACGTTAAGCTGTAAATGCGTTGACACCAGCCGTAAACCACAACCATATAAGAAACGCCTCCATAACGACAACAAGCGCTGTTGCACAAAGCTTGATATCCTTCTTATCTGCAAGATAATCATATATACCTATAAATATTACATAGCTTCCAACGATAAAACGGCACATTGACATAACACCGCCTGTTAAAGGAATAACTAAGGTTATGGCTGCAAATACAACCTCCTCATAGTATCCCTTCTTAAGCATATATATGTATACAACTATTGCCATGATAACGACAAGCGGAATCCAGTATCTTTCCGCATATATATTATTAAAGAAGTCCCATATCATATTGCCGATATAACCTGCTCCATCTTCTCTCCACGCAGCCTGTACGTGTCTGAATGCCCACGCATCGCCGCTTACCCAGTAAAGGTGCAGCATATTTACAAATATTCCTGCCGGACATATAAATATCTGAAGAAGTCTTACAGGTGTACACAGTATGTCACGCACAAACAGTCCGAACTTCTTAATACTTATCCTGCCGCTATACGAGTCACGGTACATCCTTACAACCAGTGGGAATACAAGTATAACCCCGACTATTCTTGTACAGCTTGCAAGCATCGCAGCTATGGCTGGTATCCAGTAGCTGCACTCCTTATCGCTCTCTTTTTTCAGATAGTAAAAGAATATTGCAATGAGCATCATAAACAAAGTTTCTGAATAAACACAGTGAAGATAGAAAGTGTATGGTCCCATATATAAAAGCACTACGGCTATATATCCTAATCTTCCCGGCTTATACAGCCTTACTGTCTTTACCAGATACAGACCTGTCACATATGTAAATATAGAGCTTAACAATATTCCTGCCTGCTGGTAGTTAAGAAAAAAGAATATATACTTAAACCATCTTATAAGTACCGGAAACAGCGGGAAGAACGCCCAGTTAGCCTGTCCATCCCCTGCTTTTATGCTCTCGACAAGGCTGTAGCCATTCTCTGCTATCTTTATGTACCAGTCTGCATCACCACCAAGAAACATCTTGGCAAAGGTTATATTATTGCCAAATGCTGAGTTGGTAACACAGCCTATAAATATATAGAACAGTTTGGAAACAAGAAGGATTACAAACACATCACATGCAAGTTTCCTGTTTTCTTTGGTAGTCAGTCTGCCCAGCTTATCAGATATTTTCTCTTTCATACATTCTCCATTTCTACAAGATTATACTTCCTTTTTAAGAAGCTCTACATATCTTCTCGTTGCATCCTGCCATGTTGGAAGAGGGGTAAAACCGTTCTTTACAAGCTTACTCTTATCAAGTCTTGAATTAAATGGTCTTGCTGCCTTAGAAAGACCATACTCTTTTGTTGTCACAGGAATAACCTTAGTATCAAGTCCTGCCTGCTTATATATCTCGAGTGTAAAGTCATACCATGATATATATCCACCCTCGTTAGTTGCGTGATAATATCCGTACTTGTCAGTTTCTATCATATCAACAAGAAGAACCGATAAATCAAGTGTATAAGTTGGTGTTCCTATCTGGTCGTTGACAACTCTTACTGTATCGTGAGTCTTACCCACATTAATCATAGTCTTTATGAAGTTCTTGCCATTGACACCGAATACCCACGCTATTCTTACTATAAAGTACTTATCAAGAAGCTCTGATACAGCTAATTCTCCTTCAAGCTTAGTCTGTCCATATACGTTAAGCGGCTTATAATCCTTACAGTCCGGCTCCCAAGGCTTCTCGCCCTGTCCGTCAAACACATAATCAGTACTTATATATACCATCTTGCAGTCAAGCTTCTTAGCGGTCTTTGCAATATTTCTTGTACCTCCGGCATTGACTGCACGCACCTTCTCAACCTTGTCATCATCCTCTGCCATATCAACCGCAGTCCACGCAGCACAGTGTACTATAACATCCGGATTAACGCGTGTTATAATCTCATCAACCGCCTTTTCATCTGTAATATCCATCTGGACATATTCCATATTAACAACGGCAGTATTATCATCAACACCGCTGTACTCTGGTGCTATGTCGCTTCCTACTCCTGTGTATCCTCTCTTTGCAAGTTCATTCATCACATCATGTCCCAGCTGTCCTGAAACACCTGTAACTAATACCTTCATAATTAATCCTCCGTTTTTATAAAATCATATACTATCTTTCCCAGTCTTTCTGGCTCGTAGCGGTGTACAACCTCATCATAGGCTGTTTCATCCACATTTGCATTATAATCAGACATAATGTGCGCAAGGTTCTCTATCTGCTCCTGCTCACTGCACCTTAAGTCAAATGTATTGATATTACCATCTGTTATCTCATCAAATATAGGCAGGTTGCTTGCTATTATAGGCTTGTTAAACCTCATAACCTCTATGACAGGCATACCGAAGCCCTCCGCCTTTGACGGAAATACGAAAGCTGACATTCCTGCATACAGTTCATGCTTTTTATCGTGTGAAACATAATCAAGATAAGATATATCCTTATCCTTAGCCATTGCACTCTCAACAAGGGAATTAATATCCTCCTCCTGCATCTTTCCACCAAGTATAAGCTTCTTTGTTCCACCTGATTCTTTATACTTAAGATATCCCTTTATAAGCAGGTCTACGCCCTTACGCTTTTCCATATTGCCAATATAAAGGAAATAATCTCCATCCGTATTAACCCATTTTTTCTTAATGGGATTGGATATTATATAGGCATTGACATTCTTTATATGCTTAGCCTCCGGAAAATATTTTTCTGTCGTGCGCTTTGTCTGCTCTGAATTATAAAGAATCATATCTGTATGCTTAAGTGTCTTTTTAAGATTGTGCTTAAAGTACAGATTATACACTCTTCCAAAGTATTCCACATATTCTATAGGAAACATATCGTGTATGGTTATCATAGTCCTGTAATTTCCTTTTAAGTCTATAGGAATTATGGTATTTACCTCCCAGAATATATCTGGCTTTATAATATCAAGCTGTTTTTTTACAAATGAAAAATAAGAATACACACCAGCACTTCTATATACCTTTTTGCCCTGTGTATACACTTCTATGCCTTTATTCTTAAATGACTTTATATACTCACTCTCCGCCACATCTGATATAAGCACAAACTCTATGTCCTTATACTTTATAAGCTGCTTAAGAAAGTCATTAAGATACATTCCAACACCACTCGGTCTGCTGCCAAGTGTCCTTGCATCAATCGCTACCTTCATACCGCTCCTCTGCTTCTATATACTACACACCTGCACTTATCAGCCTGCATATCTGTCAAACAGCTTCACAAGCTCTCCTGCCGTTTTTTCCCATGAATACTTTCCAAGCACAGCTTTAGCTGCCTCTTTTTCCTTTACTGCATCACTGTTATCAAGAAGCTCGTCAAGATTGACCTCTGGCTTATTACAGTTGATATACAGCGCAGAAGTCCCATATATCTCATGTAACACCGGTATGTCGCCAAGCACTATGCGCGCTCCCATACACAGCGCCTCCATAGGAGGAATACCAAAGCCTTCATATGTTGATGGAAATATAAATGCCTTACAGTACTTCATAAGTGCCCTTGCCTCTGCATCCTTTGCATAACCGACAAGCACTATGTTAGGCATTTTTTCTATGCCGGACTTATCGCCTAATGCACGTCCTGCAACAACATATGTAACCTCCGGGTGCCGTCTTGCATTTTCAAGTATCCAGCGGAGATTTTTGTTAGGCGCAAGAGAAGCAAGATAGAAGTAATACTTACCCCTCTTTATCCTTGATGCATATCTGTCAAATATGCCTTCATCCACATAATCTATATTAAAATGCTGCCATCCGTTTCCGGCAACGACTATATCCTTATTCTTAAGCCTGTAGTTGCCAAGTATCTCATTCTTTGAATACTCACTTACTGTCATTATGGCATCAGCCTTTTTAAATGCTTTATCATACATAAGCTTTCTGAACAGTATTTCATGCCAGTCACCAGGCTCCGTAAAAAAGCCCGGATGGGTCTTAAATGCAATATCGTGTACTGTAACTATTCCATTTTTCATAAAAAGTGACACCTCATTGCACAGATACACAGGTTTTGCCTTCTGCCTGTCTACATAGCGCTGGAATGTGAGCTGCTCCCACTTTCTTCCTGCCCTGCCTTTTAGTATCACTATCTTTATGTTATCATACTTAGTCTTGTAACTGTTAATCTCTGCCGAAGTTCCCTCAGAATCTATCTCTGGAACTGCTATCTCAACGTCATATGGCTTGTCCTTTACCATACCATCAAGCTTTTGTGTTATTTCTCTTGCGTATCTCTGAACTCCCAGAACCTGTCCGTATAAAAATCTTCCATCAATAATATACTTCATAATAGCCCCCGATTCGTGCTTCACAACCGCTTACTTTTGTTTACTGTCAAAGATTACTTTCGTACATCCGGCTTATATGTTGGAACAAACTCTTTAACAAGAGCCTTTATTGCAGCCGCATCCTCATCATATGCAGTTTCCTTAAGTATCTCAAGCTTCTTTTCAAAGTCCTTCTTCTCAAATTCTATCGGCTTACCTATATGAATAAGCTTATTTTCTGTATCCTGAAGTCCTTCCTCCGCCATAAGAAGCTCTTCATACAGCTTCTCACCCGGTCTTAAGCCTGTATACTTAATCTCCATATCAACGCCTAATGTATAACCTGAAAGACGTATAAGGTTCTTTGCAAGGTCATCTATCTTTACAGGGTCGCCCATATCAAGGATGAATATCTCACCACCTTTGGCATAAGCTCCAGCCTGTATAACAAGCGATACCGCCTCAGGTATAGTCATAAAGTACCTTATGATATCAGGATGTGTGACTGTAACAGGACCGCCTGCTGCTATCTGCTTCTTAAAAAGTGGTATAACCGAACCGTTACTTCCAAGAACATTACCAAATCTTACCGCAACAAACTCTGTCTGTGATATGCCGTTATAATACTGAATAATCATCTCACATATACGCTTTGTCGCACCCATGATATTCGTTGGATTAACAGCCTTGTCCGTACTTATCATAACGAACCTCTTTGTGCCATACTTATCCGCCATACGTGCAAGATTCCATGTACCTGCAACATTATTCTTCACTGCCTCATTAGGGCTGTCCTCCATAAGAGGTACGTGCTTATGCGCTGCCGCATGATATACTATATCAGGTCTGTAGTGTGAAAATACCCACTCTAACCTTGTAGTGTTTCTTATTGAACCTATAAGAGTGACTACATTGGCCTCCGGACAGTTCATCTTTAATTCCTGCTGTATATCATAAGCACTGTTTTCATATATATCAAATATAATAAGACACTTTGGATTATGTCCTGCAAGCTGCCTGCAAAGCTCTGAACCTATAGAACCGCCGCCGCCTGTTACAAGCACTGTCTTTCCTGACACATAACCTAATATCGACTCTGTATCAACATTTATAGGGTCTCTTCCTAAAAGGTCGTCCACGTCTACATTTCTGATGTCCTGAACATTAATCTCGCCGTCCATCATCTGGTATACGCCCGGTATAATCTTTAAGTTACAGTTAGTTTCCTTACAGATGTTAAGTATTTCTCTTTTGGTATCCTGTGAGGCTGACGGAATTGCAAATATAATCTCATCTATATCATAGTATCTTGCATATTCTTTTATCTGATCTCTGTTACCAACTATCTTTACGCCTCTTATATACTTTCCAACCTTCTTAGCATCATCATCAATAATACAGACAACCTTTGAATTATCAAGGTATCTTGAGTTGGCTATCTCTCTCATAAGGACATTAGCTGCCTCTCCGGCACCTATTATCATTATCTTAACCTGTTCTGATGTGTGTCTGTACTGCTGGATAAGTGTTCTTAACATTCTGTACATAAAACGGCTTGCGCACATTGACACAAGAAGGAACACTCCTGTCATAAAGTAACAGGCTCTTGGAAGCATTTCTCCCATAACTGCTGTAAGGCATATATGCATGCCCTCTGCCACTATACACGCCTCAACTATCTTATACAGCTCTGCTATACTTGCATACTGCCACAGACTGTGATACATCCTGAAACACCAGAATATAATAAGTGTTATTACCGTAAAAGGAATCCATGTATCCTTAAAGCTCTCTATATACTGCGGCTCAATCGCTGCAATATCAACATTAAATCGCATAACAAGCGAAAGTATAACACTGCCATTGATAAGGATAATATCAGTAATTATAAGAAAAAATCGTCTTACAATAAGCTGAAGTTTATCTTTTCTTGTTTCTCCCATAACTAACCTCTTCCCTGCTTATCCATAAGTCCCATAATCGTTCCTGCCCCATAGCTTATATGCAGCATAAGGAATAATACAGGAAGCAGGATATTCGTTATATTTCTCTTACTGCCAGCCTTTATAGACGATACAGCCGCCATAGTACACGCAAGCGTTCCATACAGCGCCCACATAACTATAGTAAGTGTAACCACTATATTCTTAAGCTTCTTTCTAACGCCTCTGTCATATCTTTTCCTGCCAGTTCTTTCTGTGCATTTATCAAACAGGCTGTCAGCACTTCCCAGTCCTGCTATCGCAAGCAGCGAGGCTATAATAGCACTCACAAATGCAAATGGCACAAAGTGATATATGCTAAGACACTTAGGACATACCCTGCTTGTCTTTCCTATCCAGAAGCCATTGGCATACTTCTGCTTAAGCATTGCCTTAAGGCTGCTTCTTGTATACTGGTACGATATAATATCCGGGTCAAAGCAGAGCTTATACCCAGCCTCTCTCATTCTGTAATGTATCTCATTGTCCTCTGTTCTTACAAGGTCTTCGTTAAAAAAGCCGACCTTATCAAACACTTCTCTTCTGTATGCCGCATGAAACAGTGACTTTACATAAGTCCTTCCCGGATTGTTCCTGTAATCGGCTATGCTTGAACCAAACATACTGCTCTCCGCAAGCAGCAGTGTTTCCTTAAATGGTGTTGGTTTATCTATTATGTTAGGTCTTTGTCCGCCACAGATGTACTCTCCTGTATTAAGGACAGCCACATTTTTACTTACAAAATCCTGTGGTATAACTGCATGCGCATCCACCTTTATGATTGCATCGCCCTTATATTCTCTTAAAGCAACATTCCATCCGCTTGGAAGTGTCTTCTTTGGATTATCAAGCACAACTATCCTCTGAAAGTTTCCTTCGTTTTTCTCTGCAAACTCAAGCATAACAGACTTTGTATTATCTGTTGACATTCCATCTACTAAAACGACTTCCATATGCTCATGTTCATAATCCTGCTGGTTTATACACTCAAGTATACCCCCGATGCTGTTTCCTTCATTGTATGCAATCACACACATAGTTATAAACAACTTATCCATCTCTCGTTATTCCCTTCTTGCACAGCCATACTCACACACTGCGCATATCAGTACTATCTTTTCCTTCCTGTCCTTCGTGTAACAGAAAGTCTGTCATTACCAACTACTGATGCAAATGTATCCCACAATACCCTGCAGTCCTCCTTAAAACCGAACTTCTTTAAAGCCTCAAGATTATACATCATCTTGGCAGGAAGCACTTCATTGACATACGCCTCTGCCGGATTATCAGCTCCTGCTAATATCTTGTCCTCATCTTTATAAGCTATGCTTGTCCTTGATGTAAGTCCTGCCGGCAACAGAAGTGTTGCATACATTTCCTTTGTATATTTTTTAACATACTCCGGAACCTCCGGTCTTGTACCTACCAGTGTCATATCTCCGTTAAGAATATTAAAAAGCTGTGGAAACTCATCAGCCCTTATCTTTCTTAACACACGTCCTACCCTTGTTATCCTGCTGTCATTATCCACTGTTACCGAAGCTCCAAGCTTTGGCGCATCAACAACCATAGTACGGAACTTATATATCTTAAATATCCTTCCATACTGTGTGACTCTTTCCTGCCTGAAAAATACAGGTCCTCTTGAATCAAGCTTTATGCATACTGCTATGACAAGCATTGGAATTGCAAGAAATATAAGCATAATTGATGCTACTACCACATCAAATACTCTTTTTAACTTAAGTGAAACCTGACGTCTTTTTATAATATTGTAGTACTTTCTGACTTCCTTTGTTTTCATAACATCAGGAAGTGAATTCCATCTTCTAAGCTGCATACCCATCTCCATTTCTCCTGTGACACCCTCATCACAGAAACTATACAGTCTTTTTAATGTTGTTAAAGTTCTCTATCACATATTCAACCTGCTCATCTGTAAGATTAGTGTGCAGTGGAAGTGTAACCTCATTGTGATACATTTCGTATGAATTAGGATAATCCGCTATATCAAAGCCTAACTCCTTATATGCTGTATGCATAGGAAGCGGCTTAAAATGTACATTGGTGGCTATTCCGTTCTCAGCCATCTTTGTTATAAATGCATTTCTTACATCGCTGTCCTTTCCTAAGAGCCTTACAAGATAAAGATGTCCGCTTGATGTATACACATCTGTGTAATGCTCTAAGTACTCTACATCATCTGCCTTAATACCATCATTATACATACCAATTATCTGTCTTCTTCTTGCAAGCAGACCCGGATATCTTTCCATCTGGACAAGTCCTATAGCTGCCATAATATCTGTCATATTGCACTTATAAAGCGGTGCAACGATATCATACTCCCACGCACCAAGCTTAGTCTTGGCAAGTGCATCCTTAGACTGTCCGTGAAGTGACATAAGCATAATATTCTTATATATATCCTCGTCATCTATTCCGGGAAGCTCTCTCCACACAAGACCGCCACCCTCGCCAGTAGTAAAGTTCTTGACAGCGTGGAATGAAAATGATGTAAAGTCAGCACATTCACCACTCATAAGTCCTTGACGGCTCGCACCATATCCGTGTGCTGAGTCGGCAAGTATAAGTACTCTTCCAAGTGCCTCCTGATACTCTGATGCAGGCTTAAAAAGGTGCCTTTTGCTCTCCACAATCTTTCTTATTCTGTCATAATCGACCATAACACCAGCAATATCCACAGGTATTACAGCCTTTGTCTTCTCCGTTATGGCTGCCTCAAGTGCATCATAATCAAGCTCATATGTTCCCTTCTTAACGTCTATCAGCTTAAGCGTTGCACCTACGTGGCACACTACACTTGCTGAGGCTGTGTAAGTATATGCAGGAACAATAACCTCATCCCCTGCACCTATCTTAAAAAGTCTTAATGCTGTTTCCATACAGGCAGTTGCCGAATTAAGGCACGCACCTCTCTTAGTGTGTGTGAATTCTGCCATCTGTCTCTCAAGCTCTTTAGTCTTTGGACCTGTTGTTATCCAGCCTGACCTTAGTACTTCACCAACCGCCTCTACTTCTCTCTCTGTCATATCTGGTGGTGAAAATGGTATATTCATCCTTTTTGTCATTATTAACCTGATACCTCTTTTCTATACATATCTTATCCAACTACATTGTTTCTTAAATTGATAGTTAATGTACTACTTAGAACCTGCTGTTGTGGCATTAGCTGCCGCTGTAGGCGTTGTAGCAGTCGGTTCTGTTGTTGATGATGTCTTTGTCATCGCAGGGAATGAATATGTCATATCACCTGCTGTATTAGGAATAGACACCGTGTAGCTTACATTATTATATCCATTCTGTGACAGCGTAATCGTCTTGTTACCGCTTGTCTTACTGAATGTGCAGGGAATAATGCCTATGTATACACTGTCAACATACAGTGCTGCCCCCTCCGGCGCAGTTATCTTGACATTATATCCGTCTGTAAGACTTGCCGCTGTCGTCTTAGTCGTGCTTGATGACGTACTTGTAGTGCTTGTCGCCGTCATATCTATAACCATCGTCTTATAGTCTGAATTAACAACAAATGTTTCTGTATAAGTAGTGTAGTGGTTAGCCTGAAGTGTAAGCGTATGTGTTCCATAGCTGAGGCTCACCGGACTTGAATAATCCACTTCACTTCCATCAATCGTCATAATAGCGCTTGTCGGTGTTACAGAGAAGTTGACAGCTCCCTTCTTTGTCGCTGGGATAATGTACTCAGAAAAGTCAAGCACAGTTGTGTCATCCTTTCTTATTGTAACCTTCTTTGTCGCCCTTGTATCTCCGTTCTGGATTTCCACATCATACGTACCTACTGGCGCTGTCACCATCATATTGTCAGTCACCTTGTGGAACAGCCTGCTGCCAAGCGTGATATATCCTCCTACAAATGCTTCTATCCCTGTAAGCTCAAGATATCCGTGTCCATTCGCAACATCTATTGAATACAGCTTATTTCCTATGCCTCTTAAAGTAAGCGTGTCCTCCTTGACAATCTGAGCAATACTTATCTTACTGTCACCTGATGTCACCTGAAGATAATTCGTATATGTAAGCTCTGTCTGACCTAATGTAACACTCTTTTTTGTATCATCAAATGTTATATCTGATACATCATTTCGCTCCCACGCATCCTTAGAACCATATATCTTTAGCGCCTTGCCTGTCTTGCTGCAATACACATCATATATCTCACCCGGCTCCATAACTGCCGCCGCCTTTATCTTGCCATATGCATCCTGTATATCTGTCGCTCCTGTGTATATCACAGAATACTCAGTTCCCGACTCCACATCAATAAAATACATATTCTTAAGGTTAGTATCAACCGATACAAGCATACCGACAAGTGTCCTGTCATTATCATTACCGCTTATATCTGATATATTGCCCTGCTTTGGCGCTGGTGTTATGGCACTTCCCGGTATAACTGTTCCACCCGTGTCAGAAGATGCACATCCACTGCCGCATACAACAACAATGGCAGCAAGCATAAGTGCTGCCATCCTTTTAACAGTCCTGTCATAAAGGCTGTATCTTTTACGCATATTCATACGTACATTATTCATTTTTATATATATATTATCCATCTTAATTACCTGTTAACAATCCTGATAAATACTCTGAAGTATGTTATGTTTTTAACTATATTGTGATGTATCCTGTGTCTGTCATATCCCATACAAAAAGCCTTTTCTATCAGTAAAAACGGCTCTTTATATCTCTGACACCTGCATCAAAATATGATATACCTAGCTGAATTCTACCACACACAGCATATTTTATCAATCAGTTCTCTTTTTCTTGAATTCTGGTCTATGACTTTCCTTAATTTCTCCACATTTTTATCAGGTATCCACGACTTGTTTGCATTGATGTACTGGTTGATTATCTTCCAGAACTTTTCAGGATACGAAAGCAGTACCATAAGCAGCTCCATCTCCTCATCGCTAAGTGGACATATTCTGTCATACTCATCCACAAGCCTGTAAAACACACGGCTCTCCCAGTTATACTTTTCCATAACTTTTCTTATAAACTGATACAGGTCATTAATCTGACATTCATTCTTATACCTGTCAAAGTTCACAACAAATGTATCCTTCCCATCAATCAGCACATTATGATATGTATAGCTTCCGTGTGACAGTTCCATACTCTGTGCTGCTCTTTCAAGCCTTTCATTAAATGTAGAGCTCATAAGCCTTTCACACGCCCTGCACGCCTCTTCATAAAATGCTTCAATATTCTTATATGCCATCTGCTCAAACAACTGTCTGCTCTTTTTCTGCTTAAGATAATTATAAGCCTTCTTTAACTCCCTTGTGTGCTTTGAATACACACTCCGCAGATCGGTTTCCTTCTTTTTCTGGCAGGCGGCAAGCTCTGAGGGCTTCCCCTGCTTTCTTTTTGCGGTATTGTTTTTTGTGTATATATTGTTTTCTGAGTATTGGTAATCGGCTGTATATAAGTCATTTCCAATATAAATGCCTTTTTCTGTATATATATTATTTGATATATTATTATTCTGGCTGTTTTTATTGTTTCTTATATTGTCTATATAATCATTGTCTTCCATATTTTTATTATTTCTTATACTGTCTGTATAGTTATTATCCCTAATATCTTGGCCATTTCTATTATTAGGGTAGTCATTATCTTTAATATTTTCGCTGTCTTTTATATTTGCATTATAATTTGCATTATTGTCTGTATTTTTATTATCTTTTGTATATACACCATTTCCTGTGTATATAATACCTGCACCCTGCGAAGCTTCATTATCCGCATACAACATCTCCGGCGTAATCTGCCTAAGTGCCATATGCATATAAGCCATTGCTACTACCGCCCTGCACATATCATCCTCATCCCTTACGCTGCTCTCCTTCGCATCGTACCAGTTCTTAAGTATATACTTTCTTCCATCCTCATCCTCCGATATAAGTCCACCCTCATTATTTCGCATATAAGTATCTGTGCAGCTATACCCCACTTTGCTTAACAGACTTGTTATCCTGTTCTCCCTCTCATAATATTTGTCCGCCTTTTCACACTGGATAAAAAGCTTATATCCCTTATCTGTCGACAGGATAATACCCCCGCGTCCCCTTGTCATTCTTCTTATTCCTATATCATACTGTTCTAATACCTTTTCCGATTTTTCATTCACAGACCTAAACCTCCAATTAATCCTACTTATCATATGTTCTAAATTCTTTAAAAATGCATGTCCACACTATAATTTCCACCCTGAGCCTCACTGGACGTTAATACATTTTTTTGATAGAATGATAAAATGTTGTGGTCAAAAGCCCCCAACTATGATACCTACGAATTGTTACGTGCTACGCACTCCCACAATTCTACCCAATATTCGCATATCGTGGGACTATCATCCCACTTTTATGCTCATATTGGGGCGGGTCACAAGGTCATTCACCCACATATGAGCAAGCTCATGTGGGTTTAGACCTTTTGACCCTGGTATCATAAAATAAATTTTACTTACCGTTATGTGTATTTATTTACTACACAGGATTGGAGATTGTATGAGCGATATATTATCAGAAATGTCTGACACACAGGCTTCTCCTCTGACAAAGGATTTTAAAATAGACCTGCCGGAAGATGTTTCATTTATAATAAACACTATTGAAAAAAACGGACATCAGGCTTACGCTGTAGGCGGATGTGTACGTGACACTATCATGGGCGTTACCCCTAACGACTGGGATATCACAACCAATGCACTTCCAGAAGAAGTCAAGTCTTACTTTACAAAGACCATTGACACCGGCATACAGCACGGAACTGTCACAGTTATGCTTCACTCAACCGGCTACGAGGTCACTACATACCGAATAGACGGGGACTATCTTGACGGAAGGCATCCATCCTCTGTCGAGTTCTCCGACCGTCTTACTGACGACCTTTGCAGACGTGATTTTACCATAAATGCTATGGCTTACAATGAACGCACTGGTCTTGTCGATGAATACGGCGGAATTGATGACATTAACAACAAAGTTATAAGATGTGTCGGCAGACCAGAGGAACGTTTCACAGAGGATGCTCTCAGAATGATGCGTGCAATCCGTTTTTCTGCGCAGCTTGGATTTACTATAGAAGACAATACTTACAAGGCTATTGAAAAGCTGAGTGCCAACATACAGAAGGTCAGCATGGAGCGTGTATGTGTCGAGCTTAAGAAAACTCTTATGTCTGATAATCCTGACTTCTGCAGATTATACGGCACAACTAATCTTTTTAAAGATATTCTTCCACAGCTGCACGACAGCTTTACCAAACGGCAGTCAAAAAGGATACTTCTTACATGTAAGTATTCCGAAAAGGAGCTTCCTCTAAGACTTACAGCCTGCCTTTCAAACGGCACTCCTGCACAGGCAGAAGACACACTCCGTCACCTTAGAATGGATAATAAGACTATAGAAACTGTTGTTAAGATACTTACTTTTTCCAAGGATAATATCGAAGAAACCGAACCGGCTATAAGAGAGGCACTTCATAAGTGCGGACGTGATATATTTGAACTTGTCATAAAGTATGACTTTGCTTTCGTCAAAGCAAGCGAGGAAGTAACATTTATAAGCAACCCAGCCAGATACAACCACCTTGTGACACTTAAGCGCATGGCGGATGAAATTCTTTCCCGCGGCGACTGCTTTACTATCAAAGACCTTGACATCACAGGTCTTGACCTTATCGAATATGGTCTTAAAGGTACACAGATTGGAAGTACGCTTAACTACCTGCTGGATATAGTTATCGAAAATCCTAAGTTAAATGATAAGGCTACTTTGATTGGGCTGCTGGATATGAAGTAAATCAATGATATGATATACATTTGTATAATTCCGATAAAGGTCTAATTGTGCAAACGGACGACATAAGATACGGGGTGGCTGCATGGAATATAGCTTCGGACACCAGAAAACCGGCTGGTTATTTCTAATACTTTCCATATAGATATTGTACACGGACGATACCGCTCAGACGCGCCGTCCTGTCGCGGCTTCGCTGTCGGGTACATCCTTGTACCCTCCTATCTGGATACTTCAGGAAAGTATAAGAACTAACACATCCGGCTTTCAAGTGTGCCCTTCGCATTATTCCACGCAGCCACCCCGTATCTTATGTCTGACTTTTAACAAAACATTATATTTACTTATATCTGCATATTCAAAGCATTTAGTTCTAAACCTTCCCCCTTTGACAAAGAACCAAATATTTATACATTACAATTAAAATACCGTCACTGTCAGACGTAATAAAGCTACAAGCAGCGGTGTATAATCGGTGATGTATACACTGCTGCTTGTAGCCTTATTACGTCGTCCGTTCGTCAACACAATATATATTCAGCTTTTACTTCTTATTCTCATTATAAGCCTTCTTAGCCTCAGCCACCCCAGCCTTTATTCCTGCGACTCCGGCTTTGGCAACCTCTTTGCCTACTTTGGCTGCTTCCTTGCCTATACGTGAAGCCTCTTTAGCAACTTCCTTGCCAACCTTAGCTGCCTCAGTTGCTGCTTTCTTAGCTTTCTCCTTTATCTCTTCCACATCAATATCAGCAGCTATTCCATCATCCTTACCTTCCTTATCAATGTCTGGATTAGATAATGCAGCCTGCGCAGCGGCAAGTCTTGCTATAGGTACTCTGAATGGAGAGCAGCTTACATAGTCAAGTCCAGCCTTGTGGCAGAACTCTATACTTGATGGGTCGCCACCATGCTCACCACATATACCGCACTTAAGCTCTGGACGTGTCTTGCGTCCCTTTTCAACTGCCATCTTAACAAGCTGTCCGACGCCATTCTGGTCAAGTCTTGCAAATGGGTCTGACTCATATATCATACTCTTATAGTATGAGTCAAGGAACTTTCCTGCATCATCTCTTGAGAAACCAAATGTCATCTGTGTAAGGTCATTCGTACCAAATGAGAAGAACTCTGCCTCCTCTGCCACTTCATTTGCAAGAAGGGCAGCTCTTGGAATTTCTATCATAGTACCTATCTTATACTTGATTTCTGAATTCATCTCTTTCTTGACAGCTTCTGCTTCCTCTATAACAATATCTTTAACATACTTTAACTCTTTCTTCTCACCAACAAGAGGTATCATAATCTCAGGAGTGATAGTGTAACCTTTCTCCCTTGATACTTCTATGGCAGCCTCCATGACAGCTCTTGTCTGCATCCTGGCTATTTCTGGATAAGTTACTGAAAGACGGCATCCCCTATGTCCCATCATTGGATTAAATTCATGAAGTGCATCGCACTTAGCTTTAACTTCCTCAACAGTAATTCCCATATCCTCGGCAAGTGCCTTTATATCTTCTTCATCTGTAGGCACAAATTCATGAAGAGGTGGGTCAAGATATCTTACAGTCATTGGTCTTCCTTCAAGAGCTTCATACATCGCCTTAAAGTCAGCCTTCTGGAATTCTCCGATAGGCTTAAGCGCCTCAACCCTCTGCTCTACTGTATCAGAAAGTATCATTCTTCTGAACTTAGGAATTCTGTCCTCGCCAAAGAACATATGCTCTGTTCTGCAAAGTCCTATACCTTCTGCACCTAACTCAACAGCTTTCTTTGTATCTGCCGGAGTATCTGCATTAGTTCTTACACCAAGCTTTCTATATTCATCAGCCCAGCCCATAAGTCTCTCAAAGTTGCCACTTATAGTTGCTGCAACTGTCTTTATATCACCTTTATATATCTTACCTGTTGAACCATCCAGAGAAATGTAATCTCCCTCCCTGAATGTATATCCACCAAGTGTAAATACCTTTGCTTCTTCATCTATATTGATGGCACCGCAGCCAGATACACAGCATGTACCCATACCTCTTGCAACAACGGCTGCATGTGATGTCATACCGCCACGCACTGTAAGTATGCCCTGTGCAGCGTGCATACCTTCTATATCCTCAGGTGATGTTTCAAGTCTTACAAGAATAACTCTCTCACCTTTGCCACCCTTACCAAGCTCCTTGGCTTCATCGGCTGTAAATACAACTTTACCTGCTGCCGCACCCGGAGATGCTGGAAGTGCTTCTCCTATCACCTCGCCGCTCTTAAGTGCCTCTGCATCAAACATAGGATGAAGTAACTGGTCAAGCGACTTCGCATCTATTCTCATAACAGCCTCCTGTGGAGTAATCATACCCTCATCAACAAGGTCACATGCTATCTGTATAGCTGCCTGTGCTGTTCTCTTACCATTACGTGTCTGTAAGAAGTAAAGCTTTCCTTCTTCAATAGTAAACTCCATATCCTGCATATCTTTATAATGCTTTTCAAGCTTCATGGCAAGGTCCATAAACTCTGCATAGCACTCTGGAAGGTCCTTTTCAAGCTGTGTGATAGGCTGTGGTGTACGTACACCTGCAACTACATCCTCGCCCTGTGCATTGATAAGATATTCGCCATATATTCCCTTTGCACCGGTTGATGGATTTCTTGTAAATGCAACACCTGTTCCTGATGTTTCGCCCTTATTACCAAATACCATTGTCTGTACATTAACTGCTGTTCCCCAGCTTCCCGGAATATCGTTCATTCTTCTGTATACAATGGCTCTTGGGTTATTCCATGAACGGAATACCGCCTTTACAGCCTCCATAAGCTGTACCTTAGGGTCCTGTGGGAACTCTTCACCCTTTGACTCCTTATAGAAAGCCTTAAATCTTGTGATAAGCTCCTTCATATCCTCTGCTGTAAGCTCTGTATCATACTTAACACCCTTAGCAGCCTTTACTTCGTCTATAATCTTTTCAAATTCAGACTTTGATACTTCCATAACTACGTCTGAAAACATCTGGATAAATCTTCTATATGAGTCATATGCAAATCGTGGATTGCCTGTCTTAGCTGCAAAGCCTTCAACTGCAACATCATTAAGTCCAAGGTTAAGTATTGTATCCATCATACCCGGCATAGATGCCCTTGCACCTGACCTTACTGATACAAGAAGCGGGTCGCTGTTATCTCCGAACTTCTTGCCATTGTACTCCTCTAACCATGCAAGTGCCTCAAATATCTGACCCTGTATCTCCTCTGATATTGTCTGGTCATTATCATAGTAGTTGGTACAAGCCTCTGTAGTAACAGTAAAGCCCTGTGGTATAGGCATACCAAGACCTGTCATCTCTGCCAGATTAGCTCCCTTTCCTCCTAATAATGCTCTCATTGAAGCATCGCCTTCTGAAAATCTGTAAACCCATTTGCTCATAAGTTTCCCTCCGTTCATAGCTATTGTTTTAATTGTTCCGTACATTATTCTATATCTCTGTTAAGTTTGTTAAAATTGTAACACGCTTTAACTTATTAAGCAATAGACTTGTACGCATTTTAATACACACAGCACCCGCCCCTGTCCAGCCAATCCATATGATTGCAGGCTCTGCTGTTTTATACATATAATGATATGAGGGTCAAAAGGTATTTTGCCCCTCATTTATGATTAATCAGATTACTCCATGCTCCGCATTCCCGTAATCTGACTCCACCTCGAAATCCGCTAATTTACTAGCTTCGCATAGTAAATTGCTACTTTCTCGGTGTAGTGCAGGTCACTAAGGTATACATCGAATTGCATGCAAGCATGCATCGATGATACCTTTTGACCCTTTAATCATATAATATGACTGTTTATGGAAAATTATTCATATTTATTGTACTGATATCAGCTTCTGCTTAAATATTCTGTTCTTATAAATATATTCTTTAAAATTGATTACCACAAATATTCTGCCAGTATGCAGTGAGAACCAGAAACAGACATAAACCAGAGAACAATTATTACAAATAATGCATAGGACACACTTAAAATTCAACTAAACTTCATATTAAATAAATAACCACACTCTAATATACTGACAAGTCACATTACTCAACAGTCAGACATAATATAAGCGGGTGCCTGTAGTGCCGGCAGTGTGAGATGCACTTGAAGTTTAACTGTGCTGAGTCTTAGACTTAGCCAGCTAAAGCTTCTGGCATTGAACACCGCCGGCGCTATAGGCACCCGCTTATATTATGTCGTCCGTTCGTCAACCTGACAATCACCCCTGTCAGCTAACTTCTTGGTTATTCCATATCTTTCATTGTCCGTCTGTAATCACATTTCTAAGCTATTTTAAACCATTAACCTACTCTGCAACATTCCCCTCATTCTTTGCATGCGCCCCACGCGTAAGCATCCAGGCCGTCACAACCGCCACTGCCGGCACCGTCAGTATAACCCCGATACTTCCCGACACGCCCTGCATAATCTCAATCCCGATATTATAAGAATTAATAATCTGTCTGAACGGAAGATTATACGCATAATTAATAACCAGCTCACTCACCGCACTTCCGACAAATGCAAGAATAAGAGTATTTGACATAGTTCCCATCATATCACGTCCAACATTCATACCACTTTTAAACAACTCCAGACAGCCAAGCTGCGGTGCTTTGTCATGAATTTCACTTATTGCCGAAGAAACCGACATAGCAACATCCATAACCGCACCAAGAGAAGCTATGAGAATTCCTGAAAACAACAGCCCGCCTATCTGTATATTAGTTATCTGCCCTACATAAGCAAGCGTTTCAATGTTGGACACATTATATCCATCAATATCCGCTACACGTCCAAACAGCCACGCAGATAATCCGGCAAGAAGTACGCCTATGACTGTTCCCAATATTGCACATAAAGTTTTTACAGCAATGCCGCTGATAAGATACATAGTAACTATTGTCGTTATAATTGTTATGATTACCGCAGCCCAGAATGGCGAAAAACCTCTGTATATAAGCGGTATATATATCATAAATATTGCCACGAACGTAAATACAAGACCAATCACCGACTTAACGCCATTCTTTCCACCTATAACACATATAAGCAGAAGAAATATTCCTACAAATGCAGCTACAGCCACTATTCTGTCCTTAGAATATACGGAAACATTTTTAGAGTCGCCCGATACACTCATATGCACAACCACTGAATCGCCCTTTTTACATACCGCACCGAACCGGTTGCCCTCAGCACTTGTGGCATTTACTATTTCTCCCTTATATTCACCGGATGTAAGCTGCACCTTTAACATCTGATATCCCACTCTCACGCCGTCAGGTGACAGATTATCCTCCACCACCTCTATTACCTTTGCATTCTCGTAAGAATAACCAAGCGTTGTGACTATCGGCTCTTTGTCTGTAACTCTTAATCGGTCTGCCGCAATTATAAATGCTGCTAAACATACCACAACAACTACAGCTCTGATAATTATATGTTTCTTATCTGACATTTTTATATTCCTTATATATAGCTTTTTTCAATATTACTTTGATAACTTCTTTTTCTTTCTGTCTACAAGTATCACACCTGCTGCACCCGCCATAGAAAGACCTGCTACTGTATACCATACGGCTGCTCTTGCTGTATCACCAGTCTTAACCTTGCTGTCAGAAGATGATGCACTGCCTGAATTAGTGTTACCTGTAGAACCGTTCTGGTTATTTCCTGTATTTCCGTTATCTGTAGAACCGTTCTGGTTATTTCCTGTATTTCCGTTATCTGTTGAGCCGTTCTGGTTATCTCCTGTACTTCCGTTGTCTGTTGAGCCGTTCTGGTTATTTCCTGTATTTCCGTTATCTGTTGAGCCATTCTTGTCAGTATCTGTATTATCCTTGTTTTCTACAACTGCAAGTCCCTTAACTGCATCCTGAAGTGATGTTACTGCACTTGCAACGTCTGTTGATGTGCTCTCCTCATTTTCTGAGATTACCTTTGCTGCTGCGATTGTATCCTCAAGCGCCTTTACTGACTCTTCTGTGTAATTGCCTGCTGTCTTGGCTGCTGAAAGTGCCTCTTCTGCCTTGGTAAGCTCATCTGCAAGTGCTGTCTTATCAGCCTGCTTAACGATAGTATAAGCTGTCTTAACGCCGCCATCTGCCACAAGTTCCTCGTTAGTTGCAGCATCATAAGTCTTTACAGTAAGTGTTGTATCAGTTATATCAATAACAGAATATGTTGGTCTCCAGCTCTGGCATCTTGCAGCGATATAATCCTGCTGTGTACCAATAAGCTGATAGTACTTACTACCTGTTGCTGAGTTTGCCTCAAAATAAACTGTTCCCTTAGGGTCTATCGCCTTAGTTGTATCATCACTTCCTGTTGTAAGTGTGTAGCATAGGTTGTCCTTAAGGTAAGATGAAAATGCTTCTGCATCTGATGAAGATGGTGCCTTTGTATATGAACTATGCTCTGAACCATCTGATGTTATCTGATATGTTCTTGAATATGTATGGTCATGTCCCTGAAGAACTGCATCTATATCATACTTATCTATAACAGGAGTAAGCTGTGTACGAAGAACGATACCATCTGAATCTGAATGGTCATAACCTGAACCATATATATCCTGATGGAACATAAGTACTCTCCACTTTGCATCCGGATTTTTTTCTGTAGCTTCTTTTATAACATTTTCATGTGTAGAAACATTATAGTTATTAGTATCAATACTTATGAAAAGTGTGTTGCCATATGTAAAGTAATAATCTGTACCAGCTGCTGTCCTGTCGCCGCTTGACTGCTTGTTAGGATAGTTAAAATGATTAGAATAATTAACTGAACCTGAATCGTGATTACCGATTGTTGTGGCAACCGGAAGGCTTCTAAGCACTGAAGGATTAAGGAAACCTGCATATTCTATCTGCTGTTCAAGCGCATCTGCTTCCTTTGAAAGACTTCCTGACTGGTTAATCTGGTCGCCTGCTGACATAATGAAGCTTAAGTTTGGAAACTTGCTTACTGCGTTGTTAAGTGTGTGATACCAGTTATAAGAGTCGTTCATTGCATAATATTCTTTATTCTTATCGCCAAGCTGGTTAGTTGAAGCACCTATCTGTGGGTCACCTACATACATTATAGAAAAGCTGTCTGTTGACTGTGTCTTATAATCATATGTGTCAGACCACGCACCATTTACATAATACTGATATTTATATGAAGTATTTTCTGCAAGACCTGTAATTGTCACTTTACATGGATATAATGTGTAAGTTGTATCCCCGTCCTTTACTGTCTGCACATCAGCACTTGTTGACTGTACACCTGTGTATGTCTTAATCTCATTGCCGTTTGCATCCATAAGCTTAACCTGTGGAGTTTCATCCTTAGTTGTTGAAACCCAGCCTGCATTAAGCATTGTTGCATCCTCGCCCGGTGTTAATGCTATCTGACAGAAGTTAGTTCTGACACTTTCCCACTTTGTCTTCCACGCTGCCCATTCTGCGCTGTTTGCATATACATTAGACTTAACATTATGTGCATCTGTCTGGCTGTCATCTTCTACATAACAGGCATCCCTTACCTCTGTTTCTGTATCTGCTGACTCTGCCGCAGCATTATTCCACGCTGCTCTCTTTGAACTTCTCGCCCATGTTTCTGTTGTTCCCATTGCAAGACTTGCTACCATCATAGCTGTAAGCGTTGCCGCAGCAACTTTTTTCATTCTTCTCATATCTTCCTCCTGATATTACGTTACTGCCATACTTTTTAATCCCTGACAGCAACAATGCTATTCCATATTTTGCCGGATATATTCCATATTCATCCCTGTTTTCCAGCAAAAAAAGCAATCTCCAGTTAACTCACATTTACCATCTGCGGTATGTATTGTGCAGACCTGCATAAATGTTTATTAATCAAAGATTGCTTATAATATAAAGAGTATTCTTAAAATCTATATGCTTCTTCAAGTAAAATATCAGTAAAGAATTATTAATCGTATGTAATGTTTATTCTTACGTCACGCGCTCTCCCCGACACTGACTCCACTATAAAATGTCTTTAAAATATCTTCGTAGGATGCACCCTCCTTTGCCATATTCTGTGCCGTGTATACACTCACTCCCATTCCGTCACCGGCACCTATTGTCGTCACTTTTACGCCGCTGTCCATATATTCAAGCTTGAAATCTGACGAATTAAGTCCTAATATCCTTGCAAATGTACTTCCTGTCATAACGATATTGCCGACCTGCATCTTGGAAACATATCCCTCTTTGCTTGCTGACACTGTCTGCACCTGCTTATCAAGGTCTTTTTTGCTAAGGCTTAATCCATCGTACATTTTTTCAAATGCATTTATAAATTCCCTGCTGCTTACCGTCTTAACTACAAGATACCCCTCCGCCTCCTTATCTTTAGGACACTCCACCGCTGTAAGATACGCATAGTTTTCTCCTAACATTTCCTGACCTGAAAGTGTTGAACCTACCGATATGTAAGTGTATCTTGCATCAATATACTGCCCGTTATATGTTATAGTCATTCCGTTAGTCGCCGTCACGCAGTCATTTATGAGATTGTAATTATCCGAATAATCCTTACTCCACTTTTTCTTCATCTGACTTGTTGTAAGATAAGACATTCCAAGCTGCTCACAGTCTATATTCATCTGTTCCCCCATCATCCGGTATATATCTGTTCTTATCATAATACTTTCCGCCTTGAGAAGTTCAACCTCATCACCCATATACAGCCTGTCAGCAAGCACCATTGCTATGAATTTCTCAACATCAACCGACTGTGTCGCATTTTTATAGCTTACTGTCACTGTCTTTCCGTCTGTAATCTCCTCACTCACAACAGTGTCAACAACCCCCGTAAGCCTCATCGTTATAATAGTCGGCACTAACAAATAAATGGCGATAAATATCATTACCGCCATACATTTTCCTGCTATATCACGCCTTACAGCCTTTCTTATTCTGTTATCCTCTGTACTGTACTCCTGATATATGTCATCCTTTTCAAATCTATTGTTTATGTATACACTATTATCCGGACTTTTCTCTTCTTTCGTTCTGTTACGGCTGCGACTGCCTTTGTTGTAATAATTATAATCCCTGTAGTCGTACTCCCCTGCCTCGCAGCTGCTTATTACATAACCCCCATTATCTTCTCTTTTTATTATGCTGCCTTTGTTACTGCCGTAGGTTCTTGTGCTATGTTCTCCTGAACCTGCCTTATATATTATGCCGTTTGCCCTGTTATATTTTTTCCCACTATCTGCTTTTCTCTTATGTGTTTTGGGGTCATAATTCATATTTGCATAATATGCACTTGTATTAACTGCATTTTCTTTATATGCACCTGTATGCTTCCTTCTTGCCTTCTTATAAGCCGCATACTGCTTGTCTGTGACCACCGCATCTATGTTATCCTTTACCGCCTGTATACACTGTATTACAATCCGTGGCAAAAAAAATCTATCCAGTCTCATACCCCTTACCTAGCCTCCTAGATAAAGTGTATGAATACCGGATAGATATTATTCTACATTATTTATTTTACTTTAACTTAACTGGTGTCTTTGTAAGCTTCCAGATGTCTGTAGCATACTCTTCAATAGTTCTGTCTGATGAGAACTTACCAGCCTTGAATGAGTTAATCATAACTGTCTTAGCCCAGCTTGTTTCATCTCTGTATCTTGCATCAATCTTCTTCTGTGCATCAGCGTAAGAACGGAAGTCCTTAAGTATGAAGTAAGTATCTGCCTTTCTTCCTTCCTGAGTATTAAGAAGTGAGTTGTAAATATCCCTGAACATTTCCGGGTCTTCCTTAGAGTACTTACCATTGATAAGCTCCATAAGAACCTCTCTGATATCCTGGTCATTGTTAAAGATTTCCATAGGGTCATATCCGCCCTCGTTCTCGTAACGTATAACTTCGTCAGAGCTAAGACCGAATATTACTGCATTTTCTTCGCCAACTTCCTGAACTATCTCAACGTTAGCACCATCCATAGTACCGAGTGTTATTGCACCATTAAGCATAAACTTCATATTACCTGTACCAGAAGCTTCCTTAGATGCTGTTGATATCTGCTCAGATACATCTGCTGCTGCAAATATAATCTCTGCGTTAGATACTCTGTAGTTCTCGATAAATACTACCTTAATCTTTCCATTGATAGACTCATCATTGTTGATTACGTCAGCAACATTATTGATAAGCTTTATAGTCTGCTTTGCAATCTTGTAGCCTGCTGCTGCCTTTGCACCAAAGATAAATGTTCTAGGAACTATATCCATATCTGGATTTTTCTTAATCTCGTTGTAAAGGTACATAACATGAAGTATGTTAAGAAGCTGTCTCTTATATTCATGAAGTCTCTTAACCTGAACATCAAATATAGAATCAGGATTGACATCTATACCATTATGTTCCTTGATATACTTAGCAAGTCTTACTTTATTCTTATGCTTTATCTGCATGAATTCCTGTCTTGCCTTCTCATCATTAACGTATACAAGCATCTTCTCAAGCTGCTTAAGGTTTGTTATCCAGCCATCACCAATCTTGTCTGTAATCCAGTCTGCAAGAAGTGGATTAGCATGAAGAAGAAATCTTCTCTGTGTTATACCATTAGTCTTGTTGTTAAACTTCTCAGGCATCATTTCGTAGAAGTCTTTAAGCTCCTGCTTCTCTAATATTTCAGTGTGAAGCTTTGCAACACCATTAACTGAGTAACCGGCACATATAGCAAGATGAGCCATCTTAACCTGACCGTCATAGATAACAGCCATCTTTCTAACCTTTTCCTGGTCTCCTGGATACTTAGCCTTAATCTCTTCTACAAATCTTCTGTTAATCTCTTCTACTATCTGATAAATTCTAGGAAGAAGTCTTGAGAATAATTCAATAGGCCACTTTTCAAGGGCTTCTGCCATAATAGTATGGTTAGTATATGCAACTGTCTTAGTTGTAATATCCCATGCTTCGTCCCATTCAAGACCATTCTCATCCATAAGAATTCTCATAAGCTCTGCAACTGCAACTGTTGGGTGTGTATCATTAAGCTGGAATGTTACCTTTTCGTAAAGCTTTCTCACATCACCATTGTGCATATTCTTATATCTGTCAACAGCTCTCTGTACTGATGCTGATACGAAGAAATACTGCTGCTTAAGTCTTAATTCCTTACCAGCATAGTGGTTATCGTTAGGGTAAAGAACTTCTACGATATTCTTTGCAAGATTCTCTTCCTCGATAGCCTTCTGATAATCACCTTTATCAAATGAGCTTAAGTTAAATGTATTAACTGGCTCTGCATCCCATATTCTGAGTGAATTAACTGTATTGTTGCCATATCCGATAACTGGAAGGTCATAAGGAACAGCTATAACTGAACGGTAATCCTCCTGAACGAACATATCACGTCCTGTTGCTTCATCCCTGTAAGAACGTACATATCCACCAAACTTTACTTCGTACTTGTATTCAGAACGCTTAATTTCAAATGGATTGCCATCCTTTAACCAGTTATC
>OBZC01000012.1_pt1 | contig 211989 bp, 175 predicted proteins | sample 1538231 | NCBI WGS metagenome assembly OBZC01 (sample SAMEA2580225, study PRJEB22360) | human gut metagenome | biome: human gut; feature: human-associated habitat; material: faeces | place: Denmark | collected 2008/2010 | reverse complement strand
TTCCCTGAACTGCCTGCTGCAATACCTCATCTGCCTTCTTGAGTGCATCCGGCATGGTTGTCCTTCTATCAACTATCTCAAGAAGCTTGTCATTAGGTATAACGATAAGTGTATCAACACTTTCCTTAAGCTTCTCTATTCCACCTATTGCGTTATTCATTCTCTGCTTAGCCTCGAACTTGAACGGCTTAGTGACAACACCGACTGTGAGGATTCCCATATCCTTGGCAATCTTAGCGACAACCGGAGCTGCACCTGTACCGGTACCGCCACCCATTCCGCAGGTAACGAATACCATGTCCGCACCCTTCAGTGCCTGGGTAAGCTCTTCGGTGTTCTCCTCTGCTGCCTTCTCACCAACCTCAGGCTTAGCTCCGGCACCAAGTCCCTTAGTAAGCTTCTCGCCTATCTGAAGTGCTGTAGGAGCCTTACAGAGCTTAAGTGCCTGCTTATCTGTGTTAATTCCTATAAACTCAACGCCACCTATATTCTCATCAACCATTCTGTTAACGGCATTATTTCCTGCTCCACCTACTCCAACCACTATAATCTTAGCAGATGCTTCTGTATCATCATTAATCTTAATTATTTCCATTGCGAACGGAACCCTCCTTATACGATTGCATAGCTCATTCTTTTATAATATAGTTTTGTCACAAAAATATCAACAGCTTTTTGTCATTTTTGTAAAAAAACTTCTAATACTTACTTTATTATTTCTTTTATTTACTCAATTATTTCTTTTATCTCTTTTTTCATCCTGTTTAAAGGTGATATATCCGGAACCCTCTGTATAATTTTCCATATTTAAAACGCCGGAAAGTCCGGCAAGCTGTGGCTCAAGCTGTTTCAGCTCATGTAATTTCTCACCCAAACGCTCCCCGAATCCGAAATTCACACGCACATCACCTATGTAGAGCACGATGGAAAGATCATTGTTGAAATGTATCTTATCCACCGCAAGGTCATATTTTTGCAGATTCTGCGATAAATCAAGAATCGTATTAAAAACCCCTTCATCAGCTACAGGAAGCAGACTGTACAATACAACACTGTCAAACTCAAGTCCGTCAATCAGCGGAACAGACATATCCTGCCTGTTGGATGTCTCAACAACTATTCCATCCTTATCGAAATACATATAGTTTCCCTTGTATATTATATAGGCAACTATACTTTTCTCATATAGTATTACATGTACCTTATCCGGATATTCGATGTTCACCTCATACGTCTCTATAAACGGTATGGAAACTTTAACGTAATCATGCTTTAAGTCATATCCTAGCTTAAGTGAATTGACGTATTCATTTTGACCGAAAATATATTCCTTCAGTTCATCTTCAGTGTACCTGTCCGTTCCCTCAAAGCTTATCTGCGTTATTTTAAAATGTGTGGCTGCTACATATAATACCCCTGTCGCAAGTCCCAAAAATATCACAAGCACAATCAGAAGCTTTATCAGTATATTTCCTTTTTTTCTTCTTGTATGTGACATCTTTCTCTCCTTAATCAACACTGCACTCATAAATCCTGGCGCCCAGCTCCCTTAAATCGCCGGACAGATTCTCATAACCTCTGCGTATATACTCACAGCCCCTTACGGTAACTGGTTCATCAGCAAACAGTCCTGCCAATACCAGCGCCGCACCGCCCCTTAAGTCACTTGCTGTCACAGTTCCACCGTGTAAATGTCTCCTGCCATACACATAGGCTGTTCTTCCCTCTATCCTTATATCAGCCCCAAGCCTGTTAAGCTCATACGCCGCCTTGAAGCGTGTGTCAAAGACATTTTCCTCCATTATACAAAAATTCCCCGATACAGCCATAAGTGCAAGAAACTGTGACTGCATATCGGTTGGAAATTCCGGAAACGGTCCTGTGGAGACAGCACATTCCAGTTGCTTTCTTCTGTCCGTGTTCAGGACAACCCCCGGAGCCTTAACCGCTGCATGGGCACCTAAATACTTTATGACGCTCTGTATTCTGTCACATTCAATATTAGGTATATACACATTTCCCGTACATCCTGCAGCCGCCACAAGAATCGTCCCTGCAACAATGCGGTCCGCAGGAACTGTATAGTAAATATCTTCACTGTTTATTACCGGCGGAGGTGTTATCTCTATATTTCCTGTCCGCTCACCCTCTATCTGCGCCCCGAGCATTCTGAGGTAGCAGCATAAATCCCATATCTCCGGCTCCGATGAAGCATTAAAAATTCTTGTGCTTCCCCTCGCGCCCATAGCCGCAATCAGGCAGTTCTGTGTAGCTCCGACGCTCGGAAAAGGAAGCCTTATATCACAGCCTTTCAAGCCATGTCTGCCCACATACGCATCTACCCCGCCGGAATTCCCACTTATGTCCGCACCAAGCTGCCGCATAGCCGACACATGGAAATCTATAGGTCTTTTCCCTATTGCGCACCCTCCGGGCGGTGGCATAACGAACCGCCCGAACCGTCCGAGACAGCTTCCCATAAGCAGTATGGAAGCGCGCATTTTAGTGCTGTATTCATCATCTAATACTCCGTTATCGGCGGCAGAAGCATCAATTCTCATCACATGTTCATTATATTCCACACGGCATCCGCATTTTTTCAACAGCCCCGACATTGCATGAACATCCGCTATATCCGGGCAATTTTCCAGAACAGTAACCCCTGCCTTCAACAATGCCGCCGCCATTATGGGAAGCACCGAATTTTTCGAGCCCTGAAGCTTTATCTCACCTGAAAGCCTGCTGCACGGGTATACAACCACAGCATTTTCGTTGTCCTGCATATAATCCCCCCATTACAGGTATACAAATTATTATATGCAGTAAGCCGCAAATGATGACCCATAAACTGTATGCATTCTCAATCATGCCTGTATTTTATATGTCTTGATACATTTAACACTATTCCCATCTCGGCAAGGAGAAACATTACCGATGTACCTCCATAACTTATAAAAGGAAGCGTAATTCCTGTATTCGGAATCACATTGGTGACAACGGCAATGTTAAGTATCACCTGAATCGCAATATGTGCTGTCACACCGGCAACAAGAAGAAATCCGAACATGTCAGGGGAATGCAGTGCTATAATAACGAAGCGCCATATCATCATTCCGAAAAGAAGTATAAGGCATATTCCACCGAAAAGTCCCAGCTCCTCACATACAACCGAGAAAATCATATCATTCTGTGCCTCAGGTATGAATCCCAGCTTCTGTATGCTCTCGCCAAGTCCCTTTCCGAAAAAGCCTCCCGAGCCAAGGGCATACAATGCCTGAAGTGTCTGATAACCCTTGCCGGACGCATACTCCTCCGGATGTCTCCATGCAAGTATTCTCATCATACGGAAGCCTGTATCCTCATCAATCTCAACACCCGCAGTCACCGGGTCAACATAATAATGTATATACAATATAAATGCAGCAATTCCTGCAGCGCCAAATACCGCCATCAACGCAAAAGGCCAGTATCTCTTAGTCGCCACAAAGTAAATCACAAAGCCTATGCCGAAAACAATTATTGCTGAGCTGAGGTTCTTTGTAATAACAAGAATCATTCCTGTTGGTATGAGCGTAAGCACCGCAACAACAATCATATTGCGGAATTTATCAATCGCCTTTCCTGTCATTACAATATAAGCTGATACCGATATGATAACCGCAAGCTTACATATCTCAGCAGGCTGTATAGTACCGAAACCTACATTTATCCATCTCCTTGCATGGTTAATCTCAACTCCCAGCGGTGTGAGTATAAGCAGTATAGAAAATACAGCCCCGGCATATATCCATGGTGCAAGCTTATAGTAGTATTTATAATCGAAAAAAATGCAGAAAACAAATGCAGCCATTCCAAGAATCGTAGATTTAACCTGCTTTTTTAAATAGAACGCAGGATCAGGGTTCTTAGAAAGTTTCATTCCGCTGTAATAACTGGTCGAATACACCATCACTAATCCAAAGCACACCAGAAACAGTATTATCACCAGCAAAGAATAATCAAAATATTTTGTTTTTGCCCGCTTCTTTGCCATCGGCAATCCTCCATGTCTTACAATTCATTAACATACTGCTTGAATAATTTTCCGCGCTCCTCATAGCTCTTAAACATATCCCAGCTCGCACATGCAGGCGACAGGAGTACTATCTGACCCTCCCTGGCATCCTCACGACATACCTCAACCGCTTCTTTGAGAGTCTCAACAAAGCGTATGTTTTCAAAGCCCTGCTCTCTTGCGGCAGCAGCTATCTTATCCTTGGTAACGCCGAGAAGAACAAGCTCTATAATCGTATCCTTAAAGCACTTTATCATCTCATCAAATTCCGAATGTTTATCGTAGCCTCCAGCTATAAGTATAGTCTTTTTAGGCATGGCCTCTATAGCCTTGATGGTTGAATCAGGGTTCGTTCCCTTAGAATCATTATAGTACTCAACCCCATCAAGTGTACGCACATATTCTATACGGTGTTCAACAGCCTTAAAGCTTCTTATTGTATCCGCAATAATTCCCACCGGCACGCCCATCTGTATACATATAGCTGCCGCAGCCATGACATTCTCATGGTTATGCGCTCCAAAAAGGAGCATATCTCTTACGTCTATTACATCGATAACCTTCGCACCATCAGTATACTTTATCATAGTACCTTCAAGGTATGTACCATGGTTTACATGGTGCTTTCTTGAAAAATATACCGGTGTCGCCGTTGTAGCTTCTCCGAACCTTCTTAAAACCTCGTCATCATAATTAAGCACCACAAAGTCATCCTTTGTCTGATTAGCCGCTATTCTTTCCTTAACAGCAGCATAGTTTTCCATGGTATAATGTCTATTCAGGTGGTCGGGTGTGATATTTAAAATAGCACTTACCTTTGGATGGAACTCATGTACTGTCTCAAGCTGGAAGCTGGATATTTCAGCAACAGTCACGGAGCCTTCTGTTGTCCTGAGCACCTCAGCAGTATATGAATTTCCTATATTTCCGACAACAAATGTCTCCCTGCCCCATGCTTTTATTATCTCGCCTACGAGAGTTGTTGTTGTTGTCTTTCCGTTCGTTCCGGTGATTGCAGCAACAATGCCCTTCTCATAATTGTATGCAAGCTCTATCTCTCCCCACACAGGGATGTTCTTCTCATTAAATTTAACCACAACAGGACTGTCTATCGGAACTCCCGGACTTATAACCGCAAGGTCCGCGCTGTCTAAAAGCGAATCCTCCATGGTGCCAAGTACAATATCCGCCTCCGCACCCTCAGGCAGTCTGCTCTCAATCTCTGCCTTATCAAGCTTATCATTTCCATCATAGAGAACCGCCTGCGCACCTACCTCGCATAAAAGCTTAACAGCGCCTATTCCGCTTATTCCTGTACCTACAACGATTACTTTCTTCCCACTAAGATTCATTTTTCTGTCTCTCTCCTATATCTTTATTCACCTGATACTATTTTCATAATCGAATCGCATGAATTGTTTCCTAAATAAATACATTCATAATTGCACTCAATTCATAATATCCCTATTCATTGGAAAATTCAACAACTTCCTGCTCAATTCCAAGATACGGCAGTATATTTTCAAACACCTCCCTGATAACCGGAGCCGCTATGGTTCCTCCATAATATATTCCCTCCGGCTCATCTATGATACACATTGCAATCACCTGCGGATTATCCGCCGGCGCAAAGCCTATAAATGAAGCGATATACTTTCCCGAACCTCTCGGAAGCTTCTGCGAGGTTGCCGTCTTGCCGCCAATTCTGTAGCCATCTATGTAGCAGCGCTTACCACCGCCTTCCGAAACAACGCTCTCAAGGAGCTGTTTCATAAGCCCACTCGTCTCCCCGGATACAGCATTTTCAACCCTTTCGTACTCAAACACCTTGGTTGTCTCTCCGTCCTCATTCACGGTCTTCACCGCAAAATGGGGTGTTATCAGTGTCCCGCCGTTGATGATAGCACTGGCGGCACGTAGAAGCTGCAGCGGTGTAATCTGGAATGACTGTCCGAAGCTCATTGTTGCAAGCTCAACCTCACCCACATTTTTGAGCTTGTGAATGATGGTTCCCGCTTCTCCCGGCAGGTCCACACCTGTCTTTTCAAGAAGCCCCAGCTTTTTCATGTATGCAAAGAAATCCTCCGCACCCACCCTGCTTCCCCATGTTATAAATGCAGGATTGCAGGAATTCATAAGTGTCTGCGCAAATGTCTGTGAGCCATGTCCGGAAGTCTTATGACATCTTATCGTCCTGCCACCTACCGTAAGACTTCCCCTGCAATAAAAGCTATCGCTAAGACTCACAACTCCTTTTTCAAGAGCCGCCGTCGCTGTGACAATCTTGAATGTTGAACCCGGTTCATAGGTATCATTTATACAAAAATTACGCCACATATTATTGAGAAGATTCATTTTCTGTTCACTTGTAAGCTCTTCCTTTGGAATGGTCTTTGTCACATCATCACCATTCTCATCCTTTTGCGTCACCGTCAATGAGCTGTACTCATCAATCAATGTGTATGGTGCATTAAGATTATACTCCGGCACGTTAACCATCGCGTATATTCTTCCGTCCTGAGGATTCATTACAATAATGGACACTCTCTTTGCCTTTTTCGCCTCGTATGCCTTATAGGCTGCCTGCTGTGCGTAAGTCTGTATATTATAATCCAGGCTTACTATCAAATCGTCCCCATTTACAGGCTCTACTCTCTCCTCCCCCTCCTTCTTAAGCTCAATTCCGCCTGCATCCGTCATTGTAAGTATCTGTCCCGCCTCCCCGGCAAGCTCCTCATCATAGCGGACCTCAAGTCCGATAATCCCCTGATTATCACTTCCTGTAAACCCGATTACCTTTGAAGCCAAGCTCCCAAACGGATAGTACCTTCTGCTATCCTCATCAATCTTAACTCCGTCAAGTCCGTATTCCCTTATCGCATCACCTATTTCCTTCGTTACATTCGTCTTTATCCGCTCCATGGATGAGACCTTATGTACGCTCTTTGCCACCTTCTCCCTGTCCATTCCGAGTTCACTTGAAAGGACATCTATCACCTTATCCGGCTCCGTTATCTGCGCATGGACTACAGAAATCGTGCACACGGTCTTATTCGAGGCGAGAACCGTTCCATCCCCGGAAATAATCCTGCCTCGCGCAGCCTTTATCGGCCTTTCCCTTTCATGGAGTTCCTTTGCCCTTTGTCCATAATACTCAGACTCGACCAGCATAATAACTGCAAGCCGTACAAGCAAAAGAACTATAACAACTGCTGCTAACGTCACACCGACCATCAGCTTACGTTTCATCCTGCCTACATTTCTCCGGCTTTCCAAAACAAAAACCTCCATAATAAAATTCTCAAAACAATTCAACCGGCTGTTTAACTGCCGATAGTACATTTTATTATGAAGGTTTTAATGATATACAATATTTATTCTGTCACATTCCCATTTCACTATGTCGGAGCCTCTGTCTGATTCTCCATCGATGATTCAGCCGGTTCATCAGGCTGCTCCTGGGCAGATGATTGTGTCGGCTCCTGCGTTGATGGCTGCGTAGTTTCCTCCGTCAGTGTCTCACTTGACGGTTGTGTCGGCTCCTGCGTTGGTGCCTCACTTGACGGTTGTGTCGACTCCTGCGTTGGCGGCTCTGTGGCTTCCACCGTCTCAGGATTTCCTTCGGCGTCCGTGACTGTCTCACCGTTCTCGTCCGTGACATACTCAGCACTGCTCTCCGGCTGGGACTGCGTAGGTGTCGGCAGTCCTCCGACATTAATCTCATAGGACTCATCAACCGGATATATCTCAAGATACGGAATAAGCTCTATCATAATATCTCTTGCAAGCTCCTGCGCTGCCCTTGAGGTATCGAAGTCCTCAACCTGCGCTTCATCAAGAACAACATAGAATACAACCTGTGGCTCCTCCGCCGGCATGAAGCCTATAAATGATGTCACATAATGCTGCTTGTCTCTTGGCTGCTTCTCGGCTGCTCCTGTCTTTCCCCCGACACTGTAGCCCGCAATCTTAAGATAACCGCCTGTACCATAATCCACAACATTTTTGAGATATCCTCTCAATGTCTGAGAAGTCTCCTCCGACACTGTCTTTCTCACAAGAACGCTTTCATTCTCTAACAGAGTCTCTCCGCCTGCGCTCTTTATCTCCTTGACAAGGTGAGGCTGATAGTAGCTGCCACCATTTATAAGCGAGGAGAATGCTGCCACCTCCTGCACCATGGTAACATTAAGGTTCTGACCGAAGCTGTTGGTCGCAAGGTCGATATCCGTAACCAGATCCTTCTTTATAACCAGTCCATATTCTTCGCCGGGCAGGTCAACCCCCGTCTTTGCTCCGAAATTAAATCTGCTCACATAATCATAGAATACATCTTTTCCGATAGCTGCCGCCATCTGCATCAATGCGTCATTGCATGACTCCTCAAGTGCCTGGCTAACGGTCAGCAGCCCATGTCCCTCCGGGTGTGCGCAGCTTATCTTCGTTCCCATAACCACCTCATGACCGTCACATAAATATTCCTCTGTTCCGTCTAAGATTCCTTCCTCAATTCCACTTGCAATGGTAAATGCCTTAAAAACCGAACCCGGCTCATATATCGTCGACACACAGTAGTTGCTCCATACATCGTACAACGCATCCACCATCGTGTCATTATCCATCTGTGAGAGTTCCTCTTCCGTGTAATATGCCGACAAATCGCTTGGATTATTGAGGTCGAAGCTCGGATACTGTGCCATTGATAGTATCTGTCCGTTATTAGGATCCGCAATTATTACTGATGTATGTTTTGAACCGTAGGCTTCATTAAATTCTCTTATCTTTTTCTCAACAATTCTCTGTATATTGGCATTGATGGTCAGCACCACGGTACTGCCATTTATAGCCGGCTTTATGGTTGTCTCCATATCGGAGTCCTCTCCGACATATCCATATTCTCTTCCGTTAGTCCCGGTAAGATATGAATTGTACTGATTTTCAATTCCGATTACACCCGTGGCCTCCGTTGCATACCCTAACACGGAGGCAAGCAATGAATCGTAGGGATAGGTTCTTATGTACTCCTCCTCTAGCCATGAAGCAGCATATTTATTGGAATCAGCCTCCTTTGCTGCCTTATACTCCGTAACCTGGTCATAGGTGAGATATTTCAACACCTTCTTGTAAGCACAGTTCTTATTCTCATAGCTGTTATATGTATCAAGAAGCTCCTGCCTGTCAAGACCTAAGCACTGAACCAGCAGTTCTATGTTCGCCTCCCTGTCCGTATCCTCTTCCCAATAGTTGTTAGGGTCAAGTATAAGATTATAGACCTTCTGTGAATATGCAAGCACCGTTCCCGTTCTGTCCGTTATGTCCCCTCTCTTAGCAAGAATTGTTGAGTTCTTATATCTGAGGTTATCAAATACCTTCTTGGAATACAGATCCTGATTAGAACGGTTTATATGTATCATTCTTAATGCAAGTAAAAAAAAGGCAATCACAACGACACCTGCCACAAACAACAGCTTAAATTTCATCTTCCGTTGCAATTTCCTTGTTTTTATCTTCCGGACAAAAGCATATTCCTTCTTAACTGGCTTAGTCTCATCCGGTTGCATGATATTACTGTTGTTCATAGTTGTACCTACTCCACATCCTTATACTGGACAACATACTCACTGTCCTCACTGTCATAGCTGACAATCTGACTGCACGATGGATAAACCATTCCAAGTTCCTCAGTAGCGACCTTATATATATAGTCATAATCTATGGATGAATTGATAGAGATTTCCAGATTATCATTCTCCATGGTCATAGTTGAAAGTTCTTTTCTGAGGCTTGCAATCTCTCTTGCTTTCTGTGTAATGTTGATATTAAGTGAAATATATTTTGTAAGCACGATAAAAATTCCAACCATGACTCCTGCCATCACCAGTGTGAATGCAAAACCGAAGCTGGAACTGAGTCCATGATTAGCCTTGGTGTGCGCCTTGTGTAAGTCCTGTTTCTCCGGCTGCTGTGTTACTGTCTCCCGCTTTCTAGGAGATGTTGTCTCAATGTATGCCTCCTGCTTGCGGGCAAGGTTATCATTAACATAGACTGTTCTGTATGAATTTCTATTATTTCTGCTATCTGCCATTTAATTATCCCGCCTTCTTTCAAAAACCCTCAACTTTGAACTCTTTGCTCTCTTATTTACCTCAAGCTCTTCCTCCGTCGGTACAATAGGCTTTCTCGTTATAATCACACCCTTCGGCTTATTGCCGCACACACATACCGGGAAATTCGGAGGACATGTGCACACATCCACATTCTTCTTAAATCCATTCTTGACTATCCTGTCCTCAAGTGAATGGAATGTGATAATGCTCAATCTTCCTCCATCATTCAAAAGCTCTATCATATCGTCTATGGAGTTCTCAAGTACATCAAGCTCCTTGTTAACCTCAATCCTTATTGCCTGAAAGGTCTGCTTCGCAGGATGTCCTCCCGTAGCACGGAACTTCATTGGAATAGCAGCCTTGACAGCCTCGACAAGCTGTCCTGTCGTTGTGATTCTTCCAATCTCATTCCTCATGCGTACTATGTGCTTAGCGATATTCTTGGCAAACTGATCCTCGCCATAGTCCTTGATAATATGAAATAATTCGCTCTCGGAATACTCATTCACCACAACCTCAGCCGTAAGGCTCTGCCTGTTATCCATTCTCATATCAAGCGGTGCATCATCATCCTTGTAGGTGAAGCCTCTGTCCGCGTCATCTAACTGATGGGATGACACTCCTATATCAAGAAGTATTCCGTCAACCCTATTTATCCCAAGCTCAGCGAGTACATTTTTCATATTCACATAATTACTTCTGACTATAGTCACCTTATCGGCGAAGGGTTCAAGTCTCCTGGTCGCCGCAGCTATCGCTTCCTCATCCTGGTCGATACCTATAAGTCTCCCGTTCTCTCCTAAATGCTCACATATATGGTATGAATGTCCGGCTCCCCCTAAGGTTCCATCCACATATATTCCATCCGGCTTGATTGCAAGACTATCTATTGTTTCGTTAAGTAACACCGGTATGTGTTCAAATTCCATATACTTTCTCCTTAAATACTGAAACCGAATTTCTCCATATTGGCTGCGATTTCATCAATATTATCCTCGTACTCCTTCTGGTCAGCTAAGTATCTGTCCTTATTCCAAATCTCGATTTTCTTGGAAGCTCCGGCTAATATGACCTCCTTGTCAAGCCCGGCATACTCCCTGAGCACTGCCGGAAGAAGAAACCTTCCCTGCTTGTCCACCTCACAGTCTGCCGCTCCCGCAAGGAAAAATCTCACAAACTGTCTTGTCTCCTTGTTCGTAATAGGCAGGGTGGCAAGCTTCTCCTCAAAAACCCTCCAGTCATCATTGGAATATATGTACAGACATTTATCCGGGCTCTTAGTGACAATAAATTCATCTCCAAGCTGTTCTCTGAACTTGGCAGGCATAATCAGCCTTCCCTTAGCATCTATGGAATGGCTGTACTCGCCCATGAACATTATTATCACCGCCTCCCTTCACTTCGTACTTCTCTGATGGGAAAAAGCGTACTCAATCTACCACTTTCTACCACTTTGTTTCACTTTTCACCACTTATGATGACATTTTATACCTTTAATACACTAAAATCAAGTCCTTTTTGCTGTAGAGGAAGAATTTCCCAGAAAACAAAAACCATCTGCTTGGATATTTTCTCCAAACAGATGGTTTTTCTATAATATTCGTACAATTTCTATTCTTTTTATTTTGCAAAAGTGTATAAGGTATATCTTTACTTCTCTCTACTGTTCATTCCCATCCTTGGTTACCGGTGTTCTCTTCTTTAGCTGCACCCTGTTATATATAACAAACGCCACCGCTAATACAATAAGTATTATGGAGAGCACCTGTGAGGCAGCTATTCCACCCAATGCCTTTATCACAAGCTGGTCTGTTCTGAGTCCCTCTATGATGAATCGTCCCACGCCGTAGCCCATAAGGTATATCGCGAATATCTCTCCGTCGAACTTCTTATGTCTCTTGTAGAGGCATATACCGATGAACAGCAGCAGGTTCCAGGTTCCTTCATATAAGAATGTCGGGTGCACCTGAACATAGCTCACACCGTCAATAGTCACAAGATGTTCGATGAGCTCCTGTGTGATTCCCTTCGCTTCAGATACAGGAAGCTGCATTGCAAAAAGGCTGTCCGTGTAGCCGCCGAACGCCTCCCTGTTAAAGAAGTTGCCCCAGCGCCCTATAATCTGTCCTATGATAAGTCCCTGAACAGCCGTGTCCGCCATGAGCCAGAACTTAAGCTTCTTTACCTTCGTGAATATAAAAAGTGTGAGAGCGGACGCTATCACTCCTCCGTATATGGCAAGTCCTCCCGCCCTGAGATTGAATATCTCAAGCGGATGCGCGCTGTAATAGTCCCACTCAAAAATGACATAGTATATTCTGGCACCTATTATGGCTGCAATCAGTGTATACAGCGTAAAATCAATGTAATCGTCGACCTTCTGTCCCGTCTTTTTCGCCTCACGGTAGGCGACAAGTGCACCGGCAAGCATACCAAGCGCTATTATCACTCCATAATATGCAATCTCAATTCCGAACACCGTAAATGATTTACCCGGGTTGAGGGTAAGTCCCAGATGCGGAAATCTTATTGTTGTGTTCATATATAACCTCCATACCAAAAAATAATTATATATATAATACTTCTTTTATTTTCCAATGACAACCCCCTTGTTTATTTTGTAACTGTTCAGAGCCACTTTATTTTATAGTTATTCGGGTATTCGCATTGCTTTTTTCTTCCCATTATGCTACTATAAATCAGTATGATTAGATACATCTTTAAGTAAACAGAAACGAGGAATCAATATGAAATTAGGTATTGTTGGTCTGCCGAACGTCGGCAAAAGTACGTTATTTAATTCACTTACAAAGGCAGGTGCTGAATCCGCTAACTATCCGTTCTGTACCATTGACCCTAACGTGGGCATTGTTACTGTTCCGGATGAGCGTTTAAATAAACTTGCTGCACTTTATAATTCAGCTAAAATCACACCTGCTGCCATTGAGTTTGTAGATATCGCGGGACTTGTAAAGGGTGCCTCCAAGGGTGAGGGACTTGGAAACCAGTTTCTCTCACATATCCGTGAGGTTGACGCTATTGTTCATGTAGTCCGCTGCTTTGAGGACAGCAATATTGTACATGTAGATGGAAGCGTTGACCCTATTAGAGATATTGATACCATCAATCTTGAGCTTATATTCTCAGATATAGATATTCTTGAAAGAAGAATCGCCAAGGTCGGACGTGCTGCCATGAATGACAAGGCTCTCGCTAAGGAGAATGACCTTCTTAAGAGACTCAAGGCTCACCTTGAAGAGGGCAGGTCAGCGCGCAGCTTTGAGACAGATGATGATGACGAGAAGGCTCTGATTGCTTCCTATACTCTTCTCACAGCCAAGCCGGTAATCTATGCAGCCAATGTATCCGAGGATGACCTTGCAGATGACGCAGCCTCCAACGAATATGTTGCCGAGGTACGCAGATTCGCAGAATCGGAAGGCAGTGAAGTGTTCGTTGTATGTGCAAAGATTGAGGAGGAGATTTCCGAACTTGATGACGCGGACAAGAAGGAATTTTTAGCAGACCTTGGTTTATCCGAGTCAGGTCTTGATAAGCTGATAAGAGCCAGCTACTCTCTTCTCGGACTTATAAGCTATCTCACTGCCGGTCCTACAGAGACAAGAGCCTGGACTATCACCAAGGGAACCAAGGCTCCTCAGGCTGCCGGAAAGATACACAGCGATTTTGAGCGTGGCTTTATCCGTGCCGAGGTTGTCAACTATCAGGATCTCCTTGACTGCGGTTCCTACACAGTTGCCAAGGAGAAGGGACTTGTAGGTCTTGAGGGCAAGGATTATGTTGTCAAGGACGGAGATGTTGTGCTCTTCCGCTTCAACGTATAATCTTCCATCATACGATATCATAGCTAGAAGAGGTTATATGAAAAAAATTTTTCTGATTACAACAGGTGGAACAATCGCTTCAAGACAGACATCCGATGGCTTAGCTCCATCCGTAACATCTGATGAGATACTTGAATATATTCCTGAGGTTGATGAGATATGCTCAATAACAACCTACGGATTATTCAATCTTGACAGCACCAATGTCTGCTATCAGCACTGGATTTCAATGGTAAAATGTCTCAAAGAGCATTACAGCTCATACGATGGCTTCGTCATAACACACGGAACCGATACAATGGCTTACACGGCTGCTGCACTTTCATATATGGTTCAGAACAGCATGAAGCCCATTGTCATAACAGGTTCACAGCGTCCTCTTGCCTCTGTCGACTCAGACGCAAGAAGCAACCTGTTAAATGCCATCGTATTCGCATGTGATGAACATGCACATGGAGTACACATCCTTTTTGACAACAAGGTTATACTCGGAACGCGTGCAAGAAAGACGCACACCAAGAGCTTTAACGCCTTTAAGAGCATTGATTTTCCGGAGATAGCCATAGTGCGTGACAGGAGAGTCCGATATTATATAGAGGAAAAGGTGTCTGAGGATGGGCCGGACTTTTATACAAGTCTTGACCCTAAGGTCTTTGTACTCCGTCTTATTCCGGGTATGAATCCCGACATTTTTTCCTTTTTAAAAGAGCACTATGATGGGCTTGTAATAGAGAGCTTCGGTGTAGGCGGCATCCCATGCTATGACAATGAGAGCTTTGTCGATGCCGTAGCCGACTGGATTGCTTGTGGCAAAGCGCTTGTTATGACCACGCAGGTTCCCCATGAAGGAAGCGATATGTCCGTGTACATGGTCGGACAAGTCATCAAAAAGAAATATCGTCTGATAGAGGCCTACGACATGACAACAGAGGCAATTGTTGCCAAGCTGATGTGGATACTGGCTCAGACCAAGAAGCCAGCTGAAGTCCGCGAAATGTTCTACAGACCTGTGCAAAATGACTTGAATATTTAAAGGAGCATCCTTGATGAAATATAAAAATATATTATCACCATCCATTCTGTCTGCTGACTTCGGAAATCTTGCAAGGGATATTCATACTATTGATGAAGCCGGTGCAGAATACATTCACATTGATGTCATGGACGGAATTTTTGTCCCAAGCATTTCCTTCGGAATGCCTATAATAAAATCAATCCGTCCGTTGACAGATAAGATTTTCGACTTACATCTTATGATAGAAGAGCCTATCAGATATGTTGATGAATTCACCTCTCTTGGGGCAGATATAATCACGGTTCATGTGGAGGCCTGCAAGGACACTGCCGCTACACTTAAAAGAATCAAGGAGCTTGGCGTAAAAGCAGGTATCACCTTGAATCCCGACACTCCGCTTAGCGATGTCAGAGAATATCTGCCGCTGGCAGATATGCTTCTTATAATGAGTGTTGTTCCGGGCTTCGGAGGTCAGAAATTTATTGAAGCCTCCCTTGACAAGCTAAGGGAAGCTGTTATATTACGTGATGAGCTTGGTCTTAACTATGATATTGAAGTAGATGGCGGTGTGAACTTTGATAATATCAGGGATATACACGAGGCAGGTGCTAATATTATTGTTGCCGGCTCAACAGTTTTTAAAGGAAATGCTGCCGACAACGTAAAAAAACTCATAGAGCTTATGTAAGCTCTATGAGTTTTTATCTTTTTCTTGTATTTTCAAGTTCATGGTACATTTCAACATAGCTGTCATACCGTGTTCTGTTTATCAGCCCTTCTTCTACCGCATTCTTGACAGCACAATCAGGCTCATTCACATGTACGCACCCGGCGAATCTGCATTCACCCTCATACTCACTAAACTCAGGCATATAGAATCTAAGTCTGTTTTTATCCTCAACCATAACAGACAGCGATGTAAAGCCCGGAGTATCAAGAATATAACTGTCATCGTCCAGAACGAACACCTCTGAGTGACGCGTCGTATGCTTTCCTCTTCCAATCTTATCGCTAATGCTTCCTGTCTCCATGTGTACATTCTCAATTAAAGAATTGAGAATCGATGATTTTCCTACACCCGATGGTCCGGCAAGTGCTGTTGTGTGCCCCTTTAATTGCTCCCTGAGCCCGGGCAGACCTTCACCGGTAAACGTACTTGTAAACAGAACATGGCTTCCGCTCTTTTCATATATCTGTGAAAGTCTGTCTATCTCATCCTGCTTAACCTCATCTATTTTATTAAAGCAGATAATAGTAGGAAGCTCATATCCCTCCATCATCACAAGAAAGCTGTCTAAAAGCCTGAGATTAGGTGCCGGCGTTGAAATGGCAAACACAAGCAGCGCCTGATCAACATTTGCCACCGCCGGTCTTATCATCTCACTGCTCCTTGGCAATATCTTAACAATATTGCCAAGAAGCTTTTCATCATCAACTATATCAATCTCAACATTATCGCCTACGAGCGGCTTCACATTCTGGTTCCTGAAACCACCCTTCGCCTTACACTCGTATGTTTCCCTGCCGGTCACATGCACATAGTAAAATCCGGCAATTCCTTTGATAATTTTCCCTTGCATATATATTCCCACTATTCTGTCAATGTTACATCAAGTGTACATAGCTGCACCGTCTGCTCAGAAGAAGGAGAAACGTAATATGCGAATACTCTAAGCTGTGCACTTCCCTTAGAAAAATCAGAGAGTGTCTCACGAACCTGAATCGACTTTTCAGTCATTCCCGCATAAGAAGTATATTCCTGGGAGGCTATGTTCTTTTCATTTCCATTCTGTGCAAGAACAAAATTAAGTCTGATGAATGTTGCATCCTCAGGAACCTTATTTTCTGATGTAAGATCCTCCACAAGAACTGTCTTTGACAGATATACATACTTAACCGATGAATCTGTTCCTGTACTTACCACGAAATTGATGGTTGAGCCCTCTGCAGCCTTCTCTCCCGCTGCCGGGCCACTCTGGGCTATTACATGACCTGCAGCTACAGCTGCGCTTCCTTCGCGCTTTATTGTTCCCACAACAAAGCCATTGGAGGTTATTGCCTGTTTTGCCTCATCCTCGGTCTTATCAAGCAGATTAGGAACCTCTGTATATACCTTTCCGTCTCCCATGCTGATATATAATGTAACCTCATCACCCTGCTTAACCTTTGCAAGATGCTTAGGCGTTGAGCTTATGACACGGAACTGCTCCACCTCAGAGCTTTCAACATATTCCACCTTAACCTTAAGACCAAGTGCATACAGAGCCTCCGTTGCATTATCCTCAGTCATATCATCGACATTTATCATTGAGAATGATTCAGGCCCGCTGCTCACCGTCAGGACAATCGTGGTATGTTCCTTTACGCGGCTTCCTGCTGTGACATTCTGCTCGATTACCATACCGGCATCGTAGGATGAATTATCGTATGTCAGCTTCACACCGAGATTCACATCATTCAGCATCTTCTGTGCATCTTCATAATTATAGCCTGTCACCCGTGGAACCTCAACTCTTCCATCGTTCTCCTGTGTGGACTGCGTTGTTGTCTGATTATTATTTCCCTGATTTCCGCTTCCCGAAAGAACCGAAACCATCTTAAATATAATGAAGATTGTTATAATGACTATGATAACTGCCACCGAAATTCCAAGAGCTGTTATAACCTTGTCGACAGTTGAACTGCCTGAATCCTCAGAATCATCATCGTCATCATCATAATAGTCCAAATCGTGGTTATTACGGACATCATCGTTATCATCATCCATTTCATCATCCATTTCATCATCGGAATTATCATAAATACTATCCTTTTTCCTGCTGCTGATGTTGGTGGATTTCACAGATGACATCTGATGAATCATATCAAGCTCATCCTCTGTTATCATCTTGGTAGGTCCATTGCTTGCAACAGGACGCATTACAACAAAATCCTCATTCGGAGCCACAAGAGAATGCTTAAGATCCGCTATAAGGTCGGACATTGTCTGATATCTTCTCTCTGTTCTCTTCTGGGTACATTTTAAAACAATCTTTTCTACACTTACAGGAATCCCCGGTACAAGCTTGGCAGGTGAAACTATATCATCCTGAATGTGCTGCAATGCCACAGATACTGTTGTATCTCCCTCGAAAGGAACCCTTCCTGTGAGCATCTCATAGAGCATGATACCGAACGAATATATATCACTCTTCTCATCACTATATCCGCCCCTTGCCTGCTCAGGCGAAATGTAATGCACCGATCCCATCGCATTGGAATTGATCGTATTGGAGGTAGCCGCCCTGGCAATACCAAAATCAGTTACCTTTACCTTACCTTCCTTAGATATAATAATATTCTGGGGCTTAATATCGCGATGCACTATGTGATGATTATGAGCTGCTTCAATTCCCTGAGCTACCTGGATAGCTATGCTTACAGCCTCTCTTACTCCAAGCCTGCCCTTCTTTTCTATATATTTTTTGAGGGTTATTCCCTCTACCAGTTCCATAACAATATAGTATATTCCATCTTCATCACCGACATCATATACGTTTACAATATTAGCGTGTATAAGTCCTGCCGCAGACTGTGCTTCCACACGGAACTTAGTCACAAAAGACCTGTCCTCACTAAATTCCGGCTTAAGAACCTTAATGGCTACAAAGCGATTCAGCTTGTGATCCTTCGCCTTGTACACATCCGACATTCCTCCGGATCCAATCTTTCCAAGTATCTCATATCTATCTGCAATAAATACCGGCTTTTCCATATTACCTCCTACTAGAGCTCTACGATGACAACGGCAATATTATCTGCGCCACCGCTTTCATTTGCCATGTCTATCAGTCTTTTTGCCTTATCTTCAATCGGAAGGTTCAAAGACAATATCTGTTCTATTTCCCCATCATCAACCATATTGCTTAAGCCATCCGAACACATGATGATTCTGTTTCCGGCTGTCAGCTCGGCTTCAAAAAAATCAGCCATAACCTCTTTTCCTCCGCCTATGGCGCGAGTAATTACATTCTTTCTCTTGTGGGTTCTCGCCTCATCCCGGTTAAGCTTTCCCAGTGCCACCATCTCTTCAACAAGCGAGTGATCCCTTGTAATCTGTGAAAGCTTTCCGTCATACAGGTATAACCGGCTGTCTCCAACATTGGCCACATACATAGATTCCCCGATAATCGTACATACGACCAGTGTTGTTCCCATCCCCTCATAATCCTCAGACTCCGCTGCTTTTTCAAGCAGAAGCGTATTAGCATTCACAATAGCATCGTTGATAATTGTAATAGGATTATCAGAGCTTGAATTTTTAATATTATTAATTAAGGTCTCCACCGTAAAACGTGAAGCCAGATCACCTGCCTTATGACCTCCCATTCCATCTGCTACAATGAACAGATTCGGAAGTTTACCTACCGGCATCATACTGCAAAAGATGTAATCCTGGTTGACCCTTCTTACTCTGCCTACATCTGTGGTTGCATATGCCCTCATTACATTCCTCCACACAGAATATCTATTCCGCGTTATCTTCATCTAAGTGGCTCTTACGTAATTGTCCGCAGGCCCCATCAATATCTCTACCCATCTCTCTTCTTATTGTACATGCAATTCCATTTTTTTCAAGAAGATTTTTAAAACTGCTTATCTGTGGTCCCTCTGTCTGCTTGAAATCTCTCTCCTTTATAGGATTAACCGGAATCAGATTAACATGGCAGTTCATTCCCTTGATAAGATGTATTAGCTCTAATGCCTGCTCTTTTCCATCGTTAACACCCTTCACAAGACTATATTCGTATGTAATTCTCCGTGATGTCTTATCAACATAATACCTGCATGCGTCCATAAGCTCTTCTATTGAATACTTGTTTGCCACCGGCATCAATGTCTTTCTAAGCTCATCATTCGGAGCATGAAGCGAAATCGCCAGATTCACCTGAAGCTGTTCATCGGCAAACTGTCTTATTCTCGGAACAATGCCGCATGTAGAAATCGTGAGGTTTCTTGCCCCGATATTGATTCCGTTCTCATCCGTAAGAAGTGTAATAAATCTTCTCACATTCTCATAATTGTCGAATGGTTCACCTGTTCCCATTATAACAACATGTGATACCCTCTCACCTGTATCTGCCTGTATTCTGTATATCTGGTCAAGCATCTCTGAAGGAAGAAGGCTTCTTGAAAGTCCGTTCAATGTAGAGGCACAGAACCTGCACCCCATACGGCAGCCTGCCTGTGAGGATATACATACAGAGTTTCCGAAACGGTATCTCATAAGGACGCTCTCTATCAGGTTGCCATCAGCAAGCTTAAAAAGATATTTAGCCGTGCCGTCTATTGCGGACACCTGCTTATCAACCTGTGTCACAACCGTAAGAGGACTTATATCGGCAAGCTTTTCTTTTAGAAGCTTCGGGACATTTTTCATATCTTCATAGTCGGTAATCAGCTTCCTGTGAATCCAGTCATATACCTGCTCTGCCCTGAACTTCTTTTCCCCCAGCGCTCCTATCAACTGCGTAAGCTCCGCCTTCGTGAGTGATTTTATGTCTTCATACGGAAGCTTCAGACTATCGTCAACAACACTGCTATCCATTCATTTCCTCCTGTTTTATATCCTCTTAAGTTTTGCCACAAAAAAGCCATCGCATTCATATACTCCCGGAATAAGCGTGAGCATGCCGCGTGCGGCATCACTGTGGAGCTTATCAAGATACTTTTCTCCTGCCTTCTTCGCGTCATTTACAAGGCTCTCCGGAAGTAAATCATTTATATCAACCGGAGCAAAACCCTTTTCCATAATATATCGTACATTCTCTTCATTTTCCTTTGGGTTAAGTGTACATGTCGAATATACAAGATACCCTCCATGCTTTACATAACTGCACACGGAATCAAGAATATCTCTCTGAAGCCTTACTATTCCATCAAGCTTTTCCCGGCTCACATTATATTTTATGTCCGGTTTTCTTCCTATAATGCCAAGTCCTGAGCACGGAATATCCGCAAGAAGCATATCCGCAGTCTCCTCATCTGCTAAATTGTGCTCCAGCGCATCCGCAGTCTCGACGCTTATATTACCAAGCCCAAGTCTCTGCACGTTCTCCTCTATCTGACCGGTCTTTTTTTCTGAAACATCCCTTGAAATGACATGACCTGTTCCTTCCATCATAAGAGCAGCAAATATGCTCTTACCTCCCGGTGCGGCACATACATCAATTACAGTAGAATCCTTAGACGGTGACGCTATCATGCCGGCTAACATACTGCTTATATCCTGTATCTGGAACATCCCGTCAATAAATTCCGGTATCTCCTCAAGATAATTGTAATCGGACATGATAAAAGCATTCTCCACATACGGAGCGTCCGTCACCTCAATCCCCTGCGCTGTCAGTCTTTCCATAAGCTCTGTCCTGGTAATCTTAATGGTGTTAACTACAGCTGACACCCTGCTGTCCTTCAAAAAGCTCTCAAGAATAAGCTTCATAGTCTCTTCGCCGTATGAAGCTTTAAGCATATCTGCAAGCTCCTGCGGCACCGAATACCTCACACTGTAATCATCCGGCAGCTCCATCGCAGGAAGCTGTCTGCTTATATTTCTAAGCACTCCGTTGACAAAACCGCCAAGATTTGTAAAATGTCTTTTCTTTGCCAGCTTTACGGCTTCATTGCAGACTGCACTCACCGGCACCTGTTCCATATACATCATCTGGTATACGCTCATACGCATAAGATTTCTGATGAGCGGTTTCATCTTATTTACACGCACAGAAGACACCTGGTTAATTACATAATCAAGTGTCATTCTGCGTTCCATTGTTCCTTTTACAAGCCTTGTTATAAATGCTCTCTCATTCTTTTCGAGATACTGATATTTTCTGAGTGCATCATTCAGCAGAACATGTATATACTGTTCCCTTTCGTTAATCTCCATAAGAACATCGAGAGCAATCTCTCTTTCATTTATCGTATTAGTCACGATTTCTTCCTCTCAGCATTAGTAATCTTGCAAGCTGGATAATAGCGGTAGCGGCACTTGCCACATAAGTCATTGCAGCCGCACTAAGAACCTTCTTCGTCTGGTCTACCTCACTGTCATAGAGTATACCATTATCCGATAACAATGCAAGTGCACGAGATGACGCGTTAAACTCTACCGGAAGCGTCACAATCTGGAAAAGCACTGCAAACGAAAAGAGTATAATACCTACATCGATAAGCACACTGAATGAACCGAAGAAGAGTCCAAGCAGTATAAGTATGAACGAAAACTGTGAGCCAAAGCTTGCTATAGGAAACAGCATCGTCCTGAACTTTAAGAATGAGTAGCCCTCATCATGCTGTATCGCATGTCCGCACTCATGTGCTGCAACACCTATCGCTGCCACAGAACGTGAATTATAAGTGGCATCTGACAGGTTAAGTGTCTTATCCGCAGGATTGTAATTATCTGTAAGACTTCCTGCAATATGCTGTATTCTCACGTCATATATTCCCTTTGAGTGAAGTATTCTCTCAGCCGCCTCAGCTCCTGTAAGACCTGTCCGGCTCTCAACCTTACTGTACTTTGCAAAGCTTGATGATACACGAATCTGTGCCACAACTGCTATGATACCTGTGATAACAAGTAAAATCCATGTCGGGTCATAACCGTATCCATAGCCATAATATGCTAAAACCATATATATCATCCTTTCTATATATTTTTCAGGTAATCTGTTTACTACCTGCTGTTTTTAAGTGCTGTACCCTCTGTAAGCCTGCAGCCCCTTAGAAATGAAGCCGCATCCATTCTCTTCTTTCCCTCAAGCTGCACCTCATTGACCCTCAGCACACCTGCACCTGTTGTGATGTCAAATGTGTTTTTGGTTATATTGGTTATTATACCACACTCCTGTGCGCTGTATTCCTTATCGGAATCGACTACATCCGCACCGAAAAGCTTTAACAGCTTTCCGTCAAGGAAGGAATATGCTGCCGGTGCAGGGTCAAGTCCCCTCATAAGCCTCTCAAGCTCAACGGCAGGTCTTGTAAAATCAAGATTTCCAAGACTCTTGTCTATCATGGAAGCATAGCAGGTATCGCCCTCCTGCTTCACAGGAGTAATAGTCCCGGCTTCTAATCCGTCAAGCGTTTTAATTAAAAGCTGCGCACCGACAACGGAAAGCTTATCGTGGTATGTCTCATACGTCTCCTTCGGCTCAATAGCAACTTCTTCCTTAAGAAGCATGTCTCCTGTGTCAAGTCCCTTATCCATCTGCATTGTGGTAACACCGCTCACCTTTTCGCCATTTATTATGACCCACTGGAGCGGTGCCGCTCCGCGGTACATCGGGAGAAGCGATGCATGTACATTCACACATCCGTACTTAGGAAGTGTAAGTACGCTCACAGGAAGGAGCTGTCCGAATGCGACTACAACAATCACGTCCGGAGCAAGCTTTTTAAGCTCTTCCAGAAATTCTTCATTCTTTCTTACTCTCTCCGGCTGGAATACCGGTATATCATGTTTTACCGCCTCAGCCTTAACAGGTGTCATAAGAAACTCTTTTCCTCTGCCCTTAGGCTTATCAGGCTGTGTGACAACTGCTGCCACATCATGCCCTGCCTCTAACAGTGCCTTAAGAGTTCCAACTGCAAAGCCGGGCGTTCCCATAAAGACTACTCTCATATATTCCTCATCTACTTTCTGTATTTCTTATTCTTTTTGTTGTCCTCTTCCGACTCGGTATCAACAAGCTCCCCTTCAACCAGCTCGGTATAAAGATGACCGTCAAGATGTGCAAGCTCATGGCAGATAGCACGCGCTAAAAGCTCCTCGCCTTCTATAACATACTCATTCATCTCTTCGTCATAAGCCTTAGCCTTAACATAATCAGGTCTTGTTACTGTACCCGACTTACCCGGAACACTGAGGCAGCCTTCACTTCCTGTCTGGCTTCCGCTTGTCTCAAGAATCTCAGGATTTATCATGACAATCGGACCTTCTCCCACATCAATCACAACTATTCTCTTTAATACACCTACCTGTGGAGCTGCAAGACCGACACCCTCAGCCTCATACATTGTATCAAGCATATCATCAATAAGTGTAAGTGTACGCTCGTTAACCTCCTCCACTTCCTTACATACCTTGGTAAGGCAAGGATCGCCAACTGTTCTAATCTGTCTAAGTGCCATTTTATTTTCCTCTCTTCTTATAATTTACTGGTTAAAATCAAACTGTACACTCACCATCCTGAAATCCTGTTCATGTTCCCTTATATACTTCTCTAATATATCCTTAACCTGTGTCAGAACTGTGTACTGTTTATGTTTAAAAAATAAAAGAACTGAAAAAATATCATTAAGTTTATACACTGAAGCCCTCGACGGACCTATCGCGCGGGGCATATCGTCTTCATCATAATATATTTTTCTTAATTCCTTTGTGGTTTCCTGTAAAAGCCACACCGGGGTGTCATTTGCAAGCTGCTCATTTTTCGATGATACCTTGACTGTGAGAAGATTCGATACCGGTGGATAATCCATAAGCTCACGGTACATTATCTCCTGCTCATAAAAAGCATCATAATCATGCTTCATCGCAGTCTGTATGCTGTAATGTGACGGGTCGTAGGTCTGTATAATAACATTCCCGCGCTTATCGCCTCGTCCTGCCCTTCCCGCCGCCTGTGTAAGAAGCTCAAAGGTTCTCTCCTGCGCCCTGAAATCCGATGAATACAATGACAAATCGGCAAGAAGTATTCCCATAAGTGTTACATTCGGAAAATCATGCCCCTTTACAATCATCTGTGTTCCGACTAATATATCTGCATTGCCGCCGGAGAATTCCTCAAGAATCTTTTCATGCCCTTCCTTTCCCTTGGTCGTGTCAAAATCCATCCGCAGAACTCTTGCCGCAGGAAAAGCCTCCTTCACAGCCTGTTCTATCTTCTCTGTTCCTACCTTGAAGCCACCTATATATTTTGAACCGCACTTTGGACATAGCTTCTTGTCCGGCTCGGTATATCCACAATAGTGGCATACAAGTCTTCCATTGTTATGTGCTGTCAATGAGATGTCACAATGAGGACATTTTATCACATGTCCGCACTCTCTGCAATTAATAAATCCAACATATCCGCGCCTGTTTAAAAATAGCATAACCTGCTCCTTATTATTCAGACGCTCCTCAATCATTTTTTTAAGTCTTCTGCTAAAGATGGATTTATTGCCACTCCTTAATTCTTCCCTTAGGTCAACTGTCTCAACCTCGGGGAGGGTGCTTTCACCCGCCCTGTTATTCATGACAAAGAGCTTATACTCTCCGCTTCGTGCCTTGTAATACGCATCCACCGATGGTGTGGCAGAGCCAAGTATAACAGAAGCATTACACATGGCAGCAAGCTCGACTGCCGTCTCCCTTGCATGATACCTGGGCACGCTGTCACTCTTATATGCGCCTTCGTGCTCCTCATCTATAACAATAAGTCCAAGCCTGTCAAATGGTGTAAAAAGAGCTGAACGCGGACCGATCATAATCTTTAGCTCTCCCCTCTTTGCGCGGAGGTACTGGTCATAACGCTCACCCTTTGACATTCTTGAATTGAGAATAGAAACCACATTACCAAATCTTTTATAGAAGCGCATTACTGTCTGGTAGGTAAGCGCAATCTCCGGTATGAGCATAATAACCTGCTTATCCATGGACAGCACATGCTCAATCACCTCAAGATATACCTCCGTCTTACCGCTGCCTGTGACTCCCTTTATAAGATACGTGCCATGTATGCCCTTATCGTAGTCCTCTATTATCGAATCAGCCACATAGCTCTGTTCCGGGTTAAGCACACATTTGGCAGCCGGTGCATACTCCTTATGGATTGGATTGCGGTAAACCATATTGTCACTTCTTATTATTACTCCCTGCTTTACAAGTGCTGTGATTGTCGGGCCGGCAATATTAAGCTTCGACCTTATGATTCCTTCGTCTAAGTCCCCATCCTCAGCCAGTGCCGTCACAAGCCTTTTCTTTGCGGTGTAATGCTTTTTCTCACACTCTGCAATCAGGCTTTCAAGCTTATCCTTATCCTGCACATACTCAGGTGATAATGCGATAATGCTCTCTTTCTTCTCCTTGACCGTCTCCTTAACCGGAAGCACAGTCTTGAGAGCCTGATTGATTGTAGCTCCGTAATTGTGCTTCATCCAGTAGGCAAGCTTTATCATGCGTCCGTCAATCGTAACCGCATTCGTTACCATTGATTCAACCTTTTTCATCCTGTCCGTGTCAAATTCAGCCTCATCGGTTATATTTACAACATAACCGGTTATCCTCCTGTTTCCAAACGGCACGTTCACCTGTGAACCAATCTCCACACTCCCTAAAAGCTCATCCGGCAGAATATACTGAAATGTCTTATCAAGTTTATCAATAGATATATCAACTATGATATCTGCGAACCACATTTTAATTCCTCAAGCACTTCCTTTATAAGGACCCTCTCATCCATAGGATATTTTACACCCTTAATCTCCTGATAATCCTCATGTCCCTTTCCGGCAAGCACGATTATATCTCCTTCTCTGCCATTCTCTATGGCGTAGCGGATTGCCTCCTTGCGGTCCGGAATTTCTATAAACTCTCCACCCGTCTTTTCTATGCTGCTTCTTATGTCGGCTATAATATCAAGCGGCTCCTCATACCGCGGATTATCTGAGGTTATTATTGTAAAATCGGCAAGCTTGCCGGAAACCTCACCCATCTCATATCTGCGGAGCTTGGAACGGTTTCCGCCGCAGCCGAAAACGCTGACGAGCCTCTTAGGATTATATTCCCTTAATGTCTCTAAAATGCTCTTTAAGCTCATCGCATTATGCGCATAATCAATCATCAGGATAAATTTATCCGAAACCTTCACCGGTTCAACTCTTCCCTTTACCGCAACCGTTAAAAGTGCCTCCTTAAGCTTCTCATCATCGACATCAAGATGTCTTGTCACAGCAACGGCACAGAGAGAATTATAGACGCTGAACTTACCCGGCAGTGAAAGCCTGATGTGAAGCTTCTCCCCGGCTATATCGTACTCCGTGCTTATATGTCCCGGCTCATGGACATACTGTATGTTCACGGCTCTAAGCCCGGCACCCTCATTAAGTCCATAAGTCTCTACCGCACATGTATGACCTTCTAACACCTGTGCGGTATGTTCATCATCGAAATTGACTATACCTGTCCTGCACTGCTTAAACAGAAGTCCCTTGCAGTGCATATAGTCCTCAAAGCTTGCATGCTCGTTAGGTCCGATATGATCCGGCTCAAGATTGGTGAATACTCCGATATCAAACGTAATTCCCGCGCATCTTTTCATCATGAGAGCCTGCGAGGACACCTCCATGACAACACACTTGCAGCCGTTATCGACCATCTCCCTGAAGTATCTCTGGACATCGTAGGATTCCGGCGTGGTATTGGCGGATTCAATATGTCTTGCTCCCGTTATTATCTCAATTGTTCCTATAAGTCCGGTCTTATACCCACATCTTTCGAGTATCCCGCGAACCATGAATGCCGTGGTAGTCTTTCCCTTAGTGCCTGTAATTCCTATAGTGAAAAGCTCCTTTGCCGGGTGGCCGAAATATGCCGCCGACACCATCGCAAGTGTATTTCTGCAATCCTCCGCTGCGACAAAGGCAGTATCCTTCCTGCTTTCGGTAATCTCCACCTTTTCCTCAGTTATAATCGCAGCCGCACCCTGCCTGATTGCCTCATCTATGAAGGTATGGCCATCAAATACCGTTCCCCTCACACATACAAAAAGGCATCCCTTTACAATCTTTCTTGAATCACAGACCAGCTCTGTAATCTCAACATTCTCATTTCCATTGTACAGCGTATAATCAAGCTCTGAAATCAATTCCTTTAATATCATGTAAAACCTCCCTGAATGTCGCAAATCATGTCCGGCTAAATTATATTCCTACCACATATCTATTATTTATCAACCAAGCAGTCCATCAACCACTTCGTTGAGCTTCATTCCTCTTGAACCTTTAAACAGCACCGCTGTCCCCGGTTTTATCTCCGCCTTAAGATATTCCGTGATATCTCTCAGCGTATCAAAATGCTTTATCTTCCCTATATACTGTTCAGCACCATATCCTATATACCCGGCAAGCTCTCCGTAGAGCAGAAGCTCATCGACCTTGCTCTGACCGGCATATTCACCGACCTGTCTGTGATACTCCTTGGTATTCTCACCCAGCTCCAGCATATCTGCGAGGACAGCAATCCTATAGTCCGCCGGCATCTGACACAGTACACTCAAGCCTGCCTTCATTGAATCGGGACTGGCATTGTAAGAATCATCTATATAGGCAGCTCCATCTTTTTTTGTTATATGCTGTCTCATGGCAACACCTGTATAGCCCTCAAGAGCTTTGACAGCCGCTCTTAAATCCACTCCGAAAAATTCTGCCACGGCAAGCGCCACAAGTGCATTGTTCACATTATGTGCTCCAAGCACATTTAACCTGACCGGTATTCTGACATCGCCATGAAGCATGTCAAAACCCACTCCGTTTTCATCGGAATACTCATTCTCCGCCCTGTAATCGCAGTCAGCCGAATGACCGAATGTGCATATCCTAAGCTTCCTGTTATCCTCTTTTCCAAACACCCCGGCATAGTTATTCCTGCAAAGGTCTGCACGCTCTTTCAGCAATACGTCATCCCCATTGAGAAAAATGCAGCCGCCCTCAGTGATGGCGTCCGTTATATGCCACTTCTCGCGAAGTATATTCTCCTGTGAGCCAAGCTGTTCAATATGGCTGACGCCGATATTTGTCATAACAGCGGCATTGAGGGAAAGCAGAGTGGCAAGACGCTTCATCTCGCCCTTCTCGCTCATTCCCATCTCAATAACCGCAGCCTCGTCATCAGGAGCTATATTCATAATAGTAACAGGAACTCCTATCTGGCTGTTGGCATTCCCGGCGGTCTTAAATACCTTAAGCCCTCCGGACAGGGCACAGGCTATCATCTCCTTAGTGGTTGTCTTTCCTACACTTCCGGTTACTCCCACCTTATTAAGCGAAAGCCTGCTCTCATACTCTTTCGCGGTAAGCTGCATAGCCCTCACGGAATCCTCCGCAAGCACTATCGGCTTAGGCTGTATTCCTAAGCTTCTCCACTTGTCAATCAGGCCTGCAACAGCCTCCTCATTCTGTGTCAAAGACGCTGATGCACCGCAGTCAAAAGCGCTCTCTATGTACTTATGCCCATCGACGCGCTCACCGACAATAGGTGCGAACATAAGTCCCGGTTCAGCCTTGCCTGAATTGGTCGCAAAATTATCTATCTGTACATTCTCATCACCACAGAGCAGGCTTCCGCCCACAGCCCTGACTATATCTTTGACACAAAAATCTTTCATCTTAATAAAATTCCTCACTTAACTATTTTTAGAACAATCCTACAATCTTATCATCTACGACATCAATGTTCTCTGCTGCCGGAACCTTAGGAAGACCCGGCATTGTCATGACCGTTCCTGTGATTGCAACAACGAAGCCTGCACCTGCGCTCACATATACCTCACGGATGTTTACATTGAAGCCCTCCGGACGTCCGAGTGCATTAGGGTCATCGGAAAGTGAATACTGGTTCTTTGCCATACATACAGGAAGGTTTCCATAACCCATCTTCTCTATCTTCTTTAACATTCTTGAAGCCTCAGCAGAATAGGTCACTGAGCCTGCACCATATATCTTCGTCGCTATCGCCTCAATCTTATCCTTAAGCGGAGCGTCAAGCTCGTATGTGAACTTAAGCTCACTCTTCTTATTTTCAATAGTCCTTATAACCTTAGCCGCAAGCTCCTCGCCGCCCTTTCCGCCTTCTGCCCATACTCTGGCAAGAGCAAATTCGCAGCCCATATCCTCACAGTGCTTCTTGATAAACTCATACTCCTCCTCAGTATCGGTAAGGAAGGAGTTGAGAGTTACAACAACCGGCACACCAAAGGCATGAAGATTTTCAATGTGCTTATCAAGATTGACAATACCCTTCTTTACAGCCTCAAGGTTCGGTGCGGCAAGCTCATCCTTCTTCACACCGCCATTGTATTTAAGTGCCTTTACGGTTGCAAGAATGACCACTGCGTCAGGCGCAATTCCTGCCTTACGGCACTTGATATCCATGAACTTCTCAGCTCCAAGGTCGGCACCGAAGCCTGCCTCTGTCACAACATAATCTGCCATCTTAAGAGCCGCCTTCGTTGCCCTTACACTGTTACAGCCATGCGCTATATTAGCGAACGGTCCACCATGTACAAGGGCAGGTGTTCCTTCAAGTGTCTGAATCATATTAGGCTTGATCGCATCCTTTAAAAGTGCAGCCATCGCGCCTACAGCCTTGAGGTCTGCCGCTGTGACAGGCTCACCGGCATAATTATATGCTACAATTATCTTTCCAAGTCGGTCTTTTAAATCGTCCATATCATTTGCAAGACAGAGAATAGCCATTATCTCCGTCGCAACAGTGATGACAAAGTGATCCTCCCTTACAAAACCATCCGCCTTGGCTCCAAGACCTACAACAACATTTCTTAAAACTCTGTCATTCATGTCAAGACATCTCTTCCACACAATCTGTCTTGTGTCAATCTGAAGAGCATTTCCCTGCTGGATATGATTATCGAGCATAGCTGCAAGAAGATTATTTGCTGAAGTGATTGCATGAAAATCACCTGTAAAGTGGAGATTAAGCTCCTCCATCGGTACAACCTGCGCATAGCCGCCGCCTGCCGCACCACCCTTCACACCAAAACAAGGTCCAAGTGACGGCTCTCTGAGTGCTACCATCGTCTTCTTTCCAGCCCTGTTAAGCGCATCAGCAAGTCCGATGCTGATTGTTGTCTTTCCCTCACCTGCCGGTGTCGGATTGATTGCTGTCACAAGAATAAGCTTACCATTCTCATTGCTCTCAATGCTTTTAAGATATTCATCCGAAAGCTTGGTCTTGTACTTACCATAAAGCTCAAGGTCTTCCTCACCTATTCCAAAACTTGCCGCAATCTCCTTGATTGGACGCATATCAGCGCTCTGTGCGATTTCAATATCACTTTTCATGTATATTCTCCTTCTCACTATGTAATGTGTTTTCATTTATTTTCAGAGCTTCTGCAGAAGCTCCTCAAATTCATCCATGGTCATAAGAACCTTTCTCGGCTTAGTTCCCTCCTCAGGTCCCATAACCCCTGCCTCCTCAAGCTGATCCATAATTCTGGCAGCTCTGTTAAAGCCTATGCGGTACACTCTCTGAAGTATGCTTACCGAACCCTTGCCCTTCTCAATCAGATATCTGCCCGCCTCAGCAAAATAATCATCGTAATCATTTCCGAACGCCTGGCTTTCTGCGAAAGCCGGATTATCAATCTTACGGGCAACATCATCATGATACCCTCCTGACTCACCACAGTTAGCCTTCAGAAACTCAACCACGGCGCTTACTTCATCATCCGAAACGAATGCTCCCTGTATTCTCGCCGGCTTAGGATATCCCGCCGGTGAAAAGAGCATATCGCCCTTTCCTAAAAGCTTCTCCGCTCCGACCATATCAAGAATGGTTCTTGAGTCCACACCCGAAGATACGGCAAATGCGATTCTTGAAGGAACATTCGCCTTTATGAGTCCTGTGATGACATCGACAGATGGTCTCTGGGTCGCAATTACAAGATGTATTCCGGCAGCTCTTGCAAGCTGTGCAAGACGCACAATGGCATCCTCGACCTCATTCTTGGCAATCATCATGAGGTCTGCAAGCTCATCAATTATAATTACGAGCTGTGGCAGCTTCGCCGGCTTATCCTCAGCCTCTATATCCTTTAGCTGCTCAACCTTCGCGTTATAGCCCTTGAGGTCACGCACACCTGCCTGTGCGAACTTCTTATATCGGTCATCCATCTCAGCTACCGCCCAGTTGAGTGCGCCCGCTGCCTTCTTAGAATCCGTGACAACAGGAATCATAAGATGCGGTATTCCATTATACACGCTCAGCTCAACCACCTTCGGGTCAATCATTATAAGCTTGACCTCAGATGGTTTGGCTCTGTAGAGAATACTCATAATTATCGTGTTGATACATACGGATTTACCTGAACCTGTCGCACCAGCTATAAGCACATGTGGCATCTTGGCAATATCAGCAACAACGACCTGTCCCGCTATATCCTTACCAACACCGAAGGCTATCGGTGACTTACTCTCCTCAAACGGCTTGCTCTCAATAAGCTCCCTCAGGGTAACTCCCGAGGTCTCCTTGTTAGGAACCTCTATTCCGACTGCCGCCTTTCCCGGTATAGGAGCTTCAATTCTTATATCCGCCGCCGCAAGATTGAGCTTAATATCATCGGCGAGTGACACGATACGGCTTACCTTCACACCCTGTTCAGGCTGTATCTCATACCGCGTTACAGCCGGTCCGCAGCTCACATCGGACACCGTGACCCTCACTCCGAAATTCGACAAGGTCTGCTGAAGCTTAACTGCTGTATCGCGAAGCTCCTTCTGTGATGTCGAGCTTGTCGATTTACCTCTGTGAAGAAGCTCCACCGGCGGAAACTCATAAGGCTTTTCGACAATTTCCTCACTAAGCTGCTCAGAATGTCTTACCTCCTCATCTATCTCAGCGTCGACCTGCTCCATTGTCTTTTCAGGCTGTGCGCCTCTTGCGGAAGCACTTGATGAAGTTCCCATTTTGTCAGCTCCACCTGTTCCCGCGCTGTCATGCTTCGTTCCTGTTCCCGGCGTCTGCTTCTGCAGGCCTTCAAGCACCTTTCTTCCCACGGCATCCGTTTTCTCCTGTCTCTGCCACTGCTCTAAGCCGTCGTCCTCAGGCAGCTCCTGAAGGTGCTCACCATAAGCATAGTCTGAATCAGCACTTTCATTCCTGTATGAAGTCTGCTCCTGTGAGTAATCGGCATAATCATCAACAAGGTCATCGTCAACGGACTCTTTTCTATAGGCTTCATCAGCATAATCGGCTTCCGTATAAGCTTCATCCGCATAAGCACTGCTGTCATCGCCATGAATATCATGGTACTCTTCCTGCTTATCATATCCTCTTGCAAAAAGACTGTCATCCGCTGCCCGGGCAGATTTATCCTTATCTGATACCACAGGTCCTATATCATTGCTCTTAGCTGCCACAGATTTATCCCTTTTACTATGGGCGGACTTAGGAAGATTAAATATGCCGCCTGTACTCTCATCCGAATTTTCATCGGAATCTATCTCTATAATATTCTCGGAATATCTGTCATTCTGAAATACTTCTGCGACATCCGGACCTGAAAGCCTTCCGGCTGCTGAGGTTCTCATATTCTCAGCCTCCGGCTGCTTCGGTCCTAATATATCATTTCTCCTGTTCGTGCCCGGAATCTCAATTGACAGATCGACCCCGCTCACCTTCTGGTCAAAACGTCGACGCTGTCTTTGCTGTTCCTCCTTAAGCTCCCGCTGTTCCTGCCTTATAGCTCTCTTTTTCTCCGATTCCTCTTTATATTCGTTGATATCGTCTTTTGCGGTGTTGATAACCTTCCTGCTTCCGTTTGTAAGGCTTCTTATTATCGAGCGCTCTGAGATAATAAGCACGGCTATTATGATAAAAACAATAATTATTATATATGTCCCGACCTTGCCGACAGCAGGTGTCAGGAATGAACAGACGGCACCGCCTACGATACCTCCGCCTTTCTTCAATGGAACCTCAAAATTATAGTAGTCCGACAGCTTTTCTAGCTTTATGTAACCGCCGCCCACCATTTCGATGAATGCACATACGAACATCGCACCAATAAACGCCGTTATGAACTTGACCCTTGCAACTCCGCTGTTCTTTCCCTTTCTAAGCATTATCACCGTACCCACGACAAGCACCACGGGAAATATGTATGCAAATATTCCGAAGGTTCCGAACTGGATTGCCGCAAAAAATGTTCCCGCCTTACCTGCTAATCCAAAATTACTTATAAACAGGATAAGTGCAACTGCCAGTGCAATAAATAAAGCTGCTTCCGTGAATGCAGCGCTGTTCACCTTTTTCTTTTTTCTCTTTTTGGATGATGAACGCGATGCACTTGTCCTCGTTCCTTTCGATGCTGCCGGCTTTGAAGCCGCTGTCCTCTGCTGTGAGGCTGTTCTCCGAGACTGTGTTGTCCTCTTTTTTTCAGATGATGTATTCCCGGTTGAAGCCATTGTTGTTACCCCATTTCTCTAATTTAATATAAATGTCATATTCTGATTGCATAAGCTTTTATTATATGACTTTTCATCACTCAATATATTATCATGCGATCAACTGTTATGTCCCGATAAGCCTGCCTGCTATGGCTGCATGACTATCATTGAAGCAAGCATAAAGCCGCCGAGCGCAAGGCAGTACACAGAAAGTATGCGGAAACGGCGTCTTTTAAGTATCTGATTAAGAATAACAAGCCCTATATAACCTGTTATTACGGCAAAAACCGATGCCGATATGTACCATCCTGTATTTCCAACGTCATTTACTCCAAATCTTGCGATGTCAATTATATCCAGTATCACAGCACCTATAAGCGAAGGCACGGCGCACAGAAATGAGAATCTCCATGTAAGCTTCCTGTCAAATCCCAACAACAGGCATGTGGTAATTACCATACCGCATCTTGATAATCCCGGAAGTACCGAAAGTCCCTGAACACCTCCTATCACTACAGCCTCAAAGAAGCCTGCATCCGATATCCTGACCTCGCCCTTCTTCACTCCGTCCGTGACAAAAAGCATAACGCCTGTCAATATCATAAATATTCCGGGAAAAAAGACCGTCTTAGCCGCATAGACCGCAAAGCTTCTGCAGCCCATCCCGACTATACCTGTCGAAACAGTCGCCGCAAGTATCATAAGTGCAAGCTTGACATATATTCCGCTCTCAAGCCTTATTATTCTTGTAACATCCTTCCTGAAAGCAAATAATATCACAATTATTGTTGCGAGCTTCAGACACAGGTCAAAAATTATGCTGTCTCCCTCTCCAAATCCAAATACATTCTTTAACATCAACAAATGTCCTGAGCTGCTCACGGGAATAAATCCCGTGAGTCCATCAATCATTCCACTGACTATAATCTTTAGCGCCTCCAACACAAGCCCTCCACATATTTACACAATTAATATAATTATAGCATTTTTTTACAATGAGGTCAAATTAAACTGAAAGCTCCTTAATCCTGCCCAGTGCCATGTCAAGTCCTCCGACTTCGTCTATAAGTCCCGCCTCAACAGCCTGTCTTCCCACAAGCATTGTCCCCAAATCCTTTGACAACATGCTGGTGTTCATCATCATCTTTTCAAGGCTTCCCTTTTCTGCTCTGCTGTGTTCCTCAATGAAGCTCACAATTCTATCCTGTATCATTTTAAAATAGTCATAAGTCTGCGGTGCCCCTATAACCGTGCCGCTCATCCTCACAGGATGAATGAGCATTGTCCCGGTAGGTACGATGAACGAATAGTCTGCGGCAACGGCTAACGGCACACCTATTGAATGGCTGTCCCCTATTACAAGCGATACTGTCGGCTTGCTTAGCGACGCAATCATCTCAGCAAGCGCAAGCCCCGCTGATACATCCCCGCCTATTGTATTTATTATTATAAGCGCGCCTTTAATCTTTTTGCTGTCCTCTATCCGTGCAAATATCGGGATAAGATGCTCATATTTTGTTGTCTTGCAATTGTTAGAGAGCACCTCATGTCCCTCTATCTCGCCTATAATTGTAATCAGTTTTATACTTTCATCGTCCTTCTCAGACAGGGATAACTGCCCGAAGGACTCTATCTCATCGCGATCCTTTTCTGATTTATCTTTTTCCGCCATGGAAACCTCCTTTAAATTATATCTGGCTGACACCCAAATCCTGCCTCATCTAATATCTCCAAATAATACAGGAATATACAGCAAGATACCTGAGCCCTTCATTTTGAAGCCTTCTCCATATATTTCTTCAAGAGCTGCAATGCCCCTGGTATCACACCGCCGAGAAGGAATAAACCCATCCTGAAGTTCTGCATGGTCAATGAGAAATACCATCTGCGAACGGCATTTTTCAAGCCCTGTTCTAAAAAATTTTTCTGATTATAACATTACCGCGCTCAGCGATAGTATAATTATATTCCCTTCTTTCTATTCTTATGAGGAAAATACATTATTCCGCCTCACCCTCAACTACACGTCTCAAATTCGGAAATCCTGCCCTGCTCTCTGTTTTGCTCAGGAGATACAGCTTGTCGAGCGTTTCCACGAAAGCGCTGCACTCCTCCTCCGGAAGCTTGTCAAGCAGCCACTCATAATACAGCCCTTCAAGATATGCCTTTGAGTTCTTAAGCTTCTCTGCTTTCCCGGTTGCATACAAATTGGCACTTCTCTTGTCATACGGATTTTCCTTACGCACCAGGTAGCCCTTGCTCTCAAGACTTGCCGTTCTCCTCGCTGCAGCTCCCTTGTCGAGCTTTAGCTGCTCCCGGATTGCCGTCTGCGTTATGCCGGGATTATGCCTTACCAGATGTATGAAATCGAACTCAGCCGTACCTATCCCGTCCTCCTTCATCGTCTGAACGGTGAACTTGCTGACCTCACGCGCTATCTTTGTAATTTTTCTTTCTGATTTATCCATATTAACCTCCGCTCTCTACACCACTGTCCCAGCACCGCCGCCAAACAAAAAAGATGTAGTATCATCTTTTTCGATGATACTACATCTTTTTTTCATTGTCAAACCATGTTCTAAGCGGGAGACTGGCTGTTACTCCAATGTCCCTTGAGCTTAGAAACCGGCACATCTTTTACATTGCCGACAAGACACACGCTGCACTTATCTTTTCTAAGATATGTCCTGATGCATCTGTTGAACTGCTCCAATGTGACCGCGTCGTAGTGCTCCACAGCCTCGTCAAGCGATATCACGCTTCCCGTGGACAGGAAGGTCTTGGCATTGTTCAGTACCGTATTGCTCGCCGCCTCGCTCCCCAGCACGAGTTCTATCTTTGTCTGCTTTTTAAGCCTGAACAGCTCCTCCCCGTCGATACCCTTCTCATTGAGCTCATCTATTATGTCAAATATAAGCTCATATACCCTCTCTGTCTGCGCCGCACTCATGGACGCATATATATGAAAAAGGCCTGCAAGGTCACACATGCTGTTATAGGAATATATGCTGTAGGTGAGACCGTTCTCCTCCCGGACCTTCTGGAAAAGTCTTGAATTTAGATTGCCGCCAAGCATGGAATTGATCATGTACATGGCATATCTGTCTTCGTCGGAGCTTCGCACATTGTCAAAGGCTATGTTCAGATGAACCTGCTCCATGTCCTTATATTTTGAAATAAAGCATCTGTTAAATTCCGGTCTGCCCGGAATAAGCTTCCTGCCCGAACCCGGCAAAGCGGCAAACAAAGGTTCAAGCACAGACATTATCTGCGCTTCATCGCATTTTCCAGCAACGGATATGAGAATATTGTCGGCTGTGTAGTTAGCCTCCTTAAAATCCACAAGCTGCTGCCTTGTGAGCTTCTTTACATTGCTCTTGCTGCCGGATATTATAAAACCCAGCGGATTATCCTTCCAGACCCGCTTCTGCAGCAGCTCGTGGCACATGTCCTCCGCCGAGTCATCGTAGGAGTCTATCTCGTCGATTATAACACCCTTCTCCTTGGAAAATTCCTTCGGATCAAACACCGAGTTAAAGAGCATATCCGACATAATGGACAGTGCCCTCTCAAAATCCTCCGGGAGCACTTTTCCGTAAAATACTGTATTTTCCTTCGAGGTGTACGCATTTATGCCACCGCCCAGCTCCGTCATTATGTCCGCGAGCTGACCGGCGCTGTATTTATCCGTCCCTTTAAAAAGCATGTGCTCTATCGCATGTGCAGCTCCGTTATTTAAGGCTGTCTCATTCTGCGAACCGCTGCCGACATACACGCCAAAGGTTATGCTTCTCGCTCCCGGCAGATTTTCTATGATAACAGGAATATTATTCGTCAGTCTGTGTATTGCCGTCATTACTCTTGTCTTCCTCACCTTCAAGCTTTGTAATTCTTACCTTACGGATTACCCTGTTCTTCGCCTCTAAGACCTTGAAATGATAGCCCCCATAATCTACCTCACCGCTCTCATCATCCGCAGGAAGCCTATGCAGCTGTGCTATCATAAATCCATTAACTGTCTCATAATCCTCTGTATCGAATGTGATATCTAACAGATCCTCAAGGTCATCCAACAGCGTCAATCCGTCAACCTCGTATGAATCCTCAGAGGTTCTCTCAATCTGCTTCTCCTCCTCATCATACTCGTCCATGATATTTCCGACTATCTCCTCAATAATATCCTCCATGGTAATTATACCGGAGGTCTGTCCATATTCATCTACAACTATCGCAAACTGAATCTTATTCGCCTGCATCTCCTTAAAAAGAGCATCCACATTGCGTGTCTCAGGAACAAAATACGCGTCACGCATAAGCTTGTTGATGTCCTTTATCGCAGGTTCATTGCTCTTGTCATTCTCATAGGCAACAATCGCATCCCTCAGATGTATCATGCCGACAATATGGTCAATGTCCTCATCATACACAGGGTATCTTGAAAAATTATTGCTGAGCATTATCTTAAACGCCTCCTCAAGTGAGACGTTCTGATCTATACCGACAATGTTAGAACGGTGCACCATGACATCATGCGCTTCCTTATCCCCGAATTCAAAGATATTGTTAATCATCTTTGCTTCGCCTTCCTCAAGTACACCCTTCTCCTGTCCCTCATTAACCATCGTGATTATCTCTTCCTCAGTGACATTCTCAAGCTTCTCATGCGGATTGATACCGATAAGCCTCAGCACAAGATTAGAAAGCTTCGTCACCACAAAAGCTACCGGTGTGAGAATATAGATAAACAATCCTGCCGGCTTGACCAGCCTGTAGAGTGTTTTTTCAGGAAATTTCATTCCGACACGCTTAGGTACAAGTACCCCGACAACAAGCAGGAGAATAATAACAACAACCGCAACTGCAAATATTATCCACATGGACTGAAGCTTTGCCGCCTTCTCTATAGCCCTTGAAATGGCTCTTAATATATATCCTCCGACAGCGACATTGCTTATAAAAACTGTTATATCAAGCGCATTTGACAGTACAGCGGGATTATCCGCAAGGCGCTCAAGCTTCTTTGCCTTCCTGTCATTATCATCCTCACGCTTTTTTTCAATAAATGAATCATTTACATTCTGAAGTGCCGACGAAAACGCATACAGCACAGCATCAATTATAATAAAGGCGAGTAAAAGCAGCCCGCCCAAATAGGGGTGTATATCTCCCATAAACTAACCATCTTTCCTTTCTCTTAATAAACTGGCTATTTCCTCCATAGCCATACAATATCCCTCAAGTCCTTTTCCCGCAATCTGTTTCGTACACTCCGGTAGTGTCACCGATACATGGCGGAAATCCTCTCTTGAATGTATATCCGATATATGTACCTCATACTTCGGGAAATCAAGCGGAGCAAGCGCATCGCGGATTGCATAGCTGTAATGAGTGTAAGCTCCCGGATTTATGACAAGTCCATCCAGCTCCCCTCTCTCATGTTCAAAGTACGCAGCCTGAAGCCTGTCTATTATAGCGCCTTCATGGTTGCTCTGCCAGGTTTCTATTTCAATCCCAAGCTCAGCCGCCTTATCGTTCAATAGTTTTATAAGATAGTCATAGTCCTGTGTTCCATATATCTTCCTGTCCCTTATCCCAAGAAAATTAAGATTCGGTCCGTTAATTACAAGTATTTTCATAGTGTGCTATCCTTTCAAACATTTTTTCAAATGAACCATCATCTGTGTCTATTATTATATCGGCTCGTTTCTCATATATATCGGCTCGTCTTTGCATAAGCTCAGTAATTTTCTGCTCAACATTGCCTCCTGCAAGAAGCGGTCTTGTCTTATCATGCGAAAGTCGTTTTACAAGTGTATCCACACACGCCCTGAGGTACACAACCATCCCAAGCTCCCTTAAAAGCCTTCCGTTTTCTTCTCTAAGCGGCAGTCCGCCGCCGACAGATATCACTGTGGCACTGATTTTCTCCGATATCAACTCCCTTAAGCAGTCAGTCTCAAGATTCCTGAAATATTCCTCACCATGCTCCGCAAATATGTCATTTATAGAGCATTTTTGATGTTCGACAATAAAATCGTCCGTATCGATGAACTTTCTTGTCCTGTTCTGTTCTATCCATTTTCCAAAGGTTGTCTTTCCGCAGCCCATAAAACCAATGAGAATTATATTCTTATTGTCTTTGTGTTTTTCTTCCATCAGCTTTTACTCCTGCCCCATCTCTTTTTTCATAAGTGTATAAAGTTCCCTGCAAAGCTCATCCGGAACCTTGACATCATTCCACAGCTCAAATGCCTCAACGCCCTGATACAACAGCATCTCAAGTCCATTGTAGGCTCTCGCCCCATGCTCCCTTGAAAGCTTCATAAAGCGTGTCTCATATGGATTGAAAATTATATCAACCGCCGCCTCTATCATGTCATAGAACCTGCCATCCTCAACAGGTGTTCCATCCTCATCCGGGTACAGTCCCTTGCTAGTTGTCTGGATGACAATGTATTTCTTACTGCCGCCCACATATCCTTCAAGCTCCTTGTAGCCATCAAGAGGCATTGCATACACGCGCTTTCCACCCACATAGGTATTCACGTCATCTGCAAGACTTACTGCCTTGTCGACACTCCTGTTTAAAAGATATACCCGGGATGCACCTGTGACGGCGCACATAAATGTAACTGCTCTTGAAGCTCCTCCTGCCCCGAGAATTATTACGTCACGTCCGGCTATGTCAATGCCATCACATACAAGCTGTCTCTTTATGCCGTAATAGTCAGTATTATATCCCTTATATCCGCCATCAATGCGCACAAGCGTGTTGACCGCACCTATATTCTTCGCAAGCTCATCAATCTCAATTACAGCCTCCATGACCTCCTGCTTATGCGGTACAGTGACATTCATTCCCTTTATATTGAGTGCGTATGCTCCCTTTACCGCGGTGGCAACCTCACCCTTCTCGACCTTAAAGGTCATATATGCAAGATTGAATCCAAGTCTTTCTGCCAATGTGTTATGAATAAACGGAGAAATCGAATGGCCTACCGGATTTCCTATAAGACCACATACTGCCGTCTTAGCATCAATTTTTCCCATGCTTTTTCTTATACCTCCTGTAAAAAATAAGCACAACCCACTCTAATCTTCTTTTTAAAATAATCTGTATCTCTTCCTTCGGGTGAATCGGCTTTACAAGTATGCTGTGTATACCGGCTCTGTTAGCCCCCCATATATCCGTGAACAGCTGGTCCCCGATAAAAAGAGTGTTATCCTTGGCTGCGCCACACAGCTCCACTCCCTTTAAATAGCCGTCCGGGGACGGTTTTCCTGCTTTATACAGATACCTTGAATCCACCTGTGCCGCGAACGAAGCCACCCGCGGCTCCTTATTATTTGAGATAAGACATGTCTCAAATCCAAGCTCATGCAGTCTCTTAAAAAAATCAATCACCTTCGGTGTTGCAGGTGCACCATGTTCTACCAATGTATTATCTATGTCAAACAGAACAGCCCTGTAACCATTCAAATAAAAATCCTCGAAATCTATCTCATATATGTTATCTGCATCTTCTGAGGGATATAACCTTTTAAACATGATGCCTCCTATTTTAGCATTTTTTTTAGCTCGTCCATAAAAGTATTCACATCTTTAAACTCTCTGTACACAGAAGCAAAACGCACATAAGCAACCGCATCGACATCCTTTAGCTTGTCCATCACAAGCTCACCGATTGTGCTTGTCGGAACCTCCCGAAGCTCCATGTTAAATATCGCATTCTCCACTTCATCTACAATTCTTGTTATCTCCTCAACAGAGACAGGACGCTTATGGCAGGACTGTAAGATGCCGTTCTGAAGCTTTTCCCTCGAATAAGGTTCCCTGTTGTCATCCTTCTTGATAACAGCCAGCGGCATAGTCTCGACCTTCTCATAGGTTGTAAATCTCCTGTCACACACATCACACTGCCTTCTTCTCCTTATAGAAAATGCGTCATCGGCAGGTCTTGAATCTATAACTCTTGTATTCTCCGCATTGCAGAACGGACACTTCATAATCTCGCCTCCTATAATTTTACTACTATTTTCTCAGGACACACATTTACCAGAATCACATCCGGTCCAACATTCACAATACATTCAAACGGTATAACATACTCACAATCCGCACCAAAAAAACAGAAAAGCTTCGGCGGACCCGGTACTATAATCGCCTTGATACAACCTGAACACAGGTCAAACTCCACATCCTGCACATAGCCTAATATCTTACAGTCTGCAGAATTGATTACCTGTTTTTCCCTCAGATTACATATTCTCATCCTTATATCCCCGCACAGTATGCTCTGCTCTATTATATGTGGCTTTTCTGCAAATGTACCTACATAGAATTATAATTGCGATTCCTGTAAGCCCACCTGCCGTATCTATAAGCACATCCTTGAAGCTACAGCACCTGTCCGGCACAAAATACTGGTGAAGCTCATCCGTCCCCGCATACCCAAATACAATGACTGCCGGGAGAAAATACCGCAATTTTACTATATTCCCAATTCTCATGTCTCTGTCGAGTGAGTCTAAAGGTGTCCCAAAATTATTCGCAATTGCCACATATAGTAGAACTCCAAGCACAAGATATTCCGTAAAATGCGCCAGCTTTCTCACAAGATACGATATACCCTCGGAGAATCCCACCCGCTCAGCCTCAGACATATCAAGCCTGAATGCCCTATCCATAGCACTTGCCATCATATATGAGACTTTACCGCTCTGCATTGATGAAATATCGCCATTGTTTGACGAGAACCAGAATATAACCGCCATCCACAGAATAACAGGTATAAAATACAATAATCTTAATCTCTTTTTCTTCATTATACATGCCCCCTCTTAGAGCATTCAGCAATTAACTAATTCTGTTTATCAGTCTCCGGCTCTGCGTCAGTGTATATGTAATTATACAGTTTCTTCATATAGTAGCTGAAATCTATTGCAACAACATCATCACCATCTATGGTCATGTACTTGAAGTCCTCGTCCGGGATATGCCATGATACAACCTCATACTTTGAAATTTCCGGCAGCAATGTAATAAGCTCCATACACTCCTCCGTTGTGAGGTTCGTTGTTATCTGAGGTATAATACTGTCAAGAAGCTTCACAATTGTACCCACATCCATCGTCTTAATCTTATCAAAAATATTCTGTACAACTCTCCTCTGTCTGTCGGTTCTTGTGAAATCTCCATTTCCGACATATCTGAAACGTGCATAGGCAAGTGCCTGCTTACCATTAAGATGCTGGTATGAGCCATCGGCATGATCTACATAATCGGAATTCTCCCGCTCAGGCGGCTCTACAAGCAGATTGCTGGCATGGATATACTGGTTGAACCAATATAGCTCATCCTCATATACCTGAACATCAAGTCCCCCTAAAATATCTATCGCATCGATGAATGAGAGGAAATCCACTGCAACATATTTATCAACCGAAACACCGTAATTATACTGAAGCGTCTCAAAAAGCAGCTCAATTCCGCCATACGCATAAGCCGCATTCAGCTTATGAAACTCATTCTTTATCGGCAGCTTCACATAAGTATCTCTTAGAAATGATGTGGCAACAATTCTCTTTGTCTCCTTATTGATTGACACAAGAATCATTGTATCAGAACGTCCAACATCCTCATCAGGACGTATATCGGAACCTACCAATAAAATATTGATAACATCGGACACAAGCTCTTCATCACTGTCTGTCGTACTGTCTGCACGGCTCTCCACATCATTCTTGTAGGATTCAACCTCACTCTTATCCGTATCAGGTCCTGCCGGCTTAGAAGTAGGATTAAGAACGTCCTCAATAAACGAAGGTGTCTCATCAAGTATTGTAAAATTCTCATTGGTAGGAACATAATTTCTCTTATTGATGTAGTGGAGCAGAATCAGATAGCAGCTTATACCGAATACTGCCACAGCCGCTGCAATGCATCCCACAACTATACCTATGATTTTTCCTACAGATTTTTTCTTTTTCATTTTCTGGTATCCTTCCGCTTTTTAAAATTACATAAAGCTTTGTATGTCAAAAGAGTGATTACAGATGCTGTAATCACTCTCTTTCAGCCTGTTATTCTGTTGCAAATATTATATCCTGAAGTTTCTGGTTGGTTGCCTCATAATCAGGAAGCAGGTTTCCGTTTACCGACTCATACATATTGTCAAACGGAACTCTGTACTGCTCAAGGTCATATCCTAAATATGTCACAGCATCCGCAACCATTCCAAGTATCTCACTTTCTGACATATTGGTATATACCTTAGGCAGGATAGAATTTGCAAGGTCATTCAACTGTGTAACGCTCATCTTCTTAGCCTTAACAATAATCTGCTCTATTACAGCTCTCTGTCTGCTGGTTCTGTTAAAGTCCGAACCAGAGGTCTGTCTTTCTCTTGAATATCCCACAGCCTGAACACCGTTAAGAATAAGGCTTCCACCGCCGGTGAGTACATTGGCTGTCTCCCAGTCCGATACTCCTCTGTCGAAATCCATATCACGGATATAGTTGTTAGCTGCCTCAGCCTCAGCATCTGTAAGAGTCATCGGAATACCACCGAGAATATCTATTATGTCAATAAGACTATAGAAATCTACAAGTATGTAATCATCAACCTTTATCTTGAAGTTACCTTCAATAATGTCAAGCAGGAATTCCGGTCCTGCGACAGCATTCGCTCTGTTAATCTTATCATAGCCATCCTTGAGTCTGCTGTTCTTAGCCTTCAGTGCATCGCTATACTGGATATATGCCGCTGTATCTCTCATAATCGATGTGAGATAAACCTTATGTGTCTTAGAGTTAAACGATACGAGAATAATCGCATCCGAATTGCCCGGATTGTACAGGATATTCTCAAAATGTCTGTTGTCAACACCTATAAGAACAATATTCTTAACATAGTCCTTCTCAAGTCCTTCTCCATCACCGAAATTCTCGGCGCCGGAGCTGTTAATCTCATCTGACATTGTAGTATCAGATATTACATTTCCATCATCATCAGTCTGAACCTCATTAGTGTTGCTTGTTATATTGCTCCAGTCATCAGGGTCAACCTTATTGATTTTTCCTATGTAGCTCTTTAATACAAGGTACACGCACAATACTATAATAAGAATAAGTGCAAGTATTGAACATGTTGCAATTATTGCAATATTTTTTCTGTTGGATTTTTTTTTCTTTTTGTTGTTTGCTGCCATTTTCCCTTATTTCCTCTCTTTTTTATCTTGAACCATCCTTCTTAAATACAACCAGAACGGTTTTAAGCAGTATCTTAATATCCAATGCTATTGACCAGTTGTCAATATACTCTAAGTCAAGCTTGACAACCTCTTCAAAGTCCTCAATATTGCTCCTTCCGCTCACCTGCCATAACCCTGTTATGCCCGGCTTTATACTGAGCCTTCTCTTATGATATCCGGCATACTGCATGAACTCATCGACCGTAGGCGGTCTTGTTCCGACCAGACTCATATCTCCTTTCAGGACATTAAAAAACTGTGGAAGCTCATCTATACTTGTAGCTCGTATGAACTTACCTACTTTGGTAATACGCGGGTCATCTGTCATTTTAAACATAAGACCCTTCATTTCATTCTGCTCCATAAGGGCTTTCTTGCGCTCCTCAGCATCCTTATACATTGAGCGGAACTTATACATGTAAAAATATCTCCCGTTCTTTCCCACCCTCTTCTGCTTAAAGAAAAGCGGACCCGGAGATTCAATCAGTATAGCTGGTGCAACAAATACTGTAATAACCGCTGTAATCAGAAGACCGACTATTGCTCCGGCTATATCTATAGCTCTCTTTACGAGCATCTTATTCTCTTCAAATGTCTTTGCGCAGAACGAAATCACAGGGAATGAACCGTACATGGTAACCTGCTTGTCAAACCCTTCAAATTTCTCAAGAATATTGATATTGAGATATACTGTAATTCCCATCCTCTCAAATTCCATTATAAAATTCCTGAGAGAGTTCCCGGTCACATACGATACATTAATATATACCTCATCAACAATATTGACCTTCGCATATTCAAGGGCATCCTCATACGCTGCAACTACAGGAACACCTGCAATCTCCTTACCCTTTAAGTCATTATCGATAATTGCAATACCCTTAATGCGCCTTGTGAATTTCTCATCACTGTTTTTAAGCTGCTTTATAATTCCTTCTGCCCTGTCTGTAGTTGTAACCAGATATACATGTGTAACATTTCTCTTCTTATTATACCACCATCTGAGATACGCCTTGTATATGCAGTGAACGGCATACATCAGTACAACATTCATACCCAGTGCTCCGAACAGCCCTCGTCTTGCCATAGTAGCAGTTGCCCTGCTTCCAAAGAGGAGAAGCAGTATAACCATCGCAAAAAGAAGATTCATCTTGATAACATACAGAAGCTCTTCAAAATATCCTCTTTTTTGAAAATCCTGATTCTGGTTAAAAAATATAAACACAATCGAATAAGCCAGAAAGATTGGTCCTAATAAATCTAAGATAACCTCATAGCTCATATATATCTGTTTATCAAAAAAATGCAAATTAAGGAAATCAATACTGAAAAAGCACATAAGTAAGCTTATTAAATCAAGCAAAAGCAATACCATATTGATTCCACTATGCTTATTACGATTCATATATTCTACGACCTGTCTATCTTTTAATTATACATTATTGCTCTATTCTACAACATTTTTCTCAATACTTCAATGACAAATTTCTCAAAAAGCGAAAAGCTCCCGCATAAATGCAGTATTAACATCATAAAACCATTTGCATTATTATACCTTTTCTGATAATAATACTTAGACTTAAGCACCGCTTTCCATATACGGATATTCTTCATCGAACGTCTTATGGAAACCGAATGGTTATGAAGGTATGTTACACCTGTCAAAAGACCGGTTTTATATCCTGCCATTTGTAATTTTTTTGCGAGAATAAGCTCTTCATAGTAGAGGAATATATTCTCATCAAGTCCATCTATCTGCTCAAACGCCTTCGCAGTTATTGCAAAAAAGGATCCCTGCACCACTTCAACATCCATCAAAGGCACGGTGTAATCCACCTTGTATGTTCTTTTTTCATACACAAGACGCCGTACCGTGAGGAAGCAATCGCCTAGATCATGTGCATACGAATACAGCTTCCTGTAAGGTGCCGGATCCACATTGCCATCAGGACGCATCATGACTCCTGTCAGCACACCATATCCGGGATTTGCCTTGAAGCATTGTATAATGCCTTCTATAAGACTTTCATCAAAAAGCACATCCGGATTAGCTATGAAAATAACCTCTGCAGCATACTGGTCTATCAAATATCTCGCTCCAAAATTATTTCCATACGAATATCCTCCATTTTTCCCTGAGGATATAACTGACACCTTTTTATTATCCGAGTATTTTTCGCCAAGAAGCTTTAATGAGCCATCCGTTGAGCAGTTATCAACCACTGCAATATGCCCTATCAGACTGTAGCCAATGATGCTGTCCACAAGCTTTTGTGTTGACCCTGCATCATTATAATTAAGTATAACTATTCCCGTATTCATAGCATTTCCTATTCTGTCAGATAGCCAAGTGTCTCCCTGGCGCATTTTTCCCACGAAAACTTATCGCGCTGCTTTTTGTCATTATATGCAATAGTCTCTTTTTCTGCATCAGACAATCCGGCACATTTTTTTAGAAGTGCTGCCATGTCATCAGCATCCTTAGGTTCTTTTACATACATGACCGCATCCTGTCCAACCTCAGGCAGCGATGAAACATTGGCAGTAATTATCGGAAGACCATAGTTCATCGCCTCAAGGAGAGGTATCCCGAAGCCCTCATATAATGACGGATACACAAACGCCTCCGCACCTTCGAACAGACATTGCTTTTCCTTCTGCGAAATAAATCCGGTCATTATAATGTTATCTTTATATTCACTGCTTTCAATAAGTCTCAGAACGCTCTCATACTTCCATCCCAAGCCGCCTGCAAGCACCATATAATACCGCTCTTCTGCCCCATTTTGAGCCTCCATAAATATGTCAAATGCCTTAATTATCGTCTCAACATTTTTTCTCGGCTCAATCGTGCTTACATACAGGAAGTATCTGCCGGCTATTTTAAATTTATCTTTAACTGCTTCTATCTCTTTGTCATCTGCCCGCTCCGGTCTGTCCGTCCCTGCCAGATAGGTACATGCTATTCTTGCAGATTCTATGCCGAAAATGTCAATGATGTCATACTTGGTAGCCTCTGAAATTGCGAGTATTCTGTCGGCTTTTTTACAAGAACCCTTGACAAAAAATTTCTGTATAATTGTATTGTAGCGGCTTCCTATATTCTTAATGCGGAACTGTGCAAGGTCGCATATTGTAAGAACATATCGCACATTTTCATGTTTTCCCCACGGAAGTACATGCTGTGTTCCCCAGAACACATCTATCCCATACTGTTTTATCAGTGCTCTCCCCCGATATGACAGCCACAATGTTCCTACAGGAAAATTTTCCACCACCGTGTGCCAGTTATCCTTTAATTCAAAATCAACAATTATCTCCTTGTTTGAAAAAAGATAATACTCATTTCCCGGATCGTTATCATTCAGATATTTGACAATGTTATACACATAGGTACCAATGCCGGCTCTTTGTTTTTTTAAAGGTCTTGCATCTATTCCGATTTTCATTTTCTGTTTTCCTCCATAAAAAGGCTCATTTTATATCCAAGAGCAAGCACCATCCATAGATTTATTGCTGTAGGAGGCAGCCACAATGCACCCTCCACAAACGCAATAATTATATATACTATAACACCATGTGTGATTCCTTTTAATATCCTGGATTCTTTTATATGCTTTCCTGTATATTTAATCAGGATAAACATAATCGGTCCTAGAAATGCAATCAGACCTGCAATTCCTCCAAGCATCAATATACAGAAATATGCCATCTCATAGCTGCTTCCCCAATAAGCTGTAAGACCGTATGGACCTGTAAGTATCCATTCTGTCTTGACGATGAAATAATTGATAAGCTCATTCATAGACTGCGAACGCCCGGAGAGATCATTGATATTCTTAAAAGTGAATGAATCCTTAAAGCGTTCCATAATCTGCGGAAACATTCCGAGAAAAATAGCCGCAACCACAGGTATCATCGCAATTACAAGGCAGGCAAACTGTACCTTGCGGCCATCTGCCCACTTCCTGTTGACTATAACAATACCCTTTATAAAAAGATAAATAAAAATTCCTACCCAGCATGTCTTAGACCCTGTTAATATACAGAAAAGTATAAAGACAAGCATATAAATATTGCGCCACGTCTTATTCTCTATGCTTTCATATATCATTGGGCAAAAGAGCAATATATTGACACCCAGCAGGTTTCCGTTCTGGTATGTTGATACAGTCTTAGAATATGTGACCCCCTCCTGAACACCATTATACTTCTCCGCATACCAGTTAGTACTCGAAATATAATCTGTGTAATTTACGGTAAGTCCCGGAATAGAGAATTTTTCTATCCCGAATGCAGCCTGCAAAAAGCCAAAAACGAACACTATTACTGTTCCCCATAAAAGCATACGGATTATAAAATCAATCTGCTTTTGTTCCGTTATAAAGTAATTCATCACTATAAAAGTAAAAGGATATATAACAAGTGGAACAAAAAAACCTACCCAGTCTGACAGGCCAACCCTGCCTCCCACCATGGTGAACATGAATCTTATGAGCCAGTATATACAGCCTAGAATGACATATTTCTCCGCTGTGGAAAATACAAAGCATCTCTTCCAGATAACGTAAAAAAACCACATCATGATTGTGAGCATCAAAAACACATTTCCCACAGTAAGAGGTATCCCGCCCAGCTTGATACCCGCCTTAGGAAATGTCACATTGATGAAAACCATTATAAAAAGAAGCACACAGCTCACCTTATAAAATATTGATTTTTCATATAATGTCCTTCCGGTTCTCTGCCGGAAGCTGTTCACATCTTTTAACATATTATCATTAACCCTTTATTTTTTCAAAAACAGCCTTGGTAGTCTCAACGATTTTTTCAGGCGTAAACATAGCCGCCCGCCTGTATCCCCTTTCAATCAGTTTTTCTGCCATACTGCTGTTACCCAGCACATTTTCCATTGCTTCCTTTATCTGGTTCACATCATAGGGATTGAACATATAAGCCGCATCACCAACAACCTCAGGAAGAGATGAATTATCGGAACATGCTACCGGTGTTCCACATGCCATCGCCTCAAGCGGAGGTATCCCAAAGCCTTCATACAACGATGGAAAAACGAACAAATCAGCAAGATTGTAAAAATCAACCAGCTCATTGTCCACAATTATCCCTGTCTTTACAACGCTGTCCTCAATGCCCAGCTTCTTAATTTCCGGCGTGAGGTCTTCACTGTCAAACGCCTTACCGACGAGGACAAGGCATGTATTCTCCCTGTCCTTCATCGCAGAATATGCTTCTAACAGCTTGGGAAGATTCTTGTGTGGCTTCAGATTTCCCACATACATAATAACCTTTTTATCCCTGGGAAGCTTATATTTATCAATAAGATATTCAACATCCTCCCTCTGCCTGTGAATGAATCTGGCATCCACCGCATTATATACAACAGCTATCTTTTCTTCAGGTACCCTGTAGAAACGCAATATGTCCTTTTTGGAGTTTTCCGATACCGTGAACACCACCTCAGCCTTATGTACTGCATAGCCTATAAGAAACCTTGCATATAAATATGCCAGCTTATTAGGCAGGAACTGTGGGAGTACAAGATGTGTCAGATCATGAACCGTCACTGCAAGTCTTCCCCTGTAAAATACCGGGACATTGTAATGCGGAACATGCAGCAGACTGACACCGCTCTTTTTTAACTCCTTAAAAGGAAAATGAAGCTGTTCACCTGCGCCGTATATTTTTTCATCATAATTGATAACCTGTACACTCTCATCATATTTCAGAATGTCCTTATCATCACCGAGTGCAACAGCATATATTCCATGTCCCATAAGAGTCTTAATGTAAGTCCCTATGCCTGACATCTGAATCATGCGGGCATCAATCGCGATTTTCATATTATTCCTGTACTCCGTTTCTCTCATTATATTTTTCTTCGACAAATGCCTTTATTCTTGCCTTAAAAACTTCGTCATCGAACTTCTCGGCATGTTCCCTGAGCTTATGCTTGTCAAAGGTCATAGTCTCAAATCTCCTGAGCGCATCTATAAGCGACTCTGTTGTCTGCTCTTTAAAAAAGGTTCCCGTAACTCCTTCAACAACTGTCTCTAAAGCTCCACCCTTTCCGTAAGCTATAACAGGTCTTCCGCTCGCCATCGCCTCAAGTGGTGTTATTCCGAAGTCCTCCTCGCCCGGAAAAAGGAACGCCCTGCAGCCTGCATATAGTTCCTTGACATGTGCGTCATCAACCCTTCCAAGCAGTTCAACTGTAGGTCCCGCCATAGCCTTAAGGCGCTTATAGTCCGGTCCGTCGCCTACAACCTTAAGCTTAAGTCCAAGCTTATTGCACGCATCAATTGCAATATCAACTCTCTTGTATTCCTGAAAACGAGATACAACAAGGAAATAATCCCCATCATTTTCCGATATCTGAAAAAGCCTGCAGCGCACCGGAGGCGGTATCACTACAGCCTCGCGTCTATAGTGCTTTCTGATACGCTTGGCAACATTTTCGGAATTTGCAATAAAATAGTCAACTCTGGCTGCACTTGCATAATCCCACACACGAATCCATGTGAGGAAATAATCCAACAGCTTTCTTACAAGCTTTCCTTTGCCGGACATCTTCCCGGCATACTCATACGAGAACTCCCATGCATATCTCATAGGCGAATGGCAATAGCAGATATGGATGGCATCAGGATGCGTGATAACTCCTTTTGCCACACTTGAACTGCTGCTAAGCACCATATCATATCCTGTGAGGTCAAATGACTCAATCGCAGTAGGCATAAAAGGAAACAGCTTTCTATGATTGGTACATTCCTTCTTCTTCTGGAGATGTGAAGTTATAATATTGGCACTCTTAAGCGGCTCCTCCATCTTACTATGATTACATATCAGAGTATATATGGGTGCCTCAGGATAAAGCTCGACAAAATCCGATAAAACTCTCTCCGCACCTCCCATTGTCGGAAGCCAGTCATGCACTAACGCAATCTTCATTATATTCCACCTCGGTAATAATTATTTGCAAAGTATATATCCTAAGATATTTCCATTCACAGTATTAACCCTTGCGAGGGCTGTCTTTATTGTATGAACCTCATCATATCCACCGTTCACCATAATGATGATTCCCTGTGCTGCTGCGATATCCCTTGATGTCTCTGCACACACCTCTATACCATCAACACATGTAAACTTAACCTTATCTGTGGAAGCCGTCTCCGCAATCCGCTGCATAACATCTGCATTCTTCTGTCTGCCAACCGTTGTAAGCAGTACCTCATCGACTCCGCTCTTCTCGCACATTGCACCTATAGATGCCGCAGTTATATTCTCTGAAAGCTTGACATTCTTCTTAAATTCTCCGAGAAATTCACCTTCACCTTCAAAAAACCGTTCAAGCTCCTCCCTTGTGCGGACCTTCCTGTCACATATTGCAATAACAAAAATGATAAACAATCCTATTACAAAGCCCACAGCTCCTTTTATAATCGTAGACATCTTGAAAATGTATGCAAACTGGAAATCGAACTTTTCAATCTGTCCGGTAACAATCCTATTGTACTCGGCATATTCGTCCAAAGTCGCCTTTATAGAAGCATCATCAGGCTGAATATAAGTATAGAATCCATTAACATATACTCTCAAGGTCACTGTCGGCTCCGAGGCAACAGCGCATGTAATATATGGATATAATTTTTCCATCTCGCCTGCAATATATGAAGCCGCTGCCGCTGCACCTGTACGAATTCTTTCAACTCCGCCGAGCCCTGTATATGACATACTCATTGTCTTATCATTTAGAAGTGATATTGTAAAAGTATCATACTCATTATCAGTCGGTGTTCTCGGGCTGGTAACAAGCTCTGAATATCCTGCTTCTGTAAGTGCCGAATTGACAAAATCATAAAAGCCCTGGGATGTTGCTATAGAGCCGGCATAGCTCACAGCATTGGCATTGACAGTCTGATAAATTGAGAAATCCGGTGTTCCCTCAACTCCGATGCTCTCATAATACTTCTCAAGATTGATATTAAAGGAAATATCCACAAGTCCGCAGTGAATTCTGTCTGCTTCGTTCTCAGCTATGGTAACCGGTGTTCTCTGAATCTTGCTCTCGTCATTCTCCGCTTCACTTATCTTAAGCGAGCTGCTGTATGTTGCTGCTCCGTATAACAGCATTAAAGCCATAAGCACTGCTGCAATCCACCAGTACTTCTTAAAATTATCCCATAAGCGGTCAAAGCTGACAAATACCATATCTTCTTTTTTATTATTTTCCATGCCAAATCTCCTTATTATTATCTTACTCTCAACACACAGCTGTCTTATTAGCTGTGTATCCAATTAATTATATCATAGTTTTAATTACTTTCCAACAAAAATCTTAATATATGGTGTTATTGAGCGTACACATGCCGTCGCAAATCCAAAATTTCTGTTAAGATAATGAAACCAGTCCTTAAAAGGAAGACCCTTAAAAGATTCTTTTAACTTGATTCTTTTAACAATTCCAAGGCTCCTGTCCTGCCAGCTTCCTTCTATAGGATTGTCATTGCACACTCCGACATACTCCGGCATAACATATATATCATTACCTCCGCGCGATATCCTGAAGCCCAAATCGAAATCTCCCATACTGTGCTTATAGTATGAATCGACATTTTTTACACGCTTCATTATCTCCATCGGTATCAACGTACAATTGGCATTAAATGTCGTACACCTCACACCCGGGCTGTCGACGCCTATCATTCTATAGCTTATGCCCTTCCCATACAGTATTCCGCCATACGAAAACTTTCCTGATGTATCGCAGGTTGCCCCTACAATAACGCTCCCGGCTCTATCCGGGCTTTTTGAATAATCAACCAGTCTGTCAATTATACCGGGAATGAAATCCACATCATCATTTACCAGCAGCATATAGTCATACATATCCGCATTTTTCATTCCGATTTCAATTCCGCGGTGCATCCCGCCGTTCCAGAACAAGGTCGGCTCCGCATGGACAAGTTCAACATCCCTATATCCTGTTTTTTCAATTTCATCACAGGTTCCATCAGTGCTGCCGGCATCAACCACTATATAATGGTATTCATTATTGTTATTGCCATCATGCAGCTTTGCAAGACATCCTGTGGTCTTTTCTCTTCTGTTGTGGCAGGTCATTACAACAACTATTTTTGACATATCTTCCTCCCCTTAATCAGCTTAGCAAACGGAACCTCAACCGCATGATGCAATAACGCTGTCATAAGTGCGGTCACAGATAGTACAATTAAAAGGAATGGGAAGTATCCAAGGTAATGTACATGTTCACTGAAATACTCAGTCAGCTCTATAACCGGCATGTGCACCAGATATACGGTGAAGCTGTACCTTGCGAGAAACGAGAACATTCCTCCCACCCACTGTGTCTTATCACTGTACGAAAAATCTTTCATGGAGAGCATGAAAGCCACCGTAAGAAGCGACCATATAATCCGGTTAAACGTATCCTCCCTCATTGCGAGGAAACAGGCAAGAGCGATGATAACCAGCCGCATATAATTCTTCTCCTTACCATCCTTTATGGCATACCATGCAACCGTTCCAAATGCAAAGGATATCAAGTTAAACACTGCACAATCCCCGGCAGTTTCCGCTGCCCAAGGCACATTATACCTATTAAGAAAATATGAATACACCGCCTTATACCCGTATGCAAGCACTATAACAGCAGCCAGAAAAACAAGGGAAGCCCTATAATTCTTCACATACTTTCTTATAATAGGTGCCAGAATATAATACAGCATAAAGCAGCTCATCGTCCAAAGACCCCAGAGGTCATTCCAGTAGTAATACTGTGATGATGGGACAATTCCGTTTAAGAACAGAAAGTATCTGAGCCAGCCGATTCCAAGCATTGAGTCGGCAGGCATCTGCCCAAGAATGACATCCCAGACAATTATGGCAAAAACAATAATCGCATAGTATGCCGGGATAATTCTTGAAACACGCTTTATAAAATATTCTTTTATATTCCTGCTGTTCTCAACAGACTGCATTATAAGATAACCGCTCATCACAAAGAAAACGCATACGCCGAAATTAAAATGCCTGAATATATTAAATACAAACTGGGGCTTGGGAAGATTTCTGAATCCGGCAAAATGTATCATGAAAACCATTGCCGCAGCCAGAACTCTCAGAATATCGAACACCGGTCTGTTTATTCCGCTCCCTTTTGATGATAGGTTCTGTCTGTCAGCCATTGTCACTGCCTTCCTTTCCTTCTGTCTTTACTTCCCAGTAGCAGGCATTCTCAACCTTATCGGCACCCGCCGGAATCTCACTCCTATCAGGGTACACCCAGTTTTCGTTATACATCAGATGTGTGTCCGACTCATCCCATCTTCTGCCCTTTATGCCGAAGAGTATCTGCAGCACTCCGCCAAGATGCACCGCCTGCTTTCCCATCTTCTTTATATGTGCCGCAAGCGGAAAACCATACGCACCGCAGCCTATCAGCGCCACATCAAAATCAATCCTATCGCACTCATCGCACATATACTGCAATGCATCGAACCATGTGGCAAACCTCTCGTCCGTCGCACTTCCGCTTGTCTGGACAGCCTTCAATGTCTTAAGCTCAAAATCCGGCAGAAGCTGTGGATTCTTAAATAGCTCTCTTCTCTTTTCATACTGTTTTCTAATTGAATCCTCAAACGGATGAATCACAAGGACCTTTTTTCCTCTGAGTGCTTCGCTCCACGGCTCATCCATCATGTTCCACGGCTCAAGCCCCATAAGAACACCCACGTTCTTTATATCACTGCAATACTTTTTCACGTAATACTCTTCATAGTTGACCAGCCAGCAGCCTAAGACGTCCACCTGTGAGCAGGAGTCCTTCATAATATCGTTAAACCTGTACAACAGCTTCTCATCCTTCGGAAAGAAGCCTGCACTCTTGTCGAGAAAGTCTATCGCGCGCTTCATCTTTTCCGCATCGTCAAATTCAGCGCTCTGCATTGCAAACACCTCAAAGCCGCCGAATCTCCCAGCCATAAAAGGTCTTCCGCCCATTATCTCCGATTTTATAATGGCATTCATCTCTGAAGGCTCAACAATTTTCACACCTGCATACCTTTTTACAAACTTATGCTTAAATATATCAAAGTGCAGCTTATTGTACATAACACCCTTCGCACCATAATACAGCCTGTCAAGCTGATTTGCCATACTCTCACCCTCTGTTCTTAATTATTCTTTTAAGCTTAAAAGCCCATAAAAAATAGACCGCGATAATATATTTATACTTTCCGGTGACATAGTCATTACTCAGTATGCACTTAAGCTGCGCCTTAAGCTGCGTCTTAAGCTCCGACATTATACGCTTGTAATCATCATATCGATAATATTCACACTGGAGATACCCTGCCAGCAAAGAATCATAATAATTCGCCATGATTCTCTGAGCCTCCTCCTCAAGCCCGATTGCTGAGTATATGTCAGCCATCTCCCTCCACATCGGGATAAGGCTCAGCTTCTTTACCGAACGTGCCTGTGCCATGGCACTGTCCGGGTTATCCTTCCTGTAAAAATACAGTTTCTCATCAATTACAACGGCGCTATCCGACTTTGAAAAATAATCCGCATTTACAAGCAGATCCTCACCATAGAAGATGTTCTTTCTCACCTTGTAGCTCTGTCTCATGCGTTCTGTGTCAAAAAGCTTTGCCCACAGTGCCCAGCCAAATGAAGCCTCCCTGTTGTCAAGCAGTGCCTTCATTATATCCGTTCCGTAATAACGGCTTATAGCCGGAATATTCTTCCCTGATTCATCCTGGGCAATAACGGCATCTGCTTTCTCACCATCCATAACCTTTACAAGACGCTCAACCGCATGAGGCTCTAACCTGTCATCGCTGTCCAAAAACATTACCCTGCTTCCGCAGGCTCTCTCAAGCCCCGCCGCACGCGCCGCTGACACTCCCTCATTCTTCTTTCTTATAAGAGTGCTCTTACTGTTTCTGTATTCATCGCAGAACCTGACCGTACCGGCATCCGTGCTGCCATCATCGACTATAATAAGCTCTATATCACTGTAGGTCTGTGCCTCAACTGAGGCTGTACACTCTCTGAGATATTCAATTGAGGTGTTATATACAGGGACAATTATACTGACCCTGCTATCAATTAAATGACTCATTACTCTTAGCCACCCTGCCTTCTTTGACCTCATATACTATATCACAATTCTTGATGGTTGAAAGTCTGTGAGCGATTATAATAAGTGTCATTTTTCCGTGAAGACTGTCTATGGCCTCCATGACAGCTCTCTCTGTCTCTGTATCAAGTGCCGATGTCGCCTCATCAAGGACAAGTATCTCCGGCTCTCTGTAGAGTGCCCTTGCGATGCCGATACGCTGTCTCTGTCCTCCCGAGAGTCTTACACCCATCTCACCTATCACGGTGTCAAGACCGTTATCCATCTCCCTGACAACATTCTCAAGCTGTGCCTCTCTTATAACTCGCCATACCTTCTCATCATCAATTTCACTCTCCGGAACACCGAACGCTATATTCCTTCTGAGCGATTCATCCATAAGGTAAATATTCTGCGGTATATATCCGACCTTCTTATGCCATGCATCCATGCAGTCTGCTATATTGCTTCCGTCCACCCTGACGCAGCCCTTCTGAGGTTTTAACACTCCCAGCATGATGTCAACCATTGTCGTCTTTCCGGCACCTGATGGTCCTATAAATGCAACCGAGGTATTCTTATCAATCTTGAATGAGGCATTGTTGATTACATTCTCAACACCCTCCTCATAGGAAAAAGAAAGATTCTCAACAGATATCTCCTTATCAAAGGTTATATCGGAAACTGTATTCTCCTCAGATTTACGCTTAGAAATAGCAAGCATTCTCTGTCTTTCGGTATACACCGACTCAACAAATGCCCTGCTGTATAAAAGTGTACTTATATATGCGCTTATCTTATTAACCGAAGGTAGAAGTCTCATGGCACCCATCGCGAATACTCCAAGTGTTGTCGCAAATGCAATGCTTATATCTCCAAGGCTTGCCTTAATTATAACTATAATCATAAGGGAGCCTATGCAGGCCGCCTCCATGACAGGCTTCGGAATAGAATTGAGCAGTGCATTATCTTTCTGATTTTTCGCAAGGTCATAATTGATGGAATCGAACTCATCGCCAAAGAACTTCTCCCTGTTGGCAATCTTTATCTCCTTGATTCCTCCAAATGACTGCTGCATACATTTTACAATGCCGGCATAGAGTCTTCTGTATTCCTCTCCCATGTGCTTGAGCCTGTTTTTGTAAAAACGCATAAAGAAAAATGTGAATGAACCGACAATCAGACCAATTCCAAGTGTGAGAAGTCCATCCTTCACAAAAAGATAGATTCCGATAGCAGTAATCGTGCACAGCTCAGATACAAGCTGAATCACATTGAGAACCGCAACATAGAACATGTTAGTATCGTTATAAACATTTCTTATCAGATCAGCGCTGTTGTTCTTTACATGGAAGAAATAATCCTGCTCAAGGTAACTGTTCATAACCTTGCATGACAGCTCCTTATGTCCGAAATAGATGAACTTGTACGTCATGTTATTCTGCATAATTATGTAGACGGTCTTTAACACATAAGCCGCAACTATAAACGCCGAACAGGAGATAACGACATTTCTATACCCTGATATGCCGAAGACATTGCACATGAATGCTATAAACGCATTGTCCATATAGCTGTCCGGAAGCATAATCGCCTCTATAAAGTTATTAAACGCATACAGAGCAACCAGCTCCATTCCGGCACCGCCTAAGATTACCAAAGACATACCAAACAGCTTAAGTCTCTGCCCTGCATTGAACATGGAAAACATCTTTTTTAAAGCGCTCATCTTAAATCCTCATTTCCTTTTAATTCAACAACCTTCCACCCCGGCAGGTAAATCTTCCCAGCGTCAGGAGAAAATGGTGCATACACATCCCCACCGCGCTCATCCAACAGTGCTGACCACCTTGAGAATGTGCTGTCAGATAAAATATGCCTCCTGCACGCCTTCATTACAAACATTTCCTCTATGTCCGAAAACTCTCCAAGCTCCCAGATGAACTCCGCCTCTATGCCAAGCTTCTCAACATATTCTTCTGCAAGCTCATGGACATTGGAAAACACAACAATTCTCGGCTTTCCGTTCTTCTGTCCCAAATCCTCAAGCACGTTGGCATAATAGCCAATTGGCAATGGCGGAATATCCCCTCCTCTTATATGAAGTGAGCATGAATCGCCCGCCTCAAGCTCCTGTATGAGCTGCTGTGTCTTCTGAGGAAAAGGCTTCTTCGGCGTGAACTGTCTTAATATATCATTCTTACATGTATTAAAGTAATAGATATTCTGGAAATATCCTTTAAGATACTTATTCCTTATAAATTTCTTTTTGTATACATTCATGTCAAGCGGGTTGCTCTCTCCGCTTCTTTCTAATATCACATTATATTTTAAGTCTCTTCTGAGTCTTTTATATACCTTGTGAAAAAAGCTCTTATTGCTAAAGCTCTCTCTCTTTGTGTAATCGATATTGAATTCATCAAGGCCGTAAGTTCTGAAGGTGGAATTATCGACCTCTGTTGTATCTAAAAGCAGAGTATCGCCATCATGCTTTGCAACAGAATATCCACACACATAATTGTACATCTGGTTTCCCAGTCCATCGCCTATCCTAACAACTACCATACTGTTCCTCGTTTCTATCTCCTGCTTAATGCGTCCTCTATCGCTTCAAGATATCCCACTGCAACATTCTCAAATCTGAACTTTTCCGTCGCCTCGCAGCCTGCCGTACCAAGTCTTTTTCTTGTCTGTTCGTCTGTGAATGTCCTGTCTATCGCCTGCGTAAACTGTGCGGTATCGTAAGGGTCGACTATATATCCGTTCACATCCTCCGTCACCGTCTCAGCAGCACCATCTGAATACTGTGATACGATAATCGGCAGACCTGCACACATCGCCTCAATAAGCACCAGCCCGAAGCAGTCCTCCCTTGTAGGAAGAACGAACGCTCCCGCTGTTTTATAACATTCTCTCAGTGCCTGCCCTGAAAGGAAGCCTCTGAACTCTACCCTGTCTGATATGCCAAGCTGCCCTGCCAGGTTCATCAGATTATCCTTCTCCTTGCCATCTCCGACAAGGACAAGTCTTAAGTTCTTATTATCGCATGCTGCAAATGCCTTAAAGAGCAGATCCACTCCCTTGCGCTCAATAAGGCTCCCGACATACAGAAGCTTGTCCGGATAGCCCACCCTGCCGGCTATATAATACTTGTCCAAATCAACCGTGAGCATGCTTATGTGGCAGTGCTTTTCATCCGCACCATATCGGAGCTGGTTCTCCATCGCCGCATGGCTGCTCCCTATAAAGGCATCCGCCCTTTTAAATATATATTTTCTTGAAAGCTTCTGAAGCCTTCCGATGTTCTTTTCTGAATTGATGGTTCCGTCCGTCCAGCTCACATACGGCACCTTGTTCTTTCTGCACCAGTGCATCGCCTGAAGTATTGCCGGGCTGTATTCCATCGCAACGACCACATCCGGCTCAAGCTTGGAAAGAAGCTTTCCGACACCCACCGGGAACGAAATGAAATGGTCATCGAACCTTTTTTTAATCCTTATAGTCTTTGACGGAACATAGTATGAATTCAGAATTCTGTCCTCATCCGCCTTCCACTGCCGTGCCATGCTGTCATTGCAGTAATATATTATTGAAAAATCATATTTTTCGTAATGTGTCTGCAAATGATAAAAGAAATCCACTCTGTACGGCGATGGAACATTAGTTATTATTGCAACACGCGTTTTCAACTTTCTTCTCCTTTACTGACCCTTTTCTCTCCTTGAGCATGCTGTACACAGCATACACCGCAAGGAGCAGGAAAGGATTGACTATAGAGCTTATCAGGAAGTCCTCCATAAGTCCATATATGCACAATGTATTTATGATAATTACAACATTATAATCTTTTTTCTTATGAAAGTACCACGAGGCTGCAACAAGAAATACAATAAATATCATCACCGAGACAAAACCATACTTATAAAACGAACACCAATAGTTACTGTCAAGGAAACCATTGTTAATCTGAACTCCGTCCCATCTTGCAGCTCCTCTGCTTATATCCTTTCCAAGAAGAGAAAAACCATAGTTCAGCCAGTACTGGTGCTGTATCTTAAGTCTTCCCGACACAAGCTGGTCAAGTGTGAACATGAACCTGTTGTTCACATCAAATACAGCCGATACTATGAATGTTCCTATAAAGCACCACAGGCTTGTCGGAACAACAGCAGCGCTTATAATCTGCTTAATCTTATTCCCCACATTCCCGAGCCTGTCAAATATCTTGAGGAATAAAAATACCACAAGTAAAAATACTCCCAGCATCATCCCCGTCATGCTCTTTGTCACACAGTACACCGCATAGAAGGCATACGCCGAAAGCAGGAAATACAGCACATTCAGCTTCTTATAATTCAGGTAGAATATAAGTGCGACATTCACAAAAACATTAACCATAAAATCGTTGGGATTCTGGAATCCGAACGAATAGGTCAGTCCATCATCGTACTGATCCTTGACAAAATTACCCACGATTCCCGCCGTGCTTGCGCTTATGAGCACAGTCATGCAGATAAGCCTCACAAAGAGCACTTTCTTCATCAGGTCGTATACATCTATGTTCTTAGCTCCAAGCAATGTAACAACCGTTATGGTGAACGTGATATATCCAGTCTTTAAGTATATGAATACAGCATAAAGAGCAATGGCAGCCATCACGACAATCTCTTTGACCGTATACTTTGTCAAAACCAGTTTAATTCCAAGGCACAGCATGGAGAAAACCATAATTATCCTGTACTCTGTATTACCCGAATAGAACCCCAGCGACTTCGCAAATACAAGGCTCAGGAAAGAAAAATAATAAAAGACATCGCTGTTGCGGTATGCCCATCCCATTAACCTCTTAACATTATTCATGATGCTTCCCTTATCTTCTCTTTTTTATTTTTCGATACTGCTTCCACAACCTGTAATTTGCAATAAGGAACACCGTATTAGTAGAAAAATAACGCTTGTACAGTCTCTTAGGCTCCTGAACCAGTCTGTAGAGCCACTCAAGTGACAGCTTCTGCATTATCATAGGCGCTCTCTTTATATTTCCAGCAAAATAATCAAAGCCTGCACCGACACCGACCATGACAGCATTTATTCGTCCCTCGTGCTTCGCCATCCAGTTCTCCTGCTTAGGCGCACCAAGACCAATCCAGACTATATCCGGCTTTGCCGCATTTATCATGTCAACAATCTCCTCATCCTCCTCATGTGACAGGGTTCTGAAAGGCGGCGAATACATTCCACATATCTGGATATCAGGATGTTCCTTTTCCAATATTCCGCGAAGCTTGTCCAGCGTTTCAGGCGTGCTGCCATAGAAGAACTGGCGCACTCCCTTTTCCTTGAATATCTCACCCATGAAATCCGGTCCTGTCACGCGGCTGGCATTCTTATAGCCTCTTAACCTGCACACAATACTTAGCGGACCTCCATCAGGAAATACCATCGCCGCACCGTTCTGTACTCTTCTGTAATTGCGGTTCTCGTACGCAGTCACGGTTGTATGAACATTAGAAACACATATATACTTTCCACGCAGCTCCTCAATGTTATCCAGCACACATTTTTTGATTGAATCCATATCCCCGACAGTGACATGAACCCCCAATACACTGCAATATTCCGGTTGTTTAAAACTCATGCTATCCACCTGTATTTTAACAATATTTTTGCAATATTCTACTTATTATACCATTTTCCAACTATAAGAGCAACACTTTATTCTCTGAAGGCTTCCCTCATTCTTTCAAGAGCCTTCTTTTCTATTCTGCTCACATAGCTTCTGCTTATTCCGTATTCTGCCGCAAGCTCCCGCTGTGTCCTCGGTCTGTTTCCGTAAAGACCATACCTGTATATGACAATCTGCTTTTCCCTGTCTGTCAGTCTGTCCCTGAATGCTTCCATCATCTTTACAATATCGGCATTATTCTGCAGGCGTTCCACGACATCCTCATCCTCGGAAAATGTAACATCCTGAAAGCATATTTTATTGCCCTCTTTGTCTGTCCCTAAAGGTTCATTTAATGAAATTTCTTTAGAACGCTTTTTTTCACTCCGAAACATCATCAACAATTCATTATCTATACATTTCGCAGCATACGTCACCAGTCTGCTCCCCTTTTTTTCATCGAAGCTGTCTATAGCCTTTATCAGTCCGATTGTCCCTATAGAAAGCATATCCTCCGTTTCGTACTCACTGCACGCATACTTTTTCACCATGTGTGCAACAAGCCTCAGATTTTTTTCGATAAGAATTTCTTTTGCCCCTTTATCTCCTTTATGAAATAGTTCAAGATAGCAGCGCTCCTGCGCCGCTGTCAGAGGTTTGTCAAATGCTTTCATCAGATATCTTCCCCATCGCCCAAGGGTTACTATCATTCTATGCCGAAGACAGGTGTGCTGTGCATGACCAACCGCAAATTTCATTTAAGTATCATAAACAACATTCGGGACTTTCACCCGTCAAGGCGCTCACACGGCGCGCAGACCCAAAAAACCGGTATGTCGCAGCAACATACCGGTTATATTGTGCAGGACGATATCCTGTCTCGGACTATTCCTCCCTGCGTCTTAAAATATCATATTTATCAAGCTCTGTTCCAAGATCAATGTAGAGAAGCTCCTTAGGGTGTGGTGCACTCTCACGCTCATTCCCCTCAGTGTCCTTAATGCGGCATACCTTAACAGCAAGGTTCCTTCCGTCCGGCTTCATAACCTCAATATCTTCACCAACACTGAACTTGTTTCTCTGCTCTATCGCATACATTCCCTCTGAATTCTTATCACCCACGATTCCAAGATAGGTGTACTCTCTCATATATACATTGGAATCATATATCTGCGTATTATGGTCAGGCTTTCCGAAGAAGAAGCCCGTTGTGTACTGTCTGTAGGTACACTTGGCAATCTCCTCCTTGTACACAGGAATCCTGCTTCTGTACAGCTCCTCCGACTCCGCATAGTCATCAAGAGCCATTCTATAGGTTCTTGCAACAGTCGCAACATACAGAGCCGTCTTCATTCTTCCCTCAACCTTAAGACTGTCGATTCCGGCCTCCACCAGCTCCGGGATATGCTCTATCATGCACAAATCCTTGGAATTGAAGATATATGTTCCTCTCTCATTCTCATAGACCGGCATGTATTCTCCGGGTCTTGTCTCCTCAACAACGGCATACTTCCAACGGCATGGATGCGTACACTCGCCCTGATTCGCATCCCTTCCCGTCAAAAAGCTGCTCAACAGGCATCTTCCCGAATATGATATACACATTGCGCCATGCACAAAGGTCTCTATCTCGAGGTCATCCGGAATGTGGTCACGTATTTCCTTAATCTCGGCAAGCGATAATTCTCTTGCAGTCACCACTCTCTTAGCTCCAAGCTTGTGCCAGAAGTTATATGTTCCATAGTTGGTATTATTCGCCTGTGTACTTACATGAAGCTCCATTTCAGGAAGTACTTCCTGTGCTATGGTAAATATAGCGGGGTCGGAAATGATAAGTGCATCAGGATGAACCTTTTCTCCTAACTCCTTAAAATACTCCCTCGCCCCCTCCAGATCTCTGTTATGCGCAAGTATATTGGCTGTGACATAGACCTTTACACCATGCTCATGTGCAAAGCTTACACCCTCCGCCATCTCATCAATCGTAAAATTCTTAGCCTTTGCACGGAGTCCGAATGCCTCTCCTCCAATGTAAACCGCATCGGCACCATATATAACGGCAGTCCTAAGAACCTCAAGACTGCTCGCCGGTATCAACAATTCAGGTAATTTCATTATATTCCTCATTTCTGTTTTTTCACGCTGAATGTTATCCCATCACCAAGGGGTATAACACTTGTCACCAGTTCGTCACAATGCGTCACTGTGTAAAGATATTCTCTCATGCGCGAATGGATAGTCCTGTCACGCCTGCACACGGCAAAACGCGACTGCACAAGATCTCCCTCCTGCAGAACATTGTCCGTTATAAGTATTCCGCCCGGTGCTAACAGCCTCAATACATCCGGCAGGATAACGATGTACTGTGCCTTTGCCGCATCCATGAATATAAAATCATACAATCCGGTAAGTGTTTTTAATATCTCACCGGCATCCCCCTCTAAAAGAGTTATCACGCTCTCTTTTCCGGCTCTTTTTATATTCTCCTTAGCCTTGACAATGCGCTTGTCATAGTTTTCAATTGTAGTGATTTTTGCTTCTGCGTCAATATTCTCGCTCATAAGGATGGAGGAATATCCTACAGCCGCACCTACTTCAAGAATATTCTTCGGATGTTTTTCAGCCAGAATAGTCTTGAGAAAGCATCCCATCTCCTTGCGGATAATCGGGACGCCCTCCGACAAAGCCTCGTGTTCAATCTGCATGCAGATATCGCTGTCATTTCCGGCAAGAGAATGTATATACGATGTTATTCTGTCGTCTGTAATCACTTCGTCTCCTTCTCTGCCGCCTCAGCACGGCTCTGCTCGGTAATCGCCGCCATAATTTCCGTAGGCTTCATTCCCGTATTGAGTTCAAAGGTACCTCCCACGAAATACTTACTGTAATTAGACAATGCAGCCTGAATTCTGAAAAGCAGTGTTCCGTCAATAAGCTCTGCCTTGTCAAGTGCCTGTGCCACATCCTCAATTGACGGATTATCCGGTATAGTAACTGTTTTTGTCCTTGCCATCGAAGGATCGCTCATGGATGACTCGTTAAAAACAGACACCCCGAACCTGAACGCAGCACCACCGGCATAATAGATGAGAATAACTACAAGTGCAAATATTATCATCTTATATGAAATTGTGATTACCGTTTTGACCACATTTCTAGTCTCCATATATACCTCACTTCAGAAAATCTATATCCAGCTCTACATTATCCGATATTGTCCTTGTTATATCCTGAAGCATCCTGCAGACAGACAGCTCAGCCTTCAAAAACTGATTAACCAGAGCATTCTTCCTTATAGCGGAATTCTCCATCTGAAATCTCATTACTTCGTCAAACATATTATCGTTAACATCCATATTCTGAAGTTCAAAATTGCGCTTTCTGTAGTCCCCTACGCGCTCATACAATTCAGGCTGTTCCTTTATCTTTGCAAAGCATTCTAAATACTCTCTGTATTCTTCGCTTGCGAGTATTGCCTGCACCAGTTCCTCAGTCTTTATATCTATTGAACTATTGTCAACAGTTCTGTTTCTGCTGTCACCCAATTATGACACCTCCATGATGATAGGTAAAATCATAGGATTTCTCTTCATCTTCTTCCAAAGATAATCGCTGAGATCATCCCTGATTATGTTCTTTATCTTTCCCCAGTCACTTATATTGCGCTCAAGGCATCTGTCAACGGACTCACGGACAACACTCGTCGCATCCTCAAGCAAGGTCTCTGATTCCCTGACATACACAAAACCTCTTGTCACTATATCAGGTCCGGCGAGAAGCTCATTGGTATATTTCTCAAGTGTAAGAACGACTATAATAATACCATTTTCGGCAAGATTCTGTCTGTCACGAAGCACAATATTTCCGACATCTCCGACACCGAGACCATCAACGAGAAGACTTCCCGCTGTGACTGTACCTGTCTTTCCGGCACTCTCTGCACCAAGCTCAAGTACATCTCCTGATGAGAGAATAAACACATTCTCCTTAGGGATTCCCAAGGATACAGCTAAATCAGCATGTGCCTTGAGGTGCCTGTACTCACCATGTACCGGTATTGAGTACTTAGGCTTTACTATTGAATACATGAGCTTAATTTCTTCCTGTGAAGCATGTCCTGATACATGAGTATCCTGAAAAATAACCTTTGCACCCTTCATCGATAGTTCATTTATAACTCTGGCAACAGATTTCTCATTTCCCGGGATAGGAGTGGCGCTCAGGATAATAACATCACCCGGCTTGATTGTAACCTTCTTGTGAATCGAAGCCGCCATTCTTGAGAGTGCAGCCATCGACTCTCCCTGGCTTCCGGTTGTGATAATCACTGTCTGGCTGTCCGTATAATTCTTAAGCTCATCAGTCTCAACAAGCATTCCCTCCGGAATATCCAGATATCCCAATTCGCTCGCCACATTGATTATATTCACCATGCTTCTGCCTTCGACCGCAACCTTACGGTTATACTTAGCCGCAGAGTTGATAATCTGCTGTACTCTGTCAACATTGGAAGCAAATGTGGCTACAATGATTCTGCTGTTCTGGTTATCCGAAAATATATTGTCAAAGGTCTTTCCGACTGTCTTTTCGGACATTGTGTAGCCTGTACGCATAACATTGGTACTGTCGCAGAGCATTGCGAGAACGCCCTTCTTACCTATCTCACCGAATCTCTGCAAATCTATCGGCTCTCCGAACACAGGCGTGTAATCAACCTTGAAGTCTCCTGTGTGGATGATTATTCCAGCCGGAGTGTAGATTGCAAGTGCACATGCATCTGCAATACTATGATTGATTCGTATAAATTCAATTCTGAAATCTCCAAGCATAATATACTGTCCGTATTTAACGACCTTACGCTTGGTATTTCCCATAAGATTATGCTCCTTGAGCTTAGTCTCTATAATACCCATTGTAAGCTTGGTTGCATATATAGGCTTATTAACCTCTTTTAAAACATAAGGGAATGCACCGATATGGTCCTCATGACCATGGGTTACGACAAATCCCTTTACCTTGTCTATATTATCCTTTAAAAATGTTACATCAGGAATTACAAGATCAATTCCCAACATATCGTCATCAGGAAAAGACAGACCGCAGTCTACAACAATAATACTGTCTCCATACATGAAGGCAGTCATGTTCATTCCAATCTGCTCCAATCCGCCGAGTGGAATTATCTTAACCTTTTCAGTTGTATCCGTTTTCAAAAAAACACCTCCAAAAATCACGCTCTTCTTCTATTCTTCATCATCCAAAAGCTGCTCAAATATCTTGAAAACAGCATCAAGTTCTTCCTCATCATCCACGAACTCATATAATGCTTCCTCAGACTCCGGTGCAGCTGTATCCTTGAGGATAAATACTGCCTCGCTGTCATCGTCATCATTCTCACTGTCATATATGGTAGTATCGTCTGTGGTAACCAAAATATAGTCTGCACCATTAACTCTTGTAGACTCAATTATCTCAAATTCTACCTCTTTTCCATTATCTGTCTGAAATACAAGCTTTTCCGTATCTGCCATTTTTTAACTCTCCTGTTCCTGTTTTTTCTTAAATGCAAGACTATCAAGATATCCCTGAAGGATAAACTGTGCCGCTAACATGTCAACGTATTCTTTTCTGTTCTCCCTGCGGACTCCCGCCTCCATCATAGTACGGTCAGCCGCAACAGTTGTGAGTCTCTCATCCCACATAACAACCTCAAGTCCAAGGCGGCGTTCAAGCTTCTCCTTAAACTCCATGGTACTCTCTACACGAATTCCTTCTGAATTATTCATATGCTTAGGAAGTCCAAGTACAATAATGGAAATATCATACTCCTCAACCAGCTCTTCTATGCGTGCCAATGTCTGGCGGAGCTTATTTTCTTCCTTTCTCCGGATAATCTCCACTCCCTGGGCAGTAAGCATAAGCGGGTCGCTCACAGCAACACCCACTGTCTTTGTTCCATAATCCAAACCCAATATTCTCATTTTTACAGTCCTTTAACTGAAATATAATTTTTGAGAAGCTCCTCAACAAGCTCATCACGTTCAACCTTCATAATAAGGCTTCTGGCATTATTATGGCTGGTAATGTATGTAGGATCGCCCGACATGATATACCCTACTATCTGATTGATAGGGTTATATCCTTTTTCGGTGAGTGCCTTGCATACAGTATTCAGAATATCAGAAACCTCTATATGCTGTTCATCCGCTACTCTAAAAAATTGTGTATTTGTCATGTCCGACATAATCTTCACGTCCTTTGCACTATACATTTTATCATAATATAATTTTTTCTAATTTGCAATAGCCACCTTGGATATTACACTATCTTTTCCAAAAATACCCGTTATTATTACCGGTATCTCAGCATTTATTTTTATATCCTGTGCCTGTGCGCAGTCAAGGGAAATATATACCTTGACATATCTTTTTGTGTGTCCTACTGCATATTTTATGCCGTCGCACTCAACATATTCCTCGACTAAGACTACCTCTGCGCTGCCGGTAAAGCTCTCCCTGTATGCTCTTGAAAGCTCCTCGTCAAGCTCTATAAGCACATCGCTCCTTTCACTCTTTACGCTGTCCGGAATCTGGTTTTCCATTCTGTCTGCAATAGTGCCCTTTCTCCTTGAGTACTTGAACACATGCATCTCAAAGAAGTTGATTTCCTCAAGATATTTCCTTGTGATTGCAAACTCCTCATCCGTCTCACCCGGAAATCCCACTATGACATCCGTTGTGATGGCAGGCTTATCAAAATATCTTCTTATTTTCTCGACCCCTTCACGGAACTCCTCGGTGTCATATCTTCTGTTCATTCTCTTAAGTGTCTCATCACAGCCACTCTGGAGCGATAAGTGGAAATGCGGGCATATCTGCGGTATTGCAGAAAGTCTCTCAAGGAATGTGTCCGTTATGATTCTCGGTTCAAGCGAACCAAGTCTTATCCTGTCAATTCCATCAACGGCAGCTATCGCCTCAAGCACCTGCAGAAGTCTCTCCGCATTCGGAACCGGCTGTGCATTGTACTCCGTATTGTCAAAATCAAGTCCGTAGGAGCTAAGATGTATTCCCGTCACAACAATCTCATGGCAGCCACTTTCCGCAAGCTTGCGCACCTCATCAATAATATCCTCAATTTTTCTGCTTCTTACTCTTCCTCTTGCAAACGGAATAATACAGTATGTGCAGAACTGATTACAACCATCCTGAATCTTAATATATGCCCTTGTATGCGCCAGGCTTGCATTGATTTCAAGATTTTCATATTCTCTGGTCTTATTTATATCAATAAACGAATTATCTATATTTCTTCCTTTGAAATATTCTTCAAGAACTTCGACAATCTGTCCCTTTCTGTTATTTCCTACAATTATATCTACTGCCTCATCCGCAAGAAGCTTTTCCCCGGCCTCCTGAACATAACAGCCTGCCGCCACAACAACCGCATTCGGATTGTCCTTCTTAGCCTTGTGAAGCATCTGCCTTGATTTGCGGTCGGCTATATTTGTCACTGTGCAGGTATTTATAATATACACATCCGCTGTCTCACTTCCAAACTCAACTATCTCATATCCCGCTGCTTCTAATAGCTGTCTCATGGCTTCTGTTTCGTAAGAATTTACTTTGCATCCAAGGTTATGTAATGTACATTTCATAAAATTAAGTACCTTCTTTCTGACATTTTGTATTGACTTTTTTTGTCCAAAAATGTATGATTGAGTTAATAAAAATTATCAGGAGGTTGTACCATGAAAACAGTTCAGATTTCACTTAATTCAATCGATAAGGTTAAGTCATTTGTTAACGATATCACTAAGTTTGATGTCGATTTCGACCTTGTTTCCGGCAGATATGTTATCGATGCCAAGTCTATTATGGGTATCTTTTCCCTTGACCTCAGCAAGCCTATCGACCTGAATATTCATGCAGAGGAGAATGTTGATACAATTCTTTCAGTTCTCGCTCCATATCTTGTGTAAGCATTTTTCATACAACTACATAGGATAAGTATTTTCTTTATAAAGGGGGTTCCGCACTGCGGAATCCCCTTTTTGAATTTACATTCATCAATAATCAATAATTTTTATTCAACCCATATTGTCTGTGTTGTCTCTATGGCTGTCTTGACAAGCTCATCTATCTTTTCTGAAAGCTTAAGCTCCGATTTTTCAATAACCTTTTTATTAGGCTTTGTTACAGGGTGCTTTGCGACAAATATCGTACAGCAGTCCTCATACGGAAGTATTGAAGTCTCGTAAGTTCCGATTTTCTCAGAAATATCTATAATTTCCTGTTTGTCAAAGCCGATGAGCGGTCTGATAACAGGAAGTTCACATACTGCATTGGTAACAAGCAGGCTGTGCATTGTCTGGCTTGCCACCTGGCCTATGCTCTCTCCTGTCACAAGTCCAAGACAGTCAGACTCCTTTGCAAAATGCTCCGCAATCTTCATCATATAGCGTCTCATAATTATCGTGAGCTCGTCATGTGGGCACTTTTCATATATATATAACTGAATATCCGTAAAATTGACTACATGAAGATTTATCGGACCGGAATACTGTGTCACGATTCTCGCAAGGTCGATAACCTTCTCCTTAGCCCTCTCGCTTGTATATGGAGGTGCATGGAAGTATACAGCATCAATCTTGACACCTCTCTTTGCAACCATATAGCCGGCAACCGGGCTGTCAATGCCTCCCGATAACAGAAGCATTGCCTTGCCGTTGGTTCCGACAGGCATGCCTCCCGGTCCCGGTATAAGCTCTGTATAAATATTTATCCTGCTTCTGATTTCGATATTTACATATATATCAGGATTGTGGACATCCACTGTCATTTCCGGCATTGCCTCAAGTATCTTCTCACCCATAGCCATATTGATTCCCATTGAGTCAAGCGGATAATTCTTTCTTGCTCGTCTTGCGTTGACCTTGAACGTCATCTTCTTTCCCCTGTACATGGTTCTGAGGTAGTCAATGACATCCTCTGCGAGCTTGTCGAAGCCCTCATCCTTAACCTGGAGCATAGGGCATATCCAGAGAATACCGAATACCTTTCTAAGTGCATTTATGGCATCCTCATCATCGAACTCACTTGTTCCCTCTACATATATTCTTCCGTTCTCCTTCGTCACGTCAAAGGTTCCTTCAACCTTTTTGAGAGCGTGACGTATCTGATGGACAAGCATGTCCTCAAATATATATCTGTTCTTTCCCTTTGTACCGATTTCGCCGTACTTTATCAAAAACGCTTTGTACATATTTCCTCCTTCCGCGTGTGGTGTAATTACAATATTTTTTTACCATACGTTGTGTAGTTTTACTGGTACACTTCCGGACACGTTCTCACTCCTTCGAACACGTAGCGGCGCGTTCGAAAGGGTCCGGCAGCGTACCAGTAAAACTACACAACTGTTTAATGGCAGATTCTAAATAGTAATTATCCTGTTATTTTCTAGTGTCTTGTGTATCTTCGAAGCATTGGAACCAGCTCGTTCAGCGCGTCAAGCGTTGCATCAAGCTCCTCCCTGGTGTTCATGGTGCACAGGCTGAAGCGGATGGTTGAGTCTAAGAGGTTATTCTTTACTCCGATTGCCTTCAGTGTCCCTGAGAGTGCCGGCTTGTTTGATGAGCAGGCTGAGCCCGACGACACATATATTCCCTTATCCTCAAGTGCATGCAGGAGAACCTCACTTCTCACGTCCTCAAAGCTTATGCTTATAACATGCGGTGTACCTTCGTGTCCTCTTTTACCATTAAAGGTTGTTCCCGGAATTTCAAGCACCTTTCCCACAAAATATTCTTTAAGCTCATAGAGCTTTTCTATCTTTTCATCAAAGTTCTCATAGCACAGCTTCGCAGCAAGAGCCATTCCTGCTATTCCCGGCACATTCTCTGTGCCTGAACGCATTCCCTTCTGCTGTCCGCCGCCGAATATTATTGGATTTATCTTTGTCTTATCCTTGATGTACAGAAACCCCACTCCCTTAGGTCCGTGAAGCTTATGCGAGCTCACCGACATAAGGTCTATATTCTCCTTCTTAGGTATAATGCGGTACTTTCCAAATGCCTGAACCGCATCCGTGTGGAATATAATCTCCGGGTTATATTCTTTTACAAGCTGCGCTGCCTCAGCTATAGGCTCGACCGCACTCACCTCATTGTTGGCATACATAATTGACACAAGTATCGTCTCCGGGCGCAGTGCCTCCCTCAGTGCTTCAAGCTTCACACAGCCTGTGGAATCAACCGGAAGGTATGTCACCTCGAAGCCATTCTTTTCCAAAAACACTGTTGTCTCTAAGACAGCCGGGTGCTCAATCATCGTCGTGATTATATGGCTGCCACGCCTCTTGTTCGCCATGGCACAGCCTATCAGCGCCGTGTTGTCCGACTCTGTTCCGCCTGATGTAAAAAGTATTTCCTTTTTATCACATTTTAGTATTGAAGCAAGAGTTTCCTTAGCCTGTGTTACATAGTGCTCCGCCTCAACGCCCTTGTTGTGCTTAGAGGACGGATTGCCATAGTCATCAAGCATTATCCTGCTCATAAGCTCCACGACCTGCGGGTAAACCGCTGTTGTCGCCGAATTATCCAAATATATTTCCGATTTCATACTTTATCCCGATTCTGCCGCCTTACCGCGGCATATTTTTAAGCGTTTTCTTAAACGCTAATTTTCCAATGCGTAAGCAAGCATTGACAGGAACGAAAGACCTGCTGTCTCCGTTCTGAGTATACGTTTTCCGAGAGTGATTGTGTGCATGCCAAGCTTTCTTGCCGCCTCTATCTCATCGTCCTCAAAGCCGCCCTCAGGTCCGATGAATACCGCTACACGGTTTCCCGGTGTAATTGAACCGACAAGTTTTCTCGTCTCAGCCATTCCGTTCTCATTCTCATACGGAACAAAACAGATGTCGCACCCTGCTGCCTCCCTGACCGCAAGTGCATAGCTCATCACAGGTCTGACCTCCGGTATAAGTGAACGCTTGCTCTGCTTTGCCGCGCTCTCGCTTATCGCATTCCATCTTGGAAGCTTAGCAGCAGCCTTCTTCTCATCAAGCTTTACAACAGAACGCTTCATCGCGACAGGCACAATCTGGGACACGCCAAGTTCAACAGCCTTCTGTATAATCAGCTCAAGCTTATCACTCTTAGGGAGTCCCTGATACAGTATCACCTGACACGGAAGCTCAGTATCAGGCACATCCATGTCAATAATATCAAACACAACATCATTGTCCGTATATTCGCTAAGCCCGCACATAAAGTTGCGCACTGCGTCACTTATCTGCGTGTTGCGCACGCTTATCATAACCTCGTCACCGTTTTTTAGGCGTATCACATTCCTGATATGATTATAATCTGCCCCATCAACGTATATCCTGTTTTCATTTATCCGGCTCTCTTCAACAAAAAAATGATACATTTTTATACCCCTGCATACTGCAAGCATTGCTTGCAGTACTGCCACCAATAAGTAGTTTGAAAGTTTTTCTTTCAAACTTCTACCCCTGCGTACTACAAGCATTGCCTGCAGTACTGCCACCAAATAAGTAGTTTGAAAATTTTATTTTCGGACTTATCTCCTGACAGCCGTAATCGAAACCCAGTCTCCCTGATGTGAAACATCGACAATATCAAACTCAGGATTCTCCATAATTGTCTTTTTTACGGCCTCTTCCTTCATATCAATTATACCCGATGTGATAAATACACCACCGTACTTGATATGCTGTGCAATCTCCTTTGACAACGGCATAATGACATCTGCCAGAATATTCGCTGTGACAACATCATATTTCTCATAGCCAACCTCATCCTGAACAGCCTTATCATCTATTATGTTTCCCTGTATAACCTTGAAAATATCCGGTGAAAAACCGTTAGCCTCCATATTTTCAGCGCTCGCGGTTATGGCATTCTCATCAAGGTCGGTTCCTATGATGCTTCTCGCACCAAGCATTCTGGCTATGACAGCAAGAATACCGCTTCCTGTTCCCACATCAAGCAGATCCGTCTCCGGTGTCACATACTTTTCAAGCTGCTTTATGACAAGCTGTGTTGTCTCATGCATTCCGGTTCCGAATGCGGTACCCGGGTCAATATTTACAACCATTCTTCCCTGCATGTCCTCAGGCACCGTCTCCCATGTCGGCTTAATCACAATATCCTTTACCATAAACGGCTTAAAGTACTCTTTCCAGTTGTTAACCCAGTCCTTGTCCTCCGTCTCAGACTCCTCTATTGTGCATGCTCCCACATCGACAAAGTCCTTCAGCTCCTCAAGACCATTTCTTACATTGCCAAGCAGTTCATCCGTGACATCATCCTCATCAATATAAAAGCTCACATAGCCTATTCCTTCATCAGGAGGAAGCTCCGGAAGAATATCTATGAACATAGCCTTCGTGTCCTTATCGGAAAGCTGTACATTGTCCTCAACCTGAACACCATCTATTCCAAGCTCGATAAGCATACCGCTGACTAAGTCCTCAGCGGCAGTTGTCGTAGTTATTCTGAATTTTTTCCATTTCATAATCAGTTCTCCAATTCAGCCAAATCCAGGTAATACCCACTGGGTATTACCTAAACTTTAATTATAAATCACAATTATCCTATAAGGAACGCCTTGTATCCAAGCATTGTCTCGTATACATCCGCCTTACTTACAATCTCCCATGGTGCATGCATTGAGAGAACAGGGATACCTGAATCAACAACCTCCATGCCGTACTGTGCAAGGATATATGCGATTGTTCCGCCGCCGCCTACATCAACCTTGCCAAGCTCTGCTGACTGGTAATTTACCTCATGCTTCTCAAGTGTGCTTCTAAGCTCTCCTAAGAACTCTGCATTACAGTCATTGCTTCCTGACTTTCCTCTTGAACCTGTAAACTTGTTAAATACCATACCTCTTCCAAGGAATGCCGCATTCTTCTTCTCAAAGGCTGCTGCATAGAGAGGGTCAAATGCTGCACTTACATCGGATGAGAGCATCTTAGAGTTAGTGAGTGCCCTTCTGAGCTTAATCTCAGAATAATCTCCAAGACAATTGAGTACTTCTGCAACCATATTCTCAAAGAACTTCGAATGCATGCCTGTTGCGCCGACGCTTCCTATCTCCTCCTTGTCAACCAGAAGGCATACGCTTGTCTTATCCACATCCTTTACATCAAGCATGGCAATGAGTGATGTGTATGCACATACTCTGTCATCATGGCCGTAGCCCATAATCATGCTTCTGTCCATGCCATAGTCTCTTGCCGGACCTGCCGGAACTATCTCAAGCTCTGCACTGAAGAAATCCTCCTCCTCAATGCCATACTTCTCCTTGAAAATACGAAGCATTGCTGCTTTAACGCTCTCCTTTGCTTCCTTATCATCCTGCTTGTCATCTTCCTTCTCAGGTATGCTTCCAATAAGGACATCAAGATTCTCCCCTTCTACAACCTTAGCACCCTTCTTCTCCATCTGCTCAGCTGCAAGGTGAATAAGAAGATCTGTCACTCCAAGTACAGGATCATTCATATCCTCTCCGATAACCACATTGACTGTCCTGCCATCCTTGAGAGCAACAACACCATGCATTGCAAGCGGAAGCGCAACCCACTGATACTTCTTAATTCCGCCATAATAATGCGTATCAAGAAGAGCCATATCCGAATCCTCATATAACGGATTCTGCTTTACATCTATTCTCGGGGAATCAATATGTGCTCCGAGAATCTTCATACCATTCTCAAGAGGCTCCTTGCCGATATTAAAGAGAGCAAGTGTCTTTCCCATGTGGCATGCATATACCTTATCACCTGCCTTTAACTTACCGTTCTCGGCAATAACCTTCTTTAAATCCCTGTAGCCAGCGTTTTCAGCAATCTGAATTGCCTCTGCTGCGCACTCTCTTTCAGTCTTGCAATCCGAAATGTACTTCTTGTAGTCCTCACAAAATTTAAAAATCATTTCCTTTTTGGCTGCATCTGAAACAGTCCATACATTCTTTCTTTCCATTTTTACATGTACTCCTTTTATTATAAAATATAAAATAATATATTGATGTTGGGGTCAAAACATGTGCTATAAACTTAGCATGTATAACGTATTATATTTATGCATATCACGACTTTTGGAAGAAGCTTAGATGTTCTTAGAACATCTTGCTTCGTACAACGGAGCTGATATGCATAAATATAATACGTTATACACTCGTAAATTAAGTTGGCATGTTTTGACCCCAACATCATAATATATTTGATACTCTGATACAGTTGTTTCTATTAAAAATATCTTTACCACAACCTTATTGCAGCTATCAGATTCCAAGATTGATTACATCATCCTCTGTTTCTGAAGCTGCTTCTTTCTCGTCTGAAGCTTCCTGTTTCTGTGCTCCCTCAGTCTCACTCTCAGCTTCCTTCCTGAAATCCTCGACCTTATCCGGACTGATAACAGGAAGTTCATCCACATTTCTGACTCCAAAGCTTCTAAGAAAGCTTTCCGTGGTTCCGAACAAAATAGGTCTTCCGGGAGCATCTAATCTTCCGACCTCATCCACAAGACCATACTCCACAAGCTTATTTACCGCATGATCACAGCTTACGCCTCGTATGCCCTCTATCTCCTGCTTCGTGATAGGCTGCTTATATGCTATGATTGACAATGTCTCCAAAAGGACATCCGTAAGCACCTGTTTCTTAGGCTGTGCGGCAACCTTGATAAGATATTCATATGTCTCCGGCTTAGTGCACAACTGGAAGCTGTCACCTAATTCTATGATTTTAATTCCTCTGTCTTCCGCCTCATATCTATCCATCAGATTATGTATCAGTTTTACCGTTGTAGACACATCCTGTTCAATAGCGGCTGCCAGCTTCGCTGTCTCCACCGATTCTCCCATGGTAAAAAGCACCGCTTCAATAACTGCATACATCTTCTCTATACTCATGACTGTGCGTTATCCTCCCCGGCAAACATAGTTTCATCAAACTCCGTACTTTTGACCGTTATAACAATATCGTCTTCACGGCTTTCCTGCTCTACAGTGATATTTCCCATCTTTATAAGCTCAAGCACAGCTAGAAAGGTCACGATCACCTGAACCTTGCTTGAAGCCGACGAAAGAAGCTCCCTGAATGAGAAATGCTCATGCTCCATGATAAAATCACGGACATACGACATCTTCTCGTCAAGGCTTACCTCCTCCTTCTCAATCCTGCCGAACTTACTCCTTATCGGGTCAAGCTTATTCTCCTGACGTTTCATTATATCATCGAATATTACCCTCAGCTTAGCAAGATTCATATCCCCCACAAGCTCTTCAAGGTTGACCGGCTGTCTGTAAGCTGCCACCTCATCAGGAACGGTAGGCTTTTTAAACAATGACTTATCAGCATCCATATACATATCCTTGAGTTCATAAGACATATACTTATACATCTTATATTCCAGCAATTTTTCAACCAGTTCCGCCCTCGGGTCTTCCTCCTCGCCATCCTCATTGACTTCCTTCGGAAGAAGCATCTTAGACTTGATATCAAGCAGTGTAGCTGCCATAACAAGAAATTCACTGACAACATTCAGGTCTTTCTTTTCCATTCTGTTGACATACTCCATATACTGCTCTGTGATAAGCACTATAGGTATATCATAAATATTAACTTTATTTTTGTCGATAAGGTGCAGCAAAAGGTCAAGCGGACCTTCAAACACCTCAAGCTTCACTGGAATTGCCATCTGTTCTCTACCTCTTGCCAAACACTCCGGGCAGCATATATGCCATGACTATATTGACACAGCAACCCATAGTCAAGCGGATATTCGCAATCCGCTTCGCTGCTTGCTCATAACTGAATAACTGCTGTGCAGTTTATCAGAAGGAGCTTGCACTCCTCCTGATACAAGCAAGTTCCCACCAACTGCTTATTGTTTTTCGCAATTGAAGCAGGGAACTTACTTGATTCAGTTAAATAATCATACCGCAAAAACCTAACTATGACAAGTGGCAAATTAAAATCTTAAAAGCTATCACTTCATCCTCGATGAAGCACAGCCGTCACAAGCTCCGGCGGATTATTTATACGGACATTGATTGTATGTGTTCCAAGCCCCCTGCCAAGCAGCATAGTACTATTTTTTTCATGGTACTCTCCACCATCATAGTGCGGGAACAGAGTATAATCCGGATTGAGAACTCCGCCTGCAAAGGGCATTCTTACTATCCCTCCGTGGACATGTCCCGAAAATACAAGGTCTGCTCCCCATGCAGCATATTGCTTAAAAAACATCGGATTATGCGCTATCAATATGCCATAGCCATCAAGAGCCATTCCGATAAGCCCTGATATATAATCCTCCTTCATTGGCGGTCTGTTCCTTATAAGAAAGAACTCCTTGCCTATCTCAAGCCCATATATGTGTATAAGCTCTCCGTTTTTCTTATAATTCACATGTCCGTTATTCAAAATCTTAACACCCGCTTTTTTGAGTGCCAGCATGAGCTTATTGTATCTGTCACCATACTTTTCGGTATATAACTTGACCTTCGTCTCATGGTTTCCATTTGCAAAAAATACAGGATATCTGTCTGCCAATCTCTTTAAAAGTCCGACAACCTCATCCGAGCCATCCGAATGTTTTCGTGTGAGCAGATCTCCCGCCACTATTACAAGCTCCGGCTCCTGCTCAACAATCATCCCATAGAGCTTCTCAAGCGAAATTCCATACACATTATCGTGAAGGTCACTTAACATTGCTATCTTCATTCCATCAAAGCTGCACGGCAGTTTTCCGGAATAAACATCATAGATTGAGTTTACTATTTTTTTCATTTAATATCCACTTTCCTGTTTTCAATATTCATGATGTTAGGGTCAAAACATGTGCTGTAAACTTAGCGTGTATAACGTATTATATTTATGCATATCACGACTTTTGGGAGAAGCTTAGATGTTCTTAGAACATCTTGCTTCGGACAACGGAGCTGATATGCATAAATATAATACGTTATACACTCGTACATTAAATCAGCATGTTTTGACCTCAACATCATATTCATATTAAACACACTTTTTGATTGTCATTTTGTCCTAATTCGCATATACTGTATTTATAATGTCTTTTGGAAAAGGAACAAATCTTATGATGAAACTCGTTTTAATGATAGCAGAAATTGTGGCAAAAGTGAAGAAGGACAAGATAAATATGTACTCTGCGCAGTCATCATTTTTTATCATTGTGAGCTTTTTCCCTTTTATAATGCTGCTTTTGTGTATACTCAACTACACCAACATTACGGAAAGCTACCTGCTGACATTCGTGTATGAGCTTTTGCCTGCAAAGACTCAGCCGCTTATCATTTCAATAATCAACGAAATATACCACAGCTCTTCTTTTACACTTCTGTCCGTGACAGCAGTGTCGGCAATATGGGCTGCCGGAAAAGGGTTCGTGTCAATCATACAGGGATTAAATGACGTGTATGATACAGGCGGTGAATCCCGTAACTATTTTATTCTCCGCATACATGCCATGCTTTATACAATTGCCCTTATTGTTGTCATTATTTTTTCACTGGTTCTTATGGTATTCGGAAACCGCATTTTAGAACTGATAGAGCTGCATTGGCCGCTGGTCGGCTCTGCTATCCAGTTTGCACTCAGGTTCAAATTCATCATTTTTATCGGCGTACTTACATTATTTTCCCTGGTACTCTACATTGTAGTGCCTAACCGCAAATCAAGAATCAAATACGAATTACCGGGTGCCATTTTCACCGCACTGGGCTGGACCATCTTTTCGTATGTCTTTTCCATATATGTAGATATGTCTACCGGATTTGCAATTACATACGGAAGCCTTGCAACGCTTGTATTTATAATGCTGTGGCTGTACGCATGCATGAATGTGCTCTTCATAGGTGCGGAGATAAACGCACATTTTCAAGGAATCCGGTGATTGATTGTCAACCCGGACTGCGATAACATCGGGCGAATATGCAATTTTACATATAAAGCTGCACATCCGCCCGGTTAGAGCATACGCTGCCGCAACGCCTGATTATCAATATATATTCACAATATCTATATTGTTATAGAAAAACTCCAGTATATCATCATATCTCATTCCCCTTTTTACCATAGTTGATACCGCATTCTGGCTCATTCCTATGCCATGTCCGTAGCCGCCCCCTGTTATACGATACCCGGCAATATTCCCATCATCATAAAGCTCCTCGATATATATATATGAGCTTGGAAGAAAATCAAAGCTCGTTTCCGTCTGAGTATGTGTCATAATTTTATTTTCTCCGGGTCCTAACACATATCTTATATTCAATTCGCCACGCACCATCGCATCTCCGTCCGTTCCGTGAATTATAATACTGCGCACCGCTCCCGAAGATGTTCTCTGCACTATTTCGATTGATATAAGTCTGCCGATATAAGGATTTTCAGATGATATATATTCACCTTCCGTATTTTTCATAAGTATATTTCCGGGTTCCGATAAATACCTCACCTTCAGGTACTCATTGATTCTGCCCTCAAGGTACTCACTGTCGAGTTCGACATTCCATCTGTAAAACGGAAATTCGTAGTCATAATCTTCTGCATTTTCGGAACATATAAAGCTTTTAAAGCTCTCCTCATCCGACAAATCAATACTCTCCCCAGATGGGTTTACAGCTTTTTCCTTATATATTCCTCCTTTTTCCCCTCCCCACAATGATAGATCAGACATATAGCCACAGGATGTCGAGTAATAATATGCCGCAACAACACCCTCATCACTTCTCATAACCTGACCGTAGGTTTCTTTCACCGCCTGTGTCGAATCAGGCTGCTCCTTGATATTGTTGTATACCTGATACCCCACACTGTCATCCACATGTGCTCCATACGCCCTGTATGAGTTATTCATTATATGCCTATAGGCATAGCTTCTCGCACACACCGCCTGAACCTTAAGTGCCTCCACACCGAATCCGACAGGCATCTCGCTCGGCACGACATGATAAAGATACTCTTCAAGCGGAAGTTCATTCACAATAACCAATCCACCGTCCTCCGCAGCCATCTCCAAGGTTCCGCTGTAATACGGATTTCCATACGAGCGTTCAACGCTCAGAACCGTTATAGTCGTATTAAGTCCGAGCGGTGCCACCTTCAACCTTCCATCAGACATATATTCGCTGTCCGGGTAAATATCTACCAGCTCTCCTCCGGCAATCTTTATAAGCTCATCGCCTTTTTGTATGGTAAATCCATTCTCGGATGTGAGTGTTACCCTGTCATGGAAAATCGAGCCAAAACCTGTGTTCATTATAAGTACTCTTATATTTTCTGCATGAAGCTCCTTCTTTAACACCGCGGCACATATTCTGCCATCAGCCACAACGAAATCCGCAAGGTCATATCCAACCAATATATCATTTATGCTCTTTTCTTCAAGCATTCCATAATTTTTGTAGACACGGAAATCATCAGCTATCTCAACCTTACCGTAACCATCAAGCTCTACCGCTGTATTGCTTACCCTGAGCACCTTCCCGCTTATCGTATCGTTTTTAATCGTAAGCTGCCTGACTCTTCCTGATTCCATCCCGATATCCGCTATGGTATTCTGAAAGCTTTTATCAAGTCCTGATACATCATACTCCCTGTATACGCCGGAAATATACGCTTCTATCTTTCTTCCCTGCGCACTGCACAGCCACACGTTATGATAAGTAACCGACTCGTCCACAACAGCAAGCACGTAAACAATATTACTGCCTCTCGCATATACGCATATTCTTTTATCTGAATACGCATCCATATTCAACCCTTCAAAATTAAAACACCCCTCCTCTGCAACGCAGCTCCACAGACCATACTGCCTAATCTGCGCCGAGGTCATAGAAGCCGGTGTACCGACAATTGTAAGCTCACGTCTTACAACTCCTCCCGCATTGCCATTAACCAGTACCATATAATCATATATCTTTTCAAATGCCGCCTTCTTTACTCTCTTAGAAGCCTTATTCTTTTTCACATCAACCCCTGTATGCTCAACCATATCAGTTATGTCCCAGTTTTTCTGTAAAAGATATTCCCTGAGTTCGCCATAAGTCAATGCAGCATACGCATATTCCGGCTGTATGTAATCCTCATTATCCCATGTTATCGCAGCTGTCTTTTCCAGTTCTTCCATATATTTAACATACCATCGGGAATGGTCATCATCCTGTGATGGTTCCATATCCGTATCTGACAGCACCAACATTCTTGCCGCCAATGCCCTGCTTATATAATTATCCGATTCCTTTAATTGAGTCCTCAAGGCGGCTATAAAACACCATACCACGGCTATAGCAATCAATAATAAAGCTATGACCTTCAGAGGATTATGTGTCCGGACACGCTCAACATAGTTTCCCTTATATCTGTGTTTTCTTCTAACCTTATTCTCCACAATAAGCTCCCCCTGTCACTTCTTTTCTTATGCAGGCATGACCAATTCTGCATGCTCTATTGTATTACCATAAACACAAAAGTAGACCCCTTTCGGAGTCTACTTTATTTGAAAATTAACAGATTCTTATTCATATCCCAAAATGCCGTTTCCTACAGTTTTGACGCCCTAGCTCAAGCTAGGTGGGCGACCTCACATAAGCTTCAGCCATCCACTGCAAAGGAGGCTCGACATCCACTTATAAATGTTGGAATCCCATGAACGTAAATGTAGGTTCAAAAAAGTAAGATTGTCGTACACCCCAGGACTAAATCCATTAATCATCTGTTACTATTATATCTTGAACTGAATAAAGTATACCACATCAAAGAATATTTAGCAAGATTTTTCTTTACTTACGATACAATATATAGTATGTGAGCGAACATGCCAATCCTTCTGACACAGTATATGGTCCATCTATATTATAACTCTCTCCAAGTGCCAGCAAAGCATCTTCTGTATGATTCCTGCTCCATGGTATCTCCACATATATGGCTCTATGATCCAGGAAAACGACCTCCTCCATATAATAAAGACGCTGTATAGCATGTAGATTGACCTCTCCATCCGCTTTTTTGTAGGTACGCACCCTGTTAACAGAATCCCATAAAAGATCCGGATTTACAAACTGATCCTCCGTCTGCTCCACAAAGGATGACACCACCCTGTACCATCCCTGATAGTCAACTCTGTCAAGCATCTTGTCGACCGCTTTATCCATGTATGTGTACTGATAATTATAGTACCCGAAATCGCCAACATTAGTATCCATATATTCCAGCTCATTTCTTGTCGCCGCCGTCCAGACCATTGGAATTTTACCCGTGTTAACTCTCGTAAATACCGTGAGCGAAACCGGATCTATTGTAATAAACGTCTCAACAAATGCAAGCAGTCCCATCGCCGTCGATACACAGATATATGTCTTCTTCGCTTCAAGTACTCTTATAACCATTACCATCACTATGAGCAGGAAAAGCGTATCCGACAAAATATTATATCTTGTCTGCTTGGCCTCCAAAAAGAACAAAAGAAAGAACGTGTACACAAAATACTGTATCAGTATGAATGAAAATACTCTTACATCTATTGCCTTGTTCTTTCGCACTGTCGGAACCACGATACATATAACAATACATGCAATCAATATCAGAAGCCACAGCCATGAGAAATTTAACACGAAGAGCTGACGCACTTTCATCATAAAATGAGCACTGTTGAACTGAAAGTTCATCGTTCCTTCACCGCCAAGCTTCAGAACATCCTTAATCTTATTTCCACCCCACATAGGTATGTTGATTATTTTAATAAAAGCTGCCACACACGCAATCAGAAAAATTCCAAATCCAACATAGTGTCCCGGCTTAAGTTTTTTAATGAGGTCTTTTATTCCACCGCTCTTCTTAACATACGCTGCAATCTCATATACGACAATAAAAAACAGCATGGAAAAAGCCATCATTGCCCCTGTCTCTTTACACGTTCCAAGCATTATAAGCCAGAAAAACATCAATACATACTTTTGTGTAAGATATGCGCACAATACATATATAAACAATACAGCTAAAGGATATTCCATATGTATAGTTGTAGACAAGCCAAGAAAAATCGGATGAATCGACACAATAAAAGCTGCTATCGCACTAACGTAATCCTTTTTCTTTGGAAATATCTTCTTAAATATATAGAACAGACATACCGCAGCGACTGCTCCCATTACCATATACGAATACTGGAACCCCATGGCATTAGGCACATTAAGGAGCTGTCCCAACATAGTTACAAAAATAAATCCGTGACTGATATGTCCGAAAATAAATCCGCTTTTAAATGTATCAAACAGAATTCCATTCGGATAATATGCAATTCTATCCATCTGTGTATAATAAAGCTGTGCATCAGACCACTGGTATGTTCCGAGCATATTAACTCTTATGACAATGCTCACCACAAAAATAATCGCAGAGCAGACCATTGCCGTACCCGGTTTTCCAACCTTTTTCAACTTGAACGCACATATAAGCGTAACAGCAAGCAGGACCGCGAAAACAATGGGATTGATTATATTACAAGTATGCACAAACTTTAAAACATCATCCGTCCACTCCTGCCTGTAATATGAAAATGGTGCAATTGCAAACAGCCATACAAACAAAGCCATAATGACCGACAGCTGTGCCATAACACTATACAGAATTTCAAGCGACTTTTTCTTTTTCACGTTATACATATGCTCCCTTCGTATATCACATTTAGAATAAGACTTTGTAAAGAATATCATACCCTTAACTGTTTGTCAAATTAAGCCATCTGCCATTTTATATGAAAAAGCCGGGTGCGAACATTCCACACCCGGCAAAATTCTCATTACATCTTATATTCTAATGAATAGAAGCTCTGATTAAAGCTGAGGACCGGCAGCAACTAATGCCTTACCTGCATCATTGCCCTCGTACTTAGCGAAGTTCTTGATGAATCTTCCTGCTAAGTCAACTGCCTTCTTCTCCCACTCAGAAGCATCAGCATAAGTATCTCTTGGATCAAGAATACCTGTATCAACGCCCTCAAGCTCTGTAGGAACCTCGAAGTTGAAGTAAGGGATCTTCTTTGTGGAAGCCTTGTTAATTGCTCCGCTGAGGATTCCATCGATAATACCACGGGTATCCTTAATGGAAATTCTCTTGCCTGTTCCGTTCCAGCCTGTGTTTACAAGGTAAGCCTTAGCTCCGCTCTTCTCCATCTTCTTAACAAGCTCCTCAGCATACTTAGTAGGATGAAGCTCAAGGAAAGCCTGTCCGAAGCAAGCTGAGAATGTAGGTGTAGGCTCTGTGATACCTCTCTCTGTACCGGCAAGCTTAGCAGTGAATCCCGAAAGGAAGTAGTACTGTGTCTGTGCCTCAGTGAGGATAGATACCGGAGGAAGTACACCAAATGCATCTGCTGAAAGGAAGATTACGTTCTTTGCAGCAGGAGCTGAAGAGATTGGACGTACAATGTTCTTGATATGATCAATAGGATAAGATACACGAGTATTCTCTGTTACGCTCTTATCGTCGAAATCAATCTTGCCGTCAGCAGCAACAGTAACGTTCTCAAGAAGAGCGTCTCTCCTGATTGCATTATAGATATCAGGCTCTGACTCCTTGTCAAGTCCGATAACCTTAGCGTAGCAGCCTCCCTCGAAGTTGAATACGCCGTTGTCATCCCAGCCGTGCTCGTCATCACCGATGAGGAGTCTCTTAGGGTCTGTGGAAAGTGTAGTCTTACCTGTTCCTGAAAGACCGAAGAAGATAGCTGTGTTCTCGCCGTTCATATCTGTGTTAGCTGAGCAGTGCATGGAAGCGATGCCCTTGAGTGGAAGGTAGTAGTTCATCATGGAGAACATACCCTTCTTCATCTCTCCGCCGTACCATGTGTTAACGATAACCTGCTCACGGCTTGTGATGTTGAATGCTACACATGTCTCAGAGTTAAGGCCTAACTCCTTGAAGTTCTCAACCTTAGCCTTAGAAGCGTTATATACTACGAAATCAGGCTCGAAGTTCTCAAGCTCCTCTGCTGTAGGCTTAATGAACATGTTAGTTACAAAGTGAGCCTGCCAAGCAACCTCAACGATGAAACGAACTGCCATTCTTGTATCCTTATTAGCTCCGCAGAAAGCATCTACTACGAAAAGTCTCTTGTTAGAAAGCTCCTTCTTAGCGATATCCTTAACTGCTGCCCAGGTCTCCTCTGTCATAGGATGGTTATCGTTCTTGTACTCATCCGATGTCCACCAAACTGTATTCTTGGAGTTCTCGTCAACAACGATGTACTTATCCTTAGGTGAACGTCCTGTGTAGATACCTGTCATAACATTGACAGCGCCAAGCTCGCTCTCCTTACCTACTTCATAGCCCTCGTTAGAAGACTTAGTCTCCTCCTCAAATAATAACTCATAAGAAGGATTGTAGACAACTTCTGTCGTTCCTGTGATGCCATACTTGCTTAAATCGATCTTTGCCATCTTACATAAACCTCTTTTCTTAAATTGTATCAATAGAAATGGATTAACCACATTCTTTTGCTATTATACATAATCACTTTTCAAAAAGCAACAATATTATCGTAGTGTTTAGGTAAATTTTAGAAATAGGATTGTAAAATCCCACCATTCCGATATGTTGTCCTCACTATGCCAATATTGACTTGATGTATTCTGCTATCTCAGCATTCTTGCAGTCCTTGAAGAAGTACTCCGCAAAATGCTCACCGTTCACTGCTCCCTTTAAGAGCTCTTTATCAATGTTCTTAAGAATATAGAGCATATCTGTGTGCGTTACCTTCTTAACCTCGTCTAATATCTTCTTGTTGCGCTGCTCCGGCACAACTCTCTCCTTAGGATAGCCGCCGCCCGGCTCCTGCTCGAAGAGCTTCTCAAAGATGTATGTAAGGTTAAGCTCTGCACCCCAGCCAAAACCCTTTGCGAAAGGAAGAGCAACTGCATTGCCCGCATTAATCTGGCTGAACATAAATGCATCCGAAGGATCAACAATATGTCCGCACAATACACCCGGGAATGAATTGAGTGCAAGCATGGCACCCTCACCTGTTCCACAGCCTGTCACAACAAAATCCGCTGCGCCGCTGTTAAGAAGAATAGCTGCTAAAATACCACACTGTACATAAGTAAGCTGTGCAGCATCATCCGCTAAATACATTCCATAATTGACAACCTCATATCCCTTAGCGTCCGCGACCTTCTTAAGATTCTCGTAAACCATGGCATTTTTAGCTGCCTGGCTGTTCTCATTAATTAAAGCAATTTTCATTATAATCCTCATTTCTGCACATATCTTCTGTGCATGGTTTTTAAATATGTCGGGATATCCCTGCACCACGCAGGGGTATCACAACCACATACATATTTATCTTAACATTTTAAACATTTTTGTGCAAGCCCTGATTATCTTCTGGCACACTCGTACTTTGCCTTCGTCATAAGGCAGCTTCTGAGCGAAAAAAATCTCGTATCTATAGGGCCGTCATTAATCGTAATATCCATTGCAGCAGCTATATTATTAATTAGATCGTCATCTATATTATTTCTGATAAGGTTAAGGTAATTTATCTTGTCCTGATATGTAGGCGCATCCAAGAAATCAAGCAGGCGCGTATCCACCCCATCTGCAGACCGGCTTTCTATCTGAGTTCCCTGGCCATCAGATACGGACTCTCCAGTCTGTTCACCGGCTCCAACATACTGTTCTGTATCCTGCCTGTCATCTTCTGCATATTGCGATGTATCGTGCCTGTCATCATCAATACCGGCAGCATTCCCGGCAGCAACCGGATGTGTGCTGTTCCACATGTCTCCATTACCGGCGGCATTAAGCAATGTATTCATAAGCTCAAATCTATACTTCTGCTGTACATCCGGATATTTCATATGGTCAACTTCTCCGATGAACATATCATACGGGCGAACCCAAACATCCATGCCACCATAAAGTGCCTGATAAACAACATACCTTTCGTTAGTTTCCGAATGCGTTGCAACTGCAATTATCTGATAAAGGCCGCCCTTAAAATGTCTGTATATCTGCCCTGTCCTTACCTCTCTCATACACCCTCTCCATTCCTTCTGCCCTTTTAACCGGCACTTTCAGGCAATTGTAAAACCAGTGCCTTCTATATTGTATCAAAAATCATCACTGAACTCAAGTACACTTTTCAAACTCTTATGCATATAATATATCAATTCCCCCATATTGGAAAACTTATCAATGAATATCCGAAACAGAACTTATTGTGTAAGTGATATATATCGTCTCGATAGCATTCCATATACCGGGTACGGAAGCTGTGCTGCAATACTTGACACCGGAATATATCCTCATCCTGATCTTGCAGACCACATAGCACATTTTGAGGACTTTATAAACGGCAGAAAACATGCATACGATGACAATTCGCATGGTACACATGTTGCCGGTATAATAGCCGGAAACGGCTTTTCCAGTCAGGGAATATTAAAAGGCATGGCTCCCGGCTGCCGCATAGTAGCACTGAAAATTCTTGATAAAAAAGGTAACGGTGACAAAAACTCACTTTTAAATGCATGCAGCTGGATAAAAAATAACTATAAAAAATATGGCATCAATATTATAAACATCTCCATCGGCTCAGATACCGCCGACTGCAACGAAGAAAAGGACGAAGTTGCCGCCGCAATCAACAGCCTGTGGAATCTCGGGATATGTATTGTTGTCTCAGCAGGAAATTCAGGCCCCGGCCCCGGCACAATAACTTTTCCCGGAACATGTGAAAAGGTTATAACTGTCGGCAGCGATGCTATTCTGCTTTATTCCGGATATAAAGAAAGCACCGTTTCCCGCTCAGGTGAGGGTCCTACCAAATGCAACATAAACAAACCGGATCTGCTGGCTCCCGGGCACAATATTATAAGTTGCCACAACCGATACAACGGATATACAGCAAAAAGCGGCACATCAATGTCAACACCCGTTGTATCCGGAGCGATTGCACTGTATCTTGAGAAATATCCCAACGCCTCCAACGATATTATTAAGCGAAATATAAAGCTGAGTGCCGCCGATGCCGGTTTTACCATGAACAGACAGGGCGCGGGACTGTTAAATGTAAAGCATTTCCTAGAACAAAAACCCTTGTAAGCCACATGTTAATGTAAGCCTGCAAGGGTTTAATTGTTCTCTTTGTATTTTTACCTGCCTTTCTTTCCGGCAATATAGTTATCCAGCTCTTCTTCCATAATTTCAAACGGAACTATTCCCGTATCTAAAATAAGCTGATGAAATTCCTTGGCATCAAAGCTGTCACCAAGCTTTCTTTCTGCCTTCTCGCGGAGCTTTATCATCTTTATGTGTCCTACCGTATAAGGTAAAAGAAGTCCCGGATCACTGATTACTGTCTCGTAGATAGACTGTGCTGTGCTTCCGTCCTCATCATTTATGTAATCATTTAGGTATCCGGATACATCATCAACTCCCCATCCCTCATAGTTTACACCAAGGTCAACCCTCGACTGAAGGATATATCCGAACATCTCGTCAATTGCACACATCTGTGAAAGCTCCTCGCTGCATCCGAGCATCCTGTAGGATCTGTCCGAGGCATACTGTGCATAGCCTTCCGTAAAGCCTATAAAGTCAACAAGCTTTAACACATTAGGTATCTCTTCATTATTGTACACGCTCGTATACTGGTAAAGGTGTCCAGGGAAGCCCTCGTGAGCGAGTGTTGTGTATAGCTGCACATCATCACCCTCAACCGCGGAACCATTCACCTTGATCGAGTTGTAATCAAGCTGGTCAAGACGTGCCGAGAGATAATATGCAACCGTGCCCTCAACCTCTGTTGCCTTGCTCTGGTACTCTACAACAAAATCCTTCGTGTAAGGCTCAGGAAATTCACTCGTACATTTTTCTGAGAGATACTCAAGAATCTCCTTAGGCTCCGACATTCCGGTGTCAAGGTTAGTCTCCTGCGCTGCAAGTGTCTCATCAGAATAATACAATGTCGCATATTCCGTGAGTACGCTCTCAAGCTCAGAATCCAAAAGCTTGATAACCGCCTCAGGGGTCATCTGTGTGGATGTCTTATCATGAACTATCGCTGTATATAATTCTTTTCCGCCATCAACATAGTAAAGACCCTTATCATTCGTCTCTCCCTGCATAAGCTCTGAGAGCACCGAAATCACAGCTTTGTACGCTTCGTTGTAATAATCATTTACATACTGCTCATTGGCTGCAATATATTCCTTCTTCTTCGTCTCATCAATATCAAGCTCAGCAATCTTCTCCTCAAATGAAGCCAGAAGCGGATTTACTTCCTCGTCAAGATACTTATTGCACATATCTATATTGTCCTGCGCGCAGAACGATGACATGAACCTGCCTTCCTCTGCCTGCTTCTTTGTAAAATCAAGAACCTGATCTACATATCTTTTTGTATCCTTTATGAGATCGAGATATTCCTTTACATCCTGCTCATCATCAAAAACATATTCTATAAAGTTAGTTGGTAAGTTGGCTATAAGTCCCGAGTTACTTCCGAACATATTCTGAATCATGCTAAGACCATCATATTCTGCCTGCTGTTCAAAGTAAGCCTTAAGAGTTTTAAGTGAAAGCTGCTGTCTCTGTGTAAGCAGCTCCGGATTAAAGCCGTTTAATTTTTCTATGACTCCATCTACTTCCTTTTCGGATTTTTCAATTTCTTCAACGGAAAAATCGCCTAAAGTATAATCCTTTACTTCAACACCGAATTTCTCCGGATCAGCTAATTTATAATGTACACTCAGTACATCATCACCTAACACATCCTTAAATAATTCATCACAGTACTCGTCAAACTGACGCTGCGCTTTCTGTTCTTTTGTCTCAGTCTTACAGCCAAAAAGAGAAACTGTAAGCGTACCTGCCAGCACTACCGCCAACGCTCTTCTTATAATATTTCCCGGAACCGACCTCTTAACCATCGTCTTAATCCTCCCCTATATTAATTAAAATAAACTATATCATCCTCCGGTTTTTCTGCCGGCTGTATATCCGTTGCATAGAGTACAACACCCTTTCCCTTATACTCCATCTGGTACTCCACGTTTACCTTCGCCGTCAGCATAATAAAATCCCTGTCCTTAAATGCCTTGAGCTGCTCTGCCGTCACCTTATCACATTTGCACTTATAGCCAATAAATCGAATATCGTCAGCGCAGCATGTCATTGCAAAACGTCCCGGAACAAAATTGTCCTTGAAAAGTGACTTAGGTCTGTACACTACAGCCTTCATCTTCATCGTCTTTCCCTTGTATTTGTCCGGATTATCCATGGCATCGACGTACCATATACCGAAATCTTCGTCCGCAACCTCTACAACGTCCTTGCTAAGATCAAATGGAAGAATCTCTTCGACCTCGTTGGAGCTTCCGTCGGATGACTCGAAATACACCTGCGTTCTTCCGTTCACCACCTTGACACTTCTTCTGTATCCGGCGCGGTTCGTATCCTTGACGCATCTGTTAAAGATGACCATATCGGAAAGCTTGAACTTCTCCATCATAATTGACTTCATATCGTTGTTAGCCATATGCATGTCGAATGTTGAGGCATCAACAAGCGTTATAACCTGCGCCATGACAAAGAATGACGGCTGCTCATTCTCAAGAAAATTCTTCATATTCCACATGCCGTTAAATTCTATGAATATACGCATCGGCTTATGCTTGTCGCAGAGCTTCTTTAAGTTATCCTTGTTAAGCTCTGACTCATCCTCAATATATTCAATCGCAACATTAAGCGGTGCTAACTGCTTCTCATCGTACTCCTCCATGCCCTCCTCGCAGGCTATAAGAAGGGTCTTATCTCCATCGGCAAAATCCTCACTCTTTAATGCGTCATCTATAAAAAGAGTCTTGCCGCTCTCCAAAAAGCCATTAACCAAATAAACCGGTACTTCCATTACATCTTTCCTTTCATAATTAACAGAGTAACCGCCTGACTATTCAGACGGTTATTCTGCATGCTAATCATATATTACTTATATTCGCTAAAAAAATCAATAATATTTTAATATTATTTAGGCAAGCTTGAACAGCTTTTCAAGCTTCTCCTCATTCAAATTCTGACCGATCACACAGATTCTTCCTGTATAATCTGCTCCGCCATCGCGGATCTCGTACTCCTCAGGGACAGCGTCAAAGTAAATCCACCTGCCATCGGCACCGCTTACCATACCCTTTGCTCTTAGGATAATACCGAACTCAGACTTCTCTGTGAGCTTGACAAGTATGTCCTCAATCTCTTCCTTAGTGTATACATGAGGGGTCTCCCTGCCCCAGCTTGTGAACACATCATCTGCATGGTGGTGATGGTGATGATGTCCACAGCCACAGCTGCACTCCCCACCATCCTCATGGTGATGATGATGATGCTCATGCTCATCTTCATCCTCGTCATCATCATCGTCATGGTGATGTCCGCAGCAGCACTCCTCACCGTCCTCATGGTGGTGATGGTGATGATGCTCATGCTCATCTTCATCCTCGTCGTCATCATCGTGATGGTGCTCTGCTGAATGCTCAAGAGCCTCCTTTAAAAGCTCGTCCATAAGTGACTTCTTCTCAAGAGCCGATACAATCTGCTCACCGTTAAGCTCATCCCAAGGGGTTGTGATGATAGCTGCCTCCGCATTCTTATCACGGATAAGTGCAACGCTCGCCTCAAGCTTGGCAGCGTCCATGTTCTGTGTTCTTGAAAGAACGATTGTGCCGGCATGCTCAATCTGGTCATTATAGAACTCACCGAAATTCTTCATATACATCTTAGCCTTGGTTGCATCTGCAACAGTGAGGAAACAGTCAAGTTCAAGACCTGCCTCGTCCTTAACCTTCTCAACCGCAGCTACAACATCGGAGAGCTTGCCTACGCCAGATGGCTCGATTATGATTCTGTCCGGAGCATACTCCTTGGAAACCTTTATGAGAGCCTTACCGAAATCTCCCACAAGTGAGCAGCAGATACAGCCTGAATTCATCTCCGTTATCTGAATGCCCGCATCCTTTAAGAAACCGCCGTCAATTCCTATCTCACCAAATTCATTCTCTATCAACACAACCTTCTGTCCTGCATAAACCTGCTCTAAAAGCTTCTTAATAAAAGTAGTCTTACCTGCACCTAAAAAGCCTGAAATAATTGTTACCTTTGCCATTTTACTATTCATTCCTTTCTAAAAAATGATAATTATCTTTTGACAGCTTGTTATTATATCACTTGTGTTGTATAAATGCAAATATGAAATTCAAATTCATATTTCACTATAATGCCATAAACCGATGCCGGGTTCAGAGCATGCTCTATAAGCTTAGCGTGTATAACATATTATCCATACATTAAATCAGCATGTTTGAAACCCGGCATTGTGAACTTATTATATCAAATTTTCATAAAACTGTTTCAATTATATATTAAATATAGTATAATTGATGGATAAAGTACCAAGCTTTCTTTAAAAGGTACATTTCCTGATTTTATTTTGTGTATTTATATCAGATCTATGGAGGATTATTATGGCAAACAAGAAGATTGTAGTTGCCCTCGGGCGCAATGCTTTCGGTGAAACCTTCCCGGAGCAGAAAGAGAATGTAAGCAAGGCGGCAAAAGCTATAGCAGACCTTGTTGAAATGAAGTACGATATTGTTATCACACATAGCAACGGACCACAGGTTGGTATGATTCAGACAGCCATGACAGAGTTTGCACGTCTTGACCATCGTTATACCGTAGCCCCTATGTCTCTGTGCGGTGCTATGAGCCAGGGATATATTGGCTACGATTTACAAAATGCCATCCGTACAGAGCTTTTAAATCGTGGAATCTATAAGACAGTCTCAACCATCATCACACAGGTTAAGGTTGATCCATTTGACCCGGCATTTTCTAACCCTACCAAGGTAATAGGAAGATATATGACCAAGGAAGAAGCCGAAGCTGAAGAGGCCAAGGGAAATTATGTTGTGGAGGAACCTGAAGGCTACAGAAGAATCATTGCCGCTCCTAAGCCTATGGATATATATGAAATTGATGCCGTGAATGCACTGCTTGACGCACATCAGATTGTAATAGCAGCCGGCGGCGGCGGAATCCCTGTGCTTGAGCAGCGCACCAGGTTAAAAGGTGCAAGCGCAATCATCGAGAAGGATTATGCTGCGGCACGTCTTGCAGAGCTTACTGAAGCCGACACACTTTTATTCCTCACAGTCTATGACAAGCTCACAGTCAACGCCGGCAAGCCGGACGAATGTTCATTTGAGAATGTGACTGTAGCCGACCTCAAGCCTTATGCGACAACAGGCGACTTCGGTCCAATAACCACACTTCCTAAGGTTAATGCCGCCATTGAGTTCGTTGAAGCAGGCACAGGAAGAAAGGCCGTCATCGCGAACCTAGAGCATGCTAAGGATGCGCTTCTCGGAAGGTGTGGTACAACCATCACACGATAATATTTAATATAAGCCGGATTGCAGAAGTACCCGAACATTCTGCAACCCGGCTTTTTAATACAATAATCTTTTTAGTTTAGTTATAAATTCAATAACCATTTAGCGAAAACACATAATCAAGTATATTGATAAGCTCTTTTCCTGTATATCTTGAATAGACCGCCTCCCTTGCCATAACCGGGTTATCAGTAATAATATTGTCCACGCCCATGTTGGCAAGTGACTTCACTATCGATGGTGCGTTCACGGTCCATACATACAGTTCCTTTCCATATCTGTGTACAGAATCAACCAGTGCCTTATTCACAAAAGAGTAGTTGATACTTATGACATCGACATAGCTTATTGAGTAGTATGCTCCATAAGCTGCGGACAGCACATAACCTGTTTTTATATCACTGTTAAGCTTCTTGACTTCGGCTAAAACAGAATAATCCGATGAAGTCACAATGCACCTGTCCTCAAATCTGTTACGTTCGATTATGTCTACGACCGCCTCTGTCAGACCCTTTTCCCTTTTATTGTATTTAATCTCAATGTTGAGCTTTACCAGTGGTCCGATTTCTTTTATAACCTCTTCAAGTGTAGGAACCTGCTCTCCGGCAAAATCAGCAGAGAACCAGCTTCCTGCATCAAGTTCCTTGATTCTGTCATAGGATACCTGCCATATATTTTTATTGACTCCTGTCGTTCTCTTTAAATTCGAGTCATGCATGACTACCACAACATTATTGGAGGTAAGATGAACATCCAGCTCCACATAATCTGCCAGATCATAAAGTGCCTGTTTAAACGCAGACATAGTATTCTCCGGTGCCAGCCCTGAGCTTCCCCTATGTGCGCTTATTTCCGGAACTTTTAAAAGCTCTACCTTATCGAATGGATTTCTGGCAGTTCCAACGAATATGTACACGCATATCATTATACCTGAGATGACTGCCCCCGCCACTATGCCAGCCTTAACAGGAGTTTTAAGATACACAGGATTATCTATAACTTCCTGCGTATTTTCAGATACTCTCCATACCCTTCCGATTTCCTTCCTGTAGCGGAAGAACATACTGGAAATAACAAGATATGAAGCCGGCGTTGATATCAGCACAAGTATAAAAGTTATAATATTCTTAAATCCCTTGATTACAGTAAGATATATGGCCATTCCCGCTCTTGTAAAATTTAACAGGAGACTCCCTCCAATCACAATCAAAGAAATCACAAGGAACAGAGCGCCCACTGCTACCATTATCATAACATTCCAGAACAACACCAACATAATTGTTCTTAATGTCCTTCTGCGAAGCAGCGATGCGCTTCTTTTGTATGCGTCCTTTACATTTTCACTTCCATATATAAGATAATTAGGTGTAAATATCTCTCTGATAGCCAATGCAAATAAGACAAAACATACGAGTAATATCACAAGGTACATTATGTTTTTATTGCCAAATACCCTGGTAATATACTCCGGAAATTTCAGGTTTACCATCACAAGTCCGAGAATTATGATATTAGAAAACGGAAATAAAAATATCTCGTACAGTACCATGGAAGTATTATGCAGCTTAAATTTAGAACGGAAATTGCGCATGCCTGCATAGAACATATCATATATGCCAATCCGTTTTCCAACAATTCCTGCTTCTATCGCAACGGACATACAGCATTTCTCAAAGAAATTATATATTGCAGCCAGAAACACAAGCAGTACAAGCATTGCTATTATAAAAGGGTTGGTAAAGTATCTGGCAATATATCCATTAGTCAGGTATTTTATTCCCACAATTTTAAAACTAAGCTTAAATAAAAGCAAAAAAAGCGGATAACCCACTGCCACCGCAACCACCTTGTAGATCAGTTCGAATATTACCAGTGTCTTTCCGCATTCTTTAAAAAGTGTAAAATTATCCTTAAGAAGATTCTTCATCAACCATGCTCTTTTCAATTTTAAGTATACTATGCCATCTTCTCCGTGTTGTTTCCCTCATTTTTATCCCTGAGCGAACGATAAAACTGATGTACAAAATCCACCGTGTATGAGATAAAAAGCAGTACAGCAAGCGGTCTTACCACCATAGGGTTAATAGCATGCACCATAAGCTTTATTCTAACATTAATAACCATAAACAGCAACACACAGATTACACCCCATGCAAGTGAGCTCTGCAAGCAAAGTATCCCCTTATAGTTAAATCTCTTATGGTCATAATTCCACCAGAGCTCTCCAAACAGCTTAATCATTACCATCGCCACTATATATTCAAAAACTGTTCCACCTACACAGCCTGCAAAAAAAAGTGCAGGCGGATTGCCCGCAAATGGTGCAAACAATGTAAATGCGCCCAGACAGCCGAAGCCGTATATCACGCAAAACGGAAGCTTTGCAAAGCCTCTGTTCTCCCAATAGCCAAGCTGAACCCTGATAACAACGCATTCCATACACCAGCCCAGAAAGCTGTAGATGAAAAACCATACTATGAATTGATATATGTTCAGGTCACTAAAATTTCTAAAAATAATTTCTCTCATTTCTCTCTCCCTCTCTATGGCAGACATATTTTCACACTGCCACATGTATTTTATTATATTTTTTACCAAAAGACAACTAAATCTTTAGAAATTTTATTATTTTATAATATTTATACCTCAGCCATGTTCTTCCGGAAAAATAACGTCTATTCCTTCCGCCTCAAATTTGCTAAGCCATTCGTCAGAGGGTTTTCTATCTGTGATGACAATATCCACCTCTTTTATCTCTCCGACCTTCGTAAAAGAGATTTTATTGAACTTAGAACTGTCCACGGCAAGAATTTTCTTCTTGGCAGCCTGAATGAGCGCCATCTTTACCTGCGCTTCACTCTCGTTAGAATCCGTCATTCCATGCCGGATGTCAATTCCTTTTACCGAAAAAGCGGCCTTATCAACATTGAACGAATTGATCATTCTGATTGCCTGATATCCGACAAGCGAAAGTGCGCCATCCTTCATAAGTCCCCCTGTGGAAAGAATCTTCCAGCCCTTCCTGTCTGAGAGCTCTATCATAATCTCTATCGAATTAGTAATAACCGTAAGATTCTTTTTATTTTTTATGCTCTTAGCCACAAACAGAGCCGTAGAACTCGCATCAAGTATAATGTGGTCACCGTCCGAAATCATTTTTGCAAGCAGCTCTCCTATAACCTGCTTACCTGCAACATTCGATTTTTTGCGGACTATATACGGGAGTTCCACATTAAGGCTCTCGTTTATCACCGCCCCACCGTACGTTTTCTTGGCAAGCCCTTCCGCCTCAAGCTTCTCGAGATCCCTTCTTATCGTCTCCTCAGTCACATTGTACAGTTCACTTAAATCGCTCACCACAACCTTTCTGTCTTCCTTAAGCTTAGCCAATATTGCATTTCTTCTTTCTATCGCCAACATAATTTTCCATCCCACCATTCCGCAGCCAACAGCTATATTATCAATGTTACACAAAACCCACTCTGAGCCCCTTATTCTGTGCAATAACAGCTTATCATTTTGCAAAAATCATGTCAATTTATTAATTTTGCTTATTTTCAACATAAGTATTTTATGTTATGATAAAAAAGTATGACCGTTTAGGTATATGACGTTAAACTAAAGCATTTGGCATTATGCCTGTACAGAAAGGACAAATATGTTTGCATATAACAATGAAGTAACAGCAACACCTTGTGAGCCAGGTGTTTCAAGAAAAGTGCTCACCTATTCCGAAGAGCTTATGATGTGTGAAATCACATTTGAAAAAGGCGCCAAGGGCAATTTTCACCAGCATGAGCATCTCCAGATAACATATATTGCTGAAGGCAGTTTTGAATTCACTATCGGCAATGAGACAAGGATTGTAAACAAAGGCGACAGCGTATACATGCCTTCAAATGTGCGTCACGGCGTCACATGCCTTGAGGCAGGCAGGCTTGTGGATGTGTTCAATCCTATGCGCAAGGATTTTATTAAATAAGCCGGATTGGAAACAGCCCAGCCATATTGCGTTTTTATTTATAAAACCAGAATCATTAAAGATATTTCAGATATAAAAGGAGACAGATTTTAAATGGCAGATTTAAAAAGTGAAATTAACAAGAGGCGGACCTTCGCCATTATCTCCCACCCTGATGCAGGTAAGACCACCCTCACAGAGAAGTTCCTTCTATACGGCGGTGCAATCAACCTTGCCGGTTCGGTAAAGGGAAAGAAAACGGCAAAGCATGCTGTGTCAGACTGGATGGAGATTGAAAAGCAGCGTGGTATTTCCGTCACATCATCAGTACTGCAGTTCAACTATGATGGTTACTGTATCAACATTCTTGATACTCCGGGACATCAGGACTTCTCAGAGGACACCTACCGTACACTCATGGCAGCCGACTCCGCGGTCATGGTAATCGATGCCTCCAAGGGTGTTGAGAAGCAGACAATCAAGCTTTTTAAGGTATGCGTTATGCGCCATATACCTATTTTTACATTCATCAACAAGATGGACCGTGAGGCTAATGACCCATTTGAGCTCTGTGATGAGATTGAGAGTGTACTTGGAATAGCCACCTGTCCTATGAACTGGCCAATAGGCTCCGGAAAAGAGTTCAAGGGAGTGTATGAGAGAAATGAGCGCCGCGTCTCCACCTTCAAGGCTGAGATGAATGGTCAGAAGGAGGTTGACACAACCACCATCGGAATTGATGACCCGGCACTCAAAGATGAGCTTGGCTCCGCTTTCTATGACAAGCTTTTAGAGGACATAGAGCTTCTTGACGGTGCCAGTGCGGAATTTGATCAGGAAAAGGTCAGCGCCGGTGAATTATCACCTGTATTCTTCGGTTCGGCACTCACTAACTTCGGTGTGGAGACATTTTTAAAGCACTTCTTAAAAATGACCTATTCCCCGCTTCCAAGAATGTCCAACGAAGGTCTGATAGACCCATTTACAGAGGATTTCTCAGCGTTCGTATTCAAGATTCAGGCTAACATGAACAAGGCACACCGCGACCGAATTGCATTCATGCGTATCTGCTCAGGCAAGTTCGAAGCAGGCATGGAGGTCAACCATGTCCAGGGCGGTAAGAAGGTCAAGCTCTCTCAGCCCCAGCAGCTCATGGCATCCGAGAGAAAGATAATCGATGAAGCGTACGCAGGTGATATCATCGGCGTATTTGACCCGGGAATCTTCTCAATCGGTGACACACTCTGTCTCTCCAACAAGAAGTTCCAATATGAAGGCATTCCAACCTTCGCACCTGAACATTTTGCAAGGGTACGCCAGATTGACACCATGAAGCGCAAGCAGTTCATAAAGGGAGTCAACCAGATTGCACAGGAAGGTGCAATTCAGATATTCCAGGAGTTCAACACCGGTATGGAGGAAATCATCGTCGGCGTTGTCGGTGTCCTTCAGTTCGATGTACTTAAGTTCCGTCTTGAGAGCGAGTATGGCGTAGAAATCCGTCTTGAACCGCTTCCTTACGAATATATACGCTGGATTTCACCTGAGAGTACGGTTGACCTCACACGTATTGCCGGCACCTCCGACATGAAGAAGATTAAGGACTTAAAGGACAGACCTCTGCTTCTCTTCGTAAATGAGTGGAGCATCAACATGGTATGTGAGCGTAACAAGGGACTTGTGCTTGAGGAGTTTGCAAAGAACTAAGCAGATTAATTTCCAATCAAAAAACAGGTTCACATATACCTCTTACATCGGATAATTACTGTCAGGTGTATGGTATATGTGAACCTGTTCTTTTTTCACTGCTTTCTCTGCTGTATCAACAGACTCTTTATTCCTCCGAGCCGCCTACATTGCCTGCAGCATCATCGTAGGTGTCAAGAAAATGATGTCTTACGCCATTCTGCTTATACGCGACAATCGTGCTCAGGTTGACATTCTCTACACTCTTAAAAATATTCCCCTCGACAAAAGGATTCGCTTTCTTAAGCTCTGCGATAAGCTTCTTTACCTCAAGCCGCTTAGACTTGCTCTGACCATCCTCGGCACAGGATGAACAGGTGTCCGTGAACCTGCAGGCGCACTGGATGAACTTAAGCTCGTTCGCATCGCGCCATGCCTTTATATCATCCTCACGAATAAGATAGAGCGGTCTTATAAGCTCCATGCCCTCAAAATTCGTGCTGTGAAGCTTAGGCATCATGGTCTGCATCTGCGCACCATAGAGCATTCCCATTAGTATTGTCTCTATAACATCATCGTAATGATGACCAAGCGCAATCTTGTTACACCCAAGCTCCTTCGCCTTGCTGTAGAGGTGGCCACGGCGCATGCGCGCACACAGGTAGCACGGTGATTTCTCCACATTGAATACCGACTCAAATATATCCGATTCAAATATTGTAACCGGGATATTAAGTCTTTTAGCATTGCTCTCAATGAGCTTTCTGTTCTCAGGACTGTAGCCCGGATCCATTATAAGGAACTTCACCTCGAACGGAAACTTATTGTGGCGCTTTAATTCCTGAAAAAGCTTCGCCATGAGCATCGAATCCTTGCCCCCGGAGATACACACTGCGACACAGTCCCCCTCCTTCACAAGCTCGTACTCATTTATCGCCTTCGTAAATTTCGACCAGATTGACTTTTTAAAGCGCTTTCTTATGCTCTCCTCAACCTCAGCGGCAAAATCGACATCGCTCTTTTCTGCACTCATCTTCTTAATGTCCGCCATGAGCCATGCGATATATCCTCCCTTAAGGCTCAGCGCGTCAATCCCCTGTTCATGTAACGCCTCAGCAAGCTCTAAGCTTGTCTCACCTCTCTTGCAGTACAAAAGAAGCTTCCTTCCTGTATATTCTGCGGCATTTTCGAGCAGCTTCTCACCAGGTATATTCACACTGCCCTTGATATTGCCGTACGCAAAGGAAAGCTCATCCCTGACATCAATGAGTTCATAGCCATCCTCCATGTATTTTGAAAGCTCACTTATGTCTATCTCAAGCTCAGGCATGCTGTTTTCCATTTCACCGTCAAAAACCATATTATTATCCAAAACTGTCCCACACTCTCTTTCTTCTACCTGTCAAAGCAACGCACAGCCTGCTGCCATGCAAGGCTCCTGCTGTTTACATAACAAAAATCAAGGTGCCAAAACAATTTTGACACCTCTCACTCTGAAATATTATTTTATTTGTTTATTCACACTATGTCAATAGGATATTTATAGTTGCCACCCATATCTTCAACCGGCTCCTCATTATGTGTCTTTTTATCAGCATGCACCTTACCTGCGCAGTCTACTTTCATCGCCATGTTGAAAAATACAATTCCTATCACAAAGAACACTGATATCATTCCTACACCCTTGCTCATGCTTCCGGTAATCTGGGTAACCACACCGACAACCGTTGTGCCTAGGAAAGCTGCACCCTTACCACAGATGTCCATGAGTCCGAAGTACTCTCCTGCCTGTTCAACCGGAATAATCTTCGCGAAATACGAACGTGAAAGTGCCTGAACACCGCCCTGAAACATTCCGACAAGCACTGCAAGTATCCAGAACTGAAGCTGTGTCGCAAGAAAAATTGCAAATATTGCTATGAACATGTATGCACTGATACATACAAGTATAAGCTTTTCCGTGTTGAATCGTTTTGCAAGCTTTCCAAAGATAATCGCCGACGGAAACGCTACAAGCTGCGTCACTAAAAGGGCAAGCAGCAAGCCTGTTGAATCAAGTCCCAGCGCAGAGCCATAAGCCGTAGCCATATCTATTATCGTATACACACCATCTATATAGAAGAAAAATGCAATAAGAAACAGAAATATCTTTTTCTCCTTGCGGGCATTCACAAGAGTTCTTCCTATTCTTGTGAAGCTGTCCTTTACGGCATGAGGCTTCCGCTCGACATAATGCCTCTGCCTGTACGTCTTAAGCAGCGGAAGTGTCATTACAATCCACCACACAGCAACTATTGCAAATGATACAGCCATTGCGCTCTCCATCGAAAGCCCGATTTTGTCTGAACCCAGTACCAACGCAAGGCATGCAATAAACGGAATACAGCTTCCTATATAACCCCACGCATATCCCTGTGATGACACCTCATCCATGCGCTCATCATCCGTTACATCCGTGAGCATTGCATCATAGAATATAAGACTTGACGCAAAGCCCGATTTTGCTATTATAAATATTCCGAGAAAGACAAGCCACTGCTTTGCAAATCCAAGTGATATACAACCTCCCGCCCCGACAAGCATTGACACCGTAAAAAGAATTTTCTTAAAGCCCTTCACGTCCGCCATCGTGCCTGCCACCGGTCCCATGACAGCAACAATGATTGTGGCGATTGACGCCGCATAGCCCCAGTATGCAAGATAATCCGAATCTGACAGCCCGGCACTGCCCGCAAGATAGTTAAAATACAGCGGCATTATAGTCGAAACCAGCAGCACAAACGCTGAATTTCCCACATCATACAGAACCCAGTTTCTCTCCACTCTAGCCATCTTCATGCCGGCATACCACCCTTTACAATATGATTGCCCTGCTGCTTTGTCCTGTCATAAATATCTGACAGTCCGCCGTCTCTTTTGTGGTCTGCCTCCGGTAAAATACCGTTGATATTCTCATCCATCAGCTTAGAGCCGAATGTATACTTATAAACCGGATTCCAGTCGTCCAGCTCGCTGTACTCATTTATGAGCTGAACCGCAAGCTTCTCAGCCTTTTTGTACAGCTCCATGAGTCTTCTGCTGCTGTCCTCGCAAAGCGGATTTGGCTTATAATTAACCATAAGCCCGTGCATTTCCTTATAATTTCCCGATGCCTTCAATATTCCGTTCACGACCGCTCTTTTAAACTTTGAAGGTGCAAGCAGAAGCTTGTTGTAAGATATCATGCCCTCGAGAGCCTCCTTAACCTGCTCAGACGTTATTCCCTCGTAAAAGCAGCTTATCACCTTGGCATTTCTCATACTCGGCACAATATGGTCGGTGAGAGAATGTCTTAGCGGGTCAAGTCCGTCTGTCTCCATGAGCATTCTATCAAACTCAACCTCTATCTCCGCGTGTGTCACCCCACTCTTTTCAATCTTCTCGTCAATGTAGCCATGGCAGGTCACATCGAGTGCAAAATGGCACATAACACCGTACATATACGCAAGATACGGCGCCTTGTTGTCCTTATTTTCTATCACCTTCACTGCATGCTCAAAAAATTCAATTCCCGGTCTTCCATGCATTCCATACCCAATACCGTTTATCGCATTTGATTTGAGCGGCTTATAATAAAATAAAATATCCGGCCCATGAAGTCCTATAAGATACAATTGACGGTACATGCTCAGCGTGTGCCATGCCTCACCTGTAAGCTCTTCTGCCACTTCTCTTCCCATTCTGTAATGTGCATATGTTGACGGCATAAACAATCCCTCCTTAAATAGCAAAACCCAATCCGTTTCTATAAAACAAGTATAGATAGCAGATTGATTTTTAACTATCACAATCGGGTGTAAGTTGTGTAAAATATATGTAATAAAACCCCGGGTAAAATCATGCTCTCACAATTTTACCCGGGGTATAATTATTGTTGTTCCATTATAAGTACTTTCCTGCCCTCAAAGGCGAAGCCGTAATGCCTTATCCGTTCCCTGGAAATACCTCTTGAAATCAGCTCAGCGTCGTAATTCTTCTCTTCAATCTGTTTGAGTGCTGACTGGGCAGTGTCCTCGAGTGTCTCCTCACTCTCCAAATCCAGCACCTTAAACTCAAGCACAATGGCATTGCCCTCATTATAATCTCTTGGAATAAGCATTATGTCGTATCTTCCATATCCGCTTTCCCTGTTAGATTTGACTTCATATCTGCCGCGCAGTTCAACCAACAAGCCAAGAACAAACCCATGATAAAAACGTTCCGGCTGTGTCCTCTCAGATGGGTGCGTTCCCGTATCGAAACTGCTAAATGTGGATAAGGCAACCTCGTTCATATAGATATTCATTTCTTTTAATTTTCCGTTAAGCAATGCGGCCACAAAAGCATTATAATTCGATAACGAACTGTTAAACCACCCCTTAAACATACTCGAAAACATGCTCATAGTCTCAAGGTTGGTAATCGAAAGATGATACCAAGGTTCTAAGAGCTCTCCGCGATATTCCACTTCGTTCACCTTCAGATACCCGCCTGCCACCAGCAGGCTCCATATCGCACTCTCATCATTATCAAGCTGATTGAACACTATCTGCTCATCGAAGTTCACAACTATCGTACCGCCCTTTAAAAGCTCCTCCATGGTCTCCTTCACCTCCGAAGAAGCTCTCTGCAGCAGCCTGCTCACAAGTCCATTAGAGCTTGTTGCCGCCCAGTACGGCGCAAATCTCTTCTTATCCAGATAACTCGTTATAGACCACGGATTGTAGATGTCCTTATGTGACCCGAATGTGAAGCCATCATACCACTTTCTGACCTCCGCCTTTTTGTCGGACATCCCGAACCTGTCAAGAGTCGCAAACACCTCCTCCTCGGTAAAACCGAAACACGAGCTGTATTCCTCCGATGTGGTCGTGACTACATTCAAATTATTGAGGTCTGAGAACATCGACTCCTTGGATACCCTTGTTATTCCGGTCATCACTGCGCGCTCAAGGTATGGATTGGTCTTGAATGTTGCATTAAAAAGACTCCTCAAAAAGGCTGTAAATTCATTCCAATATCCGTGTATATAAGCCTCCTGCATAGGTGTATCATACTCATCAAGAAGAATGATTGTCTTTTTGCCATAGCACCTTTCATAATAGCTGCACAACCTCTTCAAGCTCATCGAACAAACCGCGTCATTCATATTCATGTTCATCTGCCTGAACTCAAGTTTCTCATCGCTGTAAAATACTTCGTTGTCCAACAAATATCGATTATTCCTGTACAATTCCTCAATCTTCATCTTCACCTGAAACTTGGCGTCCTGAATATTATCCGCCTTAACATCTGCAAAGCTCAGAAAAATCACCGGATAGGTTCCCTGCAACAGCCTATATTTCTCATCTTCCCATATTGCCAGCCCCTCAAACAAGTCCTCCCTGTCTGCATATTTGTTCGAGAAAAAGCAGTTGAGCATACTCATATTCAGGGTCTTGCCAAAACGACGCGGACGGGTTATGAGAGTGACATCGTCGCCCGAGTCCCACCATTCCTTAATGAACGCTGTCTTGTCTATCAGGAAATATTTATTCACTCTCATGTCTGCAAAATCCTGCTTGCCGATACTTATTCTACATTCCATATCACACCCACCTCACTCCATACCAGAAGCTCAAAATACAAATATCATTTACTCTATGTGCCTATGGATAGGATATCATAATGTATCATCTTTAGCAATGTGTTTTTGCGCTACATCGTTTTGTATTAAATGGGCGCTATAGCATATCCGTCATTTAAGACTCTGCACTAAAGAAATTATTTAATTCATATGAATTTTTTACAAGAAATTCCACATCAAGCTGAACAAAATCCCAGCTGCGGTAAGCCGCAATCTGTTTCTTTTTAGGATTGATAATCAACGATATCAAATCTGTGTTATTATATTGTGATTGACTATTTAGCAACACATCATTAGTGCTTATCTGATATGAAAGTTCAAACGGGTGTGTGTATGCAATTCCTCTTAGAGAACCATTCTCGGATAATTTTATAAAACGGTCAAATTTTTCAGGTTCCTTCTTCTGTACAATCTTCTCTATGACAATCAACTTTCTCGATACAAATCCATTAAGACCAGCTATATGTTCAAGACAATTATAATAACCCAGCCTTCCCCAACCCATAAAGGCAAGTAATTCTTCCGTTGCCTCCGGTGTGAATAACAGCTTTGCTACGGAACTGTTTTTACAGGAAATCTGTATTCCTTTCATCTCCGGATAATAGAATAACAATTTTTCCTTAATACTTTCTTCTGCCTTTATCCTTTCAAATGCGCTTCCGTAATCAACAGATTTACACCCTGGACAGCCATACAACCTCCTGACATCATCCATATCACAGCTTTCCAGATTATATATTTTATTCACATCCAATTCGCACACACAAGCATTTTGATACTCACATCTTGAGCCTATAATAGAGTTAGCTTTAGGCCAGTCACGAAAACGATATATTTTATCGGCATTAAGAACGCCCTCATCAATCATTTTTTTAATAACATCATCGCTTTTTTGTCTGCCGATAACCGGAATATTAAAAAATCTTCCGTCAACTAATCTGACCAAAACATTATATGATTGTTCGGCACAATCCAATAGCCCTATCTTTTTCAAATAAGCAGTAGTATCATCTTCCTGTACTAATTCTTGTTTACCGCACAAAGGGCATGATGAACTCTTATCGGCATCATAAAAGTGTCCTTTTATGCATTTTTTTAAATTCATAGCCTTCCTCCCATATCTCTGATAAGGCTTTCCTCATCGCGATATCTTTTTCGACGTTTGAGTGCTATCGCCCGCATAATTATGTCGGAAAAGCGCTTGGAAATCTGTGGATTTAGCTCGTGTGGAGCTTCTGTATTATCACATATATACCTGTCTGTAGCCTCATCAATTCTGCGCCCGGTAGCCATTTCATACATAGTTGCCCCCAGCATGTACACGTCCGTCCATGTCCCCAGTTGATTAGGCGACTCATAAATTTCAGGTGGACAATATCCGGGATACATACAGCATATCATTGGTCCGTATTTATCCTTGAAATCTTTATCAATGAGTTTACATTCACGATTAACAACCAACTTGACATTTTCACCTGCTTCTTTGTCAAGGCAAATCAGTATATGCCCGGGAATTACGTTCAGATGCAGAATGGACTCCTTATGCAGCTCTTTCAATGCTCTGCACAGTTGGCTTGCAATATACTTAATCTCGTCCTCCTCCAAACAGCCTTTTGTCTTGCAGTAGGTTTGCAGGTCAACAGCCTCAACAGCCTCAGACACATAATAGGCAGTATTATTTTCACGAAATACATCATATACACTCAATATATTAGGTTTTCCCTGAACCCTGCCTGCAAGACACGCCGTGTCAAAAAAAGACCTTAATGAATTTTCATACTCTCTTTGCATACGCCTGTCATTTGGCAGTTGTACTTCCATTTCGCCATTCGTTCTCTTCACCTGACAGTGCATAAAGAACTCTCTTAGCCTGCACTCAAGTCCCCTATTCCAGTCTAATGCCAGGTATTCCTGCTCAAAGCCATATCTTCCAATCTGCTCCCTAATCTCATAACGGTCATTCAGAACAGTGCCGACCGGCAGCATATCATTATGTAATCTGTTACTGTCCATACTCCCTCATTTCCGGCTCATTTGTCATGCCCCTACTTCTAGTCCAGCTTTATATTATCTGTTCCGTTGTACATATAGGTACTGCCGTCCAATGTGGTATAAATACACCATACAGAACGCACAAATTCCCCGAAATCCCCGTTTATCACAGCGATGTTTCCGATATCGCATATTTTTTCCTTTGATGTAAAATTCCTGTCAATATCGTATAGTGCCGTTCCATCATCATACAGATATTTTCCCGCATATTTCATATATGTATAGGAATATTTACTGCCGTAAAATACATCGTTTTCCCCAAGCTTATGCTCGCCCGTACCGTCCTGATTTATTGCGTAGGTTGATTGGTCGCCAGAAAATTCAACATACAAAGGCGCATCGGCAGCAACGTACCCAAACGACTCGATTGTGTCTGTATCCGCTTCAAGCAGTGTCGTCATAGTCGGCTGTGTGGCATAATCATCTATTCTGTATATGCCATTGTCATCTATGCATAAAATACTGTTTCCGTTCTCCAACACCCTTACCACAATCCCATAACCTTCCATGTCTGCAAGCTTCTCACAGGTATAGGTATTCTTATTCCACAGATACACGCCGTCAGAGCCCACAAGCACGGTCTTATCAAGAGTGTCAACATTCATGCTGAATTTGTAGCTTGTGTAATCAATCGGAACAGATATATCAAAATCAGACAGTTCTACAAGCTTCACTGCATTCACATCAAAATAATATATTGTTCCCCCGGATACAATAAACATCTCATCGGCATCTCTGTCGGTAAGTATTGAATAGGAGCTGCCCGGATTAAAAACCGATATTGCCTCGTCCTGTCTTAAAAGGTAGATACTGCCATCCCCAAAATAACTTGTCCCGTTCAAGCCATTGAATATCAGCACGTCCCCGTTATCATTCACATCGATATATCCGCTGAAATCATCGCCAAAATACTGGGAAGTCTTTATCTTGCGGAGCTCACTGTGGTTTCTGACATCATAAATTATATAATCCGAGGTCTCACCCTCACGGTTAATATAAACCACCGATGAATCAACCTCAGCCTTTGTGCCGTCATTCGGCTTCAAATACACTATGTAATTGCTGTCGATTGTGAAATATGCCCTGAGCACATCGGAGTCTATAAGCGTGTTCGTTCCGGCGGTATTGTCATATAAATATAAATCCATATTGCCATCTGCCGTACAATACATAACCTTGCTTCCGTCGCGTGAAATATCCGCAAATGATGTCTCATAATACACCCAGTTGCCCGGATAAACATTATCGGTCAGCATGACAGGAGCCAAATTCTTGTCAACATAATAGAGCTCATACCCGGAAGTTCCCTCTGTCACATATATTGCAGCGGTTCCGTATTCAGCCTCCTCATCTAAATTGTACATTTTCATATTAAATCTATAGTCATAGGTGCTCGCTATCACCGGAGACACATTCAGGACTTTGCCAGCTTTGTTCACAAATCCAAAATTGTAATTGAACGTAATCAAATCCTCGTCATTATCTACAGCCATGTACTCGGAGTGTCCGCTTACCTCACTATAACCCACCGCTGCCGATGTGCTCTCAGTGGTCGTGCCGTCCGTGACTGTCTCCCCGCCTGACACCTCACTCCTGCTCTCCGTCTCTGTCTGCACAACAGTAGTTGTCTCCAGATTAGCATCGCTCACCGTATCCGTGTTCGCGTCCTTCTTACCGCAGCCGCCCAGCACAATAGCCGCAGAAGCTAACAGCATTCCCTTTATAAATTTTCTTTTCATAATATTCTCCTATTCAAATATATAACGTACCAAACGCCGAACATTCCCAACGCCTTCGCCACTTGGTTCCTCTGAAAATGACTCGCAATCCTTCACGATGTCCTTGGCATACTCAAAGTTCTTTACATACTCCGTATAATTGCACCTGAAAACCTCCTCACACCAAAATGCACAGCACTGATAGTCAATCGGGGCATCTCCTTGACCCTCACCCACACATACAGCATCACCATGACTTTTTTCGTATAAGGTTGTTGATGCAAACTCTTTATACAATGTACAGTCACCTAGACCTTCAAAATGTTGTCCCTCATACTGACTGATTTTTCTATTAAATAAATGTTTCTCCTCACTCTGACCGCTATATGGATATGTATAGTGCCAGTATACATAATAGCCTGCCGGCTCATTTTCAACATCTCGTTTGAAGGTATCTGTCTCCTCAGCGATATAAGGCTCACCGTAACTTAGATTAGATGTCTCATTTTTAAAATCACCTATCCATTTAGCCCAGTCTTTCGAGCCCTGTTCCGTCATTACCCATTGTTCATTTCCTGTCTTATAATATCCGTCTAAAGTGCTCTCGGCTGACCATATAGTTTCCTTAGTTGTAACCGTATATGTCCACTTATCGTCAACAATCTTTGCCCCTTTCGGAACACTGTCCGCTGTTACCCAATCGCTTGTCTTTGCAGTATCATCGCTCACCGTATCCGTGTTCGCGTCCTTCTTACCGCAACCGCCCAGCACAATAGCCGCAGAGGCTAACAGCATTCCCTTTAAAAATTTTCTTTTCATAATATTCTCCTATTCTTTTATAATTCTTATACCCTTCCGTACACATTCCATTCTTCAAACTCACAGTATGACTCCAGCAATTTAAGGACACCATCAAATTCCTCACAGTCTGAAAATGCATAATCACACACAATGCCATTAGAAAACTCACATCTAAACTTAGGAAATGAAACCCCAATATCATATTCTTTTCCTCCTACGTTCGCCTTCTTCATTGCAGAAAAATCAAGCCGTTTTACATAATTATTAATTCTCTTATAATCTTGTTCGGATAATATTCTTGTTTTTTTCTGAAAGAAGCTTCTAGGACACTTTTCAAATGCCGGCACCTCCGTAGGTGTAATACAATTTCTCCAAGTCAGCCTGTTTCCTTCCAAATTGATTTCATGTCTGCATGACGATATATGCAGTGCAGTCAATGGGCTATTACTACAATCTATCGTAGGTGAACCTATTTCCTTCACCACCAGACGTGCAAGTGTCCTCATGCCATCCTTTGTCGGGTGCGTTCCGTCTATCGCATCATACGGAATATCGCATGAATATAAGTCCAGCAGCTCGCAGTTAGCGTCCATGCACACATATCTTATAGCCCTGTTGTACTCCTCGATATTCACCCCTCCGAAGCTATCAGGGAAAATGAACGAAGAATCAGAGTTCATATAGGTCTTACATAATGTACAACAGTATATCTTGGCATTCGGATAATTATTTCTAATCATCACAAGCATTCGCCTATAGGAATCCGCAAAACAACGTGGCTCCGGGTCATTTGTTGCAAACTCCGGCCATCCCACATCTACCCCGCACCCCCAGTCATTAAAGCCCATGTATATTATGATATAGTCCGGTGTTCCCTTATCGGTGTGCAGATTTTTTGTACGCAAATCACTGCAACCCGCTGAGACGTCGGAGCCATCGCTGTCAGATTGGCTTACTCTGCTTCCCGACCACGAATTGTTCACCAGCAGACTTCCGCCAAGATAATCGATGACCATTCCCCACCATGTATCGGACGGAGAATTGATGCCCTGCTGCTTTGCCAGAGTGCTGTTGTAAAACACCTCGTAGCCATCGGGATTGTACCCCTCAAGCGTGCTTATTGAGTCCCCGAAAATAGAAAAGCGCTTTCCGTAAAACTCAGCCAGTCTGCCGCTCATTCCAAGCTCCGCATCAAACGTCTCGTAGTTGTACCTGCCCTTCTCGTCGTCAGCCTTTATGGCAAACACGATTTTCTTAAAAAAATCCCTGTAGTGTTCCTCAATGATAATCTCACGAAAAGCCTCGGCAACAAGCTCCGGCGGGTTGTAAAATGCTCCACAGCCGAATGCTCCAAGAATAATCACGGACACCTTATTGTCAATCGCCGCCTCGAATATATTTCTCACACGGTTTCTGATTATACGCTTGAGGTTTATGACATCTATGCAATCAATCCCGCCCAGATACGGAGCCGCGCAGGTTATGACATCTACCTCATACCACTGCTTCCTGTCAAGCATAAGCGGAACGGCATCGTCCGACTTGAACACGGTTACGCCCGAGGTGTATATGAGCCTGTCCGAGTTCATGTCATTATCATTGTCTATGTGATAATTATAGAAATCCACGCTAACCCTCTCAGACGAGATTCATGCATACAGGTTGCTGCTCCTGCACAGACATTCCTCCTGTGCCATGGCTCCTCTTCCCACTCCGCCGCCGGCCTGAACCGGGTTAGCGAAGTTGAGCACGGCTGTCCTGCCATGCTCAAGATATTTTGAAGCCGCCGCAAAGCTCGTGTTCTTCTCAACTATAATATCCGCCTTAGTGCGTGTCAGCTTCCGCCGCTTAGCGGTAAAGCTCTCCTTATATACCCGACACGAGCGCACAGCCCTTGAGGTCTTTCCTCTGAGCCTCCCGCTTAGTGACTTCGCCATGGTATCGTCAAAACAATCAATTAAAACCTGTGCATCCATATTCACCAGCTCCTCACCCACACATATTTTTCCTTATCTCTGATCCTTCGCCACACTCCTTAACATGACAGTGGCAAGCACGCCGAACACCACAACGAATATGAGGAGTATACCCCACACCTGCCACAAATGCGCTGCCGTGTGTGTAAATAAGGCCTCAGCCTCACGCGGTATTCCTGTCTTGGACACAAGATTATTCAGGTCTGCCGTGCATCCAAGTCCCTCTATAGCCCATCTGCTAACGGTCACGCGGGAGATTACATCCACCGCTCCCTCAAGCTTAAAGAGGATACCGGAAAACAACAACTGTACTATGAGGACAAAAGGTGCGAAGGTCATCGCCCTGTCTCCGTTCTTGGCAAATGCAGATATGATGAGTCCCATTGAAGCGGACGCCATCACGGTAAGCAAAAGCGTGAGCGCACACTCGACAAAGCCTGAGCCGATTATGACACCCTTTTCAGGAATACCGATGATAACGGCAAATAAACCAAGCATAAGCAATGTCTGTATGAATCCCAACACAAGCTGTACAACATATTTTGACAGTATATATATAGGAAGCTTTAGGTTAGCCATGTACTCACGCTTCAGGATAACGCGCTCCTTACATATCTCCTGAATGGAGTTGAAAAGACCTATCCATATTCCGGAGCATACAAGTGCAAAAAGTATTGACTTCGTATCCTCGTATACATCAAACACCTTCTCCGCCGCAACTATTCCCAACAGTATCGCAATGATAATTGGCTGTGCCAGAAGAAGTGCAAGCCTCTGCCTGTCATGGAGCATGAGCTCCGCGTATCTTGCGGTGAGCACCTTAAACTGATTCCAGAGTGAGCCTCTGCTGCCCCTCTTAATCTTCTCGCGCTCCGTGTGAGAGTCCTGAGCACTGTACTCATTCCTCTCACTGAATTTTTTCTCCCACATCGGTGCGTCGGAGCTTACCATGTTGTAGACATTGACGAGGTTGTCCGTGTTAAAAAAGCCCAAGGTCTCCTCAGGAGTACCCATATAGCACAGTCTTCCACCTGTTCCCATTATGATAATCTTGTCGCACAGGTTGAGGCTCTGCGTGGTATGCGTCACCATGATGATTGTCTTTCCCTGTGTCTTTGCGAGCTTTTTAAGAGTTTTCATAAGATTCTGCTCTGTTCCCGGGTCAAGTCCCGAGGTAGGCTCATCGAGAAAAAACAGCTTAGGGTCAGCAAGCAGCTCAACCGCGATGCTTGCCCTCTTTTTCTGACCTCCGCTCAGCTTTCGTATATATGTATTTTTGTGCTCGGTCAGCTCGACCATCTCGAGAACCTTCTCTATGCGCTCGTCGCGCTCCTTGGCACTTACCGTCTTGTCCATCTTCATCTTTGCGGTATACTCGAGCATGCGCTTTAAGGTCAGGTTCTCATAGATGATATCCTGCTGCGGCACATAACCTATAATACTCTTTAATACATCGAAGTTCTGGTGCAGATCAGAGCCGTTGACCAATATGCTTCCGCCGCTCAGCTTCGAATCAAAGCCGCTTATCGCATTCATAAGTGTGGTCTTGCCCGCACCCGAGCCTCCGATGATGGCTACAAATTCATTCTCCCCGATATTCAGGCTCACATCGTTTAATATAGTCTTACCCTTTCCGACCTTCTTTGTGATATGGTTTACTTCGACACTGACACCCGATATCGTGCGAAAGTACAGGATATAGCCGTTGTGGACAACCATGACGGCGTCGGCAATCTGGACAACCGATGTGCCGCTAAGCCGAACCGACCTATCGACAGCGACACCGTTTACGAGCACGCCGTTTAAGCTTCCCTTATCGCTTATGGTTATTATTCCGGCGTTCTTGTTGATTACGGCGTGATGCCTCGACACCATAGGGTGCATTATTCTCACATCACAGTCCTCGCTGCGACCTATCCAGGTATCCCCCTCCTCGAGGTGTACCGACTTCCACTCGCCCGTTGCCTGTGTGGTGAACACGAGAATGGCATCGTCGTCATCGTGCCCTCCCTTTCCCAGATAGCAGATGGAGGTCTCCTCCTTAATCTTGTAAGGTCCTGTTTTTCTTAAATCGACCTTCTTCTCGCCCCTAAGAAGAAAGGTTCCGTTGGTACTGCCCTCATCACAGAGGAAACACTCGCCGAACTTTCTGATAAAATACAGATGTTTCCCGGAAACATACTTAGACGCAACAGTTATATCACACTCCTGCTCATTTCTTCCTATCAGTACGGTTTCCTTATTATATTCGCCAAGATCAATGTTCCTCACGCCGCGCGAATCAATGATTATCAGGGAAAACGAATTTTCTCTCATTTGTTATACCTCCTGCATACTGTAAATCAGCCCTATACAATCTGGAAACTATTTTCGCTGTTTCCTATATATATGGTGTCGCCGCTGTGCAGTTCCATATTGATATTGCTCAACATTCTGTCGCCGTTAGGGAAATACACCCCATTGGTCGATGTATCCTTAAACATTACGCTGCCGTTCCTGTCAAGCCATATACAGCAGTGCTGTCTGCTTACCTTCGCTCCCTCAAGCACGATACTGCACTTTGTAGAATCCCTTCCTATCCACAAAGGCTGCTCCGTGATTTCGATTACGGCTCCTGCATAGGCTCCCGACACGCCCTTGAGCAGATGTGCGTTTTCCTTGGCTGCCGGCTGGCTTTGTGCGCCCTGCCCTGCCGATTTCTTGTCATACCTCGCGAATACTAGTATGTTGAGCACCACATTTGCACCGGTAACTATCATAAACAAAATCATGCCTACGGCTGGAATATATGATGTCACGGCAAAGAAAAAAGCAGGCTCCGCGATTGCGATAATACCGAGCACAACAGGCACAAGACTTCCGGCTTTCTTTTCACGGCATATATATCTGACAACAGCCGATACGATGGAGAGAACCGCCGGGACGGCCATAAAGACCACTCCCAGTATCGCGAGCTCAGCCTTTGCATCACCCGCATTGTCGATAATGAAATCCACTAAACCATTTCCGCTTCCGAAGATGAACTGGAAGCCCGCAATGTTGTACTTGAGCTTGAAGCTGAATATATCCTCCGTCTCAAGACTTATAATAGGGAAAAACAGTAAAATCACGGCTGCAACACTCATCACCGTGGACACAAGCACCATCTGATTTTTTGTAGACTGTCTGGAATTATTCATTCTCATCCTCCTTGATATCTTCCCATGCGAATGTGCTGTTGCAGAAAGGAACGAGCATGAGCTGCGTCTCGCCGACCGTGATAATCTGTCTGTCCTTTACCTCGACATTGTTGAGCACAACCTCATCGTCGACATAGAACAGAGCCTTGGACTCACCCGGAAGCGCGAAAAATCTTCTCGACTTAGGGTCGTATATCACAACAGCGTGCTTGTTTCTCGATACGGTCTTATCCTCAGCTATCGTGACGTCCATGGAGCTGTCGCGTCCGATAAAGTTCGGTCCCGCCTTTAACATGTAGCTCTTGCCCTTCTCGTTGCCGCTCAGCGCCACAAGCCAGCCGACAACAGGCTCAATGCTCATATCCGCCTCGTAGAAGCGCACTGTCTTGGTTGAGTCGTCGTCAACGGTATTGTACATCGGCGTAGTAGGAGCATTCGAGAGGTGTACCTTCGGATTTGCGCCGGCAGCTGCTGTCCTTGAGCTCTCATTCATTGTAGGCTCTGACACATCCTTCATCGTAGGCATGCCCTGTGACGAAGCATCCATAGTATCATAGGACATGGTCACGGAGTCCTCGGACGCCGATGCTGCCCCTGCCTCAGCCTTGCAGTGCGGACATGAAGAATACTTGTCCCCGTCATAGTAATGCTTTCCGCTTTCACATCTTTTTAAATTCATGGTAAATTCCTCCTTGGATTGTTATTTATTTGCAGGCATTTGTGCCTGTTATTCGTAAATTCCGACTATCACCGTCGTATTGTCCATGCCCGACGGCGAATGGAAAAGAGCCTCCTCAATCAGCTTGTCGGCAAGCCCATCCGCACACATCTGGTTTTCAAGGGCGATATGCTCGATGGCATCATCGTTTAAGCCCTTGTACAAGCCATCGCTGCACAGAATAATCCTGTCACCGTACTCGAGCTTTAACGGCTTATCGAGGGTGTCAATAAGTATCGAGCTGCCTATTCCGAGAAAGCTTATAAGTGCCTCAGCCTTCGGCTCCTCGAGCATATAGGTCTCCATGTCAATCATGCCGACCCTGAGCTTCTCATCAAGTCTCATGCGGTAATTATGATCCTTGGTGAGGCACATGAGCTTGTCGTTATGCATGAGGTATATCCTGCTGTCACCTGCTGACATCAGATACATTAATTCCCCCTTGACTACAATCATGACTATCGTGCTTCCCGACTCAATCGGACAGCCCTCCTCATCTTTGAAATCCGCAACCAGCTCGTTAATCTTAGATGCCTCCTCGCGCAGAAAGGCACTTATGTCCTCTGCCTGCTCAAGCTTCGCCATATCCGCAGTCAGCACATCGACCGCGAGCTGGCTTGCGCGCTCACCGGACTCCATTCCGCCCATTCCGTCACAGACAGCCGCCACGGATATGCCCTTGCCCTCGTACATCAACATTCTGTCCTGCTGGTACTCCCTCGTGCCGATAAAAGTACTGCCATACAGCTTCAATCTACATTCCTCATAAAGTCTCACCGTGGTAACAGTTTCTTCTCTACTCATAATCCACCCCAATCTTTAAGCAGCACACAGCCGCCAAAATAATAAAATGCTGGTTTCTTATCGGAACCCACTGTCCCTTAGGGCAAATCTGCTGCTCGGTTGTAGTTCCGTTGTTCGACATGTCATACACGAAGAAGCAGTCCTCCTTCTCGTCAAACATGATGTGGCAGTGCTCCTTCGATACCGCCGCAAACGAAGGCACGACGATATTGCTCACAGCCGACGAGCGCCCCACAATGAGCTCCGTCTGAAGCGGAATCACCCATCGCTTTCCCGAGAACTCGCTGTTGGCAATCTCCACATACGGCTTAGGCTTGCGCGCTATAATGTCGCTTGACATCTTCTCGAGGTTTAACTTTGCCTCGCTGTAAAGCCTCGTCTCATCTAAATCCTGCTTTCCCGCACCGGTCGTCTCGGCAGTCGCCGATGCCTCGCGTGCACTGTTTCCGGCTCCGCCCGGCTCATGTCTGTATGCCGTTATGCCGCGTGCAAACTCATCTGCCGTCTGCAAACGCTGTCTGTAATCCACCTCCAGTGCCCTGTCAATCGTGTCCGATAAGCTCTTTGGAATATCAGGGCATACCTCACACGCCGGCTCATAGTGCTTGCTTCCGTTGACCCTGTCCGTAGCCGACGGAACCATTATCCCGGTCAGCATATAGTAGAGCGTTCCCGCCATGGCGTACACATCGGTGTAAGGTCCCTGTGCACCCTTCCTTGAATACTGCTCTATCGGCGCAAAACCCGGCTTTAACACGACCGAGAAATTCTGGTCTTTCTGCTGGCAGATATGCTTGGCACTTCCAAAGTCGATGAGATACACCGCCCCGTCGTCACAGAAGAATATATTGTCGGGACTTATGTCCCTGTGGAGCATGTGCTTGAGTGCATGTATGCGGTGAAGTGACTTTGCCGCAATCTCCATAATGTTCACGGCGTCCTCGACACAGAATTTTCCGCCCGGCATCCTACGCATCAGGTGTCTTAGGTCACAGCCCTGCAAATAGTCCATCACATAATAGGCAGTCCCTCTCTCCTCGAAGCAGTCCCGCACGCGGACGATGTTCGGGACGTCCCTGAGTGACATAAGGCACTGTGCCTCCTCGGTAAACCTGAGCTTTCCGTGCTCGTACTGATCCTCCTTATCGGCGCTCATCGGTATGAGCTTCCCATCGGGAAGCCTATTGCACATTCCGAGAGGAACATACTCCTTTATCGCACATACCGTGTTCTCGCTCATATCGAATGCCTTGTAGGTAATTCCGAAGCCGCCCGCTCCAATCAGTGAGTCGATGCGGTACCTGTCACCACTCACCATTGTTCCAATTTTCAGTGAAAATGCGCTTTCTTCCACAAGCTTCGCCTCCTACCATCGTACTCTTATCTTCATGGAGCCTGCCGATATGACATCGCCGCTATTAAGCTTTCTCGCTCCGCTAAGCTTCACACCATTCACTCCCGTACCGTTTGTCGTCTGCAAATCCCTTATAAAGATGGCTCCGTTCTTCTCCTCAAGGCTGAAATGCTGTCTGCTCATCTTTCCGTCTTTTATAGATACATCGCATATATCAGCTCTTCCGACAATCAGCGATTTGTTGAGCTCGGTCTCTACCCTGCTGTTATTTCCGGCTTCGACATTCAAAATCTCGAATATTATCTTCCTTCCCGATACAAGCTGAGGCTTCACGGTCTTACTCTGCGTAGACTGTCCGGCGTATCCGGTTTCGGATTGTGTCGGCTGTTCACGGCGTTTCTGCTCGGATTCACGCTTTCTTCTTTCTTCCTCCTGCTGTTTCTTCCTGCATGACAAGGACAGCACCACACATACTCCCACAGCGGCAAGTACAACGCAGCCAATGATTATGTATATAACATACGAATTACCCGTTTCTTCGTCCTCCGTCTGTTCCTGAGACTCATCAGTCACGGCTTCGCTCTCCTGCACCGTGGTCTCACCGGAGTTCCCTGCCTCATCCGTTATCACCTTTTTGAAGCTCTCCGTCACGGGATTTGCCTCGGCGGATACATCATTTACATTCCTTACCTCAACCACATACTCGCCCGGACGAAGCTCACTGTTAAAGCCTAACACTGCGGAATAATCAGCCGCGTCGTACTCAGCGCTCATCACATCGAGCTGTGTGCCGTCACAGGTCACAACATAAGCCGTAGCCTTGTCGGCTCCGCTCACCTGCTCCGAAAAATTGACTATCAGCTCCTTATCCGAGTTCTGTCTCACCGCTATTATAGTCGGAGCCGTCTCATCGGGAATATGCTCCGTAACAAGCACATCTCCCGAAACCGTGCTGCCGTCGGACAACAGTGTGAGCTGTAGGGTCTGCGTCTTGTTGCTCGGAATATTGCTGTCCGCAAGCATTGTGACGACCTGCATCTCCCCTAACATGCGCGCAAAATTCGTGAATATCTTATCCGTCTCCTGAGCCGTGAACTCCGTGACCGTGCCTCCGCAGGCATCAGTGACGAACTTGAACGACTCGAGATTGCTCTCATTCGCTCCCGCTGCATATCCGTATACCGGGATACTTCTCCTATTGAGAGCCGATATCGCCTCCTGCTCGTTGGCTTTTCCCCTGTTATGGTCGTCGCCGCCGTCGGATATCATCATTATGACCTCGCGGGAATTGACATCGTTCCTGTCAGTCTCCTCCGCAGCCTGCAAAAGCGCTTCGTAGAAGAAGGTATCGCTGTCACCGTTGGTGAGTGACAGGATTGCCTCCTGCGCCTGCTCAGGTGTCTCATCGCCCGTCAGCACGGTCTGAACCGATGAGCCGAAGGTTATGAGCACCAGCCTGTCCTGAGCCGGCAGACCGCCATAAAATGTCACAAGGCTGTTCTGCAATGCACTGAAGTACGCCGCAGAAAACGATGCCGACACATCTAGCAGCACATAGTAGGTTATTCCCTGTCCCGTCTGCTCGAACAGCTCAACGTTGCTCACTGTAAGCTCGCTCGTGTCAAGCGCTGCCGTGATATCCGACGTGCTTATCTGCCTGTTTCCCCTCAAGTACGCTCTTATCTCCGGCATGACAGCCTGCACCGACTCTATGACAAGCTCCCCCTCGCTGCCGCTGTCCTGTGTATCATCATCTGCGTACACGTTGATACAGCAGACCGAAAGAAAAATTCCTGCCATCAGGAGCGCCGTGAATTTCACGGCAACTCCCTTCACCTTATCAATCAGTTTTCTTCCCATTTTCTACCTCCCTCGCAAAAAGCGACGTAAGTCAGTGTGCTGTCCCCGAGCTTAAACTCATCATAGCTTTTAAGCTCCGCCGGAGAAGCGAGTATCGAGCCCTTGTACTCCACATAACAGCCATTCTCAGGCACAAGGAAGGTTCTGTTTGATTTGTTGTCGTACACTATGCAGCAATGCTTTACCCTGCTCACCTTGCTGTCGCCGCGTATGACTATATCCATCGAAAAATCTCTTCCGACAAAATTCTGACCGCGGAATATTCTGTAGTCCGTTCCCTTGTCAGGTCCCTGTGTACAGACCAGCCACCCAGTTATGTAGCCCTCCTCTCCCGTGTCAGGCTTCGGCTCTTTATCCGAAAGTGCAATCGTCTTTGAATCTTCTCTCTGCATTCCACCACTCAAATTTGAAGCAGCATTATTACAATACGGACATGCAGTATATTTAGAGTCATCGTACCAATGTCCCCCTGTGCATTGTCTCATTCCCATAGCTTCTTCCTCCTGCGCGTAGCAAATATTATGATATATATACAGATTATTTCGGTATGTATCGCACTAAGTGCTGAATATTGCCAACACCATTGCCACTCGGCTCTCCTGTGGTGGATTCACGAGATTCAACTTTTGTTTTAGTGTACTCAAAGTTCTTTACATACTCAGTATAATTACATCTTTGTACAGCCTCACACCAGAATACGCAACACTGATAATCAATAGGTGCATCTCCTCTTCCCTCACCAACACAGACAGCATCACCATGCCTGTTTGGATATAAATATGATGACGCAAATTCCCTATATAATGTACATGAACCGCGTCCACTAAGCCATGTTCCGTAATACTGGCTTATATCTCTGTTAAACAAGTGGGTTTCGTTGCTCTGACCTGCTACCGGATATGTATAATGCCAGTACACATAATAACCTGCGGAAACATTTTCCACATCACGTTTAAAAGTATCTGTCTCCTCAGCGACATAAGGCTGGCCATAATTGAGGTTAGATGTCTCATTTCCGAAATCACCTATCCACGTTGCCCAATCTCTCGAGCCCTGTGCTGTCATTTCCCATTTTTCATTTCCGGTTCTGGAATATCCATCCAAGGCTGTCTCTCTTGACCACGTTGTCTCGGTAGTTGTCACAGTATATGTCCACTTGTTATCAACGACATTCGCTCCCGCAGGCACATTTCCTGCTACCACCCAGTCGCTGGCTGCCTTCTTGCTCCAGGTTGCCGTAAGGGTTATGTCACCGCTCACGGTCATTCCGTCAACGCCTGCGCCATTGTAGGTCCAGCCGCTGAAATTGTAGTAGTCCATCGTCGGTACAGGGAGACTTCCGCTGCTCAGCGTATCACCCTTCTTCATGGTGACAGAGCCTACGCTCGTACCTCCGTCCGAGTTGAAGGAAATCGTAAAAGGCTGTACTCCCTTAGAGACAATTATCGTTACTGTACTGCCCTTTGCAAGCTTGCTTCCAGCACTCTCGGACTGTCTTATTACACAACCCTCCTGAACGGTGTCACTGTACTCCTCACTTCCGCGGCTTACAGCAAAACCACTCTGGCTTAACTTGCTCTCTGCGCTTGATGCCGCCATTCCAGTTACATCAGGAAGCTCGACGAGCTCCTGTCCCTTCGAGATTACAAGTGTCACTGTGCTGTTCTTTGCCGTATTGCTTCCCGCTGCAATCGACTGGCTTATAACGCTTCCCGCCGGAACATCTGCACTGTACTCCTCACTTCCGCGAGTCGCCTTAAGTCCCTGCTGGCTCAACTGGCTCTCTGCCTGTGCATAAGTCATTCCGACAACGCTCGGCACTGTCACCATCTCCTGTCCCCTCGAGACAATAATCGTGACTGTCGTACCCTTCTTAACCTGTGAACCACCGGCAACGTCCTGGCTTATGACAATTCCTTCCGCCACGGTATCGCTGTACTGAGGCGTGCCCTCGCTCACCTTGAAGCCTGCCGCCTCGAGAGCGCTTATGGCTGAGCTTCTGTCAGAGCCGACCACATTCGGAACACCCGCATTCTCAGGTCCTCTCGATACAACTATTTCAACACGGCTGCCCTTGTTCACAGATGAGCCTGCCGCAATCGTCTGGCTTATGACAATTCCCGCTGCAACGGTGTCACTGTACTGCTCGCTCACGCTTGATGTCAGTCCATTGTCGGACAATGCCTTCTCCGCTGTCGCGCGGTCACTTCCTACCACGTTCGGTACGGTCACCTTAGGCATACCGGTCGATACGATGAGTGTAACCGGCGTTCCCGGCTTCACCGATGAGCCTGCCGCTGTGGACTGGCTTATTACCTTGCCTGCTGCCACGGTATCGCTCGCCTGCTCCTGTATGCTGACACTCAGTCCGGCGTCCGTCATCGCCTTCTGTGCTGAACTGCTGTCCTTTCCGACAACATTAGGCACTGTGACGGTCTGCATGCCCTTGGATACCACTATGAGCACCGTCGAATTTTTCTTGATATTGGTTCCTGCCGTCTCGGACTGGCTTATTACCTTGTCCTTCTCAATGGTATCGCTGTACTGGTCAGCCACTTCAACCTTGAAGCCTGCGCTCTTTAATGCGCTCTCTGCCGTAGCACGGTCACTTCCCACCACATTCGGCACGGCAAACAGTACCTCGCCGCTGCTCACGACGATGGAGACTGAATCTCCTTTCTTTGCTGCCTTGCTTCCGGTTATGCTCTGGCTTATTACCTTGCCACTCGCAACCGTGTCGCTGTTTGCGTAGGACACATTCACAATAAGTCCCAATGCCGACAATGCCGACTTGGCTGCCGCCTCGTCCATTCCCGTTATATCAGGAACGTCCTTCTTTGCCGGACCCGTGGATACCACGAGTTCAACCGAGGTTCCAGGTGTAACCTGTGTATCTCTCTCTATACTCTGCGATATGACAACTCCTGCCGCAACGCTCTCGCTCTCAGCCTCTACTATCGTGTAGTTCAGCTCGTTGTCCGTGAGCGTCTTAATCGCGCTGTCCTTGTCCCTGTACTGCACATCAGGAACCTTGACCCTCTTCACACCGAGTGAAATCACAAGTCCGACGCTCTCGGTGTTCTTAATCTTGGCACCTGCCTCTATATCCTGCTCCATAATCACATCAGCCTCGTAGGTGTCGCTGTAGCGGCTCTCGGTGATGCTTATAACTATTCCTGCATTCTTTGCCTCTTCAATTGCCTCCTCATAGGTCATACCCTTAAAATCAGGAACTATGATATCCTGCTCGACAACCTCTTTCTCCGGGTCACGCCCCTTCGATACGACGAGTTCAATCTGCGCTCCTATCTCAATCTCATCTCCGGATTTTACTTCCTTTCCGTCAACGCTCTGACCGATAATTCCGCCCTCGGCGATGACGTCACTGTACTCTTCCCTGACAGTGACCGTAAAGCCCATATCCTCGAGTGTCTGCTTCATATCCTCGTATTTGCTTCCCTCTGTCTTAGGAAGTGTCTTGGTCTCTACCCCGCCGCTTATAGTTATGTTGAGCACGGTGTTCTCCTTGACCGGCATCGCTCCGTCAATATCCTGTGTGAGAACCCTGTCCTTCGGAACGTCCGAGGAGTATTCTTTTCCGGCAATACTGTAGGAGAGCGTCTTTTCGTTTAACTTCACGCTCGCCTCCTCGAGTTCCTTATTTACAACCCACGGGACACGCACCATGCCAAACTCGGTGTACGTCTCATCCTGCCTGTTTGCGTCAAAGCCTATAACTCCCGTAGCAAACAGAACCGACAATATGACAACCACAAGTGCCATCGCAGGTACAGCCACCTTGAGCCATACCGGCCATTTTCTCGGGTCAAATACCCTGCTGATGCCCTCGTCGGTGAGCTTGACCACATCGTCCGTCGTGAGCTCGTACATGAGGGTCTCCATATCCTTGGTACGCTTGTCTATCCTTATATGCATGGCATTCATAATGGCGTTATCAATATTCTTGGAGACGCCCTTGACGTACTTAGATGGCGGCTGCAGGGTGTTCTTGCCGTCCTTCTCTATGTATGCCCTTCGCTCTAAGGCATCGGGCGGTGTAATGCCCGTTATCATCTTGTAGAGTGTGGCTCCGACAGCGTACACGTCCGTGTGAGGTCCCTGGTCACCGCGGCTTCTGTACTGCTCCTCCGGTGAGTAGCCCGGCTTTACAATTACCGTGAGGCTCTTGCTGTGTATCGTTGTGGCGTATCTTGCCGCACCGAAGTCTATCACCTTCACATCCCCGTCCTTGGTCACCATGATGTTGTCCGGCGCTATGTCTCTGTGAATGATTCCCGCCTTGTTTACCTTGTCAAGAGAGTCGATTACGGGAAGCATCATCATAATCGCTTCCTCAGGTGGTATCGTTCCCCTGTCCTTTATGTACTTTGCAAGTGTGACTCCCTCGAGATACTCCATCACGATGTAAGCCGTGTCATTCTCCCTGAAGCAGTCATACACCTTCACGATACCCGGACAGTCGGTGAACTGGGCAAGTCTCTTAGCCTCGTCCACGAACTTGTTAAGTCCTGCCGTGAACTGCTCTCCTTTATCCCCTGCGTATATGCTCACCTGTGACACACCCGGCGCTCTTGTCGAGAAATCGCTCGGGAGATACTCCTTTATAGCGACCCTTTGCTCGAGAACTCTGTCCCAGCCGATGTAGGTGACACCGAAACCGCCGTAACCGATGACCTTTCCGACATCATAGCGGTTGTTGAGTATGCTTCCACCGACAAGATGCAGCGGGCTCTCAGGCATAGTCCCATCAACATAGCCGCAGTACGGGCACACCTTGAGGGCTGAGTCATAGGTTTTCATACAACCATAACATCTTTTTTCCATTATCCTTGGTTCCTCCTTATGTCATATCTGATTTCAGATACTTATTTAACATGTTTGTATAATGCTTCGTATTCCTCATAGCTGTCCACATATTCGCCCAGCATGATTCTGTTGAGCGGCAGCATATTCTGCCGTCCCTGAACCAGCAGAACGTCCTGTGAATAAGGTGTCATCAGATACTCGAGGAACTTCTCTGCAACCTTACGGCTGTCCCTGTTGTCTGCCATGAGGCTCCACTCATAGCAGAAGTCGCCCCTTCCCTCCGACGGGAACCTGTCACTGTTGACAACGACCATCACATAGCTTCCGCTCAGGTGCGACTGCACATCGTAATAATCGGCGGTCGATCCCTCAAATACCGGGTACTTCTTACTGTAAAATTCCTCCCCGTCCGCGGTCACGACGTCGTCATAGCTGCTACCACCTATGATGGTATCTATATTCAGGGCGGTATCCTTGTCGTACTCAAGCATCACCGTATTCACATAGGCAACCGGATAGTTGAAGCCGAGAGGTATGCGCCTGTTGTCCGGGTACTCCCTGTTGTACTGGTTATAAAACAGCAGGTTGTCCTTATAGTAGCCCTTTGCCAGCTCCGAGAGGCTGTAGGCATTGGCAAGGTAGCTGTCGTCTAAGCCCGAGGACAGGAAGAGGTCGGGAGCGTCGCCCGCATTGATTGCCTGCGTCAGCCTGTCGAGATACTCGTCCTGAGGGAATGCTGTCACTTTTATCGTCACGTTGTCGTAGCTCTCCTTGAAACGGCTCACTATGCTGTCAAAGCTCTCCTCTATGGTTCCGTAGCTGTTGCCCTCATACTGCGGACACCACACATCTATCGTCGCCGTCGGAAGGGTCTCCTCCTCGCGCTGCTTCTCGAAGTTGAACGCAAATATCGAGAAGCCTGCCACCACAACGGCAAGTGCGGCGCCTATCGTCGTATTTCTTATTCTCTTCTTTCGCTTTTTGAGCTGTGCCGGACTCAGCACCTTTTTCTTTGATTTGCCCTCACTGAGACATATGTCTATGGCATCTATCATCTCCTGCACGTTCTCAAATCTTAAATGCCTGTCGACCGCCATGGCTCTCATAATGGTATTGCTCAGATTTTCCGATATGGAAGGATCAACCACATGCGGCGGGCGGACATCATCCCGTATTTTTCTGTTGGTCGACTCATCAGGCTTCTCACCGACCAGAAGATGGTACATGGTCGCACCCAGCGCGTATATATCCGTCCATGGTCCCTGCTCATTGACCGTCTCATACTGCTCGACAGGTGCGTAGCCCGGCTTCAGGATAATGCTTACCTTCTCCTCATTCACGGTAAAACGCGCCGCACCGAAGTCTATGAGTTTTACGGAACCGTCATTACATATAAAAATGTTGTCCGGTGAGACATCTCGATGTACGAAGCCTTTCTCATGCACAGTGATGAGGGCGTTGGCAATCTTGAGTATGATGCCCGATGCCTCCTCGACAGAAAGCCTACCGCCCTTCTCCTTCAGATATGTGTTAAGCGGCTTGCCGTCGAGGAACTCCATGACGAAATATGCCGTGTCGTTCTCCTCGAAATAGTCGAGCACGTCCACGATATTGTTATTGAACTTGCTGTTGTCATGGTTGAAGCTCTTCGTGTTCACCGCCTCGTCCCAGAACCTCTTACGCTGTGAATCGTATTCCTTTTTTCTCTTCTGCGCGTACAGAACCACCTGGGTCGTTCCCGGCACACGGTTCACAATTCCGCTCGGATAGAACTCCTTTATGGCAACATAGCGGCTAAGCACCGTGTCCCATGCCTTATATGTGATACCGAAGCCGCCGTTTCCGAGTATCCTTCCTATTATGTAGCGCCCGTTTCGCAGCGTAACCCCGATGCCAAGCATATAGACATCTCTTTTTCCAGAGCCCTTCGCGTATCCGCAGTGCGGACAAATATCATAGCCGTCATCGTATTCCTTAAAACAATTTTCACATCTGTACATATCCAGTCCTCCACGCCACCGTCTCACGGCGACTTAAATCAGTAATAAATTTTGTATGCTCGTCAGTTATCCCAGCCAAAGCCGTCCCCGCACAGCGGAACGAACACCAGTGTACTCGCGCCGAGCTCTATCCTGTCCCTGTCCCCAAGGACGGCACTGCCGTTTAGGAGCGCCCCGTTAAGGTACGAAAGACTCATTCCCCCGCCCTGTTGCAGGTAGAACTTTCTCTTCTTCGGCTCGAAGGTTATCACCAGATGCTCCTTCCCCGATATCTGCATATCGCCGGATATCACCACATCATTGTAATTCTCAAGCCTTCCCACCTTGTTAGCTCCCGTCCTGAGCTCGTAACTGTTTCCGGTGGCTCCGCCCTTGATGCACACGAGCCACCCAACTACGGGCTCGGTCTGCGTGTCAGAGTTTCTGTCCCAGAAGGCTATGGTCTTGGTGTCGTCCTTTTCCGGTTCCGTCGCGCCCTTTGGGCTACCCGCCTTTTTCACGGTTCCGACAAGATTTACAACTGCCGCCCCTCCTTCCGCAGCTTGCTCAGTGTTCCCTCCGGCACTCTCCGTCTGCGGAAAATCCTCCCACACATCGATAATCCTGTCGTTGTCCCGCTCAGGCTCCTTCTGCCCATGCTCTTTCCTGCTCTTAGTATCAGCATTCGACCTCTTTTCATCCTTTTCCTTCTTCTTTTCAGTCCTGTCCGTGTCCTCCTTTTTCTTATGCGGCTTTTCCCCTAACAGTGTGTACACACTGCTCCCACACTTCGGGCATTTTTCGCCTTGGTTGGCATCATAGAAATGTCCATTCTCACATTTTGCATACAATACCTTCATAAAGTTTCCTCCTTGTCTAGCTCCACAGCGCAATTGCAGTGTAATTGTCCATGTTCTTTCCGGTGCCGTTGCTTCGCACAACCTGCACCATGGACTGCATCCACTCCTCCACCGTGCTGCTGCTCTTTAGAAGCTTTCCCATCTGCTTCTCGTCAATCAGTTCCCAGAAACCGTCACTGCACAGCAGAAAAGCCTGATAGTCCCCAAGTTTCTTAGGTTCAGCCAGCTCGTACATTGGCTTCTCCCACTCGATACCCATGACCCTCAAAAGTCTGTTGCGGTCAGGGTGGTTCCTTATCTGCTTTTCCTTGATATCCCTCGCAAGCACCAGCATCTGCGGAACACTGTGGTCGAGGGTTCTAAGCTTAACCTTGTTTCTCGAAAAAGCATACAGTCTAGAGTCCCCGACATGTCCCCACTGTACCCTGTTTTCATCTATATACATAGCTACCGCTGTGGTTTTCATCTCTGTCTTTGCGTTCTGCCTGCACTGCTCCCCGAGCAGCGCGTCCTGCGCCGCATTGAATGCGTTGTCTAGAAATTTCTCATCGATTGTCTGCGTGTTCTTAAAAATCTCACCGAACATTTTGACAACAAGAGCAGATGCGACCTCGCCCCTTCCGTGTCCTCCCAGACCATCACATAAAATCAGGCATTTTTGTCCATCCTTTTCATATACACATGCCGTATCCTCATTGACATCTCTCCCGCCCTTGTCCGTAAAGACTGTGTATGTTACCATATACTTTTCCTCCGTTCTGAACCGCTCTTTTATATTTTTTGCTTATCATTTTCGCAATTATCTGACAACTGCATCTTTAAGACACATTATAAACACCATTTTGGCACTAGTCAACTATATCAATATTTTTTCCACCAATTAAACACTTTATATATTGTATACTAGGAAAATGGAGGTTGAAAATGATTGAATTTGGCAATACTTTAAAAGCACTAAGAATACAGAATAATATGACACAGGCACAATTAGCACAGCAGCTTGGACTCACCAAATCCGTTATCAGCGCATACGAAACCGGTCTGCGTATGCCATCCTATGATGTGCTCATTCTCATTGCCAGGAAATTCAAAGTGACCACGGACTACCTGCTCGGAATCGAGAATAAGCGCGATATCGACTTATCTGGTCTTACCGAGGCTGAAGTCTGTGCCGTTATGAATCTCATCAAAGCCATGAGACAATAAGCTGTCAGCTATTGGTATTTTATTTAGCTGAACGCTGTTAAATCATTACTATTGTCCTGTTTGAAATACTATCATGAATAGACAGAATTATTCCCTAGCTGTAAAAACAGGTAATTTTTTTGTAATAAATTACATTGAAAAGACAAAAAGAAACCGTTCCTACTGGCATGTCACTGCCCATAAGAACGGTTTTCTTAGTGTTCCCTACTCCGTGTAGGATATTATTCTCTTTTTGGTATCCATATAACAGTTCCTGCTGACCGCAATCTCAGTCCCGTTATCGAGAAGCAGATTGTTGTCCCGCAGCTCACAGATATGCCTGATATTCACAAGAAAGCTCTTGTGGCAGTGCACGAAGCCGCTGCCGACGGTCTGCTCAACCTCGGACAATCTGCCGTATGCCTCAACCTCCCTGTCGGCGCATCTGTAAATCAGCTTCCGCCCGGCGCTCTCAATATATATTATATCGTCTATCTTTATATTTATAAGGTTGCGCCCGACATTGACCGTGCACACGCGCTCATTGCGGGCGTCAATATTGTGAACCGCCCTGTCCATCGCCTGCCACAGTCTCTCTGCGTTCACCGGCTTTCTTAGGAAACTTATGTGCTCAGTCTCATATACCGCCTCGCAGTACTCAACATAGCCTGTTATGTATATAATCTGTGTGTCAGGCATTTTAGGGTGAAGCTTTTTCACAAGGTCGATTCCCGTCTTTTTATCATTTTCAACGCAGATGTCCGTGACCAGAATATCTATTTCATTCTCGAAGGCTATGAAGTTCTCAAGCTCACGCAGGCTGTCTATGCAGATGATGTTATATTTTCTCTCCTCATATTCGTCGCACCTATCAATCATGTTCTTGATTATCTCACACTGAGACATGTCATCATCAAATACTACAACCCTGTAAACCATCGTCTCACCATTCCTTTCCTTCACCTTATCACAGCTTTTCACTTTTATTTATACTGCGCGCATATGTGTCGAGAATGTCCCTCGCCTCGGCATATGCTTCCCTGTCTATAAGCGCGTACACAGTCTGTATATAATTCCTGAAATCATGCCTGAACATCGACATCTCCTCAAGCTGCCCTATGACCTTATCGTAATATTCCGTCTGTCTGCCAAGCTCTGTGCTGAGCACCTCGTTCTCAAGCTGCTTTCTTTTCAGCTCACGCCTCTTCACCAGATATCTGTACATCATAATATCAGCTACGATAAAATCGCAGACAAACAGAAGCGGAATAAGCTTCCAGTCAATCACCTGATAGCCCGCATGGTATGCAAAAAGTGCTATCAGCACAACGAGCACCACTTGTACAGCCACAATAAAAAACATCCAAACTTTTTTTATCACATCTTCACCCCCACTGTCGTTATGTATCTGTTATCCTGCTGTTCGGTGATGAGCATACCACCCGTCTCCTCGACGATGCTTCTCACAATCCCAAGCCCCAGTCCATGCTCGGAAAAGACCCCTCTTCTTCTGTCCTCTATGACACCTCCAAAGCTGTTCTCCTGCCTAATTATAGGGAATCCTGCCTGCTCCTTTGCGGACAATTTTATATATAGCGGCGTTTTCTCAACATCACCCGGCTTGGCATCAGCCATCTTCCTGCACGCCCTTATTGCGTTGTCAAGAATATTCGCCAGCACCACACACAGCCTCGCTCCGGTGAGTGGTATATTATCTGGCAGTTCGAGCCTTCCGTCAAGCCTTATTCCATATTCACCGCACAGCTTCGCTTTGTCCGCGAGAACCGCATCGGCAATCTTATTGTTGCTATACATGTATTTCAGCGATATGTTGTCAACAAGTCCCTGAAGCTTATCCTTCGCCTGCTGTCCCTCGCGTTCCTCAAGCAGCCTGCCTGCAAGCTCTATGTTCTCCGCTATATCACACCTTACCTCATAAGCCTCTTGTACTGTTCCTGCAAGCTCCCTGCCTCTAATCTCCTGCTTTTCAAGCTGTGCCGACAACAGCTCCTTCTTCCACAGTTCCTGCTGGTTTCTCAGATTTACATTCACCAGAACGTACAGCATAAAATTGAACAGTATAGCAAGTGCATCAACTATAAACAGCAGCAGTGTCACACTCCCATTGGTGAGATTATAATAATTGAGAAGTATTGTGATAAAAAGGAATGCAATCTGAACCGTTCCGAATATAAGTATGCCACTGTTTAACTTTACCTTCATCTTATCAACTTTATTTACCCACAGTTTGTAAAGCCCATACTCTGCTACAGCACATACTACATTCATCGATATTTTGAGTGGAACGGCATAGCGTATATCCATAATTAGGACTATTATATGCTTCCCGAATATCAGATATCCCATTACATAATAAAGCGACTCAATCAATATCTCTGACAGCCATATCATCAATGCAAACTGCAATGCCTTAAAGTGTCCTCCATCCGCACAGACCGCTCCCACTATAACTATGAGCACGAACATCAAAAACATGTGAACAGTGTTTGAAATAACCCCGGAATACTGCAAAAATTGAAGCAGAAGCGTCCCCAACGAGGAAAAGGTAACAAAAAATTTTTCATTTCTCATTCTATTCGCCTTAGCCTGCAGATAGAAAATAATCACGGCATCCGGCACCGACAACAGCAGCATGGTAATCGACAAGGTACTTATCTTCATAGCTTCACCCCAACATTCGTTATGTATATGTTATCCTTCTGTTCCGTGACAAGCATGCCGCCCATCTCCTCGGCGATGCTTCTCACAATCCCAAGCCCCAGTCCATGCTCGGAAAAGACCCCGTTCCTTCTATCCTCAATCACACCGTCAAAGCTGTTTTCCTGCCTAATTATAAGGAATCCTGCCTGCTCCTTTGCGGACAATTTTATATATAGCGGTGTTTTCTCAACATCACTCGGCTTGGCATCCGACATCTTCCTGCACGCCCTTATTGCGTTGTCAAGAATATTCGCCAACACCACACACAGCCTCGCTCCGGTGAGTGGTATGTTATCTGGCAGTTCGAGCCTTCCGTCAAGCCTTATTCCATATTCACCGCACAGCTTCGCTTTGTCCGCGAGAACCGCATCGGCAATCTTATTGTTGCTATACATGTATTTCAGCGATATGTTGTCAACAAGTCCCTGAAGCTTATCCTTCGCCTGCTGTCCCTCGCGCTCCTCAAGCAGCCTGCCCGCAAGCGCTATGTTCTCCGCTATATCACACCTTACCTCATAAGCCTCCTGTACTGTTTCCTCAAGCTCCCTGCCTCTGATCTCCTGCTTTTCAAGCTGTGCCGACAACAGCTCCTTCTTCCACAGCTCCTTCTTCCACAGCTCCTTCTTCCACAGCTCCTGCTGACTTTTTAGATTTACATTGATAAATATATACTGCATAAAATTAAAAATAAATGAAAACACGACCGCGACGAGCATAATCATTGTCGCGCCCTGATTGGTGACATTGTAGTAATTCAGACATATGGCAATAAACATAAAAACTATCTGGACTGCTCCGAATATGATAATGCTTCCGTTGAACCTTATGTCCAGCTTCTCTATCTTTTTCATCCATAGCTTATAGAGCACATATTCCACGAGGAAACAGGCTACATCCATGGTCAATTTTATCCAGACGGCATATCGCATGTCATTCATCAGTATCAGCATGTGCCGCCCTAAAACCAGATATCCGATGACATAATAGACCGCCTCAAGGAGTACCTCCGACATCCACAATAATAACGCAAACTGTAACGCCTTAAATCTTCCCTTCTTGGTAAAAATCATTAGCGCCAGTATCATAAATCCGAACATAAAAAAGAGATGTGCCGTGTTGGAAATCACGCCGGAGTGCTGTAAAAGCAGTGATACAGCCGACACAGCCGAAGTCATAACCACGAACAGCTTCCCATTTCTCATTCTGACTGCCTTCGCCTCAAAGTAGAAAACACTTATCGCATTAGGAAGCGATAACAGCATCAATATAATTCCCAGAGTATTTATCTTCACGTCACACGCTCCATAGTATTGGTGTGACTATCTTATACCAATTAAAGAGATTTTGTCAACACGTTTAACGATGACGTTTTCCCTGCACACTCATAGAATACTCGTTGTATGTTCTCATTGTTCATGCTAATATATAGCTATATATCCCCCGGAGGTGATTACAATAAACCAGTACGACCCTGACCGTTTTCTCTCAGCCTGCGACGCGGTAATACACTCTGCACACGCCGAAAACGGCATCGGAACCCTCAGTGAAAAGACTGTTCACTCAGTCCTTAAGAATTATCTTGAACCTGACACCACATACCACGAGATAAAGACCGGGCGGTATGTGGCTGACATACGCACCCCTGACGGCATCTACGAAATCCAGACAAGGCAGTTTAACAAGCTGCGAAACAAGCTCGAGGCCTTCCTTCCCGAATACTCCGTGACGGTGGTCTACCCCATACCGCACATAAAGTATCTGCGCTGGATTGACGGACAGACGGGCGAGATTACCCCTGCCCGCAAATCCCCGAAAAAAGGTGTGTTTCAGTCCGTTTTCTACGAGCTTTACAAGATTAAGCCGTACCTTACGCACCCGAACTTCCATCTGCTGCTCATGCTCATCGACTTGGAGGAGTACAGGTTTCTCAACGGCTACAGTAAGGACAGAAAAAAAGGTTCCACCCGCAGCGACCGTATCCCTACGGCTCTCTACGCAAGTGAAACCATTATGAATGTAGCTGATTATAATAAGCTTATACCCGATGAGCTCACCGATACCTTCACAGTGAAAGATTTTGCCAAGGCGTGCCACATCACTCTGACCATCGCACAGCCCGCAGTCAATGTTCTCACGCATGTGGGTGTACTCGAGCATATCGGAAAGCACGGACGGGCTTACCTTTACAAGCGGACTAAAATATGAGTTTTGCAGCCAATTATGCAATCAGGCAACAGTCTGTTAAAGCTGTTTTGTCTCCGACACGAATACTGCCATGGTTCGCGCTGCAAGCCTTATACGTTTTCTGCCCTCGTCATATATAACTCCTGCCTCGTCCGAAGAAGCCGCACACTTCCAGCTCCTGCCTGCCATCTCGATCACGGCAAACTCGTGCGGCTCGGTGTGCATGTTGTAGAGAATATACACGTTTCCCTGCTCCCCCGCATAGGCGCCGCTGTAGAGCAGCCCGATATTGTGGGAGTACTCAGCCATAATCGGGAACCACGCCCTCTCGCTGTGGCAGGACAGATCCGGCATCCCCTTTATCCTGTGGTCATTCATGGAAAAATCCTGCTGCGGACGTATACACGGGTGCTCTTTTCTGAACTGTATAAGCCTCCTCGTAAACTCATATAAATCTGAATTTTTCTCAAGCAGCCCCCAGTCTATATAGTTAATCTCATTGTCATGGCAGTATGGGTTATTGTTTCCCCCGTGGCTCATTCCCAACTCATCGCCTGCGATGAGCATCGGCACCGAAGCTGACAAAAATACCATGGCAAGTGCATTCTTGACCATCTTTTTCCGCTCCCTGAGTACAATCTCCCGCTTCGTCTTTCCCTCAGCTCCGCAGTTGAAGCTTATATTATAGCGTCTGCCATCCATGTTGTTCTCGCCATTGTACTCATTGTGCCTGCGCTCATAGCTTACCATATCCATGAGGCTTAAGCAGTTCTGGTCAGCCATGAAGTTCACAACCGGGTGTCCGCACTCGTGCCTTGTCTCCCTGTCGACAAAGCCTCCTATGCTGTCCTCGTCACCTCTTAGGAAATGTCTGCCCGCCTCCATGAAGCCGTCGTTGTACCTGATAATTCTCCGCCCGGCATCGCTCACAGCCTGAACCGTGCCCACATGAAAGCTGTCCCCACCGAAATCATCGCCGAGCAGCACACATTCAGAAAGAAACAGGTCAGTCCTCACGGCATACAATAGTCCTCCGCTCCCGATTATCCTGAAGCCGTCAACGCCGAGTCTCATATGCCAGTATCTTAATATCTCCACCGCCATCGCCGGTGCCATGTCAAGTGGGAACCAGAACTCCATCAGCACCGCTGTTCCATGCTCATGGAACACGCGCACCATCTGCGAAAACTCCTCCACACAATTATCCCCTGCACAGTATGCTCTCTTAGGCGCAAAATAATAGCCGTCCGTGTAGCCCCAGTAATTGACCCTTCCTGTGCCGGCTCCTGCAGAGCCCATGCCATAATGGCTCCTGTTGTCCGAATGTGTCGGCAGAACCTCGTGGAACTCGTAGCACGGCATAAGAAGCACCATATTCATTCCAAGCTTCTGTATATATGCCGCCATTTGTGCCAGTGCCGCGAAGGTTCCCCCCTCTGTATCTCCGAGTCCGGGCGCAAGCTTCGTGAAGCCCCTGACATGGAGCTTGTAGATGAGAGGATTATCAGATATCGCATGAAAAGCAGATTTCTCACCGTAAACAGTTTCAACAATATCCGCCTGCCCGCTTCTTAACACACTGCACAGCTCATCCCTGTTTCTTCCAAAGCCGTCACCGTCCTGCTGCTCCTTAGCCGCATAGCAGTACTCCCTCGCATATATATCCGCTTGTTTCCCATCACCTACGGCATAGCATGCACCATCAAGTCCTGCCGCAGCCTCCTCATTGCCAAAATCCAGCACAAAGGAGAATATCCTCCCACACTTAAATTCCTGCGGTATCTCTATTGTCATGCCGCCATCCGGCTCACCGCATTCAAATATGGTCAACGACAGCACCGCAGCATCGCTGAAAATACCAAACTGCCATCCATTTGTAATTTTCTCAGCTCCCATGCTTATTTCAGAAGCTTTTCTTAATGTAATTGATGTCTTATCAGGTATTTTCATATATTCACACAACTTTCCAATTATTTTTTTGCTGCCTCTATCTTCTCTGCAAGCTCCGTAAGATACTCCCACCTTGCATACTTTTCATCAAGCCTGCTCTGTGCAGCTTCTTTTTCCCTGCCAAGCTCGTTGAGCTTCACAAAATCCGTCGCATACTTCACCATATCCTCATCAAGCTTATCCAGCTTTTCCTCAAGAGCCGCTATGTCATCCTCTATGGTATCATATTCCTTCTGCTCCATGTATGAGAACCTGAGTGTCCTCTCGCCCTTATTCCATGTCGCCTTTGTATTTTTCTCCGATGCCTTATCTGCTGTACCTTGCCCCATGCCTGCTGCCGGGGCAGCCATCTTGGCAAGTATCTCATCTGCCTCCTGATGCACTTCCTCAGTTATATTCCCGCAATCATCGAAAACAAATATCCTGTCCGCCGCCCTGTCAAGAAAATATCTGTCATGGCTCACGATTATGGTTATTCCAGCAAAGCTCTCAAGGTAGTCCTCCAGAATCGACAAGGTCTGGATATCGAGATCATTCGTAGGCTCGTCCAGTATCAGTACATTCGGTGCGGACATCAGCACCCTTATAAGGTACAGTCTTCTCTTCTCACCGCCAGAAAGCTTTCCAATAAGTGAATACTGCAATGTTGAATCAAACAGGAACCGCTCGAGCATAAGCGAAGCCGACACACTCCCCTCCGGCGTCCGGACATACTCCGCAACATCCTTAATGCAGTCAATAACCCTCTGCTCAGGGTCAAGCTCACCATTCTCCTGTGCAAAATACCCTATGCGTATTGTGTCTCCTAACTCAACCTCACCTGTATCCGGCTTCTCCATGCCCGTGATAATCTTCATAAGTGTTGACTTTCCGCAGCCGTTCTTTCCTACAAAAGCCACCGCCTCATCACGCAGAAAGATATAGGAAAAATCATTTATAAGTGTCCTGTCGTCAAAGGACTTGCTTATATTTCTAAGCTCTATCGTCTTTTTCCCCATGCGCGTGTACACACTCGACAGCTGTGCCGACTCAGTCCTGCGCGAAGCTGCTGCCTGTGCAGACGCCTCCTGCATATCGTTAAAACGGTCAATTCGCGCCTGCTGCTTGGTGGAACGTGCCTTCGCGCCTCTCTTAATCCACTCAAGCTCCCTTCTCATAATGTTCTGTCTCTTCTGCTCCGTTGAATCAGCCATCGCCTCTCTCTCTGCCTTAAGTTCAAGAAAGCCCTCATAATTCGTCTGATAGCTGTACACCTTGCCGCGGTCAATCTCCAAGATTCGGTTGCTCACCCTGTCAAGAAAATATCTGTCATGGGTTACCATAAGAATAGCACCCTTGTACGCCCTCAGATAACTCTCAAGCCACTGCGTCATCCATCTGTCAAGATGGTTGGTCGGCTCGTCAAGTATCAGTATATCCGCCCTCGCAAGAAGCGCCCCCGCAAGTGCAACCCTCTTCTTCTCACCGCCGGACAGCCTATCCACCACCGTATTAAACTCAGTAAAGCCAAGCTTGCCAAGTATCGTCTTGGCGTCGCCCTCTATAGTCCACTCATTCTCATGGGTGGTATTCGCCTTTATGACATACTCATATATCGTGCTTCCCGGTGTAAATTCAGGGTTCTGCGGAAGATATCTTATATGAACATTATTCCCCTTTACGACACTTCCCTCATCCGGTATGTCAAGCCCTGCGGCAATCTTTAGAAGAGTCGACTTACCCGTTCCATTTATTCCGATAACACCTATCTTTTCATTCTCGTTTATTGAAAAATCCACATGGTCAAATAGCTTCTTATCAGTATATGCCTTGCACATGTCCTTGATTGTAAGTAAATTCATTTTATCTATTCCCTCTAAAACCTAATAATAAGATGTCGGGGTCAAAACATGCAAATTTAATGTATGAGTGTATAGAGCATGTTTTGACCTCAACATCATAATAACAGACTATATACAGTTTAACAAATTAACACCCATTATGCAATTACAAATCACAGTATTGTTTTTATAAGAATATATCATTATAATAATGATATCAGGGTCAAAAGGTCAAAAAGCCGTTCGTGCTTGCACGATTAGGCTTTTGACCCTTATATCATAATAATAAGATAATAGAAGATGCTTTTTGTTGAAAAGCTTCTTTTCTGATAGCTTTTAGAGCTTCTGCGGATTTTCACAATGAAGTTTTTTAACCATAAAAATTTTAATAAGACGGAGCATATATATTAACTATGAACACAACAACCGATACGCTTGCTAATGATACAACGGACAATATCCCAACCTACAAGAGAGCCCATATATGGCAGATAGGCTTCTTCTCGCTAAACACCTGTGCAACGAACCTGTATCTTGCCATGATGGCGTATGTCTCATACTATGCCAACGGAATCGCCGGAATATCGGTTGTAATGATTTCGCTGCTTCTTACAGTCATGCGTGTATTTAACGGCATTACAGACCCAATTGTAGGCTACATAATAGACAAGACTCACGGACGCTTCGGAAAATTCCGCCCATTTATGGTAATCGGAAATATTCTCCTCGCGCTTAGCTGTATTCTTTTGTACTTTACAACACACCTTATGCCGGTATTCTTGAGGATACCATATTTTATACTGGTATATGGACTTTTTATCATAGCCTTCACATTCCAGACAGCTGTTACCAAATCAGCACAGTCGATAATAACGAATGACCCAAAACAGCGCCCTGTATGCACCTTCTTTGACTCCACCTTCATAAGCGCGGCTTATGGCGGTGTGGCTCTGTATGTCGCGCAGAGGCTCATCCCACACTACGGCTCCTTCAACAATCCGAGGCTCTTTGCAGAATTTATAATTGTGACCGTTGTACTCTCGATGCTCTGCACCCTTCTCGCGATAATCGGGATATGGAGCAAGGACAAGGATGAGAACTTCGTTCTGCCACATGGACCGGGACATGAAAATGCAGTCACAATACACGCATACCTTGATGTGCTCCGTCACAACAGACCTATACAGATGCTCGTAATCGCCGCCTCAACGGATAAATTCGCCTCCGTCGTGTATTCACATGCCGCCGTAACTGTAATGATGTACGGAATAATCATGAATAACTATTCCATATACGGACTCATCGGTATAATAACAGCCATCCCGTCACTTGGAATTGTGGTGTTCGGAATCTCACTCGCAAGACATTTCGGACAGCGCAGGGTGCTTATCTGGTTTACATGGGCTTCCATTGTCTTCCAGACAGTGATTGGTCTGTTACTGCTTTCCGACAATATAAGCACTGTATCACTAAAGCACATAAATCTGATAACCATACTGTTTTTCACCGTGTTCGCAATCCTCAACGGCTGCAAATCAATAACCAACAATATGGTCATCCCGATGATTGCCGACTGCACCGACTACGAATTATACCGCAGTGGACGCTTTGTCCCGGGACTTATGGGTGCCCTGTTCTCATTTGTGGACAACTTCGTGTCATCCCTCGGGACTGCCTTTGTCGGAATAATGTTGAGCATTATCGGCTTTGGAAATGCATTTCCGCAGGTCGGTGACGCCATGACCCCGCTCATACTGTGGAGCACCATATTTTTTTACTGTATCACCCCTATAATCGGCTGGATAATCTCCCTTATATCCATGCAGTATTACAGGCTTGACAGAAAGCGCATGGAGGACATAGTAAAAGAGCTCAACAAATCCAAAAAATAATATTTTTACGATGTTGGGGTCAAAACATGTGCTATAAACTTAGCATGTATAACGTATTATATTTATGCATATCACGACTTTTGGAAGAAGCTTAGATGTTCTTAGAACTCTGTTCACACACTAGCCAGAACCGGCACGGATGCCGGTTCAGAAGCAATGCATACAAGGATGTATGCCTGCTTCGGTGGCGGACGTATAGAAAGCCTATATCAGAGTTCTTAGAACATCTTGCTTCGTACAACGGAGCTGATATGCATAAATATAATACGTTATACACTCGTAAATTAAGTTGGCATGTTTTGACCCCAACATCATTTTTACTCAGGAATACTATAAAAATCCGGCATAAACCGTATCAGTCCTGATACAAAACAGACTGTACGATTCATGCCGGATTTTATGATTTGTCATATTTATAATCTTCTACTGCCACGCAGCTCTCACTATACAGGCAGATGTTTACAGTGCAAATATCTCATCAAGAAGCTTCTTTCCTGCCTCCGACTTAAATAGATTCGCTCTCACATTTCTTATATTCTCCTCAGGAAGTCCATCCTCAAAAGCATTCACAAGGAAATCTGCCTCTATCAGAAGCTGGTAATCCATGCCTGTAACACCTGTATAGGTGTGGTGATGTCCAATCAGATAACACACTCTTCCGACGAACGCTTCATCGGCCTCTGAGCCCATTATGTTCTCAAGTATAGCCTTGGCAACCGCCGGTCCCTCAAGCTCCTGATTGCGCCCATCACAATTGCCATACTTCTGCTCACAGATGTGTATTCCTATATCGTGGAGCACAGCCGCAATCTCAAGTACCTGCTGTTCCTTTTCGGATATTCCTTCCATACGTCCCATAAGAGCCGCAAATTCATATACCTTCATGGCATGCTGTATACGCCTTGCATCGCCACGATTGTATTCTATCATCGAGTTAATTACCTTGTCTGTCAGATTCAAGTCATTCATGTTATACCTCATTTCTGAGTGCGCGCAGTCTCCTGCATAATCTCCCGTAAAAAACATAATAGAAATTACTCTGCAGTATCTGCATCATTCTCCTCAAGCTGCTCCTCTGTAAGTGCAACAAATCCCTGTCTCTTACGCGCCATCTCATCGCTCTCAAGATACTCATCGTAGGTTGTTATTTTGTCAATCATCCTGCCACCGACAAACTCCATAATACGGTTCGCTGTAGTCTGTACAAACTGGTGGTCATGCGAAGCGAAAATCATTGCACCCGGGAACTTGATAAGTCCGTTGTTGAGCGCTGTGATGGACTCCATGTCAAGGTGGTTGGTAGGCTGGTCAAGCAAAAGCACATTAGCACCCATAATCATCATCTTAGAAAGCATAACTCTTACCTTCTCACCACCGGACAGCACCTTAACCTTCTTGACACCGTCATCACCTGCGAACAACATTCTTCCAAGGAAGCCTCTTACATAGGTCACATCCTTCTCAGGTGAGAACTGCATAAGCCACTCAACGATCGTATCGTCGCAGTCAAAATCCTTCGTGTTATCCTTAGGGAAATAAGCTGTACTTGTGGTTATGCCCCACTTATAGCTTCCCTCATCCGGCTCAAGCTCGCCTGCAAGAATCTTAAAGAGTGTCGTCTTTGCAAGCTCATCGCTTCCTACAAGTGCAATTTTGTCCTCCCTGCCAACGATAAATGATACATTGTCAAGAACCTTTACACCATCAACAGTCTTTGAAAGATTGGTCACTGTGAGAACCTCATTTCCAATCTCTCTTGCCGGACGGAAATCAATGTATGGATACTTTCTGCTCGATGGTCTGATGTCATCAAGCTCAATCTTCTCAAGAGCTCTCTTACGTGAAGTAGCCTGCTTGGACTTGGAAGCATTAGCGGAGAATCTCTGGATGAACTCCTGTAACTCCTTAATCTTCTCCTCCTTCTTCTTGTTGGCTTCCTTCATCTGCTTAACCATGAGCTGGCTGGACTCATACCAGAAGTCATAGTTACCTGCATAGAGCTGAATCTTCGAGTAATCTATATCTGCAATCTGTGTACATACCTTATTGAGGAAATAACGGTCATGGGATACCACGATAACCGTATTCTCAAAATTGATTAAGAACTCCTCAAGCCACGCTATAGCGTCAAGGTCAAGATGGTTGGTAGGCTCGTCTAAGAGCAGGATGTCCGGATTACCGAACAGTGCCTTTGCAAGGAGAACCTTCACCTTCTCACTGCCGTTGAGCTCACTCATCTGCTTGTAATGAAGCTCTGTATCAATGCCAAGACCGTTTAAAAGAGTGGCTGCATCGCTCTCAGCCTCCCAGCCGTTCATTGTGGCGAACTCACCTTCAAGCTCACTTGCCTTAATTCCGTCCTCCTCAGTGAAGTCCTCCTTAGCATAGATGGCTTCCTTCTCCTTCATAATCTGGTAAAGGCGCTCATTTCCCATGATAACCGTATCAAGTACATTGTATGCATCGTACTTGAAGTGGTCCTGCTCTAAGAAGGATAATCTCTCACCCGGAGAAATCGTCACGTCACCCTTAGAAGGTTCAAGCTGTCCGGACAAAATCTTTAAGAATGTAGATTTTCCTGCACCATTGGCACCAATAAGACCATAGCAGTTTCCCGGTGTAAACTTGATATTTACATCCTCAAAAAGAGCCTTCTTACCGATTCGTAATGTTACATTATTAGCACTAATCATTTTTATAAATCCTTTCCAAGCCGTCTTGCCCGGCTTCACCCAAAATGGCATACTTAGGATATATTATAACGTAAAATGTGGAATTTTCAAGAACTATATTTTAAAACAATCGAAAATGTGGTATTATTTGTACAATAATTTGTATCATAATTAGATTTTAAGATATCAAAAAGGAGATTTAGTTTTATGGAACTCACAGATTTACATGTACATTCGACCGCTTCGGACGGCACATTCACCCCTTCGGAGCTGGTCGCAGAAGCTAAGAGGATTGGTTTAAAGGCATTCGCCCTCACCGACCATGACACAGTTGCGGGCGTAAAAGAGGCAACCGCCGCCGCGGATGAAGCAGGAATTGAGCTTATTCCCGGAATAGAGATAAGCACGAAATATAACAGCACATATATTAAGGACAAGGAAGTCCACATTGTCGGCTTGTATATTGATTACACCAACGAACATTTTCTGTCTGAGATAGCCGGATACCGCGACAACCGCGATGGCAGAAATGACAAGCTTATTGAGCTGATGAACGAATCCGGAATGTCTGTCTCCCTTGAAGCAATGCGCGATATGTTTGGTGATGACACTGTACTTACAAGAGCACATTTTGCGCGCTATATGGTCAACAAGGGCTATGTATCAAGCACCAATGAGGCGTTCGACAGATATCTCGGCGAAGGCAAGCCTTTTTATGTATCAAGACAGATGCCAGACCCGGCAAGAGCTGTTGAGCTGATACACGAAGCAGGCGGTGTTGCCGTGCTCGCGCACCCTATTCTCTACAAGATGTCCGACAGTGAGCTTATGAAGCTCTGCCAGTATCTCAAGCGCCACGGTCTTAACGGCATTGAGGGTATCTACTCAACATACCGAAGCGGTGATGAGACAACCATCAGGCGCATTGCCGGTGAGTGCGGACTTCTCATATCCGGCGGAAGCGACTTCCACGGCGCAAACAAGCCGGACATCAAGCTTGGAATCGGCAGAGGCAATTTAAAAATTCCTTATGAGCTGGCAGTCAACCTTAAGAAGGCGGTACGCTAACTTGGGACAGGGGCGTGTTGGGACAGGGGTCAGACACCATGTCCCAGGACTGGGACACGGTGTCTGACCCCTGTCCCAACACGCCCTGTCAATCATTCCTCGCTCTTCTTATTGCGGTACTCCGCCGGACTGACCCCGATGTACTTCTTGAACTTCTTGTGGAAATAGTCCACGTTCTTGTAGCCTATACGCTCCGCAATCTCATATACCTTGAGCTTGTTATCCATCAGAAGCTCTATGGCATGGTCGATTCGGACTTTGTCGACATAGGAGTTAAAGCTCTCTCCTACAGTCTTGTTAAATATCTTTCCAAGGTAAGCGCTGTTGTAGCCAAACAGTGAGGCAATGACCTCCAGCTTGATGTTGGTGGCATAATTGTGGTCGATATAGTGCAGGACATCGTCAAGAACACTCTCACGCGATGAGCTTCCCATGCTGCCCATAAGCATGTCAAGCTGCTTTGAGATGTACTCTATTATGTCATACATGTACAGCCGCGATGAGATGTACTCTATAATCTCCGAGTTCTGTGGGAATGTGAAATTGTTGTTGCTGTATATTCTGTTTATATTTTCCTTGACCTGCAAAAACAAATCAGTCAGGAACAACTTGACCTGACCAATCGGTGCATCAACATTATATAAGTATTCCTCAATGCTGAACAGAACCTCAGCGACCTTGCGCCTTGAGAATGCCTGTATGTAATCCGTTATCCTGGTACAATAATCTGTTATTCTCGTCTTATCAAGTGTCTCTAATGCCTCCCGGACATGCGGAAGCTCCTCAAAGCCAAGCGTGTGCTGTCCCTCCGTGCAGAAGAAACGCCTCTTTATAAGCGCATACGCATCCGAATACGATATATGTACATCAAAAAGCTCATTGACAGGACGTCCGTATGCTATAAAAAGGGTATCCATAGGACTTCCCTTCTGCGGCGGTGTACTCTCATAGTGTTCGATGAACCGTTCGAACTTCTCTATTGCAAAGCTTCCCTTCAGTATTATGACGTTGTATTCATCATCCATGAAATGTTCAAATGACTGTCCGCCATTGTTAGTTACCTTCAAAAGTTCAGAGAACTGATAAGGCATATTAACACCTTTTTCAATATCAAAGTTCTCATATAGCACAACCTGATATACCGGAGCTTCAAGTCCAAGCTTCTTTGCCGAGAACATATCCTTGTCGACCTGATTTCTCACAAGATCATGCAGAAGCTCCTTCTTAGCCTTCTTTCTGTAGTGCTCATTATGTGACACGTTCTCCTTCTCCGCCTTTATCTGCTCACCGATACGTACTACCGCCTCCGAAAGCTCGTCCTCGTCAATAGGCTTGGTAATGTAATTCTCCACACCAAGTCTTATCGCTGTCTGGGCAAATTTAAAATCAGAAAAACCGCTTAGAATTATAAATTTTCCGTTATACCCATGCTCTCTGGCATTCTCCACCACCTCAAGTCCTGTGAGCTTAGGCATCTTGATATCTAAAAGAACAAGACTGGGATGAAGCTCATATATCTGCTTTAAAGCCTCCTCACCGTTGGCTACCTCTCCACAGACCTTGAAGCCTAACTCTTCCCAGTCTATTATACATTTAATACCTTCCCTTATATTCTTTTCATCATCTGCAATAAGAACTGTTTCCATGTCTTCCCCCAGTAAAATTTTGTAAAAATATTATAAAATATACCGATGATAATGTCAAGGAAACGGCACTTATCACAATGTCAGTAAGCAGCACATATCACAATATCCGGCACTGTCTGCCATAAATACCTGTCTGTATTCATCGCAGAAAAATGCCGGATATACTCATTTCACAACAGCCTCTTTTCGCTGTTTTATTTTACTATGTTTTATTTCACTGTTATGTTACTGTCATTTTAAGTTTGTGATATCTTATTCTTCTGTCGTTTTATCTTTCTTAGGCTTAAGCAATATAACCACCACAATGCCCGCCACAAGCACAACTCCGACAATTATTGCCACCGCTGCCCCTGTGCTCAAGGTTGCCCCCGAGGAAGCTGCAGACGTCTGCTGTCCCGGCTCAGATGTATTATCCGCCTCTAAACTTGTCTGTGTCTCCTCAGGTGTTGTGCTCTCAGTCTCACTTTGCGGCTCTGTCGGCTGTTCATCGGTCTCATGGCTTATATCCACCTCAGGAGCAGGAATAATATCGCCGACCGAAGCAGCCTCCGACTCAGCCGGTGTAATACCTGACACACCAAGAAGAATCTCTGCTGTCGCCGTGCCCTCCGCATACGCTGTAACCTTGGTACCGCCTATTTTAAATGCATTCGCAAGCACCTGTGCCTTTCCGTTCTCAACTGCTGCAAGCGGCTGTGATATTGCGGCAACAGACTCATCCTCGGACGCAAAATATATCTTTTCTGTCGCGTTCTCAGGAGTGACCTTGGCAATTACAGAGTATGTGCCATCCGCATTGTCGACCACCTCAAGCTCCATGCTCTCGATTGCGACATCCTCTGCAGCATTCTCTTCACCTGCACCCTCGAATTCCATTCCGGATAAAGTGAAGGTTATCTCAATAGTCTTAGGATTCTCAATATCCTTGAAATCAGCTACATGCTTCTTTACGACAACCTCTTCAACCATGGAACCATCCCATGAGTTGATTGGGTCATTGGTATCGAATATCCCCGAGGACTTGAGTGCACTCTTAGGCTCCGTCTGTGTAATGGTAAGCTCTGTTCCGTCCACAACAATCTTATCATACATTATATTACATGCCGAAAGCTTGGACTTCTTAGCCTCTCCAAGTGTAACATCATGGTCTTTGATATAGATTGCCGTCATATGGCTTAAGCTGTCAACGCCGGCCTTTGCCGCATCATCGGATAAATCCTCGTCACAGTTGAAGGTAAGCGTGTATGTGCCGTCACCATTTACTGTTATCGGCCTGCCGTATTCATTGGAAAAATATGAGTTGTCATTATCGTTATAATATACATTTACCGCAAGCGATATCTCATTGGCACCCGCCTTGTGTCCGACAACCACACGCGTAACAGCACTCTTTCCTGTCGAGGAGGTTGTTGTCACATAGGCAACTCCGTCTGTCTTTGCAAGCACCTTGCCCGTCCGCGATACGGTCACTATGTCCTCATTTGAGGAACGGTAGGTAAAATACTCTTTTGCGTCATTTGTATGTGCACCGATATATGTATACGAATCGGCATTGAGTTCAAGCTGCTCAGGAACGGAGAGCTCAATATCCTCCGCGCCCTTTCCGGCAATGACAGTTACGGTCATACTCTTGCTTACGCCATCCTTCTGGCTGTACGCAGTGATCGTTGTCGTTCCTATTCCGCGCGCGCGGATACGTCCATCATATACCGTTGCAACAGAAGGGTCATCTGTTTTCCAGAGTACAATATCGTTCGTATCCTCAGGTAAAATATTCTTTACTGAGGTCTCGTAAAGTGCACCGACCTCGATGCACAGCCCATCCTTCTCCATCTGGAAATCAGTGATAGGAACTATCTGTGTCCCCTTCGATAAGTCTGAGCAGTCGGCAGGTCCTTCAAGATATTTTCCTCTGAGTATAGCTGCAATCAGATCTGGATATACAGGCTCACATTTTCCCCTGTCAATAAGTGTGAAATTATAGTCCGTAGGCTCCTTTGTAAGATCATACTCTCCGTTATCCCAATAGCATGCCACAATCATGCCTGTGCTGCATATCCTGTTGACAACCTCATAATGGTATGCCCTGTCCGCCTCATTTCTCTTATCAACCGCACCATACTCACCCACTATTACAGGAACCCCCTGTGATGTGAACTTCTCAAGCTGTGCAAATTCTGCAACAAGCTCATCGGTCATATCCTTCGTCCACTCTGTGTAGGTTGTGTTCTCAGCAAGTCCGAACAGCCAGTTATAATAGTGAACAGACAGGAACAGCCTGTTCTCGACAGTATCCTCAGGAAGGCTGAAATCATACTGCGTTGTATTGGTTATGTTCGTGTATCTTCCCGGAACAGACAGCCACCTGTATGCATTATTTGAGCCTGTTCCTCTTACAGTGTCAACGAACACCTGATTAAGCTCCATTACCCTGTCCATATCGAACTGAATGTTGTTCCCCGGACCTGTCACCTCATTCATCGACTCGAATATAAGGTGTTCATCATAGTCCTTGAACCTCTTTGCAATCTGCTTCCAGACCGCCTTGTATTTTTCCTTGACGGAATCAAAGTCATCCGAAGCAATCCGAAGCCAGCCTGTCTGCTCTGCTCCATCATGATGGATGTTGACAATCACATACATATCCTGCTCAATGCAGTAATCTACGATGTCCTGAACACGGCTTATCCATTTGTCATTGACTGCATAGCCGTTCTCGTCATCAATCATTGTTCCCCATGTAACAGGAATCCTCACAGTATTGAAGCCGTTATCATGTACGGTCTTTATGACCTGCTTTGTTGTCTCAACATGCTGCCAGAGCGTCTCATTAGGAGTAAACCCGGTATGTCCGTCCATGGTATTTCCAAGATTCCATCCGGCTCCCATCTCCTCAACCATCTCCTGTGCCGTAAGCACACGGAAAGGCTGCTGTGTGGCTGCCGTGACAAGCACCTTATCATCTGAAGCATATACACCCACCGGAAGCTGTGCCATAACCGTTACTGCCATCATTACCGCCGCTGTGGCAACCGCACACACACGTCCAAATAATTTTCTCATTATCCTTCCTTCTCCTTTCGTTCAATATCCTTAAAAATATATAACGCACCTGCACTTATCGTGTAAATAATGCAGGCCGGCCCTATAAGTATCATAAAATACATTGTAGTTGTATTCCAGAACATGACCACAACCTCAAGAGCAACAATAGCCGTCATCACAATTGAGCGCCCAAAGTACCTTGTATAAATCTCAAAGGAATTTTTCATGGTATTTATAAAAGAATTTTCATATCTCGCAAGCAGCGCATAGGAATACATAAAACCGCTTATTCCAATGGCTATCGCCAATATTCCCATCACAAGGCAGATGAATGGATTGCCTTCAAGCTTTTCAAAAAGCTCAAAATCAAGATATACCGCATAAGCTATCAGCAGATTTAATAGTCCAAGTGGAATACCCTTCTTCCAGTTTTCCTTAAACGCAGCCCAGAAAGCTTGGAATATATACCCTTCACTTCCATCAGCCATCTTAAGCCCCACAGCGAATGCTGCCGTGGTCGAAGCCCCGATTGTTACAATGGGCAATGAAAATAATAACCAGAAAAAATTCAGCTTCACAACTACCCAGAATGTTGATATGAACTTATAGAGCGGGCTGTCAACGCTGAAAAACTTCATCTAAAGCCTCCTTTCCAAGTAACCAACGTCACTGTTTCATGTTTCATGTTTCATAATTGAAAAAGCTGCCGCACCTAAGTGCTACCTTAGTGCAACAGCCTTTTCATTTTAGATATGCATTACTATCAAGTTCAAATTCAGGAAACCTTACTTGGCATCCTTAGCACGAACCTCTTCCTCAAGCTGATGACGGATTGCTGCTTCGTTCTCATTCCAGGCAATGCACTCCTCATATCCATACTCATAAGCATCAGAAATCATCTTAGATACGATTGACTCATACTCTGCATCTGTGGAAGCATATATGGCATTCCAGCTTCCCTTTACGATACAGTCTGTAACCTGATTCCATGTAACCTCAAGCTCATCTGATCTTACACCATCTGTGTAGGTTGTTGCCGGAGCTACCTTGTATGCGTGGTGGTTAAGGTAATCCTGAACCGAGACAGCACTTGTCTTGTCTCTCCAATCCTGCTCAATGCTGCATGAAGCCTCAGCGAGATTGCTCTTCCAGTTCTGCCAGTTGTAGGTCTCACCGTTAGAATCCGGGTTCTTTGCATCAAGTGACCATGTGATATTGTTAATCTGCTGACGTCCATCACCGAATGTACCTAAATCATCAGGCATTACTGTGTTTACATCTCTGATTGCACTTGCGCCAAGTGTTGTGAAGTTAGTGTTCTTCTCATCATCGTAGTACCATGTAACTCCCTCAGGGCCATACTCCGATACCATTCTGCCCTCAGGTGTGCACAGCCAGTTGATAATCTCCAGACAAAGCTCAGGATACTCTGTCTTAGAACCAATAGACCATATTCTGTTGCCGCCGGCTGTATCCATTCCATATACAATAGGAGTTGCATCTTCAGGCTTCATTGTGAGCATCATCTTGTCATCCTTAATGTGCTCCTCTGTGTTGTATGCAAGTGAACCTGCATAGTTGAAGATTGAGAAGAATACACCACCGTTTAATACCTTATCAATCATCTCATTGTATGTCTGAGTCATTGAATCCGGGTCGAGAAGTCCTCTCTGATAAAGTGTGTTAAAGAACTTCAACATCTCAAGATATGGACCATTCTCCTCAAGTGCACCATGGAATTCACCTGTATCACTGTCGTACAGACCAAGATGAAGCTCATCATAGCCATACCATGCTGTTGCCATAGACTTAACATACATTACCATGTTGCCATCCCAGTCCGGCCAGAGTGAAACACCATAGGTCTTGTTACCCTTGTCATCTGTAGGACAGAGAGCCTGCATTGACGTAAGTAAATCCGCAAGGTCATCAAGTGACTTAACCTCAGGGTAATCAAGCGCCTTGTAAAGATCCCATCTTAAATCCCATGTATAGAAGAAATCCTGATGATCCTCACTGCTTGTAGCTATTCCGTGACCTATACCGTGTACAAGTCCATCTGAGTTAATCTGCTTGTTCTTCTCAAGTGCAGCCTGCATATTCTCTGCTATATATGGTGCACAATCGTTTAACATATTGTCCTCATTCCAGTCAAGAAGTGCACCTGCCTCAACAGCAGCCTTATACTGCTTGCCTGCACTTCCGAATACAACAATGTCACCTAAGTTTCCGGACTCCATTCTTGTATCGAAGGTTCCGTCCGAATCAGGGATGATGTTAAGCTTGACATTGAAACGGTCTAACATCTCCTTGGCAAACCACCCTACCTGTTCACCATTGTAGTTAGCTAACTGGCTGAATACAGTAAGTGTTATAGGGTTCCCTTTCTTATCGGTACCGGCTCCGTTGCTCTTTGAGCACGCGCTCATCGACAGCACCATTGCAGCCGATAATGTTACGGCTGTAAGCTTTTTTAATAATTTGGATTTTCTCACGTATTTGTCCTCCTTTTTTTATTGACCTGCTTTTGTATTTTATCTATTTTCATACACTAAAGCAATCATTTGTTAATAATTAACGCCTTAACCCTTAACCGCACCTAACATAATACCTTTTTCAAAGTATCTCTGAAGGAACGGATATACCAGAAGAATAGGTATGATTGTTACCATTGATACCGTATACTTGATTACCTTCATGTTCATCTGCTGCTGCATTGCCGCTGTTGCCGCTGTTGTGTTATTCATAATACTGTCAAGGTTACTTGAGGAGTTGAGGTAAACATACAATCTGTGCTGCAGTGTATAGAGCTTAGGACTGTTCTGCATGTAGATAAGTGAATCGGTAAACGAATTCCAGTGACCTACAGCACCGAAGATTGTGATTGTGGCAAGTATCGGCTTACACAGCGGAAATACAATCCTTCTGAATACGGTCATAAATCCCGCACCATCAATATATGCGCTCTCCTCAAGCTCCGCCGGAATTGATTCAATGTACGTCTTGACAAGAATTATGTTGTACGGTGCCACAATTCCCGGAAGAATATATACAAGGTAGTTATCCGTAAGTCCCAGCATGAGGAAGTTCAGATATACAGGAATGATACCTGCATTAAAGTACATTGTAATAACGAGGAATCTGTACCATAGCTTTCTGTGCCACATCTCCTGCTTAGTAACAAGGTATCCTGCAAGAGCTGAGGCAAGCACCATGAGGAATGTTCCTATAAGTGTTCTTGAAACCGATACAAGAAATGCATTTCCAAGGTCATTAACCTGAAGCATCGCAGCATAGTTGTGGAAATTGATTCCTACCGGATAAAAGTTGATTTTTCCCGCACGTACCAGATCATTTGATGAAATCGTATTGATGAACAGGTAGTAGAATGGGAAAAAGCATGACAATGTAAACAATCCGAAAAACAGGTAGTTTAATATATTGAATACAATGTCTGATGGTTTTAATTTGTACTGCTTTTTATGTTTTTTGTAATAAGCCTTCTCGGCTCTCTCATCAAGCCTTTCCTGCTTTGTCTTAGCCATGTTCCCACCTCCTATACAATACTCTCGCCACGGATAGCTTTTGAAATTCCGTTAGCTACAAAGAGCAAGATTACACTGACAATAGTCTTAACCATACCTACAACAGTTGAGAGAGGTATGAGTCCTCCGCTGATACCCAGCTTATATACATAGAGATCAAGTACTTCTATAGTTCCTGAGTTGTTAGCTGTCTCGAATACAAGGTACTGATCCATACCATTGCTGAGGATTCCGGCAACAGCCATAAGAAGGAGTACACAGTATGTAGGAAGAAGTCCCGGAAGTGTTATGTACCACATCTTCTGGAAACGTCCGGCGCCATCGACCGTAGCAGCCTCATAGAGCTGTACATCAATACCGGAGATAGCTGCTATGTAAATGATTGCGCTCCAGCCTGTTCCCTTCCACATGCCCCATGCAAGCATCTTGAACCATGTTCCGTTATCACCCATCAGATAGTTGGTTGCGTGATTAGCACCTGTAATCATTGTGAGGAATCCGTTTAAGAAACCATCTGTTGAGAAGATTGCATAAGCTATAGCGTATACTAAAACCCAGCTTATGAAGTTAGGAATGGTTGTAAATGTCTGTACAAACTTTCTGAACCATGTACACTTAATCTCCGAAATAAATATCGCGAATACCATCGGAACCCAGCTTGTTGCAATTCCAAGTCCACTCATTACCAGAGTGTTACGAAGAACTCTCACGATATCTCTTCTCGTTGCGGCATTGTTAAAAAGATACTTAAACCATTTAAAACCTACAAAATTATCTGCTGAAAGAGTTCCACCTGCAGAATAATCGAAGAATGCGTATCTCCATCCAAACAGTGGCAGATAACAGAATATGAATGCCAGCATTGCGAATGGAAGAAACATGAGGAACAATCTGTACTTCGTCTGCATCTCCATCTTATCTGTTCTGGCTGCTCTTGGCAGTACAATAAGATTTAAAACTGCCATTGCGAGCTGTATCACTACAATACCCAGAAATAAAAACCATCCTGCTGCGAATGCAGGGGCAACCTTCTCGGGTCTGCTGCATACAGCCATCTCATTATAACCTAATAAAAGAAATATAAGTCCTGCGCCTTCAAAGGCTGAGCCAGCCAGTGAAATGATATTGCTCAGGTTCTTCATCTTAAGATTTCCAAGTGATACACAGGAGCCTCCGGCACATACTGCAATGCCTATGCATATAAGCATGCTTCCCACAAAAATAAATGTGTAAGCGCTCTGTGATACCCAGCCCTGGCGAATAGCTCGTCCGGCTCCGCTAATAAGACTGTCGTATGACACGCCTGCCGTAAATACCGAAAGATTCTTACTTATCAGTGCTGAAAAACGTCCCGGATTGACTGCCGGAAGAAACATCATAAACACGGACAGAAGTGACACTAAGCGTGACACGTAATAGAACTTATTAGCTGTTTTCTCTCTTTTGCTAATTTTCTCGTTCATCTTGATACCTCCTTGCTTTATGATTACATTATATATTTTTAATCATTTTTTTAATACAGTCATTATAAGTTCAAAATTACATTCATTTTTTGCAGTGTATTTTTAAGCCCATAAATCATCTGATTACACAGCAAAAAGCCAGTAACATTCTCAATGTTTCCCGCTTGCAGCACATATGCTTCCAGCACATATGCTTGCAGCATATATGCTGCAAGCATATATAAAATTGATTCAGTACTTCCTGAGCCAAAAAAACTGCCGTCCGGAAATTGCATGCCGGGCGGCAGTTAAATGTGTCTGGTATTATCAGGAAAAATCCGTAAAATTATCCTTACTTTTTCTTCTTAACTGCCACAACAACGATTGCTGCAACAACAACTACTGCTGCAACGATAGCAATAATAACGCCTACTGATACACCGCCATTGGATGCCTCAGCATTTGCATTAGCTGCTGTAGTTTCAGGAGCTTCACTCTTAGTCTCTGTGGACTGTGAAGTTGCTTCTGTTGCTGCTGTGTCACCACTTGCTGCCGCATCAGGGTTATCGTAAGCTAAACCTGATACTGTGAATGTAACCTCAATGTCCATACCTGCTGATAATGTGTATGCGAACTCATTATCTGCCTTAAAGCCGTCATTGTATGTATTGATAAGAAGAGCCTTGATGTAATCCTTGGTATCAGGATCCTGGAAGGCGGTATCGAAATCATATACACTCTTGCCACCCATCTTAACCTTGATATCTGTAAGCTCTACGCCCTTATCAAGAGGAATATCTGTTGAAAGGAATAAGAGGTTAAGTGTCTCTGCATCATCTGCAAAATCAACACCCGTGAGAGATACCGTGTATGTACCGTTTCCCTTGATAACGGCATCACTGATTGTACCTGTTCTTACAACTTCATCATTGCCGTTCCAGCCTGTAATCTGGTCAAACTCAGGAGTTCCAAGACCATAGCTGTCATTCCATGCGTTACGGAATGAGTAAGCTGCTGTCTGGACACCGATGTATACGTTGAACTCGCCATTAGCATCGAATTCGCCATTGCCTGTTACCTCGCCTGCCTCAGCATTCTTGCCGAAATCAGAAACTGTAAATGTAACCTCTACAGACTGAACTCCTGCAAGCTGATCTGCTGTCCAGAGACATGCTGTAGCGCCCATAAGGTCGCCGCCTGCAATACGCTGGTCAAGATGGCTGTCATCACCTGCTGTTGCTGTGTTGTCCGGTGCATTCCACTCATTGTAAAGGTTAACTCTTGTATCTACGCCGGCACCATCTGCTGAACATGTGTAGCTTGGTCCCTGAAGAGTAATCTCCTCACCATTAATCTTGATGCTATCGATTGTGAGCACACATGCCGTACCCATAAGTGCCTCACCGTTTGGAACCTGAAGTGCATTATAAGATCCGAGATCCTGTGCCTCTGCGGCTGTCATGGATACTGTGTAGGTTCCGTCACCTGTGATTGTGGCATCCACATACTCTGCCTCATATTCGCCCCAGCTCTCGTTGTTGATGGTAAGATGTGCCACCGCCTCTGTAGCTCCATCCGTTTTTTCTGCCTGCTCGGCAGCACCGCCTGCTGTACCGAAGCCTGATACCGTGAAATTAACTACCATAGATGTAACACCTGCAATCTGCTCCGATGTGAGGATGCGTGCTGTTGCATCTGCAACATTTCCCTCTGCTACACGGCAGTCAGCGTGCTTGTCATCACCTGCTGTTGCTGTCGCATCAGGGTCATTGTATTCATTGTAGATGTTAACTCTCGTATTGACACCTCCGCCGTCTGCCGAACATGTGTAGCTTGAACCCTGAAGTTCTGCAGTCTCACCGTTGATTTCGATTGAATCAACCGTAAGAACAGCACCTGTTCCGAGAACGCTCTCACCATTTACAACCTCAAGTGCGTTAAAAGCTCCAAGGTCAACAGCTTCTGCGGCTGTCATGGACACTGTGTAGGAGCCGTCTCCCGTAATCTCCGCATTGCCCCACTCCGCATCAAAGTCAGCCCAGTCCGCTGTGTTAAGGTTCAGATATGCTGTACCGTCAGGAAGTGACGATGTGTCCTGACCTGCAAGTACCGGAACCGCATTGGAAAGGACAAGTGTTCCGGCAAGAATGCTTGCCAATACTTTTTTGAACTTTCTCATAGATAAAACCTCCTTAAAATATTTGCTAAAGGGTATGCGTAACCCACCCTCAGCGTTTAACCTTATTCTATTCCAAGGATAAAAATAAAAAAACATTGTATTTTTTACATTTTTTACACTCTAATTTTTACTTTTATTAGGCAAAATGACGGTAACCATCGTTCCCTCTCCCTCCACGCTGTCAATATTCACTCCATAACCATTGCCATAGCACAGCTTGATTCTCTGGTCAATATTTGACATGCCTATACTTGAATGTTTGGATATGCTGTCCTCCTTAAGACTGTTTCTGACATCTTCAAGCTGTTTTTTTGTCATTCCGTTACCGTTGTCCGACACTTCTATAATAAGACAGCCGTCACTTGAATCCGTATTGCCCTGTGTTGCCGTCCCTTCCGTTCCGTTTATTTTTTCATATATGTGTATCCTGATATATCCCATCCCATCGACACCCTCGAGTCCATGAACAACTGCGTTCTCAACAATAGGCTGTAAAAGCAGCGGCAGAAGCATATACTCCTGCGTGTCAATCCCATCATCCACAGTGAGAGTATAATTGACCCTGTCATCAAATCTTATCTTCTGGATTTTAATGTATGTATCAATGTGTTCGAGCTCATTTGCAAGCGTTGTATATGTGGTTCCTATATTTACAAGCACATACCGTAAAAGCTTTCCAAGAAGCTTTATCCCGGTTGCGACCTCCCTGTCCCCTGCCGTGAATGCCTTCATTCTGAGCGTCTCAAGGGTATTATACAGAAAATGCGGATTTATCTGGCTGGCAAGCATCTTAAATTCCATCTCCTGCTGTTCATTCTGCAGCTGCTTCTCATTGAGCATAGCCTCATACATGGCAACCTTCTGCTGCTCTATGGTGTCAACCATCACAAGCAGATCCCCATAGGCCTGCTGTAATTCATAGCTTCCGGAAAAGCTTTTGAGAATATTGTAGTCCTCATTGCTCGCCTTGTGCATCTCGTCTCTGAGCGTATTAACCTGGCTTACGAAATTATGCGAGAACTGTATCATGAACACCGCCGGAACCACAAGCGCCACAACAACTATCAGCAAGGATATACACAGGGTCTTCATAATACTCCACATTGCCTTTTTGTCAATTGTTGTAACGTACAGATTCGTGTCCGACACCTTTAAGGACTGTGAACCTATCTCAACAAGACTGTCCACACCTTCAAAATCATCCATAAATTTTTCGGAATAGTATTTTTCCGTCCGATTCACCTCAAAAGGCAGCTTTTTTCCATAGTAGCTTCTCTTGTTACTATAAAATATTTCGCTGTCAGCAAAGGTTATCAGGGTTATATATTCACTGTCTCCAAGCCTGCTTTCAAGATAATTCTCACTCACCTTTATCACCATGACCACCTCGCAGCTGCTTCCAAGGACTGTTATCTTTCTTACAAGCGAATAGCTGTACTCGACATTCTTATAGCTGTTTGGTTCCACTATTAGCTGATAAAACGGGCTGTACTGTGAAACAGCCTTCTGATACCAGTCCTTAGCCTTTATTTCATCTGTTACTGTCTTAAAATATTTAAAGTCCGACGCATACGGTGTTGTAGTATATATCGTTATGCTGCCTATCTGACTATAATTCTGTACAAATGAATCTATAAGCGTATATGCCCTCGCCGCATCCCGGAATTCCATCTCACTTCCATATTTGCCGCCAAGCACTTCTATCGTCCTGCTGTCATAGGCAATACTGTCGGATATGTTGTATATCTGGTCGCTTACCTCCTTCATTATCTTTTTAGATGAATTGTTGCTGCCATGCAAAAGATCCCTGTGATGGTTTAACAGCATATTATATGTATTCAGTATAAGGAAAACGCCAAGTGCAAGCACCGGTATCACCACCGCACACACATACACGATATTAAACTGTTTTCCTATCTTCATTTTATTAAAAGAAATCATGTCAAACCTCGTCCTGTATTTTGATTATTCTAATATATCACATTCCCTCTGCAGTCCACAACATACAAAAAATGATGTAAACAGATAAAAAAAATATGGTAGTTATTTTTTCATGCCTACTATATAATCATTCTATAGGATTTTTCCTAACAGTTAATTACACAGCTACATAATTTTTAGTTAAGGATCAGGAGGTATAAAATGAAATTCTCTAATGGTTGCTGGCTTGAGAAGGAAGGCTGTTCCTGCTTCTCACCTCAGGAAGTATATTTTACCAGGATTGAAAAGAACAAGGTCACACTGTGTGCACCTACAATAAGAATAATCACAAGAGGCGATACCCTCGGAAGCATCAACCTTACGGTTGTGATAACTTCCCCTGCTAAGGGTGTCATAAGAGTACAGACCTGTCATCATGCAGGAATGTCGGCAAAGAGCCCTGCATTTGAGTTAAATACAGGCGAAGGCAACATGAGTGTAACTGAGACGGATGAACTCATCACAATAACAAGCGGTGATCTGTCCCTTGAGATTACCAAGCTTCCTTGGAGCATGACATACAAGCACAAGGGAAGGGTTCTCTCTAAGAGCGGAAGAAAAGACCTCGCACTTATGAAAACCGACTGGAAGGGTTACGCTTATGACAAGGGTGACTACACAGACACCTACATCAGACAGCAGCTTTCAATGGGCGTAGGTGAGCTTTTATACGGCTTTGGCGAGCGCTTCACTCCTTTTGTGAAGAACGGACAGTCAATAGATATATTCAACCAGGACGGTGGTACAAGCACTGAGCAGTCCTACAAAAATATTCCTTTCTATGTATCAAACAAGGGCTATGGTGTGTTCGTAAATCACCCTGAGAAGGTGTCCTTTGAAGTCGGAACCGAAATGGTCACAAAGGCAGAGTTCTCTGTTGAGGGAAGCTATCTCGACTACTTCTTTATCGACGGACCATCCATGAAGGATGTACTTGTAAAGTACACAGACCTCACCGGCAAGCCTTCACTTCCGGCACCTTGGACCTTCGGACTGTGGCTCTCAACATCATTTACAACCAACTACGATGAAAAGACCGTAATGAGCTTCATCGACGGCATGCTTGACCGCGGTATTCCTCTCAGGGTGTTCCACTTCGACTGCTTCTGGATGAAGGAATTCCACTGGTCCGACTTTGTATGGGATGAGCGTGTATTCCCGGATCCTGAGGGAATGTTAAAAAGAATAAAGGCCAAGGGTCTTAACATCTGTGTATGGATTAACTCCTATATCGGACAGGAATCCGTGCTCTTTGCTGAAGGTGTTGAGAAGGGCTATTTTGTAAAGAGAACCAACGGCGATGTATGGCAGTGGGATATGTGGCAGCCGGGAATGGCACTTGTCGATTTCACAAATCCTGAGGCATGCAGGTGGTTCCAGAGTAAGCTCGAAGTGCTTCTCGACATGGGTGTTGACTGCTTCAAGACCGATTTCGGTGAGAGAATCCCTACCGAGGATATCATGTACTTCGATGGCTCAGACCCTAAGAAAATGCACAACTACTATACATATCTCTACAACAAGTGCGTATATGAGCTTCTTGAGAGAAAGCGCGGCAAGGGTGAAGCTGTTCTTTTTGCCCGCTCCGCTACCGCAGGCGGACAGAAGTTCCCTGTTCATTGGGGCGGTGACTGCTGGTCCGACTATGAGTCCATGGAGGAGAGCCTTCGCGGCGGTCTTTCACTGTGCATGTCCGGCTTCGGCTTCTGGAGCCATGATATAGGCGGTTTTGAGAGCACCTCCACACCTGACGTATACAAAAGATGGGCAGCCTTCGGTCTGTTAAGCTCCCACTCACGTCTGCACGGAAGCTCCTCCTACCGCGTACCTTGGGCATACGATGAGGAGGCTGTCGATGTAGTCCGCACCTTCACATTGTTAAAGGCTTCACTTATGCCTTACCTCTACCGCAACGCAATCTATGCTTCACAGACCGGTATTCCTATGATGAGAAGCATGGTACTTGAATTTACAGCTGACCGCAACTGTTCATATCTCGACAAGCAGTATATGATGGGTGACAGTCTCCTCGTTGCACCGGTTTTCAACGATGAGAGCATTGCAGAGTACTACCTGCCTGCCGGCACATGGACTAACTATTTCACCGGAAAGAAATACACCGGCGGCTGCTGGTATTCAGATAAATGCGGCTACCTTGAGATTCCTCTTTTCGTCAAGGAGAACTCCATCGTGGCAGTCAATACTGCCGCTGACCGTCCTGACTATGACTATGCTGACAATGTAACCTTCCGCATATATGAGCCATCGGACTGCACAACAACAGTCTATGACATGAAGGCAAACGCCGACACCACAATAAGTGTCAGGAAGTCCGGCAACGAACTCACAATAACCATCACCGGAACAAAGAAGTGCAATGTCGAATTAGTCAACCTGGCAACAGATACCGACCTCACAGGGCTTACCGCCGGAACATATACTGTTACGGTTAAATAATTACAGTTATACAGTTAAATAAACAGATTCATTTTAGCAGGCGATATCTTCCGGTATCTGCCCAGCAAATGAAATAATGTGCTCAAGGGCAGAGAAAACATCCGTATATCGTGACGTTCTCTGCCCTTACTTGTTAAAAAAATAGTTTTAGGCAGAGAAAAATAATAGTTTTTCTATAAAATAGCCATTTTTCTCAGTCCAAAGTATAAATTTGCAAATGTTTAGGCAGATATAATAACCCGGTCAAATAAAAAATTCTGCCCTTGGGGCAGGAATTTCCTGTCAAGGGCAGAAATTATACTCCCGCTATTTATTCAAGCTTTCCAGCATATCTTCTATATACTCCTCCACCTCCTCAAGCGTTGTGGCATTGTATATGCTCTTATAGGCATCCCTGTCAAACACAAGCCCTGCATTTGTCTCAAGAAATACATACCGCTCACCGTCCGCAAAGCCGTATGCCGCAAGCTCCCTCTGGTCTAACTTTGCTCCGTTTTCCATCCACAGAGAGCTCTTATCATCATACTCAATAGGCATGAATATTCCTGTCATACCCGCTTTCATGTCTGTGATGATATCGCTTCCTGTCACCCTGACGATTGGCGTTATGGCACACGGAAGCAGCACCGAAACCGTCTCACCTTCCTTACATGTACCACGATAGACCTTTTCGACCTTGATTTCCGCTATCGCGCGGTATTCCCTTTCGCCGTTAAAGTTCACCACTATATTTCTTATCTGTGCTATTGTTCCCTTAAGAATCGCCGTGTCAAACTCCGTGAAAAGCTCCTCCTCCGTCAGACTTGTTAGACATCCTGAGCTTGCTGCACCAAAAAACATAAAAGGATTGCTTGTATAGTATGCCGTCACATTTGACGATTTGTCTGAAAGCGGTATCCTGTTTAGCTGCCTGTTCACAACGGATATACCTGTTAGAAGCGCTATAATGCATGCCGCTGCCACAGCCACCCGGGCAACACGTACCCTGACTGTTTTCTTTCGCAGAAATGTCCTATTAGGCTTATCTGTATATGCAATATTCCTTCGTGCTATGACTGTTGTCTCCACTGTGTCTGCCAGCTTACCAGTACTTCCATGTATTGTGCCATCTTCGGTTGCTGTGTCCGCAGCACTTGTGCTCACTGTTGCGTCCACACTCCTGTAGCATAGCACCTCCTCAATATATCTGTCATCAAGCTCGCTCATTGCATCCGAAAAGATTTTTGCGTTCATACAATCACCCCTCTCTCAATCAGGTATTGTCTCAGATTTTTCCTCATGCGTGTAAGTCTTACAGAAACATTTTTCTCCGTGAGCCCCACATATCCGGCTATGTCATCCAGACTGTCCGCAAAATAGTAGCGCCTCATAAATATAACGCGGTTTTCCACGGTAAGCGCATCCAGAAAAGCCTCTATCATGCGTGCCAACTCTCCTGCCTCAATTTCATCCTCGACGCTTTTCTTATCCGCTATGCAATCCTCAATCTCCTCCATGGCAACCGTGTAGCGGCTGTCCCTCTTGTCCGCTGTCATTTTGCGGTAGCATTTGAGTGAAACATTCCTCACTATTCTGGCTATGTACGCAAACAACGGACTAGGATGTGCCGGTGGTATCGCGTTCCACGCGCCCAGGTAAGCGTCATTGACACATTCCTTTGCATCCTGCATGTTATTCACAATATTATACGCCAGCGCGTGACAAGCTTTTCCGTACTTATCATCTAACTCACGTATGCCCTGCTCAGACCGCGAAAAAAACAGCTCTATTATCCTTTCGTCATCCATATCGCACCTCCGCATTTTCGTTCTCATACATATACTACGATTCTGTGAGCGGATACTACACTTTTTTATACAATATTTCGGATGTCAGAACATGTTATATATACTTAGCTGTGTATAACGTATTATACACTCTGAGATTAAATGGACATGTTTTGACATCCGAACCCTAAGTTATAAAAAATAGGAGAAGATTCTCATAAATCTTCTCCTGTTACCCACAGCCTATTTTCTGCTCCACACATAGCAGAACGCCTGTGTTCTGGCTGCGAACTTGTATTTCTTTAAAAGCTCCCTGACCTCAGCCTTGGTGTACCATCCCGGCGTAATCTCCTCAAAGGTGGAGGTGCTCTCCTTGAACTCTCCTCTTGCCTTTCCTACTATGCACACATTAGTCTCATTTGAAAAGCCCACCGCACTATAGCTTGTCCCAATCATATCGTCAACTCTGTAAAGCTCCAGTCCTGTCTCCTCAAGCAGCTCCCTGCATGCGCTCTGCTGCGGCTCCTCACCCGGGTCGATAAGTCCGGCAGGGAAATTGTATACCCAGTCACCGACAGCCATGCGGAATTCCTTGTTGAGCACAATCCTCTCGTCAGCCTCATCTGTGGCGATAATAACCACCGCATCAGCCACCTTGCCGTGCAGCTTGTCATAATCAGTTATATCGTCACTACGGCTTATCATCTCATATATCTTCTGCTTGCCGTCAACCGTCTCATATTCCACATCATAGCGTGTTATAAATCTGCCTTCCTCGCGCTTTGTTATACCTTTAAATTCCATTTTTATACCCCTGCATACTGCAAGCATTGCTTGCAGTACTGCCACCAATAAGTAGTTTGAAAGTTTTTCTTTCAAACTTATGCTCCTGTATACTGCAAGGCAGTACTGCCAACAATAAATAGTTTGAAATTTTTATTTTCAAACTTAGCCTCTATTCTTATATTTGATTCTGAAATTACAAAACACAGCTGTGAAGCTAATCAATCGTATAAATTCCAGATTTTCGCAATTATAAAATTATATATTTTGTATCTATAAATTGCATTAGGGTAATTTATAAATTAATCATCACCGTCTGTCTTATATCCTCAACGCTCATTCCAAGACTTATGATATATTCGCCATGTTCGTACGTAAAAGCAGACTTGCTCTCGTCATAGTATGAGAAAGCCTTCTTGTCAAGCTCAAAGCGCACATGCTTTTTCTCACCCGGAGCAAGCTTTACCTTTTCAAAGCCCTTAAGCTCCATAACAGGTCTTTCAACACTTCCCTTCGGAGGTGTGACATAGAGCTGGACAGTCTCCATTCCTGTCATTTTTCCTGTGTTTGCAAGCTCAGCACTTACTACGATTCTGTCATTTTTGTCCCACTTGTCCTTGTGGCTGTCGTGCACAGCCTTCTCACCCTCCACCTTTACATGCTTAAGTGAGAAATCCGTATACGAAAGACCATGTCCAAAGCAGAAATTCGTGTCAACCTTGTTACTCACATAGTAACGGTAGCCGACAAAGACGCCATCCCTATACTCAAGCCTGTCCTCCTTGCCAAACTCACCAAGCCTGACAGAATATATGTCCTCCGTGCGCTTAGGAAATGTCTCCGGAAGCTTTCCTGAAGGATTAACCTTGCCCGTAAGCACATCGGTAACCGCCATCGCGCCCTCAAGTCCGGAATAATAATACCATACAACCGCCTTCGCCTTTTCAAGCCATGGCATTTCAACAGGTGCACCGCCCATAATGACCACTATCGTATCAGGGTTGGCATCAAGGACAGCCTCTATGAGCTCATCCTGATGATACGGAAGCTTCAGGGTGCTTTTATCACGGCCCTCAATATCATAATCATGGTTAAGCCCGGCAAAGATAATCGTCTGCCTGTTCTCCCTTGCGAGCTTTATAGCTCTTTGTCTATACTCATCTATCCGGGTCATAAGTGTCTCATCCACGCTCTCTTCCTTACGGCTGCCCGCATTTTCAAGAGAAGTCTCCTGCCAGCTCTCATCCTGTGCGTCATCCTTGTCCGGCAGTACATAACCCGGCTCATACACAAAACGCGTGTCACCACCGCACACATTCATAAGCGCCCTCAAAGGTGTGACCTCATAGATAGCCTTAATCTCAGCACTGCCTCCGCCATTAGAATGGATTGCAGTCGCATTACGGCCAATCACTGCGACCTGTGAATCAAGTTTTAACGGAAGAAGCGTCTTATCATTCTTGAGAAGAATAACCGATTCCTCTGCGGTCTTTCTCGCAGCCTTTATATGTTCAAAGCTATGGAAACAGCCTTTCTTCCTCTCCCCTGTGCCCGGAAGCATCTTAAGCCTGTACATAAGCCTTAACAGATTGGCAACCTTCTTATCAATATGCTTTTCCTTTACTTTTCCATCCTCCACAGCTTTCTTTAGCGGATTAGCCATACAGTAATCGTCAAAATTAAAGGTTACAGACATCTCAAGGTCAAGCTCACTCTCCGCTGCCGCCACCGTGTCATGCACACCTCCCCAGTCGCTTATCACGGTTCCGTCATAGCCCCATTCTTTTCTTAAAATATCCCCTAACAGATATCTGCTCTCACAGCAATGCTGCCCGTTAAGCATATTATAGGCTCCCATTATCGAGTAGGAGTGAGCCCTGTTCACCGCGGCATCAAAACCCGGCAGGTACAATTCATAGAGTGTTCTCTTATCTACAACGGTATCGACCCACAGTCTGTTCGTCTCCTGCCCGTTTACCGCGAAATGCTTCACGCAGGCAGCTACATCCGCCTTCTGTATTCCCTTTATAAGCGGAACCGTCATCTCCGATACAAGATATGGGTCCTCACTCATATATTCAAAATTACGCCCGCACAGCGGTGTCCTCTTGATATTGATACCCGGCGCAAGAATAACATCCTTGCCTCTGCCACGCGCTTCTGTGCCAAGAACCTCACCACATTCTTTTGCCCTCTTAGGGTTCCAGGTAGCTGCTATTGCACTGTTAGACGGAAGATAGGTCACAGTATCATCACTGTCATATACATTCTTCCAGTCATTATCGACAAATTCCTGACGCACTCCCATCGGACCGTCCGACATGTGAAGCTCCGGTATTCCAAGGCGCGGCACAGCTGCCGTCCTGAACAGACCTGCGCCATGTATCATTCCAATCTTCTCATCCAAGGTCATCTGATTTACAAGTGACATTATATATTTTTCTCTTTCCTTTACAGTCCTTTTCCTGCTGCCTTCTGCACCCGCTTTTGCCATAAGAATCCTCTTTCCGAACATATTCCGGATATGTTCATGTTATTTTTTCATTATGTCTGTTCAACAGACCTGATACCATCAAAATGCCTTTATACCTGTCAAACCTTAAAATTCCTTAATTCTGTCATTACTGTCATCGGTTGTCTTGTCAATCTTCTTAATCAGGACATAATAGCTCACATTATCGTTGACCACAACCTGAACCCTGTCGCCGACCTTGTGACCCATGATAGCCTTGCCGATAGGTGATTCAATACTTATATAGTTGTGCATGGAATCACCTCTTATGCTTGTGACCAGCTTGTATGTCTCCGTCTCATCGTCATCCTCAAAATACACATCCACTGTGTTATTCATGCCGACCTCATCATCCTTGGATGTATCATCGACTATCGTGGCATATTTTAACATCTTCTCCAGATAACGGATACGTCCGTCATTTCTGTTTTTCTCCTTCTTAGCGGCATAGTACTCGAAATTCTCGCTTAAATCCCCCTGTGCCCTCGCCTCCTTAACGTCATTCAGGATTCTCTTTCTCTCAACAAGACGGCGGTATTCTATCTCCTCCTCAATCTTCTTAACATCGCTCGCCGTTAATCTCTCTCCCATGTTATTTATCCTCTCTTTGCTTACTTAAAACTTCCTTATACCATCTGCCTGAATCGGACAGCTCACTATCTTCAAATCCCGACAGCTTACTGCAGCTGCTCGATATAAGAGCCGAAGTCTCTGCCTTATTAGAAAGGTTCCAGATGAAATAGCTTACATTGTAATCATCCATTGTCTCTATCCACTTATTTCCCTCGTCATAATTGTTGTCCCCATTTCCTGAGGCGTCACATATTCCGAACTCAGATACAATGACCGGAAGTCCACTGTCAATCACTTTTTTCATCCTGTCTCTTAAATAATCCCTGTGTGTATCTGCATAAAAATGAAGTGCATACATTATATTGTCATAGCCTGTTATCGGGTCTGCTGCCGCCTTGTCGACATCCTGTGACCATGTAGGTGTTCCGACTATTATAATGGCATCCGGAGCATTCTCACGTATTACCGGAATTATCTTCTCCGCATAGGACCTGACACTGCCCCAGTCCGGTCCGCTGTTAGGCTCATTGCATATCTCATAAATCACATTGCCATAATCCTTATACTTTTCCGACATCTCAGCAAAAAACTTCTCCGCCTCGTCCGCGTATGTCCAAGGGTCATGGTCATTTAACACATGCCAGTCTATAATAACGTACATACCAAGCTTCGTTGCAGCCTGAACTCCCGTGTCTATAAGCGTCTTAAGCTTATCCTTGTCAGCATCACCGCCCTCGCAGTAACCGCCCTCCGCTGTGTACATGGCAAGCCTCACAGCATTAACTCCCCAGCTCTCAAGCTCCGCAAAGGTATCCTCATTCACATACTGTGGAAACCATCCTATGCCATGTGTGCTCACACCATGAAGCTGAAATACCGCACCGTGCTCGTCTGTCAGTGTCGTTCCGCTGACGCTCAGCATACCATGCTGTGAATATGGTGTGCTGCCGGTTCCCGGTGTGCTGTCAGAACCTGAACTCTGCTGTTCCTGCTCGCTATGCATTGCTCCTATGTCTGATTTATCTTCCTGCACTGAGGTTTCCTGCTTCGCACTTTCTGATTCTGTTGAATCCTTCTGTGCCGGAGCTTCGTTTTCTGCTGTTCCACCCTGTTTCTGTGATTCAGGCTGTCCGCTCTCAGTCACAGTTGATTCCACCTCGGCAATTCCTTCACCATTGCTGCTTCCTTCCGTATCGGACATGCTGTCGGCTGCACCACCCTGACCGTAACCCGGCTCCAGAGTGTCCGGAGCATTGTCTGCTGCCTTGGCGCAAGCCGCACATAAAGCTGATACAAAAACCACACTGAGAAACAATATACATAATCTCCTTGATTTTTTCATAATACCTCCTTCCATATGCGATTTATATCTGTCAAAATACATATATCAATTATTTAATTTTACCATTGATTACATAAAATAGCAAGCAGAACGGGAGACAGACAAGCGTGCCTGACATCGAAAAAAAGCCCCATGTGGCATACTCCGTGTCACATGGGGCTTCCTTTTATTTTTCATACACACTATTATATGGCTTGATGCGAAAGCAGAGCCTTCAATCCGTTCCACTTTCCACAAGCTCTACTACATAGCCTGATGGGAAAGTAGAACTTTCCATCAGCTCTACTTCTTCACCTACGCTGTTACATCGCCTGATGGAAAGTTCTGCTTATAACCTCATCCTGCTGCTCCTTAGTGAGCTTGATAAAGTTTACTGCGTAGCCGGATACTCGGATGGTAAGCTGTGGATATTTCTCAGGATGCTTCTGTGCATCTATAAGAGTCTCCCTGTTAAGTACATTGACATTAAGATGATGTCCACCTTTCTCTGCGTATCCATCCAATAATGAAATAAGATTGTCAACCTGTGCTGTACTTGCTGTCATAGCAATTACCTCCTTCCTTTTGATGTTCACAATATAACACCATAAAGAAGGTAATTATGTCACATTTGCAACATTTTTACAAATTTATTCTTTTTTTACAATTATGTAAAAATAAACACATTAAAGCGCAATACCCAGACCTGGTTATATTATTTCACCTAAATTATTCATATTCTAATCATCAAACAACTCCTCAAAGAGTTCCATGTCCTCAATTTTTATCACCCGCTTGTGAATCGATATTATTCCCTCATCCTGCATCTGGGTAAGTGTTCTTGAGAGTGACGGGCGCGCTGCACCGAGATAATCGGCAAGCTCCTCGCGTGTCATATCAAGCTTCACTTCATTTTTTTCATTGATACGGTCATTCATCCACAGACCAATCTTCTGCTTGAGTGTAGTTCCTGTCACAATGTGGAGCTTTTTCATCATCTGCAGATTGCACCTCGACTGTATATCAAGCAGATTATGTACAAGCTGCTTGTGATGCTCACACACATTAGAACAGAAGCCATATATAAATGAATATGGTATCATTAGAAGCTTTGAATTTTTCACAGCAACCGCGTCACACCAGTAATATTCTTCATCCCCGAAAAAAAATATCTCTCCAAATACATCACCCGGCTCGACTGTCATCAATATATCCCTTCTTCCGGATGGAAGATACTTGGTTATAATAACCTGCCCTTCAAGAAGAAGATATATAAATACAGGCTTATCATCCTGCCCGAATATCATCTCACCGCCATCAACCTGCTTAGTGGATGCCATTGAGCATCTGAGCATTTTTTCGATTTCAGGTTCATTTATCTTTCTGAATAAAATACTTTTCGTATAGTCAAACATATATACCCCATTTAATCAGTACATTATTTTACAGGCTCAGCAGCAAATCCCGTAAGCTTCATATCCGTATCTAATATAATTGTATAAGTAAGTTCAATATTCTCATACTTTATCTTATAACGCGTCATTGCATAATAGCCATCGGACTGCTTCGCTTCTACACCTTCCTTACTCGTTAACTCAATACGCTCTCCAAGGCTGCCTCCGAAGCTGTCCATGCCGTTTTTTAACACCTCATCGGTCATCAGTCCGACCATCTCTGTGTTACACAATGCCCTAAGTCCATCATTATCACCGCTCTCAAAAAGGCCTATGATTTCTTCCGACTTAGAATATACCTCCTCCTCAGTGAACAATGTCGAATCGGCAAGATTCGTTGTCTTAGGCGAACGTATGTAAATATATATAAACGCTCCTACAACGATTACCGCGAGTGTAATTATAAACGCAGCAAGAATCTTCTGCATTGTTTTCTTGAATTTATCATCCATTTTATTCTGATTAGTCATGTAACAATCCTCTCAAATGTTCTATTATTGTCTGTGCGGCTGCATGATGTGACGGAGCACCCGGATGATTGTTGGCACCTGCCCATCCGCTTTCTAAATCCGGCAACCTAAGATACGAAACCTTATCGTCCGTATTATCTTTCTTATATCTGTCAACCGTCTCAACAATATAGGTTTCTATTTCTCTTCCCAACATTCCATACATCCATATTATACAAGCATTGGGATTATTCTTACGCAGCAGGGCAATGAATTGGTACACTGCATTTTCAAATCTATCGACAGAATCCTGCTCACAGCTTCCGTCCGGATTCTTTTCCTGTTTATATATCCTGCCTGTTTTCTCATCAACCCATGCATCCATACGAAATGCGCTCGCATCATTGGTTCCAAGATTCACCATGACCACATCCGGCTGCCATGTATCGAAGGCATTCCTGTCCAATGCCCCCGCATCAATCTGTGCCCTTCCACCTAAGAGTCCGCAGACCTGCTCGTAGTACCTTGGCAGAGCCGTATTCGGATTATTATCCCAACCGGAGTATACACCCCATCCACTCTGCGACATTATCCTGAAATCAGCATTAAAGCTGTCCGCCACTTCAAGAGCATAATGTCCTTTCGTGGAAAACACTGCCGAATTCCACTCAGTCACACCTGCAGCTCCTGCCAGCCCCTCCCCGGATGTAATGCTGTCGCCGATAAATTCCATCTTCAACCATTTCTTCTCTATCGGCATGAGCTTCCCATCCGTATGGACTGCATTCACAAAGAGCAGCCCTGCCCTATCACCGGCCATCGGCTGGACTTCCTTCAGTACACGAACCCTTCTTCTGTTGTCCGGATTCATATTCCTATACACCGTAAGTGTACTTCTCCCCTTAGGAAGTGATGTTCTTATCATCGTGAAGCCATCAACCTCTACCCTTATCCACTGTTCATATATCTCATAATCGGTTATAAAATCTATCGACAGCCCGCTTCCATCAACCATAAATTCTATTCCACTGCCTGTCCAGAAAAAAGCCGGTTCCTGCCGGCTGGCAGTACGGCCTAAAATATGTATGTCACTGTCCACACCCGGAATATATGTGTTCATATACCAAACCCCTTTCGTGCATAATTATTTATAGATAATTGTTTGTATTTTAACAAATTTTCTCTCTCAATACAATAGTTATTCGTCCCCAACCGTCTAATACATGAAATAAATATCAAAACTTCTATGCGCTATTATAAAAATTCTGTAAACCATGCCTTGATTTCGACTTTTAAACTTGCTAATTATAACATTATCATTATAATATTTATAGTATGAGTCGAGAGCAGAATCTTTCCTGCCGCACATGACATACAAATAATATAAAATAATTGCACTGCCATCAAGCGGCATGTTCAATTGTAAAAAATATGAAAGGATCTCAGACAATGAATAACAACAAAGAATTTCTTGCAACAGAGCCGATAGGAAAGCTTCTTATCAGGCTAGCCGTTCCTACAGTTGCCGCACAGATGATAAACATGCTATATAATATTGTAGACCGCATATACATAGGTCATATCCCCGGAAACGGTTCTCTGGCACTCACAGGCGTAGGTATCTGCATGCCTCTTATTATGATAATATCCGCTTTTGCGGCGCTTGTCGGAAACGGAGGTGCTCCGCGCGCTTCTATTCTCATGGGCAAGGGTGATAAGGCTAAGGCTGAAAAGATTCTTGGAAACTGCTTTACAACCCAGCTTATCATATCAGTAATCCTCACTGTGGTAATGTACTTTTTCAACCGCCCTATGCTTCTCGCATTCGGCGCAAGCACAAACACTATCGACTATGCCGTAAGCTACATGAACATATATGCCATCGGCACGCTGTTCGTACAGTTAACTCTCGGCATGAACACCTTCATAACCGCACAGGGCTTCGCAAAAACCGGAATGTTGTCCGTTCTTATAGGTGCCGTTGTGAATATAGTGCTTGACCCTGTATTCATATTCGCACTCAATATGGGAGCCGCCGGAGCCGCCCTTGCAACCATCATCTCGCAGGCATGCTCCTGTGTATGGGTTCTGTCATTCCTGTTTGGCAAAAAGACAACCCTGCGTATTAAAAAAGAAAATCTCATGCTCAGACCGGACATAATACTTCCTTGTCTTGCACTTGGCCTATCACTTTTTATAATGCAGGCCAGCGAAAGCATCATTTCCGTGTGCTTTAACTCATCACTGTTAAAATACGGCGGTGATGTCGCTGTCGGAGCCATGACAATACTCACCAGTGTAATGCAGTTTGCAATGCTCCCTCTTCAGGGACTTGGACAGGGTGCACAGCCTATCATGAGCTACAACTACGGAGCCAGAAACGCCGCACGCGTTAAAAAGGCTTACTTTCTTCTCCTGAAGGCAAGCCTGTGCTACTCCGTCCTGCTCTGGGGCTTAGTCATGCTGTTACCACAGATATTTGCCGGAATGTTCACACCGGACGCAGAGCTTATAGCCTTCACAAAGACCGCCCTCAGAATATACATGGCTGTAATGTTCATATTCGGAATACAGATTTCCTGCCAGATGGCATTTAACTCACTTGGCAAGGCTGTATCATCAATCATTGTGGCGGTCATGAGAAAATTCGTGCTGCTCATACCACTCATCTACATCATGCCGCACATCTATACCGCTAATAAGGCATACGCTGTGTACATGGCTGAACCGGTCGCCGATATAATTGCCGTGACATTCACTGCGGTGTTGTTTTCGTTTCAGTTTAGGAAGGCGCTTAGAGAAATACAGTAAAAAATATAGCATAAAGACAAAACAGCAGATATATCATCATGCACACAAAGGTACCTGACATATATCTGCTGTTCTTTAATCACCAGTCACTATCCCAATCCGAATCATTGCTGTCCCAGTCGCCCCAGTCGAAGCTGTCCCATGAATCATCATCGTCATCATCATAGTAGTTATCATCTTTGTCCTTCGACTCAACGTAATTCTGATAATATGAGGTATCGTCAAAATCCCATGCTTCCCCGTCATAATATCCGTCAAGCGATGAATAATAGCTGCCCATATAGTAATCGTCCACATCATCATACGAATAGTCAAAGTCACTGTCTACATACCAGTCATCGTACTCATCGTCAAAATAATACCAGCAGCTATCAAGATAATAGTATAAATCATCCCACACTGAGCCGTCATCGTATGTATTACGAAAGACATAGTACCCCTGCCCCGGTCTCTTTGTATGTGTATCCCTGTATCCATCCCAGAATGCATACGCACATATAGGTATAGCGATTAAATACGGCAGAAATCTCAGCACGAACGAAGAAAAATGGCTCTTTTTCCTCTTTTGTGAGCTTCCTGCTGAGCCTGAAGCACCACCTGCAGTATCCTCGCCTGCATACTTTCTTTTATTGAACTCCTCCTCCATCTTGTCAAAGAGTATCTGGCATGCCTTCGCCTCATCATTGCCTCTGTACCGCTCCGCGGTGCTTCCGTCGCTCTTATTCTTTGCGACAACCCACTCACCTGTAAATCTGTCCTGATAGATGTAGAACCATCGCGGGTCATGCCCCTTGTCCTCGCCAAGCGCAAATCTTATCGTGTCCAGCGGAATATTATGCCGCTCTACGAAATCCTTGTACTCCTGTAAAGAATTGACCTTCATAGCTTCCCCTTCCCATTCAACGAATGTGCTTTCACAATATATCCGATATTATTATAGCACTACAAGGTAAGTCAGGCAATGTCATTCTATTCTTCCAGGCCAAAGTTTTCCAGTCCTCCGTCGCTGTAATAGTAAAGTGCACCTTCTCTGTCCATATACATATCATATTCATATAAATATATATACCGTTCATACGCCGCCCACACGTCAACCTCCTTAGGGAAGTAGTCTGAAGGTGTTCCCCTTTCAAAATGCATTTCCCGTGACAATATTTTCTCGCCATTATGATAAATACTCATACCATCATCGCCATAGACGTACACCTCACCATCATATATGAAGCCATACGGAACGATATTATACTTGTAGATGCTACCCAGAACATACTCTCCATATAAATATTCCACCTCAACATCCTTATCCACAATCTTTTTTATCAGATAATGTCCCATTTCATTATCAGCCTGCCATATATATCTTGTGGTTACCACACCATTTACTTTCTTTGCTGAAACAAAATTATCCTTGGAAGGATTTTCAATATATTCCAACTCAATCGTATCTCCGTTTTTCAACTTTCCCTCAACAAGCCGGTATTTTCCGTACAGTGTCTTCGAAAGCTGCATATCTTCGTAGCTATGATATGCCTTCTTCGCTGCTCCCTCACCGGATATTATACCGTAATTCGATTTTAGAATCCGGCTTCCATTCACATCGACAAATCCCCTATCAGGATAATAATAAATCATAAGGTCCGGTATATATATAACTCCATCAAGATAACGACAGTCCGACCTCACAGATATAAAGAGTTCTCTTTCTTTCTCCTCCAATTCTGTCTCATCAATATCTTCCATCAACATCCATTCACCATTATTATTCCAATATTTGAATGGAGTATTTTTGATATATTCTATTTTAGCAATCTGTTTTCCTTCTTCTATTATCCAAGCTATCCTGCCCTCTTCGCCTGTCTCATAATCATATGTAATATCAAAAGAATCATCAGCAGCTTTTGTCACATAAGCATACCGGGCTATATTTTCATATTTCCCATACAGGCTATTTTCCGCCACAACCAAATCTGTATATTCGTATTGTAAATCATCAATACAATATTCCCTCAAAATACTTTTACCGGACTGCGTATCGTATTTCCATGAAAAAACCGCATACTCTTCTCCATCTTTTTCCAGTGAACACAGTCTGTACATATCATCATAGTTAAATGTTATAACACTGCCATTTTCAAGCACAGCAGCAGCCGGAAGGCTGCGGTCAATATATCCATCATCCGGCATTAACCATGTATAGTCACAGTTCACGGTTTCAGAATATAATTCCTCCAGATTATTCTGCGTTGTCTCATTATCAATTTTATTATTTTTTTCACATGCCGTAACACATGCACACATTAACATTATATAAAAAATAATATACCTTTTCATTGTATTCTCCCCTCATATAAGACTGTGTGTATTATAAAGAAAATACACACAGTCTATAATTTATATATCCAGAAAATTAAAAAAAACATTTGGATTTTCTACATTTCCAATATTGAGAATTATATTTTGTACCGCATTCCCATTAAGTGTACTATTCCCAGCATTATAACCTGCATTCCACACCCCAAGTGATACAAAAAACATCTGATTTGAAAATCCCGACGGCTTAGAAATCATTGCAGAAAACTCCGATGCATTGAACGAACACATCAATGATGCAGCAATCTTCGTACATTCAGCCCAAGACCCCGACTCTCTGAGTATACCTTTTCTAGCAATAGCTGTTGCATTGTTTGGTCCAGAAATTACTTTAAATTCATCTGTCTGCATTGCTATCTCTTTAAAATTATTAGGAAATCTGTTTGAGGAATAATCATATCGATTTTGCAATACCCACCCTACTGCTTTTCTTTGTGCATAATATCCACTCCCTTCATATCCACATTCACCATAAATCAACCTTGAAATAACTTCAACATCACTAAGGGCTGAACACCATCCATTACCATTATAATTATATTCTATATCTTTTCCGTGGTCAGAATTGTTCATCAACTGATAATATAGTAACATTGCATCTTCCTGTCCCCACAAAACCGCTATATCAGATTTTTTCAAATCTAATTGAGTTTCAACCTCCCAAAATGTTGCTAATCTCGGAATGTAATACTGACCTGCAAGATAATAAAATCCTGTTTCCTTATCATAAAACATTCCATATCCTCTTATGGAATTGATATCTCCAACATAGTTGCCTGCTTCCGTAATCAGTTCTCCGTTTTCATCATAGTTATAGACACCAATCAAATCCAAATGGGCGCCATATACATATTCCGCAACAATGGCATGTTCCATATTATATATGTATCTAATACAGTTTCCATCATATCCATAGAAGTAACTTTCTCCATTATATGAAAAACCATACGGATAAATTTCTTTTTCATTTTGTTCATAAACATAGTTTATTTCATATTGCGCTGTTTTTTCAGAGGCAACATTTATTCCAATGTATGTATATGTTGCAATCTGCATATCATTGATAGATTTACTAGTCCTTTGAAGATTCTCATTATATTGATATGTTACAACGTCTCCATTTTTCTCAAAGCTTATAGGAACATCTCCCTCACGGCCAATATACCAATCAACATTTTCAATTGTCGTTGCATCATTTATCAGTTCTGATTGTTCATAACCATTTTCCTGAAGCTTCAATCCCGAAGAATCCTCAGAAGCTAATGCCAATATTGTTGGCATAGTCATACAAAAAAACAATGTTCCGCCTAAAATCTTGCTAATTACTTTTCTCATGCTGTATTCTCCTTCCATGTTGGTAAAGACGTAATATATATACATGTTATTTATATCATTAATGCGGGCTTTCTACTACTCCCCTTTTCAGGTATAAATTATTTACCTGAAAAGGGGAGTAGTATTCAATGTCTTATATTGGTAAAATAAATGAAATGAAAAGAAAGGATTGAACATATGAATAACCAAAGCAAGTCTATTTTAAAAAAACTGTTGATACCTCTCTCCATGTGCATAATTATCTGTTCATTATGTAATAGTTTTACTGTAATTAATTCAGATTCATGTGCATATCACTATGGTTTCATATCAATTTTGCACGATGAAGTTACTGGGGATAATTCAGCTTCTAATTCTACAAAATAACATTATCCCTAAAACTTTTCTGAAAAAACTTTTGCTGTCTGCTCACTATCATATATCTGACAAAGAATTGCACATTCATTTAAAATGGAATTGTATTTTTCTTTATCATTTTCCTTTAAGTTATCATTCCATATATTATTATACTTATGCCACCATATTTTTTGTGGTCTGTATAGTTGTAGCTGAAGTCTGGCAGACATGTCTGCCAGACTATTTGACAGCTCATATTGTCCAATATTGCCAAGTAAACTTGAATACTTAACTATCAACACACGAAACACACCTTCTGACCCATACAAAATATTCTGTTCACTATTGGCAACAAAATATTCATACAGTATCTCCATGTACAGAGTCGCATTCTCATAATCTCCCAAAATCGAATAATAATCACCAATTGAAATAAGACAATATATTTCTGCTGATGTAAAGTATATACGCTTATTTACCGCATCATTTTTCATATGACCATGATTTTTATTTTTTTTAAATTTCTTTATATTTTCTAACGGAACTGTAAGCTCAAGCAAACCTATCATGCTGCTTAATGCTTCCTCATATGAAATTTTACCAAGAGATTTCATAATGATTATTTCTGCTCTTCCAAGAAGCTGTTGGTTATATTGGAAATTCGGAACTTCTCTTTTCAATTCGGATAAAATTTCAAGTGCTTTTATAATTTTCCCATATCCAATTAAATTCCACATTTCCTCCTCTTTTTCCAAATCTACTATATTACAGGTTATAAGTGACGAATATTGATATGCACGTTGAAGATTAAGCCTGCTATATATACTTTTCATATTATTATATTGTAAGTTGCTTCTATGCTGTTCTGTCTTTTCAATCGTTTTCTCAGCGCAAATACCATCACTTAACTCTTTACGGCTAAAACCAAGTAAATAACGTCTGGCTCTGACTATATCATTTATGCAATATACTGTTCCTTCGCGATATATATACACATCATTATTCATAAACTCCGGTATTCCACGTTTCTTATACTCATTAGACAATATATCGCGCCATAACTTAATTTTTTGCTTATTGTGTATCATATTACTAATAAAATCATCCCGATTTTTCCCTTTTATCAATGCCCAAATCCTATCTGTGATATTAATCTGGATATCAAATAGTTCTATTATATAATATGATTTTTTATCTTCTCTAAGCAATTCAACTGCATTCCGGCATAAATTCCACATTCTGCACAATTCCGTTATATCTGTCACACTTTCATTCAAACGGCAATAATACACATCAAGTTTAGAATAAAGTTTTGTCTTAGCCTTATTGTCATAATAATTTTTGTCCATATAATCAACTATTGCCATTACATTATCAATGGTTTTATTTTTTCTTTCCGAATGCCACAATGCTTCAATGCATAAGTTCAGTTCATTTACCGACAGCTTATACTCGTAGAGTTTTCCAATATCAAATTCATTATTTGCAAAGATGTCCGATGTCATGGCAGCCGCCATTTTATAATCGTCACCCTCTGCTGCTGTGCTCATTGCCTTAGCAGTCAGATAAAATTGCATTCTTAATCTGTCGGAAATTTCAAATGTATTTTCATAATCAATTTTTTTATATATAACATCATCCAAATTATGTTTTATATACTTTTTCTTATATTCTTCAAGCAATAACTGTTCATCCGGCTTTCCCAGTGAATCTATAAGACTGTTTCTAAGCTGCCATTCCTCATATTCTTCAAAGGTAAGCATGTTATTGAACCACTCCGGTGCAAGTCCCAATCTGCCAATCAGAGCACTCCTAAGCAAATACCCCGGCAGCATATCCCCAGCTTCAATCCCATAAAGAACCTTTATGGAACATAAGCCCTTTACAAGTGCATCTACTTTTATTTTCTTGCTCTTTCTAATATTATGTATAAGCCTTCCAAAATCGTTATCATTATATTCAGCCATTAATGCACATCTCCGTTTTTATTATATATCTATATTATAAGTCAATAACAATTTTTAGGCAATAACATTTATAATAATTATCTCCGCAAAAAAACAAAACACCCTAAGCATTGCAAATCCCATAATATTCTTAAAATATGGGATAATGCATATCTCTCAAGGTGTTTAAAAAAATACTGTTATTTTATAAATTTGTTGCATTCCGATTTATAGTGTTATCACAGCCGCTGATATACTCCCACACGGCTGTCAAATCATCCAATACTGCCTCCGCCTTCTGTGCCATCTCATCATCCGGCGCAAGCATATCCGGAACCATTACCGGGTGCATCCCTGCCGCAAAGGCTGCCCTTATACCATTATATGAATCCTCTATGACGTATGCCTCACCCGGCTCATAGCCCAGCTCATCACACGCACGCAGGAATATATCCGGCTCAGGCTTGCTCCTTGATACCATATCGCCGCCGACAATCACATCGAAATATTGTGCCAGGTCAGCCTCCTCTATCTGCCTGACAACCAATGCAGTCCTCGTCGAAGAAGCTATCGCTACCTTGTAATTGTTGGTTTTAAGGTTCTGTAAAAGCTCCCTCACGCCTTTTTTGAGCGGAAGCCTTCCACCGTCATACTTTTCGTGATAATTTTTCGACTGCTCATCCTTGTACTTATCATAAGGGAAATCCTCACCGTAATAGTCAAGAAAAATCCGCTTGGAGCTTGCAGCATTGACGCCTATGCATTTCATATACGGAATGTCAAGATTCTCAAAGCCATACTTTTGAGAAAGCTCCTTCCAGCCATTGAACACAGCCTGCTCAGAATCAAATATCACTCCGTCCATGTCGAATATTACTGCTTTATTCTGCTTATTTATTAACAATTTTATCTGTCGCCTCCTTAAACCGCAATTTATGCACTTAACTTCTAATAGATAATACATAAATCCATCTTCCATATATTCATAGCAGACTGCTATTCCGCTTAATATTATCACACCCGCCCAATATTATACAATATCTTTTCGGATTTTCACACAAAAACCCCGGAGCTGCCAATCGGTAACTCCGGGGTTCCTTATAATTCTTATTTAGTTGTACTGAATGATTACATCATTCCGCCCATGCCTGCGCCTGCCGGCATAGCTGGTGTGTCTTCCTTAATGCTGGCAACTGCTGATTCAGTTGTGAGGAATGTTGAAGCTACGCTTGTTGCGTTCTGAAGTGCGCTTCTTGTAACCTTGGCAGGGTCAAGAATACCTGCCTCAACCATGTTGACATACTCCTCATTGAGAGCATCGAAGCCTACGCCAACCTCAGACTCACGTACCTTGTTGATGATAACTGAGCCTTCAAGTCCTGCGTTAGCTGCAATGTGGAAGAGTGGAGCCTCAAGTGCCTTAAGAATAATCTTAGCACCTGTCTTTTCATCGCCCTCAAGCTCTGTCGCAAGCTTAGCAACTTCCTTGGAAGCGTGGATGTAAGCTGAACCACCGCCCTGGATGATACCTTCCTCAACTGCTGCCTTTGTTGCTGCAAGGGCATCCTCAAGACGAAGCTTAGCTTCCTTCATCTCTGTCTCAGTAGCAGCACCTACGCGGATAACTGCGACACCACCTGCAAGCTTAGCAAGTCTCTCCTGAAGCTTCTCTCTATCGAAATCAGATGTTGTCTCCTCAATCTGCTTCTTAATCTGGTTAACTCTTGCTGTGATATCAGCCTTATCGCCACAGCCGTCAACAATGATTGTGTTCTCCTTCTGAACCTTAACGGACTTAGCACGGCCAAGCATGTCAATTGTTGTATCCTTAAGCTCAAGACCAAGCTCCTCTGAGATAACCTGCCCGCCTGTAAGGATTGCGATATCCTTAAGCATCTCTTTTCTTCTGTCACCGTAGCCCGGAGCCTTGACACCTACTACTGAGAATGTGCCACGAAGCTTGTTGACAATAAGCGTTGTAAGAGCCTCACCCTCGATATCCTCAGCGATGATGAGAAGCTTAGCGCCTGTCTTTACAATCTGCTCAAGGATTGGGAGAATCTCCTGAATGTTGGAAATCTTCTTGTCAGTGATAAGGATGTATGGGTTATCAAGAACTGCCTCCATCTTATCCATATCTGTTGCCATGTATGCTGATACATAGCCTCTGTCGAACTGCATACCTTCTACAAGGTCAAGCTCTGTCTTCATTGTCTTTGACTCTTCGATTGTGATGACACCATCGTTGGTAACCTTCTCCATAGCGTCTGCTACAAGCTGGCCAACACCCTCATCACCTGCTGAAATAGCAGCAACCTTGGCAATCTGCTTATAACCTGTAATCTTAGAGCTCATTGCGGCGATAGCCTCAACAGCCTTATCTGTAGCCTTCTTCATACCCTTTCTAAGGATGATTGGGTTAGCACCTGCTGCAAGGTTCTTCATTCCTTCGTTAATCATAGCCTGTGCAAGAACTGTAGCTGTTGTGGTACCATCACCTGCAACATCGTTAGTCTTTGTTGCTACTTCCTTTACAAGCTGTGCGCCCATGTTCTCGAATGCGTCCTCAAGCTCGATCTCCTTAGCGATTGTAACACCATCGTTTGTGATGAGTGGTGCACCGTAGGACTTATCAAGAACTACATTGCGTCCCTTTGGTCCAAGTGTAACTCTGACTGTATCTGCTAACTTATTAACGCCTGCTCCTAATGCTGCTCTGGCTTCTGCGCCATACTTAATTTCCTTTGCCATAATTAAAACCTCCATACCGCTTCTGTCATCTGCATGACATGAAAGCAAAAATTAAAACTTTGATATCTGAAATATGCTGTTCTCTGTGTTACAAATGATAATATTTAAAATATATCATGTATCTGTATATTCTTCCTGTAAAGCAATTATTCAACTATTGCAAGAATGTCGCCCTGCTTTACAACGATGTACTCTGTATCCTCAAGCTTAACCTCTGTGCCTGAATACTTGGAATATATAACCTTATCGCCTGCCTTAACCTGCATTGTGACTTCCTTGCCGTCAACCACTCCGCTAGGACCAACCGCAACAACCTCTGCCTGCTGTGGCTTCTCCTTAGCCTGACCAGGTAAAACGATACCTGACTTAGTTGTCTCCTCTGCTACTAACTGCTTTAATACTACTCTGTCTCCTAATGGTACTAATTTCATGATAAATCCTCCATTCCACCGATTAACGGTAAAAGATGTGATACGGCTTCATTTCATTGCGCCCTTATCTGTTCTACATCAAGTAGAATTATCACTCACATCATCATAGTGCTAATTATAGCAGATGAATTTGAGATTGCAACCCATTTTATACAATTTTTATATTTTTTCCAAACTGTTTTGTTTTTATATTATCCTTATGTCCTGCTCCGTTCAAAAATACGATATTATGGAAATTTCACCAGTCTACTGATTTTTCGTTTCCTTTCCGATTTTCAATTCCTTACCATAATAGAAAAGATACTGCTGTGCGTAGCCGCCGTACTCACCGAACAAGCCCTGTGCAAGCCTTCCTATCTCCTTTTTGTCCGCCTCATGCCCTATATAGAGTTCCTCCATAATGCGCTTTATCCATACATCAACCGGGAAAGCGTTTCTTTTTGACAGACCGAAGAGTGCAATACAGTTCGCCACCTTTTCGCCAATCCCATGAACCTTCATAAGCTCACACATGACGCTCTCATAGTCAAGCCCGCGCAACATCTTCTCGTCAAGCTCACCGGCATCGAATCTGCGGCAGGCATCCATTATATAAGGTGCCCTGAAGCCCGTCTTGCACTCCTTAAGCCCTTCCTCACCGGCTTCAATAAGCTTCTTTGCCGATGGGAAATTGTAAAATACACCCTTATTTTTCACACCTTCCCCTGAAGTCTCCGTGGCAATGCTGTCCCTCTCATACTCCTTTTTTGCTCCCTGCGCAAGGCTTCCGTATCTTATTGACAAATCCGAAACTATCTTTTTTATGTGCGGTATCTGCTTGTTCTGGGATATGATAAACGAAATCATCGTCTCGAAAAAGCTCTGGTTGAGTATCCTTATCCCCCACATCATATCCATCGGAGCCTTGAGCTTGTCATCCTTCCTGCATATAGCTCTCTTGATTGCGCCATAATCCCGCTCCAGATCAAAATAGTCCACCCAGACATTCTCGAACGCCTCCCTATCCGTATCATAAAATATCACTGAGTGGTCTTCCTGCTGGCATATATGTAAGAATCTTCCCTTCGCCGAAAGACAATAATCATTCTCTCCCACCTTTTCAAAATGAAAGCACTGGCCGCACTCCAAGGTCTGCGCCAAGTGAAAATCCTCTATTCCGCTCACATAAAGATTGCCGTTTTTCTCATTTATTTCCATAATCATACCTTTCCTTTCGTTAAGCTTGGGACAGGGGTCAGGTACGTGTCCCAGCTCTGGGACACGTACCTGACCCCTGTCCCAAAGCTCTGTCCCACCGGCTTCCGCCCGGCATAGGACAGTCCATCTGTTTTTTTCTGGCTCTCGCAAGCACGAAGCAGCCGCAATGGCTGCAAGTAAGTCCCCCTACCAAATCGGCGCACTTGCTGCATATATCAAGTCTTTTCTCATATTCCGAATCCTCAACAACATCATCCTTAGGCAGAGACGCCACATAAGCCGCAATGCTCTCCGTCATCATATCCTTCTGCAGATTGGCCGGTATATTACAATTACATATCTTTTTCATTTGAAAATGCCTCCATAAGAATCTTAGTACCTCTCACTATCTCATCCTCATTAAGTCTCGCATAGCCAAGGATAATCGTGCTCCTTTTTCCGGTGAGCTTTCTTATATCATACTCTATATCTTCACCCAAAAAATGCTCCGACAACGGATATACCCTTACACCGTACTGTGCCGCACGCAGCACAAGCTCATCCTCCGGCATTTTGTCGGTGGATAACAGTACATGAAGCCCTGCGCTCTCACCAGCAATCCTGTATTCCGCTCCAAATTTTTTGAGCTCGCCAAGAAGGACATCATGCTTAGCCTTATAAATACCTCTCATTCTATTCAGATGCCGCTCATAATATCCCTCTTTTATGAATAGATTGACGATATTCTGGTCAATACGCGACACCGTGTTGGAATATCTTTTTCCGACACTTATATAGCTGTCCATCAGGCTGTCCGGCAGAACCATGTAGCTCATTCTGAGCCCCGGAGCAATCGACTTTGAAAATGTTCCGATATAGATGACCTTGCCGTTCTTGTCAAGTCCCTGAAGTGCCGGTATCGGTTTTCCCCTGTATCTGAACTCAGAATCATAGTCATCCTCTATAATGTATCTGTCAGAGCCCTCCCCGGCCCACGAAAGAAGCTCCATTCTCCTTCCTATGCTCATCACAATACCCATCGGATACTGATGCGAGGGGGTGACATATGCAACATTGGCTTCACATTCTCTCAGCATGTCGCAGCTCATACCATATTCGTCAAGCCTCACCGGGCACACCTTGCGCCCGATACCGTTAAGCACAAAATATGCCTTGCGGTATGCAGGATTCTCCATGGCATAGCTCATCTGTTTCCCATGTGCAAAGCACAGGAGCTGGTCAAGCAGCATAAGCAGGTATTCATCCCCGGCACCGACTATTATATTATCCGGACTGCACTTGACGCCGCGCGACTCATGTAGATAATCCGCTATCGTCTCACGAAATACCATGTCCCCCTGCGGCTCTCCCATATTGAACAGTCCTGCTTCCTCACCGATTACCGTCCTGCTCACCTTTCGCCATGAATTATAAGGAAAATTGTCAAGCTCAATACCGCTCGGCGAAAAATCTATCTCATATTCTTTATTTACCTCAACCCGCTTTGCTGTTTTCTTATGCTCCACCGTCTCAAGGTCATACAATCCATCAAGCTTCAAGACATAATAGCCCCTGCACGGCCGCGCTTCTATATAGCCCTCGCTTAATAGCTGGTCATAGGCAAGCTGCACCGTGCTCCTGCTCACATTGAGATGTGTGCAGAGCGCCCTTGTCGACGGAAGCTTCGCCTCAGCCCGAAGATTTTTATCCCTTATCTCTTTTTTTATATAATCATATATCTGCTCATAGATGGGCTTCCTCGAACCCACCTCAAGCGGCACCGACAATTCCTTCACAACACACCTCACGCTTATTATCCAATCAGGATACTTGTTCTGATTTTATGCAATATATTTCTAATAAAAATTCGTATGTCAAAACATGTTATATATGTTTAACTATGTATAACTTATCATATTTATATATACACAGATGTATGCTTTGCTTCTATGTAAAAGTACAGAATACTCTTATCACAGTTAACATCCTGCTTCGAGCAACGGGGCTGATATTCATAAATATAATACACTATACTCTCATATTAAGGATACATATTTTGTCCGCGGAAGCCAATAAAGCTACCGCCATTTCCCGCATATAAAAATCAACCCTTTCATTTTAACATATCCACGCCAAAACACAATATTTTTAATCATTTACCTTTTGACCCTTATACTATTTTATTATATAATTGTAGTGTAGGTCTATGACCCGGAAACGCCGGTCTTGACACACATATTCTTTAAGAAAAGCTTTTTAAGAAAGGATTCCCAAAATGAAAGAAAAATTATATACAATTCCGGTAAACGATGCCTTCGCCTCCTCATGTGAATGTCCTATATGCACGATGTACAAGACTCTCGAGGACAACAGCATAGAATACACCATGGGACCAAGCTACATGGAGGATGATGTGAGAAGTGAGACGGACCGCTTGGGCTTCTGCGACAAGCATATTAAGCAGGTCTACCACATGGATAACCGCCTCGGAATGGCATGGGTAATGAAGACGCATTTCGACAAGACGATAGATGACGTTGAGAAGCTGCAAAAAAAAGGAGCTGCCAAGGCAGTCTCCCTGTTTAAAAAGAATACCGAAGAAAGTCCTCTGCTGTCATATCTTCACACACTCAACAGCTCATGCTTCGTATGCGAGAGAGTGCAGAATGTCTTTATGCGGTATATTGATACTATATTCATGTTGTGGGAGGGCGAGAGCGATTTCCGCGAAAAATATAAGAACTGCAACGGCTTTTGCAACAGGCACTACGAGATTCTTATAAGAGAAGCCTCCAAAAAGCTTCGCGGAAGCTCTTTGGAGGAATTTACCGCCGTCACGGACAAGCTCTATCTCGATAATATGAAGCGTGTCCGCGACGATCTTGCATGGTTTATCAATAAGTTCGACTACAAGTACAAGGACGAGCCGTGGAAAAATGCCCGCAACTCAGTCATCCGCTCAGTCACTAAGACCAACAGTATTATTGATGTGAGCGAAAAATAAACATGCTCGTACTCGAAAGCTTAATTCCGTCCTTTCCCTTCTGGACTACAACGACGGAGTCACCATCTTTCAGGGTGATTCCGCCAACTAAGAGCATGTCATCGCTGACAAAAATCGTGTCCGCATACTCTCCGTTTACCATCACATAGCTGAATTTCGTGAAATTCTCCCCTGTTACAGCGAAATTGTTATCCGAGTTGCTCACCTTTTTTATTGTGATGTTCTTATGCCCCATCTGAAGATTGGTAGGTGAATATGGCAGCTCACCGCCATAGACCTTCTTATCTCCGTACAGGATATCGTATTCAAGCACCCTGAGTCCCTCCAAATAATCCTCATAGTCCTCCGAATGTCTCAACGTGCTGTGGTATTTTGATATGGCACCTCCTGTCATTCCAAGCATATCCATCACATGGCTTGTGAGCTGGAAAGCCTCTATATCTTCATCCACCTTTTTAAGGTCGATATTGTTCCATATAACATACTGCGTTGTGTATGTATTACCGCCCTCAAGCTCATCATCCGTTATGTCAAATGCCGGCAGATGATCACCATACATCACAAGCACCGTAGGCTCATTAAGCCCCTTAAGCGCATATATGAGATTTCTCACGAACTTGTCCATATCATGTATCTCATTGATATAATATGTGAAGGGTCTCTTAAACTCTTCTATTGCTTCGCCCTCGGCTGTTATATCATCTTCCTTTATCTCATAGTCCGCCGGATAATCTCCATGACCCTGAACCGATATAGTATAGATAAAATCCCTGCTCTCTGAGCCTGTAAGAATCTCAATAATCTGTGAAATCAGCACATTGTCCTTCGCCCAGCCTATCTCATTCGTCTCCACATTATTCATGTATTCCAGAGAAGTAAAGGTCTCAAAGCCCAACTGGGGAAATACTGTATTTCTGTCATAGAATGTACCATCATTGTCATGCAGCGCATTCGTTGTATAGCCATACTGCTTCAGATCATAGCATATAGAGTCACATGCGCTGTGGGAAAGCACCGTCTTATACGGATACTCGCCCGGTCCGAAATCGTCAAGATTCATACCCGAAATAATCTCGAACTCTGTATTTGCGGTACCTGCTCCGACAGATGGCACCGAAAGAAATCCGGACGGATAACTCTTGTACAGCCATTCAAGCTTCGGAAGCACTGTTCCGCTGAACTCAACATCCTTCAACAGTTGAGGATCGAACAATGACTCCAATTGAAGAAAGATAATGTTAGGGCGTTCCTTAGTTGCCTTATTGGTATTCTCCTGTTTAATCGCATCCGTTCCCTTTATAGACTCAGTTTCATCCGGCAAGTCCGTATTTTCTTCGGTTCCGCTCTCTGATTCCGCAGCCTGCTGCCTCGATTCCTCTTCAATCATGTCATCACGTTCGCTTCTATACTCATCACGCTCGCTCTCAAGCTCATCCATTCTGGCAAGAATATCCCTTATGGTGTTCTCATTATACTCCTTCGGCTTATCTATTCCACTGTTGAAAAGACTGTTTGAAAAACAGTATGCAAACCCATACTCGTCATACGCATTCCCGATGTTTCCGAAATTGCGCGCGAACACGCCCACGGACACACCGATCCTTGTTGTTCCCCATACAACGAACCAGAATGATAAAATAACCACAAGCACACGGAAGTAATTAATTTTTTCCTTGTACTTCGGTGCCCTGAACCACCATACAAGCATCGAAATAATAAAAATCACTGCCAGAACTATTATAAGCACTATCTGTCCCACGGTAAGATACACAGGTGCCACATTAAGTGCGTATTTAACCAGCCTGAAATCCTGAGCGGTAAACGGAGTGTGCCTGAAACCTGTCACAACAAAATTGACTATACCGCCTATAACCCATATTCCACATATCAGTGTCACCATGAACGCCTTCCTGTGCACCAGTCCGACGAATGACAGTGTAAAAAGAATAAGCATCACACCGTACAGAAAGCACAGTGGGTTAGTCGCGGCAAACTTAAAACCCTCTGCGACAGAACGTCTGCAGAACATCTCAACCACCAGATTGACAACAATTGCCAGTAAGATAAATCTTACCGGCAAACTTGTTTTAAGCAATTTAATTTTCTGTAATAAATTATTATTTTTCTCTTTCATAGCTATAATATATTCTATTTTGTTTTTAGTGACTCCTTAAGGTCTCTTGCTTTATCCTTAATCTTAGGATTAGCAGTCTTAGATACAAGAATTCTGGATACAATCCTTGAAGCCTCATCGATCCTGCCTATCTGCTTTGCAAGGTTAGCCATAAGATAATCCAAGGTTGTCTCGTCCATACCGCAAATCGGGAAGTTCTCCTTAGAAACGCTCATCATAAAGCCTTCATACGCATTAGCAAGCATTTCCTTTTCAGCTTTACCACACTCTTCCTTCTTTTTAGCATAATCCGGCTCATCCGGCTTAAGATTCTCGGCTTTACCTCTGTACAGCCACGCAAGCTTAAGACATGTATATGCCCTCTCACTTACCTTAGCCTTCTTGACAACTGTATTCAATAGTGCCAGCTTATATCTTGTTATAGCATCATCATAGGTATATGTGTCACCTGTAGGTGCAAGTCCCTTAAAATTAGTAGAAATATTATCATGTATAAGCTTAGCCTGATGTGTTGTCATATAACTGAAGAATCTGCTGAGTGCCCCATATCCGCAATGAGGACACACTATAACATCATACTTCACGGAGTCTATTCCCTGATACTTAGGACGCAAATCAGGATCCGAACCAATCAGGTGAGGCTTACCTGTCTTAACCGTCTTTATCTTAAATTCATTGTCGCACACAGGGCACTGTACCTTCTTATCAAAGAGGAAATCTACCTCATTATACTGTGGTGTACCTGTTGCACCCTGCTGCTTAGCGCTTTTCTTCTTTTCGTCTTCGTCATCAAATATATTAACATTTGACAGACCGCCAAACCCTATCGAAGAAAGATCAGAAAAAATTCCAGCCATTATACTGCCTTCCTTTCAATTTATTATTTTGTATGATTAACTAAGTTTAAATGAACTCTTAAGTGACACAATCCTGTTAAATACAAGACGCTCACTGTCGATAGGCTGTCCATCTCTTCCATCGACACAGAAGAATCCATTACGCACAAACTGGAAGCTGTCAAGCGGCTTCGCCTCCTTAACGCTCTCCTCTATATAACAGTTGTCTACAACTGTCAATGAATTAGGGTTGATATTCATTGTACCATCCTCATTGTATACACCCTTTTCCTCGTCTACAAGATTCTCATAGAGCTTGACAACAGCATTAACACAATGATTTACAGGTACCCAGTGAATTGTTCCTTTAACCTTTCTGCCCTCAAAGCCTGAGCCACTCTTAGTTTCAGGGTCATAAGTACAGTGAACCTCTGTTACATTTCCATTCTCATCCTTAACGAAGCTCTCACACCTTACAAAGTACGCATTCATCAGGCGTACCTCATTGCCCGGAAAGAGACGGTAGTATTTCTTAGGCGGTTCCTCCATGAAATCCTCCCTCTCAATGTAGAGTTCTCTCTCAAAAGCAATCCTTCTGCTTCCAAGTTCAGGGTTCTCAGGATTGTTAGGTGCGTCAAGATACTCAACCTGACCCTCAGGATAATTGTCAATCACAAGCTTGATAGGATCAAGAACAGCCATTATTCTACTCTTCTTAAGCCTTAAGTCATCACGTATACAGTACTCAAGCATCGCATAATCAACGGAGCTGTTAGCCTTCGCTACACCGACAAGCTCCACGAACTTCTTAATGGACTCCGGTGTATACCCTCTTCTTCTGAGAGCGCTTAATGAAACGAGACGTGGATCATCCCATCCATCAACAATGCCTTCCTCAACCAGCTTCTTGATGTATCTCTTACCTGTTATAACATTGGTAAGATAGAGCTTTGCGAACTCAATCTGCTTAGGTGATTCCTCAGGCGAATTCTTGTAACCGCACTCAATCACAACCCAGTCATATAAAGGTCTGTGATCCTCGAACTCAAGTGTACATATAGAATGTGTGATACCCTCGATAGCATCCTCGATAGGATGTGCGAAATCATACATAGGGTAAATGCACCACTGGTCTCCCGTTCTGTGATGTGTCATATGAGCCACACGGTAAATTACAGGATCTCTCATGTTGATATTAGGCGACGCCATATCAATCTTGGCGCGAAGAACCTTCTCTCCGTCGGCATACCTGCCTTCCTTCATCTCCTCGAACAGACGAAGATTCTCCTCTACGGAACGATTCCTGTAAGGACTGTTCTTTCCCGGCTCAGTTAGTGTTCCTCTGTATGCCCTTATCTCATCTGCTGTGAGGTCGCACACATACGCCTTTCCCTTCTTGATGAGCTTAACCGCATTCTCATACATCTGTGGAAAATAATCCGAGGCAAAATATAATCTGTCCTCCCAGTCGGCACCAAGCCATGCGATATCCTTCTTAATCGACTCAACGAATTCTTCCTTCTCCTTGGTCGGATTAGTGTCGTCAAATCTCATGTTAAACTGTCCGTTATACTTAACAGCAAGACCATAGTTTAATAATATTGACTTGGCATGTCCGATATGAAGATAACCATTCGGCTCCGGAGGAAAACGTGTCTTGACAACCTTGCAGTGTCCCTCAGCAAGATCCTTCTCTATAATCTGTTCAATAAAATTCTTTGAAACAACTTCTTCATTACTATTGTTATCCATTGAAAATATGTCTCCTTTGAATCATTTACTCGATTTCTTCATTCTAACACATCTGCCTCATTTAAGTAAATACCTTTTTATCTATATTATAGAGAATATCCATGCGTTAATCTAACAGAGTGCCCCGTAAACCGCATTTAAAAGCTTTCTCACAAGCTTGTCATCCGTTCCGTCGCATTTCTGTATAACATACATAATTACCATATTCTCGACAGGGTCTATGAGGAAATAGTTGCCGGTCCATCCGTCCCAGCCAAAGGCACCAAGCTGCACGCTGCAGCCTGTACACTGTGGGGTATCCATAACACGGCAGAGATTTCCATAGCCATAACCTCTCAAGGTCTCCCATGTAAGATCTCTCCTGCACTGTGCATCAAGCTGGTTAGTGCCCATGAACTCCACTGTATATGGCGAAAGTATTCTCACTCCGTCATAGGTTCCGCCATTTGCAAGCATCATCGCAAATTTTCCGTAATCCTCCACTGTCGATACAAGTCCTGCCCCGCCGGACTCAAATGCAGGCTTCTCATCATAGCCTTCCATTCCGAAATGCTTTTCCGTATCAGGAGCAAACACTCCCGGCTCCACAACCCTGTATATCTGTGCGAAGCGTTTCTTCTTTTCCTCCGGCACATAGAATGCAGTATCCTTCATTCCAAGCTGGTCAAAAATCTCCTTCTGGAGGAAATCGCCGAATCTCATGCCGGATGCCGCCTCAACCACGGCGCCCAAAATATCTGCTTCCGTGCCATATCTCCAATGTGTACCCGGTTCAAATGCAAGCGGCTGAAGGGCTATTCTTCTTATGAAGTCCATCGTTCCCGGCTTCACACCCATATCCTGCTCACCGCTTATCGCATCATACAGCAGAGCCATCTTTCTTCCCGCTTCATCTCCAAGATCCGGATACACTGTTCCTGCTGTCATGTCCATCAGGTCACGGACTAAAATTTCTCTCTTAGCCGGAACGACCTCTTCTCCATCCATCACCTTCATATTGGCGGCAGCGAACTCCGGCAGATACTCAGATACTGGACTGTACATGTCTATAATGCCTCTCTCCATCAGTATAAGCACTGCAACGGAGGTTATCGGCTTAGTCATGGAAAAGCAGCGGAATATTGTATTATGGGACATTTCATAGCCCCTCTCGATATCGGCATAGCCTGTATCAAAATAAAATCTCTCTTTGCAATCCTTAAAAACGGCTACACTGGCTCCCGCCGCATGTCCGTTTTCCACATATTCTTCAAAAAGCTTTTTAACATTTTCAAGTCTCTTGTTATTCATAGCAATTTTCCTTTCTTAATACATATTTTTACTTCAATTTCAACTATATTATATTGTAACACCAGAATGGTATTTATGAAAGTACATCTTTGTGATATAATGAATTTATCAAGAGTAAAAGGAGAACACCAGCATGAAAAAGAACCACAGGAAGCTTGCAAAATTCATTTTGGCTGCCACCGCCACATCCACTATTGCGTCTTTTGGCGTTGGTTATCTTCTGACTGCCTTCAGTCTCAAGAATAAGGGGTATCTTGCAGATAAATACTGGAAAAAAGAGCCTGTTGACATAAATACCCTTACCCCCGGAACTCCTAAATATATTATCGAAAAGAATTATCTATCATCAATGGACAGAATGAAGACCTGGTATGACACTGCCCTGAGGGAGGATATCACCATAACATCGCGTGACGGTCTTAAACTCGCAGGGCATATTTTCCCCGCGAAGCAGCCCGCTCATGACTGGGTTATGCTTGTGCACGGTTACCGCGATATTCCAAGCAATATACTGACCTACGCTCTTCCATATATTGAACACGGCTACAATATTTTCTATCTTGAGCAGCGTGCCCACGGCGACAGCGAGGGCAAATATATAGGCATGGGGTATCCGGAGCATTTTGATCTGCTCGACTGGATTGATGTAATAGTAAAACGTGACCCTGCTGCCTCGATTGTTCTGCACGGCCACTCAATGGGTTCTGCCACCATTCTGATGGCAACAGGCGAACCATCGCTCCCAAAAAATGTTATATGTGCAATAGCCGACTGCGGCTTCAGCTCAATCCGGAGCGAATTTGCCTTTAACCTCAGGCAGCTGTTCCATCTTCCTGCATTTCCTTCGCTGTACACGGCCGATGTAGTATCACGTATAAGCACGGGGCTTAACTTCAGAAAGGGCAATGTTATAAAATATGTAAAGAAAAGCCACACTCCGACCTTCTTCATTCACGGTGACTGTGATGTATTCGTCCCTACCTCCATGGTATTTGAGCTATATAACGCTGCTGCATGTGAAAAGCAGCTCTATGTTGCACACGGAGCTGCTCATGTCGATTCACAATATATTGACCCTGAATTATATTACAGGCAGGTCTTTGATTTTATTGATAGATATCGTACTTCTTCCCGTCTCTGAAGAATACCGGAATAATATCAAGCGGTGCAGGAACTATGACCCTCTGTCCGCCCTCGTATACCTCTCCTGTATTTGCGTCAGTCCATGTCGCACCTGCAGGAAGGTATACACTTCTCTGCGTAACCTTCTCCTCCATAACCGGAGCCACTAAGATATCCGGTCCGAACATATACTCATCCTCAGTCTCCCATGCCGTCTTATCCCCATCGAAATCAAAGAACAGCGGTCTCATCACAGGTGCTCCCGTGAGGCTTGCCTGCTTCATACATTCACGGATATATGGGCGAAGTCTCTCACGGATAAAAAGGTATTTCTTAAGAATCTCATAATTATCCTCACCAAAGCTCCACACCTCATTGTCCTGACCTGATGTGAGCTGGCGCACATTATTTATGAACTCCTCCTCCCTCTCATACCAAGGTGAACGCTCACCATGCATACGGAATACAGGACAGAAGCAGCCCCATGCAAACCATCTGACCAAAAGCTCCTTAAAATAAGGGTCCTTGATATTTCCTCCGACGAAGCCTCCTATATCTGATGTCCACCAAGGAATACCTGCAACACTCATATTAAGTCCAGCCTGAAGTTGCTCCCTCATGGCACGGAATGATGAGTGTATATCTCCGGACCATGTAAGAACACCATACTTCTGGCTTCCTGCCCATGCACAGCGCACAAGGCTCATCACATCCTTCTCGCCTTCTGCCTTTAAGCCATCGTAAAAGCCCTTGGCATATCCCACAGGGTATGTGTTGGTGCACTGTAATGCCGGACCTGCATAATAGCGGTAATTGTCAAAATCATAAGGTCCATACTCCGGCTCAGCCTCATCAAGCCAGAAACAGCGTATGCCCTTTTTGTAATAATTCTCCTTGCACTTTTCCCATACAAATTTCTGTGCACCCGGATTGGTTGCATCAAAGAACACGGTATTTCCCATCCATGTCATGTGATATGCCATACCTCTATCCGGTGTCACAAGATATCCCTTGTCGCTCATCTCACCGAAGTTCTCGCTCCGCTCATCTATCGTAGGCCATACTGAAACAACCGTCTCAATACCCATATCCTTTAATTCCTTAACCATTCCCTCAGGATCAGGCCAGTCTCTAGGCTCGAACTTGAATTCGCCCTGCATAGTCCAGTGGAAGAAATCAACAACGATAGCATCCATCGGAAGCCCTCTTCTCTTGTGCTCCCTCGCAACTGCAAGAAGCTCCTCCTGATTGCGGTATCTAAGCTTGCACTGCCAGTAACCCATCCCGTACTCCGGCATCATAGGGGTTCTTCCTGTTGCCGCTGAGTACTGCTCCTCAATCTCAAACGGTGTATCACCCGCTGTAATGAAATAGTCAAGCTTCTTAGTGCTCTTTACATGCCATTCGGTCTTGTTGGTTCCGAAGGTCGCCGTACCTATTGCAGGATTATTCCAGAAAAAGCCATAGCCCCTGCTTGATACCATGAACGGAACACTCGCCTGCGAATTTCTGTGAGCAAGCTCAAGTGTCGCCCCCTTTTTGTCAAGGTGCTTCTCCTGATACTGTCCCATACCGAATATCTTCTCATCATCAAACGCCTCGAACCTTGCCGTAAGCTCATAATCTGTTGAGCCCGGAATCGGCTTAAGCTCTCTTGCGTCAACACGTATAGGAACACAGTAGCGGTTTATGCGGTTTCTGTTTCTCCAGTACTCTTCAGTCAGAAGCTCACCACTCTGGTTATAGTAGCTTATCCAGCCCTCAGGTGATATCTTTGCAGTTATCTTCCCATTCCTCATGGTGTAGATTCTACCTGTCTGATGATACTTCCTGTACTCATCGCCCTTGTACCATGGGTCTGTCGTATCAACCTCCTCAAAGCTTATCTCAGGCACACACTCAGGCACCTTTTCTGTAAGAGCCCAGTCATTACCATCCATTACGGCTTCACCTGTCATTCTCACACGGAACGAATTATTTCCCCATGGCTCAAGCCACAATGTATACCTTCCATCTCCTACCACAAGTCTGTTGTTTTCCTGCCATACTCTCATGTAATATCACACCTTCCTCTCTTATTTATCGCTCATTTCCCCGTAGATTACTCCTCTTGAGCCGGTGGCAATAAAGAATCTTCCGAACACCCTCTTATCTCCGTCAATGCTGTTTATGTCTCCGAACATCTGCCTATCATTATTGATTTTCTCGTACGTCTCCCCATCATCAAAGCTTCTAAAGAAACCATATACACCATCAATCACTCCGCATATATACAGTGCTTTCCTGTCCTTTAAGTAGTCTCCATCCCTGTTTCCAAGTCCAAGACCCATCCTGAACACTATGTCTCCCGGCTTAGACAGCTTCTTAAGCTGTGTTGTATCCTCAGCATGGTTATATATCAGCTTATACAATCCGTTCTCGCCTGCCGCAATGTAGATTACACCTTTCTTACCTGCTTCTACGCGTATTTCCGTTTTATTTGCTGTATCTATGCTGCCAAAATCAATCCCGGAAAGCTTAACCTGTTTCTGATAAAAATTCTTTCCGCCATCGGTGCTGACAAAGAACTGTCCCGCCTCACTAAAGCCATAAAAGACATCATTGTCCACTCTGTCTGCGAATACCTTGAACTTACCCGGGCAATTATCAATGTTGACCTTAAAATATGTATTTCCACTGTCATTGCTTGCAACCACAAGCTCTGCCGGAAGGTCAATTCCGTCCGCTATAGACCACACTATGTTTCGTGTATCCGGTGACATTGCAACCCAGCCTGCATTAACATTAGGCTCCTCTATCCGGTGAAGCTTCTCATCAATCCTGCCATCCAGTCCATAAGGCATAGGCAGACGTCTGAAGGTCCTGCAGCCGTCATCGCTCCTTACAAGTCCTCCCTTGGTCTTTCTCTTCCAGTTGCCCCTTGCCGTGACAATTACAGTATCATATTTTATATCAGAATAATCCCCATTGATACAGGTTATATATCTGTTTCCCTCAGCGTCATCAAAGGAATTCCTGCATGGCTCATCAAGTTTTCTGAATGCAAACGCTCCAAGGTCACCTACAATGTCAAGCAGCTTGACATCTCCACCCACAGGTGCATACACATTAAGATGAACCGTCTCCTCAATGCCTGTGCACTTATCATGGTATGCCGGGTTATCCGATGTGAACGCGTCACTTCCGAATACTCCTGTTCCCGAATTGAACCACACCTCGTCCTTGTTGAACGGATTAATTTTTATATCGCTTAGCCAGTGGAGAATCGACACCCCTCCATTGTACTCAGGTCTCATGTAGGAGGTATTAAAATGTATCCCGCCCTTCTCGAGTCCCTTAAGGCTTATCTCCCATGTTGAGCCATAGTCATGCGATATGTAGACGCATTCAACCCCCTTTAGCTCGCGGCATAGTGTAGAGCATGTGAGCAGCCCTGGTTCACTCTGGCATGAGCATACTCCGCCGAAGCCGTAATCCACATAGCCTTCGGCTCTGGTCTTGTCATCGTCATAAGGCGTTATATCATCATATCCTGCTATTTTTCCGTTCTTAAAATGGTATCTGAGCACATGTCCGCCAATTACGTCACCTGTATCACAGCTATATCCCATATCGACAATATAATTATATCTTCCGGTACTGTTCATAGTAACGTACAGATACTTTCCGTCATAATCATACCTTGACGCCACATTTCCATTCATCCTGCAATCAGCTATGTCGTAGTCCTGCGGCTGCGCCAGCTCCTCAAAGGTATTTCCCGAATCGTAAGACGCATACAGGCTGTGACCTCTATGTCTGTCATCCGGCCTTGTTGTCAAGCCTGCCGTCCCGGCTACAATTGTAACACCATCCGGTGATACCCATACAAACGTCATATATTCCTCTGTAAGCGGAAGCTTCTCCCAGCTAATACCGCGGTCACGGCTTCTTAAAAGCCCTCCTGTCTGGCTGGCAAAATAGAGTGTATCGCTGTCGTTCTCATCCACAACCAGTCTCATTCCGGTTCCTCGTCCGCTTAGGTTGCCATGAACCATGGTCGGAATGCTTCTGTAGATAAAACTCTCACCATAATCCTCCGATATGCATAACTTTCCCTCAGGCTTTCCATTGATACCACATGCAATGTACAATCTCTCAGGATGTTCACTGTCAAGTGCCACCGCAATAGGGAATGTCTCCTCCACATCGAGCATGCTCACATGATCAATAAGACTCTTCCAGCGTTTCTCGTCATATAAATATCTGTACACACCACCGATATCTGTTCTGGCGTACAATATCCCAGGCACCTTTTTGTGAAAAACAAAGCCCGTGACATAGCCTCCGCCGGGAATCGGTGCATTGTGATACCGGTACGGTATCTGTGCTGTTATCCTCTCCGTTATCCCTGACATAACAATCCTCCCATCCAAATTTTTCAGATGGTTAGATTGTCTCACTAAATCACGAGCTTTTCTACCCTATTTTTTTTACTTTTTTACTATTTATATTTCGAGGCAATACCTTATAGCATTACATCCATGCTGCAAGCACTCATGCATCGTAACACATACAGCAGTGCTATTACTGTGATACAACCTGAAGCTTCATAACGCTGCCATCATATACCACTGTCACTATAAGCTTATCATTCACATAGTAGCTGGTAAGTCCATCCGGTGTAGAACTAGAAAACATAAATCCATTACTTTCAAGAATATCTCCATAATCCGATACCATATCGGATGTTATAACGGAAAATGTCATAATTCCCCCACCATTGACCGATTCATATCCTGTAAAGTTCCCGGCAGTCATATACGGAAGCTGTGAAAATACAGAATCCTTATTATCAAAATAAGCATATCTGCCATCTGCCGACTCGGATGGTTTTGTAGGCTCCTGTGTCTCAGGCTCAGCGTATGTAAGAATATCCCAGTAATTCTCACCCGCCTCAATAAGCATTGTTCCATCTTTATATATCAAGGTAATGCACATCTTACCGCTTGCAGCTGCGAGGTACGCTCTTGTACCATCCTGACTATTGAGTGTATACTTACCTTCATTTATAACACTCTTAAGATAATCGCTGTAATCTGACTCCTTGGCTCCCGAAAACTTAAGACCTTCCACATAGCTCTCACTAAAATATTCTTCAAACTTTCCTGCCGTGAATGAAGGTAATGTATTAAATACACTCTTCTTGTCTTCAAAATACACAGCGGCACCGGTAAGCTGTTTTCTGGTTGTTGTCTCCTCCTGTATCTGCCCGGTAGTCTCCTTTGTGGATTCCTTCACAGTGGACTCATTTTCGGTTGTAGTATCCTTCTGTTCATCCGTCTCGCGCTGACTGGTTGTCTGCGTCTCTGTCCTGGTATATTCAAAGGTTCTGTCAATCTCTGATATATCATCCTTCTTACATGCAGACATTGCTGCCGTGGCAAATATCACCGCCGATAAAATAACTGATAACTTTCCTAATCTTCTCTTCATATACATTCCCCTTTTCGCATAGTCAAATAATTCGCAATATACAAAATCATCAATTGATTATATTTATATGATTCTGTGTCAGTGCATGTTATACATACCTAGCTGTGTATAACGTATTATATTTATGCATATCACGACTTTGGGAGAAACTTAGATGTTCTTAGAACTCTGCTATGTATCTAGCCAAAAGCAGCATGGATGCTGCTTTAGAAGCAATGCATACACGGATGTATGCTTTGCTTCGGTGGCGAACATATAGAACACCTTTATCAGAGTTCTTAGAACATCTTGCTTCGTACAACGGATCTGATATGCATAAATATAATACGTTATACACTCATAGATTAAAATAACATATCCTGACACCCGAATCCTTATAGAATATTATACAGTATTATCCTCAAAAAGTGAATACCCCTCTTCTAACCCCATTTTTTTACATATATATGCCTGTACAGCAGATGCCCTGCGGCTGCCGCCAGCACATTACTTATTCCCATCACAATCCATATTGCGCCCGGATTATCAGGATACATCCTGCCCACCGCAAGCAGCATTGGGATTCTTAACACCCACAGCCATACAAATGACATAAAAAGGGTAAGCACTGTATTTCCTGAGCCGTTGAACACCCCTATATAATTCTGATACAGTGCAAGACCGGGCAGTGTTATAAGAACCACTGCTATATATTTCACCGCCGCCGCCACAGTTTTCCCATCGTTTGACATTATGCCTACAAGCTGCTTTCTCATAGGAAACAGGATAACAAGTCCCGCCATCATCATTAATACAGACATATTTCGGCTGACACTATATGCCCGCTTTGCTCTTTCCATATTTTCAGCGCCTATATTCTGCCCTACAAATGCAGACATTGTAGTTGAAAGTGCCATCACAACAGCCAGAATAATATTGGATATTTTATTTCCTATCGAAAATGCCGCCGATATCTCCTTGCCCTCTTTCAAAATAAGCATCTGTAATATCACAAAACCAAATGAAGCCAGAAGCTGGCCTTCTATGGACGGGCCTGCGATTTTGAACAGCTTTTTTATCTCCTTCGCATTTAATCTCATATCATCAAGGGTAATCGTTACTGTATCTTTACCGTGAAACAGACCTCTTATATAAAACGGAACAATACTAAGCTGACCTGCAACCGAGGCGGCGGCTGCTCCTTTTATCCCCATTCCGAGCACATTTATAAATACCATCGCCGCTGCAATATTTGCCACGGCAGCTACAACTGACAATATTACAGGATACATCATATCTCCTACCGACTGACGTATAGAACAGAAAGCGGCAAATATGAACAAGGGTATCATCTCAAACGAACTCACTCTCAGATATGCTGCTGCCTGACCCAGCACCTCCCCATCCGCCCCCATAAAGCTCATTACAGCGGAAGCAGCAAAGAACATAAATGTATTTATCGCCGCCCCCATCGCAAGCGCCACCCCCACCAGAGCTCCTGCCTGTTTTCCGGCTCCCTCATAGTTCTCTTCGCCCACCATACGGCTGATAAGCGCAACACCTGCCGCAGCAAGGCCATTGTTGAATGCAAGCATTATATTTATAATCGGCCATGCCGCTCCCATAGCCGCCTGTGCCGACGCCGAATTGTCAAGCCGTCCGATAAAGAATGTGTCTGTCACATCGAGCAGCGCTATTATAAAATTAGACGCCATTAAAGGAAATGCCGTTGTAAAAAGCGCCTTATAAATGTTCTTTTCATATAATATATTCTCTGTCTTATCACCCTTGGCCTTGTAAGGCTTTTTCTTATATATCTTTTTTTTATAATACTTTTTCTGGTTATGCTCTTCCACCATTTGCAGCATCCTTCTGATTTATTTTACAATATTCTGCCATATATCCAGCTCTTATATTGTTACCAACAGACACAATTTATAAAAGCTTTTTTCATAAATTGTATGAAATATGACTATAATATTATAAAGCTGATTCGGAGTTACTATATGTTTCCCAAAATAATTTCAAGGTTAACCTGCTTTCTTATGCTTTTTACCATCATAGCATGCAGTATTACCCTGCCGGCGCACTGTGATACCCCTGCTGTGAGCGCTCCATCTGCAATCCTGATGGAAGCCTCAACAGGCACCGTGATATACGAAAAAGATGCAGACACAAAGCTTCGCCCTGCAAGCATAACCAAAATTATGACCCTGATACTGATTTTTGACGCTCTTGCGGAAAACAAAATAACCCTTGACGAAAAAATAACCGTGTCCGAGCATGCTGCAAGCATGGGCGGAAGCCAGGTATTTCTTGAACCCGGTGAGACGCAGACGGTTGAGACTATGATAAAATGTATTTCCATTGCGAGTGCTAATGATGCTTGTGTCGCCATGGCAGAGCACATTGCCGGCTCAGAGGGTGCATTCGTTGACCGCATGAATGAGCGTGCCGCTGGACTCGGCATGATGAACACACATTTCGTGAACTGCTGCGGGCTTGACGCCGATGGACACGAGACTACTGCACGCGATGTAGCATACATGTCGCGCGAACTTATAAACAAATATCCGGAAATACATAATTATTCCACAATATGGATGGACACCATAACTCATTCGACAAGGCGCGGTAATTCGGAATTCGGTCTTACCAACACCAATAAGCTCATAAAGCAGTATGAGTGGGCTACCGGACTAAAAACAGGCTCCACAAGCCTTGCCGGATTCTGTCTGTCGGCAACTGCAAACAAAAACGATATAGAACTGATAGCTGTTGTCATGCATGCCCCGAACGGCAAGGAACGTGTAGCCGACTGTATTTCTCTTCTGAATTACGGATACGGCATTGTCAGCCGCTATGAGGACGTCAATCCCCCGGAAATACCTGAAATTCGCGTAAAGGGTGGGACAGAGCAGTCCGTTTCCTGCTCGTACAGAAATAATTTCTCATATATATTTCTGAAAAATTATGATGCTTCTAAAATCAGTTGTCATTTTGAAATACTAAATAACATAGAAGCCCCTGTCGGTATTGGAGATTCACTTGGAATGCTTGTGTATGAATATGATGGCAATACTATAGGAGGTGTGGATATTATCGCCTCACAGGACATAAAAAAAGCCGGATATAATGACTATATCCGGCAATTGCTCAATAATTTTTTTTAGCAGTCAGCTATCCTTCTTTACAACCTCAAGTTCTATTCCTGAAAGCATCGCAGCAATGCGCGAATAGGTTGAATAGAAACTTCCTATAATCTTTTTTGAGTGTGACAGACAGATAAGCTCGGCAAATGCATCCGCAATTCCCCTATCACTGTCACGCTCAAAATTCTTCTCACTCATATAATTTATCCTGTCACCGAAGCGCTTCTTAAGCTCTAAGATAGTGTCCATGTCATCTGAGGCGATATAAAAAGTGACCCTGTCATCCTTATCAATCTCCTTCTCCATGGCATCAACGAACACTTCCAAAGGACTGTTATTTATACATATCTGATTATCCGTACGCCGTATATGAACTCCAATATTGCCTGCACTGTCTATATTCCCGATGACGGACTCAGCCTTATCGCTCACATACTTCGTAGGCTTTATGAACTCCAGCGGTCTGTCTATTCCCTCAAAATCATGAAACTGGGAAAATGCCCTTATAAACTTGAGCTTATTGTCCTTTATAACCTTCTCATAATAGGCATTTCCCTTTTCGAGGAACAAATCATTCGTTGTGTCTACATCTGAAAAATAATCCGCCTTCTTCCGCAGACTTTTCTCAAGCAGCTGGTATCTTAAATGTGAAAACGGCTTATCCTTATAGCCGAAGTCCTTGGCATGAATAATCTTTATCTCTTCCGGCAGAGAGAACACAGCCTCATTTCTCGCTCCCATAACACGTTCCGTCTTCCAAAGCACAGTGAGTTCATCACCCGTCTGTTTTGCCCAGTGATATGCAGATGCCATCCCAAGAAAACGGTTTCCAAGTCCTGCACATGGTTCAACTATGATCATACTCTGCTCCTTTATATTTTACTTGAATAAGCCTCTCTTTTTTCTGGTGGTTCCGCCATCTGTTGTATCTGTCGGATTCTCGCCACGCATAAGGGCGTCATAAGCACGAAGAGCTTCCTTCTGCTCATTAGTCATCTTCTCCGGAACCTTTACCGTGAGTGTTACATAATGATCTCCTCTTAACTTACTGTCACGAAGAGTCGGAATACCCTTGCCCTTCAAGCGTACCCTTGTACCACTCTGTGTGCCCGGCTTAACCTCATAGAGAACCTCTCCATCTATCGTCTTAATTCTTATCTCATTGCCAAGAGCTGCGTCTGCAAAGCTGATAGGCACATTGGAGAATACGTTGTAATCCTCTCTTGCAAATACCGGACTAGGTGAAACAATAACCTCAACCAGCAAATCTCCTCTTGGCCCGCCGTTAGTTCCCGGTTCACCCTTACCACGTATTCTTATGCTCTGTCCATTGTCGATTCCGGCAGGAACAGACACCTGAATCCTCTTGCGGTTAGCTATATAACCTGTTCCATGGCAATCAGGGCACTTATCCTTTACAACAGTTCCCTTACCGCCACAGTCCGGACATGTGGTGACATTTCTCATCATACCAAAAAGTGACTGCTGTGTGTATACAATCTGACCCTTACCGCCACACTTTGCACACTGTACCGGGGATGTACCCGGCTTAGCACCTGTTCCGTGACATGCTGCACATTCATCCTTAAGTGTAATGTCAAGCTCCTTCTCACAGCCAAAAGCAGCTTCTTCAAAGGTAACTCTCACAGAAGCCCTGACATTGGCTCCCTGCATAGGACCGTTGCTTCTTCCCCTGCTTCTTCCACCGCCAAATAAATCACCGAATATATCACCCATGCTTCCGAATATGTCATCCATATTAAAATCATAAGCCTGACCACCTGCGCTGCCATCAAATGCTGCATGACCAAACTGGTCATACTTGGCACGCTTATCCGGATCACTTAGAACTGCATAAGCCTCGGAAGCCTCTTTAAACTTAGCCTCCGCCTCCTTATCGCCCGGGTTAGAATCCGGATGATACTTCTTAGCTAACACTCTATATGCCTTTTTAAGCTCGGCATCAGTGGCAGTCTTAGATACACCCAGTACCTCATAATAATCTCTCTTATCTGCCATTGCTTTTCCTCCCTGCTGATTTGCGGATATATATACCCGCCATGCATTTTATTAAAAAACCAATACTAATATACTCAAACAGAGTGAATGACTGCCAGAGCCATTCACTCTATTTATTTTAGCATGTCTGCCAATCACTGTGCATCGGACAACGCACTCAATTATGCATACATCTTACTATATTATACCTCTTTGTAGTCACCGTCAACAACATCATCGCCATAATTGCCGGAGGCTGTGCTCTGCTGTCCACCCATGTTGCTCATGTCAGGACCTGCTCCAGCGGCACCTGCTGCGCCCTGAGCCTGCTCATACATCTTAGCGAATACCGGCTGAGCTGTATTCATGAGCTTCTCCTTAGCAGCCTTAATCTCATCGATATCGCTGTCGGACATGTTCTCAGCATTTGTTCTGTCGAGGATTGCTCTGAGAGCCTTAATCTCGTTCTCAATGCTCTCCTTCTCAGATGCGCTTATCTTATCGCCAACCTCATCAAGAGCCTTCTGTGTCTGGAATGCCATTGAATCAGCCTCATTGCGGGCGTCAATGCCTTCCTTACGCTTCTTATCCTGTGCCTCGAACTCGGCAGCTTCCTTTACAGCCTTATCGATATCGGCATCGGACATATTAGAACCTGAGGTGATTGTGATGTGCTGCTCCTTGCCTGTACCAAGATCCTTAGCCGATACATTTACAATACCGTTGGCATCGATATCGAATGTAACTTCAATCTTAGGTATTCCTCTTGGAGCAGGAGCAATTCCGTCAAGTCTGAACTCGCCGAGAAGCTTATTGTCTCTTGCAAACTGTCTCTCACCCTGTACAACCCTGATGTCTACTGCACTCTGATTATCTGCTGCTGTTGAGAATACCTCACTCTTCTTAGCAGGGATAGTTGTATTTCTCTCGATAAGTCTTGTAGCAACACCACCCATTGTCTCAATTGAGAGTGAAAGAGGTGTGACATCAAGAAGAAGAATATCACCGGCAGCCGCATCTCCTGCAAGCTTACCGCCCTGAATGGAAGCACCGATAGCTACACACTCGTCAGGGTTAAGTGACTTACTTGGCTCCTTGCCTGTGAGCTGACGAACCTTATCCTGTACTGCAGGGATACGTGTAGAACCACCTACAAGTAATACCTTTGTAAGCTCGGAAGCTGAGATACCTGCATCTCTTAATGCATTCTGAACAGGGATTGCTGTTCTCTCTACAAGGTCATGTGTAAGCTCATCGAACTTGGCTCTTGTGAGGTTCATATCAAAATGCTTAGGACCATCTGCCGTAGCTGTGATGAACGGAAGGTTGATATTGGTTGTTGTAGCTGTTGACAGCTCCTTCTTAGCCTTCTCTGCTGCTTCCTTAAATCTCTGAAGAGCCATCTTATCATTAGAAAGGTCTACACCCTCATTCTTCTTGAACTCGGAAAGCATGTAGTCCGTAATTCTCTGGTCGAAATCATCTCCGCCTAACTTCTTATCACCGTTGGTAGCTAAAACCTCGATAACACCATCACCGATATCAATGATAGATACATCGAATGTACCACCACCAAGGTCATATACCATAATCTTCTGCTCCTGCTCATTGTCAAGACCATAAGCAAGTGCTGCTGCTGTAGGCTCGTTAATAATTCTCTTTACATCAAGACCTGCAATCTTACCTGCATCCTTGGTTGCCTGACGCTCTGCATCGTTGAAGTAAGCAGGAACTGTGATAACAGCCTCTGTTACCTTCTCACCAAGGTAGCTCTCTGCATCAGCCTTAAGCTTCTGAAGAATCATAGCTGAAATCTCCTGTGGTGTATACTTCTTATCATCAATCGTTACCTTATAATCAGTACCCATATGTCTCTTGATAGAAGAGATTGTCTTCTCAGCGTTGGTAACTGCCTGACGCTTAGCTGGCTCACCTACAAGTCTCTCCCCTGTCTTTGTAAATGCTACTATTGATGGTGTAGTACGAACACCCTCTGTATTGGCGATAACCTCAGGCTTACCACCTTCCATAACTGCTACACATGAATTTGTTGTTCCTAAATCAATACCAATAATCTTACTCATATCATTTTCCTCCTGATATTATATGAAATCTAATGTTTCCTGTTGCCTTAATTAGTTAGCTACCTTAACCATGCTGTGACGAACCACACCATCACGGTATGTGTAGCCCTTCTGGAATACCTCAACGATTATATTCTCTCCTACATTCTCATCCTCAACATGCATTACCGCATTGTGAAGATTCGGATCGAACTCTTTATCCATCGCCTCGATTTCCTTAACTCCTGCATCCTCAAGCTGCTTAACAAGCTGCTTATATATCTTATCCATACCATCGACAAAAGGCTCTGCCTTCTGCTCTTCCGATACGGTTGCAAGACCTCTTTCAAAACTGTCTATAACCGGTAAGAGCTTCTCAATAATACTCTTAGCACCTACCTCGAACATCGCTGTCTTTTCCTTCTCTGTTCTCTTGCGGTAATTATCAAACTCTGCAAGTGTTCTTCGATACTGGTCTGTCAGCTCATCGATTTTCTGGTCTTTCTTATCCTTCTTGTCTTTCTTTTCTTTACCAAAGAAGCCCTTCTTCTTACCTTCGTCATCTGAAGATGAATCGGAAGCTGTATCAGAAGCTTCTGCTGTATCTTTATTTTCTACAGTCTCTACAGCTTCTTCAGTATGCTCATCCTGATTGACTGTACCGTTATTATCTTCATTGGTAGAAGCGGTATCCTTGATTTCCTCTTCGGAAATATTATCCTTCTTCTCCTCAAACTGCTCTGCCATTGTTCTCCGCCTTTCTAACTATCTTTGAATTTCGAATCAAGCTGAACCTTAATGCTCTTCAGCGCCTCGACTACCTTCTCGTAATCCATACGCTTAGGTCCAACAATACCGATTGTTCCCTTGACACCTTCATCAAGCTCATAGGTTGCAGTGACAACGCTGCAATCCTTCATTGTCTGAACCGGTGTCTCATTTCCAATATATATCTGTATGCCATTGTTATCTTCCTTATTCAACGCATCATTGACAAGCTGTGTAAGCTCCTTCTTCTCTTCAAATGTTGAGATAAGCTCACTTGCCTTCGACTGTGTCGATAATTCAGGGTATTTAAAAATATTGGTTGCACCGCTGGTATATATCTGAAGATCATCAGGTGAACCTGCAACCTCAGCCACCGCATCAAGTATATCACGGATAAGCTTTGAGTACTCACCCGCCTGACCGGTAAGCTTCGAGATAAGTGTCAGGTTAATCTCCTCAACGGTCAACCCGTTAAGACTGCTGTTGAGCAGAAGATTAAGCTTCAGCAATGTCTCATTGTCCAACTCTGTATCAACCTGAATAATCTTGTTCTTGATAAGATTACCATCTGTCACAATCACCATGAGCACCTGTCCGGGTTCAACCTGCGAAAGCTGTATAAACTTAAGTCTGTTTCCCGTATACTTCGGTGCAGTTACAAGTGTTGCATAATTGGTGTTATCGGCAAGTGTCTTCGCAACATTCTGCAAAAGCGTCTCAACCTTATCCACCTTGTCAAGAAGCATATCCTGCATTCTGAGGAGCTCATGCTCCTTGTCATCAAGTTCCTGCTTCTTGTCTGCCATCATTCTGTCCACATATAATCTGTAGCCTGCATCGGAAGGAATTCTTCCTGCGGAGGTGTGCGGCTGAATGATGTATCCAAGCTCCTCCAGATCAGCCATCTCATTTCTTATTGTGGCTGAACTTAGATTCAAGTCCGTATATTTTGAAATCGTTCTTGAACCAACCGGCTCGCCTGTCTCAAGATAGTTGCGGATGATTGCCTCTAATATCTTAACTTTTCTATCGTCAAGTTCCATCTGCCTCCTACCTTTCTTTTATTAGCACTCCATGTATTTGAGTGCTAACATTTTTGATATACTAAAAATAGCACTCCTTTATATATTTGTCAACATTAATTTTTAAATTTATTCTTATTTTATATTTTGTTCATTTTTTAACCCAAAAACAGCTGTGAGCTAGCTCTCACAGCTGTTTTTGGGGTTAAGGGATATTTTTACCGCTAATTATCCGTTTTCATCTCATATATGTTAGTACCGTCATACAATACTATATTATCATCTTTGCAGTACAGCTTAGTTCCGGCATTAACGCAGCTTGCTTCCATATTACGATTCGGTATTTCGTTACTTGAAACAGTAATTTCGCCAACACATTCATAATCAGGAAACCAAAGGTCAAACACGGAGGCTGTTGCACTGTTTTTAGTACTTGATGAATCATGAACATATAATATATCATTATAATAAAGATATATCTTCGCCACCTCATTCTGCTTTCTTCCCGTCACGCTCTCCTGCTGTGCGGTATCCGTAATCTGTATATCAGAATCCTTTTGGTCTTTACCTTGGCAGGCACACAGCAAAACAGCCATGCTTAACACAATAAAAAACGCAAATACTCTTTTTTTCATTTTATGTCTACCCCCTATACAGTTTTTATTAGTTAGAATTTATTTAAAAATATTAACAGTAATAATACAGTCATTATATACCGATGACCAAAGTTTATATACTATTGATGAGCTATGACCATCCGCAAGTGCCAATAGATAAGTATTACTATTCTGCATTATATATCCGCAACCCATTGTCATATGACCCACACTCTCACTATATGAACCCGGTGCTGCTGCAAAACCTACCATACAAGGATATCCCCTGTCTATTTCGTAAGTATAGTCAGATATGCTTGGTTGCCAAATAACATTCGACACAACACTCCATGAACTGCAACAACTTTTAACATAGCCTTCCGCAACCGATGGAACTGAATTATTTGCATATGAATTATTAAACAAAGAACTAATTGCTTGCTTTATTGCCTCAAATGATGACATATAATTTAACGCAGTATATCCATTATTAGACCAATAATACATTACGTTTGCAAGCGCTGCCACTATACAATTATCATTTTGTTGAAGCTGTGGAGTTACATTTGGAAGTACTGAAAATGGCACTGTTTCTGTTGGATTTACAATATTATATACATTTCCAAATTCGTCCAAGTATGAAATTATCCCATCATAAATCACATAATATATTCCAGAATCATAGTAACATTCTGCATTAGTAATATCTTTTGTTTGCATATTATTTTATAAGCTTACTTTCTTGTCGAGAAGCTGCGCTGTTCCCACAACAGCTCCTGCTATTATAATAAGAAAGAAAACCATACACGGCAGGGCTGTTATTACCACCTGCTGCATGTTCTCAGGTGACTCATACAATACAGGAAGCAGACCTCCGATTTTATTGACTGCATAGAACAAGAATATGTACAGAATAACACTTATTAATCCCTTAATCTTTCGGTTCTGTAGTACCGTCGCGGTTAATGTAATGCACAGATAAGCCAGTGTGACAGCCATGAAGAAATTGATAAGGAAATTAATGACAAATAAAGAAATTCCGTAGGCAATATCGGTAACATTAATTCCGAAATTCTTCACAAGGTCAAATACCATCTCGATTACGCTTACCTCCTGCTCCCACATATCCATCAGAAGCTTCCAGTCTATAAGCCACAGCCCGGCAAGCAGTAGTGCAACCATCACCCCGTTCAGAAAGGTGAACAAAAGCTTGGAACCGATAATCTTTATCGACCTGTTAGGAGTCATGAACACAAGATAGCTGGTCTTGTTCGACAATTCCCTGCTGTATGTGACAATTCCGAACGCAAATACCATAAAGAAGCACACAACAGCGCAAAAGAACAATATCCATGCACCGGCAAGTGCCTTATTCCTGTTCTGGTCAATAAAGCAGGCATACATAAAATATATCTGAGCAAGTGCAATAATGCTCAGCATTACCGCAATTCCATACAAATTTTTACGAAACTCGTATTTTATAAGCTTTAGCATATCATTCTCCCCCGCTCTATGCATAGATACTCTTATAGAGTTCAACAATCGACTTGCCCGACTCCTGACATAGAGCCTCAGCATCTCCCTGCATGATGACTGTACCCTTCTTTATGAAGACAGCATAGTCAATTATCTTCTCAAGTTCATCAACAAGATGGCTTGACAGTATGAATGCTCTGTGTCCGTCAGCACTTGCCATTATTGTGTTAATAATCTTCTCGCGGGCAATTATGTCAATTCCGTTAAGCGGTTCATCAAGCATTATCAGTCTGCTGTCCCTTGCAAGTGTTGCCGCAATCTTAAGCTTTGCCATCATTCCAGATGACATTTTATTCGCCTTCTGTCTGATATCAAGCTCCATCTCATCAAGAAGCTGTCTGTACTTCTCCATTGAAAAATCCTCAAAAAAGTCACTGTAATATTTGCCGATATCAAGACAATTCATATAGGAATAGAAATAGCTCTCCGTAGGCATATAAGCGATATGTTTCTTAGACTCCACGCCAATCGGCTGTCCCTCATACAGAAGCGTGCCCGATGTCTGTCTCGTGAGCCCCGCAATCATCTTCATGAGTGTGGTCTTACCGCTTCCGTTAGGACCTAACAGCGCGTACATCTTTCCCGCCTGAATATTAAGCGAAATATCCTCCACAGCCGTCACAGTCATATATTTTTTTCTGAGATTAACACATTCTACCATAATTATTCTCTCCCCACGCCTTATCAGTTCTCAGATACTATCTGATAAACATCTATTTTAAACTGATCAGCAGCGCTTATTCCGACAAAGCGGCAGCCATATAATGTCTCTTCCTCGCCAAAGTTCTCCATTCTCACAATCTCAATAACTGTATCGAAGGACTCCTTTGTCCACAATACAACCTGAGTATCATAAAAAGAATTAAGAGCAAGTCTCTCATTGGTTCTGAAAGCCATACCATCTTTAGAAATATTGACTACATTTACTTCAAATTCTTCTTCCTTAAGTCCAAATGCAATAAGATTGTTGTTGACCTTCTGCAGCTTAATCTTAACATTTATTCCAATTCTTTTTGACTTTCTCTTTTCCTGAAATTCCGACATTATATTCTCCTCCTTGTATTTTCTTTTCCATAAGCAAGCTATCAATCATGTATAAACATCGCATCACCAAAGCTGAAAAATCTGTATTTTTCGTTCACTGCTGTTTTGTATGCATTCAAGATATTGTCACGTCCTGCCAGTGCCGATACCAGCATCAAAAGCGTCGACTCTGGAAGATGAAAATTCGTTATAAGGCAGTCAGCCGCCTTAAACTTATATCCCGGATAGATAAATATATCTGTCTCCCTGCTGTCCGCATGGACAATTCCGTTCTCATCCGTGGTTGACTCAAGCGTTCTAAGGCTTGTTGTGCCCACGCAGATTATTCTTCCTCCTGCCGCACGCGCCGCATTTATCTTAGCCGCTTCCTCCTCCGTCACAACAAACAGCTCCGAGTGCATGTGGTGCTCCTGTATATTCTCAACCTTAACCGGTCTGAATGTTCCAAGCCCTACATGAAGCGTTACATTTGCAATAATAATTCCTTTCTGTGAAAGCTTGTCAAGAAGTTCTTTAGTAAAATGAAGCCCGGCTGTCGGTGCCGCCGCAGAACCTTCATATTTTGCATAAACGGTCTGATAACGGTTCTTATCCTGAAGCTTATGTGTAATATATGGCGGCAAAGGCATCTGCCCCAGCTCATCAAGTACTGCCTCGAACACTCCCTCGTAGTAGAACTTTATAAGCCTGTTTCCATCCTCAACCACATCAAGCACCTCCGCGGTAAGCTTTCCCTCGCCGAATATAATCCTGTCTCCAGGTCTTGCCTTCTTTCCCGGTTTAACAAGCACCTCCCAGACATCGTTCTCCCTGCGCTTAAGAAGAAGTACCTCTATGGAAGCACCTGTCCCCTCCCTGACTCCCATAAGCCTTGCCGGAATAACCTTAGTGTTGTTAAGCACAAGACAGTCTCCCGGGTTCAGGTAATCTATTATATCCTTAAATACCTTATGCTCTATCGCCCCCGTATTCTTGTCAAGAAGCATAAGCCTTGATGACGATCTGTCCTCAAGAGGGTCCTGTGCTATAAGCTCCTGGGGCAGATCATAACTAAAATCATGTAAATTCAAATCTTTTCCACTCCTGTGTATACAATTTATATGTTGTTATTATAACTTTAAAATCCTTTAAAATCTATAGTATTTGCCGTATGGTGCATAGGT